>Ga0207681_10000008_pt1 | contig 414329 bp, 387 predicted proteins | sample KBSS53metaG_FD_184324 | JGI IMG/M metagenome (GOLD analysis project Ga0207681, IMG submission 184324) | Switchgrass rhizosphere microbial communities from Kellogg Biological Station, Michigan, USA - KBS S5-3 metaG (SPAdes) (version 2) | ecosystem: Host-associated > Plants > Roots >...
GTAGATGCCCCGCGTCGCGTCCCGCAGCACAATGTCCTCGCAGCCATCCCCGCCGGAAAAGTCGCCCGCCGAGAACACGTCGATGCCCGACACCTTCAGCTTGGTCGAGGTCACCGAGCCGCGGTAGCCGGTGGGGCTGTCGGTCAGGCAGTCGGCGAGCGCGCGGCACATTTCCCACAGCGGCGCCACCAGCCCATAGACATTGCCGTCATGCTGCACGCACTCGCCGACCGCAAGCACGGCCGGATCGCTGGTCAGCATATGGTCGTCGACAAGAATGCCACGCTCGACCTCCAGCCCGGCCGCGCGGGCCAGACCGGTGGACGGGCGAATGCCGACCGCCATCACCACGATCGAGGCCGGGATGTCGCGTCCGTCCTTGAGACGTACACCCTCTACACGGTTAACTCCGTATATTTCGGCGGTGTCCGCCTGGGTCAGGATGGTCTGCCCACGTCGCTCCAGCTCGGTCTTGAGCAGCCAGCCCGCCGCCTCGTCGAGCTGGCGCTCCATCAGCGTCGGCATCAGGTGGATGACCGTCACCTTCATGCCGCGCAAGGACAGCCCGTGCGCCGCCTCGAGCCCCAGCAGGCCGCCGCCGATCACCACCGCGTCGCCGCCGGCGCTGGCTGCTTCCAACATCTTGTCCACGTCGTCCAGATCGCGGAACGTCACCACCCCGGGCAGGTCTTTGCCTGCTACCGGGATGATGAACGGGTCCGATCCCGTGGCCAGGATCAGACGGTCATAATGCTCAGTGCGACCCGAGCGCGCTGTAACCGTCTGGGCGATCCGGTTGATGCTATCGACCGGATCGCCCGCTACCAATGTGATGCCATTGTCCGTGTACCAGGCCTCGTCGTTGATCACGATCTCCGCAAAGCTCTTCTCCCCCGCCAGCAAGGGCGACAGCATGATGCGGTTATAGTTGACCCGAGGCTCCGCCCCAAAGATCGTGATCCGGTACCGGCCCGCATCGCGCGCCAATATCTCCTCAACCGCACGGCATCCCGCCATGCCGTTGCCGATCACGATCAAATGGGGTTTGTCAGACATGGCTGGTCATTCCTCTAGAAGGCATAGCCGATTTCGAGCCAGAGTTTCTTCGTGTCGGCGTCGCCGGTGAAGCTGGCGATGCCCTTACGCTCATAATCGGCATATTTGATAAGGGCGGTCGTGCGCTTGGTCAGCTTGAGCGAAAGCTGCGCATCATATTCGTCGCCATAATGGATCGAATTCCGGTCGCTGTCGAAGCGGTGGAACACGAAGGATGCGACGAGCGGACCCATCTTGCCGATCTTGGGCACGGTATAGGCAAGGCCTGCATAATAGTCTTGAAGGCCGGTTGGCGGCGTCGTCAGGAACTTGTCGGCCCAGCCGTTGAACTTGTGCAACGTCGCATAGGGCGTCTGGAAGGCATAGCCACCGACGATGCCCGTCGCGGATGCATCCGACCCGAGCAGTTCATAACCGCCGGTCAGCTTGAAACCATAAGCCTCGAGCCCGAGTTCGGCCGCACCATAATCCGCCTCGTAGCTGACCGGATTATTCTTGTCGTCCATCTGCCGCGCATAGCTCGCCGCGTAGGAAAGCTTCACCTTCTTGGAGAGCGGCATGGCACCGGCAAAGCGGGCGCCATAGGTCTGGCTCGACTTGCGGGCCAAGGCTACCAGCACCGGATATTCCTGATCGACGAGATAGGCGAAGCCCGTGAGCGTACCCACCTTGAACTTGTAGGAGACATTGGCAAAAACATTGTCGCCATCGACATAACGCGGATTGGCGCCGATGCCGTCATGGCCGAAAATGGTGCGGTCGGACCAGGCATAGGTCATGTCGATCTTCAGGCCCTTGACGCCGGTATATTCGAAACGGGCCGCGTCAAAGGTCTGCTCGTTCTGGCGCCAGCCAACCGAGCCGACGAAACGCTGGTCATCCAGGTTGATCCGCTGGCGGCCGAGCGTGGCGGTCGTGGCCTTGGACTTATATTGCAGCTGGAGGCGGTTGATCTCCACGTTTTCCGGATCGGCAACAACCGGGAAGCTTGTCTTGCCGTTCGACGTGCTGTTGTAATCCTCGTTGATCGCAAGCGTCCCTTCGGCTTCCCCCAGCAGGGAGAAGCGGCCCTTGGTGATTTCCCCGCCGGCGCGCAGGCGCAGCGTCACGGCGTCGGCATCATTGACGATGCCGGTCTGGTCGACATTTTCATACCGTAACCGGGCATCGATGATCGGCTTGAACTTCAGTTCACCGGCCTGGGCGGGCAGTGCCCCAGCGACACCCAAACCCAAACTCAGACCCAAAATATATTTTTGCATTTTTTCACCCCTTTGATTGTGATTTTGTCCAGGGGCATCCTCTCCAGGTACATCGCGGGCGGTGTTGGTCACCGCTCCGGATCAAGCCGCTATTGCGGTTGGATTACGAAAACGCTCGTGCAGGAAGTGGATGACCGCATGCCGCGCGTCGGCATATTCGGCATTGTCGATCACCTCGAGCCGCGCGCGCGGCCGGTGCAGGGCGACGGTGCGATCCTCGCCGATACGGGCAGCGGGACCATTGGTCATCATCACCACCCGGTCGGCCAGCAGCACGGCCTCATCCACGTCATGGGTGATCATGAGCACGGTATTGTTGAGCCGTGCCTGGATCTCCATCACCACGTCCTGAAGCGCGGCGCGGGTCAGCGCGTCGAGGGCCCCAAAGGGCTCGTCCATCAGCAGGACGCGCGGGTTCATGGCGATGGCGCGGGCGATGCCGACGCGCTGTTTCATGCCGCCCGACAGTTCGCCGGGGCGTTTCGCAGCCGCATGCGTCATCTGCACGAGTTCGAGATTGTGCATGACCCAGTCGCGGCGTTCAGCCTTGGTCTTGCCACCAGCGGTCTTGTCGACCGCGAGGCGCACATTCTCCTCCACGGTCAGCCAGGGCAGGAGCGAATGGTCCTGGAACACCACGGCCCGGTCCGGTCCCGGCGCATCCACGACATCACCGTCGAGGAAGATGACCCCCCGCGTCGGCTTGGTGAGGCCGGCAACGGCATTGAGCAGGGTCGACTTGCCGCAGCCCGAATGGCCGATCAGGGCGACGAACTGGCCCTTTTCGATCGAGAGGTTGATCGTGTCGAGGGCACAGAAGACGCCATCGCGGGTCGGAAACTCTACGGTGATGTCTTCAAGAGCGAGATAGCTGCGCTTTTTCATGGCGATATCCTCCGAAGGGCTCAGGTGCGGGCGACGATACGGCCGACATAGGCGACGATGCGGTCGAGCATGAAGCCGACCAGGCCGATCCAGACGAGCGCGACGATGGTGTCGGTGAGGAGCGAGCTGTTGTAGCTGTCCCAGATGAAGAAGCCGATGCCGGTTCCGCCCTGCACCATTTCGGCAGCAACGATCGCCAGCCAGCTCATGCCGACGCCGATGCGCAGGCCCGTGAACATATGGGGCACCGTGGCGGGCAGCATGATCTTGACGAAATATTCGATCGGGTTGAGCGACAGCACCTTGGCGACATTGCGATAGGCCATCGGGATGTTCTGCACGCCCGCCGCCGTATTGAGGATGACCGGCCAGATCGCGGTGATGAAGATGAGGAAGATCGTCGAAGGCCCGGCCTGCTGGAAAATGGCAAGGCTGATCGGCAGCCATGCCAGCGGCGGCACGGTGCGCAGCACCTGGAAGAGCGGATCGAGCGCCCGATAGGCAAACACGCTCTGCCCGATCAGAATGCCAAGCGCCACGCCGATGACGGCGGAGAAACTATAGCCGATGAGGACCCGGCCGAGGCTGGTCAGGATATGCCCGGCGATACCGACATCGCCATTATCCGCGATGCTGGTCCAGGTGACGCCCTTGAACGGATGGACGATGACCTCATGGCTCTCGGTCCAGACCTTGAGCGGCGACGGGAAGTTCGAGTCCGCCCCGCCGCAGAGCAACTGCCAGACAAGAAGGAGCGCGGCGACCATGAATGCGGTCGGCAGCACCCCTCCCGCAAAGGCTTGCGCCTTCACGAGGAGCGGGTGGCTCGGCTTGGCTATGGGCGCGAACCTGCGGCGCGAAATGGCTTCCTCTGGATAAGGGACGATCACCGCGGAGGTGTCGCCAGGCACGCCCGCCGGTCCTGCCGGCGGGCTGACGTGCGATGTGGTTTGAGCAGCGGCCATGATGGACTTCCTTCGTTCAGACGCGCTTGATGCCAAGGCTGGCGAGATAGGCCTTGGGATTGGCGGGGTTGAAGACCTTGCCGTCGAAGAATTTCTCGACGCCGCGGCTGTCCCCGGCCGGACCCTTGCCGCCCAGCATCGCGGCGGCCTTGCGCCAGATGTCGGAGCGGTTGACCTTGGCGATCACCTCGCTGGTGTTGAGGGTCATGGGCAGCTTGCCCCAGCGCTGGTTCTCGGTGAGGAACCACAGGTCGTGGCTCTTGTACGGGAAGGACGCGAAGCCCGCGAAGAACTTCATCCTGAACGCGGCGTTCGGGAAAGTCCGGCCGTCGCCCATGTTGAAATTGCCCTGCAGACGGTCGGCGATGTCGCTCACCGGCACCTTCAGATAGTCGCGGCCGCCAATCATCATCGCGAGGCGGGAGATATTGGACGGATTGTCGGCCCAGCGCTGCGCCTCAAGCACCGCCGCAGTCAGCGCGACAGCCGCATTGGGATTCGCCGCGACCCAGTCGGACCGCATCGCAAAGCTCTTTTCGGGATGGTTCATCCACATCTGGCCCGTCGAGACGGCGGTGTAGCCGAGACCCTGCGCGACCAGCTGGTCGTTCCATGGTTCGCCCACGCAGAAGGCGTCCATGGTGTCGGCCTTCATGTTGGCGACCATCTGCGGCGGCGGAATGGTGATGAGCTCGACATCCTTGTCGGGATCGATGCCGCCGGCCGCCAGCCAGTAGCGGATCCACATGTCGTGGGTGCCGCCGGGGAAGGTCATGGCCATGGTGATCTTCTTGCCCGCGCCCTTGCGCGCCGCGATCACGCCCTTCATCTTGCCGGCGTTGAGATCGGCCTTGGCGGCCAGATATTCCTTGGACACCGAAATCGCCTGGCCGTTGACGTTGAGGCGGGCGAGGATGCTCATTGGCGTCGCCTTGCCGATCGTGCCGAGCGTCAGGAAATAGGGCATGGGCGTGAGGATGTGTGCGCCATCAATGCCGCCGCCGCCGCTGCCCAGCACGAGGTTGTCGCGAGTCGCGCCCCAGCTCGCCTGCTTGGCGACCACCACGTCGGGCATGCCGTGCTTGGCGAACAGGCCGAGTTCCTTGGCGACGATCAGCGGCGCCGCGTCGGTGAGCGCGATGAAGCCGAGCTTTGCGCCCTTGACTTCCGGCGCGCCGCCCGCGGCAAATGCCCCGCTCGGAAAGGCGGCCTGTGCCGCGCCCACAACGGCGGCGGTGCCCGTCACCTTGAGCATGGCGCGGCGGCTGATGTTCAGTTCGTCCTTGAAGTCCGACATTAATTTCCCCCTCAGAAGCACAATAGAAAAAGCCGCCACGAACGTCGGTCGATTGACCGGTTCGGGCGGCTTCGTTGCCACACAGATTTCGAAAAGAGACGGTCGCTATATCACCCGCCACCGTTGGCGGAGCGTCCGAGTCCTTGGCCTAGAACTTAATCGGCCAAAATATTTCGGCAAGCCCTTTTTTGCTGCGGTTGCGAAAAACGCAATCAGGGCAGGCTTGCGAGATAGGCTCCAAGGTCGCTCGGATCGAACTGGCGGCCGTCAAAAAAGCTGTCATTGCTGAGGGTTAGACGCCCCTGAACAGACCCGACCGACAGCGGGTCGCCGATCGCCCCTTCGACTTTCGCGCTTGCACCAGGCAAAGGCGAATCGCGGCCGGCAAGGGCCGCGCGATAGATATCGGGGCGGAAGACTCGCGCCGCAACCGCCGCGTCTTCAGCGTTCACAGTGCCGCCCTGCCAGCGGACGAGCTGGGTGTAGAGCCACTGTGCCTGGCTGACCCAGGGGAAGTTGGCAGCCTCGCGATACTGGAACATGAAATCGGGAAAATGAATCGGTTCGCCGCCCTGCGCGATCAACAGCCGGTCCGATATGGCGCGCAGGATGATCCCCGCGTCGCCGCCGAGAAATTCGGGGCGGGCGAGAATGGCGGCGTTGGTTTCCCAATTGGCGGGATTGATGAAATGCTGGCCCGCCCGGCGCATCGCCCGGACCAGCATTTCGATCGCGTCGCGCTTTTCGGCAAGGCGGGTTTCCGGCACCGCGATCACCTTTTCCACACCCCGGCGCCAGATCTGCGCGGTCGCCATCACGATCCGGCCCACGCCGCGCTCGACGGCGATGCTGTTCCACGGCTCCCCGACACAGATGCCGTCCACCTCGCCCTCGGCCAGCGCGTCGGCGGCAAAGGGCGGCGGCACCGTGACGATCTCGACATCCCGATCCGGCACGATCCCGCATTCCGCCAGCCAGTAGCGCAGCATGTAATTATGGCTGGAATAGCGATGCACCACGCCAAAGCGGACCGGCCGGCCCTCGGCCTTGCGTATCCTGGCGATGCCGGCAAGGCGCAGGCCGACGCTGCGCGGATCGCCCAGCGCATAGTCGGGCTGTACCGCCAGGGCGAGATCGTTGGCGAACGTGATCGCATTGCCGTTGAGGCCAAGCACGAACGGCACCGCCAGCGGCCGCACCGGCCGGTTGATGCCGAGCGAGGTCGCGATGGCCAGCGGCGCGATCATATGGGCGGCATCACTATGCCCGTAGAGCAGCCGGTCCAGCACGGTCGCCCAGCTCATGTCGCGCACGAAGCTGAGCGTCAGCCCCTCGTCTTCGGCATAGCCGTGAACCTGGGCTAATATCGGCAATGCCGCGTCGACAAGCGGCAGGAATCCGATGGTCAGAGTTTCGCTCATGCCTTCCCCATCAGTTGTTCAGCGGTGACGAGCGCCTCGGCCACCTGGGCGATACGGCGATTGGCGCTCATCGCGTGGCTGCGCAGCATGGCATAGGCGTCGGGCTCTGCAATGCCATGACGCGCCATCAGCAGGCGCTTCGCCTTGTCGACCAGGTCGCGCTCGGCGAGCCGCTCGCGCGCGTCGTCCAGTTCGGTCTGCAGGCGCGCGAATGCCCGGAACCGGCGAATGGCCAGTTCGAGCACCGGCTTGATCCGCTCCTTGCGCATGCCGTCGACGACATAGGCGGAAATCCCAGCGTCCACCGCCTCGGCAATCGACTGGTCGTCGGACTGGTCGACGAACATGGCAATCGGGCGCGCCACCGCGCGGGAGAGGGCAAAGGTCTCCTCCAGAACGTCGCGGCCCGGATTTTCGAGGTTGATGAGCACGACGTCGGGGGACAGCTCGACCAGCCGCGCGACAAGGCCGCGCCGCTCGACCAGCAGGGTGATGTCGGTCAGGCCCGCCTCACGCAACCCTTCCTCGATCACCGCCGCACGCGCCGGACTGTCGTCGACGACCGCGATCTTCATGTCTCGGATAGGCTGTTGATGGGGCACATCCGGCTGGTATCAATATCCCGACGCGGCGTAAACCTTGGCCCGATCGCGCCCTGAAGATTGCGCGGATGCCAACCCGCCCTCAAATTTTCTTCAGCCGGCCGGGTCCGTTGGCGGGCCCCATTGGTCCCATGGTGATGGCATTGGCGAATTCGAGCCGGTGCACCAGCGCGCCCGACGCGTCCTCGACGTCGATGTGCTGGTTCAGGTCGATATGGCCATCCAGCGCGTCGGCGCTGATGATCGAGCGCGCTTCCGTGAGCGCGCGCGCGACAATGGCGGGCAGCCCGGCCAGCTCGATCCCGTCGGGATCAATGAGGATGTCGGCGCCATCGCGTAGGTGAAAATAGAAGGTCGGCATAGGAGTGGCTCCTTGGGCGGGAGCACGGGTCTCTCAGCCGCCGATGCCCTTGACGCTGCTCGGCGATGCGCCGTTTTAGCATCCCGTGGGGCGCCATGCGATAGATTAATGATAGCGATGCTAACATATATTGTGTTATATTTTACGATTAAAGGTTAAGGTGCAGATATTGCCGGTCACGTATATGGGCACTGGCGACTGAGAGACACCGGGTGCTCCCGCCCCTTTGCGGGAGAGCATCGTGCAAAACTCCACCAACACGTTGCAGCGGGCGATCAGCAAGCTCGCGCTGCGCTCGCCGATCAGCCCCCAGGACTGCGCCGCCTTCCTTGAGCTGCCGCATGTCGTGCGGACCCTGGAGCCCGCCAGCTATATCATCCGCGAGGGCGATCCGCCCCGGATGTGCGCGGTGCTGCTGTCGGGCTTCGCCTATCGGCAGAAGGTCACCATCGATGGCGCCCGGCAGATCATCGGCCTGAACATCACCGGCGACATGCTCGACCTGCAGAACCTCTATCTCGAGGTGTCCGACCATAATGTGCAGACGCTGACCCGCGCCGATGTGGCCTTCATCCAGCGCAGCGACCTGCAGAGCCTGGCGACCGAGCGCCCTGCGCTGGAGCGCGCCTTCTTCATCGACGCGCTGGTCGACGCGTCGATCTTCCGCGAGTGGATCGTCAATGTCGGGCGCCGCGACGCCAAGACCCGCATCGCCCATATCCTGTGCGAGATGGCCTGCCGGCTCGACGCCTTGGATCTTGCCAATGGCGAGGGCTATGAGCTGCCGATGACCCAGGAGCAGATTGCCGATGCCACCGGCCTCACCTCGGTCCATGTCAACCGCACGATGCGCGTGCTCAGCGAACTGGGCCTGATCGAACGCACAAGGCGCTATGTCCGCTTCCCCGACTGGGATCGCCTGCGCCACGCCGCCGACTTCAACGGACGATATCTCCACCTCCAGCCCCCGGTCTGAACGGCAGCTCGGCAAGCGAGACAGGGACCGGCGACTTCGCTAATATCGGTCCCGAGGAGTTTCCGCGTGGACGACTTGCGCAACGAATCTGACACGATGGGATCGGTCGAGGTTCCCGAAGAGAAATATTGGGGCGCGCAGACGCAGCGATCCCGTGACAACTTCAGGATCGGCACCGAAACCATGCCGTTGCCGCTCATTCGCGCGCTGGCCATCGTCAAGCGCGCGGCCGCCGAAATCAATCGCGACCTTGGCAAGCTCCCGCCCGAACTGGCGGATGCGATCATGCGGGCGGCCGATGAGGTCATCGACGGCACCCTGGACGCGCATTTCCCGCTGCTGGTCTGGCAGACCGGCTCCGGCACCCAGACCAACATGAATGTCAACGAGGTGATCGCCAACCGCGCCATCGAGATGCTGGGCGGCCGGAAAGGCTCCAAGGATCCGGTCCATCCCAATGACCATGTCAACATGAGCCAGTCGTCGAACGACAGCGTCCCGACGGCGATCCACATCGCCTGCGTAACCGAGATCGCGCAGCGCCTGATCCCCGCACTCAAGGGACTGCGGGATGCGCTTGGCGAAAAGGCCGATGCGTGGGCCCGGATCATCAAGATCGGCAGAACCCATGCGCAGGACGCCATACCCCTCACATTGGGCCAGGAATTTTCAGGCTATGTGCAGCAGGTCGAGAACGGCATCGCGCGGGTGGAAAGCACGCTGCCGGGCCTGTCGCAGCTGGCACAGGGCGGCACGGCGGTGGGGACGGGCCTCAATGCGCCCGCCGGCTTTGCGGAGAAGATGGCCGACGCCATCGCACGCCTGACCGGCCATCCCTTCACCAGCGCGCCGAACAAGTTCGAAGCCGTCGCCAGCGAGGATGGCCTGCTGTTCAGCCATGGCGCGATCAACATGTTGGCAACCAGCCTGTTCAAGATCGCCAATGACATCCGCCTGCTGGGCTCGGGACCCCGTGCCGGTCTCGGCGAATTGTCGCTGCCGGAAAACGAGCCGGGATCCTCGATCATGCCGGGCAAGGTCAACCCGACCCAATGTGAAGCCATGACACAGGTTTGCGTCCAGATTTTCGGCAATCATGCGACGCTCACCTTCGCCAACAGCCAAGGCAATCTGGAGTTGAATGTCTATCGGCCGGTCATGGCCTATAACGTCCTGCAGTCGGTGCGGCTGATGGCCGATGCCGCGTCCAGCTTCACGGACCATCTCGTGCGGGGACTGGAGCCGCGTGAAGACAATATCCGGCGTCATGTGGAGAACTCGCTCATGCTGGCGACCGCGCTGGCGCCCCTGATCGGCTATGACGAGGCCGCCAGCATTGCCAAGGCAGCGCATCGCAACGGCACCACGCTGCGCGAGGAGGCCGTGGGCGGCGGCTATGTCACGGCGGAGCAGTTCGACGATATCATGCGCCCCGAAAAGATGCTCGGCTCGCCTGATCTTTCCTAGAGCATAATGACTTGAGGTGGGATCACACCCATCCGTTCGCTTCGAGCCCTTCGACTGCCCGCGGTAAGTGCGGCGATCAACGAGATGGCACCTTGCCTGTCGGATCAGCCGTGAAATTCGCTTGCCGAGCGGAGGCGGCGGCCGTCAGCAGCGCCGCCTCTCTTGTCCTGTCCTGGGTTAGGGCAGCGTTGCCTTGAAATTCATGACGGCGGCATATTTTGGCGCATTGCTGGCCGGCTGCCCGGCATATTCCTGAAGGCCCCAGGCGCCATATTGGGTAATGAAGGCCGCATCCGCGAACAGGGTGTTCAAGTCACCGAATTGCTGCTGCCATTGGGTCAGGAACTGGGTGTAAAGTTGGCCCATGCGCGGATCTCGGTTCAGTACGCCCACCATTGTGACATTGGTGGAAGAGACGACATGCTGTCCGCCTTCATAGGTTATGAAGCGCTTGCCGTAGCTGCGCACAAGGTCGGCATTGGCTTTGGTCTCCGAAATTGTCGTGGCGAGCTTGGTCGACAATTGAGAGAATAGCTGGTCCGTATCGGCGATTGTCGCGGTGGCGTTCGTCCCGTTGAGCAGGCCGTCGCCGAAATAGGGCGCGGTTGCAAAGGCGTCGGTGTAGGCGGCTGTGTCACCATATTTGAGGATCATGCCATTGACCCACGCGCTCTGATTCATACCGGCCGTTACGCGCACGAGGCGGTCCGGCTCAGCGGCAAACACGTCCGTCCAGATCTTTAGAGCCCAGGCCGTCTTTTGCGAATAGCGGAACAGCTGGGCCACGAATGGATCGGCGGACAGGCCGGCGGCGACGCCTTCATTGCGCGCCTGTGTGGCGACAGGATAGAACATGTTCCACACTTCGTTGGACATCTCGACATAGACCTTGCGGCCCGGCGACAGATTATCCCGGACATAGGTGGCAAAGTTGCGGACATACTCCTCATCCGCATTCCAGGGCATCGCGAACCAGGGGTCGATGTTGGACTGGTTCGCGAGGGCGACCATCATTTCGAGTGGCACGCCGTCGGGACCACGCAAGAGTTCGCCCGACGCCCTGGCGCGTGTTGCCCAGGTCACCGACTTGTTTGCCTCCACTTCCTGCCATTTCATGAAGCGGGCGACCTTGTACTTGCTCACTTCCTGGACAAAAGCAGGGTCGAACAATGCAGTCGGCGAGGCCGATGCCTCGCGGCAGTCCACCTTGCGGACAGGGTTACTGGGGTCCGTGCGGGTGATAGACAGGAATGCCGGCTTGATCTGCGTCGAGGGCACCCAGCTGCTCGGCGGCGTCCATGTGAACGTCAGCGAATTGCCCGACCGGCTGATCCCGGTAATGGTCGTGTTGCCGATGTCGATCGTGCCGCTGCCGACAAAGGAACAGCGGATCTGGACCGGTTTTCCGGCATAGATTCCATTGGGGACGGTCAGGATCCGGATCGCCCGTTCGCCGGTGTTGAGATAGGTAACAACCTGGTCCGCATTGAGGTGGCTGGCGGGCATGTTTGCCCACCCGCCAGCGGCACTGGTATAATACCAGGACGAGCCAATCAGCAGGTTCGAGAAGCTGCGTTGAGGACTGAAATAGGTAGGCTGGGTAAGATTGATGCCAAGCTGGGTCGCCGGCACGCCTGTCGTCATGGTTGGCTGGGTGGTGGTGGTGGATGAGGTGGTGGTTGTGGTCGGCGTCGAGCTTGCCAACGCCAACGCCAGGCTGGTTGTTGTCGATATGGTGGTCAAATTTGACACGGAAGTGGATGTTGGTCCCAAGGGATTCGTTGTCAACAATGTGGCTGCCACTGCGCCACCGACTGTAAAAATTGTCATCATTGCAAAAATCGCGACCGATTTATAACCCCTTTTTGGGCGTAGTTGTTTATTGCTCATGATTGATGAGTTTCCATTTTTTTGCAAGTGGCCCCCACCGCAGTTCCGCATACCTAACCGCTGTCCTGATAAAGGGAGCCTGCGGTTTATGGTTAACCTGAAAGTAGTTACCAAGTTGGTATGCGCGTGTTGAGACCCCGTGCAAGTATTTGAATTTGCGCGTTTATTTTTATAGGCTATACTGACCCGGGCAGACGGTTTTCCGTTCGGCTGGAAGGTCCGGATATGGAGGCTTCGTCGGGTGGAGGCTGAATATTGAACCGAAAATTAACAGCAACCGCGACGCGCGGCCTTCGGGACGAAGGGAACGATTTACGCGTTCATGAGTGCAGGCGATCGCAATGATTGGGGCCTTGCGCTTCGCCTGTGGCGAATCCCGACCGGGGTGCCGCCGCTGATCTGTCCGAGTCTTTGCAAATCCGGAGCCGGCGGCTATCCTGCCCAAACGCAAGCCGTTAGGCGTGTTTGGAAATGCAACCGAGGGTGACATCCCTTCGAAGTGGGCACAGTCAATGTACTCCTGGTTCCTTAGCGTCGCTGCATGGCTGGTCGCCTCACCGATGCTGCTGTTATTCGGCGTATTGCTGACCGAATTAATCCTGGGCGCCGTTCCGGGGCGACGGGGGCGGGTGGAGGCGCTGTCTTCCGCCAATGCGCTGCAGCAGCCGACGGTCATTTTGATGCCGGCGCACAATGAGGCGGGCGGCATCGGTGCGATCATTGACAGCCTTCAGCGCCAGTTGCCGACCACGGCGCGCATCCTGGTAATCGCCGACAATTGCAGCGACGAGACCGCGACCGTGGCGCGTGCCCATGGCGCGCAGGTTGTCGAGCGGCACGACGCCGAGCGGCGCGGCAAGGGCCATGCCCTGGCCTTCGGTCGCGATTTCCTGCAGGCTGATCCGCCCAAGGCGGTGCTGGTCCTGGATGCGGACTGCACATTGGGCGAGGGTGCCCTGGCGCAGCTCATGAGCTGTGCGATCGAGCAGCAGCGGCCGGTGCAGGGTCTCTATCTGCTGCACGCCTTGCCGGACGCCGGGCCGAAGGTGCAAATCTCCAACTTCGCATTTCTGATCAAGAATCTGGTCCGTCAGCGCGGTGCGCAGCGCCTGCATGCGCCTGCAATATTAGGCGGCACCGGCATGGCATTTCCGTGGCGGCTGTTTGCGACCTTGCCGCTCGCGACCAGCGACCTGGTCGAGGATCTTGCCCTCGGCATTCATTGTACGAGGCAGGGGCATCAACCCCGCTTCGTTGAGACTGCAGCAATCTGGAGCGAAGCGGCGTCGGAATCCGACACCATCAAGCAGCGTGCGCGGTGGGAACAAGGCTTTCTTTCGACCGCGATGGCCCATGGCCTGCCGCTGCTCCGCGAGGGGATGCTTCGTCCCAGCCTGCTATGGATGGGGCTGCACCTGCTGGTGCCGCCACTGGCCTTGCTCTTCCCGCTCGGATTCCTGACCATGGCCTTGCTCGCACTCATCGCGGCATTCGGTGGGGGATGGGTGCCGTTTCTTGTCTTTACCGCCGAGTTGCTTGCCGTTGGGCTGATGATCGCTGCCGCCTGGCTGCTGAACGGCCGCGAGGTCATCCCCGCCGGGACATTGCTTCGCGTCCCCCTTTATATTCTTTGGAAGGCCGGCATCTATTTTCGCTTTTTCGGCCGCCGGGGCGAAACGGAATGGGTGCGCACGCGGCGTCTGGGCGAGTGAGTGCAGTATCCGTCAGTCCTGACGGGCCGACCCCCTGATCAGTGTAAGTAACGCGGCGGCATTGCTATCCGCGCGGTGCATTGCGAGCACGCGCTCTCGTCCGCATCGACCCATCTCGCCGAGCCTCTCCGCAGGCGCGCCGATAACCGATTCCATCGCGTCGACGAGCGCGTCGACATCGCCGGCCGGAACCAGCCAGCCGCAATCGGCGTCGACGAGTTCGGGCGTTCCCGCGATCATGGTCGTGATCACCGGACGCTCAAGCGCGAGCGCTTCCATGATGACGACCGGCAGACCTTCGGCGAAACTGGGGAGTACCATCGCCCGGGACGCCTGAATGATGCGCCGGACCTCGTTGGCGCTTGCCCAGCCTGCAAGCGTCACATGCTCCTGAAGGCCGGCTGCGTCGATCTGACGCACAATCTCTTCGCGCATCTCCCCGCCGCCGACCAGCGTCAGGTGGAACGCCGCGCCACGTGCCGCCAGCTTGCCCGCCGCCTCGATCAGCAGCGGCAGTCCCTTTTGTCCGCTGAGCCGGGCAACGCAGCAGAGTTCAGGCGCTTCAGGCACCGGCACATTGTCGATCGGCGTTGTGAAGGTTTCGTCGACGCCGCACCGGACGACGCGGATCTTCGGCCAATCGGAATAGCTGCTCCACCGCATGAGCTGGCTGCGGCCATAGCTGCTGATCGCAACGCAGAAGGCGGACTCGGCGATCTTGCCATGCAGATCAAGCTGTCCCGGACGGTCGAACTCGTCGGGGCCGTGCACGGTGAAGCTATAGGGTGGGCCGCCAAGCCGGCGAACGATCCGCGCGACGGCAGTCGCGTTGGTGCCAAAATGGACATGCAGATGACGTACGCCGTCGCGGGCCAGTTGCCTGAACAGCCAGCATGCCTCGAGAAAATAGGCGCCATGCTTGACGAAATCCCCGCCGGCCTTGCGCGCCATGGCGAAGGCGCATGCCCCTGCCTTCAGGAATTTACCCGGCCGGGTAATGCCGAGCACGCATGCGGCGCCGGCGAGGCGGGCCAGGTTGCCGTTCAGGATGACGGTGGTCAGAGCCGCCTCCGCATTGTCACGGGGGTCGGGCAGTTCGGTGGGAAAGGGTCGGATCGAGTAGCGCGTTATTGCCCCGCTATCGGCCTCCATCCCCAGAATTTCGCGCCGGATGAAGCTGTGGCTGACCGCAGGATATTGGGTGGTGAGATAGGCAATCTTGTCTGATCCGCCGGCATGTCCGCGATCAGGCAGCTGCATTGCTTATTCTCCTCCCGTGAGCCGGTATCGCAAGGGGTCGGAAGCTGGAAGAAGCCGGGAAGGGCCACGCGTGGTTGCCCCTCCCGGTTTTCGTGAAGCAGGCTGCTAGCCCTTTTTGGCCGGGGGAGGCGGTTCATAGCCAGGCTGATATTCGATCTTGGCCTTGGCCTTGGTCTCGTTGAGGCGCTGTTCGCCCAGCTTGCCCAGTGCCTGATTGCGATAGGCCTGCGCGGCGAGGGCACGCGCCTGATCCTGCGGGATCGCGATCGGCGCGCTGCCGGTAATCACGTTGACCAGGCCCTTGCCCGCTTCGCCGGCGGGCACGATGAAGGGTTCGCCGGGCTTGAGGGCTAGGATCTGCTTCAACATCTGCGGGGGAATCTTGCCGGAGTCGAACGATCCGGCACCGCGGGCGAACTTGACTCCCATCTTGGTCAATATTTCGGCGACCGCGTCCATCGTATGTGCGCCTTCCAGCGCCTTGAGCGATTTGGGATCGGCAGGCATCTCGAATTGGATCTGGTCGAGCTTGTACAGGGTGCGCTGGCTGAACAGCGTGGGATTTTGCGCCATGAACTTGTTGATCTCGGCAGTGCTCGGCACGCCCACGGTGTCCATGGCCTTCTTGCCGTACATGCTGACGAGCAACTGCTCACTCAACCGCCGCTGCGCGCTGATATAGGCCGGATCGCGGTCCACACCGTCCGTTTTGGCCGCTTGAGCGAGCAGCCGACGGTTTACGATCTGCTGAAGCACGGCGCGGCGCGCCTCCTTCTTGTCGGCATTTTCAGGAATCTTCAGTTCCGAGAGTTCGGTGTTGAGTTCCTGAAGGGTGATTTCCTCACCATTGACGACCGCAACAACCTGTCCGGTCGGCTTTTTCTCGCATCCCGTCATCATCCAGCAGGTCGCAATGAGCGCGGTCGCCGTTATGCCCTTCATGCTTCTCGTCACCTATGTTCTCCCGACCTGTTGATCCAGTGTTTGGCTCGACTTTAAAGGGCCAAATTGCGCGTTGGTCCCGTCCCTACACGTCATCGCGGGTTCTTTGCAATGGGAGAGGGGGAGCCGCGTTGGTCTGCTTGTACCGAAAACAACAGCAATGTTGATCAGAACCAGGCGTCTTTATGGAGCTTCATAACCCGGCTGATAGTCTATCTTCGCCTTTGCCTTTGCTTCATTCAGTTGTTGCTCGCCGGTCTTGGCGAGGGCCTGATTGCGAATGGCCTGCACCGCCATGGCGCGCTGCTCTGCCACTGGGACGGTCACCGCCTCGCTGCTGGTGACGACATTGACCAGGCCTTTGCCAGGCTGCGGAGAGGAGACGATGAAGGGCTCTCCCTTCTTCAAGGCCAGGATTTTCTGCAGCATCTGCGGGGGGATCCGAGCGGAGTCCATCACGCCGGTGCCCCGCTGGAATTTCACGCCCAGGCCCGTCAGCACTTTCGCGATCGCCGGCATATCATGCGCGCCCTCCAGGGGCTTCAGGGACGCGGGATTGGCCGGCGTTTCGAACTGAATCTGGTCGAGCTTATAGACCATGCGCCTGGCGAACATGTGTGGATTGTCGGCCATGAACTTGGAGACTGCCGCAGCGTCCGGAACTGGCATTTTGGCCAGCACCTGCTTTGCATAAGCGGAAACCAGTAGCTCCTCATTGGCGCGCCGCTGCTGGGCAAGAAGGAGGGGATCAGCCTCAAGCCCTTGTTTCTTGGCCTCCTGGGCCATGAGCCTGCGCTTGATGAGCTGCTGGACGACGGCAACACGCGCCGCCTTCCTGTCGGCATTGGGGGGCAGGTTCATCTCGGCCAGTTGCGCATCCACGTCCTGGAGCGTGATTTCCTCGCCATTTACAAGTGCGACCACCGGCCCTTCGGGTGTCTTTGCGCTACATGTCAGTGACCAGGTCACCGCCATGATGGCGACTGCCGAATTTCGCCACTTGTTCATTGTCCAGCTCCCGTCCGACATTTTGAATTGCTGCGCGCATCGAAAACTGTAAGGTCGGGCGCTGTGTACGTCTTACACGGCGGCGCTGAATTTTGGCAATGGGGGCATTTTTGGAAACGCCGTTTGATTGGATTTCACTGCTGATCTTTGCGGGGTTGATCGTGCTTTTCCTGCAAAGGTCCTCGGAGGAGAATCCGCGGGATCATCTATGGCAATATCTGGTGCCCGCTATCGGCTGCGCCCTGGCAAATTATGCCGGCAACCAGGGCTATGCCATCATCGCGGTGATCATTCTGGGCGCGATCCTCGCCTTCGTCCATTACGTGCTCAAGCCCTTTCAGAAGGGCGAAGGCTGACAGCCTGTCGCACGACTGGGCTCTATCTAATTGGAACTGGACATTTTTCGAGTCGATCGGTGTCCACGCCCATCTCGAAAATGGCCTAGCGGTTGCCGATCAGTAATCGCCGCGTATTCGCGCTCACCGCGCCGAGCAGGTGGTGGATGAAATCGCCAAGAATCTCGCGGGAGGCTTCGAGGGGTTCGCCGCTGACAAGCGAGGTGCGGACCAGGATTCCATCCGGGATGACACCCTCCAGATTGGCCTTGGCCACAGCCCAGCGTTGCTGGGCCCAACTGGTCGGAATGTCGTTGCCGATACGCGTCCAGTAAAGAACATTTTCGTTGCGTGAGACGCCCTGCGCCATGAACGCCCGGACAGCTATGCTCTGGCCGTCGCTCAGCGGGAAGTCGGATACGGTCGTTTCCGACAGCTGAAATCCGCTGGCGGGGTAGCAGGTCTCGGGCCGGTGCATCTGGAGCAGCCCATTCTGGACATTGCTGTACGCAATGAGGAGGGCCAGGGACGGCTTATCGGGCGCCGAATAATAACGGGTCAGGATGTTGCTGTAGAGCTTGTCCACAAGTTCGTCGGGCGGCGGCATGACAAGGCCGCTGGCGGTGATGAATTGCCAGGGTCCGATCTTTTGGGGAATGATCCGGTCGAGTTCATCCTTCGCCATGCGGGGAACATAGGGTTTGGGCAGGCGGGCGAATGCGGTCGCGGCGATGCTCAGCATCGCACCGCCCATCAGCAGATTGCGCCGCGTCAGCGACGAGCCAATGCCGCGGCCGGAGTCTGCGGGCTCATCCATGGACCGAATCCTTCCGTTGCCGCGCACGCGCCATCAGCCGTTCGAACATCGAATCGATGGCGAAGATTGTCAGGAGTGCGGTCATGAACATCGTGATGCCGGCAAAATCATGCAGAAATCCCTGCGCTGCGTTTTCGCCTGCATAATAGGTCAGCAGGATCAGGATCAGGATACGCACGAAATTGGCGAAAACCGCGACCGGCAAAACCATCGTCATCAGCAGCAGCGCATAACGCCAGTCGGACTGGTGACGCATGTAGACGTAAAAGAGCGAGATGGCCGACAGGGAGATCATCGAATTCAAACCCGAACATGCCTGCGCGACGAGCAGTTCATATTGGCCGATCTGAATTGTCACACCAGCGCCCGCGATCGGGTAACCCAGTGTATACAGCAAGCTGATTGCCGTCTGCGACAACGCGATCTTCAGCGGCTGCGTGATCGCCGCGACGATCTGGTCAGGCGGCGGGAACATGAACAGCAGAAAGAAAAGCGGAAACATCATCTTGCGCATCGCTGCCCCACCGATCGCGCTATACAGGACGGTGAGCACGAGCGCGTACATCAGATAGCCCTCGGCTTCGATGATCTGGGTCACGCGCGCGAGATAATAGGCGATCAGCAGCGGAACAAAGAGAAGCGCCACGTTGCGGCCGGGCGGCGGCGCGGCAAGCGCGAGCGCGGCCGGCAATTGCCGGAAGATCAGCCACAGGCCAGCGGCCATGACGATGGGCCCGTGCCCGCCTTGCTCCGTCGACCAGCTCGCCGTGGTGACATACAGCATGGTCGGAATAACGACCGCAGCCAATCCCGCAGCCAGGATGGGGTTCGCGAGGATCCACCTGACAATGGGTGACTGGGTGATTGAACTGGTGAAGGGACTCGGCACGGTGGCCATCAGATGCTTTTCTCGCTGGAGCCGACGCTGGGCTCACTCAGGCCGTGGGAATGAAACCGGTCATTTAATCGCTTATCGGGCCGGAAAATAGCGCACCTGAATCAATCGTGCAAGTCTCGGCAATGTTCGCAGCTGCGGTATAGGGTGCCAAATCGATCAAATGCTTCATGTTGGCACAGAAACAATAGAATCGATCAGGGCGCTATTAACTTAAGTTATTCGACAATGGTTAATTATTATCCCTGTTGAAGGTTAGTATAGGTTTCGAGCAAGGTGCGCGGTTGCATGCTTGGCCGGACCTTTGTTATTCTGGCATGCCGGCTGGATCGATTCAGCCGAATTGACGACCTACCCAACTGACAAATTCGGCGATGGCCACATCTCCTGTTGAAAATCTGCCGGTAGGCGGGCACGGTGCCGCTCATGAATAATTGGCCAATGATGCGGCAGGACAGCGACATTGCAAACGTCGGCCCGGAAGGCCAGGCCGGCAGGAATGTGCCCGCAGTTCCGGGAAAATGGCGCCGCCTGACGGTGCGGCTTGGCGCTTTCGAAATCGGTTATGCAAGCGTCAGGGTCGGCTCGCCGCGCAGGCGGGATGATGAGTCCTATCGTCCGGTGACCATCCGCCGGGCGTCGGCGCCCAAGCGCTTCATCGAGCATCTCGGATATACCACAGCGGCTCTGATTTTCCTTGGCGGCACGATTTCGCTTCTGGCCATGCAATCGGACGCGTTCGTTTCCCATTCCGCCAACAACTGGCCGATTGTCCAATCCGACGAGAAAGCTGGAGCGGTTCAGACTGCGGCAACGTCCGCAAAGGGCCCGGTCGCGACACCGGTCCCCGCCGCAATCACCCTGCAGCCGAGCATCGTGCGCGCTGCAATTCGCGATGGCATTGCCGATCTCGTGCGCAAGGGGGACATGAACGGCGTGGTTCAGTCCGCCGCGCTCGGGCAGGGGATGAGCGGCGATGGCGCCCCCCCTATGGTGCAGGGTCCGCTTGATCGTATTCCGGCGGTTGCGGCGGCGGTCAAGCGCGCGATGGCGACCGGCGAAGTCCAGAACTGGGCGGCCGGCAACTATGAGGGTGTCGTCGTGGTGGGGGACAGCTACCAGTCGGATGGCTCGGTGTGCCGCGAGGGATCGATTCTCGCCCGAAATGGCGGCCCAGAAAGCCGTACGCAGCCTTTTGAGCACTGTTCCAGGGCGCCGAACCCATCCAACACAGGCCAATAAACGCGGTCTTCAGGCTTTCGGGCGGTTGAGGAGTGCGCGCCACCAGCTTTCATTGCCGAGATACCAGGCAAGGGTCGCGGCGAACCCTTCGGCAAAAGTGCGCCGGGGAGCATAACCGAGTTCCGAACGGATCTTGCGCTCATCGATTGCATAGCGCCGGTCGTGCCCAAGCCGGTCGGTCACGAAAGTCTTGAGGTCCGTCGATGGACGCCCCGCAGCGGCGGGCGCGTCAGGAAAGCGGCGGCCAAGGTCGGGGTCGGAGGCGAAGACGGCATCGACCGTCCGGCAGACTTCCTCGATCACGGTGAGGTTGGGGAGTTCCTGCCCGCCGCCGATATTGTAGGTCTCGCCGATCCGTCCCGCGAGCAATATGCGCTCGATGCCGTAACAATGATCCTCGACATGCAGCCAGTCGCGCACGTTCATGCCGTCGCCATAGATTGGCAGGTTGCGACCATGCAGGCAGTTGAGCAGGAAGAGCGGAACCAGCTTCTCCGGAAACTGGTAGGGACCGTAATTATTGGAACAATTGCTGGTGGTCGTCTGCAGGCCGTAGGTGTGATGATAGGCGCGCACCAGATGGTCGGATCCTGCCTTTGAGGCGGAATAGGGCGAGTTCGGCGCATAGGGCGTGGTTTCGCTGAAAGCCGGATCGGATGGGCCGAGGGAGCCATAGACCTCGTCCGTCGAGATATGGTGGAAGCGGTGCGGGCGGCCGCTGCCCTTGTCCAGCCATACATCCTTGGCGGCCTTGAGCAGGCTGTGGGTGCCGATGACGTTCGTGGTGACAAAGGCATCCGGTCCGCTGATCGAGCGGTCGACATGGCTTTCGGCGGCGAAATGCACGATCGTGTCTAGCTGGCGCTCGGCGAGGAGGCGCGTGACGAGCGCGGTGTCGCAGATATCACCAACCACCAGCTCGACATTGGCGGCGCCGGAAAGGTTCTCCGGATTGCCCGCATAGGTCAGCTTGTCGAGCACGATGATGCCGTCATCGGGGTGATGCGCGCGCCAATAGTGCACGAAGTTCGCACCGATGAACCCGGCGCCTCCTGTCACCAGAAGTTCAGCCATCCTTGAGAATTTCCTTCAGCATCCTGCGCAAATTGACTCGCCAGTGCGGTGCGGCCTGCCCGAGCAGCGCAAAGGTCGTGCGCTTGTCGAGCACTGAATAGTGCGGACGACGGGCGGGCGTGGGGTAGTCGATCGTCGCAATGGGTATGATCGGCACGGCGCGCTCCAGCAGGCCGAGCGCAAGGGCCTCTTCCTGGATGGCGACGGCGAAATCATACCAGCTGGCAGCGCCGCTGTCAGTGTAGTGGAATATGCCCTTCGCCCCTGCGGCGTTAAGGCCCCATAATGCTTCGGCCAGGCTGGCGGCGAATGTCGGCGTACCGATCTGGTCCGCGACAACGCGCACCTCTTCGCGCTCGGCCATCAGGCGCAGCATGGTGCGCACGAAATTGCCGCCCTGGCTGCCATAGACCCACGCCGTCCGGACGATCAGCGCATCGGGGCCGGCGGCCAGTTCTCCCTGTAGCTTGGTGCGGCCATAGGCGCCCAGCGGCGCGGTCGGCGCGTCCGGGGGATAGGGAATGCCGGACAGGCCATCGAAGACGAAGTCGGTCGAGACATGGATGAGGCGGGCGCTGGCCTTCGCCGCCGCCCGCGCGAGATTGCCCACCGCGTCGCCGTTCAGGCGGGCCGCAAGCGCTTCCTCGCTCTCGGCCCTGTCGACCGCTGTATAGGCAGCGGCGTTGAAAATGGCGTCCGGCCGCTCGGCTGCCACCAGGGCGTCGACTGCCGCGGCGTCGCAAATGTCGAGCTGCGCAGACCCTGTGGCGACGATCGATACGCCGGTTGGCGCCGTCGCCTGAAGAGCGTGGCCGAGCTGGCCATTGGCGCCGGTGATCAACACCTTCATGGGAAGGTCATAGCCTCGCCAAACGCTTGGCCCTCGGCATCCTTGGAGGAAAGCTGCGGCACGATGTCACCCAGCGGCCACTCAATGCCGATCGCCGGATCGTCCCAGCGGATGCAATGTTCATGCTGGGGCTGATAGACCGCCGTGCATTTGTAGAGGAAATCCGTCCCATCCTCCAGGCACAGAAAGCCGTGGGCAAGTCCGGCGGGCAACCAGAACATGCGTTTGTTGGCGGCGCTCAGCTCAACCCCCGCCCATTTGCCGAAAGTGGGGGAGGAGCGCCGTATGTCGACCGCCACGTCGAAGACCGCGCCGCGCGTGACTCGCACCAGCTTGCCCTGTTCGCCTGGCAACTGATAGTGAAGGCCGCGCAGAACGCCGCGCGCGGAGCGGCTGTGATTATCCTGCACGAACTGCATGTCGAGGCCTGCCGCCGCGAAAGTGTCCGCGTTCCAGCTTTCGAGGAAGAAGCCGCGCTCGTCACCGAACACGCGCGGTTCGATGATCAGGGCGCCGGCGATTGCCGTCTCGATCAGTTCCATTTGACCCGATGCTCCAGCAGATTGAGCAGATAGTCGCCATAGCCCGACTTTACGAGTGGCGCCGCGATCCGTTCCAGCTGGGCATCGTCGATAAAGCCCATCCGCCAAACCAGCTCCTCGGGGCAGCAGACCTTGAGCCCTTGGCGCTCCTCGGTAATGCGGACGAAGTTGGCGGCATCGAGCAGGGAGGTATGCGTGCCCGTGTCGAGCCAGGCAAAGCCCCGTCCCATGATCTCGACATTCAGCGTACCGGCCTCAAGGTACATGCGGTTGAGATCCGTGATCTCCAGTTCGCCGCGCGGGGACGGCGTCAGGCGATCGGCATAGTCCACCGCCTTGCCGTCGTAGAAATAAAGCCCGGTCACCGCATAGTTGGAACGAGGCTGCGCGGGCTTTTCCTCGATCGTTTCGGCCCGCCCTTCGGCATCGAACGAAACGACGCCATAGGCAGCGGGATCCTTGACATAGTAGCCAAAGACCGTGGCCCCGACATCGCGGGTGGCAGCGCTGGTGAGCAGGTCGGTCAGGCCGTGGCCATAGAAAATATTATCGCCGAGAATCAATGCCGAAGGGTCCGAACCGACGAAACTCGCACCGATTTGATAGGCCTGGGCAAGGCCGCCGGGATTGGGCTGAACAGCATAGCTGATCGAAAGGCCGAGTTCGTTGCCGTCGCCCAGCAACTGCTGGAATTGGCCCTGGTCCTCGGGGGTGGTGATGATCAGAATATCGCGGATGTCGCTGAGGATAAGGACCGACAGCGGATAATAGATCATCGGCTTGTCGTAGACGGGCATCAACTGTTTTGAAACAGCGCGGGTCAGGGGATAGAGCCGGGTACCAGAGCCACCGGCCAGAATAATGCCCTTGCGCATGATTGCTAAACTTCCCGGTGAATTGGCAAAGTACGGCTCTTTTTATCGTCGATGCCAGTGGTGGCAAGGTCAGGTAACCAGTTTGTGTTGCAGCGCACACACGCGCCCGCACAGCTTGGCGATCAATAGCCGGGGATTATGAGCGGCGTTGCGTCCTGCGCTGGCGTACCGGAGGTCGGCTTGGAGATGCCAGTGGGCGCGGGATCGAAGTCGAAATCCATCAGCTTGTCGTGCACACGCCGATAATTGCGCGCCGGATCATACAGGATCGCCGGGTCAAGGGCGAGGTCGCGCGCCTCCGCATGGCCCATGGCGGCCAGCAGGGAGAAGGCCGCGACATAAGCGTTTCGCCGGGCGCTGACCAGCTGCACGCGCGCATTGAGCGCTTCCTGTTCCGCATTGAGAATATCCAGGATGGTGCGGGTTCCCACGCTGTTTTCCGCCTTGACCCCCTGCAACGACAGCTCGGTCGCGGCCACAGCCTTAAGCGTCGACTCAATGGCCTGAAGCGAGGCCTGCCAGCTGGCATAAGCGGCGCGTACTTGAGAAATGACGTCGCGCTCCACAGCGATCGTCTGCTCGATCGCGAAGGATTCACGGGCAATCGCCTGGCGTTCAAGCGCGCCGGGGCGTCCGCCCTGATAGAGCGGAATCGTAAGTGTGGCGCCTGCGGCCGCCGACTTGGTCGAGGAAGGCAGGAATATTGGATTTTCAGAACCCAGGAAGTCCTGATATCCGGCCGATGCGAACGCCGAAATGCGCGGCATCATCTGGCCCTTGTTCGATCGAACATCGTAGCGCGCGGCATCGCGGCTCTTGTGCGATGCAAGGATGTCCGGATTATCGACCAGCGCCGTGGCGACAGCGGATTCCGGCGACTCCGGCAGGCCCGGGAGCGGCGGCGGTGGCTCGAGATTCTGCGGCGGCGAACCGACCAGCGCGGTGTAATTTTCCTTGGACGCGATCAATTGTGCCTGCGCCCGCTGAAAGTCCGCCTGGGCGAGCGACAGGCGCGATTCCGATTGCGCAACGTCCGTCCGGGTCACGTCGCCCACCTCGAACCGGTCGCTGCTGGCGCGCAGATTGACCTTCAACGCCTCCACATTCTGTGCATTCAACGTCACGATCGAACTGTCGCGGATCACATCCAGATAAGCCGCCACGACGCGAGAGAAGATCGTGGACTCCGTGCCCCGCAAATCATTTTGACCCGCCTCCACACGCAGCTTGGCGGCTTTCACCGCGTTTCTGATCACGCCGCCACTATAGAGCGGAACATCGAGATTCGCCTGGCCCGCGGCGCTGCGTCCTGGCGTGGTGGTTGAAAGGTCTCGGTGCAGATTCTCGGTATAGGTGCCTCTCACGCCAGCCGCCGGGCGTCCATCCGCCTTTGTAATGGGGACATTTTCATCCTCGGCACGCTGATTTGCGCGGGCGCCGGTCAGGGTTGGATTTTCCTGATAGGCCTTGGTCAGTGCATCTTTCAGCGTTTCCGCCGTGCAGGGCGGGATCAGGAGCGTCGCGGCGGATGCGGTCAGCGCAATTGCCACAACGCTGCGGGATTTCAGCATGTTCACTCTCATTCCCTGTTACGCAATGCCTGCTACGCGCGTTTCACTATACAACAGGGTTCCCCTGTCAAAGGAACTTGTTACGTGTTCATGACGTGGGGTTGGCGGAAGTAAGGCGTCAGCGCTCGGTGAGGCGGGGCATGAGTTCGACAAAATTGCAGGGCGCGAAGCGGCTGTCGAGCTGATGGACCAGGATCTTGTCCCAGCCGTCCTTGACCGCCCCCGTCGACCCGGGCAGCGCGAAGATATAGGTGCCGCGCGTAACGCAGGCACAGGCCCGCGACTGGATGGTCGAGGTGCCGATCGTCTCGAAACTCAGCCAGCGGAACAGTTCGCCAAAGCCGGGAATAGCCTTGTCCTGAACCCGTGCGATGGCTTCGGGCGTCACGTCCCGTCCAGTCACGCCGGTGCCGCCGGTGGTGATGATGCAATCAATTTCGGGATTGTCGATCCAGTTGTGCAGGCGCGCGATGATGGCTTCCAGATCGTCCTTGTCGAGGCGCCGATCGACCAGCTTGTGGCCGGCGGCGGCAATACGATCCGCGAGGATATCACCCGACCGGTCTTCGGCCAGGCCGCGGCTGTCGGAGACTGTGAGGAGGGCGATATTGACGGGCCGGAATGCCCGGCTCTGGTCAATCGGCACCGAATGATCGCCCGGCAGAGGTGATACGCACCGCCACTTCGCCCTGCTTGCCGGGGAAGCGGGACCAGAGGCCTTGCGCCAGCGATGTCAAGGCGGCTGACTGCCCGGATTCCTCCATCTGATACATCCAATAATTGCGCAGCACGACATTCACATAGGCGCGCGTCTCATAATAGGGAACGGATTCGATGAAGAGCAGCGGATCGCCCTCGTCGCGTATTTGATATTTCCAGCGTTCCAGCGGTGCCGGGCCGGCATTATAGGCGGCAACGACCTTGGCGAGCAGCCCGTCGGTCGCGCTCATCCCACTCAGTTTCTCGAGATAGCGCTGCCCATATTCCATGTTCACCGACGGTATCCGAAGGTCAGCCAGCTGCTCCCCATTTTGGGCGGCAAGGATGCTCGCGGTGCCAGGCATCAGCTGCATCAGCCCGCGCGCGCCGGCGGGGCTGACGACATCCGGCTGGAATCGTGACTCCTGAAGCGTGTGTGCAAAGACCAGCGCCTTGTCGACCCGCCATCCGCCTGCCGGCGTCCAATTGGGCTTGGGATAGCGGGTATAGGCGCTCGCCTTGACGCCGTTGGGACTGCGCTGGGCGAGCCAGAGCTGCGTGCGGGGCAGCGACAGTTCGCTGGCGAGGTGCACCAGGGCCTCATAATGCTCGGCACCCGTGAGGGCGGCCTGATACCGCAGCGCTTCGTCAGCAGCGACCGAGCGGCCAATGGTGGCCAGCGTGGCCGCAATGCGGACATTGGGCAGGTTTGACAGGTTCTGGCGATCGCTTGCCGACACATGATCGCGCACCAGGCCGCGCGGTGCTGGCCTGCCGAGGGTTTCATTGGCGAGCATGCCGTAGAAACTTTCTTCCTCGCGCGCGGCCGCTTTCAGATATCCGGCGACTTTCTGCGGCTTGCGGTCGGCCATGGAGGCACGGGCGGCCCAGTAATAGCCCGCGCTGCGCAGGTCGGCGTCACCGGCGAAAGCAGCAACATTGGCAAAGGCGGCGGCGGCGTCAGCCCATGCCTTTTGGCGCCAGCTGGCAAGGCCCGCGACCCAATGGGACGGCGCCAGATAGGGTCCACTGCCTTCCGCCGCGGCTTGCAGCGCGAGGCGGCGGGCATTGGGCAGATCACTGGTGATGAAATAGGACCAGGCGATGCGCTGGCGCAGTTCGGTCAGGCAGGCGCTGCTGAGGGTCGATCCCTCCGTGTTCAGGAGCGCTTCGGCCCCCAGTGGATTGTCCAGCTTGATCTCGGCCGCGATGCGGGGTGCGAGCAGCTCCGCGGCCGGATCGCCCTTGATCGGCGCCAGGATCGCGCGCTGCGGCGAACTGCCGGTATACATGAGCTGCCGGACCTGCGGTCGGTCGGGCAGGACCTGGGCACCGCGCCGCGCCGCCAGACGGGAAAGCTGCTCGGCTTGCGGCAGATCAGGCGCCTTGGCGAGGAGGTCGAGCAGATCGAACAGTTCGGCGCGCGGCGAGTCCTTGGCCAGATAGAGTTCGGCCAGCAGATAAGCGCGCATGGGGTCGCCTGCGTCGAGGGCGAGGATCGCGCTCTTCGCGTCGGTCCAGGCCCTGCCATCGATCCTGGCATAGATGGCCTGATAAGCATTGGTGTTCCTGGCGCTGATGTCCGCGACAGCGGTCGAAGATGTCTCCGCCATGGCGCCCCCGGCCAGGACAGGCTGCAAGGCGAGCGATGCAAAGCCGGCCAGGCATGCTCCGATCCTTCGCCCCCCGAAAATGCTCATAGCCGCGCCACCAGTTTTCGAAGTTCTGCCCATGCCGCGATCTTGCGCGCGGGATGCCTCATGAGAATATGGGGCGCAGGCAGTCGCATGGCTAGGATCATGGCGCTTGCGTAATTAACAATCATAGAATTTTCCTCGGTGCCTGCACCATCTGTCTCGCACAGGGCACGGTTCGTCTGATCGCCCAGCAGAAGAAGACCGCCCGGCGATGTCAGGGCAATGTAGCGGCGCATGCGGGCAACGGCCGTCGTCCAGGTCGGGCCATCGCACATGCCCCCCGCAGGCCGGGCGAGAAGCAGGCTGGCGACGCCCACGCCTGCCTCGTCCAGGCCGACCGCGCGGAGCATGGCGGCCAGCAGCTTGCCATCCGCGCCGGACAGGAGCCGCCCGGCCGCCATGTCCTCGTCCGTCGGCATGTCGGTGATGATAAGCAGGGGCGCGCCGACCACGGTCCGGGGCAGGATCCTGTTCCCGGGGAAACCGGCTTCCGGCAGGTCGGGGCTGCTGGCAAGCCAGTCGATGAATTCGTCCACAGTGCCGGGCGAAGCCGACGGCGCGGCTGGCGGCGATCTCGATGGGGCCGCTGTGTTTTGCAGCAGGGGCGCCACGGCGGGCTTGCGTTCGGCCGCAAGCCAGTCGCGGGGCGTATCGGTGACGGCGGCATCGACGCCTGCCAGGGCCCACCAGTCGATGACGGATTTGATAGCGCTGGCTGGGTGTGGAGTGGCAGGCATTGCCTACCCTAAGACAAGAGGTTGACGAAATGGTCAAGAATGGCCCATCGGCAAACCTGCAAAACGTTTGGGAAACAAGGCGACCGGACCGGGGCGCCTTCCGCTGGAGGAATAGATGAGCGAACGGGAGTCCATGCCATATGACGTGGTCATCGTGGGCGGGGGGCCTGCGGGACTGGCTGCGGCGATCCGCCTGAAACAGGTCAATCCCGATCTCGCCGTCTGCATCCTTGAAAAAGGCTCGGAAATCGGCGCGCATATCCTGTCCGGCGCGACGGTCGATCCCAAGGCGCTGGACGAGCTCATCCCCGACTGGCGGGAACAGGGCTGCCCCATGGCCGAGACGCCGGTGACGGATAACTGGCACTGGATGATGTCCAGGAGCGGGAAATTCTCGATGCCGCACCTGCTGATGCCGCCGCTGTTCAGCAACAAAGGCACTTATACCGGTAGCCTGGGCAATCTGTGCCGCTGGCTGGGGACCCAGGCCGAAAATCTCGGCATCGAGATCTTCCCCGGCTTTCCCGCCGCTGAGATACTGTACAATGATGACGGCTCCGTCCGGGGCGTGGCGACCGGCGACATGGGCGTCGCGCGTGATGGCAGCCATAAGCCCGACTATCAGCCGGGCATGGAGTTGCACGCCAAATACACTCTGTTTGCCGAGGGCGCGCGCGGCCATCTGACCAAGCAGCTCAAGGCGAAATACGACCTGGAGCGCGACTGCGAGCCGCAGGTCTATGGCCTGGGCATGAAGGAACTGTGGGATATCGACCCCGAAAAGCATGTGCCCGGCCGCGTGATCCATACCCAGGGCTGGCCGCTGTCGGAAAGCGACAGCTGGGGCGGGGGATTTCTGTACCACCAGGCGAACAACCAGGTTGCCTTGGGCTTCGTCGTCGCGCTCGATTACAAAAATCCCTATGTCTATCCGTTCGAGGAGTTCCAGCGCTGGAAGCAGCACCCGGCGATCCGCGCGATCCTGGAAGGTGGCCGCCGCGTGTCCTATGGCGCGCGTGCGATCAACGAGGGCGGCTGGCAGTCGGTGCCCAAGCTCGCCTTCCCCGGCGGCGCGCTGATCGGCTGCTCGGCCGGCTTCGTGAACGTGCCGCGCATCAAGGGCAGCCACACCGCGATGAAATCCGGCATGCTGGCGGCCGACAGCATTGCCGCCGCCATCGCCGCTGGCCGCGAGCATGACGAAGTCGCCGAATATCAGGCGACCCTCAACGACAGCTGGATCGCCACGGAACTGAAGCTGGTCAAGAATGCGGAGCCGGCGATCGCCAAGTTCGGCGGCGACTATGGCACGGTCCTCGCGGGCACCGACATGTGGATGCGCACGCTGGGCATCGGCCTGCCGATCAAGATGAAGCATCATCCGGACAATGAAGGGATCGGACGCAAGGATCTCTACAAGCCGATCGACTATCCCAAGCCCGATGGCGTGATCAGCTTTGACCGCCTGTCCTCGGTGTTCCTGTCCAACACGAACCATGAGGAAGACCAGCCCTGCCATCTGGTGCTCAAGGACCCGGATGTACCGATCACGGTCAACCTGGCGCTCTATGACGCGCCGGAGCAGCGTTACTGTCCGGCCGGGGTCTATGAGATCGTCGGGCAGGATGAGGGAAGCCCGCGCCTGCAGATCAACGCGCAGAATTGCGTCCACTGCAAGACCTGCGACATCAAGGACCCTACGCAGAACATCAACTGGGTCGCGCCCGAAGGCGGCGGGGGCCCGAATTATCCGAATATGTGAGGTTGTGACCCTGCTTTTCCGCGGGAATGACAATGCGTGAAGTTCCGTGCTGACCGAAACCGCCCATGCCAAGGTCAATCTCGCGCTGCACGTCCGGCGGCGGCGGGATGACGGCTATCATGAGATTGAGAGTCTGTTCGCCTTCTGCGCGGATGGCGATATCCTGTCCGCTCAACCGCGCGATGATGGTGCGCTTACGCTCGCCGTCGAGGGGCCGTTCGCCGCGGATTTGAGCGACGAGGCGGATAATCTGGTGCTGCGCGCCGCACGCGCTTTGCAATCGGCGGCGGGCGTTGGCATGGGCGCCGATATGGTCCTGGTGAAGAACCTGCCCATAGCCTCGGGCATTGGCGGCGGCTCGGCGGATGCGGCAGCGGCGCTCCGGCTGCTGACGCGGCTGTGGGCTGTGCATCCGGCTGCGATCAGCCTGTTCGAGATCGCCGCAGCCCTTGGCGCCGATGTGCCCGCCTGCCTGGGATCGCGGACCGTGTTCGGCAGCGGCGTCGGCGAACGGCTCGAAGCGGTGGACATTGACGCGGGCGGAATGCCGGTGCTGCTGGTCAATCCGGATGTGCCATGCCCGACTGGCCCGGTTTTCCGGGACTGGGACGGGATGGATCGCGGTCCGCTCGATCCGGCGCGCTGGCGGCAGGGGCGCAACGACCTGGAGGCGTCCGCCCGCGCGCTGATGCCGGAAATCGACGAAGTGCTGGCGGTCCTGCGGGCGCAGCTGCCTTCACTCGCGCGGATGTCGGGGTCGGGTGCGACCTGCTTCGCGCTGTTCGACACGGAGGCGGCGCGGGATGCCGCGCTTGACCGGATCGAGGCCGATCATCCGGATTGGTGGGTCATGGCGAGCGAACTGAGGTGACGGCGCCCTACCATATCCTTGGCAATCCCGACGCAGAGATGCTCATCGTCGCAGACCATGCCTCGAATCATGTGCCCGCCGACATCGACCTCGGCATCGATCCGGCCTGTCTCCATGACCATATCGCGCTCGACATCGGCGTTGCGCAGATCGCCGAGCAGCTCGTGGCAACCGGCGAGTATTGCGCCATTTTGGCGGGCGTTTCCCGCCTCGTGATCGACCTCAACCGTGAGCCGGAATCACCCGGACTGGTGCCGGTCGAGAGCGACGGGATCGCCATTCCCGGCAACCGGGGCGCGGACATCGCCGAGAGAATCCGCCGCTTCTATGATCCCTATCATGCGATGGTGGAGAGACTTGTCCACGCAGCGCATGCGCCGTTCATCCTCTCGCTGCACAGTTTCACCCCTTCGCTCGCCTCGCGCCCGGACGAGGCGCGGCCCTGGCATATCGGCGTACTCTACAATGAGGACGAGCGCGCAGCGCCCATCGCGATCGCAGCGCTGGAGCGTCTCGGTCACCGCGTCGGCGATCAGCAGCCCTATTCGGGCAAGCTCCTTAACGCTACGATGAACCGCCACGCGGAGACACATAGCCGCCACTATCTCGGCGTCGAAATCCGGCAGGACCTGATCATGGCGCCGGAAGGGCAGAAACGCTTCGCCCGCGACCTGCATCTCGTTGCCGCCGAGGTCCGCAAGACCTTGCAAGAGCGCGGCGGTTGGTGAAAAGGGGCGGCATCAGGAAGGAAGCCGTCATGACGAACCGTTTCGACAAGTCCAAACTGCCCAGCCGCCATGTGTCGGTCGGGCCGGAGCGCGCGCCGCACCGCAGCTATTATTATGCGATGGGCCTTACCGAAGAGGATATCGCCAAGCCGTTCGTGGCGCTCGCGTCCGCCGGCAATGACAGCGCGCCCTGCAATACCACGCTCGATGCCCAGGCCAATTGGGCGCGCGAGGGTGTTCGCACGGGTGGCGGCACACCATTCCGGTTCAACACGATCACCGTGACCGATGGCATCGCCATGGGCCATCAGGGGATGAAAAGCTCGCTGGTCAGCCGCGAGGTCATCGCGGATTCGGTTGAGCTTTCCGTGCGAGGTCATTGTTATGACGCACTTGTCGCCTTTGCGGGGTGCGACAAGTCGCTGCCCGGCATGATGATGGCGATGCTGCGGCTGAACGTGCCGTCGATCTTCGTCTATGGCGGATCGATCCTGCCGGGCCGGTTCCAGGGCCGCGACGTCAACGTCAAGGATGTGTTCGAGGTGGTCGGGCGCTATGCGGCGGGCGCCTGCCCGCTGTCCGAGGTGACGGCGCTCGAGAAGGTCGCCTGCCCGGGCCACGGGGCATGCGGCGGCCAGTATACCGCCAACACCATGGCCTGCGTCGGCGAGGCTATCGGCCTGTCCCTGCCCAACAGCAACATGGTCCCCGCGCCTTATGAGAGCCGGGAACAGATTGCCGTCGCGGCTGGCAAGCAGGTCATGGAACTGCTCGCGCGCAACATCAGGCCGCGCGACATATGTACGCTGCAGGCTTTTGAAAATGCAGCGCGAATCGTTGCTGCAACCGGCGGCTCGACCAACGGCGCGCTGCATCTGCCCGCCATGGCGCACGAATGCGGCATCGCTTTCAGCCTGTTCGACGTGGCGGAGGTCTTCAAATCAACGCCTTATATCGCCGACCTGCAACCGGGCGGGCAATATGTCGCCAAGGACATGTATGATGCGGGCGGCGCCTATATGGTGATGAAGACGCTGCTCGCCGAAGGGCTGCTGCATGGCGACTGCATGACCGTGACCGGCAAGAGCCTGGCCGAGAATATCGAAGAGGTCACCTGGAACCCCGATCAGAAGGTGATCTACGACGCGAAGGCGCCGATCACCCCGACGGGCGGTGTCGTCGGCCTGCGCGGCAGCCTTGCGCCCGACGGTGCGATCGTGAAGGTCGCGGGCATGCACCGGCTCCAGTTCGAAGGCCCGGCGGTCGTATTCGATTGCGAGGAGGACACATTTGCGGCCGTCGAGGCGCGGCAGATCCCCGAAGGCGCGGTCATCGTCATCCGCTACGAAGGGCCAAAGGGCGGTCCGGGCATGCGCGAGATGCTCTCGACCACCGCCGCGCTCTATGGGCAGGGCATGGGCGAGAAGGTCGCGCTCATCACCGACGGCCGTTTTTCCGGCGCGACGCGGGGTTTCTGCATCGGTCATGTCGGCCCGGAAGCGGCGGACGGCGGGCCGATCGCGCTCGTGGAAAATGGCGACATCATCGCCATCGACGCCGAGGCGGGTACGATCGACCTCAAGGTTGATGCTGCGATACTGGCGGAGCGGCGCAAGGCGTGGAAACCGCGCGCGACCGACTATCAGGCGGGGGCGCTCTGGCGCTTTGCCCAGAATGTCGGTCCGGCGTGGCAGGGCGCGGTCACCCATCCCGGCGGTGCCGCCGAAACCCATGTCTTTGCGGATATCTAGGGCAGTCATGATGCTGGCACCGATCCTCCTGAGCGGATGCGGGGGCCATGAGACGCGCGACGAAAGGGTCGGCAGCACCATTGCGTGCGCGCCAGTGGGCCGGGCAGAGATGGTTGCGTGCGATGTCGAGATGGATGGCTCGCTACTGACTGTCCGCCGCCCCGATGGCGGCTTCCGGCGTTTGGAGAACACCAAAACCGGCATGGTCGCTATGGATGGCGCCGAACAGGTCGAAAACCTTCCCATCGAAGGTGGCGGTGTGGAGGCCCGGATCGGGGGCTGGCGCTATCGCTTCAAAGGGCCGATGGGGGCGCGGCCATGATCCTCAATGACCTGCCAGTCCTCTCCGTCGAGCAGACGCGCGCGGCCGAACAGGCGGTTTTCGACGGCGGTATCGATCCCTATGCGCTGATGTGCACGGCGGGCGAGAGCGCGGCGGAGATCATTTGGCGGGTGGGGCATCGCCGCCCTGTGCTGGTGCTGTGCGGCCCCGGCAATAATGGCGGCGATGGCTTTGTTATCGCGCGTGTTTTGCAGGATCGCGGCGTTCCGGTGCGGGTGGCTGCCACGGGTGAGAGCCGCACGGCAAGCAGCCGGCAGGCGCGTGCCGACTGGGGCGGGCCGGTTGAGGACATCGCGCATGCGGCGCCTGCCGCGCAGGTCGTCGACGCGCTGTTCGGTATCGGCTTGACGCGGGGACTGGATGCAGCGCTCGCGAAGCGTCTCTGCACCCTCGTCGAGGCGGCGCAGCACAGCTATGCGGTCGATGTACCGAGCGGCGTTGAATCGGATGCGGCCACGCTATTGTCCCCCGTGCCGCGCTTTGACCTGTGCCTTGCGCTGGGTGTCCTCAAGCCCGCGCATGTTCTGCTGCCCGCCGCCGATAGCGCGCGCTCGCTGGTTCATGTGCCCATCGGCCTGGATGCGGATCGCGCGGCGGTGCGCACATTGGCGGCGCCTCAACTGTCCGTGCCGGCGCGCGGCGCCCACAAATATACGCGCGGCCTCGTCGCCGTCGTCGCGGGGCGCATGGCCGGAGCGGCGGCGCTGGCGGCAGAGGCGGCGGGGCATGGCGGCGCGGGCTATGTACGCATTGTCGGCGCGCAGGCGATCCTCGATCTGCCCCATGCCATTGTCCGCACGTCGAGCCGCGACGAAACGGCGCTGACCGATAAGCGCATTGCGGCCTTGCTTGTGGGTCCTGGCATGGGCCGCGGGGAAGATGCGCAGGCACAACTGACCGAGGCTCTAGCCCCAGGCCATCCGGCGGTGATCGACGCCGACGGACTGCTCGCGCTCGCCGCGATCGGCTTTGACGTCATGCCGCCGAAGTGCATTCTGACGCCGCATCAGGGCGAGTTTGCGGCGCTGTTCGGGCCTCTGCCCGGCAACCGCACCGACCAGGCCCTGGCGGCGGCGCGGGCATCGGGCGCGGTGGTTGTGCTGAAGGGTAGCGATACGGTGATCGCCGCGCCTGACGGCCAGTGCCGGGTGGCATTGGGTGCGTCGAGCTGGCTTTCCACCGCCGGCACCGGCGATGTCCTCGCGGGCCTGTGTGCGGCCAGGCTGGCGGTTGCCGGCGATCCCATGCAGGCGGCCTGCGAGGCGGTCTGGTTGCATGGCGACGCGGCGCGGCGGGCTGGCGCCGCTTTCGGGGCGGATGATCTCATCGCGCATATTTCTCCAGCCATTGCGGGCCGCCTGTGACCACGCCCGGCCTGATCGTGCGGATTGCGGCGCGCGGCGATGGCGTGACGGCTGATGGGCGGCATGTGGCATTGGCCGCGCCGGGCGATGAGCTGGGCGATGACGGCTCGATCCGGCGCGGGCCTGATCATGCCACTCCTCCGTGCATCCATTTTCCCGACTGCGGCGGGTGTCAGCTCCAACATTTGAGCGATGCGGCCCTGGCGCGCTATGTCCGGGACCGGGTTGCGGGCGGGTTGGCAGGGCAGGGGGTGGATGCCGAGGAGATTGCGGAGCCACATGTCTCGCCGCCGGCATCACGCCGCCGTGCCAGCCTGAAGGCGGTGCGCGCGGGCAAGCAGGTCAGCATTGGTTTTGCGAGCGCAGGCAGCCACCGCATCGTCGACATGACCATGTGCGCGTTGCTCCATCCCGCGCTGTTCGCGCTGATAGCGCCGCTGCGCCGCTTGCTTGGGCGGTCGGATATGATGGGGCGTGGCGCCAATATCATCATGACGCTGGCCGATCAGGGCGTGGACCTTTGCCTCGAGGACGTGCGCGCCGAAGGGTTGGCGGCCGCGGAGGCGCTGACGGAGTTTGCGAGCGGGCAAGGGCTCGCGCGGCTCTCCTTGCTGGAGGCAGAGGGCGAACGCATGACCGTGTGGGAGCCGGAGCCGGTCACTGTCAGCTTTGCCGGCAATCCGGTGCGCCTGCCGCCGGGCGCTTTCCTCCAGGCGACGGCTGATGGCGAGGCGGCGCTCGTGGCCGAGGTTCGGCGGGGTGTCGGAGAGACCGAGTTTGTCGCCGATCTGTTTGCAGGCCTTGGGACGTTCGCGCTCTCGCTCGCGGCCGGACGCCGGGTTTACGCGGCGGAGGCGGCGCGCGAGATGGTGCTTGCGCTCAAGGGTGCGGGTGATCGCCTGCCCGGGCGGGTCTTTGTCGAGCACCGCGATCTTTTCCGGCGGCCACTGGTGCCCGCCGAGCTTGATCGGTTCGGAGCCGTGGTGCTTGATCCGCCGCGCGCTGGTGCCCGCGACCAGGTGGTGCAGATCGCGGCGAGCGCAGTGCCCACCCTCGTCTATGTGAGCTGCAATCCTTCGAGTTTCGCGCGCGATGCCGCGACGCTCATTGGCGGCGGCTACCGGCTGGTACGGGTGAAGCCAGTCGGCCAGTTCCGCTGGTCGACCCATGTCGAACTTGTCGGCACCTTCACGCGCTAAGCACTGCGATCATGCCATTGACCGCCAGAGCGATCAGCACGAGCGTCGAGACCAGGAAGATCATCCCACGGATCGGAATCCTGTTCACAAGCACCTGCCACAGGCTGTGGACAACGCGCAGGCCGACATAGGTCCATGCCAGGACGATATTCGTCAAACTGGCCTGACCGAGCACGGCAAGGCCCAGGACAGTGGCATAGAAGATGGTCGGCTGTTCCATCAGATGCGCATAGTTGTGCGCGACCCAGTTGACCCGCGCGGGCAATATCCGGTCGAGGTCCTGCCCGCGTCCACCGACATTCTTGGATATGTCGATCTTGGCCTTGGCAATCGCCGGAAAGCGCGTGAACATCAGCCAGAACAGCATGATGAGGGTCCACAGGACGAGCGCAAAAACGGGCGCTAATAGATTGGCAGGCATGAAAGACGGCTCCCCCGGCTCAGGACCGGGGGAGAATGCAATCGGGAAATAAAGTTGTCAATTGCAACTCAATTACGGACCTTGCCGAACCGGATTACGTTGGACCGCTGCGGCACGGCCAGATCGTCGCGATAGAGGCTCGCCATCGGTTCGTCGGCCACTTCGCAGACATGGTCCGACGAGAAGCCGTTGAAATCCGTCCGCATCGCCGCACCATAGGCGCCGAGCATCCCGATCTCGATATAGTCGCCCGGCTTAACATCGCCCGGCAACATGAATGGCCCCGTCATATGGTCCATGTCGTCGCAGGTCGGGCCATAGAAGCTGAACGCTTCGGCACCGCACTCGTTCGCCTCGGGCCGCAGCAAATTGACCGGAAACCGCCAGCCCACATGCGCCGCGTCGAACAGCGCGCCATAAGCGCCGTCGTTGATGTAGAGTTCACTGCCGCGCCGGCGCTCCACCCGCACGACGATCGAGCTATATTCGGCGCACAGGGCCCGGCCCGGCTCGCACCATAGTTCGGCCGAATAGCTGATCGGCAGGCTCTCGACCGCGCGATGGATGGCATCGAAATAACGATCCAGGGCAGGCGGTTCCATGCCGGGATAGACTGACGGAAACCCGCCGCCCACGTCGATGATGTCGACCGTGACGGAGGCACTGACGATCGCGGCGCGGACACGCTCGATCGCCTGCGTATAGGCATGGGGCGTCATCGCCTGGCTGCCGACATGGAAGCAGATGCCGAGTGCATCGGCAACCTGCCGGGTGGCAATCAGCAGTTCTTTGGCATCGACCAGATCGACACCGAATTTGGAAGCAAGGCTGAGCTGGGAGTAATCCGACGAAACCCGCAAACGCACGCACAGCTCCAGGTCGGCGGCCCCCTGCGTGGCGCGCACGATCTTGTCCAGCTCCTCCATCGTATCGAGCGAGAAGGTCCGCACGCCATGCTTGAAATAGGCCTCCGCGATGGCCTCCTCGGCCTTGACGGGATGCATGAAGCAGAGCCGCGCCTCCGGCAGGAGACGGGCGACAAGGCGCACTTCGGCGATCGACGCGACATCATAATGGGTGATGCCCGACGCCCAGAGCGTCTTGAGAAGCTCCGGCGAAGGATTGGCCTTGACCGCATAGAGCGACCGCCCCGGAAACTTCTCGACGAAGTACCGAGCGGCGCGGGCCGCGGCCTGCGGACGAATAAGCGTTACCGGAGCTGCCGGTTTGAGGGAAAGAGCTACCCCCAGCGCGCTATGATGCTTGTACAATTCAAGGGACCTCCAGTGTCATCAGCGAAAGAAGCTGCCTTGCGGTGGAAGTCCCATGGGGCAGCGAGGCGTCGATATATGACCTGGGTTCCCCCCTGTAAAGTCTTGGGAAAAAAATAGACTGTAACAAAAATGTCATGAAAGCCGGGTTTTGAAATCCGCGTAGGAAAACGCCCGAATTTCGCGCAATTCATCTGTCTCGCTGTGCCACAGCCAGATAGAAGGCAGCGGTACACCATTGAATGTGTTGGTTTTCACCATCGAATAATGGGCCTGGTCGAGGAAGGCGATTCGCGCGCCTGGCACCGAGTCGACGGGCAGGGCATAGTCGCCGATAATGTCACCCGCGAGACAGGAAGGACCGCCGAGGCGTGTCATATCCGAGCTCTCCCGTTCGCCCAGCATCGCGGGTCGATAGGGCGCCTCGATCACGTCGGGCATATGGCAGGTGGCGGAGATGTCGGTTATCGCTACGCGCATGCCATTGTCCATCACGTCGAGGATTTCGCCGATGAGGATACCGGCATCGAGTGCAATGGCTTCGCCAGGTTCCAGATAAAGTTCGCAGCCCGTCCGCGCCTTTACGTCGCGCAGGAAGGCGACGAGCGCGTCGCGTTGATAATCGGCGCGGGTGATATGATGGCCGCCGCCGAAATTGAGCCATTCGAGCTGGTCGAAAAAGGGTGCGAGGCGGGGTTCCAGCGCGGCCCAAGTGCGCTCTAGAGGCCGGAAATCCTGCTCGCACAGGCTATGGAAATGGAGGCCGTTGACGCCGTCCAGATGGTCGGCGGTCAACTGGTCGACAGGAAAGCCGAGGCGGCTGTGGGGCTGGCAGGGATCGTATTTCGCGACCTTGCCCTCGGCATGCAGCGGGTTGATGCGAAGGCCGACGTCGAAGCGGTATCCATTGGCGCGTGCCTGGTCGAGGATCGGGCGAAAGCGCTCATGCTGCATCGGACTGTTGAAGATGATGTGGTCGGATAGCGCGCAGATTTCCGGCAGATCCTGCGCCTTGTATCCGGCGCAATAGGTCGCGACTTCCTTGTCGTGGTTTGGGCCGGCATATTCCTCGCGGCCGAGACGCGCCTCATACAGGCCAGAGGCGCAGACGCCGTCGAGATATTCGGCCACGACGCCGCCCAGCGACCACATGCTAAAAGCTTTGAGCGCGGCCAGGAGGCGAATGCCCGCGCGATCCCGCACATCCTTGAGGATCGCGAGATTGCGCCGTACCGCGACCTCGTCCACCACGAACGCTGGCGTAGGGACGCGGTCGAGGTCGAAGTGCGCGAAGGCACCGGGATCGCCTGCTCTGGTTTCCATCTGTGGTCAGAACGCCAACGGGCCGTCGAGCTCCTTCACCTGCCAGGGCAGGCCGTGCCTGTTCAGCATGTCCATGAACGGATCGGGGTCCATCTGCTCCATGTTGAACACGCCCGCGCCTGCCCAGGTCCCGGTCATCATCATGGCCGCGCCGATCATCGCGGGCACGCCGGTGGTATAGCTCACCGCCTGGTTGCCGGTTTCGACGAAGGCGTCCTCATGATCGCAGATATTGTAAATATAATAAGTATGTTGTTGGCCGTTCTTGAGACCGGTTGCAATATCGCCGATGTTGGTCTTGCCATGGGTCGTGGCGCCGAGCGACGCGGGTTCGGGCAGCACGGCCTTCAGGAACTGGAGCGGGATGATCTCGCGTCCCTCGTACATCACCGGGGCGATCCGGGTCATGCCGACATTCTGCAGCACTTCCAGATGCTTGAGATAGGCATCGCCGAAGGTCATCCAGAAGCGCAACCGCTTTATCTCCGGCAGGTGGGTGGCCAGGCTCTCCAGCTCCTCATGATACATGAGGTACATGTTCTTCGGCCCCACCGCCTCGAAGTCGAAGCCCTGCTTCGTCGAGAGGGCGGGCGTCTCGACCCACTGGCCATTTTCATAGTGCCGCGCGGGCGCTGTTACCTCGCGGATGTTGATCTCGGGATTGAAGTTGGTCGCGAAATGCTGGCCATGGTCGCCGCCATTGCAATCCAGAATGTCGAGCGTCTCGATCGTGTCGAGATAATGCTTCTTGAGATAGGTCGCGAATATGCTGGTCACACCGGGATCGAACCCCGATCCGAGGAGCGCCATCAGCCCGGCCTTCTCGAACCGCTCCTGATAGGCCCATTGCCAGCTATATTCGAAATGCGCGGTGTCGCGCGGCTCGTAATTGGCGGTGTCGAGATAATGGGTGCCGGTCTTGAGGCAGGCGTCCATGATCGCCAGGTCCTGATAGGGCAAAGCGAGGTTGACGACGAGCTTGGGCTTCACCTGATCGATCAGCGCGGCTGTGGCCTCGACATCGTCGGCATCCACCTGCGCGGTCGTGATCGTACGGCCGGTGCGTTCCTGTACGGACGCGGCGATTGCATCGCACTTGGCTATGCGCCGGCTGGCGAGCGTGATGTCCGGGAAGATGTCCGGGTTCATCGCCATCTTGTGGACCGCGACCGATCCCACGCCACCAGCGCCGATCACCAGTATCTTGCTCATTCGTGCTCCTCAGAGATGTGCGCGGGCGCACTGCGCCAACCAAGGAGCGGCATATAGTCGCGCTGTGTTACAGTGCAATGGCGGCGGTGTTCCGGCCCTAGGCCGCCTTGCGCAGCTCCAGGCGGCTCCAAATCTCGCTCAGGGCCTCGACCAGCTCGATCATCATCGCTTCGCTATGGGCAGGGCCGGGGGTGAAGCGTAGGCGCTCCGTGCCGCGCGGCACCGTCGGATAGTTGATAGGCTGCACATAGACGCCATATTCAGCCAGCAGGACATCGCTGATCCGCTTGACCTTCACGGGATCGCCGACGAGCAGCGGCACGATGTGCGTCGTCGAATCCATGACCGGCAGGTCGGCCGCGCGCATCAGGCGCTTGAGCGTGGCGGCCGCGGCCTGCTGCCCTTCGCGCTCCTCGCTCGACTGTTTCAGGTGCCGCACGCTGGCGAGTACGCCGGCGACCAGCACCGGCGACAGCGAGGTGGTGAAGATGAAGCCGGGCGCATAGCTACGGATCACGTCGATGATGACGCGGTCGGCCGCGATATAGCCGCCCATCACGCCAAAGGCCTTGCCCAGCGTACCTTCGATGACGGTGACACGGTCAGCGACCTCGTCCCGCTCGGTGATGCCGCCGCCGCGCGGGCCATACATGCCGACCGCATGCACTTCGTCGCAATAGGTCAGCGCGTTGAATTCATCGGCAAGATCGCAGATCGCGGCGATCGGTGCCACGTCGCCGTCCATGGAATAGATGCTCTCGAACGCGATGAGCTTGGGCGCCTCGGGGTCCGCCTCGGCGAGGAGCTGGCGCAGATGGTCCATGTCATTGTGGCGGAAGACGAGCTTTTCACAGCCGGAATGGCGGATGCCCGAGATCATCGAGGCGTGGTTGAGCGCGTCGGAAAAGATGATGCAGCCCGGCAAGACCTTGGCCAGCGTCGAAAGGGTCGCCTCGTTGGAGACATAGCCCGAGGTGAAGAGAAGCGCCCCCTCCTTGTCATGCAGGTCGGCCAGTTCGGCTTCGAGGTCGACATGATAATGGGTGTTGCCGCCGATATTGCGCGTGCCGCCCGAACCCGCGCCGACATCATGCAGCGCCTCTTCCATGGCGGCGATCACCTTGGGGTGCTGGCCCATGGCGAGATAGTCGTTGGAGCACCATACGGTGATCGGCTTGGGGCCGTTATGGCCGGCAAAGCAGCGGGCGTTGGGAAAGGCGCCCTTGTTGCGCAGGATATCGATGAAGACCCGATAGCGGCCCTCGCTGTGCAGCCGATCGATGGCCTGCTCGAAAATATCCTGGTAATTCATTCTGGCGTCCCCGCCCTTTTGAAGCGATTTCTTACCCTGCGCCTTACGCATTTGTGTCGCGGAAGGCCACTGATAACGGTTCGCAACAAGGGGCTAAAGAATTTCTATCCTTCGCAGGCCGAAGCCTTCCAGCGCGGGCGTGAGCGGCTCGACGTCCGGGTCAAGCCGCGTGAAGACGGCGATGCCCGGTCCCGGTGCCTCCGGCCACGGCATGTCTCCGTTGAGATAGGCGATCCGCCGCGCAATGCCATCGGCGCCGTGGAGGAAGGTCAGCGGACGCGGTGCGGCGGCGGCCAGTTCATCCGCGACGAGTGGGAAATGGGTGCAGGCAAGGACCACCATGTCTATGCGGTCGCCGTCTTTCTGCTCGAGCAGGCCTGCGAGGGCATCGCGGGCTATGACGGGATTGAGCGTTTCGCCGCGCAGCTTTGCCTCGGCGAGTTCGACCAGCGCCGCGCTGCCGTGGCGCAGGATGATGCAGTCCGCGCCATGTTCCTGCGCCAGCCGGTCGACATAGGGCTGGCGCACGGTCGCGTCGGTGCCGAGCACGCCGATCACCCGGCTTTTCGAGTGGAGCGCGGCGGGCTTGATGGCGGGGACGGTGCCGACCACCGGGATGTCGAGGGCAGCGCGTACGCCGCTGAGCGCGATGGTGGAGGCGGTGTTGCAGGCGATGACCGCGATGCGCGGGCGATAGCGTTCGACCAGGCGGCCAAGCAGCGCTGGCACGCGGGCCGCGATTTCCGCCTCGCTCTTGGTGCCATAGGGATAGCCCGCGCGATCGGCGGCATAGACGACCGGCATACATGGCATCAGCGCGCGCGCCGGGCCGAGGATGGAGAGGCCACCCACGCCTGAATCGAAGAACAGGACGGACGCGTCGGGAGATAGGGACATCGCGCCGTTCTGCCGTGCGCGCAGCTTCTGTCAACCGCATCATTGTGTGAGCACCGTCCGCTGGGCTAGTGCAGGTGCCGAACCTTGGGTGTTGGGGAGGAAATGGCGTTGATTATCTGGCACATGCCGGCGCTGGTGCTGGTCATCGGCTACCTGCTTGGATCGATCCCGTTCGGGCTGCTGCTCACACGGATGGCGGGCGCCGGCGATCTGCGCGCGATCGGGTCCGGCAATATCGGCGCGACCAATGTGCTCAGGACCGGCCGCAAGGGGCTGGCGGCGCTGACGCTCCTCCTCGATGGCGGCAAGGGTGCGGCGGCTGTCGCTGTCGGCAACGCGCTGCTGCCCGACACGGGCGGCGCGATTGGCGGATTGATGGCCTTTATCGGCCACTGCTACCCGGTCTGGCTCCGCTTTCGCGGCGGCAAGGGCGTCGCAACCATGTTGGGCGTGACGCTGGCCCTGGCCTGGCCGGCCGGGCTGGTCTTCGCCGGCGTCTGGCTGGCGATGCTCGCCCTCACCCGAATGTCGTCGGCGGGGGGCATGAGCGCGGCGATTTCCGTTCCTGTGTTCATCTTCGCAACCGGACAGATCGCCCTGTTCCCGCCGGTCGCGGCGATGGCGCTGCTGCTCCTGTGGCGGCATCGCGGCAACATCGCGCGAATCCTGAAAGGCACCGAACCAAGGATCGGCAAGCGCCAGGCCGGCGCATGAGCACTATCGATCGGGACAGGTTCGACAGGCTGCGTCTCATCCGGTCGCCCAATGTGGGTCCGGTCGCCTACCGCCAGCTCATTGGCCGGTTCGGTTCGGCGGGGCGGGCGCTGAAAGCCATTCCCGATCTCGCCGCGCGGGGTGGAGCCCGGTCCTTTCGAATCGCCGACGAGCGCGGCATCGGGCAGGAAATCCTGTCGGTCGAGCGCCTGGGGGGCCGCCACGTCTTCCTCGGCGATCACGATTACCCCGCCTTGCTTGGCGAAGCGGACAGCGCACCCCCGGTGCTGATGGCGCGCGGCCGCCTGGATATCACCCCACGGCCGATGGTGGCCATGGTCGGCGCGCGCAATGCCTCCGCAGCGGCATGCCGCTTTGCCAGGACCCTTGCGCAGGATCTTGGCGCGCGTGGCTGCGTGGTGGTGTCCGGCCTTGCGCGCGGCATCGATACCGCCGCGCATATCGGTTCGATCCAGTCGGGCACGGTGGCGGTCATAGCCTGCGGCCTGGATGTCGTCTTTCCGCCGGAAAATGCCGAACTACAGGAACGGATCGCGACCGAGGGCCTGCTCCTGACCGAGCATCCCCCCGGCACGGACCCGCTCGCCCGGCACTTCCCGGCGCGCAACCGCATCATCGCCTGGATGACGCAGGGCACTGTGGTGGTCGAGGCGGCACCCCGCTCGGGCTCGCTCCTGACCGCGCGCCTCGCCACCGAGGAAGGGCGGGAGGTGATGGCGGTGCCCGGTTTCCCGCTCGACCCACGGGCGCAAGGGTGCAACGCCCTGATCCGCGAAGGGGCAACGCTCGTCCAGTCGGCCGGCGACATATTGGAGACGATCGGGCGCATCGATGGGCGGGCGGTGGGGCAACCCAGCCTGCCCTTCGCCGGACCCCCGCCCGTCGACATCACCGAGGGGGACCGAAGGCGGGTGCTGTCCCTGCTTTCGATGACCCCAGTCGCTGTCGACGAGATCGTGCGCCAGTCGGGTTGTACGCCGGGCGCGACCCAGACCGCGCTCCTGGAGCTTGAGATTGCTGGGCGCCTTGTCAGGCATGCCGGGGGGCGGGTCAGTCTGAGTACTTGACGAAGGGGCCGATCTCTTTCCACCATCGCGCGTATACGCGAAGGAAAGTATCGGACCTCCATGCAACTTGTCATTGTCGAATCGCCTGCCAAGGCAAAAACCATCGAGAAATATCTGGGCAAGGACTACCGGGTCCTGGCTTCCTACGGCCATGTCCGCGACCTCCCGGCCAAGGACGGATCGGTCGATCCGGACGCCGATTTTGCGATGGCGTGGGAGAATTACGCCGACAAGAGCAAGCAGCTCAAGGCCATTACCGACGAGGCCAAGAAGGCGGACCGCCTGATCCTCGCGACCGACCCTGACCGGGAAGGCGAGGCGATCAGCTGGCATGTGCAGGAGGTGCTGCGGGCCCGCAAGGCGCTGCCCAAGGAGGTCGAGCGGGTGACCTTCAACGCCATCACCAAGGCGACCGTGACCGAAGCGATGAAGCGTCCGCGCGGCCTCGATACCGACCTGATCGATGCCTATAAGGCGCGCCGGGCGCTCGATTATCTGGTGGGCTTCACCCTGTCGCCGGTGCTGTGGCGCAAATTGCCCGGCGCCAAGTCGGCAGGGCGCGTGCAATCGGTCGCGCTACGTCTCGTGGTCGAGCGCGAGCGGGAGATCGAGGCCTTTGTCCCGCAGGAATATTGGTCGGTCGCGGCCAGCATGGAGCAGGGCGGGCAGGACTTCACCGCCCGGCTGATCCGCTGGCGCGGCAACAAGATCGAGCGGCTGTCGATCGGCAATGCGGGCGATGCCGAGGCGGCCAAGGCCGACGTGCTGGCCGCGCGCTTCACCGTGGAATCGGTCGAGACCAAGCCGCTCACCCGTAATCCGCCGCCGCCCTTCACCACCTCCACCCTGCAGCAGGAGGCGGCGCGCAAGCTCGGCTTCTCCGCCAGCCATACCATGCGGATCGCGCAGGCGCTGTATGAGGATGGCTCCATCACCTATATGCGGACCGATGGTGTGCAAATGGACGGCAGCGCCATTTCGGCCGCGCGCAAGGCCATTTCGGAGCGCTATGACGGCGGCTACCTGCCGGAGAAGCCGCGCCAGTATCAGACCAAGGCCAAGAATGCGCAGGAAGCGCATGAGGCGATCCGCCCCACCGAATTTACGCGCGACAAGGCCGGTTCGGGCGATCATGGCCGCCTCTACGACCTCATCTACAAGCGCGCCCTCGCCAGCCAGATGGCGTCTGCGCGGATGGAGCGCACTACGGTCGACCTGGTCGACGGCACCGGGCAGCATATGCTGCGCGCAACCGGGCAGGTCGTGCTCTTCCCCGGCTTCCTCGCCCTCTATGTCGAGGGACAGGACGACACCGACGACGAGGACGCTAATCTGTTGCCGCGCATGGCCAAGGGCGATTGCCCGGCCAAGAAATCGGTCGACGCGCAGCAGCATTCCACCCAGCCCCCGCCGCGCTATAGCGAGGCGAGTCTGGTCAAGCGGCTGGAGGAGCTGGGGATCGGCCGGCCGTCCACCTATGCCTCCACGCTGCAGACGCTCAAGGACCGCGACTATGTGCGGATCGAGAAGAACCGCTTTTTCGCGGAGGAGAGCGGGCGGCTCGTAACCGCTTTCCTCGAGCGATTCTTCGAACGCTATGTGAGCTACGACTTTACCGCCGGGCTCGAGGAGGAACTGGACGACGTTTCGGGTGGCCGCGCCAACTGGCAGGAAGTCCTCGCCGCCTTCTGGCGGGATTTCAAACCCAAGACGACCGAGATCATGGAGATGAAGCCGTCGGAGGTGACGGTGGAACTCGATGCCTTCCTCGCGCCGATGCTCTTTCCCGATCGCGGCGACGGTACGGACCCGCGCGCCTGCCCGCTCTGCGAGGGCGGCAAGCTGGCGCTGCGGGGCGGACGCTTTGGCGCTTTCGTCGCCTGCTCCAACTATCCGGAATGCAAGTTCACGCGCAAATTCGGCCAGCCGGGCGGCAATGGCGAAAATGGCGATAACGGGACGGAAGTGCTCGGCAAGCATCCCGAGACCGGCGAAGACATCGTGCGCAAGACCGGGCGCTTTGGTCCCTATGTCGAGATGGGATCGGGCAAAGAGGCCAAGCGCGGCTCCATTCCCAAGGATCTGCCCAACGGCGAATTGACGCTGGATTGGGCGGTAAAGCTGCTCGACCTGCCCCGGACGGTCGGCGAGCATCCCGAGAGCGGCAAGCCCATCACCGCGAGCATCGGGCGCTATGGCCCCTATCTGGCGCATGACGGCAAATATGCGAAACTTGGCTCGACCGTGGAAGTCTTTGAGACCGGCATGAATGCGGCGGTGGTGAAGCTGGCCGAGGCCGCGGCCAGAGGGCCGGGCGCGCGCGGGTCGCGCGAGCCGCTCAAAGTGCTCGGAAATCATCCGCGGACCGAGGCGGAGATCAAGCTGATGGCGGGCCGATTCGGATCCTATGTCACCGATGGCGTTACCAATGCGACCCTGCCGAAGAGTATCGATCAGGACGCGCTGACGCTCGAGGAAGCCGCGCAGCTCATCGACGATCGTGCGGCGAAGGGTCCCGCCAAGGGGAAGGCCAAGAAGCCGGCAACCAAGAAGCCGGCCGCCAAGAAGCCCGCAGCCAGGAAAGCAGCCGCCCCGGAGAAAAAAGCAGTGAAACAAACCAAGGCGAAGGCGTTGTAGCGGCGGGCAGGAAGCAGGATCGATGACCAACCGGACCGAATATGTGCCACCACGTGTGTGGAGGTGGGACAAGGAAAACGGCGGCAACTTCGCCAATATCAACCGGCCGATATCGGGTGCGACGCATGACGCGGTGCTGCCCATCGGCCGCCATCCCTTGCAGCTTTATTCTTTGGCGACGCCCAATGGGCAGAAGGCCGCGATCATGCTTGAGGAGCTGCTCGCGGCGGGGCATGGCGGTGCTGAATATGATGCCTGGCTGATCCGCATCGGGGAGGGTGACCAGTTCGGCAGCGGTTTTGTCGAGATCAACCCCAACTCCAAGATTCCGGCCCTTGTCGATCGCAGCGGAGAGCATCCGCGCCGGGTGTTCGAATCAGGGGCGATCCTGCTCTATCTCGCCGAGAAGTTCGGGGCCTTCCTGCCCAGGGATGCCGACGCGCGCACCGAGGCGCTCAACTGGCTGTTCTGGCAGATGGGCAGTGCGCCCTTTCTCGGCGGCGGCTTTGGTCATTTCTATGCCTATGCGGCGGAAAAGCTTGAATATCCGATCAATCGCTATGCCATGGAGGTGAAGCGGCAACTGGATGTCCTGGACCGCCATCTCTCCGGAAGCGCGTTCATGGCGGGCGCGGAATATTCGATCGCCGATATGGCAATCTGGCCATGGTACGGTGGCCTGGCGCTCCATGACATTTATGGCGCCGCGGAATTTCTCGATGTCGCCAGCTACACCAACCTGGTTCGCTGGGCCCGTGAGATTGCGGGGCGTCCGGCGGTGAAGCGGGGCCGGATGGTCAATCGCACCTCGGGGCCGGAGAATGAACAGCTGCACGAGCGGCACGACGCCAGCGATTTCGAGCTGCGGACGCAGGACAAGCTGGCGCCGTCCTCGACGGACGGAGCCTAACTCAGCCGCTCGATCGCATCGCGGTCCAGTGATCCGGGGATGACCATCACCGGGCAGGGCAGTGTCCCGCAATCATGGCCGGTAAAATGGGTGACCAGCGGTCCGGGCGCGCCCTTGGCCGCCGCACCGAGCACCAGGGCGGCGATGTCCTCCGCTTCGTTCAGCGCCGCGCGCACGGCCGCCACCGGATCGCCCACCTTGACCGTGATTGCCGGGCGGATGCCGGATTCGCCCATGATCCGTCCCGCCGCGCCCATGACGAGAGCTTCGGCGCGGGCCCGCGCCTCGGCCTCCATCGTTGCCTGAACCCCGCCCCATTGGACGAACTCCGGCTGGGGCGTGAGCGCGAGGATATGGACGCTGCCGCCTGTTTTCGCCGCGCGGCGCGAGGCAAAGTGCAGGGCGATTTCCGCCTCGCTCGTTTCGTCGATAACGACCAGATATGTGCGCATAGCGCCTTCACCCCCAGTGTAGCGGCGGCAAACTGCGCCAAAAACTCCTGTCTGACAAGCTTGGGGCCTCTCACCCCCTTGACCGCGACCGCCAAAGCGGCAAGGTCGGCGCCGACCCATAGCGCATTGAGGAAGGTGCCTTCGACCATGGCTATCGAAATTCGCATGCCGGCCCTCTCTCCAACGATGGAGGAGGGCACGCTCGCGAAATGGCTGGTGAAGGAGGGCGACAGCGTGTCGTCCGGTGACCTGCTCGCCGAGATCGAGACTGACAAGGCAACCATGGAGTTCGAGGCCATCGATGAAGGCGTGATCGGCAAGATCGCGGTTCCGGCCGGGACCGAGCATGTGAAGGTCGGCACGATCATTGCCACCATCATCGGCGACGGCGAGGATGCAGGAGAGGCGCCTGCGCCAGCACCGAAGGCCGAGGCACCCGCAGCTGCCCCGAAGGCTGAAGCGCCCGCACCGAAGGCAGAGGCGGCCGCACCGCCGCCGTCCGTGGCCGCGCCGGCCCAAGCCGCGCCCGCCAAGACCAATGGCGACGGTCGGATCAAGGCCAGCCCGCTCGCCAAGCGGCTTGCCTCGTCGCAGGGCATCGACCTGTCCGCCGTGACGGGCAGCGGCCCCCATGGCCGCATCGTCAAGGCCGACCTGAATGGCGCGCCCACCGGAGCCGTTGCCGCTCCGGCCGCCACTGCCGCCGCGCCCAAGGGCGCGCCTGCCGCAGCGCCCGCACCGGCCGCCAAGGCGCCTGCGCCGTCGCCGACCGACTATCCGACCCCGCATGAGCTGGTGAAGCTCTCCGGCATGCGCAAGACGATCGCGCGGCGCCTGACCGAGAGCAAGCAAACCGTCCCCCATATCTACCTCACGCTCGACACCAGGCTCGACGCCCTCTTGAAGCTGCGCGGCGAGCTCAACGACGCGCTCTCCAGCCGGGGCGTCAAGCTCAGCGTCAACGACATGCTGATCAAGGCGCTGGGCGTCGCGCTGATGCGGGTGCCGGAGTGCAATGTGCAGTTCCAGGGCGACAATCTGCTGAAGTTCAGCCGCGCGGACGTGTCCGTGGCGGTGTCCATCCCCGGCGGCCTCATCACCCCGATCGTGACCGAGGCGGACAGCAAGAGCATCGCGACGATCTCCGCCGAGATGAAGGACCTTGCCGACCGCGCCAAGGCCGGCAAGCTCCAGCCCAATGAATATCAGGGCGGCACCGCCTCCCTCTCCAACATGGGCATGATGGGCATCAAGCAGTTCGACGCGGTCATCAACCCGCCCCAGGCCATGATCCTGGCGGTCGGCGCGGGCGAGAAGCGCCCCTGGGTGATGCCGGACGGATCGCTGGGGGTCGCCACGGTGATGAGCGCCACCGGCAGCTTCGACCACCGCGCCATCGACGGCGCCGACGGTGCAAAGCTGATGAGCGTGCTGCGGGATCTGGTGGAGAAGCCGCTGGGTCTGGTCGCTTGAACTCAGAGAACGACAATTTGCCCTTCCCCCTCGCGGGGGAGGGAGGGGCCCATGCGCCGCGATGGGCTATCTAAAATCTCATTGATCAACTGTTTCGTTTACCCCCTTCAACGTCCCCACCCAAGAAGGATAGTCCATGTCGTCCTATGATCTCATCGTCCTCGGTTCCGGCCCCGGCGGTTATGTCGCGGCGATCCGCGCGGCGCAGCTTGGCCTCAAGACCGCCATCGTGGAGCGGGAGAATCTGGGGGGCATCTGCCTCAACTGGGGCTGTATCCCGACCAAGGCGCTGCTGCGCTCGGCGGAGATCTTTCATTATATGAAGCATGCCTCGTCCTACGGGTTGAAGGCGGAGGCGATCAGCGCCGATATCGAGGCGGTGGTGAAACGCTCGCGCGGGGTCGCCAAACAGCTCAACCAGGGCGTCACGCACCTGATGAAGAAGAACAAGATCACGGTCCACATGGGGCAGGGCAAGCTGCTGGGCGGCGGCAAGCTCTCCGTGACGGGCGAGGACGGCAAGACCGATGAACTGGCGGCCAAGCATATCATCATCGCGACCGGCGCCCGCGCGCGGGAAATGCCCAAGGCCAAGGCCGACGGCAAGCGCATCTGGACCTATCGTCACGCCATGACCCCGCCGGAAATGCCGACCAAGCTGCTCGTCATCGGCTCGGGCGCGATCGGCATTGAGTTCGCGAGCTTCTACAATGACATGGGCGCCAAGGTGTCGGTGGTCGAGATGCTGGACCGCGTCCTGCCGGTCGAGGATGCCGATGTCAGCGCCTTCATGCAGAAAGCGCTCGCCAAGCAGGGCATGGACTTGCGCGTGTCGGTCAACGTCCAGAAGATCGAGACGTCGGACAAGGGCGTCACCGTCGAGATCAAGGCCAAGGACGGCACTGTCACGAGCGAGGAGTACAGCCACGTCATCGTTGCCATCGGCATCGTCCCCAATGTCGAGAATATCGGACTGGAGGATGCCGGAGTCGAGCCGGACAAGCGCTACCACATCAAGGTCGACGAGATGTGCCGCACCAATGTCGAGGGCGTCTGGGCGATCGGCGACGTGACCAGCCCGCCCTGGCTCGCGCACAAGGCCAGCCATGAGGGCGTGCTGGCCGCCGAGGCCATCGCCGCCGCGCTCGGCAATACGGAGGTCCACCCGCACCCGATGGACGTGCGTAACATCCCCGGCTGCACCTATTGCCACCCGCAGGTGGCGTCCGTGGGCCTCACCGAGGCCAATGCCAAGGCGGCGGGCTATACCGTCAAGGTCGGCACTTTCCCCTTCATCGGCAATGGCAAGGCGATCGCGCTCGGGGAGTCGGAAGGGCTCATCAAGACCGTGTTCGACGCGGCGACCGGCGAGCTATTGGGCGCGCATATGGCGGGCGCGGAAGTGACCGAGCTGATTCAGGGCTATGTCGTCGGCAAGACGCTGGAGACGACCGAGCGGGAGTTGATCGAGACGGTGTTCCCGCATCCCACGCTGTCCGAAATGATGCACGAAAGCGTGCTCGCCGCCTATGGACGGGCCGTGCATATCTGACAGGCGCGAGGCGGCGGGACAGTCATCCCGCCGCAGCCGTCCTTATCGGGATGCGAGCTTCGCGGGCTTTGCGCCCTGCGCCATCCGGGTTGCGGGCGCGACAGTTTCGTCCCGTCGCACAAAGCAGGTCTGGCCATTACGTTGCAGGGTTGCGCAGAGCTGCCTGGCGGCGCTGCGGTCGCCAAAGCCGCTCACCGCGAGGCGATGCCAGGTCTGTCCGTTGAGCGAAATCGTGCCCGACACCTTGCGATAACTGCGAAGCATCGACAGCCGGCTATTGGCGCGCTGCCATCCGGCCTCCGCGACCGCCGCGTTGTCATAGGCGCCGATTTGCACGACCCAGTCGCTGCGAGTTTGCATGGCGACGGGTGCGGCCGGCGCGGTGTTTGCGACCCGTTTCGCGACCGGCTGGCGGATCGGCGCGGGGGCAGGCTGAGCGACCATCGGGATGCGCTGAATCATCAAGCCGGTCTGAACCGGCTTGGTCGGCGCTGCTGCTGCGACCATTTGGGGCTGGGCCATGGTGCTGGCCGCGGGTGCGATAACGGGGCTCGCAGCAGCGATCTGCTGCACGGGCGCATCCGCAACCGCGCTGGCCACCAGGTCGGTTGCCGGTTGCGGCGTGGCGGCGGCCAGGGCCGTCCCGGCGCTTTGGCTGAGCGCGAGCCGCTGGGGCAGTCCGCTGTCGTCACTGCGCGGCGCTACGCCAACCAGGGCGGCAACACGCTGCGGAAGGGCGGTGCTTTGCGCCGTCGCGGCCCAGACGGTGAGGCGCTGCTGGAGCTCGCTGCCATCAAGGTCCTGGCCGCCAACGAGGCGTGCCTGCCCCCAGTTGCCGGAAAGCGCCAGCGCATAGGCAAGGTTCTGCCGCGTCTTGGCATCAGCGTCCGGCTGGCGGACAGCTTCGAGCAGAGCGCGTACGCCTTCGTTCGCATCGCCCGCAATCGCCATGCCGAGGCCATAATCGGCGGCCGGCAGATCGGAGATATGGTCGGCCAGCAGGTCGCGTGCGTCGCGGGCATTGCCGAGGGCGGTCTGGATAAGCGCAAGGCTGACGATCGTGCGGGTATCGTTGGCGCCCAGGGTGATGGCGTCCTCGAACGCGGCCTGCGCCGACTGATAGCGGCCACTGGCGAGATAAGCCCGGCCAAGCAGGGTCCGATAACTGGCCTCACGCGGCTTGGCCTCGACCAGCCGTTCCGCATCGACGAGAGCGCGGGCGAAATTATGCGCGCCCAGGGCCCGCTCGACAGCCACGGCCGTGCCCGAGTCCGGAGTTGAGGCCAGCGCCAGTCGTTGCTGCATCTGGGGGTTGCCGCTGCATGCCACAACCGTCGTCACGACCAGAGATGAGGCAAGGATGCGTCCGAAATTCCTGTTCGTCATGGTCCTGTCCTTCATTCCACGCCCGTTTCGTGGCCGGTTCCGTGGCCCGTTTCGTAGGCTGCCGACCTGGTCTTGGGATCGGTGGCCAGCACTTCAATGTCCGGATGCGCGGCGATCAGCGCGTCGAGCGCTGCGATGAGCAATTGCTGCGCGGACCGGTTGCTGACCGCGCTCAGCAGGCGCAGGCGTAGGTGGCGCTCGGCGTCGATGCGCAGGGTGAATGCGCTTTTCCGGCCGCCTGCAAGCGCTGCCTGTGCATTTTTGGGCGCGTCGAACAGCTGCAGTACTTCGGCTGATACCGGAACGACCGGCGGCGGCGACGCATCGGTTCCATCGCTCAGAGTCGCATGCAAGGTTGCGATCTGGCGTGCGACGGGCGATGACGTTTCGGGGTGCGCGTCTCCCATGTCATTCCAGCCAAGATCATCGGTTGACGGGACCGGGCAGGCATTCAGAGCGGAGCCCAGTTGGCGGCGCATGGCCGGACGAGCGGCGCCCTTGCGGGCAAGCAGGCCGGAGGTGAGCGCGGCGGCTGGCTTTGCAATGTTCATGGCTGCGTTCCCCTTCAAGATCCGACGACCCGGCGGCCAAAGCCACCTGTCTGCCGCTGGGGAGGGGCCGAAGCGCCCACGGTGAAGACCGTACGCCGGAAATTCCGTTCGAGCCGGTCCGCGATATAGTTCCACAGCGCCTCAATCTCGCGCGCGGACTTGCCCTTGGGATCAAGGTCCATCACCGTGCGGCCGTCGATCATCGACGATGCGAAATCGATCCGGTTGTGGATCGTAATCGGTGCGACCGTTCCGTGCTGCGACAAGGCTATCGCCGCTTCGGATGTAATGCGCGCCTTTGCCGTTCCGGCGTTGACGACGAAGATCAGCGGCTTTTGCGCGCGTTCGCACAATTCGACGGTTGCGCCGACGGCACGAAGGTCATGCGGGCTGGGCCGGGTCGGCACCACGATAAGCTCGGCAACGCTGATCACGCTCTGGATCGCCATGGTGATGGCCGGCGGCGTGTCGATCACGGCAAGCTTGAAGCCCTGCGCGCGCAGCGTCTCCAGATCGGCACCGAGCCGCGCCACCGTGGTCTGGGCAAATGCCGGTAGTTCATCCTCGCGGTCGTTCCACCATTCGGCGAGCGAACCTTGAGGATCGATGTCGATCAGGACGACCGGACCCATGCCAGACCGTTGGGCCTGCACGGCAAGATGCCCCGATAGGGTCGTCTTACCTGATCCGCCCTTCTGTGACGCAAGCGCCAATGTTCTCACGCGAAGACCCCCATTGACATGGTTTCGGGGGACGAAAATCACACATTACGTGCTAAAATCAGGTTAACGGGCTTCCGGCCAGGCACGCGTGCCGGAATGCCACCGAAATTCGCGGCTCATTTGATCCGACTGGTGCTAATGGAACGTTAACCATAGAGGATTAGTGCTGAAGGCACGGCATGCCGGTGGAGGACCCAGTTTATGAGATCAATGCGTGTAGGTGCCATGGTCGCCTGTATGCTTGTCGCAGCCGCGCCAGCGTCGGCGGATGTCAAGGCCGGCGTCGATGCGTGGCAGCAGGGCGACTATACGCGCGCGATCGCCGAATGGCGGCCCGCCGCCGCCGCCGGTGATGCCGATGCCCAGTTCAATCTTGGCCAGGCCTACAAGCTGGGCCGGGGCGTACCGGTCGATTTGCCCATAGCGATGGAATGGTTCCGAAAAGCCGCCGCACAGGGCCATCAGCGCGCCAGCGACAATCTGGGCCTTCTCCTGTTCCAGCAGGGACGGCGCGACGACGCCATGCCTTATATCCGCAAGGCAGCCGACCGGGGTGAGCCGCGCGCGCAATACATATTGGGTACGGCCATGTTCAACGGCGACCTCGCGCCCAAGGACTGGGTCATGGCCTATGCGCTGATGACCCGGGCCGCGGCCGCCGGTCTGGAACAGGCGACCAACAGCCTGACGGCCATGGACAAATATATTCCGAGCGATCAGCGCCAGAAGGGCCTCGCCATCGCTGCCAAGATGGCCCAGGACAAGGGGGCCGAGATTGCGGCTGCTCAGCCCGGTCCTACACCCAAGCCAGTGCCTGCGCCTGCGCGGGAGAAGCCGCGTCCCATCGCCAGCGCGCCAATGCCGCCCTCCAGTGCGGCACAGCCGACCCCGAAGCCCGCTCCAGTCGCGCCGCCAGCTAAACCGGCGGCGCCTGAGCGCATCGCGTCCGCACCGCCCAAAGCCAAGCCTGCCCCGTCCGGTGACTGGCGGGTCCAGCTGGGCGCATTCCGCGAGGAAGCGCGCGCCAAGTCGCTATGGGCTAGCGTGACGGCAAAGCTTTCAGGCCTGGAATCCTATCAGCCCTATCTGGTCCGAGGAGGCGACGTGACCCGGTTGCAGGCGGGACCGCTCCGCACGGAGGCCGATGCCAGTCGCCTATGCGGGCGCCTGAGCGCGGCGGGTTATGATTGCCTGGTCAAGCACAAGTAATCTGGCATAAGTAATCTGGCACAAATAATCCGGCTGAGGCGGTGATCATGCCCCGGATGGACGCCAGGTTCGCCGTTCCTCGGCAGCTCTGAGGACATCATAGGCAGCTTGCGCTGTTTGGAAGCGTGTAGCGGCGTCGGCGTCACCGGGGCGCATATCCGGGTGATTTTCCTTGGCAAGCTGCCGCCAGCTCCGCTTCACGGCGTCGAAGTCGGCATCGCTATCCAGGCCCAGAATGTCGAGCGCGCGCATCTCGTCGCGCGAGCGCGTGCCATCGCCCGGACCGCCCCAGTTGTGATAGGCGCTGGATTTATAGGCGCCCGCGTCGCGGGTCTCCTCATGCGTCCGGCGATCCCGTTCTTCGGTGTCCAGCCCTTCGAAATAATCCCAGCCCTTGTTATATTCAGCGGCATGGTCCTGGCAAAAATACCAGCGTTCGGGGCTGTTGGGGGACTTGGGCGCAGGGCAGTCGCCCCGATTCTCGCAACCATGCCGGTCACACAGGCGCACGGCCTCCGCCTCGCGTGAGCTGGTATAGCCGCGCCAGCGAGGAAAGCCCCAGTCGTCAGATCGTCGGTTGCGTGTCATGGCGGTCGAGAGTCTATCCTTTTTGTCGACGCGGCGAAAGCGCGCGCCGGCGGGTTTGCACCCTCAAATTGCCCGAAGGCAAATTGCCAGAGGGTCTGTAAGCCGGGTTCTGTCCACCACCCCGAAGGACGGATGGGCGATCATTCCTCTAGAGCGGCCGTTACCGGCGCGCTTCAAGCAACCAACCCGGGCGGTCGGGCCGAAACAAGCCCTGCGACAGATGCCGCGTGCCGCCCCTATTCGGTCTTGCTCCCGGTGGGGTTTACCATGCCGTCCACCGTTGCCGGGGACGCGGTGCGCTCTTACCGCACCCTTTCACTTTCACGGGGCCTAGGCCTTCGTGACCTGCTCTCTGTTGCACTGTCCCTGGGGTCGCCCCCGCCGGATGTTATCCGGCACCGTCGTTTCGTGGAGCCCGGACTTTCCTCGCCGGATTCAAAACCCGCCGCGATCGCCCGACCCTCTGGCAACCGGGGCTCTATCAGCAATTTTCGCGTCAGTCATCCCCGCGCGGCTTGGGCAGGAGCAGTGCCAGCAGAAGGGCGCGGCACTCGCCATCGATGACGCCGTCGATCAGCTCCGGCCGGAAGCGCCGCTGAAATGCTCGCACCGCAGCTTCGGCATTGGTGATGTCATAGCCGAACCGCTCCAGCGCCAGCATGAACCCGCCGTCCGACCAGTGTGGGTCCACCAGGTTGCGGGTCGGCCGGGGCAGGGCGAGTCGCAGGCGGGCGAGCGTCGCCCATGGAAAGAGCTCGCCCGGGTCCTGCTTGCGCGCAGGCGCGACGTCCGAGTGGCCCACGACATTGCCGCGCGTGATATGGTGGCGGTCGAGAATGTCATGGACGAGAGGAATGAGAGCCTCGATCTGGGCGGCGGGAAACGGGCGATACCCCCATTCATGTCCCGGATTGACGATTTCGATGCCGATGCTGGCGGAGTTTATGTCGCTGATGCCACGCCAGTATGCCCGGCCAGCGTGCCAGGCGCGCTTGGCCTCGTTCACCATATGGATGATTTGTCCGTCCTCGGTCACCACATAATGCGCAGAAACCTTGGAGGCAGGATTGGCAAGCCACTGGATTGCCGATGCCGCGTCGGGCATGCCGGTATAGTGCAGAACCAGCATGGTCACAGGAAGCGCACGGTCATCGAAATTGGGTGACGGCGTTTCGATCATGTGTGAATTTCGCGGATCATCACTGCCGCCTTAATGCAGGCAGGCCGCGCTTACCAGAACCCGTTCAGCCTGCCAGTCGCTGCTGTTCCGCTCCGGCGCCTGTGCTGCCCGCAAGCCTGTAGGCGCCACGATAGGTCCGGCAGGGCGAAAACAGGCTGGTCATGCCCAGGGTCGTCTCGCCCGCACCCAGGATCAATATCGTGTCGCTGCGCGCATGTTTGGACATGGCCCGGAGGGCGCGCGCGCGCAGTTCGGGTGCGAAATACAACATGACGTTGCGGCACAGGATCAGGTCGAATACCCCGTTCGCGGCATGTGGCTTCAAGACATTATCTGTCTTGAAAGTCACCATCGAACGGATCTCGCGCCGAATTTGCCAGGCTTCGTCGGTCGGATCGAACCATCGCAGCAGATCGCCGATCGCCAACCCGCGTTGCACATCCATCTGCTGATACTCGCCGATTTCAGCGGTTTCGATCGCGATAGGCGATATGTCGGTGCCCAGAATGGAGATACGCCAGTTCTTCCACATGGCTTCCTGACGCTTCAATATAATTGCCAGCGAGTAGGCCTCCTGGCCGGTCGAGCAGCCCGCCGACCAGATACGCAGGCGCTTGTCGGGCAGTGTCTGGTTCAACTCGGGCAGGATCTTGTTCTCGAGCATCCGGAAAATATTCAGGTCCCGGAAGAACGAGCTTTCGTGGTTCATCAGCCCATGAAGGGTTGCAGCCGTCAACGGCCCGTCGTCTTCGCGCAGCAGCGCATCGAGAAGCTCGGCCAGACAGCCCAGCCCATGTTTCTGCATCACGTCGCCCAATGCGGTCTCGACGCGCCACATGCGGCTTTCGCTCAATTGCTGTCCGGTGTGGGCTTCGAAAATCGACACGATGCCTTGGATCACCGCGGGAGATGCTCGCTTCTTCACGCGGCCATCCTCCAGCTTTCGGAAAGGATTCGCGCGGCCTCCTCCGGAGGAATGGTGAGGCAGGCCAGGCCGGCCTGTACGACCACGCCCGGCATGCCCCATACGACGCTGCTCGCGCTGTCCTGGGCAATGACGGAGCCACCGGCGCGCACGATCGCTTCGGCGCCGGCCATGCCGTCCCGGCCCATGCCCGACAGCACGATCGCGCAGGCACCCGCGCCATAGACCTCGGCCAGGGACATGAACATTGGATCAACCGCAGGATAGACGCCGTGGCGGCACTTGGCCTGGGAATGGTGGATGAGGACATGCCGGTGCGCGGCCCGGGTGACTTCGAGATGTGCGTTTCCGGGCGCGATATAGACATGCCCGGCCACGACCGGCATTTTATCCTCCGCCAAATGCACTGGAAATTCCGTCTGGCGGGCGAGTTGCTCGGCGAAGAATGGCAGAAAGTCGGCGGGCAGGTGCTGCGTCACGAAAATCGGCGCGCGCGGCAGTTCCATCAATGCTCCTAGAAAATCCGTCAAGGCATTGATGCCCCCGGTCGACGCTCCTATGCCGACCGCCCGGGGGGGGCAGGTCAGGCCGTGTGGCTGGGTGATGCGCTGGACGTCATCGCCCCGCCAGGACACCTTGTCCCGTCCGGAGAATATGGCGAACAGGCGTTCCGTCAGTGCGCAGGCGAACGCGGCGCTGAAATGGCCGGCCATGGGTTTTGTGATGACGTCGCTGGCGCCCTGGGCCAGGGCCGCCAACGCCACCGGATCGCCTTCGGCATGATGGCCGGAGAGCATCACGATCATCGCATGGTTGCTGGCTTGCAGCAGGTCGGGCAAGCTTTCGGCGCCGGTCCGGCCGGGCATTTCGATATCCAGCAGGATCATGTCCGCACGCTCGCGCGACAGGGCCTGCAGGGCCTGGGCCGCATCGCTATAGCTGCCAACCACACCGAAGCGGCTGTCTTCTTCAAGGATACGCGAGAGGATCCGGCGGGCGACCACCGAATCGTCTACGATCATGACGTTGATGGGAGTTCCGTCCACTGCTCGTGAACCTGACTTGGTAGTGGGATGCGCCATGCGGACCGGCCTATTGAGGCGCGGGTTTTCAGAGAATTCCGACGAGCTGGAGTTTGCTTTCGAGGGTCTCTCGATCGAACGGTTTCATGACATATTCGTCGGCGCCGGCGTCGACCGCGGCCCGGATATGGCCGAGGCCGTTTTCCGTGGTGCAAAAGATGATCTTGGGCGATGTGGGCAGATTGCGCCGCGTCAGTTCATTGAGAAACTCGAGACCGCTCATGTTTGGCATGTTCCAGTCGAGCAGGACGACGTCGGGCATCGTTGTTTCGCAATGCAGCAACGCCTCGCGGCCGTCTCCGGCTTCGTCAACGACAATATTGAGCGATTCGAGAATGTGGCGGGCCACCTTCCGGATGACCTTGGAATCATCAACGACTAGACAGTTCTTCATTTGCGGACCCCGTCAGGTGTTTTCACGGCACAAATCGGATTATTACCGGCAAGATGTGACTGAATGGTAAAGTGAAGAATTAGGCTGCGGCACTTATTGGGTGAAGGCCGATCAGATCCTGAATGGATAGCGCAAGATGTGTGGTGCCGTCATGAAGGACCATGCCGCGCGCGAACGGCGCCCAGGCGTCGCTAACGCGGCCCCGCAGCGGCACAATGCCATCCTCGACCGCGCAAATATCACTGACATCGTCAATAAGAAGAGCATAATTATGCCCTTCAATTTCGGCCACGATCGCCAATGGTGCGGTCCCGAGCGCGAAAAGATCGCCGGTGATGCGGGCGCGGGCATCAATGACGGTCAGGACCCGGCTACGCAGCGCGGCCAGACCACGCACAAAAGAGGCGGTGCGGGCAACGGGGATGATCTCGCCAAGATGCACGACGGCCTCGAGTTCATCGGTGGGTATGGCGATTGCCGTATCGGCAACATGGGCAAAGAGGAAAAGCTGGTTGATCATGCGGCCTGCCCTTGCAAGAGATCGTCGATCGCGGCCAGCAGTCCGGGGCGATCGTACCGGTACACGGACGATTCCATGCTATCGCCATCCTGTCCGGGCTGCGCGCGCAGCCGGATGACGGGCGCCTTGTGTGACGGGTCCGGCTTCTGGTCAGCGCGTTCCACGTCACAAAGAACGACATAGGGACCAAGCGCTTCCGGTGCGGCCGATGCACCGGCGTCGCAGACTTCATATCCCGCCTGGATCAGCAGGGGAGCGAGGATGTTGCGCATCCAGCTGTCTTCCGCCATGCCTGCCACCAGGCAGGTGCCTCGCCCGGTCGCATTCGCCGGCGTGTGCTGGTTCTCGGTCGCGGCGAACAGAGCGTGCGTGTCGATGACCTCGAAAGCCTGTTCCTGGATCGACACAACCCCGCATATGCCGTCCCGGGCCAATGGCAACTCGGGGCGGATGGGCATGTCTAGAATGTCGATAACGTCGCGCACGACATAGCATATTTCCCGGTCGCCCGCGTGCAGGTGCAAGGTCTTGATCAGGCTGCTGGTCGGTTCGAACCGGTTTGCTACCCGCACCAGTCGCTCATTCAGACGCACGAAATGCTCGTGTGTGGACGTGCCGAAGCGGTCAGCCGGGATGTCCTCGATGCGGTCAACGACGTCGAGCGCGATCAGGCGATGCTGGCCCGTGGTTTCCACGAAATGCAGCGCCTGGATGGTCTGGGCATGCTCATCGACAAGGTCGGCGGCTGCCTGCAAGCTGGCGGATCCATCTTCCATCTCGTGCGGCAATTCCGCCACCTGGGCGATGCCGGCGGGATCCAGCAGCAGCATCGGCCGGCCATTGTCGGGCAGGGTCATACCGGCGAAGATGCCGGCCGCCATCACTTGCGGCGAGGCTGGCCGGATCACCAGTTCCTCGTTGTTGTCCACCGCGTCGACGCGCAGAGCATAGGGTTTGCCATTGGGGGAACTGACCAGCATCAGGGTGCGTGCGCTCGTGGCCAGGGGATCGGGCGATCCGTGGCCCACCAGGTCCTCGAGATCGATGAGGGAATAGCGCGTGCCGCGAATGGTCACGATCTGCGCGCCGCCGATGCTCTCAATGCCCACCATGCTGCTGTTTTCGAACACCAGTTCGATGACATTTCCGCGCGGGATCGCGAAATGGTCGCTGCCACAGCGCAGGATGAGGCCGGGAATGATCGTGAGCGTCATCGGCACACGCAGCTGGATGATGGTGCCCCTGCCAAAGGCGCTTTCCAGCGAAACGACGCCGCCGATGCGCTCGACATTGTTGCGCACGACATCCATGCCGACGCCGCGTCCGGAAATCGCCGAAACCTGCTTGGCTGTGGATAGCCCCGGATGAAAGATGAGGTTGATCCTGTCCGCCTCGGTCATGCCCGGAAGACTGTTTTCCTTGATGGCCCCGACACGAACGGCCTTGGCGACCAGCGCGCTGGTGTCGATGCCCCGGCCATTGTCCCGTATCTCGATGACGATCTGATTGCCTGATTGGCGCGCCGCGATCTTCAGTTTGCCGATTTCCGCCTTGCCTGCTGCGACGCGATCAGCGGGCAGTTCGATCCCATGATCAAGCGCATTGCGCACGATATGGGTGAGGGGATCGACGACCATTTCGATCATCTCGCGGTCCATCTCGACGTCGCCGCCTTCCAGGATCAGTTCGACCTTCTTGCCAAGTTCCTGGCTCAAGTCCCGGACCATGCGCGGGATGGCGGCAAAGAGCCGATCCACCCGCTGCATCCTGCTGCGGCTGACGAGGTCGCGCATGTCCGCCACGCAGGCCGATAATCGCTCGAAGCTGCCTTCGACATCGGGCGCCACCGAACTGTCGCGCAGTTTGCGTGACAGCTCGTTGCGCGCCAGCACCATGTCGGAAACGCCGTTCATCAACTGGTCGATGAGCGTCAGCGAGATCCGGATGGTCCTGGGGCCGCGATCGCGCCCAGCACTGGATGATGAAGAGGCGGCGGCTGATTGATCGTCCGCTTTGGCTGTGATGTCGTCTGCCGTTACCGACCCGGCGGGGAATGCCTCCGCCGCGCTGGCGAGGGCGGCGAGCAGGATGTCGTCCTCGGCTTCGTCGGACGGCGCGGCCCCTTGGGCCAGGGCGTTGGCCAGATCGCCGATGCGATCCATCACCGCGAGCACGGCGGTTATCGTTGCCTCATCAGCGGTCCGACTGCCCTCCCGGATCGCGGCCAGCACATCCTCGGCGGCGTGGCTAAGACGTTCGAACCTGGGCAGGTTCAGAAACCCGCAGCTACCCTTGACGGTGTGGAAGAAGCGGAAAAAGGCATCCAGCCGGTCGCGGTCGGATGGATCGCTTTCCCAAGCGACGACCTCGCCGGACAATGCCTCCAGCGTTTCGAGCGTTTCCGCGATGAATTCGCCCAATAGTTCGTCCACTGAGCCTACCCCAAAGTGCAATTGGGTTAGCTTGTGGCCCAGTCTAGGTTAAAAACGCGTGAAGATAAAATGGCCTTGTGGAACGAAGATGCGGCGAGCCGCAGCTTTCAGGCCGGGATTCGGGCGCCGAACATGATGAATGGCTGCTCGCTGTCGGAGGTGATCACTTCGCCGCCGCGCTCGCTCACCAGTTGATGAACCATCGTGGCAGCGACGGTGCGGGAGGAAATGCCGTCATCGCCCAGCACGCCCGAAAGTGCGCGGCGCAGGTCGGGATCGAGCGTCATGCGCGGTCCCTCGCCATGCACGGCAACCTCATATGCGCCGTCCCGGCTCTCCAGCCCGAGCGTCAGCGTGCCGCCGCGAGGCAGTGCCTCGCCCGCGATCAGGGCCAGGTTGAGCAGGATCTTGGCGGGCAGCTTTTCAAGGCTGTCATCGGCCAGCATCCATTGAACCGCGACGCGGCCTGTGCTGGCAAACAGACCTTCGACGGCCGACTTGACTTCATGGGTGGGAAGCGTGTCGCCATAGCCACCGGCCGACCCGAAGGCGAGGCGATAGAATTTGAGCTTGTTCGCTGTCGTCCGGGCACTGTCGCCGAGAAGGGTCATGCACTGGTCGCGCATGTCGGCGTCCGTCTCGTCGGCCAGAAGTTCCAGGCCATTGTTGAGCGCGCCGACCGGATTGAGGAGGTCGTGGCACAGGCGCGAGCAAAGCAAACTCGCGAAGTCGATACTTTTACTGTCAGCCATATCGCCCTGTCTTTTCCCTTAGCCCTCGCGGCTATTGCCGACAGCGGGCGGGGATGCAAGTCGTCATGGTGTCAGTCGACGATCATCTTTGCCGGATCGAACACATTGTGGACGCTGCCTGTGCCATGGGCGATCCAGGCTGCGGCGTGATTTCCGTCGCCAGTGCAGATCAGCCAGATTTCTCCGCGCGCCTCGGCCTGTGCGGCGTCAGCCTGGGATGGAATCGGGTCTCCGCCGGGGTGGGAATGGTAATGGCCGACAATGGTTGGTCCACCCGACCTCTGTGCCCGGTACGCGGCCACCAGCGCCTGCGGGTCGATCTCGAAACATGATTCCGGTGCGGCGGCGATATTTTCAGCCCGACGGAGCGCGTCGATCCGCCCCGAACCGTTGGTGGACAGCAGCAGGCCGCAGCATTCGGTTGCGCCGACTGCAACCGCCTCGGCCTTGATCGCATCCAGCACGTCTCTTGATATGTAAACAACCACGCCCACATGCTAGGCGATGGAAGATGGGGATTCCACAATAGACACGATGATTGCCGACGCGCAGGCGGGGATGCGTCTCGACCGGGCCCTTGCCGACCTGCTGCCCGACCTCTCGCGCGAGCGCGTGAAGGCGCTGATCCTTGGCGGCCATGTGCGCCGCAAGGACGGGGAAGCCGCGCGCGATCCCTCGACAAAGGTACGCGCGGGCCTTCGTTACGCGGTGGTCGTGCCACCGCCGCAGCGGGCCGACGCGCAGCCCCAGGCCATTGCCCTGTCCATCGTCCATGAGGACTCGCACCTCATCGTCATCGACAAGGCGGCCGGCATGGTGGTTCATCCGGCGGCGGGCAATCTGGACGGGACCCTCGTCAACGCCCTGCTCTCGCATTGCGAGGGGCAGCTTTCCGGCATTGGCGGCGTTGCCCGCCCCGGCATCGTGCACCGCATCGACAAGGATACCACGGGCCTTCTGGTCGTCGCCAAGACCGACAAGGCGCATGAGGGCCTTGCCCGCCAGTTCAAGGATCACAGTATTTCCCGGCGCTATCTGGCGATCGTCAACGGCATACCGGATCGCGCCAGCGGCACGGTCGACAGCTGGATGGGCCGGTCCGACAGCGACCGCAAGAAAATGGCGGTTCAGCCCGAAGGCCGTGGCAGGCGGGCGGTGACGCATTATCGTGTCATGACCCGGCTCGACCGCGCCGCGCTGGTCGACTGCCGTCTGGAGACCGGACGGACCCATCAGGTGCGCGTGCATATGGCGCATCTCGGCCATCCGCTGCTGGGCGATCCGGCCTATGCGCGGGGGCAGAACCGCCACCGGGAGCTGCTTGCAGAGCTCGGTTTCCGGCGCCAGGCGCTTCACGCGACACATTTGGGCTTCATTCACCCAGTCGATGGCACTGATCTGGAATTTGATAGTCCAATGCCCAGTGACATGCAGGAACTGTTCAGTCATCTTAACGTATAGCAATGTGGCGCTCTCATCGGCGCCATACAGGAAGGCAATCGGACATCATGGCCCGCAGCAACGTTCCCTCGACGATCCCGGCAATTGGCAGCGATGCCAGTCTGAACCGGTATCTGGCGGAGATCAGGAAATTCCCCCTCCTGAAGCCGGAGCAGGAATATATGCTCGCCAAGCGCTATCAGGAGCATCAGGATCCTGAAGCCGCCGCGCAGCTCGTGACGTCGCACCTGCGACTCGTCGCGAAGATCGCCATGGGCTATCGCGGCTATGGCCTGCCGGTCAGCGAGCTGATCTCCGAAGGCAATATCGGCCTGATGCAGGGCGTGAAGAAATTCGAGCCCGATCGCGGCTTCCGCCTCGCCACCTATGCGATGTGGTGGATTCGCGCATCGATCCAGGAATTCATCCTGCGCAGCTGGAGCCTGGTCAAGATGGGCACCACGGCGGCGCAGAAGAAGCTGTTCTTCAACCTGCGCCGGATGAAGAACAATATCGAGGCGTTCGAGGACGGCGACCTTCACCCCGACGACGTGAAGAAGATCGCGACCGATCTGGGCGTGTCGGAGGACGACGTCGTCAGCATGAACCGGCGCATGGCGATGGGCGGCGACACGTCGCTCAACGTGTCCATGCGCGAGGACGGCGAAGGCCAATGGCAGGATTGGCTGGCCGACGACCGTCCCCTGCAGGACGAGCGGGTCGCCGAAGCGCAGGAGCAGCATGTCCGCCACGACATGCTGAGCAGCGCAATGGACGATCTCAGCGAGCGGGAACGGCACATCCTCACCGAACGGCGTCTCGCGGAGGATCCCAAGACGCTTGAAGAACTGAGCCAGGTCTACGGCGTGTCGCGCGAGCGCGTGCGCCAGATCGAGGTGCGGGCCTTCGAGAAGCTGCAACGCGCGATGATGCGCATCGCTGGCGAGCGGCGCCTGCTTCCCACGAGCTGACGGCACAGTTTGCGCCTGCTGTAGTTGAGGCTATAGCGGCCGCATGTCACGACGTTCAGGGGCGCGCCGTTCGCTTTTCAGCCGCATTGGATCCATCTTCCTGCGAGCCGTGGGGGGATTTGTCCTTCTCTCGTTCCTGATGGTGCTCATCTACCGTTTCGTGCCGCCGCCGGTCACGCTGACGATGCTGTTCGACGGCAATGGCATCACCAAGGACTGGACGCCGCTCAGCCGCATCGACCCAAATATGCCGCGCGCGGCGATCGCGGCGGAGGATGGCAAATTCTGCCTCCATCACGGCTTTGACAGCGTCGCGATCAGCAAGGCGATCGTGCATAACGAGCAGGGCAGGCGCATCCGGGGCGGGTCGACGATCAGCCAGCAGACCGCCAAGAACGTCTTCCTCTGGCAAGGCGGCGGCTATGTCCGCAAGGCCTTCGAGGCATGGTTCACCCTGCTCATCGAGGCGATCTGGGGCAAGCCGCGCATCATGGAGGTCTATCTCAACGTCGCGGAGACCGGCATCGGCACCTATGGGGTCGAAGCGGGCGCGATGCGCTATTTCCATCATGGCGCCGACCGGCTCAGTCCGGCGGAGGCGGGGCGGCTGGCAGCGATATTGCCGCTACCCAAAAAGCGCGCGGCGGTCGCCCCGCGCGGCTTTACCCGCCGCTATGGCGGGATCATCGCACGGCGGACCGCGATTGTCGGTCGTGAGGGGTTGGATAGCTGCTTGCGATAGGGTGGAGGCCCCCCATCCAATTCATGGGCTCACGCCCTAGTCAAAATAACCTTCCCTGAACATGCGTTCGAAATAATCCACCCATTTCCATTCAATCCCTCCAATCACAACCAGCGATTTGGACGATTTAACATTGGAAATCTTGATTTCATATTCCACTTTGAACATGCCGCCACCATCTGGCTCGGGCGTTAGATAAGACATTTCGAATATGAAGTCGTTCTCATCTCCGTCGTTCGAACGAATTCGTTCGACCGCATCCTTGAGTTCCATTTCATATAGTTCCATGTCTTGCTCCTGCAAAACAGTTGGCCCGCTAGTAGAAGATACCACCTTTCATGACCCGTCGCACCCGGCCCTGAACAGGGAGTCGGTTGAAGGGCGTGTTTCCCGCCGCTGCTGCCATCTTGGCCGAGTCGACCTGCCAGGGGGTGTCGGGATCGATGAAGATGAGGTCGGCCGGCGCGCCGGGGGCCAGGCTCCCCGCATCGAGGCCGAGCAGGCGCGCCGGGTTGGCGCTCAGGAGGCGCATCAGGCCGGGCATGGTCAGATGCCCGTCCCGCACCAGATTGAGCGACAGCGCAAGCAGCGTTTCCGCGCCTGCCATGCCGGGCGCTGCATCCGCGAAGGGCAGGCGCTTGTCCTCCGGCCCGCGCGGATCGTGGCTGGACGTGATGACATCGACCGTGCCGTCGGCAATAGCGGTGATGCACGCCAGCCGGTCGGCCTCTGACCGCAGCGGCGGGGACAGCCGGGCAAAGGTGCGGAAATCGCTGACCGCTACGTCGTTGAGGAAGAGATAGGCCGGGCTGACACCGCAGGTGACGCTGAGCCCCTCCGCCTTGGCGGCGCGGATCAGGTCGAACCCTGCCGCCGTCGTCACCAGCCGTACATGCAGCCGCGCGCCGGTCACGCGGGCCAGCGCGACATCGCGGGCAATCGCGATCGCCTCGGCACAGGATGGCGCGGAGGCAAGGCCGAGCCGGGTCGCGGTCTCGCCGTCGGTCGCGACCGCCTGGGCGACCAGCCCTTCGTCCTCGGCATGGGTAATGACCATCAGGTCGAGCGCCGAGGCATAGGCCATAACCCGCAACATCACGCCCGAATTGCCGATCCAGCGCCGCCCGGTCGCGACGCCGCGTGCGCCTGCTGCCTTCATCATGGCGAGTTCGGCCAGTTCTACGCCGGCAAGACCACGCGTGGCTGCGGCCAGTGGATGGACCCAGAAATCGGGCTTGCCCGCGCGCGCGGCATGCTGGACGAGGCCGGGATCATCCAGCACCGGCGATTTGTCCGGCATCAGCGCGGCGCGGGTGATGCCGCCGAAATGGAACGCAGGCTTGTCGGTCTTGAACACGCCGAGATCGACGATGCCGGGCGCGACGATGAGGCCGCCTGCGTCAATCCGCTCCGCGTCGGCCGGAATGCTGCGAGGATTTATCTCCGCAATGCGCCCCTCGCGGACAAGCAGAACGCCGTCCCGCAGATCTTCCGCCGCAGGATCGCACAGCCGCGCATTGGTGAAGGCGATCACGCCCATCCCGGCACTCCCCGCGCACCGCGCGTCAGCACGTCGAGGCAGGCCATGCGCATGGCGACGCCCAGTTCGACCTGCTGGGTGATGGCGGAGCGCACCGGATCGTCCGCGACGCCGCTCAATATCTCGACGCCCCGGTTCATCGGGCCGGGATGCATGACCAGCGCATCGGGCTTGGCCAGCGCCAGCCGCTCGGGTGTCAGGCCATAGAGCATATGAAATTCGCGCGCCGAGGGGATGAAGGCGCCGTCCATGCGCTCGTTCTGGAGGCGCAGCATCATGACCACGTCGGCGTCTTTCAGCGCGCTGTTGAAGTCATGACAGGGCTCGACGGAAAAGCGCTCGATCCCGGCCGGCATCAGCGTCGGCGGCGCCACCACGCGCACCTGCGCGCCGAGCGAGGTCAGGCACAGCATATTCGATCGGGCGACACGGCTATGGAGGATATCGCCGCAAATCACGACGACCAGGCCCTCCAGCGTGCCCTTGCGGGTGCGGATCGTCAGCGCATCGAGCAGCGCCTGGGTGGGATGCTCGTGGCGGCCGTCGCCGGCGTTCAGCACAGGGCAGTCGACCTTGTCGGCGATCAGGCGGACCGCGCCGGAACTCTGGTGGCGAATGACGATGACATCGGCATGCATGGCATTGAGCGTGACCGCCGTGTCGATCAGCGTCTCGCCCTTCTTCACGCTGGACTGGGCGGCGTGCATGTTGACCACGTCCGCGCCGAGGCGCTTGCCCGCGATCTCGAAGGACAGGAGGGTACGCGTCGAATTTTCGAAGAAGGCGTTGATCTGGGTGAGGCCTGCGAGCCGCCCGTCATGCTTGCGGGTGGCGGCGCGGTTGAGCGCGATCCACTGCTCGGCCTCGTCCAGCAGAAAACGGATTTCCCACGGGGCAAGCGCGGCGATGCTCAGCAGGTGCCGGTGGGGGAAGGGCGACGTCGCGGTCATTAAAGGGGCCCGATAGCCCAGCGTCGCCGCCGACTCAAGCGGCGCGGTCAGAAGCCGCCCACCAGAGCGTCGAGCGCGCCCTGCAATATGTAGCTGGCGGCGAGCTTGTCGACCAGTTCGGCGCGGCGGGCGCGGCTGGCATCCGCGTCGATCAGGGTGCGCGTCACCGCCTGCGTCGACCAACGTTCGTCCCAGAGCAGGATGGGCAGTCCGAGTGCTGCGATGTTGCGGGCAAAGGCGCGGGTTGATTGGGTGCGGGGCGATTCGCTCCCGTCCATGCTGAGTGGCAGGCCGATGACGAAGCCACGCACTGCCTGCTCCAGGACGATCGCCTCGAGCCGGGTCTTGTCCTTCGCGAACTTGGTGCGGCCGATGGTTTCGGCGCCCGTCGCGATGTGCCAGCCGGCGTCACACAGCGCCACACCGATGGTGCGTGTGCCGACGTCCAGTCCCGCGAGGCGACCGCCCTCCGGCAAGGCGTCGCGAAAGGCCGCGGCATTCGTGGTGATCAGCGCGTCAGAAATGCGTCCAGCCTCCGTGTCGCGTCGGCCCGGATGTTTGCCCAGAACAGCGCATAGTCATAGATGTGGTAATTATTGCCCGGCAGCACATAGGGGCCGAGATCGGGCGCGCTGTCGAGGATGAGCAAACCCTGCCGGTCGCATTTGGCGCCGACGCCGGGGCGTGTGAGCACTTGCCGCCCGGTCTTGTCGTCGCGTCGGACGATGCCCAGACTTGCCCCGATGAGCGGGTTGACGCACAGCATCGGCGTGCCTCGCCTCGGCTTTTCTACAAGGCCCATCGTATCGTAGCTGCGCCGCTCATAGCCCATGTCGGCCGGCTGCGCGAAGCTCTGCCAGCTCAGCACGCATCGAACCTGAGCGGGCGCGGTGCAGGATGGCAGGCCAAGGGCTGGCAGGTCTGCCGTTACCGAAATCGGCCATCCGACGACATAAGCAGCGACTATACGCTGCGCGACCGGCTTGTCCGCGACCTTCTCCGCCAGCAGGTGCATCAGGTGCCTGGCCCCCTGGCTGTGCGCGGCAAGGATGATCGGTCCCTTGGGGTTTGCGCGAAGAAAGGCATCGAAGGCGGCGGCGACATCGCCATAGGCGGCATCGATTGCCTTGGCCCCCTCCGGCCTATCGGTCAGGAATGCACCGAAGGTCGCCTGCCGGTAGCGCGGTGCCCAAAGCGGCCCCAGACCGGCAAAGACATTGGCCTCTGCCGCGATATAATCCCGCGCTTCCTTCTCTGCCTTGGCATTGCCGTCAGGTGCATTCCACGCCGATCGGTCGATGAAGGAGGTGGGGTGGATGAAAAACACGGCCGCCTGCCTTTCGGCTGGGCGCGCCGGCGATGGGGCGGCGCCATCGGGCAGGGTGAGTGTCTGCGCAGCGCCGCGCACATACCAGAGCCGTGCGCCGGCATAGTCGGCGGGACCACGCGGTGCGGGCGCGACAAACTGGCTGTCCGGGACGAACGCGGCGACCATCAGCCGGTCGCCCCACAAGCGATAGGCGAACGCCCCCGCAAGGACGAGAACGATCACCGCCGCCACCAGATAAAGGAATTTTCGTGCCATATGCCGTCGCGCCTACCGCGCAAACTTGTCCGATACCAGCCTTTGCATGCCTCCGCGCTTGATGCGCCCCGGCGCCGATGCTAGCGCGCGGCCATGAGCGTAGACCTTGCAACCGTAAAGAAGATCGCCAGCCTCGCCCGCATCGCCGTCACCGACGGTGAGGCCGAGGCGTTGGTGCCGGAACTCAACAATATATTGGGCTGGGTGGAGCAGCTTGGGACGGTCGACGTGACCGGCGTCGAGCCGATGACCGCCGTCATCCCCAACCATCTGCGCCTGCGCGAGGATGTGGTGACGGACGGCAATGTCCGGGACAAGGTGCTGGCCAATGCCCCCCAGGCCGAACATGGCTTCTTCGCGGTGCCGAAGGTGATCGAATGATGACCAACCTCACCGACCTCACCGTGGCCGAGATCCGCGCCGGCTTCCGCGCCGGCGAATTTTCCGCGCGGGAGGTGGCTTCGGCCTTCAGCGCGAATGTCGCGTCCGCCAAGGCGCTCAATGCTTTCATCGTCGAGACGCCGGATCATGCGCTCGCGGCCGCCGATGCCGCCGACGCCGCGCGCGCCTCGGGCGATCTGAAGCCGCTGTCGGGCGTGCCGATCGGCATGAAGGACCTGTTTTGTACACAGGGCGTCCAGTCCACTGCCGCGAGCCACATGCTGGAAGGCTTTGTCCCGACCTATGAGTCGACCGTCTCGCAGAAATTGTGGGATGCGGGCGCGGGCATGCTCGGCAAGCTCAACCTCGACCAGTTCGCCATGGGTTCGTCCAACGAGACCAGTTATTTCGGCAATGTCATCTCGCCGTGGCGGCGGGGCGGGGGCGACAATGCCCCGCTGGCGCCGGGCGGGTCCTCGGGCGGCAGCGCGGCGGCGATCTCCGCGCGGCTGTGCCCGGCGGCGACCGGCACCGACACCGGCGGATCGATCCGCCAGCCCGCCGCCTTTACCGGCATCAGCGGGATCAAGCCGACCTATGGCCGCTGTTCGCGCTGGGGCATCGTCGCCTTTGCCAGCTCGCTCGACCAGGCTGGGCCGATGGCGCGCACGGTGCGCGACAATGCGATCCTGCTGGAGGCGATGGCCGGGTTCGATGCGAAGGATGCGACCTCGCTCGACCTGCCCGTGCCCAAGTGGGAAGCGGCCCTGTCCAGCGACCTCAGGGGCAAGAAGGTCGGCATTCCCAGGGAATATCGGGTCGACGGCATGCCCGCCGAGATCGACGCGCTATGGGAACAGGGCATTGCGTTCCTCAAGGATGCCGGCGCCGAGATCGTCGAGGTGTCGCTGCCGCACACCCAATATGCGCTGCCGACCTATTATATCATCGCGCCCGCCGAGGCGTCGTCCAACCTCGCGCGCTATGACGGCGTGCGCTACGGCCTGCGCGACCTGCCGGACGGTGCGGGTTTGCAGGATATGTACGCCGCCACCCGTGCCGCCGGTTTCGGGCCGGAGGTCAAGCGCCGGATCATGATCGGCACCTATGTGCTCTCGGCCGGCTTCTACGACGCCTATTACACCCAGGCGCAGAAGGTTCGCACGCTCATCGCCCGCGATTTCGAGCGGGCGTGGGAGAGTTGCGACGTGCTGCTGGCCCCGACCGCGCCGAGCGCCGCATTCGCCCTGGGCGAGAAGCAGGCCGACCCGCTGGCCATGTACCTCAACGACGTGTTCACCGTGCCCGCGAGCCTTGCGGGCCTCCCCGCCATGTCCGTGCCCGGCGGGCTGGACTCGAGCGGGCTTCCGCTCGGCCTCCAGATCATCGGCAAGCCGCTCGACGAGCAGGGCGTACTCAATGCTGCGCTGGCGATTGAGGAGCGGGCAGGCTTTACGGCACGGCCGGAACGGTGGTGGTGATTTTGCCCGTCGTTCCAGCGAAAGCTGGAATCTCAGGCGGCGATGTACGACATTTGAGAAAGATCCCAGCCTTCGTTGGGATGACGGTGTGTGAATATGACTGAATCAACTTACCGCATCCAGGGCGCCACCGGCGAATGGGAGGTCGTGGTCGGCCTTGAGGTCCACGCCCAGATCACCAGCCATGCCAAGCTGTTCTCCGGCGCCTCGACCACCTTTGGCGCCGAGCCCAACAGCCAGGTCAGCCTAGTCGACGCGGCCATGCCCGGCATGCTGCCCGTACCCAATGGCGAGTGCATCCGGCAGGCGGTGCGGACCGGCATGGCGCTCAATGCGCAGATCAACCGCTGGTCGCGCTTTGACCGCAAGAATTATTTCTACGCCGACCTGCCGCAGGGCTACCAGATCAGCCAGCTCTACCACCCGATCGTGGGCGAGGGCGAGATCGTCGTGACCATGGACGAGAAGGACCCCGACAGCGCGACAAAGACGATCGGCATCGAGCGCCTGCATGTCGAGCAGGACGCCGGCAAGCTGATGCACGATCAGCACCCGACCCGCTCCTATGTCGACCTCAACCGGTCGGGCGTGGCGCTGATGGAGATCGTATCGCGGCCGGACATGCGTTCTCCCGCCGAAGCAGGGGCTTATCTCCGAAAGCTCAGAACGATCCTGCGCTATGTCGGCTCGTGCGACGGCAATATGGAAGAAGGCTCGATGCGCGCGGACGTCAATGTCTCGGTGCGCAAACCGGGCGATCCACTGGGGACCCGGACCGAGACCAAGAACGTCAATTCGGTTCGCTTCGTCATGGCCACGATCGAGTGCGAAGCGCAGCGGCAGGTCGACGTGATCGAGGGCGGCGGCAAGATCGTGCAGGAAACCCGCCTGTTCGACCCCGACAAGGTCGAGACCCGCTCCATGCGCTCCAAGGAGGACGCGCACGACTATCGCTATTTCCCCGACCCGGACCTGTTGCCGCTGGAGCTGGAGGACGATTTCCTCGAGGATTGCCGCCGCTCGCTCCCCGAACTGCCCGACGCCAAGCGCAAGCGCTATGAGGAGGGCCTCGGCCTGTCCGCCTATAATGCGGCGGTGCTGACCGCCGAGGCGGAGACGGCGCGCTGGTTCGAGGCGCTGATGGCGGAGGGCGCGCGCATCCAGAAGAAGAGCGAGGGCGAGGTCGCCAAGGCATCCGCCAACTGGCTGCTGTCGGAGCTGTTCGGGGCGCTGAACCGCCTCGGCCGGACGCTCGACGACAGCCCGGTAACGCCCGAGCGCGGCGCCGAACTGCTCGCGCTGGTCGCCGACGGCACCATATCGGGCACGATCTCCAAGCAGGTGTTCGAGATCATGCTCGAAACCGGCGATGCGCCCCCGAAGATCGTGGAGGAGAGGGGGCTCAAGCAGACCTCCGACACCGACGCGATCGAAGCCGCCGTCGCCAAGATCCTCGCCGACAATGGCGACAAGGTCGCGCAGTACAAGGGTGGCAAGGAGGCGCTGTTCGGCTTTTTCGTCGGCCAGACGATGAAGGCGATGCAGGGCAAGGCCAATCCGCAGGTGGTGAACGAGTTGCTGAAGACGGCGCTTGGATAAAGTCAGTACTAATCAATAGATTGTCCAACGATAGCGGCCTCTCCGCTTGCGTCCACCGACTAACTGATAACGAGTTCCTCGTTGGCAATTAATCGCAGGTGAAACATGCATCTTGCGCGTAACGACTTTGTCTCGTACGAATCCGTTTCGGAACCGTAATTGACCCTTAATGTGCTTTTCGGGTCGCGGTTACTGACGGGGTCCGGTGAAGGCCGGTTGGGGGATACATGAAGGTTTATTGTGCCGTTGCCTTCGGCTTATTCGCTGCTTTGCCGATCGCGTCTTTACAGGCTGATTCCAACAGGCGCGGTACACAGGCGATGGATCTCGATCCAAGCGGCCGCGGTGCTATAGGCGGGATCGGCATCGAGTCACGCGATATCGACGCGATGTCTGACCAGGTCGTGCGGGAGTTGATGGCACGCGCCGATCTTGTCAGAAGCGCGCAGCCGCCACGGATCGTTGTCGACAGCGAAAAGATCCTGAACAACAGCTCGCAGCGCATCGACCGCGACATGATCGCCGGGGCCCTGCGCACGAGTCTTAACCGTGCAGCCGCCGGACGCATTCGGTTCATCAGCCGCGAGTCGATGGACATCATCGCGCGCGAGCGGGCATTGAAGGACGCAGGTCAGGTCGATTCCGGTACGCGCGGTCGTACGCTCGCCGTGGCGGGTCTCGACTTCACCCTGATCGGCCGGCTCACCTCGCTCGACAGCCGGGATTCGCGCAGCGGCCTGGTGCAACGCCGCACGCAGGTGATTTTCGAGCTTGTTGACATGGAGACGGGCGAGATTCCCTGGTCGGGACAGCCCTATGTCGTCCTTCGCGCAGCGGGAGACGACGTCGTCTATCGGTGACGGGCAAGCAAAATAGTAGTTATTTCAGAAGTCTAGCGGGTATTTCGGGGGGAATAGCAGTGAAACGTCACCTGATCAGCAGTGTTGGATCCGCAATTGCCTTGGTGGTCTGCCTCAACCCCGTTCTGGTGGCCGCGCAAGAGGCTGCGGCATCTGCAGCGGTCGCAGTGAACCAATCTCCCGAAGAGGCGAAGGCGGCCGCAAAAGCTGCGAAGGCAGCCGCCGCAGCGGAGGCGAAGAAGCAGCGCGAGTTGCAACGCCTCTATGGCCTCGGCCCCTATCCGGTCGAGATTGATGCCTTCGTCAGTTCGCGGCCGGAAAAGCTGCGGCCGCTCTACAGGACGCTTTACACCGGCGGAGAGCGCAATGCCGTTCTCAATCTGCAAAGGCTCGGCCTGGCGGCGATACGGTCGGGAGAGTGGGGCGCGGCGGAATGGGCCTTTGACAAGGCGCTGATGCGCATCGAGGCGATCTACGCGGACAACCCGCAGGCAAATGCCGCCCGGTCATCGTTCCACAACGAAGCCAATAAGGATTTCAAGGGCGAGCCATATGAGCGGTCGATGGCTTATTATTACAGGGGCCTACTCTATTTGCGTGCCGGCGATTACGACAATGCGCGGGCGTCGTTCAAGGGCGCCGAATATCAGGATACTTTGTCGGAGGCGGAGACCTACCAGGGCGACTTCGCGATCATGAACTATTTGGTTGGATGGACCCAGAAATGCCAGGGTCAGACATCATCCGCGGAAGAATCCTTCGGCATCGCCACCAAGGCGCAGGAGGGGCTTGCCGCTCCGGCAGCGGGCGACAATGTTCTGTTCCTCGCGGAGATCGGCAACGGTCCGGTCAAGACCCGCGGCGGCTCATCAGAGGAAATGCTGCAGTTCGGGCCCGGTCCCGCCTACGAGGAGAGTGGCGCGCTTTTCACCCTCACTGGCGGTGCCGCAAGTCCCGCCGAGGTAAGGACTTTGGCGGCCAGCAGCGTGACCTACCAGGCGACGACGCGAGGCGGTCGCGCGATCGACGGTATCATGAAGGGCAAGGCAAACCTGAAGCAGACTACGGGCGGCATTGGCAGTGCAGCCATTCAGGCCGGCGTGATGCAGGGCGGCGACGCAGGCATGGCGTCCATGGGCATCGGCCTTGCCATGTCGCTGTTTGCTTCTGCGATGAAAACCAAAGCGGATATTCGCCAGTGGGACGATCTTCCCGACCAGATCATGGTGGGCACCGCGAAGGCGAAATCGCCCAAATGGTCGAGCACCGTCACTTTCGTGAAGGGTGACCAGAAGCTTGAAACCAAGCCGGGTGGCTGGATGCAGGGCGACGCCAAAGGCTGTTCCTTTGTCTGGGCGCAATCGCGTCCCAACGAGATTGTGGAAACCATCGTGGGTGAGGATGCCGGCGTCGCGCGCGCGGTCGCCGCAAAGAAGGACGTTCAGAAGAAGAATCAGGCATTCAGGCAATGGTTGGAACTGTGAAGGCGCTCCCGATGAAACGATTACTGGCATTCGCCATACTGGCCGCGATCAGTTCGGTTGCGGAAGCGCGCGATAATCGGCTGGTTCGCTGCAACATCTCCCAAGCCCGGACGGACCCGGGCGGTGGTGGTCCCGCTTTCATTGGCGATGTGCCACGATCGATGACGCCGATCGACCTGGATGCGGTTCTCTGGACGGACACCTGGGTCCTGCGGCATGTGGTTCTCGAAGGACTGTTCGCACAGCGGACCGAAACCGGTACGCTTGAGGTGACAGCGCGCTTCGTCAACTGCACGAAAAGTCCGATATCCATCCAGGTCCGATCGAATTTCACCGATGGGAATCAGATCCCGACCGAGCCAGCTTCGATGTGGAGGACCGTGTTCATTTCACCGCGGGCGACCGGGGTTTATCAGGAACGGTCGATCGCCTCGGATAAGGTAGCCAATTATCTTTTAGAGCTGCGCAGTCCCAACTAGCCGCGCGGCAAACGGAAGCGGATTCGACCATGTCCCGACGCCTATTGATCGCAGCCCTGCCGGCCTTGCTGACCGTTTTGCCGGGTCTTGCCAGCGCGCAGGTAACATACAGGGATGCACCCGTGCCGTTCATGCGCGAGGGCCAACCTGCCGTCGAGCGTCCAGCACCGCCGCCGCCCGACGCACGCCTTGGCATTCGCAGCCGGTTCCGTTCGGCTTACGCAAGGGCCAACTCGCCCAAAATGGTCATCTTCTGGAACCGCGAGTTCACGGACGAGGTCGGGACCGGGTATGATCTTGTCCAAACCTCGGATAGCTATGTCGAGCGGCACGGGTCGGGCGTCTCAGCCAGTTCCGAGACGCGCCTCGGGGTGCGCAGCACAACGGACAACAGGCGCGAATCCGGGCTTTCCGAGGCAGGCGATTTCGACTGCGAGCAAGGTTTTCAGGGCGCGCTTGGTCAGGCGGGCGCCAGGCTGGTCGACCGGACGGCAATCATGCGCACCACAGGCGCCGCACGGGGCGCGGGCGCAACGGCAAACGTCCAGGAACTGGAGACCCAGGCCATATTGGCCAAGGCGGACATCATAATAGAGGTCACCCAGATGGGCGGAGGCGGTGCAACTGCCTATAAAGTCGTTGCCCGCGATTTGCGCCGGGCGAAGATATTGGCGGCGTTCCGCACAAATGGCCGGCCGCCGCCAGCGCCGCGGCGCTATGTCGCGGGCCCAAATGGCTTTGAACTGGCAACTGCCGGGGAACCCAGTTCCGAAAGAATCGGCGAGCAGGTTGCGCTGGAACTCATGACACGAATGGCCAGCCAGTTTTGACCCCAAGCGGGCGATTGCCTATCGGTTCGACGGAAAGGAACCGTGTTGAGCCGGCACCTCATCCGGCCCGCGCCCCGGCTCGTCCACATCAGGCCCCTCGGGCGTGATCTCCGGCGGTTCCTGATAGGGCGTCTCATTGGGCGGCTCCATTGGCGGCGTTTCGGGCGGGGATTGCGGCTCGATGGTGTCGGGCGGGGGGACTTCGGGTTGGGTGGCCATGGATCGTCTCCTCATCCCACCAACTGGGCGTGGCGCCCAATTGTTCCCCCGCCGCTTGCCCCACGCAGGGCGCAACAGCGGGATTGCCCTTTTTGGGACCTTGCTATAGGACGCGCCGACCGGCGACCGATGCGGGCGTGGCGAAACTGGTAGACGCGCCAGATTTAGGTTCTGGTATCGCAAGATGTGGGGGTTCGAGTCCCTTCGCCCGCACCAGTGGCGCTGCCGTCCGCGTCGCTTAAAGCGAATATGGTCGACCAGCGAAATTCAGCCTTTGAAAGTTCGGATACGAGAAATGCAGATAGTCGAGACGTTGAACGAAGGCCTCAAGCGCGCCTACACCCTGACCGTCACCGCCGAGGACATCGATGCGCGCATCGACGAGGAAGTGAAGACCATCGCGCCGCAGATGCGGATGCCCGGCTTCCGTCCCGGCAAGGTGCCCGCCAATCTCGTGCGCAAGATGCATGGCGAGTCGCTCCAGCGCGAGGCGCTCGACAAGTCGATCCGTGACGGCGTCCAGCAGATCCTCACCGAAAACCAGCTGCGCCCCGCGATGCAGCCGTCGGTCGAGCTGACCGAGGATTATGCGGCCGGCAAGGATGCCGAGATCAAGGTCGCGCTCGAAGTGCTGCCGCAGATCCCCGCGCCCTCCATCGAGGGGCTGACGATCGAGCGGCTGAATGCCGAGGTTACCGAGGCGCAGGTCGATGAAGCCGTGAACCGCATCGCCGACCAGAGCCCCCGTTTCGAGGATGCGCCTGAAGGTCATGCAGCGGCCGAGGGCGACCAGGTGATCATGGACTTTACCGGCAAGGCCGATGGCGTGGCCTTCGAGGGCGGCACCGGCACGGACATGGCTGTCGTGATCGGCTCGGGCCAGCTGATTCCCGGTTTCGAGGATGGCGTTGTCGGCGTGAAGGCGGGCGAGGAGCGGACGATCAACGTCACCTTCCCGAAGGATTACGGCGCGAAAAATCTGGCGGGCAAGGATGCAACCTTCGACCTTTCCATCACCGCGGTGAAGGTCAAGGCGTCGGGCGGCCCGGATGACGCGTTCGCCAAGCAGCTTGGGCTCGAGAGCCTCGAGAAGCTGCGCGAGCTCCTCAAGATGCAGATCGAGCAGGAGCATGCCGGCCTGACCCGCACGTTCATGAAGCGCAAGCTGCTCGATCAGCTCGCCGAGTCGCACGATTTCGAAGTGCCGCCGACGATGGTCGAAGCGGAGTTCAACCAGATCTGGCAGCAGCTCGAGCATGAAGCGGGCCACGAGGAAGACAAGGACGCCGCGCTGGCGGAAATGGAGAATGACAAGGACGAGTATCGCGACATCGCGGTGCGGCGCGTGCGCCTTGGCCTGTTGCTCTCCGAAATCGGGCAGGCGAACGGCATCGAAGTCAGCCAGCAGGAAATGAATCGCCTGATCGCGCAAGCCGCGCAGCAATATAGCCCGCAGGATCGCGACCGCTTTGTCGAATATGTCCGCAACGAGCCAATGGCCGCAGCCCAGCTGCGCGCGCCGCTCTATGAGGACAAGGTCGTTGACTATCTGTTCGAGAAGGCGACGATCACCGATCGCACCGTGAGCCGCGCCGAACTCGAAGCCGCCATCGAAAGCGAACCGGGGCATGTGCATGGGCCGGATTGCGGCCATGATCATGATCATGATCACGACCACGGCCACAGCCACGCCAAGGAGACCAAGGCCGCCAAGCCGAAGGCCAAGGCGAAAGCCGAACCAGCCGAGAGCAAGGGCGACGAAGCCGTAGCCGCAGCACCGGCCAAGCCCAAGCGCGCGCCTGCAAAGAAGGCGGCTGAAGCCGAAGGCGAGGATGCGCCTGCCAAGCCCAAGAAGGCCGCTCCGAAGAAGAAGGCAGAAGCCAGCTGATCCGGCGGGCCGCGAACGTGGCCACGGAAAGGTCGGGGGAACGATCCGGCGGCGCGTGGGCAGGGGAGATTGCCCCGCCCAGCATCGCCGTTCTCCTGCCCTGCTATAACGAAGCCGAGGCAATCGCGCAGACGGTGGCGGGGTTTCGCGCCGCACTTCCGCAGGCGGTCGTCTACGTCTTCGACAATAACAGCACCGATGGCACGGACGCGGTTGCCGCCGGCGCCGGCGCGGTCGTGCGCAAGGTGCGGCAGCAGGGCAAGGGGCATGTCGTGCGGCGGATGTTCGCCGATGTGGACGCCGACATCTATGTCATGGCGGATGGCGACGCCACCTATGACGCTTCGGCGGCACCCGCCATGGTGGCGATGATGCTGGCCGAGAATTTCGACATGATCGTCGGCGCGCGCAAGTCCGAGGCGGAGGCGGCCTACCGCCCGGGCCACCGCTTGGGCAACCGCGTGCTGACCGGCCTCCTGCAACAGCTGTTCGGCCGCAGCTTCACGGATATCCTGTCCGGCTACCGTGTGTTTTCGCGGCGCTTTGTCAAAAGTTTCCCGGTGCTATCGGGCGGGTTCGAGATCGAGACCGAGATGAGCGTCCACGCGCTTGAACTGCGCATGCCGGTCGGCGAATGCATCACGGCCTATGCGGCGCGCCCGGATGGCTCCCAGTCGAAGCTCAGCACCTGGCGGGATGGCATGCGGATCCTGCGCATGATGATTCAGCTCTATCGCACGGAGCGGCCGCTCTGGTTCTTTGGCGCGATTGGCGCAGTCTTCGCAATTGCGGCGGGTGCGCTCTCCCTGCCGCTCATCTTCACCTATATGGAGACAGGCCTGGTGCCGCGTTTCCCCACCGCCATGCTGATCGTCGGCCTGATGATCATCGCGGTGCTCAATTTCATGTGCGGGCTGATGCTCGACACGGTCACGCGGGGGCGGCTGGAAGTGCGCCGACTTGCCTACCTCGCCCACCCGGCGCCCGGTCGATTTCCGCTGCCGGAGGCCCTGATCGTGGATATGGCAAGCAAAGCCACTTGAAGGGATCGTCAAGACATCCGATGTAGGCCCGGGCAAGGGCAACAATCCGAAAGACAATCATGCACGACATAATGACCGATCCCCTCTCCGCGCTCGTTCCGATCGTCATCGAGCAGTCGAACAGGGGAGAGCGGAGTTTCGACATATTTTCCCGCCTGCTCCGCGAGCGGATTATCTTCATCACCGGTCAGGTCGAGGATCATATGGCCTCCCTGATCGTGGCCCAGCTGCTGTTCCTCGAATCGGAAAATCCGAAGAAGGACATCTTCATGTACATCAACTCGCCGGGCGGCGTGGTGACGGCCGGCATGGCGATTCACGATACCATGCAATATATCCGGCCAAAGGTCGGCACGGTCTGCATCGGCCAGGCGGCGTCCATGGGCAGCTTCCTGCTGGCTGCTGGCGAGCCGGGAATGCGGGTTGCGCTCTCCAACGCGCGGATCATGGTCCACCAGCCATCGGGCGGCGCGCAGGGCATGGCATCGGATATCGAGATTCAAGCGAAGGAAATCCTGCGAATCCGCCGCCGTCTCAACGATCTCTATGTGAATTACACCGGGCAGACGCTCGAGAAGATCGAGGCGGCAATGGACCGCGACACTTTCCTGGAAGCCGATGAAGCCAAGGCGTTCGGACTGGTGGATCAGGTGTTCGAGAAGCGTCCAGCATCGACCGAAAGTACGAACGACAGCTGATGTTCAGCGGCGTGAAGGTATGATTTACGCTGTTGTGATATTATTGGCCACTTGTGAAAGAGATGGGACGCGGGTTAGGATGCCCGCGACCACATCGGCCCGCACTCCCGCATGTGGCGGAACCAGGCGGGCCGGGAAAGGCACTGAATGACGAAGCTTACCGGTTCCGACTCGAAGAGCACGCTATACTGTTCCTTCTGCGGGAAATCCCAGCATGAGGTCAGGAAGCTGATCGCCGGGCCGACGGTGTTCATTTGCGATGAATGCGTTGAGTTGTGCAACGACATCATCCGCGAAGAGACCAAGGGTGGCCTTGTCGGACGCAAGGATGGCGGCGTGCCGACCCCGCAGGAAATCTGCGACGTGCTCAACGACTATGTCATCGGGCAGGAACGGGCGAAGCGCGTATTGTCGGTGGCGGTCCACAATCACTACAAGCGGCTGAACCACGGCACCAAGGCGGGCGATGTCGAGCTGGCCAAGTCGAACATCCTGCTCGTCGGGCCGACCGGCTGCGGCAAGACCCTGCTCGCCCAGACGCTCGCCAAGACATTCGACGTGCCCTTCACCATGGCCGATGCCACGACACTGACGGAGGCGGGCTATGTCGGCGAGGATGTCGAGAACATCATCCTCAAGCTGCTGCAGGCCAGCGACTATAATGTCGAGAAGGCGCAGCGCGGCATCGTCTATATCGACGAGATCGACAAGATCAGCCGCAAGGCCGAGAATCCCTCGATCACGCGCGACGTGTCGGGCGAAGGCGTGCAGCAGGCACTGCTCAAGCTGATGGAGGGCACCACGGCCTCCGTACCGCCGCAGGGTGGCCGCAAGCATCCCCAGCAGGAATTCCTGCAGGTGGACACGACCAACATCCTGTTCATCTGTGGCGGTGCCTTTGCGGGGCTGGAAAAGATCATCGGCGACCGGCTTGAGGGCAAGTCGATCGGGTTCGGCGCACATGTCGCCGGTCCGGACGAGCGCCGCACCGGTGAACTGCTCCGGCAGAGCGAGCCGGAAGATCTGCTCAAGTTCGGGCTGATCCCCGAATTTGTCGGCCGTCTTCCCGTCATCGCGACGCTGGAGGACCTCGATATCTCCGCGCTGGTCCAGATCCTGTCCGAGCCGAAGAACGCCTTGGTCAAGCAGTACAAGAAGCTGTTCGAGATGGAGAATGTCGAACTGACCTTCACCGAGGAGGCGCTGACGTCGATCGCCAAGCGCGCCATCGAGCGCAAGACCGGCGCGCGCGGGCTACGCTCGATCCTCGAGTCCATCCTGCTCGACACCATGTTCGATCTCCCGTCGATGGCGGGTGTGGTCGAAGTGGTTGTCGATCATGAGGTCGTCGAAGGGCGCAAGGACCCGGTGCGGGTCTTTGCCGACCAGCGCAAGACGGGGGATGCGGCCTGACGAACGTCTCGCGGTAAATAGTGAATTTCGGAAAGCCCGGCCGCCGCGCCGGGCTTTTTGTTGCGTGCGCACCTTCATCGTCATTCCCGCCTTCGCGGGAATGACGTGAAAATGATGGATCGCGCAATTTCCGATCACCGCACATTGGTCTTACGCTCTGGATCCCCGCTTTCCCGGGGACGACGGGAGAGTGGCTCTCGCCACCCTGGCTCTGGGAAATTGGTGCGGGCGGGGGGACTTGAACCCCCATGGGCTAAGCCCGACGGATTTTCATACCAGCTTCGGCTTTCGCCGCCATGCCGACCCAAAGGACCGTCATGTTCGTGGTCTGGACTATCCCTTCGCCAATACCCCCGAAGGAGGCTTAGGCGCTGCCCGTCTAGTCTCTACACCTTCCCGTCCCGGTTATGGGATGGGCTTGGCTCGGGATTGCCATGCCAAAGGTTTCCCCGAATTTGAGCAGTTCTACGTCCCGCGTTTCCGCGTGCGCACTCGTTTTATGGCTTCTTTCAAGTCCGTTGCGTCTACCGATTTCGCCACGCCCGCACAGGCGCATCATCCTATAGAAAGAGGCGCGGGGGAAACCAAGCCCGGATGCACGCCAGCAAGCAGATGGGCAGGATCAGGTCCGCACTTTCAGGCGCTCGCGCATTTCCTTGCCGGGCTTGAAATGCGGCACGCGCTTGGCGGGCACGTCCACCTCATCGCCGGTCCGTGGATTGCGTCCGGTTCGTGCGGCCCGGCCTCGCGTGGTGAATGCGCCGAAGCCGCGCAATTCCACTCGGCCGCCATCGGCCAAACAGTCGACGATATTCTTGAATATAAGCTCCACGATCTTGTCGATGGTTTGCAAAGACAAGTCGGGATTCTCCTGGGACAGTTTCTGCACCAATTCAGACCGGATCATGGCACCCCCCAGTTCAGTTGCGCTCCTGTAACCTTCGGTTAAGGTTAGCAGTCCTCTTGGATTTGGCCTCAACTTATAGCTTAGCAAGCGGAAAATGTTAAGTCGCTGAGTTAGGCCAAGATAACTGGCAAGAAAAAGCCCCTCCGACATTGTCGAAGGGGCTGATTTTTCTCGCAAACTCCGCCGTAACGGCGAGACTCGCGCCAGTGGCGGGTTCAGCTTTTGCCCTTGAGAGCCTCGCCGAGGATGTCGCCCAGCGACGCGCCGCTGTCGGACGACCCATATTGGGCCACCGCCTGCTTCTCCTCGGCGATCTGGAGCGCCTTGACGGAGAAGTTCGGCTTCTTGGAGCGGTCGAAGCCGATGACCATGGCATCGAACTTCTGGCCCACCTGGAAGCGGTCCGGACGCTGCTCGTCACGGTCACGGCCAAGGTCGCTGCGCTTGATGAAGCCGGTCGCGCCGTCCTCGCCGACCTGGACTTCCAGGCCGCCATCGCGGACTTCGAGAACGGTGACGGTGACCGTCTCGTTCTTCTGGATGCCGCCGCCGCTCGATCCGCCGGTGGCGCTGCCGCCGCCGATGGCCGGAGCACCCTTTTCAAGCTGCTTCATGCCGAGGCTGATGCGCTCCTTGTCGACGTCGATGTCGAGAACGATCGCTTTGACCATCTCGCCCTTGCGATGCAGGTTGAGTGCGTCTTCGCCGGAAATGCCCCACGCAATGTCGGACATATGGACCATGCCGTCCACGTCGCCGTCGAGACCGATGAACAGGCCGAATTCGGTCGCGTTCTTGACTTCGCCTTCGACTTCGCTGCCGACGGGGTGACGGTCGGCAAAGCTTTCCCAGGGATTGTGCTGTGCCTGCTTGAGGCCCAGGCTGATCCGGCGCTTCTCCTGATCGACCTCCAGCACAATGACTTCGACTTCCTGGCTGGTGCTGACGATCTTGCCGGGATGCACGTTCTTCTTGGTCCAGCTCATCTCGCTGACATGGACCAGACCCTCGATGCCGGCCTCAAGCTCGACGAAGGCACCATATTCGGTGATGTTGGTGACGCGGCCGGAGAGCTTCGCACCGATCGGATATTTGGCGCTCGCGCCTTCCCATGGATCGCTCTCGAGCTGCTTCATGCCGAGGCTGATGCGCTGCGTGTCACGGTTGATGCGGATGATCTGGACACGGACGGTATCGCCGATGTTGATCACCTCGCTAGGATGATTGATCCGCTTGTAGCTGAGGTCGGTGACGTGGAGCAGGCCGTCAATGCCGCCCAGGTCGACGAAGGCACCATAGTCGGTGATGTTCTTGACAACGCCCTCGATGATCTGGCCCTCGGCGAGGTTCAGGATGAGGCCGCTGCGCTGTTCGGCGCGGGTTTCTTCCAGGATCGCACGGCGCGACACAACGATATTGCCGCGGCGGCGATCCATTTTCAGGATCTGGAAGGGCTGCGGGATGTCCATCAGCGGGGTGACGTCGCGCACGGGGCGGATATCGACCTGGCTGCCGGGCAGGAACGCGACGGCGCCGTCGAGATCGACGGTGAAGCCACCCTTGACGCGGCCGAAGATGACGCCCTCGACGCGGGCGTTTTCAGTGAACTCGGACTCGAGCTTGTCCCAGGCGGCTTCGCGGCGGGCGCGGTCGCGGCTGAGCATGGCCTCGCCGATGCTGTTTTCCACGCGATCGACAAAGACCTCGACCTCGTCGCCAACCTTGAGGTCGGCCTTCTGGCCGGGCGCGGCGAATTCGCGCAGCGCCACGCGGCCCTCGCTCTTGAGGCCGACGTCGATGACGGCCATGTCGTTTTCGATGGCGGTAACGGTGCCCTTGACGACGCGGCCTTCAAAGCCGCCGTCTGCGCCACCTAGAGATTCGTTGAGAAGTGCCGCGAAATCATCACGCGACGGAAATGCCGTAGAGGCCATGGATAGTCCTTCTTCAGTCATTGCTGGCCATCCGGTTGTGTCCGGAGGTCTTTGGCCAAACCATGCGGCGGGCCGGTTGCCGTGCCGCATATTCCCCGGGAAATTGGCAGACGACGCGATGTCCGGAAAAGCAAAAAGGGCGCGCGGAATGACCGGCGCCTTATGGGCTCCGCCTAGCGGAGGCCTCCCAGCTGCGCGTCGACAAGCGCAATCGCCTGACGAACGGCATCTTCTATAGTCAAATCGCTGGTGTCTAGCAAGGCCGCATCGGCCGCGCGGGCGAGGGGTGCGGTGTCTCGCCCGGAGTCGCGTGAATCCCGCGCAGTGAGGTCGGCGACGATCTCGTCCAGGGTCGCCACGAGGCCCCGTCCGTGCATTTCCGCCAGGCGTCTGGCCGCCCGGACTTCGAGGCCACCTGTGACGAACAGCTTGGCGTCCGCACCTGGCGCGATGACGGTGCCGATGTCGCGCCCGTCGAGGACCGCGCCGCCGGGCTGCGCCGCGAAGGTCTGCTGGCGCTCAAGCAGGGCCGCGCGCACGGAGGGGTGGCGCGAGACGCGGCTGGCGAGGCCGCCCACGGCTTCGGTCCGCAGCTCGGGATGGGTGAGCAGTTCATCGGGGAAAGCGCAGCCCTTGATCGCATCGGCCTCGCTGTCAGGATCGCCGCCATGGGTGATCGTGTGCAGGCCGACGGCGCGATAGAGCAGGCCGGTGTCGAGATGCGGCAGGCCATAATGGGCGGCGAGCGCCTTGGCGATCGTCCCCTTGCCACTGGCGGTGGGTCCATCGACGGCGATGATCATGACGCGGCAACCCCTGCGCCGAGTTCGCCAAGCATGGCGGTGAAGCCCGGAAAGCTCGTCGCGACCGGCGCCATGTCGTCGATGGTCACGCCCTTGCGGCTGTGCAGGCCCGCCACGGCAAAGCTCATGGCGATGCGGTGGTCGAGCCGGGTCGAAATCGGGCCGCCGCCCGGAAGCGGCTCGCCGCCGCTGCCATCGATGATCAGGCCGTCGGCGATTTCCTCGACCTGTGCCCCGATCATGCGCAGGCCCTCGGCCATGGTGGTGATCCGGTCGCTTTCCTTGACGCGCAGTTCCTCCAGGCCGCGAAAGACGCTGCGGCCCGTGGCGAAGGCGGCGGCGATGAAGGCGACCGGGAACTCGTCGATCATCGACGGCGCGGCGGCTGGATCGGGCTCGAACCCGCTGAGTGCCGAGTGGCGGATATGCAGGTCGCCGACCGGCTCGCCGCCCACTTCCCTCGGGTTCAATATCTCGACCGCGCCGCCCATCGCCTTGAGCAACCCGACAAGGCCGGCGCGGGTCGGATTGAGGCCGACATTGCGGATCACAACGTCCGATCCCGGCACGATGAGCGCGCCGACCATCGGGAATGCGGCGGAGGAGGGGTCTCCCGGCACGATGATATGCTGCGGCTTGAGTTCCGCCTCGCCGATGATCGAGATGATGCTGGCGCCGTCGCCATCCTTCTCCACCGTCAGGGTCGCACCAAAGCCCTTCAACATGCGTTCGCTATGGTCGCGGGTGGCCACCGGCTCGATCACGCGGGTGATGCCCGGCGTGTTGAGACCGGCCAGCAACACCGCCGACTTTACCTGCGCAGAGGCGACCGGCAGCCGGTATTCGATCGGGACGGCCGGGCAGAGGCCGCGCATGGTCAGCGGCAGGCGGCCGCCGGGCGTGGCGTTGAACTCGGCGCCCATCAGCGACAGCGGTTCGGTCACCCGGCCCATCGGGCGCTTGCTGAGCGACGCATCGCCAATGAAGGTCGCGGTGAGGGCATGGCTGGCAAGGAGGCCCATCAACAGGCGCGTCGACGTGCCGCTATTGCCCATGTCGAGCGCTTGGCCCGGCTGCAGCAACCCGCCGACGCCTACGCCATGAGCATGCCAGACGCCATCATCGCCCCGGACGATATCGGCGCCCATCGCCCGCATCGCCCCGGCTGTGGCGAGCACATCCTCGCCCTCCAGCAGGCCCTCGATCCGCGTCTCTCCGACCGCCAGCGCGCCGAGCATGAGCGCGCGGTGGGAAATGCTCTTGTCGCCGGGGACCGTCACCGCGCCCGCCAGACCGCCCGGAACTGCCTTGAAAAGCACCGGGTGAGCCGAAGCGGTGCCGCTATCCGAAGCCATCTTCATTCCCCAATGCGAGTCCACCCGGAAAGGCGGAGTTCAAAAAATTCGAGGCGGCTTTTGACAGCGCCTGCCCGCTATGGCAAGGCGCGGCACTTCGCGGACAGGGCAGCTTTCGAGCGTCCTTCCGTTAGCATGATTTTCTGAAAGGACAGAGGCGGCACATGGTGAAGCCCGAATGGGGAACGAAGCGGACCTGCCCCAAGTGCGCAACGCGTTTTTACGATCTTGGCAAGGATGATCCGGTCAACTGCATCGCCTGCGGCAACGCATGGGCGCCTGATCCGGTCCTGAAGTCCAAGCAACCTCTTCCCTATGAAGAGGCGCCGCAGAAGGTCGCCGCCGGTCCTGATGCCGAGAAGGCCGACGACGATCTCGATCTGGATATCGATGTCGACGAGGACAGCGATTCGCCGGATAATGACGTCGACCTTGGCGGCGACGACGATCTGGGCGTCGAGGCGCCGGACGGCGAAAACGAGGACGACGCCTGACCCTGCAAAGGGTGGTGGCGAAAAGAGACTTGCAAGGCAGGGGCCTGCTGACCTAAAGGCTGGCCCCTCGCTGCCGGGCTCACAACGTCCGGCAGAAATATCGGGGCCGTAGCTCAGCTGGGAGAGCGCTACACTGGCAGTGTAGAGGTCAGGGGTTCGATCCCCCTCGGCTCCACCAATATAAATCGCAAAAATCCGCCATTAAACGGCCAATCCGGTTTTGATGTCGTAGACCTTGGGACCGACTTGGGACCGACGATGGGCTGTGGTGAGTAGATCCATCTCCTCCCAGTAGGATTCGATGGCTGCAATGAAGGATCTCGTTCTCTTCAGCCCAGCGAAGGGCACGCTGAAGGGCAGCAAGATCACCGTGGATTGTTTCACCCTTCACGCCCTCGCTCCGGCGCATGTCGATGAAGTCCCCGATGCGGGGACGGGCGCGGGGCCGCCGTCGCGCCGGTCACCGGGAAATTCTATCGCGCGAGGCGCGGGCGGATGGCGATTTCGTGCTGGAGCGGCTGTCCGGGTGGACGATCGTAACCCAGGGCCGCGAGCGGCTGACCTGATCGAAGGTGGTGCGCAACCGTGGCGGCACCGCGATCGAGCGGTAGCATGGGCTCGGCGATCTGGGTGGGCGACTACATAGCGCGCACCGCGTGGCGACCCCTCATCCTTCGCCACTTGAAATTGGCTCATTCCCGGGGTGCGCTTTGGAGCCCTGGATCAAAGTGGCCCGGCCGTCGGAATCCAAAACGTCGCGCAGCCGGGGTAAATATGCGTTTTCGAGGTACGGTCCGATATCCCCTGCCGCGACGGCTTCAGTGAAGACCGGAAGCAGCATGCGGTTGCGTTCGTTGCGACAAAAAAACAGCTGGAGCAGTTCCGTGTCATATTCAGGCCCCGCAGATAGCACGAACTTCTCCAGCGCTGCATCGGCCTCGCTGCTGGTGGAAGGACGATAGCCAACCAAAGCCTCTATCTCGTCGAGGTTGATATTGTCGATGGCCACGCCAAAACGATCGACCAGCTCGAGATGGGCCGCGAGATTAAGTGCCATGGCACGCTGGTAATTGGTTGATGGATCATTCGGGTCGGTCGGGATGGCGTTTATCGCAAGCTTCATGGATTCTGCAGCGTGCGATCGGGGCGAACGCGTTGGTGGGGGGGGCTCAGGTGCCTTGAGCTCAACGTCCAAAATATCGGCCATCGCGCTTATCGTAATGCGTGAACCCGAAACCTCCCACAGCAGCCAGTTGACGGCCGTATCCAGCGGCACGGTAATCTGCTTTGCAATGGTAAGGGAGGTCGCGATAGCCAGGACCATCACGTGATAGTTGATGACATCGAAGTCCAGCTCAGTTCCCGTCAGGTTGGCATATTGGCGGTACATGTAGCCAAGATCGTATAGTGGCTCAAAAACGTTGCGCACACGCCACCCCCCCAGGTCGACCAGCGGATCATTTATGTGTGCCATCTCGAAGTCATACAATGCTGAGACTCGACCCCTTTCGACGAGAAACTGCCCCGCGTCACAGGCCACAAAGCTTCGTTGGGTGCGATGGCGCGGCACGTTCAAGTCCATCCATTTCAGAATGAACTCAACGAACGGCTCCGGCCGCGATTTGATCGCTCTGTAGAACTCGACCTTTTTATGGTGATAGTTTTGCTGCAATTCAGTGGCATCGAGGGGATTTGCTAAGCCACGTTTTTCAAATTTTTCTACATCTATCTGATGCATCTTTGCCGTGATCGCTATATACTGGTCGATCACGGATCTCTTTTCATCATCGGTGCTCAATCCACTCATTTGGCGTGCACCAGGCACCATATCCATGATTATAGCTTCGGGATCGGTACACATCCCATAGACATGGGGAACTGGAATGCCATTTTCCTCCAACACCTGCATGACGGTGCTTTCATAGCTGAGGGGGAAGGAACGACCCGATTCCCGATCGCCGCGAACGTAAATGGGCATCTCGGTCCCGTCCTTGCGGACGCTTGCAATCCACGATGGGCGCCAGCGACTTTCGCGCCCCAGTCCGGTGACAGTGCCGCCTACCAGCTCCTCTATCCTATCCTTAATCCGCTTTTCCTCGCTGGCCGATCCTAATTTCACGCTTCTCTCCACCCTTGTTTCCATCGACAGAAATTTATGACGTCGCTACCAGCTCATGAAATCTCTTGAACAGGAACCCGCGCTACCGGCAGCTTCCCGCGTTACCGCCTGACAGCAGCCCCCGCGCTAACCTCTGGAAGCCCGACGACGGTCAACCCGGCAGGTGGGGAATCGGCTGGTTACGCCGCTCCAGCTCGATCTGAAGCCTGGATAGGAGCCTTTCGCGTCCCTCCGGCGAATTTTCCGGCATCTGGTCGTTGCCAGCGAGCGGCAGATTGCCGACAAACCGGTCTACAACAAACGTGACCTTGGCTCCGGCGGGTTCCACCCGCCCCAAAAAGGTCGCGCTCAGGGCGAACGTCAGGCAAGCCGGGCCCTCGGGACGCCACGGCAGTGTCGAGGGAAGTGTTAGTTCGAACCCTGGATGGACCTGCCGAGCGGACAACACCGGCAGCGGGAGGGGGAATCCCTCTTCATCGGCAAGTGTCAGTGTAGGGGTTGGAAGGTCGGCTATCACCGCCTCGGCAACCGTTCGCCAATCCGAGGACGGCCAGTTTTCACGGGGCGCTGCACGCTTGGGCGGCGCCGGATCCGAAGCGGGTACGACCAGGTCAGGAGACGCTCGCCACTCCTTCGGCGGCTGTCCGTCTGACAATCCATCGGGCCACCAGAGGATTCTTATTGGCGTGCACTGGATCCAGATCCTAGAGTAATACCAGACGCGCTCACGCTCATGCTCCCAGGGGAGGAAAGTCATATCCTGGTGATATCGGCGCCACAGTTTCAAATAACGATCCGTGTTCGCCTGTATGTCGGAGTCGCGAACAGTAGCTTTAGCTGCGATTAACACTACGCTTTTAGCGGAACCCGATACTAGCTGAAAACGGTCCGCAGTTGTCGCATCCTCCTTCCCCATCACTTTCGCCGCAAAGGACCCGCGGACAACTGGATCGTGCGAGGCCACGCCGGGCGCGAACAAAAGTCCGACATTGGGATTACGCTGAGCCCGTTCGGCTTTCGCCGGATAGGCGACGCCGGTGGCGACATCAATGGTTCGCCCATCGTCTCCAAAGTAGTGAAACAACGGGTTGTTGATCGGTTGTCCCTTGACAGACAAGGTAGCGAATTCCACTTCCGGCGCCGTCAGCAGTACCTCACGAACTTCTTCCGGAAGATGCGGCAGGATCGTCTCTGGATGATCGAAATTGCTCATTTTGACCCTTGGTGAAATGCCGCCGGCTGGCTTAGTACCACCCGATGGTATGTGGCATCAGAACCTGTATTTCAAATCGATACCGTAGGTTCTCGGTTCCCCATAAGCGTAGACATCGTAGCCAGCCAGCGTGAGCACGTTGTTCCGGTGAGCGACATAGAGCTTGTCGGTTATGTTGCGGACCCAGACACCGGCGCCAAAATTCGTGCCGCCGATGTTATTGTAATCGAGCCGCGCGTTGAACAGCGAATAGCCCGGATACGCGGCGTTAAAACCTCCAGTGGCATTCCCGAGCCTCTGGCTGCGATAGTACCAGTTGCCGCTCAGTTCTAACTCGCCGCCAACCCCGCCCAAAGGTACGGTGTAGGAGCCATTCAGACCGGCCGAGTTCTTGTTGATATTGGGGAAGTCTGTGCCGTTCAGGTCCACGCCTGCACCGATCACTGAGCACCCGGGAGGTGTCACCAGTTGGAACTTGTCAAACTTGCCAAGGGTCCGGTTGTAGAAGCCGCCAACCCGAAGCCTCCGCGTCACTGCCGCGTCGAACTCGAACTCGAGACCTTTCGGGCTGCCTTTCGCCGCATTCACAGTGTACGAAGCCACGGTGCCGCAGTTGGCGAGTTCCGTGGTGTGGATGTTCTTGTACCACCCCCGATAAGCCGCAATGTTTGCGCGGATCGTGGAGTCGCCGAAGCGGATCGTCGATTTTGCGCCGATCTCGACGTCGGTCAACTGTTCCGGCTCGTATTGCTGCAGCGCGGCAGGAATGACGCTCGAAACCAAGTTGAGGCCGCCTGCCTTGTAGCTGCGGCGGCTTGTTACATAAAAGAGCAGATCCCTGGATGCCTGATAGTCAACACCAACGGTCCAACTATATTTGCGATCCCGCCGCGTGTTGGCGATCTGGGGACTAGGTGTGAAGACACCACCGGGGAAAGTTCCGACATCCAGGACGCCAGCTCGTTTATCCCAGCTGTGACGCAGGCCAGCCGTGAATTTCAGACCGTTCGTGAGACTATAAGTCCCCTGTGCGAACAATGCCTTTGAGATATATCGATCATGGGATACCCCGCGATTCGCTAAAGCACCGGAAAGCCAGGAGTTCTGAAATGTCCTGGTCTTCTCGCGCGAGAAGAAGCCGCCGACAATCCATTTCAATGACCCCGTGTCGCCAGAAAGTTGAAGTTCCTCGCTTAAGGAGGTTTGGTCCTTGTTCTGGATCACATCAACCAACGGAGTATTTGTGCTGGTCTGGGAAAGGCGGACTCTCGGCTTCTGGTCATAATATCCGATGATATTTTTCAGCGTGGTGCCAACGAAATCATAGCTCGTGGTATTCGTAATTATATAAACATCGTTGTTATCGTTATTCCGACCGAACGAATAATCAATTGTTCGCGCGCCAAGCTGCTGCTGCCGGTCAAACTCCGCTTGGAATGCAGCAGCAGTTCCCGGCGCGGCCGCGCCGATATTTTCCAAGAACTGAACTAAAGGACGATTATAAACTCTCGCGATGAGCGGGTTTTGATGCTGCCGGCCGTGGAAGTAGTTGAAGAAGGTTTCGTTCCGCAGTTCATCGGTAGGCGTTGCCACCAGCGAAACACGGGCGACTTCATAATGTTTGTCGGCGCCGTCAGGCCCGGAGAGGTTGCGAACAAAGCCCTTCTGCCGGGTGATCTGGCCCGAGAAGCGCACGCCCAGCTTGTCCGCAATCAGGGGTACATTGACGCCGCCACCAAGCTGGAAAAGGCTGTAATTGCCGGCCGTGCCGTCGAGGAATCCGGAGACCGCCTTGCTGTCCGCCATGCGCGGCGTGAAGATCACCGCGCCGCCAGTGCTGTTCTTGCCGAACAGTGTCCCCTGGGGTCCGCGAAGCACCTGCACCGATTGAAGATCGAACAGACCGCCGGCAAAAGCCCGCGAGTTTACAGGAACGTCACGCAGGTAAGCGACGACGGTATCGTCCGTTCCGAGTGGCGGAGCCTGGCCGCGAAGCTGAAGAACCGGCGCCGTCGTACCGCCAAGCGGATCTGACGCGACCACGAGGCTCGGAGCGGTGTATTGCAAATCACGCGCGCTGGTGATGCGCCGCTTCTCCAGCGCTTCGCCGCTGAGCACAGTGACTGCAACCGGCACTCTCTGGAGATTCTCGTTCGAGCGCCGAGCGGTGACGACGATGTCGCCGAGAGTGTTGTCTTCGGCAACTTGAGCCGCAGGGGCAGTAGTCTGAGCGCCCGAAGCAGGGGCAGCATGATGCTCCGGGGCGGCGGGGGAAATGCCGCTTGGCGCTCGCGGAGCCTCTTCCCGCTGCGTAATGACCAGTGTACCCGCACCTGTCCGGCTGGCCTGGAGGCCCGAGCCCTGGAGCAGAACACCAAGGGCTTGATCGAAGGTGAGATTTCCGCGCACGGCCCTGCTGGTCCGACGACTGACCAGTTGCTGGTCAAAGATCAGTTCAACATTGGACTGGACCGCAAAACGCCGCAATGCATCTGGCATCGGCAGCGCTGAAATGTCATACGCCTGCCGTTCTTGGGCCGCCACCGCCGCGCCAGGAATCGCCACTGCCGCCGCCATGGCGTAACCTGAACTCATGAGCACGCGTAAAATGGACATTGCCCCCTCCCCGTTATTTTTATTCCGTTGAACTGAAAGACTGGCACCGCGCCAATATCCTCACCCCTCCTGCCAATTATTTTTTCGAGAGCAGGATCGTTCCATCATCGGAAGTCCGAATAGTAAGCCCGTGCAAACTGGCCACCGCATTCGCAAACGTCTGGGAGCTGCCGGTACGGAAGGCCCCGCTGACGTGCAGCGACGCAAGTCCGCCGGCAGTCAACACGATGCGCGCGCGCGAATACCGATTGACCAACTCCACCGCGTCATCGAGACGATCATTCTGGAACATGAGCCAGCCGTTTTGCCACGCGACCGCCGCGGTGGGATCAACTTTCGAGTAGGCCCAGGCCCCACCCGTTATCCCTCCCCGTATACTGTCCAGAGGATAGAGTTCAGCAGTCTGCCCTCCCAATCCATGTTTTCCGGTGCGGTCGTGCACGGCGACGCGGCCATGGATCAGGGTGACGGTCAATGTGGTTCCCAGCCGGTTCACCACGAAATCCGTTCCCTTGGCGACCACGGCTCGCGTTCCTGCCATGACGATGAACGGACGGGATGGATCCTTCGCAACCTTGAATCGGGCCTGGCCGCTCAGTAGCTCGACCTCCCGACGATCATCGCCCATAGAGATCGCAACCTCACTGTCGACGTCCAACGAGATTAGCGAGCCGTCGACAAGTTCCACCGTCCGGCGCTGATCGCCTCGGGTCGCCAGTATCTCAGGCACGACGGCTTCGCGCGACTGGCGCGATACACAGAACCCGCCGATCCCGATCGACAGCAGCAGGCTCGCCGCGAGCGCCCATCCTCCGGCCCGCTTGCGCAATGTCTCTCGCTTTGACCCCAGTTTGATTGCCCGTTCGTGAAGCGCTTCGATCGCGGGATGACCGTGATGTGCAGCCATGAGCGACATGGCATACCGCACTTTCTCATACGCCGCGACGTGACGCAGATCAGCGGCCAACCACGCTTCAAATTCCGAGCGCAAATGCTGATCGTCAGCATGCTCTTCCAATTTGATGAACCACTGCGAAGCGCGATCCAAGATTTTCGCTTGCACGTTCATTTGGACAACAAGCTCCCTGCTTCGGCGACGCTCGAGAAGCAAACTGACCAGAAATCCGTTTCGCAACACCTCATGGAAACTGCGCTGATAAGCTCAACGTCATCCGCCAGGCCACATCCGTTGCCCTTCCATCGCCGTCCACACTTCATCCGCAAGCCCTTCGCACCGCTTCTACAGAAAAGCACGTTTAGAAGACGCAGCTGCCGACACTATCCTCATCTTTTCTAACCGCACCTGCAGCTCTGGTGCATCGCTCGTTCCGCGCCATCCTCTATTGCATACAACCCTCTATTGCATACAACCTGCGATCTTGAAGCTCACCAGAGTTGAACCCTTACCCTTGACATGATAGGAAGTTTCCACCGAGACTCGAACATTGCGGTGCGAACGTGCGGTCAAGATCGACGGTGCCGTGCTGCGCGTCTACCGCTGATCCGCTGACGGCGACGTCAACTCCGCAAGCTCGTTCGCCTGCACGAAACAATAGAATGTCACCGGCCGTCGCGGCAACGACCGCGACTGACCGTGGGAGATGGTGGCGTGGCGACAAATCAAGAGGAAGCGGTGGAAGATTCGCCGCCGGCGCAGCCACTTTTCGAGAAATTGACGGGCCGTGCGGCGTTCGTGATCGGCCTGCTACTGCTGATCAGCATCCTCAATTTCATCGACCGTCAGCTCCCTTTCATCCTTATTGAGGCGATCAAGCGCGATCTCGGGCTCAGCGATTCCCAGATCGGATTGATGTCGGGTCTATCCTTCGCGCTCGTTTATTCCTTCGCGGCGCTACCGCTCGCGCATCTCGCCGATCGTTGGAGCCCGCGCTATCTACTGACGATCACGCTCGCGTTCTGGAGCCTGATGACGACTTTTTCGGGTCTTTCGCGAACCTTCGGCGATCTCATCGTTGCGCAAGCGGGTGTTGCGGCGGGAGAGGCGGGCTGCACACCGGCCGCCCATGCTCTGATCTCGCGAAGCTTCTCGTCGGGGCGCCGGGCGCTGGTCCTAGCCCTGTTCTCGCTCGGGGTACCGATCGGCAGCATGCTTGGACTCTCGCTGGGCGGCTGGATAAGCGATTTCGCCGACTGGCGCACGGCCTTCTTCATCGTCGGGGCGCCAGGTCTCATTCTCGCGCTGGCGGCGCGGCTTATCCTGCCCGGGCTGCCCGCAAGACGAGACAGCGCGGGAGAGAGCGCGCGCTTCTGGAGCGGTCTGCGCTACCTATCCTGCGGGCCGATGCCTATGCCGGGTTCACAGAGCTCTACGCTGCCGATCGCAAGCCAGGGCTCATCCTGGAGGCAGGATGCTTTGCTTACATGAAGGGATTGCCGGTAAGAAGACAACGTCGGCGAAGCATGACGAAGGCGATTGATGAAAGCGCAAACTGCGAAAGATAATGCCGGAGAGCAGCTTAGCCAACGTTACTGGCGCCCTCTTCTTGCTTTCTTTTCCCGCCGCCTGTCGGACCAATCCGAGGCCGAAGATCTAGTGCAAGAAGTTATCTCGCGCCTTCTTGCCCGTTCCGGGCGCCCGAGCATCAGGAACCCGGATGCTTTTGTATTTCAAGTCGCCACCAACCTTCTGCGTGATCATACCCGGCGCAAGTCCGTAATGAAAATGGCGGACTATGCCGATGTCGATGCGCTCACGGGGTCGGAGCATCTGCACAATGCTCTCATTGAACATCATAATCCTGAGCGCATCCTCGTTGCCAAGGAAGAACTCGTCCGGGTTATCGCGGCTCTCAACGAACTGAGCGAACGGACCCACGCGGTGTTCATCCTCAGCCGTGTGGAAGGCGTGCGCCAGAAGGACATCGCGAACGCGCTGGGGATATCGACAAGTGCCGTCGAAAAGCATTTGGTCAAGGCGATATCCAGAATTTCACGCGCAGTCGCCGAGGAATGAACCAGCGGTCGGTTCATTTTTCCTGACGAAATAAGATCAACTCGCCGGCCACCCGCTGCTCGATCTGCGGCTTCGACAGCCCCCGTCAACCGAGCGACGTGCTTCTCCACTTGGGGCGGTATGATATCTGCGACAACCCCTGTTGTTGCAATCCGGGGCATCTTCCCGCCGGAACTCAAAAGCAAAACATTCAAGATATGCTTGCCAGGCGTAGGGCCAATCACGCGAAGGGCTCTTCGCACTTCCGCGCTAAGCTAACTGAGGCACAGGTCGCAGAGATACGTATTGCTGAAGGCACACATCAAGAAATAGCTATTCGACATCAGATCGATGTTTCACAGGTGACGCGGATCAGGGCGGGTCAATGGAAGCACCTGCCGGGCGATTTGCCTCCTCGCGATCCTTACCCTCAACGTGGGACCAAGAATGGCCGGGCGAAGCTCACGCCGGAGCAAGTGGCTGCGATCAAAGCGCATTGATGCGTCTGCATATCATACACCCTTGAACTGCTACACAGGGCTGTTACACATTACCCGGTAGCGAGAGTATAAAGTGACGGATTTTCGTGGTTTTCGGGGCGAAACGGCGTTCTCCCTCGGCTCCACCATTTCCTCGAATGATCGCGCCTCTGGCACAGGCCGGAGCCTGAACATTTGCGCATTGCGAGCGTTGCTCCTAACCCTGCGGATGTTCGATGGGAGGGAGACTGGCAATGCAGAAGCGCACATTGGGTCAGAGCGGGCTCGAAGTCTCGGCCATTGGGCTGGGCTGCATGGGACTCAGTGTTGGCTATGGCCCGGCGACCGGGAAACAGCAGGCGATCGACCTGATTCGGGCCACCTATGAGCGCGGCGTAACCTTCTTCGACACCGCCGAAGTCTACGGACCCTTCACCAACGAGGACGTGGTCGGCGAGGCGCTCGCTCCGTTCCGTGACAAGGTCGTGATCGCCACCAAGTTCGGGTTCGATATCACGGCGCAGGGCGCCTCGCTGACCGGTCTGAACAGCCAACCCAAGCACATCAAGGCGGTCGCCGAAGCCTCGCTCAAACGCCTCAAGACCGACGTCATCGACCTGTTCTACCAGCACCGCGTCGACACCGACGTGCCGATCGAAGACGTGGCAGGCGCCGTGAAGGACCTGATCCGCGAGGGCAAGGTCAAGCATTTCGGCCTGTCGGAGGCCGGCGTCCAGTCGATCCGCCGGGCGCATGCCGTGCAGCCGGTCGCGGCGCTCCAGAGCGAATATTCGCTGTGGTGGCGCGAGCCGGAACAGGAAGTGTTGCCGACGTGCGAGGAACTCGGCATCGGCTTCGTGCCGTTCAGCCCGCTCGGCAGGGGCTTCCTCACAGGCACGATCAGCGAGCAGACGAGCTTCGACAACAATGACTTCCGCAACGTCGTCCCGCGCTTCACGCCCGAAGCGCGCAAGGCGAACCAGGCCCTGGTCGACCGACTGAAGGCCATCGCCGCCGCGAAGCGGGTGACGCCGGCGCAGATCGCAATTGCATGGCTGTTGGCGCAAAAGCCGTGGATCGTGCCGATACCGGGCACCACCAAGCTGCACCGGCTGGAGGAAAATCTCGGCGCAGCGGCGGTCGAACTGACGCCGCACGATCTCGGCGAAATCGAAGCCGCGCTGGCTGGTATCGATGTGCAGGGCGACCGCTACCCACCCTCGCTTGCCGCGCGCGTGGAGCGCTGAACGTCAGCCGCAGGCGGAGACTTATGAGCCGCCCCGGCTTAGTCGGGGTGAGTCGTTCCATAAACGGGGCTAATGGCCAACATCGTTGCGCTTAAGTTGCTAATGTACGCCGGACGACTCCATGGGCAACAGCGGCGACAATAGCAGCAGTGTTCGAGCCGATCACACAAGGTGCGCTTCAAAAAAATACCCGGCGGAAAAACCGCCGGGTCAGGCGGTGCTGATCATGCAGCACCCTCGGGTCGCAGAGTTGTTTTGAGTGCAAGACGGATTTCAATCCTTAACTTGGTTAAGTCTCCGGTAAAAAATCGGACGATTTGCATTGTAATTTGGCATGGGCGAGGGGTCTGGCCCGGCCGGTGGCTCGCATTCCTCCCATTCCTCCCATTCCTCCCATTCCTCCCATTCCTCGCATACGGTTCACCCCATTTTCCATTCTTCGTCTGCCTATGCTGCAGTGCGGAACAAAATTGCGATGGGGGATTTTCCCAGTCCAATGTCGATATGGTTCAGGGATCAACCTCGGGGGGCAATTGCTGCCGAGCTCGCACGGGCTCGGCGCATATCGACGATGCTATCTGATCCTCGCGACCTGAAGGCGCTCGAGCAATACATCGAAGAGCTGAATGCTTCAGCGGAGAAGGAAGAGCAGGGCACTTCCGAGTAGAGTCCGCCGCCTCTCGGCGCGCCGCGCCAATTGCGCTCATCCAACGGGAACTTCACTGTCGCTGCTCGGTTAAAACTCACGCCATCATAGCTGGGCATTGCCCCGGAACATCCGGGCTCGAGCGTAAGGAGAGTAGCCATGGAAGCCCTGAAAGCCCTGACTCCGACCGAAATGGTCCTTGGCCTGCTCGTGATCCTGCTTGTGGCTGTGGCATTGGCCCTGTGGTTGAGGAACCGGCGCAGTGCCAATCTGAAATCCCGATTTGGACCCGAATATAACCGGGCCGTCTCCGAGGTAGGGACGGAGCGCGAGGCGGAAGCGCTGCTGCATGCGCGCGAGAAGCGGGTGGCGAAGTTTTCGATCCGTCCGCTGTCCGCTGAAAAGCGTGATCGTTTCGTGCTTATCTGGCGCAAGGTTCAGGCGGATTTCGTCGATGATCCCAAGGCTGCCGTCACGCATGCCGACGACCTTCTCGGCGAGGTGATGGAAACGCGCGGCTATCCTGTCGCCGATTTCGAACAACGCTCGGCCGATCTGTCGGTCGATCATCCGGAGATGGTGCAAAATTATCGGGCCGCGCACGAGATTGCGCTCCAGCATGCGCGGGGCGAGGCCGGAACCGAGGATCTGCGCAGGGCGATGATCCACTATCGGGCGTTGTTCGATGATCTCGTCAATGAGCCACCCAGCACATCGCCCGCGGAAATCAGGGCTGTTCGCAACGTTGGCAAGGAGCCGCACCGGAGCTGACAGTCCAAGTCAAACAGGCGCTCGCTATCCGGGCGATCCCTGGTCGACCTTCGGCGCTGGCGGCGCGTCGCCCGGCTTCTGCACGGCCGCGTCGACCAGAATGCGATCGCCGTTGGAAAAGAGGAAGGTGAGGGTGATCTTGCCCGTGGCAGCGACAGCGGGATTGACGTTCCACAGCATCAGATGACGGCCGCCGGGTTCGAAACGGACGACGGCCTTGGCAGGAATGTCGACATGGTCGACGGGCTTCATCGTCATCATGCCGCCGTGCATCATGTTGTCGTGCATTTCGACGCGGACGGCCGCGTCGGTGATGACGTCACGCAAGGTCACTGGCTGGGCGCTGGCATGAACCGTGAAATAGCCGGCCGATGGCGATTGGGGATTAGGCGACAGCCGGATATAGGCCTGATCCACATAAAGCGGCTTTTGCTCACAGGCGCTCAGCACAAATGTGCTGCCGAGGGAGATGAGGACAGCAAGGACAGTGCGCATGGCTCGGACCTTCTTCGCCGGATGGGGTGCCTGTTGCATCAGTTAGTGCTTCTCGAGCGAATGGTGAAGGGGCCAAGCAGCGCTATTCAGCGGCTGACGAGCACTTCGTAAGAGGCGAAGAGCGCCTCGAAATGCTCTTCCTCGCTGCGAACATGCGCGGCTGCGTCGGCGGCTGGCCCGGCATAATGCGCGCGTCCATTGTCGGAGAACCGGCGAATCGCCGCTGCCAGCGAGGCGATGTCCCGCGCCTTGTATTTCTCGCCCAGACCATCTGCGCATTGATCGGAGGCACCGCCGGAATCCGGCACGATGATCGGTGTTCCGCTGGCCAGTGCCTCCGCCGGCACCATGCCGAAGGTCTCGGCCTCGCAGCCATGGACCACCCCGTCAGCGCTCGCGTAGAGCCGCGCCAGCATCGCGCGGTCGCCGGTAGGGGCCATCAGGTGAATATGCGGATTATTGGCCACGGCTCGCACCACGCGCGCCTGCTGGCGGCCGTCGCCGATGATGACGAGGCCGATCGGCCGGTCATAGCTCGCGGCCGTGACCGCATCGATGACCATCGGCCAGCGCTTTTCGGGGGCATGGCGGCCGACGCCGAGCAGAAGCAGGCTATCCGGTCCCAATTCGCACCGTTCGAGCAGGCGGGCCCGCAAGGCCTCGTCGCGCAGGGCAGGGGAGAAGACGCCGGCCGTGACGCCCATCGGGATCGTCACGACATTGTGGAGCCCGCCGGCGGTCAGGCGAGTCGACAGGCTGGCGCTGGCGCTCACGATCATCTGGAAGCGCTGATCGAGCCTGCGCAAATGTCGCCAGTACCACTCGAATCCACGGTCGATCGTCGCCTCGCTGGCGAAGGGCGAGAACCAGCGATAGGCATAGGCGGAGAGCGGATCGGCATGCATGATCAGCGCGCGCGGGGCCGTGCCCGGCCAGCGCGCGACCATCGCGGCGCTACCCCATGGCGAGGATGCCTCGACCATGTCCGGCGCGAGATCGGTGAGACAGTCGTGGAGTGCGCCCTCATCATTGAAATAGCCATAGCGCCGGTCGAGTGGAAAGCGCGGGCCCGCGAGCGTCACGACCCTGCCATGCTGTGTGCTGCTGAGCGTCACGCTCTCCTCGCCAGGCGCGAGGATGATGACCTCATGCCCGAAACGCTCCGCCGCCCGGAGCTTTTGCTCCACATAGGTCTTAACGCCGCCACCCGCTGGCGTGTAAAAGGCGCAAACATCAACGATCCGCATGGATCACCGATACTTTACTTCGCTAGCGGGCCAAAGGAAAAGAGGCCCTTCCGGTAATTCATGGTTATGCCGATCCGCGCTGGCGCATTGCCGACGCTCGCCCTGGCCGTTGCCGCCTTGGGCTTGGACCAGCCCAGCTTGGGATTGCCGGCGAAGCCGATGCCGTCGACCGAAAGACCGAATTTGCGGTTGGAGTCGCGGTCGTGCAGCACGGTCAGCGCATAGGTGCCGGGACCCGGCGCACGGATGCACAGCTGGATCGGTCCGGCGGCGGGCACGGGCACCTCGATGCGGCGGAATGCCTTGCCGGCCATGACCAGTATATTGTCGTCCGCGAGGAAATCCTCGTCATTGGCAGGATAGAGCTCGACCTTCAGCGTGCCCTTCCGGTCCTTGATGCCATTCACGTCAACCAGGAATGCCGAGCCCTGCTCGTTGACGCGGCATTGGCCCTCTGCCTTGCCCAGATCGGGCGAGGACGGGATGGAGGCGGCGAGGATCAGGAGCGATATCATGTGCTGGAACGTCCTTCCTTCAACAGTTCCACGGCCCCCAGGACTGTGCCGACCAGAATATGGGCGGCGAGCAGGAGGCTGGCCATCAATGCCATCGCGGTCACCAGCAGGGAGTCATGACCGACGAAAAATGCCGCAAGCCCGGCAAAGGCCAGGTCCTTGTTCGGCAGGAACGGCAAGCGCGAGAGAAGCAGGCGCATCGTGCTGAGCAGCAGCAGCCAGATCAGGTCGATATCGGGCAGCAGGCAATACCACATGTAGGCGGAGAGGATCGTCGTCGCGAAGATGCGGGTGAAATGGATCCAGGTGACGAACCACAGCTCCGGCCTCGGCAGGGAAAAGAGCCGCTGGCGGAAGAATGTGATGGCAAGCGAGGTGGCCAGCACGAACACGATCGACCATTCGATGCCCCGGCCCGGCGCGCTGATGTGCAGCACCGCGAAAAATGGCCAGCTCACCAGCGTCAGGACCAGGGTGACGATGTTGCCGGCAAGCGCGGACAGGATCGTCACATCCTTGATGGCGCCGAACGGGGCGGCGCTGATCGCCGAATTGCGTCGCACCCAGGCGTAGAAATAGACCTCGCCGAGGTAGCCCAGCAGAATCTCGTTGCTGACCAGCTTGCGAAGGAGCGCCGCCATGCCGCGCAGCGGCAGGCCCCATAGCCTGCGAAAGATGATCCACTCCGATACCGGACTGGCCATATAATAGGCGATGAACGCCAGCCAGAAGCCGATGCTGACGGGGAGAAGGTGCCACAGCTGCGCGAAATCCAGCGACCGCAGCTGGTACAGCACCGCGCCCAGAATCAATATGGAAATGCCGGGCCCAAGCCACCGTGCCCAGTTGCGCGAAGCGACAACCAATGGCGCGGGGTCGAGCGGCGTTGACGTTACGGTGCCCTGACTGTCCGTCGTCATGCCGCTCCCTTCAACAGATCGGTATAATGTGCGGGATGGTGTGAGATCATGAGTTCGGCAAGGGTCTTGTCGATGCTGCGCACAACTGCACCGACATGGATGTCCCCGGGATGAACGGCGAGCCGTACCACCGGAGCCGGGCGCAAGGCACGACGCAATACCCGCGCCGCCAGTAGCGACGAGAGGACACGCGCCTTGCTCCGGCTCGCCCAGGTAACGACCGGGCCCCGGGCAAGAACGGCGCCCGTGGCCGGCGACCACACGCGCATATGGTCTTCCGCGATTCGAAATCCGCTTTGCGCCAGGGCGACGCGCGCGCCGTCGCCATAGAGCCAGGCGGGCGCGATGAAGCCCGCCACCGGACCGCCGATGATATCCTCGATCAGCTTGCGGCCATCCGCCATGCGCCGGGCGGCCTCGCTGGCGTCAAGTCCCAGGAACTCGCCTTCGCCCGCCGTCATCTGCCGCGCCCGAAAGCGATCGAGCGGTCCCCGATGGCGGGCCTCGTCGCGATGGAACCAGCCATGCACGAACATTTCGACGCCCAGCGACGCCCATTGGCGCAGGTGCGTGCCAAAGGCGCTGCCGGCCAGCGGTGCCTTGCCCCAGTGATTGGGAACGACCAGCATCGCGAAACGATGTCCGGCGCCCGCGGCCGCAAAGCGATCCGCATGGCGATCCACCTCGGCCTCGAAACGGGGACCGACGTCATGGATGGATAATAGCAACTGGTGTCGGTCTGATTTCATCTAGGTCCAAGGGCGGCGCGCGCTTTCGAGGCGCGCGCTGAATTATTTCGGTGCCGCGCGGCAGTTAGGACGCCGGGTTCCGTTGGTCAACATGTCAGCAAATTGTGGCAGAAGCGGGGTGAGCTTATTGGGTGCCGTTTGCGCCGAGTATGCGGGTGGCGGTTTCGCGCGGAATGGGGATCAGCGTGCGGGTTTCGGCGTCGAGCGAAAGCCAGCAGGATTTTGCCTCGACCAATGTCACGCCGTCCCGGCTGATGATGGTTTCGTACCAGGCGCGCGCCCGGCGAACGCTGTCCAGCCGCACGTCGATATTGAGCTGATCGCCGAGCAGGGCTGGACGCCGGTAATCGACCTCATGCCGCGCGGCGACCCAGAGAATGGCCGCAAACTCCGACGGCTGCGCCATGGCCCGCCAATGGTCGTGAACCGCGCGCTCGACCCAGCGCAGATAGACGCTGTTGTTGACATGGCCCATGCCATCGATGTCGGCTGCGGCCGGTGAGACGAGGGAGTTCACGAAGCGCCTCCCTGGGCTTCAGCCCAGGGTCCGGGCGTCGAGGATCTGCTTGACGGCGTTCAGGCCTTCCTCGCTCTTGATGGCAAGATCGAGCGGCCTGCCGCCCAGCGCCTCGTCATGGGCATTCAGGAAGGCAATTGCCGCAGGGCCGCCGAGCAACTTGATCGCGAGATTGGACACGCGCCCCTGGCGCTCCGCTTCTTCAACGGAGAGCCGGGGGGCATTGAAACGTTTGGCGAAGGGCCGGTTCATTCGTCGGCCTCGATCCGCTCAGCCTTTTCAGTGGCCTGACGCTTTCGCTCTTCCTCGCTGCGCAAGAGCCGGTCGGCCATTGCGAGCCAGGCGGACTCGGCCCGCAGGCAACGCTCACGGACATTTGCGAGATCGGTATTCAGCGCGTCACGGGCGCTGTCCGCCGCTCGGGCAAGATAGAAGTCGCTGGTGGCGGACATGATGCGTTCCTCGCCTTATTGATAGGGCTATGCGGCATACAAACGGTGCTCAGTCGACCATTTCGGCGACAATCCGCTGTAAGTCTTGCCGGGATAATGTCGCGCTGGGCGACTCCGGCTGTTTTTGCCTGCTGTGGGTGAAGCGTAAACGTGTCGTCGATTGGGTAGTAATAGATTGAAAGTACATAGAGTCCTTGGCGCGCCGTCACGGCGCGCAATGGGTTGATGGTTTGAAGGAGCGCTAATGGCGCCCACCTTGCGGACCGGCATCCGCGCCCGTTCGCAAAACATGACCTCTTTCAAGGGCCATTATCCGATGGTCATCCTCCAGATGGATGCGCATGCGCCCATCTGGCAGTCTTTTCTCAATCCGGCCGTCGAGGACCAGAAGATCCTCGTTGCCCATGATCTCAGGCAGACTGAAGGTTGACCGCGGACTGCTTGCCGCGACGGTCGGTTTCGACCTCGTAGCTCAGGCGCTGGTCCTTGTTGAGGGTGGCCATGCCGGCGCGTTCGACGGCGCTGATATGGACAAAGCTGTCACTGCCGCCGTCTTCCGGCGCGATGAAGCCATAGCCCTTGTCGGTGTTGAAGAATTTTACGGTGCCGATTGGCATGAGAAGTTTCCTTTCACGAAAACAAGGTGTCCACCTGCAAATGCACAGGTGAAGCTGGTAGCGTGGAAAGGAAGGATCTGCCCATAAGCATCAAATTCCGTCGCAGGCGACGTTAGCGGCCTTCAAATTGCATGTTGGACCTGAAAAGTCAATGATGGGGGTCGCGCGTCGCACGCCGGCTAGCAGATCCTCGGCTATTTCCCGGTAGAATGCGCCGATCCGAATGATCGTCGAGCCGGTCAGGTTGAGCTTGCCCATTTCGGTGCGCGGCGGCTCCATCGGGGGCATGACATCCCAGCCGGCGCCGTGCGCCAGGGCAACGTCGCCATGAAGGCCGGGGTCATGGATATGCCCGGAACAATGGTGGAGGCACGCGCTGATCCGTCCGATGGCGCGCAGCCGGACGTGTCTCGATGTCATGGCACCGATTCTTGCCTCCACCAGACGGAGCTTGTTCGGCGTATTGCGCAGGCGCGGGAATGCTGAGTCGAGTGGGCCCGATGCGTCGAGGTGCAGCGCGGTTTCGTCCATGCATACGGAGAGGAACCGGTCGAGTTCCCGCAGGCAGTTCCCGACCATACGTGTCCGGATGAGCGCGCCCCTGTTCCCTTCGCTCCCGTTTCCTTCGCCCGCATGGCTGGATTGCGCCCACAGCGTGACCTGGGCCGCGCCTCTGTTGAGGGTGGCATGGGCATTGAGCAGGGCTGCGAAGTCGACGGGCATGAAGGAAAGTGGCTCCCCGGGCCGGATTCGAACCAGCGACCATTCGATTAACAGTCGAACGCTCTACCACTGAGCTACCGGGGATCGGCTCGATTACGCGAGCGAGAGGCGCCTATAGCAGCGGGTTTTGCGAAATGGCAAGGGCGTCAGGTGATAAATTGCTCCGCCGCGATCCGGTCGTCGAGCGTGTGCTCCGGATCGAACAGCAACGTCAGCGGGGATGTGGGATCGCTGGCCACTTCGACATCCATAACCTCACGGATTTCCCGCTGGTCCGCCACGGCCGATACCGGGCGCTTGACCGAGTCGAGCACCGAGAACCGAATGCGAGTCTTTTCCGGCAGGATCGCGCCGCGCCAGCGCCGGGGGCGGAACGGGCTGATCGGGGTCAGCGCGACCAGACCCGATCCCAGCGGCAGGATCGGGCCATGGGCGGAAAGATTATAGGCGGTCGAGCCGGCGGGCGTTGCCACCAGCACGCCGTCGCACACCAGTTCGGGGATGACGACCCGGCCATCGACCGACACTTCCAGCTTGGCGGTCTGGCGCGTTTCGCGCAGCAGCGAGACCTCATTGATGGCGGGCAGGGTGAAATGCTCGCCACTCACCGTCGCCACCATCATGCGGAGCGGATTGACCTTCACGGGCTTGGCCTGTGCCAGCCTGCTCTCCAGCCCTTCGAGGCGCCATTCGTTCATCAGGAAGCCGACTGTGCCCAGGTTCATGCCGAACACCGGCACGATCTGATCGGTCTCCAATATCTGGTGCAATGTCTGCAACATGAAACCGTCGCCGCCCAGCGCGACGATCATGTCGGCCTCGTTGGGCGCGACGAAATCATAGGACGAACGAAGCCGCCGCTCCGCATCCCTTGCCGCTTCCGTCGGTGAGGCCAGCAGTGCCAGACGGGGATCAGCCATTAACCGCCAGTGACGCTCATGTGACGGATAGTGGCCGGCGCCTCGCCGCGTCCAATCGCGAACTCATGACGCAGCGGCTTGGCGAGCAGGGCCTGGTCGAGCAGCGCGTCGAGCGCAGCAGGGCCCCCTTCGCGAAACGCGGTCTTGAGGTCGATATGATCCTCATGACCCAGGCACATATAGATGCGGCCCTGGCAGGTGATGCGCATGCGATTGCAGCCGTCGCAGAAATTATGCGACATCGGCGTGATGAGCCCCAGCCGCGCGCGCATGCCCGATACGCCGAAATAGCGGGCCGGGCCGCCGGTCTTATAATCGATCGGCAGCAGGTCATAGTCATCCCGCAGCGGCGCGATCGCCTCGTGCAGCGGCATATAATGGTCGGTTCGGTCCTCGGCCACTTCGCCCAGCGGCATGGTTTCGATCAGGGTCAGGTCCATGCCCCGCGCGTCGCACCAGCGCAGCATGTCACCGATTTCGCCGTCGTTGATCCCGCGCAGCACGACCATGTTGATCTTGACCGCAATGCCCTCTTTGCGGGCCGCGTCGATCCCCTGGATCACGTCCTCGAGTCGGCCCCGCCGGGTGACATGGCCAAAGACGTCGGGCTGAAGGCTGTCGAGGCTCACATTGATGCGGCGAATGCCCGCGTCCCAAAGTCCGGCCGCGTGATGGGCGAGCTGCGTGCCGTTGGTGGTAAGCGTCAGTTCGTCCAGCCCCTGGCCGATATGCTGCCCGATCCGCCGTGCCAGATCGAGGAAATCGCGCCGCACCAGCGGTTCGCCGCCCGACAGGCGGATGCGCCGGACGCCGCGCGCGATGAAGCTGTCGGCGATGATCCCCAGTTCCTCCAGCGTCAGGATTTCGCTGCGCGGCAGGAAGGTCATCGTCTCCGCCATGCAATAGCGGCAGCGCAGGTCGCAGCGATCCGTCACCGAGATGCGCACATAATCGATCCGGCGGCCGAAGCTGTCCGTAAGCGTGGAACGGGCGATCGGTTCAGACATAAGTGGCAGTGACTATCCTGTTTCCCGTCGCGAGCACATTGCCCGACCGGCATTGGTGGAAAATGCGCCCCGCATCATAGCATGAAATCATTTCAGGAAACGGCTAAATCGTCTAGTCCAGTCGTGACATGAACGGGACAGGTGCGGCCCGCCGATGGCTGAGGGAAGATACGCTGTCAGATCTGGATGATCTTGCAAACCGGAGCGCTGGCCGAAGCGCTGGCCAAAGCGCTGGCCAAAGCGCTGGCCAAAGCGCTGGCCAAAGCGCTGGTCAGGGCACCGAAACGGGTGGCCTGTTGGACTCGCCGCCCGTCTTCATTCTTTCGCCCCAGCACCGCGAGGCCCTGACCCTTCTTGCCATGCAGGCGGGGTGGAAACCGGTGGCCGCACGGAGGCGGGAGCGCGCGGAAAGCCGGTATCTGGGCAGTCTGGCGCGCACCGCCCTGATCGATCTGCGCGACCGGACCGAGGAGGAGGCCCTGGCCCTTGTCGGCCCGCTTGCCCAGGCGGTCGAAGCATCGGGCGGCGCTATATTGATGCTGGTCGACGAGGCGCTGGAGCCAGCGCTGCCGCGCCTGCTGGCGGCTGGCGGAACCCATTTCCTGACAGGCACGGTCACGCGCGATCGTCTCGCCGCCGCTATTGCATCGGCCGACAAGCTGGCCGAGCGCCTCGTCGGCAATCTGGCAGCGGTCCGCAACCGGCACGCCGTACAGCGCGGCGACGCACTGTTCTGGCGCTGGAGTGGCGCCGAGCGAATATTCTCGATCAGTCCGGCGCTGGCATCCATGCTCCAGCACATGGCGCCCGGCGTCGACTATATGCGCTGGGGCGTTGCCGACGTGGTGCGTCTGCTGGACCGGTCCGAGCGCGCCGGCGCCATCGCCGCGATCCGTCACGCCGTCGATGACCTGATGCCCGCCGCCTTCGCACATACGGTGCCCGGCGAATCCGGGCGGCGGCTGGTGCAGCATCTCTATCCCGATCCCAATGGTTTCAGCGGTGAAGTCGAGGAGCTGGACGCCAGCCGCCGCACGGATAACCGGGACCGCGATTTCATGACCGGCCTTGCCAGCCGGCAGGGCGCGCTGGGCTGGATCAACGCGGTCCAGAACAGCGGCGAGCATGTCATTGCCCTGTTGATCAGCCTGACCGGCTTCGACGGCGTCAATACCGGCTATGGCCGGATTGTAGGGGACGCGATGCTGAGCCGTGTCGCCCTGCGCCTGTCGCGGGTTGCCGCTGCGGTGGGCGGCCGTGATCCGCTGGTCGCGCGCATCGCCGGTGCCGAGTTCCTGATCGGTATCCGCGCCGATGCCGACCTTACCGAAAAAGCGCTCATCGAGCGGGCCGCCCTGATCGCCCCGCCGGTGATCGCCGACATCGACCGTCCCTTCAACGCGGGCGACCATCTCATCCGCCTGTCCGCGCGCGGCGGCATAGCCATTTCGACTGCCGGGGATTCGGCGGAAGCGATGCTGCGGCGGGCGAGTTCGGCGCTGGCCGATGCCAAGCGGTCGGGCGGGCAGGGCGGGGTTCGGGTGCGAATCGCCGATGGCCACAGCGTTGCCCTGCATCATGAGCGGATCGACAGCGATCTCCGCCTGGCGCTCGACCGGGACGAGATCCAGATCCTGTTCCAGCCGCAATATGCGATGAGCGACGACCGGATCTGCGGCGTGGAGGCGCTGGCCCGCTGGCAGCATCCGGTGCATGGCGAAATCGGCGCGGGCACGTTGTTTGCGATCGCCGAGCGGTCCGACTTCCTCGTGCCGCTTTCGGACCATATCCATGCCCGCGCCCTGGCAGTTGTGTCGCTCTGGCCGGAAGCGCTGGCCGATCTGCGGATCGCGCTCAACGTGACCGCCGCTGACATCGCCCAGCCCGACTTTCTCGAAACCATGCTGGCGCTGGTCGATAATGCCGGCATCGCGCGCCACCGCCTGACGTTCGAGATCACCGAGAGCGGCCTGATTGAAGATCTGGGGGCAGCGGCGCGGCTGCTGACCCGGCTGCGTTCCGCCGGGTTCATGGTGGCGATCGACGATTTCGGTACCGGCTATTCAAGCCTGGCCTATCTCAAGTCCCTGCCGCTCGATTATCTCAAGATCGACAGCACGATCGCGAAGGACATCGTCGGATCGCAGCGGGACCGGATCATCGTTCGCGCGATCATCGACATGGCGCGGTCGCTCGGTCTCGGCGTGATCGCCGAAGGGGTGGAGACCGAACAGCAACTCGCCCTGCTCGCCCGCGCCGGGTGCGACAGCTACCAGGGTTTCCTGCGCGCGCCGCCGCTGGAACCAGCGGCGCTGGTGGCTTGGGTGGAGCGGTCGCGGGCGGTGACATGAAATTCCTCCTCCAGCTCGTCTGGGGAAGGGGGACCATCCGAAGGATGGTGGAGGGGTAGTCACGCGACGGCGCCCCTCCACCACCGCCTATGGCGGCGGTCCCCTTCCCGAGCAAGCTCAGGGAGGATCATATTCGCTAACCCGCCGCCTTCGCCAGCCCCCGCGATAGCTGCAACGCCCCATTGAGCCGCGCCTTGGTGTCCTTCCACACCCGCTGGATCACCAGCTTGCTGTCGGGGCGCAGCCTGGCCGTCCCCTCGAGCCGCTGCACATAGGCGAGCAGGCCCGCGAGGTTCGGGCACCGGTCGCCCTGGAAACTGATCAGCGCGCCCTTGGGCCCGACGTCGATCTTGGCCACGCCGGCGGTGACGCAGTTGCGCTTGACCTCGATCAGGGTGAGGAGGTTCTGCGTCGAGTCCGGCATCGGGCCGAAGCGGTCGATCATCTCGGCCGCAAAGCCCTCGACCTCGGCGCTGTCCTGCAGATCGTTGACCCGCCGATAGAGGCTCATGCGCAGGTCGAGGTCCGGCACATAATCCTCCGGGATGAGGATCGGCACCTCGACGTTGATCTGGGGCGAGAAAGCCTCGCGCGGCAACTGGGCGCCCTTGCCGGCCCGTGCCTCCAGGATCGCCTCCTCCAGCATCGACTGGTAGAGTTCGAACCCGACCTCCTTGATGTGACCCGACTGCTCGTCGCCCACCAGATTGCCCGCGCCGCGAATGTCGAGATCATGGCTCGCCAGCTGGAAGCCGGCGCCCAACGTGTCGAGGTTGGAGAGCACCTGCAGGCGTTTCTCCGCGCCCTCGGTGATGATCCGGTCGGGCGCGGTGGTGAGATAGGCATAGGCGCGCGTCTTGGACCGCCCCACACGCCCGCGCAGCTGATAGAGCTGGGCGAGGCCGAAGCGGTCGGCGCGGTGGATGATGAGCGTGTTGGCGCTCGGGATATCGAGGCCGCTTTCGACGATCGTGGTCGACAGCAGCACATCATATTTTCGGTCGTAAAAGGCCGACATGCGCTCCTCGACCTCGCTTGGCGCCATCTGGCCATGGGCGGTGATCGCATGCACCTCGGGCACCTGCACCCGCAGGAACTCCTCTATGTCCGTAAGGTCGGTGATGCGCGGCACCACGAAATAGGTCTGCCCGCCGCGATAATGCTCGCGCAGGAGGGCCTCGCGCAGCACCACTGCATCCCACGGCATGACATAGGTACGCACTGCTAGGCGGTCGACCGGCGGGGTCTGGATCACGGAAAGCTCGCGCAGACCCGACATCGCCATTTGCAGCGTGCGCGGAATGGGGGTCGCGGTCAGGGTGAGGACATGGACGTCGGCCCTGAGCTGCTTCAGCTTCTCCTTGTGGACGACGCCGAAACGCTGCTCCTCATCGACGATGACGAGGCCGAGGCGCTTGAAGTTCAGGCCCTTGGCCAGCAGCGCGTGGGTGCCGATGACGATGTCGACCGTGCCGTCGGCCAGACCTTCGCGCGTCGCTTTGGCCTGCGCGGCCGGAACGAGGCGGGAGAGATGGCCGATATTCACCGGAAACCCCCGGAACCGCTCCTGGAAATTGAGGTTGTGCTGGCGCGCGAGCAGGGTGGTGGGGCAGATGAGCGCGACCTGCACCCCGGCCATGGCGGCGACAAAGGCTGCGCGCAGGGCGACCTCGGTCTTGCCGAAACCGACATCGCCGCAGATCAGGCGATCCATCGGCTTGCCCGCGACGAGATCGTCGAGCACATCGGCAATGGCTCGCTCCTGATCCTCCGTCTCGTCATAGGGAAAGCGGTCGACAAAGGCGGGGAAGCCGGCGCTGTCCGGCTCCAGCACCTTGCCCGGCCGCAGGGCGCGCAGCGCGGCGGTCGCGAGCAGTTCTCCGGCGATTTCCCGGATGCGCTCCTTCATCCGCGCCTTGCGCCGCTGCCACGCCTCGCCGCCGAGCCGGTCCAGCGCCACCCCGTCGCTCTCCGAGCCATAGCGCGAGAGGACATCGAGATTCTCGACCGGCACGTAGAGCTTGTCGCCCCCCGCATATTCGAGCGAGACGCAGTCATGCGGCGCGGAGCCGACCGGGATCGATGTCAGTCCCTCATAGCGCCCGATGCCATGGTCGGCATGGACGACGAGATCGCCCGGCGTGAGCATCGCCAGCTCGGCCAGGAACGCATCGGCGCTCTTGCGGCGTTTGGCGCGGCGTACGAGGCGGTCGCCCAATATGTCCTGTTCGCTGAGGAGAGCGATGTCGCGCGATGTGAAGCCATGGTCGATTGGCAGCACGACCAGCGCGACGGCTCCCCCGGCGGCAAGGCCCTGCGCTTCCTGCCAGTTTTCAGCCATCGCGAGCCTGCTGACCTTATGGTCCGCAAGCAGCCCGGAGAGCCGTTCACGCGCGCCGATGGAATAGCTGGCGATGATGCGCTTGCGGCCAAGCTGAGCCTCGCGCGCCAGATGATCCGCGAGCACGGCATAGATATTCGCGCTCTGCGCGCGTTCCGGCGCGAAATCACGCGGGCCGTCAATGCCGAGATCGACTACGGCCGCGCTTTCCGGCTCGTGGAAATAACTGGTCGCGTGGAGCGGCAGGCCGGCGGCGGCGGCGCGCCATTCCTTTGCAGTCAGATAGAGCTGGTCCGGCGCGAGCGGCCGATAGGCGCCCGGCGCGGAGGATGCCGCCGCTATGCGATTGGCATGATAGTCGGTGATCGCCTCGAACCGTTGATCGAGAGCGGCTGCGACACCCGAATCCGCGATCCAGAGCCTGGCGCTTTCCAGATGGTCGAACAGTGTGCCGAGCTTCTCCTCGAACAGCGGCAGCCAATGTTCCATGCCCGCCAGCCGCCGCCCGTCGCTCACCGCCTGGTAGAGCGGGTCGCCGGTCGCGGTGGCGCCGAAGAGTTCGCGGTAGCGCCCCCGAAAGCGCTTGATGCTCGCCTCGTCCAGCAGCGTTTCCGATGCGGGCAGGAGGGTGATGCCCGCGACATTTTCGGTGGTGCGCTGGGTCGCGGGGTCGAACCGGCGCAGCGTCTCGATCTCGTCGCCGAAGAAATCGAGCCGCAGCGGCGCCGGCTCGCCGGACGGGAACAGGTCGACAATCCCGCCGCGCACCGCAAACTCGCCGGGATCGCGCACGGTGTCGGTGCGGACATAGCCGTTGGCCGACAGCATGGTGAGCAGGTGCGCCGTCTCGATCCGTTCGCCCGGCGCGAGGCGCGCGACCAGCTGGCGGATACGAAACGGGGTCAGCACCCGCTGGGTGACGGCGGCGGCGGTGGTCAGGACGAGGCGCGGTCCTGCGGCCTTGGCCTGCAACGCGTGGAGCCCCGCCAGCCTCTCCGATGCCGCCCGCAGCGATGGCGAGGCGCGGTCATAGGGCAGGCAGTCCCAGGCCGGCACGCGGATGATCTCCAGCTCCGGCGCGAAATAATGGGCGGTGTCGGCGATCGCCTGCATCATCATTTCGTCGGACGCGACGAACACGGCGCGCCCGGCCGCGCGCGCCAGGTCGGCGAGCAGCACAGGCTCGAAGCCCGCCGGAACACCCGCCAGCGTCAGCGGCGCGCGCGCCTTGATTACCTTTTCGATGGGGGACATTGCGGCTGTCTGGCGGTTCAGCGGGGAATCGGAATGAAATCGAGGCGGCGGAAATCGTCCATGATCGGTCCCAGCCATTGCTCCGGCACCGGCAGCGTTCCCAGCGCCCAGGCCATGATGTCGACATCGTCCTCATCAAGGAAACGCTCGAACCATAGCGCCTCCGCCTGGCTCCACCCCTCGGCATAACGGTCGTAGAAGCCGCCGATGATCAGGTCCGCTTCCTTGGTGCCGCGATGCCATGCCCGAAAGCGCAGGCGGCGTAGAAGGTGATCGAGGCTCATGGGCGGTTCCTGAAAATGGCGTGCACGGCAAATAGCCGCCCGGAGCCTTTTGCATTCCCGGCGGCATAGCGATAGTCGTCGCAGATAGTGATGCGCCCCGACATACTCAATCCGCTCTTTGCCGAGGTGCAGGTCCTGAAGGGGGTCGGCCCTGCGGTTGTGAAGCCGCTGGCGCGCCTTGGCCTCGACCGGGCAGTGGATCTTGCCTTCCATCTGCCGGTCAGCTGGATCGAGCGGATGATGGTGGACCGGCTGGACGACGCGCAGGCCGGGCGCATGATCGGCATTATGCTGACCCCCACGGGATATTCGGCGTCGGGTTCTGCGCGCGCGCCGTTTCGGGTGACGTGCGTCGATGCGGCGGGCGACGTGGTGCGGATCGTCTATTTCGGCAAGAACAGCGGCTGGCCGCGCAAGCTCTTCCCTTTGGGCGAGCCGCGTTTCGTCTCCGGGCGACTCGACCGCTATGGCGATGAGCTGCAGATCGTGCATCCCGACCATGTGGTGCCCCCTGCGGAAGCGGCCGCCATTCCAGCGCGCGAGCCTGTCTATGGATTGTCGGAAGGGCTGACCAACGGCCGGGTTCGCGAACTGGCGGCGCAGGCGCTGGCGCGCGCGCCCGACTTGCCGGAATGGATCGAGCCGGGCCTGCTCTCGACGAAAGACTGGCCCGGCTGGCGGGATGCGCTCATGGCCGCGCATCAGGATCCCGGCGCGACGGGTGCGCGCGAGCGGCTGGCCTATGACGAGATTTTCGCGGGCCAGCTGGCGCTGATGCTGCTGCGCGCCTCGACCCGGCGGCGGCGCGGCATTCCACTTGCGGGCGACGGACGGTTGCGCGATGCGCTGACGCTACCGTTCGCGCCGACCGGGGCGCAGCAGCGCGCCATGGCGGAGATCACCGGCGACATGGCACAGGCCCAACCCATGCTGCGTCTGCTGCAAGGCGATGTCGGCAGCGGCAAGACCATGGTGGCGACCATGGCGCTGCTGGCGGCGGTCGAGGCCGGCGCCCAGGGCGCGTTCCTCGCGCCCACCGAAATTCTGGCGCGGCAGCATTTCGCCACGCTCCAGAAAATGCTCGCCGGCCTGCCCGTGACGGTCGCGATCCTGACCGGCCGGGACAAGGGGCGAGTGCGCGAGTCGGTGCTGATGGGACTGGCGGATGGCAGCATCCACATTCTGGTCGGCACCCATGCGATTTTCCAGGAGGAGGTCGCCTATCGCAATCTCGGCCTTGCGGTGATCGACGAGCAGCATCGCTTCGGCGTCGCGCAGCGGCTGATGCTCACGGCCAAGGCGGCGCGCGCCCCGCATCTGCTGGTCATGACGGCAACCCCGATCCCGCGCACCCTCACGCTCACCCATTATGGCGAAATGGATGTGTCGCGCCTCGACGAGATGCCGCCGGGCCGCCAGCCGATCGAGACGCGCGTCCTGGCCGAGGAGAAGATGGACGACATCGTGGCGGCGCTCACCCGGCATCTGGACGCCGGACGGCAGGCCTATTGGGTCTGCCCGCTAGTCGAGGAAGGCGAGGGCGGGGATCAGGCCGCGGCCGAGGCGCGCGGCGCTCTCCTCAAGGCACAGCTGGGCGAACGCGTCGGCATTGTCCACGGCCGCATGAACGGCCCGGAAAAGGATGCGGTGATGGAGGCGTTCGCCAGCGGGCGCCTTGGCCTGCTGGTCGCCACCACCGTTATCGAGGTCGGGGTCGACGTGCCCAATGCCAGCCTGATGATCATCGAGGGCGCGGAGCGATTCGGGCTGGCACAGCTTCACCAGCTCAGGGGTAGGGTAGGGCGCGGCGATCAGAAATCCGTGTGCCTGCTCATCCGCAGCAGCATGCTCAGCGAAACCGCCCGCGCGCGGCTGGCGCTGATGCGGGAGACCAATGACGGGTTCAGGATCGCGGAAGAGGATTTGCGGTTGCGCGGTGCCGGAGAATTGCTCGGCACCCGGCAATCGGGCGACGAGCGGTTTCGGCTGGCTTCGCCGGAGCAGATCTCGCAACTGGTCGAGACGGCGCGTGACGATGCGCGGTTGCTCATGGACCGTGATGGCGGCCTCGATTCCCCGCGCGGCGCGGCGGCCCGGCTGTGCCTGTACCTGTTTGAGCGGGATGCCGCCGTGGGCCTGCTCAGAAGCGGATGACTGAGAGCTCGGTACGGAAAATGGCGCGTGTTCGCCGCTTTTGCGGTCGAACACGCGCATGGAGCTGCCCCCGCCTGATCTCGCGGCCACGTCGACCCTTTTCTTGACCGCGAGCCGGCGGGGGTGCGCATCCACTCCTTGCGCCCGAAGGATTTCTCCGAGTGTGAAAACCGGGTGGGGAAGTCTCCGCCGGCCTTCTGTGACCTGAATAGCGCTGAGGCCGTTCACAAATTTATAAACGGGTGGCGGCCATTGCCTCCATTGCGGACCGGCCGAGGGAGATGGCGGGATGGTCGGTCGGGAATGGATAAGACCGGCCCATTTCGATGCTGCGATTTATAGGGGCTGCAGCGCCTCGAGCAGTGGCTCGTAAAGACTTTCGGCGATGGGATTCGCGAATTCCACGCCAATCCTTCCCATGATCGACCAGGCCACGGTGCCGGCGACGTTGCCCAGGCCGGGGAGATCGACGGCCAGCGTCATGCCTTGCCCCGCCGCCGCATCGCATCGGACCATGCAGCCGAGCGGCGAGATATCGACAACGATCGCGCGCACCGCTGGCCTTGAGTCGATGGAAATAGTGGTCCGGCGAAACACTTCGTCCCGCTTGACCCGGCGCGCTTCCTGGAAGGCTATAGCTCGATTCATGCGGCGTCCCTCGCTATGATCTGAGCCTCATAATGGGCGGATAACCGTCAACGAGGTCTCAAGGTGCATGGTTAACGCCAGCGCAGGCAGTCATTCCGGGACGAGGATTGCGTGCCGTTTCTTGCCGAGGCTGAGTTTCGCTTCGGCGCCGCCGAGTATGATGTCCTGCTGAGGATCGGTCACTACCGCATCGTTTACCCTGACGGCCCCCTCGCCGATCTTTCGGCGCGCCTCCCCGTTGGAGGCGGCGAGGCCGGAGGCGGTAAGCGCGGCAACGAGGCCGATGCGTCCGCCCGCGACGGGAATATGCGGCAGGGCATCGCCGCGCGCGCCCTCCTCGAAGGTTTTGCGGGCGGTGTCGGACGCCTCTCGCGCCGCCGTCTCGCCATGGGCAAGGGCGGTGCAGGCATCGGCGAGGATCTTCTTGGCCTCGTTGATTTCCGCGCCGTCCAGGCCTTCCAGCCGGGCGATTTCGTCCAGGGGCAGGTCGGTGAACAGGCGCAGGAAGCGGCCGATGTCGGCATCCTGAGTGTTGCGCCAGAACTGCCAATAGTCATAGGGGCTGAGCGCATCGGCATTGAGCCACACGGCGCCCTTGGCGGTCTTGCCCATCTTGCCGCCATCCGCGGTCGTGATGAGCGGCGTGGTGAGGCCGAACACCGTCGTCCCGTCGACACGGCGCGTCAGTTCGACACCGTTGACGATATTGCCCCATTGGTCGGACCCGCCCATCTGCAGGCGGCAGTCGAAACGGCGCGACAGTTCCAGAAAGTCATAGGCCTGGAGGATCATATAGTTGAATTCCAGGAAGGTCAGCGGCTGTTCCCGCTCCAGCCGCAGCCGTACGCTGTCAAAGGTCAGCATCCGGTTGATCGTGAAATGCCGCCCCATGTCGCGCAGGAACGGCACATATTCCAGCGCATCCAGCCAGTCGGCATTGTTGACCATCACCGCATCGGTGGGCCCGTCGCCGAAGGTCAGGAAGCGTTCGAACACGCGGCGGATCGAGGCGATGTTGGCATCGATATCCGCATCGGACAGAATCTTGCGGCTTTCGTCCTTGCCGGACGGATCGCCGATCTTGGTCGTGCCGCCGCCCATCACGACGATCGGCTTGTGCCCGGTTTGCTGGAGCCGGCGCAGCATCATGATCTGCACGAGGCTGCCGACATGGAGCGACGGCGCGGTCGCATCGAAACCGATATAGCCCGGCACGACCCGGGCCAGTGCGGCACTGTCCAGCGCCGGGCCGTCGGTTAGCTGGTGGATATATCCGCGCGCATGGAGTAAGTGGAGAAGGTCGGAACGAAAGCTGGTCATGGCGACGCGCGCCTAGCACGCGGCAGCGATATTGCACAGCATTTTGGCACAGCGGGCATCGAAGGATCGGGTGATGGAGTTCAACCTATTGTGCCATCCGCAGTCGCCGATGCCGGCGATTGAATCGGTGCATGTGCAGGTATTGCGCACCGAGCCCCGCCTCATATCGCTGACCTATACCGTTATCGGAGATATCTCGACGATCGTGATGCCGCTGATCATGTCGCAGGAGCGTGCCGATGATTTGTGGCGAACGACCTGTTTCGAGCTGTTTCTGGCCAGGCCGGGCGAGGACAGCTATCTGGAACTGAACTTCTCCCCGTGCAGCCGGTGGGCTGCCTATCGCTTCACGGGCTACCGCGCGGGCAGAAAGGATATGGAACTGGTTTCGGTGCCGCGGCTCGATATGCGGGTCAGCGCCGGTTCGCTGGAGCTTGGCGTTGTGGTCGACCTGACTTGCGTCTCTCCCGAAACGGTCGAGACAGGCTGGCAGGCGGGTCTGTCGGCGATCATCGAAGGGCGCGACGGGACCAGGAGCTACTGGGCCTTGGCGCATCCGGCGGGAGACCCTGATTTCCATAACCGGGATTGCTTTACGACGATTCTGGAGGCACCAGCGACCGAATGAAGTTCGGTATCGACAGGCTTGTTACGGAGCCATCCCTGCGCGCGCCGCTGAAAGACCGCCGGGTTGCGCTCCTTGCCCATCCGGCTTCGGTTACCGAAGGACTCGTCCATTCGCTCGACGCCTTGGCCGCCTGCGGCGATGTCCGCCTCAGTGCGGCGTTCGGACCCCAGCATGGGCTGCGCGGGGACAAGCAGGATAATATGGTGGAATCCCCGGATTTCGCCGATCCCGTGCACGGCATTCCGGTCTTCAGCCTCTATGGCGAAGTGCGAAAGCCCACGGACGCGATGCTGGACAGTTTCGACGTCCTGCTCGTCGATCTTCAGGATCTGGGCTGCCGCATCTACACGTTCGTCACGACGCTGCTCTACATTCTTGAGGGCGCCGCGCGGACGGGCAAGTCCGTCTGGGTGCTCGACCGGCCCAATCCCGCCGGGCGCCCCGTGGAAGGCCTCACGTTGCGGCCGGGCTGGGAGAGCTTCGTCGGCGCGGGGCCGATGCCGATGCGCCATGGCATGACGCTCGGCGAGCTGGGGCGCTGGTTCATCGCGCAATTCGGCCTCGACGTCGATTATCGCGTGATTGAAATGGAGGGGTGGGCGCCCGATAGCGCGCCGGGATTCGGTTGGCCGCTGGATAGCCGCCTGTGGGTCAATCCCAGTCCGAATGCCCCCAATCTCAACATGGCGCGCGCCTATCCGGGCACGGTCATGCTGGAGGGCACGACCTTGTCGGAGGGACGGGGCACGACCCGCCCGCTCGAGCTGTTCGGCGCGCCCGACATCGACGCGCGGCGCGTCATGGTGCAGATGGAGGCGATCGCGCCCGACTGGCTGGCGGGATGCATGCTGCGCGACTGCTGGTTCGAGCCGACCTTTCACAAGCATGCCGGCCAGACCTGCGCGGGCATCCACATCCATGCGGAAGGGCGCTTCTATGACCATGCGGCATTTCGGCCATGGCGGCTGCAGGCGCTGGCGTTCAAGGCCATTCGCACACTCTATCCCGACTATCCGCTCTGGCGCGACTTCCCCTATGAATATGCGTTCGGCAAGCTGCCTATCGACGTGATCAATGGCGGGCCGGCTCTTCGGGATTGGGTCGACGATCCAGCGGCGCAGCCCGGTGATCTCGACGGCATGGCGGAGGTCGACGAAATCGTCTGGGCCGACGAACGCGAGGGTTTTCTCCTCTATTGAGGCTTCAAACGGTCATGCAAAAGTCATCATAGACCTACCGCTTGCGGGTGAGTTCGCGCATCGCGTTGTCCAGTCCCGCCAGTGTCAACGGATACATGCGATCGTTCATGATCTGCCGGATGACGGTGTTCGACCGGTCATAGCCCCATCGCGTCTCGGCCACAGGATTAAGCCAGGCCGCCGCGGGATAGGTGTTGGTCAGCCGCTCCAGCCAGACGCTGCCTGCCTCCTCATTGAAATGCTCGACCGATCCGCCCGGCTGCATGATCTCATAGGGGCTCATCGCGGCATCGCCGACGATGATCAGCTTGTAGTCATGGCCATATTTATGGAGGATATCCCAGGTCTGGGTCCGCTCCGCAAAGCGGCGGTGATTATCCTTCCACATGCCTTCATAGGGGCAGTTGTGGAAGTAGAAGAACTCCATGTTCTTGAATTCCGTGCGCGCCGCTGAAAACAGCTCCTCGCAGATCTTGATATGGGGGTCCATCGACCCGCCGACGTCGAACAGCAGCAGCAGCTTGACCGCATTATGCCGTTCCGCCCGCATGTGGATGTCGAGCCAGCCGCGCCGCGCGGTGCCCGAGATGGTGGCATCCAGGTCCAGTTCCTCGGCGGCACCTTCGCGCGCGAAACGCCGCAGCCGTCGCAGCGCGATCTTGATGTTGCGGGTGCCAAGCTCCTTGTTGGAATCAAGATTGGCGAAGGCGCGCTGTTCCCACACCTTGATCGCGCTCTTGTTGCGGGATTCGCCGCCGATCCGCACGCCCTCGGGGTTGTAGCCGCTGTTGCCGAACGGGGAGGTGCCGCCGGTGCCGACCCATTTATTGCCGCCCTGATGCCGCCCCTTCTGCTCGTCGAGGCGCTTCTTGAGCGTCTCCATGATCTCTTCCCAGGAGCCGAGCGCCTTGATCTTGGCCATTTCCTCGGGGGTCAGGAATTTTTCCGCGATCGCCTTCAGCCATTCCTCGGGGATAGCGGTGCTATTTTCGCCATAGCTGGTTTCCAGGCCCTTGAAGACCTTGGCGAAAACCTGGTCGAAGCGGTCGTAGAGCGTCTCGTCCTTCACATAGACGGCGCGGGACAGATAATAGAATTCCTCGGGATTCTGCGCGATCACCTCGGCATTCAGCGCTTCGAGCAGCACCAGATGTTCCTTGACCGAAGCCGGGATGCCGGCAGCGCGCAGTTCGTCGAGAAGGTTCAAAAGCATGATTGGAGATATAGCCGGGCTGATGGAAACCGCCAGAAGCTAACAGCCGCGAACACTTTTTTCACGCTTTCCACATAGTGAACTTATGATAACCAAAATGGAGCAAAAATTGGAGAGGGTGCGCAGCGGAGATCCGTACGTGCATCGCGATCGTATATTGGTAGAACTGGGGGACCGGGCGGGCGACATGGCCTTGCGCTGCAGCGACGCGGCGGGGTTCCTGGCACAGCTTGATCTGAGTATCGCGCAGGAGGCGTCTGTCCTCGGCGAATTGACCGTCCAGATGGACCATCTCGCCGAATATCAAACGGCCTGCGATGCGGCGAGCGTGGAACTGCAGCAGACCGCCCAATATGCCGACTCGCTCCTGCACAAGGGGCACAAGGCAGCCGAAGCATCCCTGGCGGATATCTCCACCCTGGTCGATGATGTCATGGGCCTCGACGAGCAGCTTCAGGGATTTCTGGCGGTGCTGGAATCGGTCAGCAGCATTTCCGACCAGATGAGCCGGATCGCGGCGCAGACCCGGACGCTGGGCCTCAATGCCTCGATCGAGGCCGCGCGGGGCGGGGAAATTACCAAGGGCTTCGGCGTGGTCGCCGACGAGGTGCGCCGGCTGGCGGTGGATGCGAACGAGTCGGCGGCGCGCGTGTCCGGGCAAATCCAGCGGCTCGACATGGGGGCGCGTGCCCTGATTGACAATGTGAAGGCCAATGTCACTGTCGCCGAACGGGTCGGCGGCGACATCGGCCAGCTGCGCGCGACGATGACGGAAACGGCGGCGCTGGTTTCACAATTGCGCGGGCGTTCCGCCGATATTGGCGAGCGCACCGTCAGCGCCACCCAGGCGACGCAGGCCCTGCGCGGGGCCTTGCACCAGTTCGCGCGGATTTCCAACGATAATGCGGCCCTGACGGGTGATGCGAATGCCCGCGTCGGCGAGCTTGAAGACTGGGCCAATGATATTCTTAATACAACGGCGCACAGCGGGGTCAAAACCACCGCCAGCCGCTATATCGACCGGGCCATCGCGGGAAGTGCGGAGATCATGGAACGGATCCGCGCGGCGATCTCGCGCGGGGAACTGACGCAGGCGGACGTTTTTGATGCGGATTACCAGCCGATCGCGGGCACGGAGCCCGTCCAGTATCATAACCGCTTCGTCGATTTCGCGGATCGCCATCTCCGCCCGATGCTGGATGCGCAAACCGCGCGGGACTCGACGATCTTCGGCTGTTGCCTGGTGGACCGCAATGGCTTCCTGCCCACGCACATCAGCGACCGTAGCCAGGCGCAGCGTTTCGGCCACCCGGAATGGAACACCGAACATGCCCGCAACCGCCAGTTCTTCCTCGACAACCAGACGCGCCGGGTGATGAACCGGGAGGGCGATTATTTTGTCTGCACCTACCGGCAGGACCTGGGGCAGGGCCACTACAGGGCGCTGCGCAGCATCCTGGTGCCCATGATTGTGGGCGGCCGCCGCTGGGGTCTTTACGAGCTGGGTTATCTGACCTGAACGACCCTATGCCCGAATGGGGAGAGGGCAGGCGCGCGTTATCCCTTACCCGTTTTTCCGCCGCGCCATGAAGGCGAGCCGTTCGAACAGCATGATGTCCTGCTCGTTCTTGAGCAGCGCGCCGTGCAGGGGCGGGATCGCCTTGGTCGGATCGCGCGACTGGAGGACGTCGAGCGGCATTTCCTCCGCCAGCAGCAGCTTCAGCCAGTCGAGCAGTTCGGACGTGGAGGGCTTTTTCTTGAGGCCGGGCACGTCGCGCACCTCGTAGAAGATTTCCATGGCACGGCTCACCAGCACTTTCTGGATGCCCGGGAAATGCACCTCAATGATCGCGCGCATCGTGTCGTGATCGGGAAACTGGATATAGTGGAAGAAGCAGCGGCGCAGGAAGGCGTCGGGCAGCTCCTTTTCATTATTGGAGGTGATGACGACGATCGGGCGATCCGCGGCCTTGATCGTCTCGCCGGTTTCGTAGACGTGGAACTCCATCCGGTCGAGTTCCTGCAGCAGGTCGTTGGGAAACTCGATGTCGGCCTTGTCGATCTCGTCGATCAGCAGGACCGGCAGCTGTTTCGACGTGAACGCATCCCACAGCTTGCCCCGTTTGATGTAGTTGCCGATGTCGTGGACCCGCTCCTCGCCCAGCTGCCCGTCGCGCAGGCGGGCAACCGCATCATATTCATACAGGCCCTGATGCGCCTTGGTCGTCGACTTGACGTTCCATTCGATCAGCGGTGCGCCGAGCGCCTTCGCGATCTCATGGGCGAGGACGGTCTTGCCGGTGCCCGGCTCGCCTTTGACCAGCAAGGGGCGACGGAGCAGGACCGCTGCATTGACCGCGACCTTGAGGTCGTCGGTCGCGACATAATCTTCCGTGCCGTGAAAACGCATGCCCGTCTGTCTCCGGTGAGTGTCCTCACCCGCTTAGGCAGCGCGAAGAGTGGGTGCAAGTGTGCGTTTGCCGGGGAAACCAGCACTGTGTCCTTCAGAATTCCGCGGCGCGGCGTGCCTCGGCCCGTGCCTGGAGCAAATCCCAGACGCCGCGATGCTGGCCGAGCAGCTGGCTGGCGCCGAACTGGACGGCGCGGCTGACATTATATTCCCGCTCCACTTCCATCAGGGTGCGCAGCGTGTCGACGCTGCTGGGAAGGGTCAGGGCTGGCGGATCAATGCCCAGGCGCGCGCTGCCGCCTTCCAACAGGGAGCGAATCGCGCGCCAGTCCAGGACGAGTGCGATCGCGGCGCCCAGCGCGCAGCCGCGCCGGTCCGACTGGGCGAGCATTTCGAGCGCATGGCGCTGCTGCGAGATCACTGTCGACATATGATGCTGGCCCGCTGTGCTGGGCAGGGGCCCCGCTGCCACGACGATGCGGTTGAGGTAGCCGCGTTCGCGGGCGAAGCCATCCGCCGCCTGGACCAGCCAGTCGCGCGCGGCGTTCTCGGCGATCCTGCCCGCGGCATAGCCGACCAGGCCCGGCGCCTGCCCATGCAGGAGACTGATGTGATGGACCGCATCGGCGAAATCGATCGAACTGCGAACAAAGCCTTCGGGTTTGCGTGCGATCGCCCCGGCGCAATAGCCGTGCGCAGCCGTGCCTTCCTTCGCGAGAAGCCGCTCCAGCATGTCAGCCGTGGAAACAGAACGAAGGGGTTGGGTTAGGCTTTTCATCGCATACTCATTCAAAGCGGACCGCAAGCGCGGTATCCAACTCGTCCCCACAACCCTCATTATATGGACAGGGTAAACACAGCGTTTATGCAGAGCGGTGAATCATCCGGAACGGTGTCCGGTTTCGGGAATATGGCGCCATTTAGCGCACCGGGCGTTGAAGAAGGGCGCGCCTTGGAGAAGGGGCGCTTTGGAGAAGGAAAGACGAATTGCGCATATTGATTGTGGGAGCCGGACTTTACGGCGCGGTCTGCGCGCATGAGCTCGGCAAGGCGGGGCACCAGTGCCGGGTCATCGAAAAACGGGACCATATCGGCGGTAATATTTTTACCCGGTATAATGAGGAAGCGCAGTGCCACGAGCATGTCTATGGCGCGCATATATTTCATACCAACAATACGGATATCTGGAATTATATGAATCGGTTCACAGAGTTTAACAACTATGTGAACCGGGTGAAGGTGAACTTCCGGAATAAAATCTACAGCTTTCCGATCAACCTGATGACGATATCACAGATATTTGGATCGACGAATCCGCAAGAAGCAATGGCGGCGGTGGAGCAGGATAAAATTAAATTTGAAAACTTCCAGAACATGGAAGAATTTTGCCTGAATGCCATCGGCCAGAAAATGTACGCTACCTTCATCGAGGGATATACCAAGAAGCAATGGGGGCGTCATCCCCGGGATCTTCCGGCCGACATCGTGAAGAGATTACCTGTTCGTTATAATTTCGACGATAACTACTTCAATGATAAATATCAGGGAATACCTATTGGCGGGTACACCGCGATCATAAGCCGGATGTTCGGTGAAACGCCGATAGAACTCGGGATCGATTTTTTCAGCGATCGCGAGAAATATCTCGATGAGGCCGATCTGGTGATTTACACCGGATCGATCGACGCGTTCTTCGATTATAAGTTCGGCGTCCTTGAATATCGGTCATTGCGGTTTGAACGAGAGATCGTGCCTGTCGGTGATTTTCAAGGCAATGCTGTAATAAATTATACCGAAGAGTCGGTGCCCTATACGAGAATAATAGAGCACAAGCATTTCGATATGAACTATAAATCTCAAAAAACCCTGATCACCAGGGAATATCCTGATGAATGGGGCGTCGGTAAAACCGAATATTATCCGATCAATGACGCCAAGAACAATGATACCTATAATCAATATAAATCTCGTACGAAATCATTTGAACGCAAGGTTCATTTCGGTGGCCGTCTCGGGGAATATAAATATTATGACATGCATCAGGTGGTTGGTGCGGCCCTGAAATTCTGTAAATCCATTACCGGCTAGGATATTTATGAATTCGGTTACGAGTACAGGCACCGGTGGCGCGCGCTGGTCGATATTGATGGCCTATTATAACGAGGAAGAGTTTCTTCGGGACACCTTGCTGTCACTGGTGGCGCAGTCGCATCGGCCGATCGATATCATGCAGAACCGGTAATTTTCGAAGAACCTGTCCGTTTTCGGGACGCTGCGCTCATCCGGCCGTCGCGGCGAGCCCATCGAAAAGGGCGAGATAGCGCGGGGCGGCATTGCGCATGCGATGCGCGTCGATCGCATCGGCAATCGCGTCCTGGGGCGGAAAGCGCCGTCCGGCGACCGCATCTATGGCATCGGCCAGGGCGCCAGCGCTGCGCCGGGCCGCAAGACAGCCCAATGCGCCGCCGGCGGCCAGATCGGCGAGCCATCGCGTGCAGGCGGTGGCCGCGAAGGGCAGGCCATTGCAGAGCGCTTCACCGATTACCGCCGGCACGCCCTCGAACCGCGACGGCATCACCAGCATGTCGTGTCGGGCAAGCCAGGGCCGGACATCCGCCACATGGCCTGCCAGCGTGACATGGTCGCGCAGCCCGAGCGCCGCGATTCGCGCCTCGAGCTTCGCACGCTGGGAACCATCGCCCAGGATCGTCAAACGCGCGGGCCGCCTTTTATGGAGCCGCGCAAGCGCCTCCACGCCCAGCAGCATGTCCTTTTGCGGCTCCAGCCGGCCGATGGCGAGAAGGCGAAGCGAATCGGCATCGCCGGGCGATCCCTCACGTGGCGAAATGAGGCTGTCATCGGCCATGAACGGATCGGCGATGGCCGCCAGCGGCCGATCAGCCAGTTGCGCGGCGGCGATGCCGGTGAGCGCGGGCGCCATGGCCACGAAATGATCGATGCCGCGCGTGAACCAGTTCAGGCCGATGCGTTGGGGTGCGGTCATCTGGCTGCCCGAAACCAGCGGGTTGCTGATCTTGGCGACGACCGGCACGTGCGGCAATGCGCGCTTGAACGCTGCGGCCAGGATGAAATGGAAATTGCCCGGGACGAAGATGACGTCCGGGCAAAGGGCTTTGGCCGCCGCCGCCATGGGCTTGCCGAGGAACAGCCGTGAAAGGGGCGAGCGCGGGCATTCGGGCGAGAGGATATGGACGGCGGCGCCAGCAGGCGCGCGTGCGCGCATCGGTCCGTCGCTGGCGCCGGCCAGGATGGTGACGGCGCGTCCCGCCGCGATCCAGGCGGCGGCGAGGCGAAAGGCAATGCCCTCTGTCCCGCCCGCGTTGAAATCGTGAATGGGAATGAGGATGTGGCGCGCGGGCCAGGCATTTGGGATTCGGGACAATCAGTCCTGCTTCTCGAACGCCGCGGTCAGATCGAGCTGGATGGGGTCGGGAACCAGAGCGAGCCCAAAGCCCATGCCGAAGTCGCCGCGATTGACCGTTCCGGTGGCGTGAAAGCCGACAGTCTTCTTCGACCCGGCTTGCGGCACGCCGGTGCCCGCGCCGACGAAGCGCGCCTTCAGGGTGACGGGCTTGGTGATGCCGTGCATGGTCAGATTGCCGGTCACGACCGCGCTGGTGCCGCTGGGCTTGACGCTGGTTGAGACGAAGCGCGCTTCGGGAAATTTGGCGCTGTCGAAGAAGTCCGGTCCCAGCATGTGCTTGGTGAGATCGGCGCTGACCGTGGTAAGCGATGCGATGGGGATGGTGACATCCAGCTTTGCCTGTGACGGTTTCGCAGGATCAAGCACGAGGGTGCCCTTCACATTGCCGAACTGGCCGAAATAATCGTTGAATCCCATATGGTTGACACGCCAGCCGACCAAGGCGTGATGGGGGTCCACGCTATATGTGCCCGCGACCACGCGGGTGGGATCGGGCTTGCCGGGCGCTTCGGTGGGCATTTGCTGGGCGATGATCGGCACGGCGCCGGCGGCCAGCAGGGCAAAGGCAATCACGCTTTTCGCTTTCGGCATCATCAGGCTCCTGCGTTTGTCACCAAGAACATCCCCTCCCGCTTGCGGGAGGGGGAGGATTATTAGATCAGTTCTTGTCTTTATCCACCAGCTTGTTCGCGCCGATCCAGGGCATCATCGCGCGCAGCTGCGTGCCGACCTGCTCGATCGGATGGGCGGCGGCCGCCTTGCGGGCAGCCTTCAGCTCGGGCTGGCCGGCGCGGTTGTCGAGGACGAAGTTCTTGACGAAGCGTCCGCCCTGGATGTCCGCGAGCACGCGCTTCATCTCCGCCTTGGTCTCCGCCGTGATGATGCGCGGGCCGGTGGTGATGTCGCCATATTCGGCGGTGTTGGAGATCGAGTAGCGCATGTTGGCGATGCCGCCCTCATACATCAGGTCGACGATCAGCTTCACCTCGTGCAAGCATTCGAAATAGGCCATTTCCGGGGCATAGCCCGCCTCGGTCAGCGTCTCGAAACCCGCCTGGATGAGGTGGGTGAGGCCGCCGCACAGCACGGCCTGCTCGCCGAACAGGTCGGTCTCGCATTCCTCGCGGAAATTGGTCTCGATGATGCCCGAGCGGCCGCCGCCGACGCCCGACGCATAAGCCAGCGCCACGTCATGGGCGTTGCCGGTCGCGTCTTGATGGATGGCGATGAGGCAGGGCACGCCGCCGCCACGCGCATATTCGGAGCGCACGGTGTGGCCGGGCCCCTTGGGCGCGATCATGATCACGTCGATGTCCTTGGGCGCCTCGATCAGGCCGAAATGGATGTTGAGGCCGTGCGCGAAGGCGAGCGCGGCGCCGGGACGGATATTGTCCTTGATGTCCGATTCCCAGATCGCAGCCTGATGTTCGTCGGGGGCGAGGATCATGAGAATGTCCGCCCAGGCCGCCGCCTCGGCATTGGTCATCACCTTGAAGCCCGCGCCTTCGGCCTTCTTGGCGGTCGCGGAACCGGCGCGGAGCGCCACGGCCACTTCCTTGACGCCCGAGTCGCGCAGGTTCTGGGCATGGGCGTGGCCCTGGCTGCCATAGCCGACGATGGCGATCTTCTTGCCGGTGATGAGGCCGATATCGGCGTCACGATCATAATAAACACGCATGGTCTTACACTTCCTTTCTAATTCGTCATGCCAGCGCAGGCCGGCACCTTGCAGCCCGAGACCCCAGTCTTCGCTGGGGTGACGGACGAAAACTCTTGGTCAGGCGGCGCTTGCCCCGCGGACAAGGCCGACAACGCCGGTCCGGCCGACTTCGACCAGGCCGATCTGGCGCATCAAATCGACGAATGTATCGATCTTGTCGGTGGGGCCGGTGATTTCGAACATGAAGCTCTCGATCGTGGTGTCCACCACCTTGGCCCGGAATACATCGGCAAGGCGCAGCGCCTCGATGCGGTCCTCGCCCTTGCCTGCCACCTTGACCAGCGCCAGCTCACGCTCGACGAACGGCCCGGTTTCGGTGAGGTCGATGACCCGGTGCACCGGCACCAGCCGGTCGAGCTGCGCGATGATCTGGTCGATCACGCGCGGCGGGCCGTTGGTGACGATGGTGATGCGGCTGATGCGATGATCCGTGCCGATGTCGGCCACGGTCAGGCTCTCGATATTATAGCCGCGCGCCGTGAAAAGGCCCGCGATGCGCGCCAATATACCCGCTTCATTGGTGACCGTGACGGACAGGACGTGCCGTTCACTCTGTTCCTCGTGAATGTGCATCAATTCAAACCCTTGTCCGCGTCCTCAAAGGGGACGGAAAGCATCCCGGCCATGGCGTAATGCCATCCTTCCCGGGTTCTGTGAGCGACGCGTATCGGCACGCCCAGGATCGCGCCATGGACCTTGCCCAAAGTCTCGCCGACATAGCGCGGTGCGATCAGCACTATGTCATAGGCGGTCTCGTTGAACGTGAACCAGCCGTCGAGTTCGACCTCCCATTCCTCGGCGTCGCCCACATGGTCGCGGGTCGTTCCGAACAGGTCGGCGCTCTCATTCTCCCGTTCGAAATCGAACGGTTCGCTGATGTGAACGCGAAGGCGTAGCGCGTCGGTCATACCAGCGCCTTGGCCTCGTCGTTCATGATGCCCGACACCTGGCTGGGGTCGAGCAGCATGTCGGTATGGGCCGCGCCGCTGGGGATCATCGGGAAGCAGTTGCTGAGCTTGGCGATCCGGCAATCGACCAGCACCGGTCCCGGCGTCGCGATCATCTGGGCGATGCCGCTCTTCAGTTCCTGAAGTCCCTCGATGCGGATGCCGGTCCAGCCATAGGCCTCGGCCAGCTTCACGAAGTCGGGCAGGCTGTCCGAATAGCTGTTCGAATAGCGGCTTTCATAGGTCAGTTCCTGCCACTGGCGGACCATGCCCATATATTCATTGTTGAGGATGAAGAGCTTGACCGGCAGGCGATATTGCGTCGCCGTGCCCAGCTCCTGGATGTTCATCTGGACGGACGCATCGCCCGCCACGCAGATCACCAGCGAATCGGGATTGCCAAGCTGCGCGCCGATGGCGGCCGGAAAGCCATAGCCCATCGTGCCCAGGCCGCCCGAGGTGAGCCATTTGTTGGGCGCGTCGAAGTGGAAATGCTGGGCCGCCCACATCTGATGCTGGCCCACTTCCGTAGTGATGATGACATCCCGGTCCCGCGTCGCCGCGAACAGGTCCGCGATCGCGCGCTGCGGCATGATTTCCGAGCCGGTTTCGATATAGTCGAGGCTGCGGCGTGCGCGCCACCCGTCGATCCGCGCCCACCATTCGGTCTGGTCGGGCAGGGCATGGTCGAGTGCGTCCAGCCCCGCGAGCATGGCCGCGATGGCATGGCCGACATCGCCGACGACCGGCAGGTCGACATGGACGGTCTTGTTGATCGAGCTACGGTCGATATCGACGTGGATCTTGCGGCTATTGGGCGAAAAGGCGTCCAGCCGGCCGGTGACCCGGTCATCGAAGCGCGCGCCAAGGCAGACGATGAGGTCGGCCTTGTTCATCGCCATATTGGCTTCATAGGTCCCGTGCATGCCGAGCATGCCGAGCCATTGCGGCGAGGAGGCCGGGAAGGCGCCAAGGCCCATCAGCGTCGAGGTGACCGGCGCGCCTGTCTTCTTGGCCAGCGCGCGCAGCAATGCGCTCGCCTCGGGCCCGCTGTTGATGACGCCGCCGCCGGTATAGAGGATCGGGCGCTCCGCCTCGGCGATCATCGCGACCGCCGCCGCGATGGCTTCCGCATCGGGTTCTATCTGCGGGCGATAGCTCTGGTGAACGGCGCATGCCATTGGTCCGAACGGCGCGGTTGCGACCTGGACATCCTTGGGGATGTCGATGACGACCGGCCCCGGACGGCCGGACGTGGCGATATGGAACGCCTCGTGGACGATGCCGGCGAGATTGGCCGGGTCCTTCACCAGATAATTATGCTTGGTGCAATGGCGCGTCAGGCCGACGGTATCGGCCTCCTGAAAGGCATCGGTGCCGATGAGGTGCGTCGCGACCTGCCCGGTGATGACGACCATCGGGATCGAGTCCATCAAGGCATCGGTAATGCCGGTGATCGCGTTGGTTGCGCCGGGACCGGACGTGACCAGGACGACGCCGGGCTTGCCGGTCGAGCGGGCATAGCCCTCCGCCATGTGGGTCGCGCCCTGTTCGTGCCGGACAAGGATGTGCTTGATGGTCGGATGGTTATAGATCGTGTCGTAAATGGGCAGCACCGCGCCGCCGGGATAGCCGAACACGGTGTCGACTCCCAGGTCGACCAGGCATTGAACCAGTATCTCCGCGCCGCTGCGTTCGGCCACGTCATATTCTCCCAGATGGGCGGGTCGTCCGCCATTGCGTCAAACGGAACCCTATTGGCAAGGCTGCGCGCTCTAATCGACAGAAAATGACCTGTCAACATCAATCAGCGTAATCTTATTATAATTTGATCGATATAATTATCATATTCCGTCTCTCTAATCCGGGGCCAACGGTCCGGCGGCTGGTTCGCGAACCAGGTATATTGCCGCTTGGCATAGCGGCGCGTGTCGGTTTTCACCCTTTCGGCCATGGTCGTGGCATCGATCTCCCCCGCGAGCCACGCCGCGATCGGCCTGACGCCGATGGCGCGCATGACCGGCAGGCTGTCCGCAATCTTGCGTATAGTTAGTATAGCTACCTCGTCTGCGGCGCCCGCTGCCATCATGGAATCGAAGCGGGCATCGCACCGCTGGAAAAGCCATTCTCGGTCGGGCAGCAGGATGAGCGGGTGAAGGCTGATGCTGTCCGCGATGCCGCCCGTCCGGTGCGCCTGCCATGCCTTGAGCGACCGTCCCGTCGACCGAACGACCTCCAGGGCCCGCGCAACCCGGCTGCTGTCGCCCGCATTCAACTGCGCGGCGGCGGCGGGATCCTCGCACTGGAGCGCCGCATAGGCCATGGCGACCGGCATCGTCCGGACGGATGCGCGGATGTCCGGGTCGATATCCGGCACCGGCGCGATGCCATCGAGCAGGGTGCGGATATAAAGGCCGGTACCGCCGACCAGCACGGCCGGCTTGCCGAGGGCATGGGCCTCCGCGATCGCCGCCTTGGCGTCCTGCGCCCAGCGCGCGGCCGAATAGCTCTCGGCGCCGTCGACATGGCCAAACAGCCGGTGCGGTGCGCTCGCCATGTCTGCCGCGCTGGGGCGGGCGGAAAGGATGCGGAGGTCGGCATAGACCTGGCTCGCATCGGCATTGACGATCACGCCACCTGTTGCCTGGGCGATACGAAGCGCCAATGCGCTCTTGCCGCTGGCGGTCGGTCCGGCAATAAGCGCCACGGACGGCTTGCCGGAGCTTGCCGAACCCATGTCCGAAGAAGGAGCGAAATCTGTCATGTTCGTTGCGACCCTTATCGCGGGCGATCAGTTGCGTCATGAGGATATCGCGCTGGTCCGCGATGCGCTTGCAGGGGCAGGGTGCGGGCCGGAGCAGCGTCATTGGATCGATGAGGATATCGCGGCCGATATTCCCTTCGCCAGCGATCCGGCGGCCGCGCGCGCTGCCATAGCCGCTCTCGGTCTGCCCCTTGATCATGTCGTGCAGGCGACGGCGCATCGTGAAAAGCGGCTGCTCATCGCGGACATGGATTCGACGATGATCACCGTGGAATGCATCGACGAACTGGCCGATTATGCCGGCCTCAAGGCCGAGGTTGCCGACGTGACCGAGCGGGCCATGCGCGGCGAGCTCGACTTCGCCGCCGCCCTCAAGGGGCGCGTGGCCCTGCTCGAGGGCATGGAGGAGGGCGTCCTCGATCTATGCCGCACTGAACGGGTACGCCTGACGCCGGGCGCTCGCACATTGGTGCGAACCCTGCGCGCTCGGGGCTGCCATACCGTGCTGGTATCGGGCGGATTCACCCATTTCGCCAATCCGGTCGCGATCCAGATCGGCTTTAACGATGCCGTCGCCAATGTCTTGAACATCGCGGACGGCAAGCTGACCGGCACCGTCCGCCAGCCGATCGTCGATGCCGAGCGCAAGCGCACCGAGCTGATCGCGCATGCCGGCACCATGCATATCGACATATTGGACACGGTTGCGATCGGGGACGGCGCCAACGACATCCCGATGATCGCCGCCGCCGGACTTGGCATTGCCTATCATGCCAAGGAAAAGGCGCGCGCCGCCGCCGACGCGGCTATTGATCATGGCGACCTGACGGCGGTGCTTTATGCGCTGGGCATCCCGCGCGGGGATTGGATCACGGACTGATCCGGTTGGTCGTCGTCAGGCGTTGCGCGCTGCCGTTGCACGGATGAGCGAGATCATGTTGGGAATGCCCTGCGTCCGGTTCGAGGACAGCTGGTTCTTGAGATCGAATGGGGCAAGTGCGCCTTCGATGTCGGTGTGGGCGACTTCGCCTGCCATCCTGTCCTGCACCGTCAGCAGGACAAGCGCGATGATGCCCTTGGTTATGGCGGCGTTGCTGTCAGCGAGGAAGTGGAGCCGTCCGTCCGGTAGCCGGGTCGGATAGACCCAGACCGCCGCCGAGCAGCCTCGCACGAGTGTGGCGTCGGTTTTGAGTGCTTCAGGCATGGGCTCCAGCGCCCGGCCGAGGTCGATCAGCAGACGATAGCGCTCGTCCGCGTCCAGGAATTCATATTCTTCGTAAATGTCGGAAACCATAGCAGCCATAGCGGCGATATAGGGGGCCGCGCCGATTTGCCTATAGGGAAAAAGCCGTCAGGCCTGGCCAGACCCGCGGGGGTCCGACTGGCGCTCTTCCAGCGCTGCGATGCGCGCTTCGAGCACTCGGATGTGTGCGTGGAGATCGCTGCTTGCCGGAGTCGAGCCGCGTCCGCTGATCAGGGCGCGTGCTACCGTGGCGACGGCAATGATCAAGACGATGGCGACGACCACCGTGAAGGGATTCATGCACTCGGTCCTTTTGGGGCCATCTCGGCGGGCCGGGGCCTGATCCAGCCATTGCGGATCAGGCCCCGATCTACCGTCTAGCGCGTTCAGCCGCCGTTGAAGGTCACCATGGCGTACAGCATGGCGATCGACAGCAGCGTATTGGTGCGGCTGAAGATCATCGCCGTCGTGGCCGCCTTGGCCTTGGTCGCGTCATCGACGACGACGATACCGAGCGCCTTCTTCTGGGCGGGCCAGATGAACACCCAGACATTGAAGGCCATGATCAGCGCCAGCCACATGCCGATGCCGATCAACTGGAAGCCAGGCAAAAAGGTCAGCGCTTCGACCAGATAGCCGGACAGATGCGCGACGATGAGGCCGGTCAGGACGGTGAAAACCGCCGCCCAGCGGAAGAAGAAGAGGGCGCTCGGCGCGATATACTTGGAGACGCCGGGCTTCAGCTCGGCGGGGACCTTGGGCATGGTCGGGATCTGGACGAAGTTGAAATAATAAAGAAGGCCGATCCACACGATGCCGAAAAACACATGGAACCAGCGGAATATCTGGTTGAGACCAGCCTCACCGGCCGGCAGATTGCCAAAGCAGATAATCACCCCGACCGCGAGCAATAGCCCGACCAGCAGTACGAGATGAAGGTTGCCGAAGAATTTAGCCATGTTGCTCCCCTGTATTTGCGGACCCCTCCGTTTTTGGTCGTCCGCCGGTTGATCGCCTGAAGTTAGGGCAAAATCCCGATCCTGTCACATCGAAACTTTTCTGCGGCGTAATCGATTTTCCGATGGGTCGGCGCTGCGCTCCGCCAAATGCCTGCGATTTTGAACCAAATCAAGGCCGGCACGTTGGCCATATGACTGTCCCAGCCGGAGTTTCGACACCATGACTTTCATCCTGCCCGAACTTCCCTATGCCAAGACGGCGTTTGCCGATCGCATTTCGGCGGAGACGTTCGACTATCATCACGGCAAGCACCACCAGGCCTATGTGACCAAGGCGAATGAGATGGTTGCCGACGATCGCGCCCTCCAGGGCAAGTCCCTGCTGGACCTGATCGAGGTCTCCAAAGGCGGCGCGATGCCCGAATTGTTCAATCAGGTCGGACAAATCTGGAATCACAATTTCTACTGGCTGGGGCTCACGCCCGAAAAAATGGAACCGGGCGGCAGGCTCGCGGAGCTGATCAGGGATGGCTTCGGATCCACCCGGGGCCTGATGGACCAACTCGAATCTGTGGCGGTCGCGCATTTTGGCAGTGGCTGGACGGCGCTCAATCTGGCCGACGGCAAGCTCGACATTGCGTCCTATCATGATGCCGACACGCCGGTGGCACATGGCGCCACGCCGCTATTTATCTTCGATGTTTGGGAGCATGCCTATTATATCGATTATCGCAACGAGCGGCCCGACTACGCCAAGACGATACTCGCCAATTGCATCAACTGGACTTTCGTTGCAGAGAATCTGGACGGAAGAGGGGCTTCGCGCGCAAATCTATCGGGTTAAGAGGGCCTGTCGGGCTGAGAGGGCCTAGGAGGGGATCGCGAGGGACCTTTCCGGGCATCGACCCGGTCGATCTGCGCGGCGTGGAAGCAATGACTATATAACGGGTGAGAGACCGAGGAAGCGCGTGATGAACGACTATAATGATGAAGACGCCGATGCTCTTGCCGTCGACAAGCAGCCTGTCCCCGATGAAGTCGCAGACGCCGTGCGCACCCTGATCCGCTGGGCGGGGGACGACCCCGAGCGGGAAGGCTTGCTGGACACGCCCAAGCGGGTCGCGCGGGCCTGGCGGGAATATTGCGAGGGCTATAAGGAAGACCCGGCCTATCATCTCTCGCGTATCTTCCACGAGGTTGGCGGATATGACGAGATCGTCCTGCTGAAGGACATTCCCTTCCAGTCGGCATGCGAACATCATATGGCGCCGATCATCGGCCGGGCGCACATCGCCTATCTGCCGGGTGACTATGTCGTGGGCATTTCCAAGCTTGCGCGCGTACTGCACGGCTTTTCGCGCAGGCTTCAGGTGCAGGAGCGCCTGACGGCCGAGGTCGCCGATTGCATCTGGGAAAATCTGAAACCCCTGGGCGTGGCTGTGGTGATCGAGGCGACGCATGGCTGCATGACCGGCCGCGGTGTTCGCACCCCGGATGTGATCATGAAGACCAGCCGTATGATGGGCGTCTTCCGGGACGATCAGAAGAGCCGCGAGGAAGTGCTCAGCATGATGCGTCGCTGATGCCCCAAAGCGGAGCATCGACACCAAAGCTCGCGCTCGTGACGGGTGGGCACCGGCGGCTGGGTGCGCGGATCGCCGCGGCTCTGGCCGGTGCGGGCTATGCCCTGGCGATCCACGGCAGTCATGGTGCGCAGCCCGATGCGGCGCTCGCGCAGGGCCTGGCCGATGCGAGCCTGCCTTGGCGCGGATTTGTAGCGGACTTCACCGACGCGGGCGGCGCCGAAACGCTCCTTGGGGCCGTCATAAGCCATTTCGGCCGAGCGCCTGATCTGATCGTCAACAATGCGTCGCTCTTTGGGCAGGACAGCCTGGCCACGGTGACGCCGGAGGATCTGGCGGTCCATTTCGCCGTCAATGCATCGGCGCCGGCACAGCTGACCAGGGCCTTTGCCAGGGCCATAGACGCCGATTCGCCGGGGCGCGACCGTTCGATCGTCAACATATTGGACCAGCGCCTGTCCCATCCGCATGGCGACCAATTCGCCTATACCCTCAGCAAGTTCGCGCTGGCCGGCCTGACCCGCGCAAGCGCTCGTGCACTGGCACCGCGCATCCGGGTCAATGGCGTCGCGCCGGGGTTGACCATGGTGACGACGGACTATGCGGAGGACCAGACCCGGCGTCTTGGCGAGATCATGCCGCTTGGCGTGTTGCCGAAGCCCGAGGAAGTCGCTGACGCGGTGTTGTATCTGGCCGGAGCCCGGTCCACTACGGGCCAGATCCTCTATGTCGACGGCGGCGCCCATATGGTCGCCTACGATCGCGACTTCATGAACATGCTGCGGGATTAGAAAGGAAGGCCGGGCATTGCCCGGCCTCCTCGTCAGGCGGGTTTCTTGGGCAGTTCGATTTCTGCCTTCGCCGTTGCCATGGTCTTGCCAAGCTGGTTGGCCATCTTGCAGTCGACCTGGATCATGTGGCGGCCTTCCTCGTCGATGAACTTGTCGAGGATATTGCCGGTCATGACCGTGATGTCGCCGCTCAGTGCCGGGCCGCGATAGGAGCAGGCCGAATGGCGCACCATGCCCCATTCGCCCGCCCAGCCAGCGAAATAGTCTGTGATCCAGGCGCCCATCGACGCGCCATAGCCATAGGCGCGCGGCATGCCGATGAAGCGTGCCCAGCGCGGGAAGAGGTGACCGCGCGACGGGCCGACATAGGCGCCGTCGGTGAACTCGGGATTGATCGCTTCCATCACCGGGTCATTCTCGTGCCCGGTCATTTCCTTGACGAAGCCAAGCGCCTCCATGTCGAGGTCGGTACGGCGGTGGGTGCCGCCCCAGATGGTGAAGATATAGGCGCGCCATTCGGTGGTCAGGGACGCGATCGTGTGGACGCCGAAAACCCGCTCGGGCAGCACGTCGCCGACATTCACATCGTCCCACCAGCGCCGGTCATGGCCCAGGTCGTGCAGCATCTGGATCCACTTGAACTTGCGCGCTTCCAGCGCCTCGAGTTCATCGTCGGTCCATACCGGATCCTCGAAGCCATCGGTGGGCACATTGTCCTTGCCCGCGGCTTGGCTGTAGCGGATCGCGGTCGACCGCTGCTTGGAAATCAGGTCGCCGTCCTGGTTGTAGTAGAAATTGTCGCCGCGCTGGAAACAGGTTGGACCGGCGAATCCGGTTTCCTTCACGGCGTAGTCGAAGGGAATGCGCTCGTTCCAGATGCGATCGCCGCCCTTCATGCGCGGGCCATAGAACCACCATTCGTCACCACCGAACAGCAGGTGCGAATTGGGAATGCCACCGACGCAGGCGGGCGCCGAACCGTGGGCGCAGTCCATGGTGACAGCGAAGCTCTGCGGGGCGACAAGCTTGCCCCAGCGGCTCTGCGCGGCATAGCCTGCATCATAATGAACGCGATTGGGATAGTGCATGCCCTGCACCCAGCGGCGGATGTCGTTGTTGGCGATGGGTTCTACCATGCGCGCTGGCTGCATTGGCTTGCCGAGATACTGGTCGATGTCGGAACAATCGAGGGTCAAACTTGTCACGGACCGCTTGCTTTCAGAATCCTTTTTTGTGCGATGACCTTTAGGCGAGGACGGGCAAAAGGCAACCAAGCTGAGGCGGCTGCCCAAGGGCCGGCGACAAAAACAAGGCCCGCGAGACAGAGTCCCGCGGGCCAAATTTCAGTACGAAAGCCGAAGCGTCAGGCTTCCGCCTCGTCCTCTTCGCCAACCGGCTCGGCGGCAATTTCGCCGGGCTCTGCATTGGGGTCATAATCCTCGGTGAAGCCGGATTCTTCCTTCTCGAACATCGCCGACATGACGTCGACACCGTCCTTCTGGAGGTCCGCTTCCTCGGGCGAGCGCGCGACATTGACCTTGATCGTCACCGACACCTCGGGGTGCAGGGATACGCGAACGTCGAACAGGCCGATCGTCTTGATCGGCCGCTCCAGCACGATCATCGCCTTGGAGACGGCGGTCACACCATCGGCATGCAGCGCGTCGACAATATCGCGAACCGAGACCGAGCCATAGAGCTGGCCGCTGTTCGACGACTGGCGGATCAGTATGATCTGCGTGCCGTCGACATCCTTGGCGGCGCTCTGGGCGTCACTACGGCGGGCGGCATTGTCGGCTTCGATCTTGGCGCGATTGGCCTCGAACAGCTTCTTATTGCTGTTGTTGGAACGCAGCGCCTTCTTGTTGGGCAGGAGGAAGTTGCGGGCATAGCCGTCCTTGACGGTGACGATGTCGCCGATCGCGCCCAGCTTCTCGATCCGCTCGAGCAGGATGATTTCCATGGGTCAGATCCTCACTTCACGATGTAGGGCAGGAGGCCGAGATGGCGGGCGCGCTTGATCGCCTGCGACAGCTCGCGCTGCTTCTTGGCGGAAACGGCCGTGATCCGGCTCGGGACGATCTTGCCGCGCTCGGACACGAAGCCCTGCAGCAGACGAACATCCTTGTAATCGATCTTCGGCGCATCCTTGGCGGCGAAGGGGCAGCTCTTGCGGCGGCGGAAAAATGGGCGTGCCATGGGTTTTGTTCTCCTTATTCGCCGTCGACGGCATCGCGGTCGCGGCGCGGGCCACGATCGCCGTCACCGCGGGGGCCACGATCATCGCGGTCGCGGCGTCCGCCACGGTCCCCGCGGTCGCCACGATCGCTGCGCTCGCTCTTGCGCATCATGACCGACGGGCCGCCTTCCAGCTCTTCCATGCGAACGGTCATGTAGCGGATGATGTCTTCGTTGATCTGGGTCTGGCGCTCGAGCTCGGCGACGACACCTGCAGGCGCGTCGATGTTGAGCATCACATAATGCGCCTTGCGGTTCTTCGCGATCTTGTACGCGAGCGAGCGCAGGCCCCAATTTTCGACCTTGGTCACCTTGCCCTGCTGGGATTCGATGATCGATGTGGCGTTTTCCGCCAGCGCGTCGACCTGGGCTTGCGCCAGGTCCTGACGCGCGAGAAAGACATGCTCGTATAACGGCATGGTTCATGCGTCCTTGTCTTGGCCGATTGCTGACGGGCACCCAATGCGCACGCCCCTCCGGCTGTCGTCTGTCATTCATGTCGCGCACCAAAGCGCGCGAAGCGGGGCCTATGACGGAACGGCGCGAGGAAATCAACCCATGCTTGCGTCAGGCAGCATGCGCGACTAGGGCGCAGCACCAATATTCTCAAACGGGTCGCGGGGCAGGACATGCGGGCATTCATCTTTCCGGGGCAGGGCAGTCAGGCTGTCGGCATGGGACGCGCGCTCGCCGACGCGTCGCCGGTGGCGCGGGAGATATTCCAGGAAGTCGATCATGCGCTCGGCCAGCATCTGTTTCGCCTGATGGCCGACGGGCCGGAGAGCGACCTGATGCTCACCGAAAATGCGCAGCCCGCGATCATGGCCAACGCCATCGCGACGCTGCGGGTGCTGGAGCGGGAGGGGAATGTCATGCTGTCGGCCAAGGCGGACTATGTCGCCGGGCACAGCCTGGGCGAATATAGTGCGCTGTGCGCCGCCGGTGCGCTCGACCTTGCGACGACCGCGCGGCTCCTGAAGACACGCGGGCAGGCGATGCAGGCCGCCGTGCCGGTGGGCGAGGGCGCCATGGCCGCGCTGCTCGGCGCCGACATCGAGAAAGCCGAGGCGCTGGCCGCTGCTGCGGCGGAGGGCGAGGTCTGCGAGGTCGCCAACGACAATGACCCCGGCCAGGTCGTTATTTCCGGCCACAGGGGCGCGGTCGAGCGAGCCGTCGCGCTGGTCAAGGATTATGGCATCAAGCGCGGCGTGCTGCTGCCGGTCTCGGCGCCCTTTCACTGCGCGCTGATGGCACCAGCGGCCGATGTGATGGCGGAGGCTCTGGCGGGTGCGCCTTTGATCGCGCCGGTCGTGCCGGTCTATGCCAATGTCCTTGCCGCCGCCATTGCCGCGCCTGCCGACATCCGGCAACGGCTGGTCGAGCAGGTGACGGGGCGTGTCCGCTGGCGCGAATCGATCGCCGCCATGTCGGAGGCGGGCGTTACGCAGTTCGTGGAATTCGGCGGCAAGGTGCTCGGCCCGATGGTCAAGCGCATCGCGCCGGATGCGACGGTGACCAGCATCGTGACGATGAACGACGTCGAGGCGCTGTTGGCCACATTGTAATGCGTCCGTCACCCTGAGCTGACGAATGGATAGGGGATAGGGAATATGTTCAATCTTTCAGGCATGACCGCACTGGTGACCGGCGCGGCAGGGGGCATTGGCTCCGACATTGCCCGCGCGCTGGCCGGGCAAGGGGTGCGGCTCGCGCTCTCGGGGAGCAATGAGGCCAAGCTTGCCGCCTTTGCGGCGGAACTGGGCGGCGACCATGCCTGTCTGCCCTGCAACCTCTCCGATGCCGCCGAGACCGATGGCCTGGTCCCGCGCGCTGTCGAGGCGCTGGGCGGCAAGCTCGACATCCTCGTCAACAATGCCGGCATCACCCGCGACAACCTCATCATGCGCATGAAGGATGAGGAGTGGGCAGAGGTGCAGCGGGTCAATCTGGAGGCCGCCTTTCGCCTCATGCGGGCCGCCGCGCGGCCGATGATGAAGGCGCGGTTCGGGCGGATCATCTCGATCACCAGCGTAGTCGGCGTCACCGGCAATCCGGGACAGGCCAATTATTGCGCGGCCAAGGCGGGGCTCATCGGCATGAGCAAGAGCCTCGCGCAGGAGCTGGCGTCCCGCTCCATCACGGTCAATTGCGTGGCGCCGGGCTTCATCCGCTCGGCGATGACCGATGCCCTCACCGACGCACAGAAAGACGCGATCAACGGCCGTATCCCGGCGGGCACGATGGGCGAGGGGGCCGACATCGGGGCGGCCGTCGCCTATCTCGCGAGCCGCGAGGCCGGCTATGTCACCGGGCAGACGCTGCACGTCAACGGTGGCATGGCCATGATCTGAGCGCCTGCTGCTAGCCTCTTGCCACCTTGCCGCCTTGGCACTAGGGCAAGACCCGAAACAAAAATTTCACACAACCGAAGGACTACCCATGAGCGAGACTGCGGATCGCGTTAAGAAAATCGTCGTCGAACATCTCGGCGTCGAAGCAGACAAGGTAACGGAAGATGCCAGCTTCATCGATGATCTGGGCGCGGACAGTCTCGACATCGTCGAACTGGTCATGGCGTTCGAGGAAGAGTTCGGCGTTGAAATTCCTGATGATGCGGCCGAAAAGATCGGCACCGTCAAGGACGCCATCGATTATATCGACAGCAAGCAATAAGGTGCCGTTCGGGGCGTAGGGCAGCACGAGTTGCTCCGTCCCGGCAGCTGTTGAATTTTCGACCAGCGGCTCTCCGGCCCGGGCGCGCCCCGCGGATGGGGAGCCGTTTTGTGATTGAGTGCAGGCGCATTTTCAGCACGGTTTTGCGTCTGGAAATGCTCTGGTGATTTATTATCTGACCTTTTTTCGAGCCGATGGCGTAAACGCCCATCTCGAACATGGTCTGGAATTGGGAGTAGCGCATGCGTCGTGTCGTCGTGACAGGTCTGGGCATGGTTACGCCGCTCGGCGCGGACGTCGAGCTGGCCTGGCGGAACATACTGGCCGCGCGATCGGGCGCGGGAACCATCACCCGCTTCGATGCGAGCGATTATGTCTGCCGCATCGCCTGCGAGGTGAAGCCCGCCGACCATGAATATGGCTTCGATCCCAACAAGCGCGTCGACCACAAGGTCCAGCGGCAGGTCGATCCGTTCATCATCTACGGCATCGATGCCGCCGGCCAGGCGCTCGAGGATGCCGGCCTCACCGACATGCCGGAATCCGAGCGGTACCGGGCCGGTTGCTCGATCGGCTCCGGCATCGGCGGCCTGCCGGGCATTGCGAGCGAATCCATCGTGCTCGAGACCAAGGGGCCGCGCCGCGTCTCCCCGCATTTCGTGCATGGCCGTCTCATCAACCTGATTTCGGGCCAGGTCAGCATCAAATATGGCCTGATGGGGCCGAATCACGCGGTCGTGACCGCCTGCTCGACCGGCGCGCACAGCATCGGCGACGCCGCGCGCATGATCGCGATGGATGACGCCGACGTCATGCTGGCGGGCGGCGCAGAAGGGGCGATCTGCCCCATCGGCATCGCCGGATTCAGCCAGGCACGGGCGCTCAGCACCGGTTTCAATGACACGCCGGAAAAGGGCAGCCGTCCCTATGACCGGGACCGCGACGGCTTCGTCATGGGCGAGGGCGCGGGCGTGGTCGTGCTGGAGGAATATGAGCGCGCCAAGAAGCGTGGCGCGAAAATCTATGCCGAGGTGATCGGCTATGGCCTCTCGGGCGATGCCTATCATGTGACGGCGCCGCATCCCGAGGGATCGGGCGCCTTTCGTGCCATGGAAATGGCCATACGCAAGTCGGGTCTGGCGCTGTCGGATATCGACTATATCAACGCGCATGGCACCTCGACCCCGCTCGGCGACGAGCTGGAACTGGGCGCGGTGCGGCGCTTGTTCGGTAATGCGATCGGCAGCCTTTCCATGTCCTCGACCAAATCGGCGATCGGCCATCTGCTGGGCGGCGCGGGCGCGGTCGAATCGATCTTCTGCATCCTGGCGATGCGCGATCAGGTCGTGCCGCCGACGCTCAACCTCGATAATCCGAGCGAGAACTGCATCGGCGTCGATCTCGTCCCGCACCACGCCAAGGAGCGCAAGGTCAAGGCGGTGCTCAACAACAGCTTCGGGTTCGGAGGCACGAACGCCAGCCTTGTCATGATCCCGGTCTGACCGGACCCGCATGCGCCGGTTCGGCCTTCTGATCTTTGCCGTCGGCCTCGCGGCGGTCGCGCTTGTAGCTTTCAATTTTGTTTCGGGCTGGACGGCCACCGGACCGCTGGCAGCGGACAGGACCATCTCGGTTCCGGTCGGCGCCACGCTCCGGAGCGTGGCGCGGGATCTCAAGACGCAGGGCGTGCTCCGCTCCGCCGACGCATTTGTTACCCGCGCCCGGATTTTCGGGGGTTCGGCGCCGATCAGGGCGGGCGAATATCTGGTCCCCAGGGGCGCGAGCAACCGCGATATCCTGGCGATTCTGCAGGGTGGCCGCGTGATCAACCATTTGATCACGATCCCGGAAGGCATGCCCTCGGTCCTCATTTATGAACGGCTGCTCGGCGAACCGGAGCTGACCGGAACCGTCACCGTGCCACTCGAGGGATCGGTGCTGCCGGACAGCTATGCCTATCAGAAGGGCGAAAGCCGGGCGGCGGTGCTGGCCCGGATGCAGGCGGCGATGACGCGCTATATCACCGATGCCTGGCCGAAACGTGCCGGCACCGCCGTCGTGAAAACGCCGCAAGAGGCGATCATTCTCGCATCGATCGTGGAGAAGGAAACGGCGGTGGCGGCGGAGCGCCCGATCGTGGCTGGCGTGTATGGCAACCGGCTGCGCCGGGGCATCATGCTTCAGGCCGATCCGACCATCATCTACCCGATCACCAAGGGCAAGCCGCTGGGCCGCCGCATCCTCAAATCGGAAATCGCGGCGGTAAACGGCTATAATACCTATGCGATGACGGGCCTCCCCATGGGGCCGATCGCCAATCCCGGACGCACCGCCATCGACGCCGTGCTGAACCCGGCCCAGACCAAAGCGCTGTATTTCGTCGCAGACGGCAAGGGCGGGCACATATTTTCGGACACGCTTCAGCAGCAGAACGAGAATGTCCGGAAATGGTTCGAGATCCGGCGGCAACGGGGCGAGCTGTAAGCTATAATCGCCTCAGTCATTCACTGATGCCAGTTTAAGTGATTTCACAAATGAGGCACGGTGCTCCATTTGGCGTCCACACCCAACGAACCAAATGGAGCCTCCCATGATCGGACGTCATATCCCCGAAGTCACCCTCAAGACCCGCATACGCGATGAGAGCATCGGCGGGGATAATCCCTTCCGCTGGCAGGATGTGCACACCGCCGACCTGTTCAAGGGCAAGCGGATCGTCGTTTTCTCGCTGCCCGGCGCCTTCACCCCCACCTGCTCTAACGAGCAATGCCCGGCCTTCGAGCGGCTCTATGACGAGTTCAAGGCCGCCGGCGTGGACGAGGTCTATTGCATCTCCGTCAACGATGCCTTTGTCATGTACCAGTGGGGCAAGCATCTGGGCGTAAAGAAGGTACAGCTGCTGCCCGACGGCTCGGCTGATTTCACCCGGCGCATGGGCATGTTGATCCGCAAGGACCATGTCGGCTTTGGCGAGCGCAGCTGGCGCTATGCGATGGTCGTGGACGATGGCCTCATCAAGGCCTGGTTCGAGGAGCCCGGTATCAACGATGAGGGGCTGGATGACGATCCCTATGGCGAAACCCGGCCGGAGCGCGCACTGGAATGGGTGAAGACCAACCCGGCATGACGCAGAGTCCCATCCCGGTCTCCCCGGAGGACCGGGATGGGACGGGCCCGATCATCGTCACCGCGCTGATGGCACCGCGTGATCAAACATGGGCCGATGTTATGCGGCGACGCCTCTATCCGACGGAACGGAATTTCGTCGATGCCCACATCAGCCTGTTCCGTCATCTCCCGCCGAGTTGTCTCGACGAGCTGAAGCAGGAACTGCGCACCATCACGCGAAATAGCGCACCGGCGGCCAGCATCGATCGCCTGCTGCCGCTGGCGCAGGGCGTCGCCTATCATGTCAACAGCGCGGGTTTGCTCGTGCTCCGCGAGGGGCTGGCGGATCGCTTCTCCGGATTGCTGACCCCGCAGGACGCGGTGGCGCCCCAGCTGCACATCACCGTGCAGAACAAGGCCACGCCGGAACTGGCCCGCGCTACCCTGGCCAACCTGCGGGCCGAGTTCTCACAGCGGCGGATCACGATCGCGGGCATTGCCCTGTGGTATTATCGCGGTGGCCCCTGGACGCCGATCGCGACCTTCAAGTTTCGCGGCTAGGCCAGCCCGACTTCCTTGAGCGGGATCGATGCATCGCCGAGTTGCGCCAGGTCCAGCTTCGAACCGGCGAGGACATGGGCGCGTCCCTGCGCATAGTCCTTGACGGCGTTGACGCAATCCAGCGCGATGACGCTGCCGCGCCGTAGATAAACGACCGAAAAGGAGCGCGTGGCCGGATCGCCGCGCAGCACGCTATGGTCGTGCCCGGTCGAGAGGCCGACCGTCTGCAGCTTGAGATCATATTGGTTGGACCAGAACCAGGGCAGGGCATCATATTCCTTGGTCGCCTCGCCCAATATGTGCTGGACCGCCAGCTTTGCCTGGTCATTCGCGTTCTGCACGGACTCGAGCCGGATCTGCTGTCCCTCGGCAAAATGATTGGCATGGGCCGCGCAGTCGCCGACCGCGTAAATATCCGGCAGGCTGGTCCGGCAAAATCCATCTACATCGACGCCGTTCCCGCCAGAGGCGCCCGCTGCGATCAACGGTCCTGTCTCGGAGACGATGCCGATGCCGACAATCACCAGTTCGGCGGGCAGGACCGTGCCGTCGTCCATCCTGACGCCAGTGGCGCGCCCGTCCTTGACCTCAATGCAGTCCATGCGTTGGCCAGTGCGCAGGTCGACGCCATGGGCGCGGTGCTCGGCCTCGTAGAAGGCGGACAGCTCGGGTCCCGCGACACGGGCCAGAACGCGGTCTAGCGCTTCCAGCAGCACCACTTTCTTGCCCAGCTTGGTCAGCACGGCTGCGGCTTCCAGCCCGATATAGCCGCCGCCGATGATGACGACGTTCTGGACCGACGGAAGCGCCGCCATGATGGCATCGACGTCGCTGCGCCGCCGAACGGCATAAACGCCGCTGGCGGTGGCACCGGCGCAGCTCAGCAGGCGCGGCGTTCCGCCCGCCGCCCAGATGAGCTTGCCATAGCGATGCTTCGTACCGTCGGTCAGGGTCAATTCATGGGCCTGGGCATCGACGTCGGTGACGCGCTGGCCCAGCATCATGGTGATATTGCGCTCGTCCCAGAAGCTGGCCGGACGAATCATGATGCGGTCGAAAGTCTTTTCGCCGGCCATATACTCCTTGGACAGGGGCGGGCGCTCATAGGGCGGTTCGGGCTCATCGCCGATCATGCCGACGCTGCCTTCGAACTTTAGCTGGCGGAGCACGATTGCAGCTTGCGCACCGGCATGGCCCGCACCGACAATCAGGACGTCGAAATGGCTCATGATACTTGTTTCTCCCCCGCTACAACCGGCACGCGCCGTTGCGCATCATGCGCGGGCATTTGCCAGAGCATCGCCTTTCGCGCAACGGGTCTGCGACCCATTGACCCTGCCCGGAACGCTGCGTATATCGCCCCGACCCAAATGGCCGGTTGATCCGGTCTTGCGGCTTGAAAGAGACGCGGGGCGGAGTAGCTCAGTTGGTTAGAGCACGGGAATCATAATCCTGGTGTCGGGGGTTCAAATCCCTCCTCCGCTACCATTCCCTTATCCGGAAGCTTCCGACAGCTTCCGTATTTTTTCCAAAAATCGAAAGAAAAGCAGAGGGTTGCGGGTGACTCGCGTCCGCAAGCGCCCATGGCCTTCCACATGCAGCTAGATTTGGTGTGGGGGTATTTTGGGGGTAGTTTTGCGGAGTATCGGAAAGGAGCGATACCCCCATGCCTCTGACGGAGACTCAAACCAAAAATACCAAGCCACGCGAGCGAGCGTACAAGCTCGCCGATAGCGAGGGCTTGTTCCCACTCGTCCAACCAAACGGAACGAAGCTTTGGCGGATGAAGTACCGCTTTGCCGGCAAGGAGAAGTTGCTGTCGTTTGGGGCTTATCCGGCATTGGGGATCGCAGCCGCCCGGGACAAACGCAAAGCGGCCAAGGCGCTCCTTGGCGAAGGCAAAGATCCAATGAGGGCCAAGGGCGAGGTAGTATCGGAGAGCGGTGACACCTTTTACATGGTGGCGAAACGCTGGCACGAGAACCGCCAGTCGGCATTGAACCCGGCACATGCCGAACGTGTCTGGTCACGAATGGAGCGGGACGTGTTCCCCTCCATCGGACAGAGGCCCATCGACGAGATCACGGCCCCAGAGGTCCTGGAGATGATCCGCAGAATTGAGACACGCGGCGCGCTCGACATCAGTCGACGTGCCAAGGAAGGGGTGGGGCAGGTTTTTCAGTTCGCGATTGCTTGCGGGCTGGCATCCAGTGATCCCACAGCTCATCTTCGCGGAGCGCTTAAGCCCCGGCCCAGGGTGAAGCACATGAGCCGCCTTCCTCTGGTATTACCCGCATTCCTCGAAAAGTTGCGGGCCTACCAAGAGGAAGGTGACCGGCGGTCGTCTATTACCCGCGATGCGGTACTGTTCGCCTTGATGACGTGGGTCAGGACAAAGGAGCTTCGGCTTGCCGTCAAATCCGAGTTCGAAGATCTCGATGGTACGGACCCGGTCTGGCGCATTCCGGCAGCGCACATGAAGATGGGGCGCGAACACATTGTTCCACTTTCAGCACAAGCCGCGCAAATTGCCAGAAACATGGTATCGACGGCGACCGGTGATTACCTGTTTCCCAGGCCCCACCCACACAAGCCGCTATCTGAAAAAATGCGATGGCAGTGCCACCGAACAGTAGAGCTTTCAATGTCATTTCTCGATCCTTCTATAGCTGAATCGAGGGAGAACATATAAAGAACATATGGCGTAGGAAAATGGTTTGGCGCTGGTGCAGAGCGGAGGCTGCACGGAGAGGGCACCTTAGCGGGAGTAGGTCGATGCCCCAGCTAAAGAATACTCATCAACTCGAATGCCGCGCCCGCACGATTGTCGAAAGTCTCAAGGGAACAAGGCGCCAGGGCAAGGGCATGTGCTGCTGTCCCGCTCACGACGATCGCACACCGTCGCTCAGCGTGACCCTTGGGCGAAAGGCCATCCTGTTCCATTGCTTCGCCGGATGTTCGAATGAGGACGTCATTGCAGCATTGGATCAGGGCGTTCGCAGCCGCGAGCTCTTTGACGGTCTGGCGCTGGGACCGCCGATCGGCAAAATCAGGGTGACTTCAATCCCAATGCGCGACGCTTGTGGCAATCGGCATCGGCGATCTCCGACAGCCCCGTCGGACGATATCTCGCACAGCGCGGTCTCCAGCACGCATCTGACCGGTTCCGTTACCTCGAACATACGCCGCTTGGGCCACACGGGGCTGTCCAATTTCTCCCTGCGATGTTGGCGGCAGTCACGACTGACATTGGCATTATCGCAGTACACAGGACATTTCTCGACGTGGCGAGCGGCAAGCTGGCCGGTTTCGAGCGGCCCAAGCGCGCGCTGGGCAGCCTTGGCTCTGGTGCCGTCAGGATTGCGCCGGCAGTGCAGGGGCGTCTGGGGCTCGCCGAAGGAATCGAGAGCGCCCTCTCAGCCATGCAGTTGTTCGGGATCCCTTGCTGGGCAACCCTTGGGAACGAGCGGTTCGGTCTCGTTTCGATCCCGGAGAGCGTGCGCAAGCTCTTCCTGTTCATCGACAATGACGCCGGAGGTTCTCTCGCCGAGCATCGCCGCCTTGTAACTTGCTGGTTTGCTCATTGAACCTCTCCTTATCGCCCTAGTGCGGCTGGTGGCGGGATTATTGACAACCGGTGGCATCCGCGCAACCCTTGAACCGGCTGGTCGTCAGCTGACCCTCCGCGCGCGGGAACGCTGCCCGCCACGGGAGGGCAGGGGAGCGGAAAAGCGATGCCATCGCTGGTTGGGCGGCTGGATGCCGACGGAGTTGTCACGCTGACGCTGAACCGGCCGGATGTGCTCAACGCGCTCTCCGCCGCAAGCTTCCGGGAACTGCGCGCCCACATCGATGCGATTGCCGCACGGACTGATGCGGTCGGCTGCGTGGTGCTTCGCGGCGAGGGCCGATCTTTCTGTGCTGGCGCCGACCTGAAGGCGTTCAAGGATCGCAAACCCGGCGACCCCGACCCGACGCCGTTCAATCGGGCGACGATGTCGGCGCTCGCGGCCCTGCCGCAACCTGTCATCGCCGCGGTGCACGGCCACTGCATGACCGGCGGGCTCGAACTGGCACTGACCAGCGACATCATCATCGCGGCGGAACACGCGGTTTGCCGATACCCACCAGAAGTGGGGCCTTCATGCCGGGGGCTGACCCAGCGTCTCCCGCGCCGGATCGGCAGCGCCACGGCCGAGGAGATGATGTTCTCCGGCCGGGAGGTGCTGGCGGACGAATCCCTGCGCATCGGCCTGGTGAACCGGGTCGTGCCGCTTGATCGTCTGCGGGGTGAAGTCCACGCCCTCGCGGTGCAGATCGCGGGACATCCGCGTGGCGTTGCCCGCTGGGTCAAGGCCACCATCGACAGGGGACTGGAAATGTCGCTGGAGGATGGACTTGCCCTTGAGATCGAGACGAACCCCGGGCGGAATGCCGATCTTGATGCCCAGTTGTCGCAGGGTGGTTTCTGAGCGGTTGTCGGGCAGCTTTGCCAATCCGGGGTGGAACGCAGATGCGATTCGAGGATAATCCAAGTTTCTCGGGCATGCGGTTGCCGCTGGTGGCGGCGCCGATGTTCCTGGTGACCGGCCCCGACATCGTCATTGCCGCCTGCACTGCGGGCATCATGGCGGTCGCGGCATCAGCCTCGGCGCGATCTGCCGAAGAGTACGGCGAGTGGCTCGATCGCATCACGCAGGAACTGGCCGCGTTTCAATCGCGGACGAGCAGGCGGGCCGGGCCGTGGGCGGCCAATCTCAGCGCCGGTGCCAGCCGCAACAAAGACCGTGCCGCCCGGTTCGAGAAGGAGTTGGATTTCTGCAGGCGGCGGCGGGTGCCGATCGTTTTCAGTGTCGGCGGGGCGCCTGCCGATCTGATCAGGGAAGTCCATGGCTGGGGTGGCCTGGTCTTCCACGATGCCACCAGCGTGCGCCATGCGGAAAAGGCGGCGGAAGCAGGGGTCGACGGCATCAACCTGATCGCCGGCGGCGGGGGTGGCCATGCAGGGTCGGTCAACCCGTTCGCGCTGGTGCCGCAGGTCCGGCGGTTTTTCGATGGCGTCATCGTGCTCGGCGGCGCAATCAGTACCGGCGAGGGCATCGTGGCAGCGCGGGCGCTCGGCGCGGACCTTTGTTACATGGGTACCCGCTTCATCGCCACGCAGGAGTCGATGGCGCCTCAGGCCTACAAGGACATGCTGGTGGCCGTGGACACCAGCGATATCCTCTACACCCCGGCATACACCCACGGCATTCCCTGCAACCTGATGAAGACATCGATCCGGGCCAACGGTTTCGATCCCAACCGACTGGACGTCGAAGTCACCCCGGAAAATCCGCTGTTTGCCGAGTGCACACCGTGGCGGGACATCTGGGCGGCCGGCCACGGCGTCGGTCTGATCGATGACGTGCCGACGGTCGCCGCGCTGGTCGATCGCATCGAGCGGGAATACGACGAGGCGCTTGCCCATTTGAATCGGCGAACGAACGAGCGGAGTGAGCAAGACATGCGCCGCTGAGGATCGCATGGCGCCAGGATAACCGAAGGGAGAGCCGCATGACCAGGAAACGCGTGGCGGTCTGGGGCACCGGACGATTGGAATGCCGGGCCTGCGTGGCCTGATCGATCACCCCGAATATGAGCTGGTCGGACTTCTGGCCTGGGCGCCGGAAAAGGTCGGCCGGGATGCCGGCGACATTGCCGGCCGGCAGAAGACCGGTGATTGCCACGGACAATCCAACCGACCTGCTCGCCCTCGACCTCGATTGCCTGGTCTACCAGGGCAACTATTCACACCGCGAGGGAGAGTGCGTCGCTGACGTGATCCCGTTCCTCGAAGCCGGGGTCAATGTCGTCGGTCCGGCATTGATGGATCTGATCGCGCCGGACTTCGGCCGCAAGGAATTCGTCGAGCCAATCGCCAGGGCCTGCGAGAAGGGCCATTCCTCGATCTTCTGCGGCGGCACCGACCCCGGCTACATGACCATCGGTTACCTGTTCAGCCTGCTGTCGGGCGCGGGCGTGGTGGATTGCGTCGATGTCTGCGAGATCGCCAATCTCAACGGCTACAGCAGCTTCCTGTCGATCGTGAACTGGGGTTTCAACCAGCCGCTCGATTACCGCGCCGATGTTCTACGACGACATCGGCAAGGGCTGGCACGAAAGCACGATCTGGGGCATCGCGCAGTATCTCGGCGTCGAACTCGACGAGATCGTCCAGACTTACGAGACCGCCGCGCTCGACCATGACTACGACGCGGCCTGTGGCAGGGGGCTCGCCGGCACCATCGCCGCGATCCGCTGGACGATGAAGGGCATGCACCAGGGCAAGCCGCTGATCATCTACCGCAAGGTCGAGCGCTGCCACACCGATGCCGGGCCGGCGATCGGGGTCAGGCATCGGCGGGCGCGAAGGTGATCATGACTTTCGCACTCGATGTCTGCTTGGCGATGGCAAAGGCATTGTCGAACTCGCTGAACGGGAATGTGCCGGTGACGTAGGCATCCAGCACCGCCGGATCGATCTCGGGCAGCTCGGCCAGGACATCGCGCAAGTCCTGCTGGTAGGGGCCGACCGTCGTCATCTCGATCTCGCGCAGCATCAGTACGCGAAAATTCAGCGGGACCGGGTTGAGGTAGATCGCGCCGACAACCAGGCGGGAACGGAACTTGGCCAAGCCGCTGATCTGGTCGATGATCCCCGGGGCCCCGGCCAGATTGTAAAACACATCGGTGCCGACCGTTGGCGATCCACTGATTGCCTGCGCGGAGCCGTGAAGTTCGGCCAGGCGGTCCTGCAGGTTTTCCTTGGCGGGATTGATCGTCGCATGGGCGCCCATCCGTCGCGCATGGGCCAGCCGCTCCTCGGCAATGTCGATCGCGACGACATGGCGCACGCCGCGCCGGGCCAGCCACAGACGGCGGCGGGGCCGATCGGCCCACAGCCGAAGACGGCAGCCTGGGTCTCCGGCCCCGGCTTTCCCTGGTTGACCGTGTGCAGCCCCACCGCCAGCGGCTCGACCAATGCGGCCCGCGCCAGGTCGATGCCTTCGGGGATCGGCAGCAGCGTCTTGCCGAGAGCCGCATCAGGGACAACGACATGGCTGGCGAAGGCGCCATCGTGGATGCCGGCGCCGATGGTGCTGCCGTCGCTCGCCGTCGGATTGATGAACACCCGCATGCCCGGCGTGACCGTATCGACCTTGCTGCCCACCGCCTCGACGATTCCCGTCGCCTCGTGGCCGAGCGCCATCGGCAGGCCATCGGCACGCAGCGATCCCCAGTTGACGAAATGGAGGTCGCTGCCGCAGATGCCGCAGGCAGCAACCCGTACCAAGGCATCGCGCGGCCCGCAGACGGGAAACGGCGCCTCGTCGATCGAGTAGCTGCCTGGGGTGTGCACGCGCACGGCCTTCATGATCGTATTCTCCGGGAAATAGCAGGCGTTCTGCAAGCCCTAGCACGGTGCGCCGCTCGGGAGAACCCGGCAGGGCGGAAGCGATGTCCGGCGGCGGTGCCCTGCCGGTTACAGGATTGTCGTGATCCCGCCACCGTCGACCCGCAGCGCGGCGCCCGTCGTGGCCGATGCCTGTTCGGATGTGACGTAGATCACCATGTTGGCGACTTCCTCGGTGGTTGCCAGCAACGGGGTCAACTGGGTCGGACGGTGTTCGGCAATGACCTGCCGCTGGGCCTCCTCGAAGGTGATGCCGGCGTCCTCTGCCATCTGCTGGACCATCTCGGTGATCTGCTCGGTGAGCGTGGTCCCGACGATGATCGAATTGCTCGTCACCCGCGTGCCCCGCGCCCGCTCGGCGAGGCCGCGGGCAATGGCCAGCACCGCGGTCTTGGTTGTGCTGTAGTGCATGCGTTCGACCCGGGTGGTGACGCCGGATTCGCTGGAGAGGAACACCACCCGGCCCCAGTCGCGCGCCAGCATTCCCGGCATGTAGTGGCGCGAGAGGCGCACGCCGCTCATCACGTTGGTCTCGAAGAAGCGGAACCATTCCTCGTCGGGAATGTCGAAGAAGTCGCCCTCGGAATAGATGCCGAGGTTGTTGACCAGGATATCGGCCTCGGGCGCCAGGCGGACGAAGCGCTCGACATCCTGCTTGCGCGCCAGGTCGGCGGCGATGCCCTGGACCTTGACTCCGGGATATTGCGCCGAAAGCTCGGCAACAACGGTGTCGGTCACGTTCTGCCGGCGGCCGTTGACGACGATATCGGCGCCGGCACTGGCCAGCCCCTTCGCAATCGCCAGGCCGATTCCGCCGGTAGACCCGGTGATGACCGCGGTACGGCCAGTGAGGTCGATCTTCATTGCGGCATTCCGTCTTCCGTACCGATGGCCGGCCTGCTCACAATGTGCTCGGCCATGCGGTCGACGATATCGCGCGCGCCCATCAGCAGGGCGCCGGCGTCGATCAGGTGTTCGCTGCCGGTGATCATCGAGGAATCGTCGGATGCGAGGAACGAGATCAGCTTCGCCACCTCGGCCGTGTCCATGATCGTGCGCAGCGGGATCAGGCTCGCTACCCAGTCAAGCGGCACGACTTCGGTCTGGGGCGTCCTCATCCAGCCAGGGTGCACCGAGTTGATGCGGATATTCTCCGGCCCGAGCATGTGGGCCGCGTGCTTGGTCAGGCCGGTGATGGCGAACTTGGAGGCACCGTAGGCCAGACCGCCGGAGGAATGGATGCCAGCGGTCGAGGAAATGTTGACGATCGATCCCTTGCCGGCCCGGCGCATCGCCGGCACCACCGCCTTCATGCCGAGGAAGCTACCCATCGCATTGACCTCGAAGCAAGATCGAAACAGCTCTTCGGTGACCTCGTCATAAGGCACCTGCTCGATCAACGCGGCATTGTTGACCAGGACGTCGACCGAACCGAACGCCGTTTCCGCCGCGGCGACCGCTTCTGCCCATTCACCGGCCTTGGTCACATCCATGCGGCGGAACACGACGGCATCGCCGATGGATTCGGTCGTTGCCCGGCCTTGTTCCTCCAGCACATCGCACAGCATGACCCGCGCCCCTTCACGGGCAAGGTCAGCCGCAATGCTGGCGCCCAAGCCGCGTGCCGCTCCGGTAACGATCGCGTTCTTGCCATTCAGCCGCATGCTCACTCCCGATGGTCTGTTGTGCTTGTCCGGCCATTCGGGCCGCCGCCGGCTAAGTGCTGCGGAATCTGCCGATCGTCAATTGGAAAACTTGACTCGCCACCCGTTCTGCGGTCTCGGATGCCCGAAAGGTTTCTGGACCCTCGAAGGGTGGGCGGAGAGAGCGGATGGTATTCGATTATGTGATCGTCGGCGCGGGTTCGGCTGGGTGTGTCGTGGCGAACCGGCTGTCGGAGGATCCCAACGTCAGCGTCGCCATCATCGAGGCCGGGCCGGAGGACAAGCACCCGGCCATCCACATGCCGCGCGGCTTTCCGAAGGTCTTCCAGCATCCTGAATTGGTGTGGCGCTATGACGCCAAGGTCGGCGGCGGCAGTAACCGGGACGAGCTGTGGATCCGTGGACGGACGCTGGGCGGCTCCAGCTCGGTCAATGGCATGGTCTACGTGCGCGGCCACCCCGAGGACTATGACGGCTGGAACAGGATGGGGCTGACCGAATGGGGCTGGCCGCAGATGCTGGCCGCCTACAAGGCCATGGAGAACCATCCGCTGGGGGCTGACGAGATGCGCGGTTCGGGCGGTCCGCTGGATATTTCGACCTATCCGGGCAAGCATCCGCTGGCCGAAGCGTTCATCGAGGCCGCAGGCGAACTCGGCCTGCCCCGGCGTGAGGACCTCAACCGTGAGGCGCAGGATGGGGCCGGCTATTATTTCCGCACGATCCACCGCGGCCGGCGCAACTCGTCGGCCAAGGCGTTCCTCAGGCCGGCGCGCAATCGCCCCAACCTGACCGTGATCACCGGCATGACGGTGGAGCGGCTGGTGTTCGACGGGCTGCGCGCGACCGGCATTTCCGGGCGCCGGAACGGCGAGGCGGTTACCATCGAGGGGCGCGAGATCATCGTCAGCGCAGGCGTGCTCAATTCGCCGCTGCTGCTCCAGCGCTCGGGGATCGGCCCGGCGCCCTTGCTGCAGCGACTCGGCATTCCGGTCGTTGCCGACCGGCGCGAGGTCGGGCAGAATCTGCGCGATCATCGCGGCAGCACCGGGATCCAGCTCCGCGTCAGCCGGGACAGCCTGAACCGGCAGTTCTCCGGCCTCAATCTCGTGCTCAACGTGCTGCGCCAGCAGCTGTTCGGCACGGGACCGCTGGCCGACTGCGCGTTCGAGGCCGGCGCCTTCCTGCGCACCCGGCCCGATCTCGATCGGCCGGATGCCCAGCTGTTCATGGGCGCGTTTTCGGTCGACGGCTCCAAGTCCTTCACCGAGACCGTGCTGGAGCAGGATCACGGCATGATGATCGGCGGCTATATCCTGCGCCCCTACAGCGCGGGCTTTATCGAGATCACCTCGCTCGATCCGTTCAGCAAGCCACTGATCGATGCCAACGTGCTCAGCGATCCGCGTGACCTTGAGCCGGCGCTCAACCTGTTCAAGTTCGCCCGGCGCTTTGCCCATACCCGTGCGCTCCAGCGCTTTGGCGCGGTCGAAACCGTGCCGGGCATTGATTTTGCAAGCGACGACGATTTCATGGCCTACATCCGCCAGACCTCGCAGCCCGGCATCCATGCCACCGGAACCTGCCGGATGGGCACCGACGATGACGCCGTGCTCGATGGCCGGCTGCGGGTAAAGGGGATCGAAGGCCTCCGCGTGGCCGATTGCTCGGCGATGCCCAACCAGGTTTCCGGCAACACCAACGGACCGGCGATGGCCTTCGGTTATCACGCCGCCAGCCTGATCAAGGAGGACCGCAAGGCGGGCCGGTGAAACGGACAGCAGGATGACAGTGGGTTGGACGGAGGGAGACGAGGATGAAACTGCACCCGGAGGACCTGTTCGAAATCCACAATCTTGTCGCCGAGATTTCCTACATGGTCGACGAACGCCGCTGGGATGACCTTCCGCGGCTCTATGCAGAAGACGGCGTTTTCGATGCCTCGCTGGTCGGCTATCCGGTGGTAGAGGGGCAGGCGGCGTTGCGCCGCCACATGGAAACCGCCAACCATCCCCTGGCGCACTATACCACCAACACCGTGGTCAAGCCGATCGATGCCGACAGCGCCAATGTCGTCAGCATGATCATCGGCGCGTGGCAGAACGGCGATTTTTCCGCCGGCGCGACCTATCGCGACCATGTCGTCCGCACGCCGCAGGGCTGGCGGATGAAGCGACGGACGGTGATGCGGGGGCCGGATCCGCTACCCGGGAATTAGGCGAGGGGGCTTATTCCAGCTGCACGGTCGGTGCAGCCAGGTCTCAGTCCCGCATTGCCGCCAGCGCGGCGAGATCTTCGGCCGACAGCTTCCAGCTGGCTGCCGCAGCATTGGCGGTGGCCTGTTCCGGCCGGCTCGCGCCGGCGATGATGGAGGCGACGCTGTCCTGGGCGGCGAGCCATGACATTGCCAGCTCGAGCACGCTGCGTCCGCGTTCGCGGGCAAAGGCTTCGAACTGCGCGACCTTGGCGATGCGCTGGTCGGAAAGCTGCTTCTCGCGCAGGATCCCGTTGATGAAGGACTCGGCCTCGAACCGGGACCCGGCCGGGGCCGCGGCGCCTGCCGCATACTTGCCGGTCAGCAGTCCGCTGGCGAGCGGGAAGAACGGGATCAACCCGAGCCCGTGCCGACGGCAGGCGTCGAGCGCCCCATCCTCGGCTGGATTGTCGAGCAGGTTGTACTGATTTTGCGCGCTGGCGAACCGGGCCAGGCCGGCATCGCCGCTGGCCGCCATGGCAGTATCAATCATCGGGCCGGAGAAGTTGCAGCAGCCGATCTCGCGTACCTTGCCGTCCTTGACCAGCCGGGTCAGGGCCTCGAGCATTTCATCGATCGGCACGTTGGGGTCAGGGAAATGCTGCTGATAGAGATCGATATGGTCCGTGCCCAGGCGCCTGAGGCTTCCCTCGGCAGCCTCGATCACCCGCTGGCGGCCATGCTTGTCGGGATCGGCTGCATCATAGACGCTGTATTTCGTGGCAATGATCACGTCATTGCGGCGGGGCCCCAGCACCCGGCCGATGATCTCCTCCGACCGGCCGGAACCGACGAAGGAATCGATGCTGTATTCCTCGGCCGTGTCGATGAAGTTGATCCCGGCATCGAGCGCGGCATCGATGATACGGGCGGAATCCCGCTCGTCGCACTTGCGACCGAAGAAATCAGTGCCGAAGTTGTTGCCGCCCAGCCCCACGAGTGAAACCGAGAGGCTGCCGATGCTGCGCTTTTCCATGTCGCCTCCGGGACCGTTCAGGTGCAGTTCGCCATCATGCCGCCGTCGATCGTGATCGTGTCGCCGGTGTGATAGCGGGACATGTCGCTCGCGAGGTAGACGACAATGCCTTCGAGGTCGGCACCGAAGCCGACCCGGCCCATCGGGATTTTCTGCTTCAAGGCCTCTGCGACCGGCGAGTCTTCATCGCCGAGCGCGGTGACGAAATAGCCCGGGCAGATGACGTTGACCCGGACACCGTGCGGCGCGAATTCCACCGCCATGGCTTTCGACATCGAATTCAGCCCACCTTTGGCGGCGGCATAGTGTTCCATGCCCGGCACCCCGGCGAATACCGCGAGACTGCCGTTGATCACGATCGACCCGCCCGGGTCGCCCGCCGCAGCCCGCGCCTTCATGTGCCGTGCCGCCTCGCGGCAGGTGTAGAAGGCGCCATGCAGGTTGACCGCGAGCAGGTTGTGCCAGACCGAGCTGGTCATTTCGTCGAACGGGGTAATGTCGCCCACACCGGCGCTGGCGATGACGCAATCGAGCCTGCCGAACTCCGCCACCGCCGCGGCGAACCCGTCCACCACCTGCTGCTCCACCGCGACATCGACGGCACGGTGCGAGACTCGGCCACCATGGGCACGCACCTGCTCGGCGGCCTCCCGGTTGCGGTCCTCGCGCCGGCCCCAGATGATCACGTCGGCCCCTGCCCGGGCGAGCCCGTCGGCAAAACCGAGGCCAAGGCCCGCATTCGCGCCGGTCACCAGGACCACCTTGCCGGCCAGGCTGAAGGAATTGTTCGCCATATTGGTCATTTCACCTCGATGCGGACTTCGGGGAATCGCTCGAAATAGAAGCCGAAGCGTTCGCGCACCTTGGCCGGGTCCAGGCCGAAGTCGCCGCGAAGATCGTAGACCAGCTGGCCCATCTTGCGCGTATTCGCGTCGATCGCACCCTGCAACGAAGCGCGGGTCTGCTCGTCGAACAGGAGGCCGGCCTTGCGGTAGATCGCTTCCATCTCGCCCATCGGATCGGCAATGAGCTTGTGGAAATAGAGGTCGTAGGCCCGGTCAGGATCCAGCTGGTCGCGCTGCTCAACGCAGCGCCGCAACATCCGCTCGTAGCGATCGATCCAGTATTCGGAGATCTGGTCGAAGTCGAGCCGGTTCTGGGTGAACCGCGCAGCATAGCCCATCATCGCGATGCCCGACTGGATCGAAGCGACCGGATCGCGATGGTTGATGATCAGGAACGCGCCCGGAAATGCTTTGGCGATTGCCGCGAGCTGTTCCATGTGCTGCGGGCACTTGCCGACCCAGCGGCTCGGTCCCCGCTGATAGACCAGCGCCTTGATCGCCCGGCGCAGATAACCCAGCCAGGGCGCCGGATCGTGCGAGAGCTGGTAATCGCGCCATTGCGGGATATTGGCGAACCACTCGAAGTAGTAGCCGCCGAAGTCCATGCCGGTGAGTTCGATATCCTCGGTAATGTGGTCCGGCGTGAACTCGTGGCTGAGCTTGGCGAACGGGTTGATCGCGTCAGCCTCGATCCATTCGGCATCGGCCAGGTCGTAGCGGATGTCCTTGCCGTCCTTAAGGTAGGGATCGGCGACCGGTCGCAGGCCTTCCCAGTGCTGAAGCGAACGCAGCCGCTGGTCCGCGGCGAGCAACTGCAACGTGAACGTCGTGCCCGAGCGCGGCAACCCGGCGTCGATCAGCGGCGGTTCCAGTTCGACATTCTCGACATCGGGGTGGCGCCGGATGAAATCTTCCAGCTCCAGACGGGCCCGCAGGAAGCGGACCGCCAGCCCGAAAAAGCCAGCACGCGCCGCGGGGGCGAGATTCGTGTCGGCATCCGCGGACGCCATGATCAGCTCGAGGCGAGGCAGAAAATCCTCATCGCCCATGTAATCCAGCCCGGTCTGCGCCTTGGCCGCCTCGATGACGGCAGCCGCGCTCAAGGTGACCGGATTAGCCGTCGTATATTCGACCATCTGCCGCTGGGCCTCGGTAAGCACCGGTGCCTTCATGTCGGTAATGCGTACTTTTTCCGCAGTCATCGGTGTTCCAATCCTCGATCCCAAATACTGTTGCGTCAGGCGATGGCCTTGCGTGCTGCGGCGATGCGGCCTTCGAGCCACCCCAGCAGATCGAAGATCCGGCCGCCCGTCTCGTCTGCCAGCGCGTCGAGAACGGCAATCTCCGCTTCCCGGACAGCCACGTTGGCGGGAGCCACGAACACGGCCATCTCGATGAAGTGCAGCGCCTTGTGCGGATTGCCGGCTTCCAGTTCACGCCGCGCCTTGCGCGCCACCTGTTCGGCGCCGCCGGCGCACTCCACCAATTCCGGCCAGATATCGCTCTGTGGCGCGGCATAGAGCTCGCTGGTGCGTTCGTGGCGGAACCACCCGGCATATTCCTCGTAAGCTGCGCGCACGATCCACGACACCGGGCAGCGGCCATCGCGTGGGGTGAGTTCGTCGGGCAGGCGGATGCGCGACATCAGCGCCGTCAGGGTCTCGCCGGCTTCCATCCCGGTAACGGTCTCGTCGTGGATCAGCCGGACCGCGTCGTGGACCTTCATGAGGTCCGCGCGGATCCGGTCCTTGCCGACGATCGGCTGTTCATGGCCGGTGATCAGCAGTTCCGGCTCCTCGGCCAGGATGGCGCGGCATTGCTCCAGCCAGCCGGGAAGCGAGCGCTGCCGGTCGCCCCGCGCGGTGTAGAAGTTGGGCAGCGCGCCATGGATCGCCCCGGCCCAGTTGCCGGTGAACACGGTCCGTTCCTCCGGCAGCCAGACCGCGATCGAGTCGAGCGTCTCGCCCGCCCACAGCCGAGTCAGCTTGAAGTGCCGTCCGCCCTGCGTGAACTCGAATGCGTCATCGAAGGTGGTCATGCCTTCCGGGACGAACTCGGGCGCTCCGACCTGCTGGTTGGCCCCGACCATCATCGCCGAAATGACGGCTGTGTAGCGGCGGGTAAAGAAGTTGGCCAGCGCGCGCCGCTCGGCGACGAGCTGGCCCGTCAGCCGCTGCGCGATGATTTCCGTGTGCGGGTCGGCGAAAGCTTTCCAGCCGCCGATATGATCGGTGTGGTTTTGCGTGAAGATCAGCTTGCGCACGTCGAGCCGCCGGCCGAGCAGTTCCTCGAACTTTTCGCGGATACGTGCGCCCTGCTGCTCGGTGCCCGAATTGATCACCACGTCGCCGTCGTCGGTGGTGACGAGATAGGCGTTGGTGATCGCGTGGACCATGGCGATATGGTCGTTGATCCATTCGGCCGGTCGCTGTGGGTCCCAGCTGATCATGCCGATCACCGGGTGATCGAGAGTCCGGAATTTGGTCATCGAAACAGCTTTCAGCGCGAGTGGTAGGTCGGGATTGCGGCCGAGAACTCCTTGAAGAATTCCGGCTCGTACCAGACGTGCTCAAGCCAGATGCCCAGGGTCGCCCGTTCGTCGGTATAGACGAAGCGGCACCACGGCCCCGGATCACCGGTATACTCGGCCCGCTTGGTCTTCTGCAGGTCGGCCACATACGCGTCCCAGTTCTCGATCGGGCCGTCGATCTTCACGCAGACGTGGTGAAACACGTTGGCATGGCTTCCGTCGGCCGGCAGCGCATCGCCATAAACCCGGTTGATACCCTTGCCGACCGGCTGGATCAGTTCGATCTGCATGTTGTCGATATTGGCCAGGGCAAACCGGATGTTCAGCGGACCGGTTTCGTCAAGCAGCCGGGCCTCCATCGAGAGGTCCGCCGTATAGAACTCGGGGATGCGATAGCGTTCGGAAAACTCCGCGACGGTGCGGTCAAGGTCGGGCGTGACCCAGGCCACCTGCATCATGTTCGACAGGCCGGTCAATCCAGGAATTTGCTGCACGGAAATCACCTCTCATCAATGTCCCGGTTACGGGACGCTGTCTTGTTATCGCTGATTCTCCACCTATCGATCGCTCCAATATTCGTCAACCGCAGTGCCGCCCGCAATTGACCTCGGTCAACGACGGCGGCCTTTGGCATGCCCATGGAATGCCAAAGCCAACTGTGGAGGAGATGGGACAATGGATGTCAATCAAGGCCGTTTCGAGGAACCGCCAGCGCCACCGGTCGAGTCGGAGCGGCCCGAGCTCGTCACCGAAATCCTGCTCAGGGACACGATTCCGCCAAGCCCGACCCTGCTCGAAAGTACCGAACAGCAGCTCGGTACCAAGCCGATCGATGCGCGGCGGTTCTATTCGCGGGAGTTCTTCGATCTGGAGAACGAGCGGATGTGGCCGCGCGTCTGGCAATGTGCCACGTGGTCCTACGACATGCCTAATCCCGGCGATGTCATCGTCTATCGCAATGCCGGCCGCTCGGTGCTGGTCGTCCGCCAGCCGGACGGTTCGATCAGGGCCTTTGCCAACTCCTGCCTGCATCGCGGGCGCGAACTGTGCACCGGGGACGTTGACCATGTCTCCGAGCTCAAGTGCCCGTACCATGGCTTCACCTGGGGCATCGACGGCAGCCTCAAGTGGGTTCCCTGCCTCTGGGATTTCCCCCAGGTCCGCGAGGATACCCACAAGCTGGCGGAACTGCGCTGCGAACAGTGAAACGGTTTCGTCTTCGTCAATTTCGACAAGGATGCCCCCTCGCTCCGCGACTACATGGGCAGGATGGTCGACCAGTGGGAAAGCGTGCCCGCGTGGGATTACCACAAGCGGTTCCGCGCCTTCACCGTGATCAAGCCGATCGCGATCAACTGGAAGGTCTGCATGGAAGCCTTCATCGAGGTGATCCACGGCTACGAATCCCACCCGCATACCCGGGCCGGCGGCAGCGACGTCCAGACCCAGTACGACATCTGGCCTGACGAACCGCATTTCAGCCGGATGCACACGCCGATGGGCTTTGCATCGCCGCACCTCGTCGAGCGGCCGAGCGAGCAGGAAACGGTCGACAACTACGTCAGCACGTTCGCTCCGGAATTCATCGACCACGCCGAGACCAGGATGAAGCCGGGCGAAACCACGCGCCAGGCCATGCAACGCATCGCCGCCTTCGTCTACCAGCAGCGCCTGGGCCTGGACCTGAGCCACGAGCCGGTCTCCTACCTGGTCGATCCGATCCAGTACACGGTGTTCCCGAACTTCGCGCCCTGGGCCTCGCTGGGAGCTCCGATCGCCTACCGGTTCCTGCCGGGGGACGATCCGGACCACTGCCTGTTCGAGATCAGCCTGTTTCTTCCGTTCGAAGGCCAGCGCCCCCCTTCAGGCCCCACGGTCAAGGTCGGCGAAAGTGATTCGCTGATGGACGTTCCCGAACTCGGCGCCTTCGGCCTGATCCTGCAGCAGGATGTGGACAACCTCGAATCGATGCAGCGCGGGCTCAAGGCCAACATCACCAACCTGCTGACGCTGGCCGAATACCAGGAAATCCGCATTCGCCATTACCATGCCACGCTCGACCACTACCTCGCCGGGTGACCTCACCGGCGGCGCGTGACACGATTCCCGGGTGGCGCCATTGACTCCTCGCCTTTGACATGCTTTCGGTATGTGAAAGTCATTTCTGAAGAGGATCAAGGCAATGGATACCATTCGCGAACCGTTCATTGAGCCGCCGGTTCCGCCGGTAGAGGACCAGCGGCCCGAGGTCCTCACGGACATCCTGCTCAGGGATACGATCCCTCCGAGCCCGACCCTGCTGGAAAGCACCGAGCATCGTCTCGGCACCAAGCCGCTCGATGCCCGGCGCTACTATTCGCGGGAGTTCTTCGAACTCGAGATGGAGCGGATGTGGCCGCGCGTCTGGCAATATGCGGCCTGGTCCTATGACATCCCCAATCCCGGCGATGTCGCCGTCTACCGCAACGCCGGCCGCTCGGTGCTCGTCGTCCGCCAGCGGGACAACTCGATCAAAGCCTTTGCCAACTCCTGCCTGCACCGCAGCCGCGAGCTTTGCACCCAGGCGGTCCAGCACGTGTCCGAGCTCAAGTGCCCCTACCATGGCTTCACCTGGGGGATCGACGGCGGCCTCAAGTGGGTTCCCTGCAAGTGGGATTTCCCCCAGGTCCGCGAGGATACGCACAAGCTGGCCGAAATCCGCTGCGAACAGTGGAACGGTTTCGTCTTCATCAATTTCGACAACACCGCCCCTTCGCTGCGCGACTACATGGGCAAGATGGTCGACCAGTGGGAGAGCGTGAAGGAGTGGGATTTCCACAAGCGCTTCCGGCTGGTTTCGGTCATCCGGCCGATGGCGATCAACTGGAAGGCCTGCATGGAGGCCTTCATCGAAGTCCTGCACGGGTTCGAATCCCACACCCATACGCAGACCGGCGGCAGCGACGTGCAGACCCAGTACGACATCTGGCCGGACGAGCCGCATTTTAGCCGCATGCACACGCCGATGGGCCTGCCGTCGCCCCATTGCCTGACCAGGCCGACCGAACAGGAGACGGTGGACAACTGGGTGAGCGGCTTTGCCCCCGAGTGGATCGGTGATCCGGTAACCCAGATCCAGCCGGGTGAAACCCCGCGCGAGGCCATGCAGCGGATCGCGGCAATAGGTTTCAAGCAGCGGTTCGGCATGGACATGAGCGACCAGCCGATGTCGTATCTGGTCGATCCCATCCAGTACACCATGTTTCCGAATTTCGCGCCCTGGCCGTCGATCGGCGCCCCGATCGTCTATCGTTTCCTGCCGGGCGACGATGTCGATCACTGCATTTTCGAAACCCAGATTTTCCTGCCGTTCGAGGGCGAACGTCCGCCGTCGGGCCGCACCGTCGTCGTCAACCCCGGCGAATCGCTGGAAAGCGTGCCCGAACTGGGCGGCCTCGGGCTGATCCTGCAGCAGGACGTGGACAACCTTGAATCGATGCAGCGCGGTCTCAAGGCCAACATTACCAACAAGGTGACGCTTGCCGAATACCAGGAAGCCCGCATCCGCCATTATCACCAGACGCTCGACAGCTACCTTGCAAGGGAGTGAATTACCAAGCAAGGGAGGGAATGTCGAAATGAGCAATGCTGCAAGGCTGGCCGACACGCTGCCGCGGTCGAAAACCGACATGACCGGCCGCACGGTCGTGCTGACCGGGGGCGGGGCAGGGATCGGACGGGCGATCGCGCTGACGCTTGCCGGGCATGGTGCAAAAGTGGCGATTCTCGACCGCATACCCGAGCGCATCGACGCTGTGATATCCGAGGTCGAGGCGCTGGATGCGTCGGCGCTCGGCATTGCCGTGGACGTCGCCGACGAGCAGGCGGTCGAGGCGGCGATCACGCAGGTCGCCGGCACCTGGGGCAAGCTGGATGTGCTGGTCAACTGTGCCGGCATTTACGACGAGCTGCGCCCGGCGACGACGACCTCGACCGAACTGTGGAACCGGGTGATCGGGGTGAACCTCACCGGCGCGTTCATCATGACCCGGGCGGTGCTGCCGCATATGGTTCGTTCCGGATCCGGCGTGATCGTCAACATCGCATCCGAAGCCGGCTTTCGCGGCGGCTGTGGCGGTGCGGCCTACACGGCATCGAAGCATGGGTTGATCGGGCTGACCCGCTCGACCGCCTGGGGCTACCGGGCCGACGGCATCCGATGCAACGCGCTGTGCCCCGGCGGCATTGGCGATACGCAGATCCTCAGCGAATCGGGGTTCGACGAGACCTATGCCGAACGCTGCTTCCCGATCATGTCGCTGGCCGGAGAACCTGGCGTCCCGCAATCCATCGCCGATGGCATCCTGTTCCTCGCGTCGGACCTGTCCGCCTTCGTCAATGGTGTGGTGCTGCCGGTGGACGGCGGCTGGAACGCGGGCTAGCGCCAGTCGAGGGGAGAAACGGGTGCCGAAGGGCAGGGGGATCAGGGTTGCGCAGGCCGAAGCGACGCGCGCGGTCCTTCTCCGAGCGGCGCGCCGGTTGTTTACCGAGAAGGGCTTTCACGCCACGTCGACACTGGAGATCGTCCAGGCGGCCGGTGTCACCCGCGGTGCGCTCCAGCACCATTTCCCGCACAAGGAGGACCTGTTCCGGGCCGTGTTCGAACAGGCCGGTCGCGGCATGGTCGAGGCTACTGCGCGGCGCGTCGCGACCGAGGGCTGGCCGGGTCTGATCGAGGACCTCAAGGACTACCTGGCGCGAATCCCGACGCTCGAGGAACAGCGTATCTCGTTCATCGACGGACCGGCCGTGCTCGGCTGGGCGGAGTGGCGCAAACTGCATACGGACTATGCCCTGCGCATGTTCGAGACAGCGGTCGGGGACGGCATCGCCCGCGGGCTGATCCGGCCACAGCCGCCGCGCGCGCTGGCCCACCTGATCCTCTCGATCGTCGAGGAGTCTTCGCTCATGGTGCTGAACGCCATCGATCTGGAAATCACGCGGGCCGAAGTCGAGATGGCAATACTCTCATTGCTGTCCGCGATCGAACCGGGGGGCCGGCGGCAGCCGGAATCGCGACGGGAAACGGACCGGGGCAGGACTGAACGACAAGGCCGCCAGGCGCGGCATACAGGGTGAGATATGAGCAGGACATTTCCGGTCGACGCTTCGGGCCTGGACCAACAGATTCTGACCCACCTGCTGCACACGGTCGATCCGGCGGCGGAGGTGGCCGATTTCACCGTGCTCGCCGGACGGACTTTCAACGATGGCGGCGGCAAGGTCTCGACCGCAGGACGGGCCGAAATCGAACTGACGCTGGCGGACGGCAGGCGACGCCGTGCCATCATCAAGCTGTGCCGCCCCGATGCCCCGCTGCAACCGCTCTATCGCAACGAGGTGGCGTTCTACACGGTCGTCCAGCCCGTTCTCGAGATCGAGGTGCCCACGGTCCTCGGCGCGGAGTTCGATGAACCGTCCGGCACCTTCGCGCTCATGCTCGAGGACCTGCGCGAACGCGAGGCGCGGTTCCCGGACGTGACGACACCGGTTTCGCTCGACGAGGTGCGTTCGCTGCTCGACGTGCTTGCATCACTGCACGCCCGCTTCTGGCAGAACCCCGAGCTGCTCGACCGCTTTGCCTGCATCAAGCCGCATGTCGAGGGTGATCTGTTCCGCTTCTTCATGGCGCCCGATTCGGTGCCGATGCTGGTCCGCGCGGAGATCGCGGAGGAACAGTTCAAGCGGGAAATGGTCGAGGCGATCGGCACGACCGAGGTCGCGCTTTACGACGCGGTGCGGCGGGTCCAGCATCATCAGGCCAGCCTGCCGTTCACCCTTTGCCATGGTGATTGCCACATCGGCAACACCTACCTCCTGCCACAGGGGCGGGCGGGGCTGCTCGATTGGCAACTGGCAGCGCGTGGTTATTTCATGCACGACATCAGCTACCTGATCATTACCGCCCTGCCGGTGGCCGAACGCCGCGCCCACGAGCGCGCGCTGATCGCCTTCTACCTCGAGCGCCTAGCCCACCACGGCGTGGCCACCGGCCCGGAGGCAGACGAAGCCTGGCAAGAATACCGGCTGGCGGCGAACTGGTGCCTCTACATCGGCTGGCTGACCACGCCGAAAACCCACTATGGCTGGGAGATTACCGTGTGCAACGTCCTGCGACTCAGCACCGCGGTCGGCGATCTCGGCTCGGTTGCGCTGGCGTCCGCGCTGCCGCCGGCGCCGCCGGTCGGCTGACGGCGGGCATCGGCCCGCGGCCCTGATTTCCATCCCTCGGTTGACTCTGTTCCTTTGACATTTACACTGCATGTCAAAGGGAGAGCAGAATGTCTGAAAAATTTGTCAATTCTCTGGACTTCGCGCGCGATTTCACCCGGGTGGAGGACGCGCGAGTCGTCGACAGCGCCGATGACATTGCCTGGAACGAGCAGGCTGATTTCGTCGTCGTCGGCCTGGGCGGCGCCGGAGTGGCGGCGGCCAACCAGGCAGCGGACGGCGGCCTCGATGTGATTGCGCTCGACCGCTACGAAGGCGGCGGCGCGACCCGGATGAATGGCGGCATCATCTACGCGGGCGGCGGCACATGGGTGCAGTCGCAGGCCGGCTATGACGACACCCCGGAAGAGATGTTCATCTATCTCAAGCGCGAACTGAAGGGCGTCGTCACTGACGAGACCCTGCGCCGCTTCTGCGAGACCGGTCCCGAGACTATCGAATGGCTCGGCAAGCACGGCGTCCAGTTCAAGCCCAGTGCCTACACCAAGAAGATCAGCTACCCGAGCCCGCAATACTTCCTCTACCATTCGGACAACTCGCTGCTGAAGCGCTTCCGCACCAACAAGCCGCCTTCGCCGCGCGGCCACAAGGTGATGGTCGATGTCGGCAACACGCCGGTCGGCGCCGGCATCGGCATCTTCGACCCACAGAGGAAGTCGGCGGACAAGGCCGGCGTCCGGGTGCTCAGCCAATGCGATGTCCGCCAGCTGATCGTCGACCGCACGGGCGCGGTCATCGGCCTCAAGGCGCGGCGCGTGCCGCCGGGGACCAAGGCCCATGCCGCGCTCGTCGCGGCGCAGCGGGCGATGAACAAGTGGCTGCTGATCATTCCCAGCACCGCGCCGGGCGGCCAGTTCACGACTGCACTCGGCAAGTATTACGGACGCAAGGCCGCCCGCATCGAGGCCGAACACAGCGAGGATTTCTTCGTCCGCGCGCGGAAGGGCATCAGCATTTCCAGCGGCGGCTTCATCTTCAACGAGAAGATGGTGCGCCGCTACGCCCCGGCCTACCTCGGCGTGATGCAACTCGGCACGCCCGCCGACGACGGCAGCGGCATCCTGCTCGGCCATTCCGCGGGCGGGGTGATGGCCAAGATGGACCAGGTCTCGGCCTGGCGGTTCATCAATCCGCCACGCCCTTGGCCCAAGGGCATGCTGGTCAACGCCAAGGGCAAGCGCATCGTCGACGAGGCATCTTATGGCGCCGATCTCGGTCGCGAGACGATGGCGCCGGAAAATGGCGGCAATGCCTGGCTCATTCTCGATTCCCGGCTGTGGAAAGACAGTAAGCTCAGCATCAGGAACGACAACCTGATGGCGTTCCAGAAGCTGCCGGCCCTGCTCAGCGTGTGGTTCGGCACGAAGAAGGCGGCGACGATCGAGGAACTCGCCCGCAAGGTCGGCATCGATCCGGACGGGCTATGCGAGACCCTCAAGGACTATCGCCGGATGGCTGCGGGCGAAATTCCCGATCCGTTCGAAAAGGACCCGGAGGACATGGGCGCGATGGCCGAGGCGCCGTTCTATGCGATCGACATGCGCGGCACCAACCCGCTGAACCCCATCTTTGCGATCACTGTCGGCGGCCTGCTGGTCGACGAGAATTCCGGGCTGGTCATGCGCGAGGATGGCACCACCATCCCCGGCCTCTACGCCGCCGGTCGCACTGCCATCGGCCTGTGCACCTATCTCTACCTGAGCGGCCTTTCGGCCGGCGACTGCATTTTCTCCGGCCGCCGCGCCGGTCGCCATGCCGCCGATCCGACAGTCGATCACGCGAAACCGGTCCCGGGGCTCAGCGCGATTTACCCGCTGGAAGACGCGGTCGCGGCCTGAGGCCCGGCGAGGGGACGATTTGAAAGCAAGAAGACGGAGAGGATAAAAAATGAAAAAGCGCGTCATCCATTGCGGCACCGGCAACATCGGCGCCGACGGCCTGCGTGGCATCCTCCAGCATCCCGAACTGGAGCTGGTCGGCCATTTCGTGTGGTCGGAAAGCAAGGTCGGCAAGGATTCCGGCGAACTGATCGGAGAGCCCGCCACCGGGGTCATCACCACCAACAACTGGGATGAATTGCTGGCGCTCGACGCCGATTGCATTTCCTTTTTCGGTGACAGCATCGGCCGCGAGAAGGAAACCGCCCAGACCGTCTGCCGCTTCCTCGAGCGGGGGGTCAACGCGGTCACCCCGTCGGTGTTCGCCTGGGCGCACCCGGAAACCTGCCCGTCCGAATACCGCGACAACGTGCTCGAAGCCTGCGCCAAGGGCAATTCGACCGCGTTCTTCTCCGGCATCGATCCGGGCTGGGCCACCACGGACCTCGCCATTGCCGCCCTTGCCGGGGCCAACCGGGTGGACTGCGTGCGGGTCATGGAGCTCGGCTGCATGGCCGAATACACCGCCTCGTACGTGTTCCGCGAATACTTCGGATTCGGCAAGGAGCCAGGCTTCCAGCCCTTGCTGGTGACCGGCGGCTTCATGCGGGCGATGTGGGAGCCAACGCTTTACGCCATCGCCGACGTGCTCGAGGTGGAACTGGAAGAGATCAAGCTGGTCTACGAGACCGACAGCCTCGATCACGACATCACGGTCGGCATCGGCGAAATCAAGGCCGGTGAATCCTCGGCGGTCCACTTCATGCTGCAGGGCTGGTCGGGCGGCAAGCCGATCGTCATCGTCGAGCACAACGACCTGGTCGACATGGAAGCGGGCAAGCAATGGCCGCGCCCCTATGGGCCCAAGAACATGGCTTATCGAATCGAAGTGGAGGGAGATCCGTCCTTCACCATCGAGCAGAACTTCAGCCACTACGACGGCTGCAAGATTTGCGCGATGGCGGTAATCAATTCGATTCCCGCTGTCTGTGCGGCCGAGGCCGGGCTGAAGAGCCCGCTGGAAATCCCGCGCTATTGGTCGCGCAACATCCGGGCCAGCGCCAAGCGCACCAGCCGGGGCTGAAGCCCGGAGCTGAGCCTGGTCCGCGTGCCGCCGGCTCGTCCCGCAGGCACGCGGATGACAAATACAATCTATCGATTGTTCGACTCTTGTGCGGCGGCGGCGGATTGCGCTAGATTGGTCCGACCCACCCTAGCGCAATCCGCCGCAGCCATATCGGGACTGTTGGGTCTCGACCGAGGTGCTGCCGCTGCCCGGGGAGAGAACGCGATGACCTTGCACCCGACCTTCTGCCGAATCTGCTACCACCTCTGCGGCACCGTAATCGAAGTGGACGACGAAGGCCGCACGGTCGCGATGACCGGGGACAAGGATAATCCCTTCTCCGCGGCTACCACTGCGTGAAGGGCCGCGCGGCGCCTGCCATCCACACCAGTCCTGACCGGCTGCTGCACACGATGAAACGCCAGCCCGATGGCACGTTCGCGCCGATCGACTTCGAACAGGCGATGGACGAGATCGCGGAGAAACTCTCCCGCATCATCGCGCGGGACGGCCCGCGCGCCGTCGCCTCCTCCCACGGCACCGGTATCGTCGCCCACTCGCTGGCAATGGCATCGACCCATTCGTTCATGGAGGCGATCGACTCGCCGATGAACTTCGGCAACGAATCGATCGATCAGCCGGGCAAGTCGGTCGCCAAGGGGTTGCATGGCGTGTGGCAGGCGCCCGGCAACGGCTGGGTCGAGCCCCAGGTCATCCTCGTGATCGGCATGAACCCACTCGTCAGCCACAACGGCTTCCCCAATACCTGGATCAATGGCCGGCTGGCCAAGGGCATGAAGCTGATCTTCATCGATCCGCGCCGGACCGAGTCGGCGCGCAAGGCGACCCAGTTCATCCAGCCGCTGCCCGGTCACGATGCCGCCCTGCTCGCGGCGCTTTGCCGGGTGGTGATCGACGAGAAGCTCTACGACAGCGCCTTCGTCGCCGAAAACGTGCAGGGCCTGGCCGAATTGCGCCGCGCGCTGGAGCGGTTCACCCCCGAGGCCGTCGCAGCGGCTGCCGGGATCGATGCCGGCGAACTGGTCACCGCCGCGCGCACATATGCATCGGCGCGCCGGGGCTATGCGATCTGCGGCACCGGGCCGAGCATGAGCGGCTCCTCGACCCTGGTCGAATACATGCGCATGTGCCTCGAAACGCTTTGCGGCCACTATCTGCGCCAAGGCGAGGCGCTGCCGTTCGCCGGCGTGACGATGGCGCCGCCGCCGGCCCGGGCGCAGGCCACGCCGCCGTTCCCCGCCTGGGGCGCCGTGTTCGGCGGGCATGAGACCCGGGTCCGGGGCCTTCGCGCCTACTATGCCGGCTCCGCGCCGATGCCGACCTCGGCCCTCCCGGACGAAATCCTCATGCCGGGCGAGGGCAGGGCGCGGGCGCTGCTGGTCTGTGCCGGCAACCCGGTGCTGGCATGGCCGGACCAGAACCGGACGGTCGCTGCGCTCAAGGACCTCGAACTAAGCGTCGCGATCGACGTGAAGATGACCCCGTCGGCCCAGCTTGCCGACTATGTTATCGCCTGCAAGCAACATCTGGAGACGCCGGGCATCAGCTATCTGGCCGAAGGCCTCGCGTTCTACGCGACCGGGGTCGGCAGCGACCAGTCCTACGGCCAGTACACCCCCGCGATCGTCGCGCCGCCTGCCGGCTTGCAGGTGGTCGAGGAATGGGAGGTGTTCTATGGCCTGTGCCGGCGGCTCGGGTTGCCCTTCACGCTCCGTGGCCTGAACGGCACGGCTGCCACGATCGATACCGACCGCAAGCCGACGACCGACGACCTGCTCGAAGTGTTCATGGCGGGTTCGCGCATCCCGCTCGACGAGCTCAAGCGCCACCCCGCGGGGCGCTGTTCCCTGATGAAGCCGCGCGCGCGCTGCCGCGCGAGGAAGGCTGGACCGGCCGCCTCGAACTTGCCCACCCCGACATCATCGAGGATCTCGACGCCTATCCGCTCGCCGGAGACGGCGTCGGCGAGGGCTTCGAATTCCGCATGATCAGCCGTCGCGTCCGCCATACGTTCAATTCGATCGCACACAATCCGGCCACGCGCGGCGCGCCCTACAATCCGGCCTTCATGCATCCCGACGACATGGCCCGGTACGGACTGGCCGATGGCGACGTGATCGAGCCGCGCTCGCGCTACGGCGCGATCCTCGGCGTCGCCGAAGGCGATCCGGCGCTGCGTCCGGGGCTGGTCTCGATGGCCCATGGCTATGGCGCCGCGCCCGATCGCGACGGCGCCCTGTTCGCCATCGGCAGTCCGACCTCGCGGCTCAGCGGCCTTGACGACGATCCCGAACGATATAACGGCCAGCCGAGGATGAGCGGCATTCCGGTCAACATCCGCGCGGTCAACGCGCTGCAGGCCCCGATCCAGCCGGACGGCGCGCAGCACATTCCCGCCTGAATACGAAAGACCACCATGAGCGCCAACGGATCGGCCATCAAACTCTCGAGAGCCGAGATCATTGACGAAGCCCGCAACGGCCGCATGTTCATCCTGGTCGATGACGAGGGCCGGGAAAACGAGGGCGACCTCGTGATTCCCGCGCAGATGGCGACGCCGGACGCGGTCAACTTCATGGCCATGCACGGCCGCGGGCTGGTCTGCCTGGCGCTCGGCCGTGCGCGCGTCGAGCAGCTAGGCCTCGCGATGATGTCGCGCAACAACGGCACCCGGCACGAGACCGCATTCACCGTCTCGATCGAGGCGAAAACCGGCGTGACCACCGGCATCTCCGCCGCCGACCGCGCGCGGACCATCTCTGTCGCCATTGATGCCAACAAGGGGCCCGAACATATCGTCACCCCAGGCCATGTCTTCCCGCTGGTTGCGCGCGATGGCGGCGTGCTGGTGCGTGCCGGCCATACCGAGGGGGCAGTCGATGTCGCGCGGCTTGCGGGGTTGATCCCGGCCGGCGTGATCTGCGAGATCATGCAGGAAGACGGCACCATGGCCCGCCTGCCCGAATTGCTCGGGTTCGCCGAGCAGCACGGGCTGAAAATCGGCACGATCCGCGACCTTATCGCCTATCGCCTTCGCTTTGACCACTTGGTCGAGACGATCGCCAAGTCCGGTTTTCGGTCCGACTCCGGTCACGAGTGGGCGATGTCGGTTTATCGCAACAAGGTCGATGGCAGCCGTGCCTATGCCCTGCAGCTGGGCGAGGTCCAGCCCGGCAAGCCGACCCTGGTGCGGGTTCACGTGGCATCGGCGTTCTATGAGATGCTCAGCGTGTCGGGGCCGCGGCGGGGCCTGATCCCGCGCGCCATGCAGCGGATCGTCGAGCACGGGTCCGGCGTGATCCTGGTCCTGCTGCCATCGCCCGGCCTCGCCATCAACGCCGGCCCGGACGGCAACCCAGCCGATGAACGCAGCTTCGGCATCGGCGCCCAGATCCTCGCCGACCTTGGCATTCACGACATGATCCTGCTGCGCTCCATCAACCGCCATGCGATCACCGGTGTCGGCGGCTACGGGCTGGACATCGTCGGCGAGATGCTGCTTGAGCCGGCCGGGGAATGAGCAGCAGTCGCGCCGTTCATCATCCGGAAATTCTGTTTGACGATCGACGCAAAACCCTTAGCGGTCCCGATGGAAGGTAGAGGAATACGATGTCCGACGAGCGCAACGAAATCGGTGATCCGCTGCTCGATCTGGGCTGGATGCTGGCAGGAGCCGGGCGAGGCGCCGAGCCATGCCATCTACATGGACTGGAGCGGGATGCCGAGCCGTGCCGAAGTTGCCGAGCGCTATGCCCGCGCGACCGGCCTCGATGTCTCGAACATGAATTACTATATCGCGCTCGCGCTGTTCAAGCTCGCCGCGATCATGGAAGGCTGGTACACCCAGTATCTCACCGGTCGCTCGAAAACCCTGCCCATGCCCATATGCAAACCATAGTGCCGCAGATGATCTCCCACGCACTCACCTTTATCGGCGCGTGACTGCGCGTGATTGCGAATGCCGCCACGTGACTAGACCCCAGGAACCATACAATGAAGATTGACCTGTCCGGCCGCCGCGCGATCGTTTCGGCATCGACCAGCGGTATCGGCCTGGCCATCGCCAGGGGGCTGCTCGGCGCCGGCGCCGGGGTGGTGATCAACGGCCGCCGCCCCGAGGTGACCGAGGCGGCCGTGGCGGATCTCCAGAAGCAATTCCCGGGTTCCGAGGTGGTCGGCATTGCTGCCGATCTTGCGATGAGGGACGGCGTCGCGCAGTTCATCGAGCAGGCCGGCGATGCCGACATCCTGGTCAACAACCTTGGCCTGTACGAACGGGTCGATTTCTTCGACCTGACTGACGAGGCCTGGCTGCGCTTTTTCGAGGCGAACGTGCTCAGCGGCATCCGCTTGTCGCGCCACTACATGCCGGCGATGCTGGAGCGCAACTGGGGGCGGCTGATTTTCATCACGAGTGAATCCGGCGTGACCACGCCGCGTGACCGCATGCAATACGGCACGACGAAGACGATGCTGATTGCTCTGGCGCGCGGCCTCGCGGAAGTTGCGCGGGGCACGGCGGTAACCTCGAACTCGGTGATTGTTGGCGTGACGAAGACCGAGCATGTCGAGCGCGAGATCGAGGCGGCGGCGATGAAGCAGGGCATCTCCACGCGCGAGGTCGAGCGTCAGATCACCGCCCAGCACCGCCCGACCCAGCTGATCGAGCGGCTGGCAACCTCGGAGGAGGTGGCCAACATGGTCGTCTATGTCGCCTCGCCGCAGGCAGCGGCGACAACCGGGGCGGCGCTGCGAGTCGAGGGCGGCGGCATTCCGACGATACTGTGATAAGGCTTGCTCCGGCAACTTGAGGTGAGGCGATGGCTGTTCTGGAAAGGAAAGCGTTGACCCCGACTGCGGTCGAGGATCTGCTCCGGGTCTATCCGGTGGTCGGCAGCCCGCGCCGGGCGCTGGCCTGCACCACTGCCTCGGCGCGCCACTCGCCCGCTTCAAGATGCGTGTCATGGACAGCTGGTTCGACCGGCTGCCGACCTTCCGCCTCGCCGGCGATCCCAACGACGGCATGCCGCCCTGGGTGGGCAACATTTTCTCGCTGGAACGGCTTCACTTCGCCTGGTGAGCCGATCCCTGAACGCACGATAGGAGAGTAATCATGTCACTGCTTAGCAGGCACGCCGATGCGGCCGCCCTGATTCCCGCACTCCACCATGTCATCGGCGGCGCTGCCGTCGCCGACGGTTCGGCCGGCTCGTTCGAGCACATCAACCCGGCAACCGGCGCGGTCCAGGCGGTGGTTCCGCTGGCCGGCGCAGCCGAGGTTGATGCCGCGGTAGCCGCCGCCCACGCCGCGTTCCCGGCCTGGCGGGCGACGCCGCCCGAAGAGCGTCGCGCCATTCTCGAGCGGCTCGCCGCGCTGATCGGCGAGCATACCGAGGAACTGGCCCTTCTTTCCTCGCTGGAATTCGGCGGCGCCATGGTCTTCACGCGCCATCTTGGCCTGCTGTCGCGCAAGTTCACCAACTATTACGCCGGATGGGCCGATCGCCTCGAAGGCCAGGTGATCACGAACGACGCGGAATCCGGGTTCGTCTATACCATTCCCGAGCCGCTCGGCGTCATCGCCGTGATCGTGACCTGGAACGGCCCCCTCATCTCGCTCGGCATGAAGGTCTCCCCGGCGCTTGCTGCCGGCAATACGGTCGTGCTCAAGCCGGCCGAAATCGCCCCGTTCGCCACGCAGAAGTTCGTCGAACTGGCGCGTCGTGCCGGCCTGCCGGATGGCGTGCTTAACCTGGTCCATGGCGGAGCCGATGCCGGCGCCGCGCTGACCGGGCACCCGGGCATCGCCAAGATTTCGTTCACCGGCGGCCATGCAACCGCTCACCGCATTCTCGAAGCGGCCGCCCGCAACCTCACCCCGGCGGTCATGGAACTCGGCGGCAAGTCCGCCAACCTTGTGTTTGCTGACGCGGATCTCGATGCCGCCTGCCTTCACACCACGATGATGGGCCTGTCGAATGCGGGCCAGGGCTGTGCCTTGCCGACCCGCGTCCTGGTCCAGGACGAGGTCTACGACAGCTTCCTGCAGCGGTTGGAGGCGACCGTTTCGGCGCTTGCCGTGGGCGATCCGCTGGCGGACGAAACCATCATCGGTCCGGTGATCAGCGAAAAATCGAGCGAGCGAATTCTCGGCATCATCTCGGACGCCGTCCGCAGCGGCGACGGCAGGGTGGTGACCGGCGGCAAGCGGCTGGATGGTGACCTCGCCCCTGGCTGGTTCGTCGCACCGACGGTGCTTGCCGATGTCGACCCGGCCAGTTCGGTGGCGCAGAAGGAAATCTTCGGGCCGGTGATCTCGGTCATGCGCTTCGGCAGCGAGGAAGAGGGCGTGGCGATCGCCAACGGCACCGGCTATGGCTTGTCCTCCTTTATCCAGACCGCCGACGAACGCCGGATCCGCCGCCTGGTCGGGCAGTTCCGCTCCGGCACCGTCGGCGTCAATGGCGGCGCGCCGCTGACCTACAATGCCCCGTTCGGCGGGCTTGGCCTCAGCGGCTACGGCAAGGAAGGTGGCCGGGCGGGGATCGACGAGTTCCTCCACCTGAAGACCGTGCTCGTCGGCTGACGGTCTGCACCGACACACAAAAATGGCCGGCCCGATATGCTCGGGCCGGCCATTTTTCATTGCCGCAGAAAAATCAGGCGATCAGCTGAACGCCGCCGTCGATGGCGATGCACTGCCCGTTGATGTAGCCGGCGGCCTCGCTGGCGAGGAAGGTCACCATCGGTGAAACATCCTCATATGGCTCGCCGAGGCGGCCCATCGGCGAGGACGCTGCCGCCGCCTTGCCCGCCGCGATCCCCTGGGGCGAAAGCTTGAACGCATCCGACCAGTGGGCGGGGAGGAAGACATTGGAGGTGATGCCGTATTTGGCCCATTCCTGCGACGCGTTGCGGGTCAGCGCCTGTATCGCCGACTTGGCCATCTCGTAGGCGCCGAAGCCGGGCATCCCCATCAGGGCGGACTGCGAACCGCAGTTGATGATGCGGCCGTAGTTGCGTTCCTTCATGTAGGGGAAGCACTTCTGCATGAACAGCAGGCTAGCGATCGGCCCGCCCATGTAGACTTCGATCGCATTGGGCACGGTGGTATGTTCGAGGTAGGTATGCTTGTCCATCGAACTCTGGCCGATGTTGGCGAGGATATCGACCCTACCGAACTCGGCGATGGTGGTCTGCACGACCTTGTCGATGTCCTCTTCCTTGAACAGGTCACATTCGACCGCAATGGCCTTGCCACCCTTGGCGGTGATCTGTCCGACGAGGTCGTCCAGCCGTTCCTTGCGCCGCGCCGAGGCGACGACGATCGCGCCTTCCTCGGCAAACCTGAGGGCGCAGCCATGGCCGGCGCCCGAACTGCCGCCGGTGACGATGGCGATCCGATCCTGCAGAATACCCACTGTTGACTCTCCCTTTTCGCAAGCGTCGTTTTTGGCCCCACGTGGGGGATTGCGCTATTTGGGCGGCGCTGTATTGATCTAACAAGCGCTAGAAAGTCGGTCAATCGCCGGAACGCCCCACCGGTCGGCGCCATGCCCCCGGCCGTGGTCGGGGGGTGATCGGCTGCTTAGAGACCGAGGAGGGCAATATGGTTGATTTCAGCATAGATAGCGAATTCCAGGCAAAGCTCGACTGGATGAAGGACTTCGTCGAGAGCAAGGTGCGCCCGCTCGAATACATTTATGATTATGATTTCGACGCCCCGTTCGACCTTGAGAACAAGCCGCTGCGACAGATCATCGTCCACCTTCAGCAGGAGGTGAAGGCCCAGGGCATGTGGGCCGCTCACCTGCCGCCCCACCTCGGCGGCAGCGGCTTCGGCGCGGTCAAGCTGACCTACATGAACGAGATGCTCGGGCTTTCGGCGTTCGGTTCGGTGATCTTCGGCTGCCAGGGGCCGGACACCGGCAATTCCGAGATCCTGGCGATGTTCGGCACCGAGGAGCAGAAGCGCACCTACCTCCAGCCGCTGCTCGACGGCGAGATATTCTCGACCTTCGCGATGACCGAGCCGCAGGGCGGTTCCGACCCGACCAACCTGCGCTGCGTCGCGCGCCGCCAGGGCGACGGCTGGGTGATCACCGGGGACAAGTGGTTTTCGTCCAATGCGCGCAATGCCAGCTTCATCATCGTCATGGCGGCAACCGATCCGCAGGCCCCGCCCTATAAGCGGGCGACGATGTTCATCGTGCCGCGTGACGCGCCGGGCTTCGAGATCGTCCGCGACATCGGCTTCTGGACCGATGCACCGAAATCCGGCGGCCACCCGTGGATTCGCTTCAACGATGTCTACGTGCCGGATTCCGCCATTCTCGGCCCGCTTGGCGAGGGTTTCATGGTCTCGCAGTCACGGCTGGGCGGCGGTCGCCTGCATCATGCCCAGCGCAATATCGGCCTAGTCAAGCACCTGATCGACATGATGGCCGAGCGTGCGGTCAGCCGCCAGTCCGGCGGGCAGCCGCTCGCCAAGAAGCAGGCGGTGCAACAGACCATCGCCCAGTGCTATATCGAATGGACGCAGTATCGCCTGCTGGTGCTCTACACCGCCTGGCTGTTCGACCAGCAGCTCGAACATGGCTCCGAGGGCCGCAAGATGATCAGCGCGGTCAAGGCGGCGATGGCCAAGATCGCCGAGGATGTCGTCGTCCGCGCGGTGCACCTGCATGGTTCGCATGGCCTGTCCAACATCATGCGCTTCGGCCACTACCTGGCGATGGCCCTGCATGAAGGCGCCGCGGACGGGGTGACCGAGCTGCACCTCGGTCTGGTCGCCAAACTGTTCCTGCGGGATTACCAGCCGCGGGTAGACAGCAACCTGCCGAGCGAGACCACCTTCCTCAAGAAGGTTTGGGCGCAGGAGAAGCTCAAGCCGGTGCTGGACGAGCTGGGGCTGACCTTCGAGGACGGCCGGGCCAGCATCGAAACCGACATTCCGGTGGAGAAATACAACCTGCACAACATCCAGGCGTAATTCGGAAGCCACGGTGCATAAGCGCCGGGCGTGAGTGGGAGAGTGCGATGTTCCTCGTGATGCGGTTCGACTTTCGCAACCCGGCGTTTGCCGGAACCTTGATGGCCGACCGCTACGAGGCCGCACTCGACATTGCCGAGTGGGCGGACGGGCTGGGCATCCCGGTCAGCATCATCCTCCACGAGCATCATGGCTCGGCCGACGGCTATATCCCGAGCCCGGCGCTGATCGTCGCGGCGATGGCGGCGCGGACGAAGAACGTGCGGTTCATGATCGGCGCGGTGCTGGCGCCGTTCCACGATCCGCTCCGCATCGCCGAGGACTGGTGCGTGCTCGACCACCTGACCAGGGGGCGGGCGGATCCGATCATCGGCGGCGGCTATGCGCCGAGCGAGTTCGCCATGTTCGACGTACCGCTGAAGGAACGGCCGAAGCGGGTCAGCGAACTGGCGGTGACGCTGAGGGCCGCCTTCCAGGGCAAGCCGTTCGAATATCGCGGGCGGACCGTGCACATCACCCCCGAGCCTTATCGCCCCGGTGGCCCGCCGGTCCTGATGGGGGGCGCCAGCGAGGGGGCGGCGCGGCGGGCCGCCCGGCTCGGCGACGGCTTCATCCCCTCGCAGCCGGAAGTCTGGGAGTTCTACCGCGACGAGATGATCAAGCTGGGCAAGCCTGACCCGGGGCCCGGCGGCGGCGATGGCTCGGTTGTGACGGCGCTGGCTGCCGACCCGGGCCGTGGCTGGGAGGCCATGGGGTCTTATTTCCTGTACGAGACCAACGCCTATTGCGCCTGGAAGGACGCAGCCGCCGAGGCCAGTCCATATGACGTCTTCCCCGACGTCGCCACACTGCGCCAGGCGAACCGCTATAACGTGATCACGCCGGCCGAGATGGTCGAACGGCTGGGGGCGGCGCCGGTGGCGCAGTTCCACCCGCTGTGCGGGGGCATGCCGATCGATCTTGCCTGGCAGAGCCTGCAGCTGTTCGAAAACGAAGTGTTGCCGGCATTTCGCAAGGAGGAGGGCGGAGCATGAACGCAGCGGAGAACCTGGCGGTCGTCATCGGCGCGGGCGGCATGGGGACGGCGGTGGCGCGGCGGCTGGCCGACGATTACCGGGTCCTGCTGGCCGATCTCGATGGCGAGCGGGCCGAGGCGGTCGCCGCGGACATCCGCCAGGCGGGCGGCTCGGCGGGCGCGATCCGCTGCGATGTCACCAGCGCTGGATCGGTCGCGGGATTGGCCGAGCGGGTCGAGGCCGAAGGCGGACTGCGGGTGCTGGCCCATGTTGCCGGTCTTTCGCCCTCCATGGGCGATTTCGACACGATCGTCCGGGTCAACCTGGTCGGCCCGGCGCTTGTCTCGGCGGCGCTGCTGCCGCTCGCCCGGCCGGGCGCGGCGGCGATCATGATTACCTCGGTCGCTTCGCACATGGGCGGGTTTTCGCCGGATGTCGTCGCGCTGCTGCGGGATCACGCCGACGCCCAGGATCTGCCGGAACGCCTGCGCCAGTCCATCGGCGCGGAGAACGCCGTGCCCGACATGGCCTATCGTCTGTCGAAATTCGGCCTGCTCATGCTCAGCCGCCGGCGCGCACGCGACTGGGGCGCCCGTGGCGGTCGCATCCTCTCGCTGTCGCCCGGCATCATCGCGACGCCGATGGGCGCGCGCGAGTTCGCGGCCAATGCCGCCAAGCGCAAACTGTTCGAGCTGTCGCCGCTCGGGCGCGAGGGGACGATGGAAGAGATCACCGAGGTATTGGCGTTCCTCGCCTCGGAGCGCGCCTCGTTCATCGCCGGCACCGACATATTGGTGGATGGCGGGCTGGTCGGGGCAATCTCGGATGTGCCCTATGGCGGGGCTGCCTGAGGGAAATTCAGCCAACCATTAGTTTGAGAATCGCCTTCGCCCGGCGTATGGCATGAAGAATCAGCGCGGCCCGAGCCGTGCCAAATACAGGAGATACGGATGGCCAAGAAGCGCGTAATCGTCTGGGGAACCGGCCCGATCGGGATGCCAGGGCTGCGGAACCTGATTGACCATCCCGAATACGAGCTGGTCGGCCTGCACGCCTGGGGAGCGGACAAGATCGGCCGGGATGCCGGCGAAGTCGCCGGGATGGCCACCAGGACCGGGGTCATCGCCACCAACGATGTCGCCGCACTGCTCGCCCTGAAGGCTGACTGCCTGGTTTACCAGGGCAACTATGCCAAGCGCGAGGCACAGTGCGTGGCGGACGTGATCCCGTTCCTCGATACTGGGACCAACTGCGTGACGCCGGCGCTGATGGACCTGATCGTGCCCGCCTTTGGCCGCAAGCCCTATGTCGAGCCGATCGAGGAAGCCTGCCGCAAGGGTGGCTCCTCGATCTTCTGCGGGGGCACCGATCCGGGCTGGATGACCATCGGCCACCTGTTCGCGATCCTGGCCGGCGCCGGGAGGATCGAGAGCGTCAAGGTCGCCGAGATCGCCGACATCGGCCAGTACGGCGGCGTCGACTCGAGCAGGACCTACGGCTTTGCCCAGCCGCTCGACTACCTGCCGGAGATGTATACCGGCGATATGGGCCGCGGCTGGCACGAGAGCACGCTGTGGGGTATCGGCGACTATCTCGGCGTCAGGCTGGACGAGGTCACCTCCAGCTGGGAAACCGCCGGGCTCGACTATGACGTCGAAGTCGCGCTCGGCGTGGTCAAGGCCGGCACCACCGCGGCGATCCGCTGGACGATGACCGGGATGTACCAGGGCAAGCCGCTGGTCATCTATCGCAAGATCGAGCGCATCCATCCCGATGCCGGTCCGCACTTCGAGCAGCCGCTGCACAATTCCGAAGGCGGCTATCAGGTCACGGTCACGGGGTCGCCCACCATTCACACCGAGATGGCGGTCAGCCTCTACGATGGCTGCTCGATCACCGCGCTGCATCCGATCAACGCGATCAACGCGATCTGCGACGCGGCGCCGGGCGTCTACGGGCAACTCGACTTGCCGATCTTCTATTCGCGCAACGTCGTGCGATAAGCGGCGCCGGCGAAATCCACCACTACCCGCAACAGGACAGACCAAAGATGAAGCTCGATCAGCAATTTGCCGCCGTCGTCACCGGTGGCGGCTCCGGCCTGGGCCGCGCCGCCGCCCGGGCCTTGGCCCAGGCCGGCGCCAAGGTCGCCGTGTTCGACATCAACGAGGAAGCAGGCCAGGTCGTCGCCGCAGAGATCGGCGGCACGTTCTGCAAGGTCGATATCATGTCCGAGGACAGCGTCCTCGCCGGCTTCGAGGCGGCGCGGGCGGCCCATGGCCAGGAACGGGTGCTGGTTCACTGCGCCGTGGTGGCGACCGGCGGCAAGACCTTGGGCTGGAACAAGGCGAGCAACAGCTTCCAGCGCACCGCGACGGCGGAATTCGAAAAGTCGATGCTCGGTATCGCGGTGGCGAGCTATCGCATGGCGTCGATCGCCGCTCTCGGCATGGCCGCGGCCGATCCGACCAACGATGACGGCGAACGCGGCGTCATCATCCTGACGTCCAGCGCCGCCTCGCAGGATGGCCAGGTCGGCCAGGTCGCCTATGGCAGCGGCAAGGGCGCGGTAAACTCCATGGTCCTGCCGATGGCACGCGATCTCATGGACCTCGGCATTCGGGTCAACGCCGTGGTGCCGGGAATTTTCGCTACGCCGCCGATGCTGGCTGTCAAGGAAACCGCGCCTGCCATCTTCGACGGGCTCGGCAAGTCGGTGCCGTTCCCCAAGCGACTGGGCGATCCGGACGAATTCGGCAGCCTGATCCTGGAAATCACACGCAACGGCTATTTCAACGGCCAGTGCATCCGTCTCGACGGTGCCATCCGGATGCCGCCGAAGTAGAAACCACCATAGGCGACCCACGGTGTTCCCGAAGGTCGGTCGCCCAACTCATACAGGCCAGGCTTTTCAGCTTAGCCTGTCGGGACCGTGAGATGGCGATTGCCACCGGATCGTTGCAGGTGGTCTGGTGGCGAGATGCGGTCATTTGCAGCGATAGGAAGCCGCGCCGATCGGCTGCTTGTGAGCGACGACCACCGCGCGCCGGGGATAGGCGCACAGGAGCCCCGAACGCGGTAAATCCGCTGCCGGGTTAGGCGCGGCGACGAGTTGTTCGGGTGCCCGCCCTTTTTCCACCCAGGCGATAAGCGCGTCGAGCATCTGCGTAAGCGTGGAGCCGGTGCCGCCGCCACAATGAGCGGTGCCCGGGGCCAGAAAGAATCGCAGCGCCTTTTTCGCCCTGGCCTCGCCAATCTTCGTGGTAATGGCATCGACATAGTGGATCGATCCGGCGGCCGGAATATTGCTGTCGTCCTGTCCATGCCAGATCAATGTCTTGCCACCGCGTTCGGCGAAAGCGCTGATATCGGGGTTTGAAGTGTCCATGACCGCACCGAATTGCTCAAGCCCGTGGTCGAACAATTGCTCGAAGCCAGCGCGGTCAAGGTTCTGCGGATCATATCGCGGATTCTGTGCGAGAAAATAGCGAAGCCAGCCGAGCACGATGGGGCTGGGCACCCCGTGGGTCGGATCTGCCCACGTCGGGCCGCCGAAGTCGAATGTCGTGCTGCGCGTCTGGGGATACCACATGAAGCTGCCGTCCCGGCGCCGGGGACCGTCCCAGATCAGGCGGATGACTTCGGCATCCTTGTCATCGATCATGCCGCACGCTGTCTGCACGCCGATGAGCTGGCGCGGGTCGAACGTGCAGGCATAGGGATCGCTCACCACGCCGTCGTTCAAACCGTCATCGGGATCGCAGGCCTTGATGGCTGCAGCGCGCGCGGCCTCCAGCTTGCATTTTGCCACTGGCTGGATCTCGCGCATCACCACTTGCGACCATAGCGTGGTGGTCAGGAAGTGGGTCCAGTTAACTGCTGGCGCCCCTGAAAGGACGCCGTCATAGTCGTCAGGGAAGCGCTGCACCTCCGATTGTCCCTGTCGGCCGCCGGTCGAGCAACCGGAGAAGTAGGCGTAGCGCGGCGGGACAGCATAAAGCTGGGTTGCCAGCGCCTTGCCCGCGACGGTCATGTCGTGGACGCCCTGATAGGCGAAGTTGCGCACCGCGCTCCAATCGAGCCGCCCGTCAGGATCCAGAACAAAGGAGCCGTCGTTGACGATCCTGTAGCTCAAGTTCATCTCGCCATCGAGCGGGTGGCCGGCGTCGGTCAGGCCCACCGCGAAGCCTTTCGCGACTGCCGGGTTGAGCGGAAGCGGCGCACCACCCTGCCAGCCACCGCCGCCGAGCCCCAGGAAGCGGCCGTTCCAACCCTTGAGCGGCAGCCCGATCCAGGCAGTGGCGATGCTGCGGGCCGGCGGATGCGCCATCCGCACGACGACCTTGCACCATGGCGTCGGATTGAACTGGTCGACCGACATGGTCGTAACCGACGCTACCGTCATGCCCTCTGGCAGCTTGGCGCGTCGCACATCGTCGCAGGATCGCTTCGCCTCGGCCGCTGAAGTCACCAGGGGGGCTGGCGGTGAATCGGGAACATGCCAGTAAGACCGGGCCATCAGGCGCGCCAGCGCCGCCGGATCGGGCGGCATGTTTTGCTGCGCCACAACCGCAGTCGCGGTCGCGAGCCCGACGATTGGCGATAAGATCTTCAATGGCCGTGAAGTCATGTCTGCTCCTCTCGCAATGTCGGTGATGTGACTTTATTGGGTAGCTGAATATACACCTGAGTAAACTTGCATCTGGCCCCGGGCAGGGGATATCAGGCCGCCTGCTCATACTCGGGCAGGGCACGGTCGACGGCTTTGAACAGGAGTTCAACAGCCTCGATGCGCAACGCGAAACCTGCGAGGCTTGCAATCCGCCCTTTACGGCCGTCATCGACCCGTTGTGACCGTAAAGTGTTCCCTGTGCGCGGCCAGCGGAAACCGTCGGCGAAATCAATCGTTATCCGTGCAGTGGTGCCCAGAGCGAGCAGCGGGTGCATCGTCTGGCTGCGCCAGTGATCGGGAGGCAGGCATGGCTGACCACGTCTTCAAGCTCGTCGAGATCGTTGGCGTTTCTCACGACGGATACGACGCCGCAGTTAAGGCAGCACTCGGACGGACAGGAAAGTCGATCCGAAACATCCGCTGGTTCGAGGTTATCGCGCAGCGCGGCTCGGTGGAGGCCGACGGCAATCTCCTCTACCAGGTGATGCTGAAGGTGGGCTTCACATTGGACGGATGATCCTGTCCGCGTATCTCCCACGCCGCTCAGCGCGCGTTGCAAGAGTAAGCGCAACAGGGCCTTCTCCCTGTGGCTGAAAGGGGCGGGCGACGGGGGTTACGGCGGATGGGGCCTTACATCCCCGGCTAACGCCGCGCCCTTGCGCTGCACAGTACTGCTACGGCGGTTGGAGAGCCGGCGTGGCCGGCGCAAGCTGCGTGTTGGGCTTCAGGTTGATGCCGCCCCTCCTTTGTGCAATGTCCAATCGGGCAATATTGCGCTGCAACTTTATCTTCCGTAGGTGAACGCCGATGACGATAGATCCGACGGCAAATGCGGCGGTTCAGCAGGTGCTCGATACACTGGTCGCGGATGGTACAGAAATCGGCGTGCAGGTTGCCGCTTACTTCAACGGAGGCCTGATCGTCGACGCCTGGGCTGGCTCCGCGGACACCGCGCTCGGCCGCCCGGTGGATGGCGAGACGCTGTTCAATGTGTTTTCAGTCACCAAGGCAATCACTGCAACCGCACTGCATATACAGGCCGAGCGCGGCCGGATCGAATACGATCAGCCGGTCGCCCGGTACTGGCCTGAATATGCCGCGAATGGCAAGGATACGGTGACCGTTCGCGACGCGCTGTCTCACTGCACCGGCACGCCCCAGATGCCGCGTGGGGTCACTCCGGAGTTGGTGTGTGACTGGGACGCCATGGCGGCGGGCATTGCGGCGCTGGCACCTTGCTATCCATTGGGAAAGCCGGCGTACCAAGCCGTATCGTTCGGCTGGGTGATCGGCGAACTGGTTTGCCGAACCGATCCCGCCCGGCGAAGCTTTCGAGATTTCGTGATCCAGGAAATCGCGGATCCGTTCGGCATCGCCGATCTCTGGATCGGGATCCCGGACGATGTGGAACCGCGCATCGCGAAACTGTACGACGATCTTGACCAGAGTCCGCCGCCGGCCGGCTCGGTCCTGGAGCAGGCGCTGCCATATAGTGTCCGCCTGGCCCCCGAAATCTTCGAACGGCCGGAGATTCGCCGCGCCGCCATTGCCGGCGTTGGCGGCATCATGAACGCGCGCAGTCTTGCTCGTTTCTGGGCAATACATGCGGGCCGAGGCGAATTTGCCGGGAAACGCCTGCTCTCTCCCGAAAGGGTCGACGAATACTCGACCATGCGTCCTGGCGGGACGCAGCCGGATCCCGTGTTCTTCGGGATGCCGATGCCACTCAGCCAGGGTGGCTTCTGGATGTATGACGGGGAATGCCCGCTAACCTTGGCATTGGGCACATCCACCGCGATATGCTGCCCTGGTGCTGGCGGTTCGCTGGGTTGGGCCGATCCGGCCTCCGGACTGGCAGTGGCGTATTGTCATAACCGCATGAGCATGGACGACGGCGCCAGCCTGGTCGGAAAGGCGATGCGTTCCGCGCTTGGCATTGGTTAGAATGGGCTCACAAAGCCTTTGGCATAGCCGGTGACGAACCAGGTTCCGGGTGGCCCACCTTGCCCGTCACGAGCCTCGCAGAGAGTCTGCTGCACGTGGGCGCTGCGGCCGTGGATGTTCCGGCAGAGTCAGACGCACCGCCCCGAGGCCGTCATGCAGGTATCAGCAATCCGCCATCGATGCAATAGGTCTGGCCGGTCAGGAACGCCGCGCCGCTGCCGGCAAGGAATACCATCATCGGGGCGAAATCCTTCACGGGATCGCCCAGCCGGCCGCCGAGCGGGATGTTGACCGCCATCTGGGCGTCGTGACGGGCGAGTTGTTCGGGAGTCATCCCGCTGCGGGTCCAATCATACATCGGGGTCCAGATGGCCGGTGCAATGGCGTTGGCGGTGATGCCGTAGCAGGCCCATTCCCGTGCGAGCGACCGCGTCCAGGCGAGCACGGCGCTTTTGGCGGCGGCATAGTGCGCCTTTCCCGAATAGCCGGTTACCCCCGCCGACGACGCAAAGTTGATGATCCGCCCGCCACGGTCCTGCAAGTGCGGGAACACTGCCTGATTGGTCAGGAAAGTGTCGCGCATATTGACCGCCATGACCTCTGCGTAAGGGTCGAGTGCAATCGAGGCGGCGGGCGAGGCGGGTGCGACGCCCGCAGCGTTGACCAGGCCGTCGAGGCCTCCCAACGCGGAGGCCCCCCGGGCGACGCCATTGTCGCGTCGAGATCGCGCTCGACGATCGCCAACCAGTATCGGTGCCGCAGATCCTGTATCGCGAGCCGGGCTTCGAGGTATTCTATGCGCTGGACGAGTTGGTCGTGCATGGTTTCGCCCCTTGAATGAAGTAAGCCGGCTGCTGTTGCGGGAGGGTGCGGCATTGGCTCAGGAATTGCAGATATCAAGGATCGAGCGACGCACCCGATCGCGCACGAACGCGGCGATGGGCGAGGGGGCAGTCACTTCGCCGGCAAGTTCACTCGCCAACGTCAGATCCTTCTCGCCGATATAGGCCTGCACTGCCATCATGTCGCGCCGCTGCCGGTCTCCGGGGTTGCTCCGGAAGTCGATGAACGACTTCATCGGTGGGCTGAGGACGCCGTTGCGCGTCATCGCTGTCAGCAGTTTTTCGAGGGGGACCGACGCCGCCTCGGCAATTCCGGCGGCTTCGATGCCAAGCATGATTTCGCACCAGGCAATGAGATTGTTGCAGATCTTCAGCGCCATGGCCGAGCCGAGCGGTCCGACCAGCATGGTATCGGTGGAGTAGGCATTCAGGACGGGCTCGACCCGCGCCATCACCGCCGCCTCGCCGCCAAGCATGGAGAACACGAGGGGCCGTCGTCCGTCATCTCGGTCCGAGTGACCGAGGCGTCCATCACGTGGATTCCCTTCGCCGCGGCACGCCCGGCAATATCCCGGACGGTGGCGGAGCGGACCGTGCTGTGGATCAGGACGACCGAATCCCGCTTCATCGCCGCCAGCAGCGGTTCGATGCATTCGTTGACCTGTCGGTCATCCTGCACGCAGATGCCGACGCAGTCGTTGTCTGTGCCCAGTTCAGCCAGGTTGGCGGCCAGCCTGGCTCAGCCGGCGAACGGCTGCATCGCATCGGGCGAGATGTCGAACACCGTCAGCGGCAGCGCCAGCTTGGCCAGTTCGCGTGCCTGCGCGCCGCCCATGCTCCCCAGGCCGACGAACCCGACCGAACCGATTGCTTGTACCATGTTCAACCTCTCCGTTCATGCGCGGATATCTTGCCGGGACGATGGCGCAGACTTCGCCTGCGGGATAGGGGAGGCAGACCGTCCCGCTGCGCCAAATGTTGTTTTCCAGTGCCCTGCGGTGGCGGGACATGGAAGGCGAACGGGTTCACGCCGGCCGGCATGGCTCTGGCGCATCACCAGCGGCAAGCGGCCTTCCCAGCGGCGGAACAGATCGCAGAAGCGGCTGTAGCGATACCCGTCCGGATGCTCGGCGTGGTGCTCCTCCCAGAGCACCTGCAGCGTCACGTGTTTGCGCTTCAGTTCCCGCGCCACCGCCGACCAGTCCGGCTCCGGCAGCTTGCGCCGCCCCGGCTTCACGCCAGAGGCACCATACAGGCGCGCCTCCAGGTCGGCATCCCATCCTCCGGCTGCTAAACCGACAGGATGGCCCCAACGATCGGGCTTCTCACTCCCTCCCGGGTGGCCGGGAATTGCTCGGAATGGTGGCCGGGATGACCCCGGAATCCGCAACGTCCAGAGACGTCCAGTAAGAGGCTGGTTTTACAGCATTTATCGACCGAGAATCGCCAGACACCGTCCGGCGGCATCCGGCAAGAACACCAGAAACCACCACCCTTTGGTGGTTCATTTGGTGGTCACGGATCGACCCGGCTTTGCTAGGAAAACGACCATGCTGCCCTACATCCAGATCAACGCAGTCAAGCCGAGGACAAGGAGTACGCCCTCTCCGATTCTCAAGGCCTCTATCTCGCCATCCGGCCCAATGGCTCGAAGCTTTGGCGCTTCAATTACCGTTTCCTGGACAAGCAGAAGACGCTCCATCTCGGAGGGTGGCCGACCATAAGCCTCGCGGATGCCCGCGCCCGGCGGGACGAGGCCAAGAAGCTCGTGGCAGACGGGATCGATCCCGCGCTGGAAAAGAAGCGCTCCCGCATCGCTGCCAAATATGCCGCAGCCAACACCTTCCAGGCGGTGGCCGAGGAATGGCTCGTCAAATGCGAGCGGGACGGCCTCGCAAAGGTGACGATCGAGAAAATTGCGTGGCTGCTTGCCAAGCCTGCCCCGTGATCGGCACCATCCCCATCGGGCAGATCACGCCGCACGAGGCGCTTGCCGTCCTGCGCAAGATCGAGGCCACCGGAGCCTATGAGAGCGCCCGGCGGATGCGAAGCGTGCTGAGCCGCGTCTTCCGCTATGGCGTGGCGACCGTGCGCTGCAACAAGGACGTCGCGGCCGACCTGCGCGGCGCGATCGCAGCGCCCAAGGTCAAACATTTCGCTGCCATCACCAAGCCATGGGAGGTCGGCGCCTTGCTGAGGGCTATCGACGGATACAGCGGGCACAAGGTGACGGTAATGGCGATGCGCCTGTCTCCGCACGTGCTGCTCCGCCCCGGCGAACTCAGGCAGGCGGAATCGTGGCCTGCAGGGCGTGGCAGCAACGTGTGCTTGCGGAAGGCCACGCTGATCGCCTCCTCTTCGATGCTCAGCACCGTAGAATGCGCATTCTTGGGACCAGGCCGTATCTCGTCCGTGCTGCTCCGGCTCCGCCACTTGGCGACGGTCTTCGGGTTGATCCCATGCCGCTTGGCGAGAACCCTCAGGCTCTCTTGACTATTTTGTATTGCTCGACGGATTGCCGCTGTCGTGCTGGCTCACCCATGGAGAACTTGGCCCATGGTGCATCCTTCCATTCCTGCATGGAGAATGCACCATCAATCTCCGGGACCAAACGCCTAGGTGACCAGCGCGGCGACGGCGACCCGTTCTGGTTGGGTGGGTGACTGGATATTCGGATTGCGCCGCACGTTGACCGGAATGCCGCTCATCCTCGGCTGCCCGCTGTAGCGTTCCGGATCATCGTCAAGCCCGCTCAGCCGCGAAGTCGGGCTGCCGATCGCCATCAGCTCGCCGTCGCGGTCGAGCCCGCCGCCATAGCCGTGCGCCATCGAGATCAGCCCGGGGCGCAGTGCCGGATCGCTCTCGACCACCCCGAGGATCGCCCCATAACGCGACCTGATCTCGATCACCGATTCTTCCGCGATACCGAGCTCTTCCATATCCTGGGGATGCATGTAGGCCGGGTTGTAGGGCAGCCCCCGCGTCGCCGGATTGTGGGCGATGGAATTGAAGGTATGGCGAACGCGGCGGCTGATCAGCCTGAAGCGGAAGCCCGCGGTGATGTCGTCATCGTCGAGCCGATAAGCCTGGAGGTCGTCCAGGATGTCCGGACTGGCGAGCTCGAGCCGGCCTTCCCAGCCCTCATCCCGCGGCAGGACCCGGGCGGATTCGTCCGGGAAGATCGCGCCATGCGGATGGCGCTTCAATTCCTCCAGCGGAATGCGCGAGCCTGCCATGAAATGTGCCAGGAGTTCTTCCGAGGTCGGCTTGCGCGTCATATCGAGGTCGACGGCAATTCCATTCAGGCCGCGGAGCGTGAACTGCAGCCCCAGCCTCTGGCACAGCCCGTAATAGACTTCCCATTCCTCGACCACCTGCGACCCCTTCGGGGGATTGACGATTGCCGGCGAGTATTGGCCGAACGACGTGTCGATGCCCACGCCGGTTGAATAGAACGCCAGTCCTTCGCCCAGGTAGCTGACACCCGATGTCTCGAGATGCATCTTGCAGGCAATGACGTAGTCAGCCAGCACCGCGGTCGGCGTCATCTTGACGTCGAGCGAGACGCTGAGTTCGAGATCGCGCAGCGCCTCCACGGTCCGGTTCTGGTCCGGCCATGCCAGCACGGGATTGCCTGCGCAGGAAAAGAATGCGCGGACCCTGCCCTCGCCCGGCATGAGGATTTCCTCGGGGAGCACCGAGGTCGGCATGGGCGCCGACCCGGCGTAATAGGCCTTCAGGCCGCGGATGCGGGTCGGCGCGCCGCCGAAAGCATCACCCCAGGCAGGAAACGGCGGCGTTGCCTGGGCTTTGGCGACAGGCGCTGCCAGGATCACGCCGGCGAGCGGAAGCCCTTCACCCTCGCGCAAATAGTGGCCGCACAGCGTTTCCACGCACATTCTCATGTATTCGATCAAGGTCGACGATGCGCTCATGCTGGGTCCGGTGCCGCAGATCGCATAGCCGCGCCGCCCGGCCGCATACGTCCGTGCCACCTGGACCAGGTCGTCCGTATCTATCCCTGCCGCCCGGGCGACCGCCTCCGGCGTGAACCGCTCGAGCGCGGCGCGCAAGCCGTCCAGTCCCTGGACGTGGGCAGCGACGAAATCCTTGTCGTAAAGCTGCTCGTCGATGATCACGCGGGCGATCGCGGCGAAGATGGCGGCGTCATGACCCGGCAGCGGTTGCAGGTATTGCGTGGCCTTGCGTGCCGTCTCGGTACGGCGCGGATCGATGACGATAAGCTTTGCGCCTTTCGCCAGCCGCTCGTTGATCCAGGCGGTGGGGTTGCCGAATGGAAAGCCGTTGTGGCTGACCAGGGGATTCATGCCGACGACGAGGATGACATCGGGATCGGTCCAGCCATTGCCCGGCGCCTGCCACACCCCGTGGAGGCCCTTGGCCACGGTCTTGCCGGGCTGGTCGATCGATTCGCTGCCGAATACCATCGGCGAATTGATCGCCGCCATGAACGAATTGGTCGCCGACTGAGCGACGGTGTTCCCCACGGTGCCGGTGCCATAATACGAAGCGACCGCACGCGGTCCGTCACGCTCGATGATCCGGGACAGCCGATCGGCGATCTCGTCGAGCGCCTGCTCGAAGTCGATGGGCGCGAAGCTGCCGTCAGGCTGCCGCTTCATCGAATGGAGCAGACGGTCCGGGCTGTTGTGAATCGCTGGTGATGCGCGGCCCTTCATGCAGCCATACCCCTTGTACAAGGGATTAGCCTTGTCTCCGGTCATCGAGACGGCCCGTCCCTCATCGTCAACCTCGACCACGGCGCCGCACAAATGGTAGCAGACCCGGCAGAATGTGGGGTGCAGAGTCATCGTCCTATCCTCTCTTCGGCACCGGCTGGCCCGGTGCGATTAACGTTTCGACGCGATAGCGCGGCGCCCAGGTTCCCTCCCGGGTCCTTACACAGCCCTCGGAGTCAGTCCATCCAGGCTGCCGCGTTCGCTGGTCGTCCCTAAGAAACCACGCCGGTCCCGATCATGCAATGTGTTATCGATCAGTAGATTGATTTAGGTGCTGCCGGAGCAATCTCTTTCCGCTCCAATGCGGGGGCCTGAGCCTGTCGAAGGGTGTGAGCCGGTTTTTGTCATCGCACTCTAATCGCCCCCGGCGGGCGGGCATCCCATTGCGCGGCGTGCGCAGGGCTGCGTTCGCTGGCGGCGAGCAGGCACTGGTCGAACACGCGATAGTAGTCGCGAACCTGGTCGGGGCCGACAATGAAGGGATTGGGCGCGCCCGGCTGGCGCGTGGCCAATGCGCCGAGCCGGGCATCGGAGCCGTCGGCGAAGATATGCGTGTTGAGCGTTCCCGCCGAATGAGCGGCGCGGCTCAGCGCGATCAGCCGGCGAACCGAGCGGTCGAACGCGGTCAGGCCGCCGAAGTGGGCATTCCCCTCCCGCGCCGGCGGAAACGCGGTTCCGCCCAGCAGCGTCAGCCGCCAGGCATGCCCGTTCTCGCGCACCGGGATGATCGCCGAAATCGTCCCCCGGGTATGTCCCGGGGTTACGTAGAGGCGCAGGGTGGTGTCGCCCAGCACCAGCTTCCGGCCGTCGGCAATGACCATTTCCCGCTTCGGCGGCGGGCGGTCGCGCCGATCCGGCCCGACACTGGGCGCCCGCTCGATCGCACCCGGTGCCGCGCCCTCGAGCATCGTCCAGTCGGCCGCGCTCATCGCGATTTTCGCGCCGAAGGTTTCATGCAGGTAGCGGGCGCCGCCATAATGGTCCCAATGCCCATGGGTGACGATGACCACGCGGATCGTGGCGGGATCAAGCCCCAGCCGCCGCATGTCCGGCACGAGATGATCGCGGGCCTCGCCCTCGCTCTGCAACGAATCGAACAGCACCAGTCCGGCGCTGGTGCGGACGATCCACACCCCGACAAACGCGTTGCCGACATAGAACAGGTTGTCGAACACGCGCGTCGGCGGCAGCCACTGACGTCCGCCCTCGACGATGCGCACGGCAATTCGCCGGGTGCTGTCGGCTCCGCACAGATCGAGCGCGTCGCCGAACCGCCCGGCGGCGATCGCCCGGGCGCGGGCCTCGTGCATCGATGCCGCCCCGGGGCTTCCGGCCGCCGACCCGGAAAGGGCCAGCGCCGCTAGCGAGACCGCCATGGCCGCGAGCCGCTTGCGCGACCAGCTGTGCCCACCCTGCTTGCCCGATGTTCGCGTCATGGCATTCTCCCCTGGCTTGTTCTCGAGTCGCGCCGGTGCGTCGGGCGATCATAACCTGAATTGCGCGACGCTTCGAACCGATCGCAGTTGCTCGTCGCCCCCACCGCGTGGCAGACATTTCTTGTTCGCCCTGCCTGGGGCAGCCGGAGGACTTCGCGATGAAAACACGTGCGGCAGTGGCATTCGGGGCAAAGGCTCCGCTCAGCATCGAAACACTCGACATTCGCGCGCCGCGCTCCGGCGAGGCGCTCGTGCGGATGGTGGCGGCCGCGCTGTGCCACACCGATCTCGCGGTGCTCGATGGCGAAAAGTCCGGGCTCGGCGCCTTCCCGATCGTGCTCGGCCACGAAGGCGCCGGGATCGTCGAAGCCATCGGCCCCGACGTCGAGCTTGTCGCTCCCAGCGATCATGTCGTGCTGGCGGCGATTCCCGAATGCGGCGTGTGCGGCCCCTGCCGCGCCGGAACCACCAACCAGTGCGAATGGTCGTTCACGCTGCGGAGCAAATACCCCACCCCGCTTTCGCGCGACGGCGCGCCGGTCGATACTTTTCTGCACCTCGGCGCCTTCTCGCAATACATGGTCGTTCCCGCAATCGGCGTCGCGAAGGTCAACCGGTCGATCCCGCTCAACCGGGCCTGCCTGACCAGCTGCTCGGTGGCGACCGGCGCGGGCACGGTGCTGTTCCTGCAGCAGGTTCGCCCGGGTGCGTCGGTCGTGGTGTTCGGCATGGGTGCGATCGGCCTGAACGCAGTGCAGGCGGCCCGGATCGCCGGCGCCGCGATCATCATCGCGGTGGACGTCAATCCGGCCAAGGAGGCGTCTGCCCGTGCCTTCGGCGCCACCCACTTCCTCAACCCCCGCACCCTGACCGGCGGCGTGGTCGAGGAAATCCGCGCGCTGACCAATGGCGGCGCGGACTACACGATCGAGGCCACCGGCTCCCCGGTGGCGGCGCTCGACGCGGTCCGGGCGAGCCATGCCGGATGGGGGAGCTGTGCGCTGGTCGGCGTCCTGCCCGATGGCACCGCGCTGCCGTTCACCGACGAGGAGCTGGGCCGGGGCCGCATCATCCGCTTCTCGATGGCGGGGAACACGCGCGGCCGCAGCGATACTCCGCGGTTCTCCGAAATGTACCTGGAGGGTACCTTGATGCTGGACGAGTTGGTTTCGACCACCGTGACGCTCGATGCGATCAACGAGGTGGTGGACGGGCTGCGCGAAGGCTCGATCATCCGCGGCGTCGTCGAGTTCTGAGCCCGTCAGTGTCCTGGCATCGGCCGCCGGAAGTGTTCCGCATCCCGCATCACTTGACCGCCGCAGTGTCGAGCGCCGCAAATGCCAGCCCCTTGTCGCATTTGCGCATTCTGCCGGCGTGCGGGAAGGGAAGGTGCGCTGGAACGATCAGCATGTCCCGTTCCAAACTCTCGGCCGCGAGGCGCCGGCGGGTCACGATGACCGCGTCATAGTCGTCCTGGTCGCCGAACAGGATCGAAGGTTCGATCAACTGGAGCGGATGGTGAAAGGCATCGCCGGAGAACATCGCCTCCTCGTCCTGCGAGTGGAGGTGCAGCATGGAGTGCCCGTCGGTATGGCCCCGGCCCGGCACGACGGAGAGGCTCGGCGTCAGCCTGTGGGTATCCATCACGAGGTCTGCCTGCCCGGCCGCTACGATCGGGGCGATGGATTGCTCGTAGACCCCGTCGTTGTAGTCGAGATGCTGGAAGCGGCCGGCATTGTCGGGGTGCCAGCGGTCGTGCTCGCGCTTGACGAATATGTAGCGCGCGTTGGGGAAGGTCGGCACCCATCGCCCGTCCCGCAGCATCGTGTTCCAGCCGCAGTGGTCGTGGTGCATATGCGTGCAGAACACGTAGTCCACGTCCGTGATGCGGATGCCGGTGGCTTCGAAGCGTTCCAGGAACGGAACATCGAGCATGTCGAATTGGGGGGAAGCGTTGCGCCGGCCGTTGCCGGTGCAGGGATCGACGACGATGACCTTGTCGTCCACCCGGATGATCCAGCTCCGGAAATTCAGGCCCCAGGTGTCGCCCGGCGGCAGGAAATGCGGCTCCAGCCACCAGCGGTTCGCCTCGACCAGTTCGGGCGGTGCGCCGAGATAGGCGATCGGCCAGCCCATCAGCTCGATTTCCAGGGCGGAATCGATCCTCGCCCTGCCGACTTCGAACCCCGCGTTCAACATTGCTCGATCCCTGTCCTGTTTTCATCGGGCACTGGCCGGGACGGAGATATGTCCAGCCACGCGGGGCGCGTCTGCAGGGACGCGGTCGAGGCGATGGACCGCCCTCTGCGACCAACTTGCATCTTGGGAAGCGCGGTTCGCATGAGACTGACAGAGCAGAGCCGGCTTCAAGCCACCGCTGGCATGATCTCTTCAGCTATCCATTGGGTATAGTCATAATATTCCTGCTTGTCGGTGAGGTGGGGAACGGGGATCGAGCTCATCGTCACACCCAGCTCGCTGTACCACCCCAGACGATCGATGATTTCCTGGCTCGATTGGCCCGGTCGCGCTTTTGGATCGTCGACGGAGATGTGCCCTTCGCCGATCCGCGTAATCGAAAATGCGTAGTACACTTCCTCAAGCTGACCTGAATAATCGGGCTGCGAACGGATATAATCGAGCTTGGCCGGAAGCTCCTCGGGCTGGGTCAGGAATGGCAACCAGCCGGACGCATACCGGCCGATGCGTTGCAGCACCGCATCGGCATCCCCGCCAAACCAGATCTTCAAGTGCGGCTTCTGGAAACACTTCGGTTCGAAGGCGACATCGCGAAAGTTTACATACTTTCCTTCAAATGCCGGGCTCTCCTGCGTCCACAGCGCAATGATGGCCTGCGTGTACTCTTCTGCCATGGCTCCACGATGATGGAAATCGACGCCCAGTGCGTCGAATTCCCCTTTGAGCCAACCGCTGGCGAACGTGACGGTGACGCGGCCGCCGCACAGCCAATCCATCGTGGAAAGCGTCTTGGCCGTGATGATCGGGTTCTGGAGCGGCATGATGGCGATGCTGGAATTCAGCCGAATGGTTTCAGTGCCACCGGCGAAAAATGCCATCGTCGGATAAGCAGCCACGTGGTGGGCGCCGGAGAGTTCAAGGTGATTGTTGGGGATGACGAAATGCTCGGGCACCGCAATCATGGCGTACCCGAGCTTCTCCGCCCAGCGCGCGAGTGCCATCATCTCCTTGCCGGAGACGTCGCTTTCCCAGGGCATGGTGGCGGCTTTTACCCCCATCACGTGTGGCATTGTAAAAGCCAGTTCCATTCCTTGCTCCCTATCCGATCTGAAATTGGTCTTGCAGGTCCACCCAACGGACCCTGGACTGAACCCGGCATCCGATCACCGGTCGCCGAGACGGAAAGAATCGGCGTAAACCGATTCGTGTTCGGTCGATGCTCGACCCGATGGAACCTCCGTCCGCCCTCACGCAGCAACCGTGCCTCAGCACCGGCAAAGCAGCGGAAGAGGAACGGAGGTTCGCTGGGTCAGGCGGCGACATGTTGCTTGGGAGGCAGGACTGCGCTGACTCCGGGATGCGAGGCGGCATGATCGACAGCGTGGTCCGCCGCGTGGTAGGCAGCGCGCCGGCCCGAGAAGATGCAATCTCCCGCCGACATGCCGCTGAGATAATGGTGCGTACAGAGCCCGACCGCGGTTCTGCCCGCAGCATAGAGACCGGGAACCGTGGTGCCGTCTTCGCGCAGGACGAGGCCGGTGTTCTCATCAACGACCAGGCCACCGACGGTGATCCCGTGGGCAGGATTAAGCGCGGAATCCACGCTCACGTCGATCGCATAGAACGGCCCTTCGGCGGGAACGACCATGTCGTCACTGTCCTTGCCGAACGGATCGGGGATTTCGCCGGCGGCGGCACGGCGGTAGGTCTCGATGGTTTCAAGCAGCGTGGCATGATCGATGCCGACTTTCCGGCACAAGCCTTCCAGTGTCACAGCCTTCTTTGTGCTGAATGTCATGATGGCGACCGCAGGAACCTTCTGGAACAGCACCATCTTGTCTTTTTTGATATTGAGCTTGGCCTCTTTCCACATCCTGGCGTCCAGGAGTAGCCATGCCTTGCCACCCGTTTCGGGCTTGTTCATTTCGCGGCCGATGTCCGCGCCGTAAGAGGCCTCGTCGACGAACCGTTTGCCCCGGGCATTGACGATCATGTTCTTGGGCCACGACTTCGGCGGGCTCATGTGCCGCCAGATCGAGACCTCGTTCATTGCCGCCATCGCGCCGCCGGCAGAGTGCCCGAGCAGGATGCCGCTGCCATCGTCGGCAGGGGTGCCAAGCGCGGCGATCTTCAGGCAATCCGGCGCATAGCGACGCATCATCTCGGTGTTGAAGATGAACCCGCCGCTGGACAGGCACACGCCCTTGCGCGCGCGGACGTAGAAATCCTTGCCATGCTCGACCTCGATCCGGTGGCATTTGCGTTTGTAATACTTGGCGAGTGCAAAAGTGAGATTTCCGCCGGGGTATGAATTCGGCCAGGCGAAAATCCAATGGTTCATCGCGCGCTGAGCCTTGACCAGCGCCGCGTGCGCCGGCGTCCCCGCAGGCACCCGCCGCGCCTTCAGGCCGATGACGCCGCCGCTCTTGTCGAGGATCATTTGACGCACCTGGCATTGCCCGTAGAGGCGGACGCCGGAGCGCGCCGCCGACTGGCTTTGCGGCCTGAATATCCCGATGCCCGAACCCACCGCATCCGGGCCGGCTTCCGAGACGGCCTTGTGCCCCCGCGGCGACGGTCGCTTGTTCGTGCGGAAACGTTTCAGCAGGCTGTTGTCGGGGTGGTAGAGGTAATAGCCTTCCGGCGGATAACTGGTCTTGGTCGGGAAGGCCGTGGCCCTGAACTCGACTCCATGCTTCTCTAGCCACTCGACCGTTTCCGGACCGCTCTCGCAATAGCGGCGCAGCGTTTCATCGGTTATCGCCCCGCGCAGCTCGCGCTTTAGATAGACGAACATCTCCTCCGGGGTGTCGTCATATCCGGAGTCCCTTTGCACCCAGGTGCCGCCACCGAAATACATGATCCCGCCGTTCATCTTGGTGGCGCCGCCCCCTTCGCACCGATCGAGGGCGATGACATCGAGGCCCTGATCGATGGCTTGATTGGCAGCCGCAACGCCAGCGCCGCCGTAGCCGACAATGACGAAGTCCGCCGACTCGGCCCAGGCAATCTCGCCGGCGTCGGCAACCACGCGCGCATCCTCCACATCAGTGAAATGCCGCGCGAAATCGAGCGAGTTGATAAACCTCTCGGACATTTTTCTCTCCTTTGGCATTATGTCTGCATGCTAAAGTCCCGGTGTCAACAGCTGTCAGGCAGGCTCGTCCGATTGGAGACCGGCAGGCGACGGCGGATGCCCGCGAGATGGGCCACTGGGTAGACCCCGCGTCGAAAATTCGTGCCTTCCGTTCTGACGATGCGGGCGTGCCATGCTCCGATCCGGCGGATGAAATCGCCACCAAGACTGACTCGGTCCGCAGTTCGCTGGAGCCTGATGACATTGCATTGACCCGAATCGGGATTCCCAAGCGGCGTTGGATGCAATTCACAATGCCTGAGGCCCAAGATCGCCCGACGACGCGAGCAGTGGGAGAAGTTTCAGAGCCGGCCCGATCCGCGGCGCCTGGTCTTCGTGGACGAGGACCTGGCCAAGGTGCCTTATGGGCACTGGAAGACAATGACTTTCATCGACGCATTGCGCTGCGACCGGATCGACGCACAATACGCCTTCGATTACCCCTCCCTCGACGAGATCCAGGAGCATGGTTGCCGATCGTCCGCCCGCCTGCTTCAGCATAGCGATTAGCGAACCAACCGGGACGCAACCCGTGTATCGTCACAGAGAATCAGTGGGCGGGGAAGCCGTCCCGTCAACCGGAGAGTCATGCCATGTCCGAGAAGTTGCAGATTGTCGCGTCGACTGGTGATAAGTGCGGTGAAGCCGCGACCTGGGACGCGGAACAGGGGTTTCTCTATTGGTGCGACATAAACCGCTTTGTCATCCACCGGATGGATCATGAAAACCGGGTCCGCAGCTGGTTCTTCGACGAACCGGTCGTGGCCCTGGCGATGACGGAGACTCCAGGGCGATTGCTCGTGGCGCTCGGCTCGCGATTGATCGTCTGGCGCCCGCTCGACGACAGTCGACAGGATCACCCCTTCCGCCTCGATGCCTGGCCCGGCGCCCGCCTCAACGATGGCCGGGCCGCGCCCAATGGCGATTTCTGGGTCGGGAGCATGGGCAACCATCTTGGCCCCAACGGCGAGGCCAGCGGCAGCGACATCGGCGAGAAGGGCGTGCTCTATCGCGTCCGTGCCGATGGCCAGGCGACCGAGGAGAAGACCGGCATCGGCTGTTCGAATACCGTCTGCTGGTCGCCCGACCACCGCACGTTCTATTTCGCCGACAGCATGCGCAACGTGATCTGGGCCTATGACTACGACCCCCAGAGCGGGGCGATCGCCAACGAACGCCCGTTTTTCGCCGGATTCGACCGCGGCAGCCCGGATGGCTCGGCGGTCGATGAGCAGGGGCGGCTGTGGAATTGTCGCTTCGGGGGCGGCTGCGTCGTCTGCGTCGCGCCCGATGGCAAGATCGACCGGGTCGTGGACCTGCCCGTGACCCACGCGACAACCTGTGCCTTCGGCGGACCGGATCTGAAGACCTTGTTCATCACCACGGCGACGATCTGGACGACTGAGAGCGACCGGTTGGCCGGCAGTCTCTTCGCCATCCGTACGGACGTGGCAGGAGTCGATGGCTTCAAGGCACGATGCTGAGGCGAAGCGCATTCCGGTGATACGCCGCACGCACCTTGTCGTTGACCTGCCCCCCGCTGGTTCCCTCGATCTGATGGAGAGTCTGCCCTGACGGAGGAGGTTCGTCGCAAGCATCCATGCCACCGGCCACATCCCTCGGTGCTTCCCGATGAAGACGAACCTCATCCCGGGTCCTTCCCCAATGAGGCGACCGATCTTTAACTGCGCCGGCCTCATCTACCCCTGCCCGGGAATGCGCGTCCCGGCTCGACCGCCAACTCCTTTACCGACTTGCGCAGCACGATCTCGTGCAGGTCCAAGTCACGAGCAGCTTGTGCGACTGCAACACCGCGCTCACGCACCAACTTCACAACTTCAAGCTGAACTCGCGGCCACACTTCCTCCGTTTCATCGTGGACCTCCGATGGGTGATGGAATACCACCTCGGAGATCCCCAAACCGGCAGCAGGCCAGACAGGGAGGTGGAGCGGGTAGCGGGAATCGAACCCGCATAGCCAGCTTGGAAGGCTGGAGCTTTACCACTAAGCTATACCCGCAGGACTTCGCCCTGGAGACGTGGAGCGTCTTGCCATCGCCCACTGGCAGACGTCAATCTCTTTGAGGTGGTGCGGGTTTTCTGGACAGGATGCCAAGCTCGAGCGATTTCCTATCATGTTGGATAGCATGCGCACGAGCTGAAGCAGTTGGCGCATTCATCGGGCTGGAAGATGTCGAGCAGTTGGCCGATGTGGTCCCACAGGCCCGTGACCGTGCGCTCTGCGACCTTGCGCAATATGGCCTTGAGGCGGGCGAAGGCCTTTTCGATCGGATTGAAGTCGGGCTGCCGGGCGGGAGGGGGCGAAGGCTGGCGCCCGCCGCCTCGATCCGCTCACGGATCGAGGCGCGCTTGTGCCGGCCGGCGAGCACGAATATCAAACCGGCAAACTCGAGATCCCGGACAATGAACGAATCGGGTCGTGGTAGTTCGCAGACATGGCCCAGCTGGATCCATGTACGCTTGAAGATCGTTTCGACTTCGTCGGCATACCAAGCTGGGTCATAGAACGGCTTGGTCGGGATGGGCCGCGTGCCGAGCCATGCAAGCGCGTCACGCGAAGGGGGCGAGAAAGCCGGGACGTGGACATTCATATGCAAACTCCCAAGTTGACGCGCCTTTCATTCCATTTCGGGAAGGTGGCGAGATAGTTTGGGAAGGGATGTCATATCCCGCATGGCGCTGGAAGTGCAAAACAACGGCCTTCCATGCCGAGGCCCGGGTGCCGCTGCTCCCTGGTTGCGGGGAATTGTTCAACGGCGAGGTGACCGGGACCAGCAGGGAGGCGCGGTCAGGCGAACTTGGCGATTGCCTCGACGATCAGGCGCGATCGCTGGGCCGCTGCCATGCCCGCTTCACGATGAGACTTGAGCGGAATCTCAAGCCCGACCGGCACGGCCGGCGGCACAAGCTTGAGGAATTCGGCGATCGGGAATTCGCCTGTACCGGGTATGCCGCGGGAGAAACTGGCTTCTTCGAGCAGGTCGTCGGGGGCTTTCGCCGGGCCATCGCACACTTGCGCCGAGCCGATCAGCGACGGGTCGAGTGCCGCGACCTCCGCCAGGGGTGTGCCGGTGCGCATGACATGCAACAGGTCCAGCGTCATCCGCGCATTGCTGGCGCCTGCGAGATCGAAAACCCGGACAGCATCGTGAATCGTCCTGGTGCGGCCCATGGAAATCGGCTCCAGTCCCACCATCAGGCCATAGGATTGCGCCAGTCCGCACAAGCCGGCAAGCTGTTCGGCGGCCTGATTGTCATCCGCCGCCATAATGTCCAGCGCGACGATCGCGCGGCAACCCAGTTCCGCCGCCAGGGCAATCTCGCTCTCGAACTGGCGCGCGTCGTCACCAAGGATGAAGGCTTCGACCGTATCGACGGTCACCGGCGCATCGCGCAGCCGTTCGAGCACCGGACGCTTGTTGTCGTGCGTTACCGGACGAGCGCCCTGCATCGCTTCCACGGTGAAGAAGCTGACGAGCGGGACGCCAAGGTCGGCGGCGATCTGAACGACCTCCTCCGGCGCCACGTCGAACATCGTCATCTGTTCCAAACGCAAGGGATTCATTGTCAGGACCTTCTGCTGCATGACGATGGCGGTTACCCGGATGGGCGGGCTTTCGGATTGCAAACACGGGCATCGGCAGGCGCTCCTTGCCCGCAGACCAAGGGGAGAGAGGCCCTAGAGCAGGACCCCGCCGTCGACGTGGAACACTTGGCCGGTGACGAACGCCGCATGATCCGATGCCAGGTAGACGACGGCGGAGGCAACCTCGTCCGGCTTGGCAACGGTGCGGCTGAGGGGACCGGTGCGATGAAGCCTGGACATCTGTTCGGCGTCCATTCCGGCGAACGCGGTGGGGAAGAATCCTCCCTCGTGGAAGCGGCTGCCCTTGCTCAGTGCCCCAGGGTCGTCCGGCAGGGTCCCGTAGGGCGCCACGACATTGACCCGGATGCCGCTTTGGCCGACTTCCTTGGCGAGCGTCTTGCTGAAGGTGTGGACGGCGCCCTTCGCGGCCGAATAGACGGAAAGCAACTGGTCTCCGACCGTCCCGGCGGTCGACCCGATGTTGACGATGCAGCCGGCGCCGCGAGCGACCATTCCCGGCAGGATGGCGCGGGTCACCCGAAGCATGGTCAGCAAGGTAATGTCGAGGTCGCCGATCCAGGTAGACGGGTCGCTTTCTACAAAGGGGCCGATTGCGACATTTCCGCCGACATTGTTGACGAGGACATCGACCGGACCACACGCGCGTTCGGCCGCCTCCAGCAGCCTGTCGCCCGCGTCTCCATCGCGCAAATCGAGGGGCACGAATGTGGCCTTCGCGGCTCCGCGCCGCAGACACTCGGCGACGACGCGTTCGCCCGCCTCGTGATCGCGCCCGACGGCGACGACTTGTGCGCCTTCATCAGCCATCAGCAGGGTAATCGAGCGCCCGATGTTTGCTGTAGCCCCTGTGACAACGACCGTCTTACCCGCCAGACCAGTTTGCACGCTCAACCTCCTCCTTTTCGCCGCTCGGCCCTGACCAAAGTGCCGGCAGTTTGTATGACTTGAATGCCGAGCCGTTTAACCGAGCCGACCGCTATAATTCTTCGTCCAGGCTCGCCTGAGCCGCAGCAGGAGGGAAGCTTCGAAAACACCCGTCGAGGCGGGGACGGACAGTGCAGGATGCGTTGTCCGTCGCTTCAATTGGCTCTCTCCATGAGTGCGGCAGCAATCTGCGCCTTTTCTATTCTACCACGAAACGTGCATTCACTCGTCTCGTGATGCAAGCAGGAATAAGGGCCCCCTTGTCAGCTTGTCAATCCAACTCCTGCTTCGCCGTCCGCTTCCAATTTCGGCGATGGATAGATGGGCCAGGCCCGCTACGCCATCAGGATGCAAGTGCCTTGCAGGGCCGGCTTGCAGGTGTTTCGGATCGGGCTCTGAGTGCCCGGGTTGCCGCTTCGTCGACCTCTAGACCTTCAGGATCGGATTCGGGGTCGCCGACGATCGCCACGCCATAGACCGTCTCCGCGCAGGCCAGGCTGACATACCCGTCGCGCACGTCGCGCAATACGCGTTCGATCGGCCGGTCGACCGGATTGCCCCAGCCACCGGCGCCGTTGGTCAGCGAGCGTGCAACGCTGCCTGCGGAAGCGAAGACATCGCGATCATGGAACACATATTCTCCGTCGAGGGCCAACTCGTTCGTCACGGGATCGAGCAGTCCCCCCATCGGTTGCGCGATGGCGTAGTCGGAACTGTGACTGTGGCCGCTCAACCAGTCCAGGTTCGCGCCGGTCTGCTCGCGATCGAACAGCCATTCGCCTCCAACCTTGCCACCACCCCCGCCGAATGCACCGCGCGGCGGCGTCGCAACCTGGGTGGTAAACTGGTTATGAAAGCCGCCGTGGCGCCAGCAAATGTCGGTCAGCATGCCTGCACCGCCGCGGTGATAGCCCGGGCCGCCTGTGTCGCATGCCGGTTCCACTCGCATCACCACCATCAGTTCTGCCAGTTCCTTCACCTCGACGCCGGTGTCGGGATAGTTCATCCAGATCAGCAGGGAGTTGCAGTCGCCGTCGCCACCCGCCGTTGCGCCCCAGGCTGCGGCGACGACGGACCCCTCGACCATGGGACCGCCCCAGCGCGTGCCGTCGGCCTTGCGGCCCTGGGCATGATGCACCGAAGCGCAGCCGCAGTCCTCGCCGACCGCGTTCTGGCCCAGGACGGGGTTCAGCGCATCGAGCGTCGCGCGGATGATCGCCTGGATCAGCGCGAAATAGTACATGGTCGATGCCGGTGGCTGCGGATTGACGATGCAGTCCGGCGGAAGCACGATATCGATGTTCCGCATCGATGCTGAATTGGGCGGCGAATGCCGGTCCACCAGCAGCTTGAGCGCGATCAGCAGCCCGGTCTTCACATCGAGCCAACTGCAGTTCATGGCGGAGCGCGAGGTGGCGCTGGTGCCGCTGAAGTCGATCTCCATCCGCTCGCCGTGTTTGCGTATGGCCAGCCTCACCGCGTATTGCGGGCTTTCCGCCAGTCCGTCGGACTCGATCACGTTCTCGCCGACATAGGTGCCGTCGGGGATGACCCCGATCGCCTCGGCCATCGCCTCTTCGGCGGAATCGCAGGCATAGCGGATGGCGCCGAGATAGGCATCGATGCCATAGCGCCGGATGCTCTCCAGCAGCAGTTCCTCGCCGAGGTCGAGGCTCGCCCTGATGACGAGGAGGTCGGCGAGAATCGCGTCGGGTGCGCGCGAATTGGCGGCCAGCAGGCTGAAAAGCGACCGCACCGGCGTGCCGCGATCGTACAGCAGCATCGGCGGCAGGAGCAGGCCGTCTTCCCAGATCGTCTCCGATCCGACACTGACGCCACCCGGCCGACGGCTACCGAGATCGATCTGGTGGGCGGTGATGTGCACCGCGCCGATCAGCTTGTCTTCCCAGAAGAGCGGCCGCAGGAACGACGTGTCGTTGAGATGCTTGCCGGCTCGGTAGCTGTCGTTGCAGACGATGACATCGCCGGGGTGGAGGTTGTCCAGGCCGTATTCCTCCAGGCAGACGCGGGCGGAATCGGTAACCGGCCCCCAATGGCAGGGGTTGGTCAGGCTGGCGGCCGGCATGGCCCAGTCCAGTTCCGGCGGGCCGGTGACGGTCGTGCAGAAATCGTCCATGTCCCTGATGACATAGGAAAATGCATTTGTGCGCAGTTTCGTCGCCATATGCTGGTTCACGTAACGGAAGCGGTTGCCCAGCACCGTTGCGGTGAAACGGTCGCAGCCATAGCGGGCGCTGAATTGTTCGGCGGTCAGATCGCGAAGCTGCGTCCGGGCTGACGACTGGTGTGGCGCTGCAGACATGGCCATCCCCTTATTCGATGATGATTTCGCAATGGGCGCCCACGGTGGCTTTACGCCCAGCCGGCACGAAGGTGGTGGACATTTCCTCGCGGATCACCGCCGGACCGCGAACCTCGCTTCCCGCTCCGAGCTGGTCCCGCCGGTATTCGCGCGCCGGCAGCGGTTCATCCCGCAGATAGGCGAGCATCATCGGCCGGCCCTCTGGCGCGGCCTTGCTCGATCCTGCCAGCGGATACTCGATCTTCATTGCCGGCTGGACCAGCTGGACGCGGTAGGTCACCGCCTCCACCGGCAGGTGAACGAAACCGTGGCCATTCATCTTCGCGTAGGTCGAGCGGAAGTTCGCGATCATGCCATCGATCGATTGCCGGGTGATCGGTCCGTCGGGGACCGGGATCAGCGGTGTTTCCCAACCCTGGCCGACGTGACGCGCATCGAACGTCCGCACGATCCGCGCATCTTGGCGATCCATTCCCAGCTTGCCCAGCAGCCTTCGTGCCATGTCCGAGAAACGCTGTTCGAGCCTCTCGGCCAGGTCGGGCCCGAGCACCAGGTATTCGCTGAAGTGATCGGTGTAGACACGGTCGGTACTCACCAGACCCAGCGCGCTGAACAAACCGGGGTAAGGAGGCACGATCACCCGCCGGATTGGAAACTGGTCGAGCACCGCAGGGAGCAGCATCGGCCCCGCCGCGCCGCAGGCGGCCAGACTGAAATCGCGCGGATCGATGCCGCGCCCGATCGAAATGTTGCGCAACCCTTCGGCAATGTTGTTGATCGCCATTTCCCAGCCATTGCGGATGCGCTGCTCGACCGGCAGGCCGGTGTCGAGTGCTTCGAAAGCCTCGAGCGCACGGTCGGCATGGAGGCGCTTGCGACCGCCGAGGAAGCCGTCAGGCGAAAGAATGCCGATGAGCAGGGCGGCGTCCGTCACGGTGGGTTTCAAGCCCCCCGACGCATAGCAGGCGGGACCGGGATCGGCGCCCGCGCTGTCGGGTCCGGTGCGGATATCGCCTTCGCGCGTCGCCGCGATGATCGAGCCTCCGCCGGCGCCCAGGGTGACGATGTTGATCGACGTGGCATTGATGACGAGGTCATGCTCGACAGCGAACGTGCTGGACGACCACGGCTCACCATCCACCACCAGGCTGATGTCGACCGAGGTTCCGCCGACGTCGGCGCACATCAGGTTGCTGTCGCCGATCTGGCGGCCGAAATGGGCTGCCGATACCGCACCGCCGGCCGGGCCGCCCATCAGCATCTGATAGGGCCGCTCCATGGCGAAGTCGGCCGGCAGGAGGTTGGCCCGGCAATCGGAATAGTTGAACTGTCCGTTGAAGCCCGATTCCGCGAATCCCTTGCGGATCCGGCTGGTATAATTGCTGTAGATGAGCTTCATGAGCACATCCATGACGGTCGTCGAAGCCCGATAGAACTCCCGGATCGTCGGCGAGACCTCGCTCGATATCGAGCACGCGATGTCTCCCAGTTCCTCCCGGACCAGTTCGCGCAGGCGCAACTCGTGGGCGTTGTTGCGGTAGGCATGCAGTAGGCAGATCGCGACGCCTTGGATCTCACACCGGCGCAGCACCGCCAGCTGCTCGCGAGCCTGATCCTCGTCGAGCGGAATGAAGACGTCACCGGCGGCGTCGAGTCGCTCCTTGATGCCGCGCCGCAGGTAACGTGGAATCACGGGCCTTCCCGACGCATCGCCGAAGTTTCGCCGCCAGCCCGGATCGGTCAGAGCCTCGCGTGGCCGGATCAACGATCCGCGATCGAGCAGGTCGCGATGGCCGAAGGTGGTGAGGAAGCCGACCTTGGGCAGACGCCGTGTCAGCACCGCGTTCAGGCCCGCCGTGCTGGCTAGGTTGAATACGCTGGCGCGGGCAATGTCCAGGTCTCTGGCGCCTTCGAGCACCGAGTTGTCGCTCGAACGAACGTCAGTCGGCACCTTGGTGGTGGTGATCAGCCCGTCTTCGACGGCGACGACATCAGTGAATGTGCCACCGACATCCACTGCGATAATTCGGTTTGACGCCATGTTCTTACCGCACGCCCGGGTTGATGACACGATCGGCTGCGTCCCTGTCGACATGGCCCAGCCGGTTCCAGGGATCCCGCGACACCGAGCAAAGGCAGGACTGGCACTTCACCACGGAATGCCATCCCCCGTTTGACAGAACCTTGTAGGACTGCAGCGCCGACGCCCCGCATTCGGGACAATCGCCGGCAACAGGCTCGCGCTCCGCCTGCCTCCGTGGGGCAAATCCGGCCGTGCCGGAAAATCCTGCCATGGCAAATCCTCTAGGTGCTGCGATAGCCACGTCCGCCGACTGAACAATGTTGCGGGCGGGTTGCAGTTTCGTTGTTCGTGGCGGCAGGAACGCATATTCGCGTCGGAACGTCAACCGGTGAGGTGGTGCCAGCTTTCTCGGCAGGAATTCTGAGCGGTTTCCGGCCAATCTGTCACAGAAGGCGCGGCGATCTCACGCCCGCCGTGTCGCAACCCGCAACGACAAGCTCGGTGCCAACTTCCTGTCAGGCATCGCCGTCGTCACCGTGCCCACGCTCTGGCGATCATTCAGCCTCAACCCTGGGGATAGAAGCTGGCTTGTGTCGATCAGGCAGACACATAACTCAGTATTTGTCTCAAGAGTATTGCCGGGGCGGGACGCGACCCACCCCGGCAAATTCCAGGATCAGAAGTGGTATTTCAGGTCGACGCCGAAAGTCCTCGGCTCGCCATAGATAGTGACGTCGTATCCGCTCAGGGCCGACACGTTGTTGCGGTGCGCGGTATAGAGTTTATCCGCGATGTTGCGCACCCACACGCCGGCACTGAAGTTGGTGCCGCCGATGTTGTTGTAATCGATGCGCGCATTCACGAGCGTGTAGCCCGGGTAACCGGCACTGGTTCCCCCGGTGGCATTGCCGAGCTTCTTCGAGCGGACATACATATTGCCGCTGACGACCAGCTCTTCACCCTGACCCTCCAGCGGCAGCGTATAGGCCGCATTCAGACCGGCGGTGTGCTTGTTGATCTGCGGGAAGTCGGTGTTGTTCAGGTTTGCAGACGCACCGATGACGGCGCATCCGGCCGGCTTGACCAACTCGAACTCGGGGTACTTGCCCAGGGTCAGGTTGTAGAAGCCGCCGACGCGGAAGTTGCGCATGAGCGAAGCATCGACCTCGAATTCCAGCCCCTTCGGACGTCCTTTCGCCGCATTGACGATGTAGGACGCGACGCTGCCGCAGTTGGCCAGTTCCTGCGTCTGCACGTTCGAATACCAGCCGGTGTAGGCGGCAATGTTCGTGCGGATCTGCGCTTCCCCGACATGGAACGTCGACTTGGCGCCGATTTCGAGATCGGTGAGCTTTTCGGGGTCATAGGCCAGCAAGGCTGCGGGAATGATGTTCGACACCAGGTTGAGGCCACCAGCCTTGTAGCTGTGCCGGCTGGCGACATAGAACAGGACGTCGTTGTTGACCTGGTAGTCGAGCCCGAGGGTCCAACTCCACGCCTGGTCCTTGCGGCTGTTGCTGTAGGTGTTGAAGTTGATGGGATTGAGTGCCGCATCGAAGTTGTGCACGGCGAGGTCGCCGGTCCGGCTATCCCAGCTGTGGCGCAGGCCGGCGGTGAACTTGATCCCGTTCAGGCCCATGCTCGAGAAGTCGTAGGTGCCCTGGGCGAACAATGCTTTCGACGAGTAATGGTCGACCGAGACACCTTCGTTCGCCAGGCCGCCGAACAGCCAGGCTTTCTGGTAGGTCGACGTGTTCTCGCGAGAGTAGAACCCGCCCATGATCCACTTGAGCCCTCCGCTCTGGCCGGACAGCTGGAGTTCTTCGCTGATCTCGTTCTGGTTCTTGTTCTGGATGACGTCGACCAGCGGCGTGTTGGTCGAGGTCTGCCCGAACCTGACCCGCGGCTTCTGGTTGTAATACCCGAAGATGTTCTTCAGGACAATGTTGTCGCCGAAGGTGTAGCTGGTCGTGTTGGTGACGATGTAGACGTCATTGTCGTCATTATTGGCGCCGAACGAGTAATCGATCGTGCGCGGGCCCAGCTGCTGCTGGCGATCGAATTCCGTCTGCACCTGGTTGGCCAGGCCGGGACGACCGGAAAGGCCGCCGATGAATGCAACCAGAGGCTTGTTGTAGGCGGTGAAGATTTCCGGGTTCTGGTGCTGGCGACCGTGGAAATAGTTGAAGAACGTCTCGTTCCGCAGCTCGTCGGTCGGCGTCGCGACGACCGAGACGCGGAACACTTCGTAGTGCTTGTCCGCCCCGTCCGGGCCGGAAAGGTTGCGGACGAAGCCGTTCTGCCGGGTGACCTGGCCCGAAAAACGCACCCCGAGCTTGCCCTGGATCAGCGGCACGTTCACGCCGGCGCCGACCTGGTAGAGGCTGTAGTTGCCGATGGTGCCGTCGAGGAACCCGGAAACCTTTTCGGTATCGGCCTTGCGCGGCGTGAAGATGACGGCGCCGCCGGTGCTGTTCTTGCCGAACAGGGTGCCCTGCGGACCGCGGATGACCTGAACCGACTGGAGATCGAAAAGACCGCCGGAAAACGCACGCGAGTTGACCGGCACGTCGCCCAGATAAGTGACCACCGTGTCATCCGAACCCAGCGGCGGCTGCTGGCCGCGAAGCTGGAAAACCGGCGCGGTGTTGCCGCCGAGCGGGTCTGAAGCGACCACCAGGCTCGGCACGCTGTACTGGAGATCGCGCCCAGTGGTGATGCGCAGCTTTTCGAGCGCATTGCCGCTTAACACCGACACCGCGACAGGCACGCTCTGAAGGTTTTCATTGGTGCGTCGTGCGGTCACGACGATATCGCCGAGCTGATCGTTGTCCGCAGCCGGCGTCGCTTGCGCCGCGGCCGGCTGCGCAGCGATCAAAGAGCCCACCGAAGCCGAGATGCATAGAGCCACGATCGTGGTACGCTGTTTCATTTTTACCTCTCCCTGGATACAGTAGCTGTTTGCTACATTTTTATGCCGCCGCCAAACGAGCGGTGTTTTATGCCGCCGCCAAACGAGCGGTGGCTCGTTCGTAAGGCGCGATCAGGCTACAGGAGGAGCCGGAACATTGTCAATGGAGCAGAGCGCTCCGCGGTTTGTCGCAAAAGCGGATCAAGGTCGACCCGAGGCGATTTTTGGCGACTGTGGTCTGCCGGACACACCGCCAACAAGTAGCGATCTTGCGAACTGCGTTGCTGCCATCGCATGGTGGCAAGGCGGGAACATGATGCAATGCGCATGGTCTCCAGCAGCCTAAAACCAGCTTGCCTCGGTGCGGGACGGTCGCTAGCGTCGCCTGAAACGCGCGCAGTCGCGAGGCGGGAGGGAATGATGGCAGGTCGAAGTGGGATCGTACTGGTGAGTGGTCTGGTGGCGGTTGCCGCCTGGGGGTGGCACGCCGGTGCCTTTGCCCAGCGCTCCGAGGTGGAGCACGCAGACCAATACGTCGATCCATCATCCGGCCCGGAGTTTGCCGCAGGCAGGGAAATCTATCAGCAGAACTGCGCCGCCTGTCACGAAACCGGCGCGGGCCGGGCGCCGTTGCGTTTCGTGCTGCTGCAACTGGCGCCACGCACCATTCGTGAGGTGCTCACCTCGGGCGCGATGCGCATGCAGGGCAGCGCCTTGAGCCCCGCGCAGAAGGTCGCCGTCGCTGAATACCTGACCGCGACGAAAAGCTCGGCGGAACCGCCCGCACCCCCCGCGTATCAGCGCTGCACCGGCGCGGCTGCCCGGTTCGATTTCGCCCAGCCGCCGGTTTATGATGGAATCGGCCTGAATCCTTCAGGCGACCACGCCATGCCCGATCGCGTTGCCGGCCTGTCGCCGGATCAGGTCGGCAAGCTGAGGCTCAAATGGGCATTCGCGGTGCCTGACGCCACGCGGCTTCGCTCGCAACCGACCCTGGCAGGCGGGGCGCTGACGTTCGGCGGATCGACCGGCGAGGTGTTTTCGCTCGACCGCGAGACCGGGTGCGTGCGCTGGCTGTTCAAGGCGAGCGCCGAGGTGCGGACCGCGGTGCAGGTCGAGCGCTGGCGCGCAGGCGATGCGAAGGCACGCCCGCTGGCATGGTTCGGCGACATTACCGGCAATATCTTCGCAGTGGACGCGATGACCGGGGCCCTGCGGTGGAAACGCCGGGTGACTGACCATTCGGCGGGCGGCATTTCGGCAACGCCGGCTTTGTACAAAGGGGTGCTCTACGTCACGACCTCGTCGGTCGAGGAACCCGCGGCCGCCGATCCGCGCTATCCCTGCTGCACGTTTCGCGGCGCGGTGATTGCGCTGGATGGCAAGACCGGGCGCACCTTGTGGAAGCGCTGGACGGTGGGCGAGCCGAAGCCGCTGAGCGGATCATTGGACGACGCCCCCAAGTTCGGGCCCGCGGGCGTGGCAGTGTGGAACACGCCCTCGATCGATGTGAAGCGGGGCCAACTGATTTTCGACACTGGCAACACCTATTCGGCTCCTCCCGGCCCCATGCCGCCGTGGAGCAACGCGGTGGTGGCGCTCGACCTGAAGACCGGCCGCGAGCGCTGGCATAACCAGCTGACCCAGGGTGACCTGTGGAACTATGGCTGCATCGTCAGTGCCGCCAAGGTCAATTGCCCGGGCAAGGGCGGGCCCGACTTCGACTTCGGCGCCCACACCGTCATTGCCCACACGGCAAGGGGCGATGTGGTTCTGGCCGGGCAGAAGTCTGGCGTGGCCTATGGCCTGGATCCGGCGAACGGCAAACTACTGTGGAAGACGCGCGTCGGCCGTGGCGGCGCCACGGGCGGCATCCATTTCGGCCTGGCCGTGCGCAATGGCCGGGTGTTCGTGCCGGTCAACGACATCCCCGATCCGAATGTCGACGGCTTTCCGATCAGCCCCGGTCTTTACGCCCTCGACGCCGCGACCGGCGCGCGCATCTGGTCGGCGCCGGCGAGCGAGGCAACCTGCGCCGGCCATCCTCGACCCGAATGCATGCCGGGGCTCGGCGCGGGCGTCAGCACGACATCCCGGCTGGTCCTGACCGGCGCTGCCGATGGCCATTTGAGGATCTACGACGCCGCGAACGGAAAGGTGCTGTGGGACATGGACACCTGGCGGGCATTTGACGGGCTGGGCGGGATCGCCGGGCATGGAGGTTCGATCGCCGGTGCGCCGGCGCCGGTCGTGTGGCAGGGCGAAATGTTCGTGGCGTCCGGCTACGGCTTTGCCAATCGCCAGCAGGGAAATGTCATGCTGGCCTTCACCACGCGGTAAAAGCGCGGAGCGCTCGGGGAATTTCAGGGTCATCGCGGGATGGCCCCACAGTTCCCCGGGCTTGCTCTGACCACAACAGCGCGGAGCCGCCCGCGCAGCAAGCGCGACATAGCGGACCCATGGGAGATAGAACATGTCAGAGTCCCCGACAACGAACGACACAGGCAAGCGCCGATCGAAGTCGCTGACCTTCGGCTACCTCTATGACTTCCGGCGTTTCCCCGGCGACGAGACGCCGATCGAGACCATGTATGCCCGCACGCTGGATCTCATCGAGTGGACCGAATCGGTCGGCTTCGGCGGCGCCTGGGTTCCCGAACACCATGGCGCACCCGATGGCTACCAGCCGGCCCCGATGCTGGCACTGAGCGCGATCGCGGCGCGCACGCGGACGATGAAGCTGGGGACCGGGATCGCAATCGCCCCGCTTTACCACCCCGTCAGGTTCGCCGAAGAATGCGCCGTGCTCGACATCCTGTCCGAAGGCCGGCTGGAGATGGCGGTCGGCATCGGTTATCGCAAGCGCGAATACGAAAGCTTCGGATTGGATTTCCGCCGTCGCGGGGCGCGCTTCGACGAGTTCCTGCACATCGTCCGCCAGCTTTGGGCCGGGGAACAGGTCACATTCTCCGGCCAGCATTTCACGCTCGACAGGGCGCGCATCTTGCCCCGCTCGATGCGCGGACAGATTCCGCTCTATCTCGGCGGCTTTTCCGACAAGGCGCTCGAACGCGCGGTGCGCGAGGGCGACGGCTATCTGGGCGTGGCCGAGTGCTGCGAAGCATACGTCGCGAAAGTGGCGGGCGCCGGCAAGGACCCATGGGAATTACCGGTGCGGATACCCGGCCTGTTCTTCATGGTCGCCGAAGACCCTGAGGAGGCGATGGCGGAACTTGGGCCTTACTATCACTATGTGAACAACAGCTACGGCGCCTTTGCCCTGGAGGACGGCGCTCTTGGGCTCGACGGTCCGGCGGTGAAGCCGATGTCGCTCGAGGACTTCAAGTCGAGCGGCATTCTGGAGATCTGTACGCCTCAGGAGGCGCGCGACAAATTCACCGCCCTGCGCGAGAAAATGCCGCTGGATCACTTCATGATGATGCTGCCTGCAGGATGTCCGCCCGAGCTGTTCGCTAAGTATGCGGCGATCTTCGCCAAGGAGGTCATCCCGCATTTTGCTGACTGATGCCGAGCGGGAGTCCCGTGGATTGAGTGGGCCATGCGGTTGGTATGGCTGCAGGTCCGTTCACCCAGAAACAATCAGGGGTGTCGAATCAGCGATATCCTGGTCGCCCTACCACAGCGCCCGCTGGTGCGATCCCGGCGGGCAATCTTCATTAGCGCGGCGTAGTGAAAACCGTAAGCATGCGCCGAAGGCCGCAGGATAGCCGGGATCGGGCGGCGATAGCTGCTTGCTGCTGGCGGTCCCAGTTCCATGGCAGGAGTTCGTGGAGACGGCTGACAGGATGGCCGGCGATACGGGCGAGGAGTGCCACGCCCTCGACGTCTGCGAGCTCGAAGAACTTCCTCCTCGCGTGGGCGAAGCATGATGCTTCGAGGATCGGCCCCGGCTGCCGCGTCGAGAACAGTCATCTTCCTGTCCGTCGACGAGAACGGGCGATGCTGCGCTTCCAAAGAATGAAATCACTTCAGAAGTTCGCCTCGGTGCACGCCAGCCTGCACAACCACTTCAACTCGGAACGCCACCTCGTCGACAGAAAGACTTACAAGGAGAGACGCTCAGCCGCTTGGAGTGAGTGGAAGAACCTTGCGGCCTGAGAGATTGTGCTCAAAGGACGAGGTCTGCTGACCAGAGAGCGGTTCGCATTAGACTGACAGCTCCCTCTACATCCTTTCGGATGGTACCTCGGGTTCGAAGACTGAGACATCTGTTTCGCTCATGTCTATTTTTCAGCCGAGTCCTCCTTCAAGACTTGTCTGTAGACGGAGCGCGCGTTTTGCGCTGCGGGAAAACCGGCATAGCCGCTGGCCTGATAAATCGCTTCTGCGATTTGACGAGGGGTCACTCCGTTCGCCCGAGCGATCCGGAAGTGATACTTGAGTTCTTCGTTCGCCCGAAGCGCCATCAGAATGCCGAGAGTGATTAAGCTGCGCTCGCGGCGGGTTAAACCGCAGCGCGCCCACAGGCCTTCAAATGCGTTGCTAGTCGCCATTTGCGGGAAATCGGGCGCGGCCTCATCCGCTTCGATCGGGTCACCCGGCTTCGGCAGAGGAACGTCCATCATCTCATCGATCACGCGTTTGCCAGCCGCGCGCAATGCTTCACGGCTAGGCTCGCCGGGTGCACCGTCGCTGGGGCGTGGAAGACAGCCAGGATCGCCGTGCACCCCAATCGCGGCGGGAGCCGGCGCGGCAGCGGCAATCGCGCTCGGTGCGGTGACCATCATGGGGATTGCGGCGCTTGCTCCGCTCAGCCATATGATGAGGCCAGTGATCCGCTTGCTCACCCGTAGTTCCATAAACCCTCCCCTTCCCGTTCGATCCAGATTGCGTACGGCGGCTCTGTCAAAGTTTCGAAGCATATTGACGGTTCTCGCGACAGGCTCGCGGCTACCGGGAGATAGGTTGCGGTACGGCTTGCGTCTGAAGCCACAGTCCACTTAGGCTGGTTTCTTCGACCGATCAACAGGTGGCATGAGCGCTAGGCAGGCCGCGCCGATCTGGTCAGCCAGCGTCGACACGCTGAGCGGCACGCCTTCGCTGGCGAAGCGCTCGGCCTGACGGTGAAGCGGCTGATGCTGGCCGTACTTGTCGAACAGCAGCATGGCGAGGAAACTGGGGCCAGCCCAGCCCCGCGGGGTGACGTGGAAGGGTGCGAGCGGCTGCGTGAATGGCGAGATCGCCGCCAAGTTTCTGCGCGCGATCCTCACGCAGCCCAAGGTGAAGCGGCTGATCTCAAGCGACCATTTTTCGGTGGACGGGACGCTGATCGAGGCGTGGGCGTCGATCAAGAGCTTTCGCCGCAAGGATGGGAGCGACGATGACCCGCAGGGTCCGGGCCGCAATGCCGAACGCAACTTCCACAAGGAGAAGCGATCCAACGAGACGCACCAAAGCACGACCGATCCCGAGGCTCGCCTCTACAAGAAGGGCGACGGCCAGCCTGCCAGGCTTTGCTATATCGGCCACGCCCTGATGGAGAACCGCAACGGCCTCGCGGTGGACGGCGGCGTCACCCAGGCTAGCGGCACCGCCGAACGGGAGGCCGCGCTTGCGATGCTGGACCGCCGAACGAGCCGCCGCCGCATCACGCTCGGCGCCGACAAGGCCTATGACGCGCGGCAGTTCGTGGAGGATTTGCGCGAGCGGTCGTTCACCCCGCACATCGCCATCGACGGGCATCTTTCGAAGACCGGCAAGCCGCGCGCGACCGCCATCGACCGGCGGACTACCCGGCATTCCGGCTATGCCGTCAGCCAATGCTGCCGCAAGCGCATCGAGGAGGTGTTCGGCTGGGCCAAGGGTTCAGCCGGCCTCGCCAAGGTCAAGCTGCGAGGACGGGCCAAGGTCGATGCGGTCTTCACCCTCGCCTTAGCCGCCTATAGCCTGATCCGTCTCCCCAAGCTCCTCGGAGCAGTAGCATGAGCCTCAAGGGCAGATGACGCATCATCGCGATGCCCGACTTCGAGGCCGATTATCCCGACATGGTCGAGCCAGCCTATATCCTGTTCGAGGACAAGGGTGGGGGCGAGTTCGCCTTCGGCTGCTGCACCGGACATATTTGGACCGCGAGCAGCACCGAGGCGACCAGCATCGACTTCTCTTAGGACGGCAGTGATGAAATGGACCAAGTGAACGGAGACGGTTCCGCCGAACTCCAGCCAGACGGCGCCCTCCACGGCGAAATCCGCTACCACAACGGCGACGAATATTCCTTCATCGCTCGAAAATGGACTTCTTCAACAGCCTGCTAAATCGGTTCGTCGAAAGGTCCTAATTTGGGGGTATCATAGGGGGTATTTCGGCGCTCCTCTCGGCAAAAATATCTTTAAATCAGATGATTAGGCATGATTTATTGATCCCTCCTCCGCTACCATTCCTTGTCGCAAATGACGTTCCCGCCGGCCATGGCGGCGTCAATCCTGCCTACTTGCGTTTTCGTGCGGGATTGCGTAGAGCGCACCACCATCTGGCCTGCCTGAACGTAGACCAGGTACCGCATATCCACGGATACGCCTTTGGTCCATGGATCGACGCTGGTCGGCGAGGTTTCGCCCACCGGCGCTTTTGCGTTGTTCATGGGCAGAAATTTCGGGGCGTCTCGCGTCCCACATGAGGTGCTGATGTTCGAATCCCTTAGCGATCGTTTGGGCGGCGTTTTCGACCGTCTGCGCGGTCGCGGTGCCCTGACGGAAGCGGATGTCCGCGCGGCCATGCGCGAGGTACGCATCGCCCTGCTCGAGGCGGACGTCGCGCTGCCGGTAGTGCGCGAGTTCATCGACAGCATTACGGAAGAATCGGTCGGGCAGAATGTGCTGCGCTCGGTCACGCCGGGGCAGCAGGTCGTCAAGATCGTCAATGACGGCCTGACCCACATGCTGGGCTCCGAGGCGTCGGAATTGCTGCTCGATGTCGTGCCGCCCGCTATCGTCATGATGGTTGGCCTTCAGGGCTCGGGCAAGACCACGACCACGGCCAAGATCGCCAAGCGCCTCAAGGAAAAGGACCGCAAGAAGGTCCTGATGGCGTCGCTCGACGTCAACCGTCCGGCCGCGCAGGAGCAGCTTGCGGTTCTGGGTACGCAGATCGATGTCGCGACCCTGCCGATCGTCGCGGGGCAGCAGCCGGTCGATATCGCCAGGCGCGCCATGCAGTCCGCGAAGCTGCAGGGCTTTGACGTGCTGATGCTCGACACCGCTGGCCGGCTGCATGTCGACCAGGGCCTGATGGACGAGATGAAGGCGGTGGCGGATGTCGCCAACCCGGCCGAAATCCTCCTCGTCGTGGATTCGCTGACCGGCCAGGACGCGGTCAATGTCGCGCAGAGCTTTACAAGCCAGGTGCCGCTGACTGGCGTCGTTCTCACCCGCATGGACGGCGATGCGCGCGGCGGCGCCGCCTTGTCGATGCGCGCGGTGACCGGCCGTCCGATCAAGTTCGCTGGCACCGGCGAAAAGCTCGATGCCCTTGAGACTTTCCATCCCGCCCGCGTGGCAGGCCGGATCCTTGGCATGGGCGATGTCGTCAGCCTGGTCGAGCGGGCCGCCGAGACCATCCAGGTCGAGGAGGCGGACAAGCTTGCCAAGCGCCTCGCCGAGGGCAAGTTCGACCTCAACGACCTGCGCGCACAGCTCCAGCAGATGCAGCGCATGGGCGGCCTTGGCATGCTCGCGGGCATGATCCCCGGCCTCAAAAAGGCGCAGGCGGCGATGGCGCAGAGCGGTATGGACGACAAGGCGCTGATCCATCTCGACGCGCTCATCAGTTCGATGACGCCCAAGGAGCGCGCCAGGCCGGAACTCCTCAACGCCAAGCGCAAGATTCGCATCGCCAAGGGCAGTGGTCGGACCGTTCAGGAGGTCAACAAGCTCCTCAAAATGCATCAGGAAATGTCGGGCGCCATGAAGAAGATCCGCAAGATGGGCGGATTGAAGGGGCTCGCCAAGATGTTTGGGGCCGGTGGCGGGATGGGTGGTGGCCTAGGCGGCGGAATGCCGGGCGGCGGCGATTTGTCCAGCCTGCCGGGCATGCCAGGCGGCGACATGCCCAAGCTCCCGCCGGGCTTTCAGAATTTTCTCAAGAAATAATTCGGTTTTAAATTCAGTAAATTTTAGAAAGGTCTAAACTCACTATGGCAACCAGCATTCGTCTGTCGCGTGGCGGCTCCAAGAAGCGTCCTTATTACAAGATCGTCGTCACCGACAGCCGTTCGCCCCGCGACGGCCGTTTCATCGAGCGCCTCGGCAGCTATAATCCGCTCCTCGCCAAGGATGACGAGAAGCGCATCGTGCTCGACGTCGAGCGCGCCAAGCATTGGGTTTCCGTGGGTGCGCAGCCGACCGATCGCGTCGCCCGCTTCCTCGACGCCGCAGGAGTGAAGGAGCGTCCCGCCCGCAGCAACCCGAACAAGGCTGTCCCAGGCCAGAAGGCCAAGGATCGCGCCGAAGACCGTGCGACCAAGCTTGTCGAGGCCGAAGAGGCCGCGAAGGCCGCCGAAGAAGCCGCCAAGGCACCGGTTGAGCCGGAGGTTGTTGAAGAAGAAGTTATTGAAGAACAGGCCGCGGCCGAGGAAGCACCTGCCGCTGAAGAGGCGCCTGCCGCTGAGGCCACTGAAGAGCAGGCCGAGGGCTGATCTTGAATCCGGATCGTCCCGTCATGCTCGGCGGCGAGAGGCACGTGACTCTCGCCGCCGTCGTTGGCGCGCATGGCGTGACGGGAGAGCTCCGGTTAAAGCTTTTTGGCGACGGGCCGGAGAGCTTTGCCCGTTTCAAGTCCTACGATGCCGGTGGGCGGACCCTCACATTGAAATCCGTCCGGCCCGGCCCCAATGGCGCGGTCGCGCGCTTCGCCGAGGTGGCCGATCGCAATGCCGCTGAGGCGCTACGCGGGGTTACGCTGACCGTCCCCCGCTCGGCGCTGCCCCCGCTGGCTGAGGGTGAATTCTATCACTGCGACCTGATCGGCCTCCCGTGCATCTCCACCGAGGGTGACGCGCTCGGCAGCGTCGTCGCCGTCGAGAATTTCGGCGCGGGGGACATCCTCGAGATCGGAAAGCCGGATGGCAAGCGCTTCATGGTACCGATCCACGCGGCGGAAATCGGCGAGGAAAGCGCGGTAATTGACGGTGCCTTCGCGGAATAGTATATACGCCGTGTATATACGGAGGCTGTGATGAGCGAAGAATATCGCGCCAAGGTTTTCAAGTCGGGCAACAGCCTCGCCCTTCGCCTGCCCAAGGCCTTGGGTCTAAAGGAAGGCACCGAAATGATCGTGCGCGAGGATCGCAGTGGATTCTCGGTGCAACCGGTGGAAGCCCCCAAGCGCAAGATCGATGTCGGCAAGTTCGTTGGCAAGGCGCCGTGGCTAAAACCGCTGAAGCCTGAGGACCGGCTGTTCGATCACAGTCCGCGTCCTTGGGACGATCCTTCGTGGCCGGGCTGGGACAGCGAGGGCAAATGAGATATTTGCTCGACGCAAATGTCATAATTCATTTGTTGATCAACGAATTTCCGGCCCTGACAGCAAGGGTGGCGGACTGTGAGGCTGAAACAGTCGCCGTCTCTTCTATTGCATTTGCGGAGGTCGCGTTGGGAGCGGCGAATAGCAAGCCGCCATCAATGGCTGTGCTGGACGGCTTCCTTGAGGAAATAATCTTGTTGCCGTTCGACGAATCTGCCGCCCGCGCCTATGCTAGGCTTCCGTTCAAGCGTGCGAGTTTCGACCGACTGATCGCCGCCCATGCCCTATCGTTGGGACTGACGCTGGTGACGAGCAACGAGACCGACTTTGCCGATGTGCCAGGGCTGAAAGTCGAGAACTGGACTGTGTGATGCCCTTCGCCGCCCAAATCCTCACGCTCTACCCGGAAATGTTCCCAGGTCCGCTGGGCATCAGCCTGGCGGGCCGTGCGCTGGGGGAGGGCATCTGGTCTTGCGATCCCATCCAGATCCGTGACTTCGCCACCGACAAGCACCGCACCGTCGATGACACCCCAGCAGGCGGCGGCTCGGGCATGGTGCTGCGTTCGGACATCATCGCCGCGGCCGTCGACCAGGCGTTGGAGCGCCGTCCCGACCTGCCAGTCATCGCCATGACGCCGCGCGGCACCCCCGTCACGCAGGCTCGCATTCGCCAACTCTCGCAGGGGCCCGGCGCCACCATCCTGTGCGGCCGGTTCGAGGGGTTTGACGAGCGCATTTTCGATGGGCGGCCGATCGAGCAGCTCTCCATGGGCGACATCATCCTGTCCGGCGGAGAAATGGCGGCTTTGACGCTGCTGGACGCTTGCATCCGCCTGCTCCCCGGTGTAATGGGCGCGGCTTCCAGCGGGGATGAAGAGAGCTTCGAAAGCGGCCTTCTTGAATATCCGCACTATACCCGACCAGTTGACTGGGAGGGGCGCACGATCCCCGAAGTGTTGCGATCGGGGGATCATGCGCGGATCGCCGCCTGGCGAAAGCAGAGGGCGGAAGAGGACACACGGCTAAGGCGGCCGGACCTTTGGGAGCGCCATATCGGTGCTCGGGACCAGTCGCCCTCTGGTGCGCAACGCGAAACGAAAGGTCAGGGGTCATGAACCTTCTGCAACAGATCGAGGCGGAAAACATCGCCGCTCTCGCCAAGGATATTCCGGTATTCCGTCCGGGCGATACCCTCCGCGTCGGCGTGCGCGTCGTCGAAGGCGAGCGTACCCGTGTCCAGAACTATGAGGGCGTGTGCATCGCTCGCTCGAACAAGGGCATGGGCTCCAACTTCACCGTGCGCAAGATCAGCTTCGGCGAAGGCGTGGAGCGCGTTTTCCCGCTCTATTCGCCGAACATCGAGAGCATTACCGTGGTCCGCCGGGGCATCGTGCGCCGCGCGAAGCTCTATTATCTGCGCGGGCGCACCGGCAAACGGGCGCGTATTGCGGAACGCCGCGACGTCCGGCCGGACACCGGAGCCTGAGATCAGGTTTCGAGGAGTTCGAAAGGGCGTCGGGGTCAACCGGCGCCCTTTTTCGTAGATTCATTCGTGTCCGTCATGCTGAACTTGTTTCAGCATCCGTGGAGCGACAAGAGCGATTAAGCGCTGCGTCATGGACCCTGAAACAAGCTCAGGGTGACGACGGAACCGAGAGTAAGGAGTAGTTGCAGTGGGTTATCGGGTTGTCGTCGTAGGGGCCACCGGCAATGTGGGCCGGGAAATGCTCAATATCCTCGCCGAGCGCGAGTTTCCGGCCGATGAGATCGCGGTGGTCGCATCGCCGCGCTCGACCGGGATCGACATTGAATATGGCGACACGGGCCGGACCCTGAAGGTCAAGAATATCGAGCATTTCGATTTCGCCGGCTGGGATATCGCTCTGTTCGCCGCAGGGTCCGGCCCGACCCAGATCTATGCGCCCAAGGCGGCGGCGGCGGGCTGCGTGGTCATCGACAACAGCTCGCTCTACCGGATGGACCCGGACGTGCCGCTGATCGTGCCGGAGGTGAACCCCGATGCGATCGACGGCTATAAGCGCAAGAACATCATCGCCAATCCCAATTGCTCGACCGCGCAGCTGGTGGTGGCGCTGAAGCCCCTGCACGACGTCGCCAAGATCAAGCGCGTGGTCGTGTCGACCTATCAGTCCGTCTCGGGCGCGGGCAAGGTCGGCATGGACGAACTGTTCGAGCAGTCGCGCAATATCTTCGTCGGCGATCCGGCGGTGCCCCATAAGTTCACCAAGCAGATCGCCTTCAACGTGATCCCGCACATCGATGTCTTCCTGGACGATGGCTACACCAAGGAAGAGTGGAAGATGGTAGTCGAGACCAAGAAAATCCTCGACCCCGCGATCAAGCTGACCGCGACCTGCGTGCGCGTGCCGGTGTTCGTCGGCCACTCGGAAGCGATCAACATCGAGTTCGAGAACGAGATCAGCGCCAAGCAGGCACAGTCCATCCTGCGTGAGGCGCCGGGCATCATGCTGGTCGATAAGCGCGAGGATGGCGGCTACATCACGCCGATCGAGTGCGTCGGCGACTTCGCGACCTATGTGAGCCGCGTGCGCGAGGATCCGACCGTCGACAACGGTCTGGTGCTGTGGTGCGTCAGCGACAATCTGCGCAAGGGGGCCGCGCTCAATGCGGTCCAGATCGCGGAGCTGCTCGGCCGCCGGCACCTCAAAAAGGGATGATGACGGCGCGGCGGGGCTATTGGGGCAGTCTCGCCGCGCTGCCTGTCACCCAGAAGGCCATGCTTGGGCTGCTGCTGGTGGCGGTGGCGCTGGCCAATGTCGACCAGCCTTATCCCGAGCTGGCGCCGCTTCAACATATACCAACTATACTGTTGATAGTGGCCGCGCCGCTGCTGCTGCAACGCTGGCCGATCTCGACGGCGTCGGTGGCTTCGGTCTGGCTTTTCCTGCTGCTTCACACGCTGGGCGGTCGCTATATCTATTCCTATGTTCCCTATGATCAATGGGTTAAGTCAATAACCGGAGGAACTATCTCAGGATTGTTTGGTTGGTCGCGCAACCATTATGACCGTTTCATCCATTTCGCCTTTGGCCTGCTCTGCACCCTGCCGATCCGCGAGGCGCTGATCAGGCGGCACGGCATATCCCCGTCGCTCGGCCTCTTCATGGGGTTCGCGGTCATCGCCCTGACAGGCGCGTGGTATGAAATCTTTGAATGGGTGCTGACCATATTGGCTGCCGGTGATACCGCCGACTATTATAACGGGCAGCAGGGCGATGTCTGGGATCCGCAAAAGGACATGGCGATGGCGCAGATCGGCAGCGTGATCGCGCTACTATGGGCAAAGGTAAAACCGGCATGACGGAAGTGCGCACGACCAGCTTTCCCGGTGCGGAAGGCGCCGCCATCGCGGTCCACGAGATGGGCGATGCCGCGGGGCGTCCCGCTGTGCTGCTCCATGGCCTCATGTCCAATGCACGGGTCAACTGGATCAAATATGGCACGGCGGCCCGGCTCGCCCAAGCTGGGTTCCGCGTCATCATGCCGGACCTGCGCGGCCATGGCGACAGCGCGGCACCGACCGACGCGGCGGCCTATCCGCACGACATATTGGTGCGCGACAATGAGGCCGTCATCGCCGCGCTGGGTCTTGCGGACTATGATCTGTGCGGATTTTCGCTGGGCGCGCGTACGGTCGCAAAGCTGGTGATCGACGGCGCCCGGCCGCGCCGGCTCGTCATTTCCGGCATGGGGCTTGAGGGGTTCACCAACTGGTCGAAACGCCGCGACTATTTCCTGGGCGTGATCGACACGGCGGATACCGTGCAGCGCGGCGAGCCGGGCTATATGGCCGCCGCATTCATGCGCACGACCGGCATTTCGCCCCAAGTCGTCGGCCATATTGTGGGCAGCATCAGCGACCTGCCACAGGAACAGCTCAGCCTGATTCCCATGCCCACGATGGTCCTGTGCGGAACCGAGGACCGGGACAATGGCTCGCCGCAGGCTCTGGCCGAGGCGCTGCCCGACGGACGGGCAGTGGATATTCCGGGCAATCACTTGAGCTGCGTGACCAAGCCTGAATTCGGACGGGCGATTGCCGACTTCCTGACCGCTTGACCGATGATCGGCGGCGCGTCACGCTGCGCGGGATCGTTGCAGCATCGGAGTGCGTTTCATGAACATCCGGCGTCGGCGCATGGCACTTGTCGCCGCGCTCCTCTCCTCCATCGGGAGCATGCCCGCCATGGCGCAGCAGGGACAGGCGACAGCACAAGACGTCGCGCGTTTCGTCAGGGACGCGGAGAAGGAGAGCTATGACTTCTCCGTCGACCTGAACCGGGCGGGCTGGATCAACGCCACCTATATCACCGACGATACCGACGCGATCGCCGCCAGGCTGGGCGCGGAGGGGACGGAAATGTCGGTGCGGTTCGCGCTGCAGGCGGCGAAATATCAGGACGTGCCGGGCCTCTCGCCGGACCTCACGCGCAAGCTCACCATCATGCGCACCAGCATTGTCCTGCCCGCGCCGACCACGCCGGGCGCGGCGGCCGAACTCAATGCGATCGCGACGCGGCTCCAGTCCGCCTATGGCAAGGGCAAGGGGACGCTGGGCGGCAAGCCGATCGGTGGCAGCGACATCGAGGAGGAAATGGGCAAGCCCCATAGCCCCGCCGAATATCAGGAGATGTGGACCAGCTGGCACGACAGCGTCGGCAAGCCGATGAAGGGTGATTATGCGCGGCTTGTCGCCATCGCCAATCAGGGTGCCAGGGAGCTGGGCTTTGCCGATGCGGGCGCGATGTGGCGCTCCGGTTATGACATGCCGCCCGAGGATTTCGCGGCCCTGACCGAGAAGATCTGGCAGGAGGTGAAGCCCCTCTACAACGCGCTGCATTGTTACACGCGCGCCAAGCTCAACGCCAAATATGGCGACGCGGTGCAGCCCGCCACCGGGCCGATCCGCGCCGACCTCCTGGGCAATATGTGGGCGCAGGAATGGGGCAATATCTATGATGCCGTGGCCCCGCCCGGCGCGGGCGACCTGGGCTATGACATTGGCGACCTGCTCCGGGCGAAGAATTATGACCCGGTCATGATGGTGAAGGCGGGCGAGCGTTTCTATTCCTCACTCGGGTTCGCGCCGCTGCCGGAGAGTTTCTGGCAACGCTCCCAGATCGTGAAGCCCGCCGACCGGGAAGTCGTCTGCCATGCCTCGGCCTGGGACATCGACAATAAGGACGATATCCGCATCAAGATGTGCACGAAGGTCAACAGCGACGACTTCGTGACCATCCATCATGAGTTGGGGCATAATTACTATCAGCGCGCCTATAAGGGCCAGGACCCGCTCTATCTCAACGGTGCCAATGACGGGTTCCACGAGGCGATCGGCGACTTCATCGCGCTTTCGATCACGCCGCAATATCTGGTCGACATCGGCCTGCTGGACAAGGCCAAGGTGCCGAGCGCGGACAAGGATACCGGCCTGCTGCTACGGCAGGCGATGGACAAGGTGGCGTTCCTGCCCTTTGGCCTGCTCGTCGATCGCTGGCGCTGGGGCGTGTTCGATGGGTCGATCCAGCCGGCCGATTATACCAGGGCGTGGAACGATATGCGGCTGCGCTATCAGGGCATCGCGCCGCCGGTCGCGCGCGGGGCGGATGCCTTCGATCCGGGCGCGAAATATCATATTCCGGGCAACACGCCCTATATGCGCTACTTCCTCGCGCGGGTGCTGCAGTTCCAGTTCTACGAGGCGGCCTGCAAGATTGCCGGGTGGAAGGGGCCGCTCCACCGCTGCTCCTTCTACGGCAACAAGAAGGTCGGCGCGCGCCTGAACGCGATGCTGCAACTGGGTGCATCAAAGCCCTGGCCAGAGGCGCTCCAGCTCTTCACCGGCAGCCGGGAGATGTCCGGCAAGGCGATGCTCAGCTATTTCGCGCCGCTCAAGACCTGGCTGGATGACCAGAACAAGGGCAAGGCCTGCGGCTGGTAGCAAAGCGAAAGCCGCCAGCCATGGGGCCGGCGGCTTTCTTGAACCTGCTTGCCGGTGATCAGGCGAAGCGAAGCGTGACCTTGCGATTGCGGCGACGCATCGACGCGCCGACGAAGCCGAAGCCAGCGATCATCATCGCCCAGGTCGCCGGTTCGGGAATGGCCGCGACCTTCTGCGCGACATAGCCCGGCAGATCGGCGTCGGTGAAGCCGAAGACATAGAAATTATTGCCGCCCGAGGTGTTGGGCAGGAAGTCATTGTCGTTGGAGAGATAGAGGGTGTGGAGCAGCTGGCCATTATACTCGACGTCCTGGCCAAAGGCGATGCCTTCGATCTTGGCCGGGATCTGGGTCGCGGGAATGCCGAAGGCGGTCAGGGCGGCGACCAGATCGAGGAACGGGGTTGCGGACTTCTGAACGGCAAAGGCCGAAGCGTCCGTGCCGATCTTGTTCGTGATGTCGACTGCGCCAGCAATATTGATCTTGAAGATCTGCTTGACGACAGCGGCGCTGCCATCACCCAGGCCCGCGCCGTCCCGCTCGTCGATCAGGAATTCATGATCGTTGATCGCGACGATATCGCTGACGCCGCTGCCGTTGGTCAGCTTGTAGGCAAATTCCTTGGTCGTGCCGGTCGCGATGTCGATGGTGACGATGCGGAGCAGCTTCTTGTCCTTCTTGGCGCCATTGGCGTCCTGGATCAGCGCGGCCTGCATCACGCCGACCAGCGTCTTGCCGTCCGGCGTGATGGCAAGGCTTTCCATGCCCTTGTTGTCGGTACGGCCCGAGGTGTTGCTGGCGGTTTCCGTGGCGCCCACGGGGGCCAAATTCGCCACATCGAGATTGGCGGGCAGGGTGAAGGTCTTGATCAGCTGTCCGGTCGTGCGGTCGAACTGGCGGACATAGGGACCATATTCATCGGAAATGAACACGCTCTTGCCGTCGTTGGACAGGCGGATCGATTCGGGATCGAAGCGCGCGTTCATCGGATTGCCGCTGTTGCCCGCGCCGTAATTATCGGACCGGCCGGAAAAGTAGAAAGCCGAGTCGGTGTTGATCGCCGGCGCGCCCGAGCCGAGGCCAAGGCCAGCACCCGTGCCGTAGTTCAGCGGGGTCGGGCTGGAGAGAAGCGTCGTGCCGGTCAGCGTGGGCGTCAGGGTGAAGGGTGTGGCAGAGCCCGGCGCGGTGGGGCTCAGCACCATCTGCATGGTGTGGAAGCGGCTGATCCAGGAGACCGTGTTGTCGACCAGCGAATTATAAGGGGTCGCGTTCGGGCCACGGTCCGGCACGGCGAGAAACGTGTTGCCGCCCGCATAGGCAAAGCCTGAGCCCATGCCGCCCAAAATGTTCGCGGGCATGCCGTTTTCGAGCGTCCCGGTCAGGCCGGACAGATCGGAGCTGCCGCCGAGGGTCGCGGTGGCCAGCAAGGTGACGGCTGCCTGCGCGGGAGCGGCGGTGGTGCCGGCCAGCAGAAGGCCTAGAATCATTGCGCTACGCATGTGGGATCCCTGTTCATTAAGATTTGTTAACCATTGGGGCCTTAATGCCGCTGGATGACACTCTCATGAGAAGTCTGTGACAGATCGATGACATGCGCGACTGCACCGAAATGGCACAAAAAAGGGGACCGGCGCGTCGCCGATCCCCTTCAAAATGCACTGGGTTTTGTCTCAGAGCGATTCGAGCATATGCTCCGCGGATGACAGCTTATAGTCGCCCGGCGCCTCGACATTGAGCTGCTCGACGACGCCGTCGTTCACCACCATGGAAAAACGCTGGCCGCGCGTTCCCAGGTTGAACTTGGACATGTCGGCGTCCAGCCCGACCGCCTTGGCGAAGGCGCCATTGCCGTCGGCCAGCATCGTCACCTTGCCCTCGACGCCGGCGGACTTGCCCCATGCGCCCATCACGAACGGATCGTTGACCGCGGTGCAGGCGATCTCGTCAATGCCCTTGGCTTTCAGGGCGTCGGCCTTCTCGACGAAGCCGGGGAGATGCTTGGCTGAACAGGTCGGCGTGAACGCGCCTGGAACGGAAAACAGGGCGACTCGGCGGCCGGCGAAATAGCTGTCGCTTTCCACCTGCTCCGGGCCATTTTCGGTCATGGTCATGAAAGTTGTCGAAGGCACCTTCTCGCCAACGCTGATGGGCATCTTTTCCTCCTGCTGTGGATTCCGCCTGAACGGCGCGCAGCTTTTCAGGTCTGGGGCGGCCATCAGGTCGTCACTCCGCGCGCTCGTGTCAAGTGGCGCGAGGTCCGCCACGCCGATTGCAGTGGGGACGGGGGCTCGCTAATGTGCGTCATGGCTATATTTGGACAAGCGACCGAGGCTTTCCGCTCCTCCTATGCGGGGCAGCTTCTGCTCGCCATGCCGGACATGCCCGATCCAAATTTCCGGCAGTCGGTCATTGCCTTATGTGTGCACGATGCCGAGGGGGCCATGGGTATAGACATTGGCTGCACCATTGCCGGGCTGGGGCTTCACGCCCTCATGGACAATTTCGGAATCGATCCCAAGGGGATCGCGGACATCCCGGTGCATCGCGGCGGACCGGTCGAGCCGCGCCGGGGTTTCGTGTTGCACAGCCTCGACTGGCAAAGCGAACATATGCTGCCGGTGGCTCCGGGCTGGGCGCTGTCCGGATCGCTCGACATATTGAAGGACATTGCAGCCGGGCGCGGACCGAGCCAGTTTATCGCGGCACTGGGCTATGCGGGCTGGGGCGCCGGTCAACTGGATGCCGAGCTGAGCCGGCCCGGCTGGTTTATCGGGCTCGCCGACCAGCGCGTCCTGTTCGATACGCCGACGCATGAGCGCTGGGCGAAGACCTTCGCGCTCAATGGGGTCGACCCCGGGCACATCATCGCGCAGAGCGGGCACGCCTGACTCCGGCCCGGCACGGATCACGTCAAACCTGCGTTAACCCTATCCGCAAAGAAACTTAAAACTCTCCTGGGCCAGACTGGCAGCGAAGGACTGCGGGGTCCGGCGTGGGGGAAGATACATGAACATTGGTCGGGTGGTGGGCGCGCTGGCGCTGTGCTGCGGCATGGCAGCGCAGGCGCACGCGGCATGCTGGGATGCGCGAACCATCGAGGCGGCGCAAATTCGCCAGTTCGACATCATGCTGATGGTCTCGGCATTGCGTTGCCAGGTCAAGGGTGTGGACCTCGTTCCCGATTACAACGCCTTCGTGCGAAGCAACAAGCCCACCCTGATCGGCGCGAACGAAGAGATTCTGCGGCATTTCAATGCGGGCATGGGCGGCAGGGCCGCGCTCGACGCCTATGACCGGTTCGGCACGGTGATGGCTAACCAGTTCGGCAATGGCGGTGTCAGCGAGGACTGCGAGACGCTGCGGTCGATCGTACGGGACGCGACGGCGGGCGACATGGCTTCGACGCGCGACCGGCTGCTTGGCGCAGCCCAGCGGGTAGGCATGGAGCCGCCCCTCCCGGGCGGGCAATGTGCTGCCGAGATTGCCGACGCGCGCGATATGCCCAGCAGAGCACGGGTCGCGATGACGCACTGATCGGGGACGACCCCTGAATCTGTCGGCCACCTGATATAAAGAAATCTTTATATTTGCCTCTCCGGGCCGCGATTGCTATGGCGACGGCGATCGCGGCGAGCCTATGCCGCGCCTTCTGCGCCCAAGCGCGCGTCATCAGGGAGTTGTTTTCGTGGCCACCGCCGTCGCTTCGCAGGACTATGTAATCGCAGACATCGCGCTCGCCGAATATGGGCGCATGGAAATCGCGATCGCCGAAACGGAAATGCCCGGCCTGATGGCCCTGCGCACCGAGTTCGGCGCATCCCAGCCGCTCAAGGGCGCACGGATCACCGGCTCGCTCCACATGACGATCCAGACCGCGGTCCTGATCGATACGCTGGTCGCGCTGGGCGCCGAAGTCCGCTGGGCGACCTGCAACATCTTCTCGACACAGGATCATGCCGCCGCCGCGATCGCCGCGCGGGGCATCCCGGTGTTCGCGGTCAAGGGCGAAACCCTGGCCGACTATTGGGACTATGTCGGTCGCATCTTCGACTGGGGCAATGAGCCCTGCAACATGATCCTGGACGATGGCGGCGATGCCACCATGTTCGCGCTGTGGGGCGCGCGCATCGAGGCGGGTGATACGCTGCCCGAGCCCGGCAATGCCGAGGAGATCGAATTCCAGCGCGCGCTCAAGGCGTTCGTCGCGGAGAAGCCCGGCTATCTGACCCGCACCGTCGCCGCGATCAAGGGCGTGTCGGAAGAGACGACCACCGGCGTCCACCGCCTCTATCAGATCGCCAAGGACGGCAAGCTCCCGTTCCCCGCGATCAACGTCAACGACAGCGTGACCAAGAGCAAATTCGACAATCTCTATGGCTGCAAGGAGAGCCTCGTCGACGCGATCCGCCGCGCCACCGACGTGATGCTGGCCGGCAAGGTCGCCTGCGTCGCCGGCTTCGGCGATGTCGGCAAGGGCTCGGCTGCCTCGCTGCGCAATGGCGGCGCGCGCGTGCTGGTGACGGAGGTCGATCCGATCTGCGCGCTCCAGGCGGCGATGGAAGGCTATGAGGTCGTCACGATGGAGGAAGCGGTGACCCGCGCCGACATCTTCGTGACCGCGACCGGCAATGAGGACGTCATCACCGCCGACCATATGCGGGCGATGAAGCCGATGGCGATCGTCTCCAACATCGGCCATTTCGATAGCGAGATCCAGATTTCGGCGCTGTCCAACTACAAGTGGACCGAAGTGAAGCCCGGCACCGACCTCGTCGAGTTCCCCGATGGCAAGCAGATCATCATCCTCGCCAAGGGCCGCCTGGTCAATCTGGGCTGCGCGACCGGCCATCCCAGCTTCGTCATGTCCTCGTCCTTCACCAACCAGGTGCTGGCGCAGATCGAGCTGTTTACCAAGGGCGAGCAGTATAAGAACGATGTCTATGTCCTGCCCAAGCATCTCGACGAAAAGGTCGCGGCGCTCCATCTGGACAAGCTGGGCGTGAAGCTCTCCAAGCTGACGCCCAAGCAGGCCGCCTATATCGGTGTTCCCGCCGAAGGCCCGTTCAAGCCGGATCATTATCGCTACTGAGCCACGATAAATCGGCCCCAACACCGTTCGCCCTTCGACTTCGCTCAGGGCGAACGGTGCTGATTACCGCACATTGTCGAGCCTGAGCCCCGCTCTGGCGTGAGCGCAAAGCGCTTCCACCCCGGACGATCAGGCTCTAGGACGGCGCGATGATCCTGTTGACGCCCGTCACGCTTGCCCTGGTCGCCGTCCTGCTTGCCGTTTGGCTGGCGGCGTCGGTATGGGCGGTGCGCGTTGGGCTGGTCATGCGGCTGAAGGCCCGCGCTGCCCACCAGCAGGTCGAGGATATGGTCGAGCTGTTGCAATCGGCGCCGGCCATTCCCGTCATCGTCAGGGCCGACGGGCGGATCGAGGCATCAGAGCGGCTTGCCGCCTGGCTCGGCCGGGACGACTTGCCCGCCTTCGTTTCCGAACTGACCGCCGCTGATGGCGGCCTCGAGCCTGCGCACGGGACGCAACTGGCTCAGGAAATCGCGGCAGCACAGCGGGGCAGCCGCGCCTTCGCACTGCCGGTCAAGGCGCAGGGGTCGCACCGGTCGCTACTGGTGCGTGGGGTGCCGGCGGCGCCGGGTCATGTGGGCCCCGGATCGATCGTGCTGTGGATCTTCGACGCCACGGAAAGCCAGTCGCAGATCGACAGCCTGCGCGGCGAAGTGAGCGATTATCGCCAGGCGCTGGAGGCGCTCTCGGGCGTGATCGAGGCGGCGCCGATGCCGATCTGGTTCCGCAGCAACGACGGACGGCTCCAGCTGGTGAACTCCCATTATGTGCGCGCGGTGAACGCTGCGTCCGCCGATGAGGTGATCACGCAGGGCATTGAACTTATCGAGCCGATCGAGGGTGTATCGGCGCGCGAATCCGCGGCGAAGGCCGCCGACGAAGGCCATGCGCTGGCGCGGACCATTCCCGTTACCATCAATACCAGCCGGCGCATGATGCGGGTTGTCGATGTGCCGCTCGGCCCGCAGGGCGTCGCGACCTATGCCATCGACATGCAGGAGCTTGATACCGCCCGCGCCGAACTGCGCCATCTGGCGGAAGCCCAGCGCAACATGTTCGATCGCTTGTCCGCCGGCGTCGTCCAGTTCGGCCCGGACCAGCGGCTGAAGTTCTGCAACCAGCCTTTCACCAGCATCTTTGGCCTGACCCCCGATGTGGTGGCTGCCGAGAGCGAGTTCGACCGCGTCCTCGACGCCATGCGGGACAGCGGCAACCTGCCGGAAACGCGCGACTTCCCCGCCTGGCGCCGGGAGCGCCGGCAATGGTTTCTCTCGGAACAGCCGCAGGAGGACAATTGGCTGCTGCAGGACGGGATTCATATTCGCGTCGTGGCCCAGCCGCTTCCGGATGGCGGCCTTCTCCTGATCTTCGAAGACCGGACCGAACAAGTGCAGTTGTCGAGCGCGCGCGATACGCTGCTGCGCGTTCGCACCGCGACGTTCGACAATCTGTTCGAGGCGATCGGGGTCTTTGCCGCTGACGGACGGCTCCATCTGTGGAACAAGCGTTTCCAGGAGATATGGGGCCTGCCCGAGGCGCTGCTGGGCGAGCATCCGCGCCTGGACGAGTTGATGGAGGCCGTTGCCAGCCGGCTTGCAAAGCCGCAGCAGGCCGGACTGGTGCGCCAGCTTATCCGCGCCGCCACCAACGAACGGCGTCAGCGCGGCGGCCGTATCGCCTTTGCCGACGGGCATTATTTCGAATTCGCGGCCATTCCGCTGCCGGACGGCAACGCGCTGTTCGTCATGCTCGACATCACCGACAGCCGCCGGATCGAGCAGGCGCTGCGTGACCGCAACGATGCGCTGGAAGAGGCGGATCACGTCAAGACCGCGTTCGTTTCCAACATGAGTTACGAGTTGCGCACGCCGCTGACCTCGATCGCCGGCTTTGCCGAGATGATGATGGCCGGTTACGCCGGCACGTTGAGTGAGCGCGCCCATGAATATGTCGGCGCGATCATGACCAGCACGGAGCGGTTGACCCAGCTGATCGACAATGTCCTCGACCTGACCCAGGGCGCCGCCGGGGCACTCCCGATCCTGCGCAGCAGCGTCGATGTCGCCCAGGTCGTGCGGGAAAGTACGGAGCGCCATGCCGAGGCGGCGGAGGCAGCGAAGATCACCCTGGTCTGCGACATTCAACCAACCGTGGGTGAGGTTCAGGGCGATGCGCGCAGGATCGGGCAGGCGATCGACCATCTGATCGACAATGCGGTGCGCTACACCGGCTATGATGGCCGCGTCCTCGTCCATGGCGACGGCGACGACAACAAGGCGCGCATAGTGGTGTCGGATGACGGACCCGGCATGGACGGGAAGACGCAGGCCCAGCTTTTCGACGTGTTCAGTCGGTTCAGTCAGGCCAAAAGTGGCGAGACCGATGGCCTTGGCCTGCTGCTCGTGCGCCGTCTGGTGGAGGCGCATGGCGGAACGGTATCGATCCTGTCCGAGCCGGGGCAGGGGACGGCCGTGACCATCGAATTGCCCCGCATATGATCGTGGCGACCGCCGATGCCATGGAGGCGCTTGGCGCTTCGCTCGCGCAAAGCCTGCGGCCGGGCGATATTGTCGGGCTGAGCGGTGGGCTGGGCACCGGCAAGACGACCCTGGCGCGCGGCATATTGCGCGGTCTGGGCCATCAGGACGAAGTGCCGAGCCCGAGCTTTGCGATCGTGCAGCCCTATGAGCCGCCCGCCGTGCGCCTGCCGCTGGCCCATGCCGACCTCTACCGGCTGGAAAATGCCGATGAAATCAAGGAACTTGGCCTGGATGACTGGCTGACCGACGGCGCGCTTGTGGTGGAATGGCCGGAGCGGCTCGACCCCGGCTTGCTTCGCGATGCCCTGGCGATCGACATTGCGGTCGGGGAGGATGGCGCACGCATCTTGACTATTGCCGTGCCGGGCGCTTGGGAGGGGCGATGGCCTCCCCAATGATTCCGCCTGCTGGCGCATCCCAGTTTCTCGACGCATGCGGCTGGACGGGCGCCGCGATCCTGCCGCTGGCGGGCGATGCCTCCTTTCGGCGCTATTTCAGGGTTATCGAGGGCGACCGGCACGCTGTCCTGATGGACGCGCCCCCGCCGCATGAGGATCCCCGGCCGTTTGTCGCGGTCGATGACTGGCTGACGGGACATGGCTTCGCGGCGCCCGCGATTCTCGGCAGCGATCTGACGCAGGGGCTGGTGCTGCTGGAGGATTTCGGCGACCGGCGCGTGCGGGAGCATCTCGACGCGAATGCGGGCGAGGAGGAGGACGTCTACCGCCGCGCTATCGATCTGCTGGCGGCGCTGCACAGCCTTCCGGCGGCATCGCTGCCCCCCTATGGCCGGGCGGTGTATCAGCGCGAGGCGGGGCTCCTGACCGAATGGTATTGCCCGGCGGTTGGCCTGGATGTCGACGCGGAGGCTTATGCCGCCGTCTGGAACAGGGTGCTGCCGATCGTCGAGCGGGATACCGGCGCCGGCGTGACGGTGCTGCGGGATTATCACGCCGAAAATATCATGTTGCTGGAGGACGGGAAGCACGCCTTCGGCCTTGGTCTGCTCGACTTTCAGGACGCGCTTGCCGGGCATCCGGCCTATGATCTCGTCTCGCTGCTGCAGGATGCGCGGCGCGATGTCGACCCGGCGCTGGAAGCCGCTATGCTGGCGCATTACCGGGCCGTTGCGCCGACCTCGCCGGATTTCGATGCCGCCTATGCGATCCTGGGCGCACAGCGCAATGCCAAGATCATCGGCATCTTCACGCGCCTGTGGAAGCGGGATGGCAAGCCGCGCTATCTCGGCTTCCTGCCGCGCATGTGGGATCTGCTGGAGCGCGATCTCACCCATCCGGCGCTGGGGCCGGTGAGGGCCTGGTTCGATGCCAATGTGCCGGCGGATCGCCGCCATCTCGCGCTTGCCCATCTGGCGGCCGAATGAGCACCGTGCTCGATACCGCCATGCTGATGGCGGCGGGTCTGGGCAAGCGGATGCGGCCGCTGACCGCGACCCGGCCCAAGCCGCTGGTCAAGGTCGCGGGCCAACCGCTGATCGACCATGCGCTCGACCGGATCGAGGCGGCCGGGATCAGCCGCATCGTCGTCAACGCCCATTATCTGGCGGACACGGTGGAGGCGCATCTGCGCGCGCGGGGACGCCGGCACCCCGACCTGGCCTATCTGATGTCGGACGAGCGTGCGCAATTGCTGGAAACCGGCGGCGGCCTGATGAAGGCGGCCCCTTTGCTGGGCGACAAGCCATTCCTCTGTGCCAATAGCGACAATATCTGGATCGACGGACCGCAGAACAGCATTTCGTTGCTGGCGGAGCGCTGGGACGACGAGCGCATGGATGCACTCCTCCTGCTGGTCTCCCATGCCCGCGCCCATTGTCATCGCGGCCTGGGCGATTTTCACATGGATGCGCAGGGCCTGCTGTCGCGCCGCCGCCCGGGCCGGGTCGCGCCCTTTGTGTTCACCGGGGTGCAGATTCTGTCGCCACGCCTGCTGGTCGATCCGCCGGGCGAGGTGTTCTCCACCAATATCTTCTGGAACCGGGCGATCGCGGCGGGGCGGGCCTATGGCATGTCCCATCAAGGCTTGTGGTTCGACGTGGGAACGCCCGCCGCCCTGCCGGTGGTGGAAGCCGTGATCGCCGGTGGCTGACCCGCGCCGGCCAGCCGTCTTCACCATACCCGCCCACCGGGCCTTTGCCGATGCGCTCGTCGCCGGGGTGCTGGCGACATGGGGGCGGAGCAGCGATCCGACCGCGTTCGCCCGGGGCACCATCCTCCTGCCCAATAATCGCGCGGTGCGGGCGGTGCGGGACGCCTTTGTCCGGGCGTCGGCCGGCGGCCTGATCCTGCCCCGGCTCGTGCCGATCGGCGATGCCGAGCTGGCCGAGCGGGTCGGCACCGCGCTCGACGCCATGGAGCTGGGTGCGGATATTCCGCCCGCGATCGATCCGATGCGACGCAACATGATCCTCGCGCGGCTCGTCCAGCAGGCGCGGGCGCGGGAGGGCAAGCCGGTGGATGCTGGCGAGGCGATGCGGCTCGGCATTGCCCTGGCGACGACGCTCGACCAACTCCTGGTGGAGCGCCGGACCGCGCATGATGTCGATGCGCTGGAGGCAGCCTCGTCCGAGGCCCTCTCCGGCCATTGGCAAAAAGCGCTCGCCACCTTCCGCCTGCTGCTGGACGCCTGGCCGGCGGAGCTTGCAAAACTGGGCTGCATCGATGCGGTCGATCGGCGCAACCGGCTGTTCGAGATCATTGCTGGACGCTGGCGTTCGGAGCCGCCCACCGATTTCATCATCGCCGCCGGCATCACCACCAGCGCGCCCGCAATTGCCGATCTGCTGGCGGTGGTGGCGACCCTGCCGCAAGGCCAGGTGGTCTTTCCCGACCTCGACCTCAACCTGACCGCCGAGCAATGGGACGCGATCGCGCCGCTGGATACGCGCGAGGACGGCAGCCAGAAGGCGCGGATCGCCGAGACCCATCCGCAGTTCGCCTTGAAGCTGCTGCTCGACCGCATGGGCATTCACCGCGACGAAGTGGCCTTGTGGCGCTGGGGCAGCGCGCATGACGCGCGGGCGGCGCGGGGGCGGACGATCACCATCGCCATGCTGCCCGCGCCGCTGACCGGCGTGTGGCAGACGATCAGCGACCGCGAGCGGGTATTGCGCGGTGTAAGTGCGCTGGAAGCCGTCAATCCCGCCGAGGAAGCGCAGGCCATCGCGATCGCGCTGCGGGAAGCCCTCGAAATACCCGAGCGCACCGCCGCGCTGGTCACGCCCGACCGTGCGCTGGCGACGCGGGTGTCGGCGCATTTGCGGCGCTGGGGCATCGATGCGGACGACAGCGCCGGGCGGCCGCTGGCGCAGCTCCCGCCGGGCACCCTGCTGATGGCCGCCGCCGTGGCCGCCGCCCAGCGGTTCGCGCCGGTGGCGCTCCTTGCCCTCCTCAAGCATCCGCTGGTGCAGGCCGGGGAGGCGCGGCTCGGCTGGCTCGACAAGGTGCGCGGCCTCGACCTGCTGCTGCGGGGTCCGCGTCCGGCACCGGGACTGGAGGGCGTTTCCGCGCTTCTCGCCGAGCCTTCCACTCGGCAGAAGGCGTTAGCGGAGGCGTTGCGGCCGTGGTGGCAGGACGTCAGATCGATGCTCGATCCGCTGGAAGCCCGGTTCAGCGCGGAAGCGCCGATTGCGGACCTGGTCGCCTGCGTGCGCGATACCGCCGGCAGGTTGAGCGGCGAGGCGGTCTGGGTCGGGCATCAGGGACGGGCGGCGGCGGACCTCATGGCCGCGCTCGAATCGGCCGCGCCTTATGGGCCGCCGACCAGCGATGGGCCGGGCTTTGTCGCGCTGCTCAGTCAATTGCTCGGGGCGCAGGCGGTGCGTCCGCCGCAGGGCGGCCACCCCCGTATCGCCATTCTCGGCCCGATCGAGGCACGGCTGCAACAGGCCGACCTCATGATCCTTGCCGGGCTGAACGAAGGCGTATGGCCGCAGCTGCCGGCGCCCGATCCCTGGCTGGCGCCGCGCGTGCGCCATGCGCTGGGGTTGCCGGGGCTGGACCGGCGGATCGGGCTGGCCGCCCATGACCTTGCCAACGGCCTCGGCGCGCCGGAGGTGCTTATCACCCGCGCCTTGCGAGACGGCAGCGCGCCGACGGTGGCGTCACGCTTCTGGTTGCGGCTGAAAGCGCTGGCCGGGCCGAAATGGGAGGAGAACAGGCGCCTTCTGGCGCTGGCCCGCGCCATCGACGCGACGCCGGGTCCGGTCAAGCCGGTTGCGCAGCCCGCGCCCTGTCCACCCGCCTCCCTCCGGCCCCGGGACATTGCCGTCACCGATGTGGATCGGCTCAAGGCGGACCCCTATGGCTTCTACGCGCGCAAGATCCTGCGCCTGTCGCCGCTCGATCCCGTCGATGCCGACCCGACCCCGGCCTGGCGCGGCACGGCGGTGCATGACGTGCTGGAGCGGTGGTGGAAGGAGGACGGGGCCGATCCGGCCGCCCTGCTGCCGCGCGCCCGTGCCTTGCTGGCGCGATCGACCGCCCATCCGGTGATGCGCGTGATCTGGCAGCCACGCCTGCTGCTTGCGCTCGAATGGATCGGCGCGAAAACGGCCGACCTTGGCGCGAGCGGACGCTCCATCGTTCTGGGCGAGGAATGGGGCCATGCGGACCTCGCGGGCGTGCGCCTGCGCGGCAAGGCAGATCGCATCGACCGGGCGGTGGACGGCGCGATCATCGTCATCGACTACAAGACCGGCAAGCCGCCCAGCGCGGCGCAGGTCAAGGCGGGCTATGCGCTCCAGCTCGGCCTGTTGGGCCTGATCGCCCGGGAGGGACGGTTCGAGTCGCTTGGGGGCGGGGCGATGGCCGGCGGCTTCGAATATTGGTCGCTCGGCCGCAACAAGGAGGACGGGTTCGGTTATATCGCCAGTCCGGTCGATCCGGCCGGCAAGCATGGACGCATCGTGACCGAGACCTTCGTCGACATGGTCGCCGCGCAATTCGCCGATGTCGCCGAGCGCTATCTGACCGGCATGGCGCCCTTTGCCGCACGTCCACATCCCGACGCGCCGGTGTTCACCGACTATGACCATCTGATGCGCCTCGACGAATGGTTCGGGCGCGGGCGGCATGTGGAGGTCGGCAATGGCTGATGTCGACGAGATGCTGAAGCCGCTGCGCGCCGAGCAGGCGCTCGCCTCGTCGCCGGACAGCCATATCTGGCTGAGCGCGTCGGCGGGGACCGGCAAGACCCATGTCCTGACCGCGCGGGTCTTTCGCCTGCTGCTGAACGGGGTGCCGCCGGAACGGATCATGTGCCTCACCTTCACCAAGGCGGGCGCGGCGGAGATGGCGAACCGCGTGCACGAGCGGCTCGCCGCGTGGGTGCGGATGGATGACGGCGCGCTGTTCAAGGATCTGGAGGCGCTCGGCGAACCCTCCGGCCCGGAGGCGCGGGCGGCGGCGCGCCTGCTGTTCGCGCGGGTGCTGGAGGCGACGGGCGGCGGCCTCAAGATCCAGACCATCCATAGTTTCTGCACCAACCTGCTGGGCGCCTTTCCGCTGGAAGCCGGGCTGGTGCCGGGTTTCCGGCCGCTGGACGAGCGCGGGCAGGCCGAGCTTGCGCGCATCACGCTGGTCGAGCTTGTGGTGCAGGCGGAGGAGGGCGGCGACGATCTTCTGCTCGAGTCGCTGGCGGCGCTGTCGTTGCGGCTGGGCGAGGCGGATGCCGAACGCTATCTGATGCGCTGTGCGGGCAAGAACGCGGCGCTGGCTGCGCTGCCGGACGATGTCACGGGCTGGCTGCTCGCAAGGCTCGACCTGCCGGACGGTGATATCGATGCAGTGATTGCGGACTATTGCGGTGACGACAGTTTCGATTGCGAGGCCCTACGCCACATTGCGCTCGCGAACCGGGACTGGGGTGCTGCCACGGGACTTGGCCATGCCGATGCGATTGCGGGTTGGCTGGCGATGGAGCCGGCGGGGCGGGGCGGGGCCATCGCCAATATCCGGTCGGTCGTCCTGACCAAGGACGGGAAACTCAGGGCCGTTCCCAAGAAGATCGCCGAGACCGATTCCCATTATGCCGACATGGCGGCGCGCGTCGCCGAGGCGTGCCAGCATCTCGAAGCGCTGCGGGATCATGTCGCCTATGCCCGCACCGCCGCGCAGGGCCTGCATGCGGGCCGCGCCTTTGCGCGCGCCTATGCCGACGCCAAGCGGCGCAAGGGGTCGGTCGATTTCGACGACCTGATCGGCTGGACCATCGGCCTGCTGCGCGAAGGGGCGATGGCCGAGTGGATCCGCTATAAGCTCGACCAGGGCATCGACCATATCCTCGTCGACGAGGCGCAGGACACCAATCGCGACCAGTGGCGGATCGTCGATGCGCTGGTGGAGGAATATTTCCAGGTCGATCCCGGCAATGGCGAGCGGCCGCGCACGCTGTTCGTCGTGGGGGACGACAAGCAGGCTATCTTCGGCTTTCAGGGGACCAGCCCCGACGCCTTTCAACTGGCCAAGCAGGGGTTTGAGGCAAGGGCGCTGATCGCCGATCAGGCCTTTCATGCGCTGCCTCTGTCGGAGAGCTTTCGCTCGACGCCGCCCGTGCTGGATGTCGTCGACGCCATGCTGGAAAATCTCGGCCATGAGGCGCTGGGGCTCGAGGCGCCCGCGCCCCTGCATATCAGCGCGCGGCCCTTTCCGGGGCAAGTCCTGCTGTGGCGGCCGACCGGCGGCATCGCCGAGGAGGAGGAAGGCGCGGACGCCGGCAATGACAACGACAATGACATTGTGGGCGAGGAAGACTGGCATGCCGATCATGTGCGCGCCCATGCGACCGCCATCGCCAGGCAGGTGAAGGCGTGGATGGATGCGCCGCTCCTGCTGGCGTCCAGGGGGCGTGCCGCCGCGCCGGGCGATGTCATGATCCTGGTGCGCAGCCGGTCGGACCTCGCGCGGCTGATCGTGGCGCGGCTTTACGAGGAGGGCGTGCCGGTCGCCGGTATCGACCGTCTGCGCCTGCAGGCGCCGCTTGCGGTGCGCGATCTGCTGGCAGCGGTTCGCTTTGCGGTGCAGCCGGGCGATGATCTCAATCTCGCCAATCTCCTCGTCTCGCCGCTGATCGGCTGGGATCAGGACCGGCTGATGCAGGCGGCGATCCGGCCGGTGGGGCAGGGGCTCTGGTCCTATCTGCGCGAAACCCAGCCCGACGCGGCGCTGGCGCCGCTGCGCGCCTTGCTGGCGGCGGGCGATTTCACCACGCCCTATCGGTTTCTGGAAGCGATCCTGTCCGGCCCGATGCGCGGGCGGCAGGCCTTGCTGGCGCGGCTCGGCCCGGAGGCTGGCGACGCCATCGACGAATTGCTCAACGCCGCGATTGCCTTCGAACAGGAGGACAATCCCGCGCTCCAGCATTTCATCGACTGGTTCGACCGGGGCGAGGGCGAAATCAAGCGCGACCTGGGCGAGAGCGGCAACGCCGTCCGGGTCATGACGGTCCACGGCGCCAAGGGCTTGCAGGCGCCCATCGTGATACTGGCCGATGCGACCTTCAATCCCGACAAGCAGCAGCGGGGCCAGTCGGTCGACTGGGATTGCGGGGACGATCTGACGCTGCCCATCCTCATGCCCCGCAAGGTCGAGCGTTTCGGGTCCATCGAGGATTCGGTCGACGGCTGGAAGCAGCGCGAGACGCAGGAGCATTGGCGGCTCCTCTACGTCGCCATGACCCGGGCCGAGGAGGTGCTGGCCATCGGCGGATTCCTGCCGCCCCGCGCCAAGGGCGTTGCGCCGGAGGGGAGCTGGCACAGCTGCGCCGCGCGCGCGCTGGGTACGCTGGGCGCAGCGGCGGAACCCAGCGCGGTCTGGGGCACGCAGCATGCCTGGCTGGGCCGGCGCAAGGACAAGGCCGCCAAGGCCAGGGCCGACGAGCAGAGGCCAGCCGCCGAAATCGCGATGCCCGGCTGGCTGCACATGCCGGCGCCGCAGGAATCACGCCCGCCAAGGCCGCTCGCGCCATCGGCAGCGATCGAGGACGAGCTGGCCTATGCGCCGCCCTCGGCGCAGCAGCGCGAAGCCGCCGCGCGCGGCATCGCCCTGCATGCCCTGTTCGAGCGTCTGCCAGCGGTAGCGCCCGGACAGCGCCGCGCCGCCGCCGACCGGTGGCTCCAGCGGCAGGCCGGCATGGGCGATGCTGAGGGGCGCGGCGCGATCATCGACCAGGCGCTCCGACTGATCGAGGACCCGCGCTTTGCCGCTCTGTTCGGGGAAGGATCGCTGGCCGAAGCGCCGATTGCCGCGACGGTCGAGGGGCTGGTCATCACCGGCACGATCGACCGGATGCTGATCGAACGGAACCGGGTCCTCGTCGTCGACTTCAAGACCGGGCTGCGCGTGCCGGGCGATGCGGCGTCGCTGCCGCGCTCGCATGTCCGGCAGATGGCGGCTTATGCGGCCGCGCTGGCGGTCATTTTCCCCGGTCGCGGGATCGAGGCGGGAATCCTCTACACCGCCGCGCCCCGGCTGTTCATGATCGATCCAGCCGCCATTGCGGCGAACAAGCCCGGCTTGGACGCGAACAAGGACAATTTGTCCGCCCCATATTGAGAGTGGCGTCCGGCGCCCCTAGATTGCTCAGGACATTTGAAAAGGGAGTTTCCACCATGACGACCAAGGCCATCAGCGACAGCAGCTTTCACTTGGACGTAATCAGTTCCGACAAGCCGGTGCTCGTTGATTTCTGGGCCGAATGGTGCGGACCCTGCAAGATGATCGGCCCGGCACTCGAGGAAATCAGCGACGAACTGGGCGACAAGATCATAATCGCCAAGCTCAACATCGATGAGCATCCCGACGCCCCGGCGCGCTATGGCGTGCGCGGCATCCCGACCATGATCCTCTTCAAGAATGGCGAACCCGCCGCGACCAAGGTCGGGGCCGCGCCGAAGAGCCAGTTGAAGGGTTGGATCGAGAGCGAGCTTTGAGAGTTTGAGTTCCACTAAATTCCGTTTCTACGAACCAAACAGAACCGCCGCGCCCAGATCCCAAAGGCGCGGCGATGCTGCCGCGAGCAGGCCGGTGCGCGGGTCGTCGACACGATAGGGCAAGCCGTCCGCTCTCAGCGCGCGGCCGCCAGCCTCGGTCACGAACAATGCGCCTGCGGCATGGTCCCACGGCAATGTCCGCTCGAACAGGGCGAGATCGTTCTGGCCCAGGACGACGCGCGGATATTGCTCGGCGGCGCAGCGCGGAATGTCGACCATGTTGAGCCCCCCTCGCGCCCGTTCGATGATCGCCTGCCGTTTGCCGGGGTCGAGATAGAGCAGCGAGATGCCCGCGATGGGCGGGTTCATACCGGATTCCCGCGCCTGGATGCGCTGGCCGTCGATGAAGGCGCCCTTGCCGGCCAACGCGTGGCACATACGCCCGGTCAGCGGATCATAGAGCCATCCCGCGCGGGTCTCGCCGTCCGCCGCCAGCGCGATCAGGATTCCGAAGGGCGGGCGGCCGGCCGCGAAATTGCCCGTGCCATCGATCGGGTCGATGATCCAGACGAGTTTTTCGCCGAATCGGTCCATCAAGGCGGGATCGGCAACGCAGGCCTCCTCGCCGATCACCAGCGCCTCGGGCAGGATCGCCGACAGCCCTTCGGCCAGCCGCAGCTCGCTTTCATGATCGGCGATGGTGACGAAATCGTCCGCCGCTTTCTCCGTCACCTCATGCGCGGCCAGATTGCGGTAGCGCGGCAGGACGATGTCCCGCGCCACGCTGCGGATCAGGGCATCGACCGCACTCATTTGCTCGGGAGACAATAGTGTCATGCCTAGCTGCGATAATCCGCGTTGATCGAAATATATCCATGCGTCAGGTCGCAGGTCCAGACTGTCGCCTGCCCCGAGCCGAGGCCGATGTCGGCGGCAATGCGGATGTCCGATCCCTTCAGGTGCGCGGCCACCGGCGCCTCGTCATAATCGGGCACCGCCATGCCCTTCTCGGCCACGACCGTATCGCCAAAACGGATCGCCAGCCGGTCGCGGTCGGCGGGCTCCCCGGCCTTGCCGACGGCCATGACGACCCGGCCCCAATTCGCGTCCTCGCCTGCGATCGCGGTTTTCACTAGCGGCGAGTTCGCGATAGCCATGCCGATGCGGTGCGCGCTGGCATCACTCTCGGCGCCCGTCACGCTGATCTCGATGAACTTGGACGCGCCTTCGCCATCGCGCACCACGAGATGGGCGAGCTGGAGGCAGATGTCCTGCAAAGCCGCCTCGAAAGCGTCCGCGCCCGGACTGTCGAAGCCCGTGAGTGGCGCGTTGCCCGCCTTGCCGGTCGCGAAGGCAAGCACCGTGTCGGACGTGGAGGTGTCGCTGTCGACAGTGATGCAGGAAAAGCTGCGGGTGTTCGCGGCCGACAGCAGGGTTTGCAGGAATGCGGGGCTGATCGCCGCATCGGTAAAGACATAGCCGAGCATGGTCGCCATGTCGGGCGCGATCATGCCCGAGCCCTTGATGATGCCGGTCAGCGTCACCGTGCGCCCGTCGACGATTGCAGTTGCGACGGCACCCTTGGCGAAAGTGTCCGTGGTCATGATTGTCGTCGCGGCGTCCTGCCAGCTGCATGGCTCTGCGGTGAAGACGGCATCAAGGCCAGCCTCGGCCTTGTCGATCGGCAGAGGCACCCCGATGACGCCGGTCGAGGACACAAAGACCTGCTCTGCGGGACAGCCCAGATGCGCGGCGGCCTTGGCGGTTATCGCTTCCACGGCCGCGCGCCCCCGATAGCCGGTGAAGGCATTGGCGTTGCCCGCATTCACAATGAGCGCGCGCGCCCGTCCTTGCGGAAGGGCGGTGCGGCACCATTCGATTTCGGGGGCGGGGCAGCGATTTTGCGTCGTCACCCCGGCTACGGTCGTGCCCTCCTCAAAGGTGATGAAGGTCAGGTCGCAGCGGTCCCAGGTCTTGTAATGCGCGCGCGCCATGCGCGGCACGACGCCGGTTATGGCGGGCAGGTCGGGGAAAGGGCTGGCAAGAGGGGATCGATCGGTCATGGCGGGCCGCATAGCGCGTTTTGCAGGCCCCTACAAATCCACGACCGAGGCGGCTCGCTCCGGAACGAGAAAAAAGGCCCGGCGGAGAACCGCCGGGCCAAGGTGAGATACTGCAAAACAGTACCCCCGGGTCGCACAGTATTTCTAATGTGGGAGGGTTAACGTTTTTGTGATGGAGATCACCCGATTTCATAAATTTCGGTAAGCCATTGAAATCAGTTCTGTAAAAATGGCAGTCTGTCATGGCGACTGCCAAGGTCACGGGCCTTTCCATCGGACTTTGCCAAGTCGACTCAGGCGAGGCTCACAAAACTGTCCAGTACGCGCTTGCGTCCTGCCATGTCGAAATCGATCTCCAGCCGGTTGCCTTCGATCTGTGCGATCGCGCCATAGCCGAATTTCTGGTGAAAGATGCGCAGGCCGATCGCCAGGTCTTCGCGTCCCTTGGCGGCCATGCTGACGGCGCTTTGGCGTACTTCGACGATGCGGGCGGGCTCGCGCACAAATTGCCCGGCCGATGCCGCGCGCTGCCAGCCCGGCCCGCGCCCGGTGCCGCGCCCGACATGGGCAAAGGGATCCTCGCGCTCCGACCAGTTCGCGCGCCACAGGCTGGCCCCGCCGGTCAGGGTGCTTTCGCTGTCGATATGCTCGTTCGGCAGCTCCTCGACGAAGCGGGACGGGATGGAGCTGGTCCACTGCCCGTAAATGCGCCGATTCGCCGCGTGCAGGATGGTGCAGCGCCGCCGCGCGCGGGTGATCGCGACATAGGCGAGGCGCCGCTCCTCCTCGAGACTGGCATTGCCGCCCTCGTCGAGCGCCCGTTGCGAGGGAAACACGCCTTCCTCCCAGCCGACGAGAAAGATCGTGTCGAACTCGAGGCCCTTGGCGGCATGGATGGTCATGACCGTGACCTTCGCGTCGCTGACGAGGGCGTCATTGTCCATGACGAGGCTGACATGCTCCAGAAACGCGCCGAGCGTTTCATATTCCTCCATTGCGCGGGCAAGCTCGCTGAGGTTTTCGAGCCGGCCACCGGCGTCGGCGGTACGCTCGGCCTGAAGCATGGCGGTATAGCCGCTTTCGTCGAGAATCTGCCGGGCGAGGTCGGGATGGGACATGCTGCCCGACAGGTCGCGCCAGCGCGCCACATCGCCAACGAAGCCCGCCAATGCCCGGCGTGCCTGCGGGGTCAGTTCGTCGCTGTCGATGATGCGGGCCGCCGCGAGGGTAAGCGGGATCTGCTCCGCCCTGGCGAGGCGATGGATCTTCTCGATCGCCTTGTCGCCCAGCCCGCGCTTGGGCACATTGACGATCCGCTCGAACGCGAGGTCGTCGGCCGGCTGGTTGACGAGGCGGAGATAGGCGAGCGCGTCGCGGATTTCGGCGCGCTCGTAGAAGCGGAAGCCGCCGATGATCCGGTAGAGCAGGCCGATCTGGATGAAGCGGTCCTCGAACTCGCGGGTCTGGAACTGGGCGCGCACCAGGATCGCCATGTCGTCGAGACTGGTGCCCTGGCGCTGTGCCGCCTCGATCTCGTCGCTGACGACCCGCGCCTCTTCGGGACCGTCCCAGACGCCCAGCACGCGTACCTTCTCGCCGTCCGCCGCCTCGGTCCACAAGGTTTTGCCGAGGCGTCCGCCATTTTCCGCGATCACGCCGGATGCCGCCGCGAGGATGTGCGAGGTCGAGCGGTAATTCTGCTCAAGGCGAATCACCGCCGCGCCGGGAAAATCGCGTTCGAATCGGAGGATGTTGGCAACCTCCGCGCCGCGCCAGCTATAGATCGACTGGTCGTCGTCCCCCACGCAGCAGATGTTGCGCCGTTCCTGGGCCAGCAGCCGCAACCAGAGATACTGGCTCGAATTGGTGTCCTGATATTCGTCCACCAATATGTAGCGAAACCGCTGCTGATACTGGGCCAGTATCTCCCGGTCGGTGCGCAGCAATGTCAGCACATGGAGCAGCAGGTCGCCGAAATCGCAGGCGTTGAGCGCGAGCAGGCGCGCCTGATAGGCGGCATAGAATTCGGCTCCCCGGCCATTGGCGAAGACTTCCGATTCGCCCGCATCAATGTCCTTGGGCGTCCATCCCCGGTTCTTCCAACGGTCGATCAGGCCCGCGAGCTGACGGGCGCTCCACCGCTTCTCGTCGACGTTGGAGGCGACGATCAATTGCTTGAGCAGGCGTAGCTGGTCGTCGGTGTCGAGGATGGTGAAATTGCTCTGCAATCCCACGAGTTCGGCATGGCGGCGGAGCATCTTGGCGCCGATCGAGTGGAAGGTGCCGAGCCATGGCATGCCCTCCACCGCATCGCCGATCATCCGGCCGACCCGCTCGCGCATTTCCCGCGCCGCCTTGTTGGTGAAGGTAACCGCGAGGATCTCGGATGGGTAGCAACGCCGTGTCGCGACCAGATGGGCGAGGCGGGCGGTCAGCGCGGCCGTCTTGCCGGTGCCCGCGCCCGCCAGCACCAGAACGGGCCCTTCCGTCGTCATGACAGCTTCGCGCTGCGGTGCATTGAGGCCACGCAGATAAGGCGGGTCGGCAGGTGACGGATCGGGAAGGGACATGCATGAACAAGTAGGGAACAGCCAGCGCCGGGGCAAGTCTTGTGTCGTGCCGGCAGGCAATCGCGCACATGCCGATCGGTCCACGCTGTCACTTCAGGCCAAGGATCCTGCGGTTTATCTCATACGTGGAACAAATCGCCCGCCCAAGTGTCGGACTCTTCGGAAGCAGGGGGCTTGTGGAAGGGATATAGTGATGAAGACGCGATTGATGCTTCCAGCCATGCTCCTGGCGGGCGCGGCCTTGCCTGCGTGGGCGCAAGGCATGCAGACGCCGCCCCCGGACTCCGCGCCGCCCACGTCAACGACGGCCCCTTCAGATTCGACGCCGCCCGCCCCGCAGCCGCCGACCGATACGGCAGCGCCGCCATCGACGACGCCGCCATCGGCCGATCCGAACGCGAACATGCCGACAGGCGCGGTGCCGCCTGAAGCGCGCAGCATGGCGCCCGCCGATCAGTCGGTGCCGCCGAATCCCGCCGCGCCGGTGGGATCCGCGGCCAATCCGGCGGTTGTCGGCGGCAATATGACGCCGCCGCCGCCCACGCCCAAGGAATACCCGGTCTGCACAAAGACGATTACGGATTCATGCATCAATCCGGGTGAGGGGCCTGCGGCCAGGATGGGCCATCACCGGCGGCGCCGATAGCGGCACCTCGTTGCAAGGGTCTGACCGGTTTGAGGTTCAGGCCCGCCGCAGCAGGGTGAGTTGGGCCTTGCCCACCTGCCGCTCGGCTTCGATGGTAAAGCCCGCCGCGGTGATTGGCTCGCCGCGCGCGGTTTCGACGCTGACCCAGCCTCCGGCCGCTATCCAGCCGAGGCGGGTCAGCTTGTCGAGCGCAACCGCCCCTGCGCCCGTGCCATAGGGCGGGTCGATCAACATCAGGTCCATCGGCTTGGCCGCTACGCCCAGCGAGAGGACGCTGGTACGGCGTATATCGACTTGCTCGGATGCGCCCAGTGCGCGCGCATTGGCGGTGATCGCCTCGATGGCGGCGGGTTCATGGTCGACGAACAGGCAGTGCGCCGCGCCGCGCGACAGCGCTTCCAGCCCCAGCGCCCCTGACCCGGCAAACAGATCGGCCACCGACAATCCCTCGAACGTCCCCAGGCGGCTGTACAGCATCGAGAACAGCGTCTCGCGCGTTCGATCGGCGGTCGGACGAGTCACGGTCCCCTTGGGCGCAGCCAGCGGACGGCCACGCCATTTGCCGGCAATGATCCTCATTTAAGCGTCTTGCGGAACTGGACGAGGTCATGCTGTCGCACCTCCTCGACCGCGCCGGGCGGCAGGGCGCCCAGCAGGAACGGCCCGTAGCGGGTACGGATGAGGCGGCTGATCTTGAGACCCAGATGTTCCAGCACCCGGCGCACCTCCCGATTCTTGCCCTCGGTGAGGGTCATTTCTATCCACTGGTTACGGCCTGTGCGCCGCTCCAGATTGGCATCGATCCGGCCATAGCGCATGCCGTCGATCTCGACGCCCATGATCAGCTCTTCCAGCTGGGCCTGGCTGATGGTGCCAAAGGCGCGCGCGCGATAGGTCCGCTCCACCCCGGTCGCCGGCAGCTCGAGCTGGCGTTTCAGGCCGCCGTCGGTCGTCATTAGCAGCAGGCCCTCGGTATTGAGATCGAGGCGGCCGACCGGCACGAGCCGGGGCAGATCGGCGGGCAGGCGGTCATAGATGGTCGGGCGGCCAGCCGGATCGCGCTCCGTCGTCAGATAGCCCACCGGCTTGTGGAACAGGAACAGGCGCGCGGGCGACGGCTCCTTGACCGGATCACCGTCGACCGTGACGCCGTGGAGGGAGGTCAGCACGGTGGCGGGCGTTTCGACGATCGCTCCGTTGATCGCGATCCGGCCCTCCGCGATCATGCGCTCGATCTCGCGCCGCGAGGCGATACCGGCCCGTGCGAGCAGCTTGGCGATGCGATCGCCGTCCCGGGGCTCCCCCGATGCCGGCTCCGGGGCCGCGACGGCAGGGCGTGCGGCTCGCATCGGTCCGCGCCGGGGGGAGGTGCGGGCTCTGCGTCCGGACGCAGGGGGTTTGGCTGGTGGCTTCGGTGGCATTGGCCAGCGCCTCGCACTTGATCGGCAGAAAGGCAACAGGTGGTACGAAAATCGCATCATCGGTCCGGCGCTATGCTCGCGCAGCGAACCCCCGCACCCCATCTGAGCGTTAGGAGACTATTGGATGGATGTGGGTTGTTATGGGTCTGTTTTCACGCCTGATCGATGCACCCGGCAATAGTCGGCTGAAGTCGATCCTCATTGTCGAGGACGACGCTCTCATCGCATTCGACAACGAACATGCCCTGGCCCTGTCGGGTTACACCGTCGTCGCGGTGGTCGACCGGCTGCCGGCAGCGATCGATGCGATGGCGGGAAATCAGGTCGATCTGATCATAGCCGACATCAATCTGCGGGGCGATGGCAATGGGCTGGAGGTGGCCCGTCATGCTGCAAAGCGCAGCGTTCCCGTACTGTTTTCGGCCGCGTCCTGTCCGCCCGAAGCGTATGCGCTGGCCTGTGGCTGGCTCGCCAAACCGCATATGGCGCGTGACCTGATCCGGGCGATTCACGCGGTCGAGGCGTCGCTTGCCGGCCGCCCCGTTGGCGAACTGCCCGCAGGTCTGACCTTATTCAGCCGCTGATCCCATCTTCCGCGCCAAGCCTTGGCAGGACCTTCAAAGACGCTACAGTTCCCCGAGACGTTGGGGAGACCATCGGTGAGTGCTGCCAGCATATCTGTGACAAAACCCCGCAAGAAGGGCTGGCGCCTGATTGGCCAGGCGTTCAGGAACCGCAAGACAGGTGTCATGCTGCTGTTCGGTTTCTCCTCGGGCCTGCCCTATGCGCTGTTGATCGGGACGCTCAACGCCTGGCTTGGCGAAGCGAATATCAATCTTGCGACGATTGGCGTCCTGTCGTGGATCGGCCTGTCCTACAGCTTCAAATTTCTCTGGTCGCCGCTGGTAGATCGCTTCCAGTTGCCGATATTGATCCGGATCGGGCGGCGAAAGAGCTGGATCGTCCTGTGCCAGGCCATCATGATCGCGGCCTTTATCGCGCTCGCCCTGACCGACCCGGTTACCAATATCGGCATGTTCGCGATTTGCGCGGTGATCGCGGCGCTGGCCTCGGCGACGCAGGATGTCGCGATCGATGCCTGGCGGATCGACGTTGCCGACGAGGTCGCGACGGTCGACCTGCTCTCCACTTTCTACCAGCTGGGATATCGCATCGCGAGCCTGGTCGGCGGCGCTCTGGCGCTGGTGATGGCGGCGCGCATGTCCTGGTCGATCGTCTACCTCTGCATGGCGGCGATGATCGCGATCACGCTGGTCGTGGCCTTTGCCGCGCCCGACACCGACCGCGAATCCGGTGCCGCGCTTCAGCACCAGTTGACCCAGCCGGGCGAGATCGATCCCCGGGCGCGCGCCATCGCCCTGTCCGTCGTCGGTGTGAGCTGGCTGTGGGCGATCCTGACGATCGGGCATTTCATGACGGTAATGCTGCGGCCCCATGCCGTGGGCGAAGCCGTGCCCTCCGCCAGCGATTTCATGAAGACCAACGGCCCGCTGATCGTCATCGCAACGGTGCTGGTGCCGCTTGGCGTGGCGGCCACGCTGAACTGGATGAAAGGGCGGGGCCGGCACGTCCTGCTGACCGAGGATGCGGGCCAGCGTTCGGCCGCGCGCACGTTGATGAACCATCTCTATGCGGCGCTGATCCTGCCGCTCGCGGAGTTGGCGGGGCGGCTTGGCTGGGGCGTCATCATCGTATTCGGCCTGATCCTGACCTACCGCCTGTGCGATAATGTCTGGGGCAGCTTCGCCTTTCCCTTCTACCTCGATTTCCTGAAATATTCGAAGGACGAGGTTGCCTTCGCATCCAAGGTATTCGGCGTGATCATGACGATCGTCGGCATCAGCTTTGGTGGCTATCTCTTCGTGAAGCTGGGCCGGATGCCGACCCTTTTGATCGGCGCGACCCTGCCGATCATGGGCAATCTCCTCTATGCGGAGCTGGCGGCCGGCGGCGCGCATATCGACGCGTTCGCCCAGATCACTGGCCTGCATGCCCTGGGGCAGGCCTTTGGCGTAGAGGATCGGATGCTGCGCCTGATGCTGGCGATTTCGGGCGAGAACATAGCGGCGGGGGTCGCGGGCGCGGCCTTCGTGGCCTATTTGTCCAGCATCGTCAGCAAGAGCTATACCGCCGTCCAATATGCGCTGCTGTCCTCGCTCACCTTCCTGATCGGATCGCTTGGCCGGGGCATTGCCGGGGAGGCGTTCGATACACTCGGCTATGCGACGGTGTTCCGCTACACGGCGGCGGTGGGCTCGTTCGCGATCCTGTTTGTATTGCTTGAATGGGTTCGCAGCGCCCGTGCGGAACGCCGGGGTTATCAGACGGGTAGCTGATCGTTCGCGCGCAGGACCGTGCCGGCGAGATAGAGCGATCCCGTGATCAGGAGCGGGTCACTGCTCCCGGCCCGCGCCACCGAGGCAATGGCATCCTCGATGCGCGCATGGTGGCGATGCGGCACGCCGGCAGCCTGTGCGACCGGGGCGTAAATCTCGGCACCATGGCAGGCATGACCCTCCACGGGCACGCTGTGCAGTTCGCGGGTGAACGGCAGCAGTGACGTGAGAAAACTCGCGGCATCCTTGTTCGCGAGCATGCCCAATATGACCATGAGCTTGACACCATCGGGCAGCACTGCCCTGAAATGCGCGGCGAGGGCGGCCCCTGCGGCCGCGTTATGGCCACCGTCGAGCCATGTCATCGTCTCTTCGGGCAGGCCGTCGAGCAACGGACCGCGCTCAAGCCGCTGGAGCCGCGCCGGCCAGTGCGCCCAGCGCGGCGCTGCCCGTAGCGCCGCCTCGCCCATGGGCAGGGCGGTCTGGTGGCGCAGCATTGCCGTGGCGAGACCGAGATTGAGGATCTGATGCTTGCCCGATAGCGCGGGCGGCGCGAGTTCGATGCGTCCCAGCGCGTCGCGATAATAGACCGACCCGCGATAGGCCGCGATATCCCATGTCGCGCCGCGCTCCAGGCCGATGCCGCCGCGTGCCGTTATTTCATCGCGGACGGCGGTCGCGGTGGCCCGAAGATAGCGCTGGGTCACGATCTGCACGTCCGGCTTGGCGATCCCTGCTTTTTCACGGGCGATCTCGGCCATGGTGGTGCCAAGAAACGACTGATGGTCGATGTCGAGCTGGGCGATGCCGCAGATCGCCGGGGCGGGGATGACGTTGGTGGCATCGAGCCGTCCGCCCAGACCCACTTCGATCACGCAGGCATCGGCGGGGGCTTGCGCGAACAGCAGGAGGGCGAGCGCGGTCGTCACCTCGAAAAAGCTCGCGCCGACATCTTCGCCGCGATCGAGCACATCGCGCAGCCCCTCCGCCAATACCGCATCGTCGATCAATTGGCCGCCGAGGCGAATCCGCTCATTGAACCGGACGAGGTGCGGCGAGGTATAGACATGCACCTTGCGTCCATCGGCCTCCAGCGCGGCGCGCAGGAAGGCGCAGGTCGACCCCTTGCCGTTGGTGCCGGCAACATGAAACACGGGCGGCAGGCGCAGATGCGGATCGCCAAGCCGCTCCAGCAGGCAGGTGACCCGCTCCAGCCCCAATATGTCGGCCCCCGGCGACAGGCGCGCGAGGCGATCGAGCTGCGCCTGAACGGCGGGGTCGGACGATATGGCGTTGTCGGCCAAGGCGCCGCTGTCAGGCTGCCGCGCGCGCCGTTGGCGACAGATAGACGATGACTCGCGCCAGCGTCTCGCGCAGGTCCTTGCGGGGAACGACCATGTCGATCATGCCATGCTCCAGCAGATATTCGGCGCGCTGGAATCCCTCGGGCAGTTTTTCGCGGATCGTGTTCTCGATCACGCGCTGGCCCGCGAAACCGATCAGCGCATTGGGCTCGGAAATCTGGACATCGCCCAGCATGGCATAGCTGGCGGTCACGCCGCCCGTGGTAGGATCGGTCAGGACGACGATATAGGGCTGGCCCGCGTCGTGGAGCAGCCGGACCGCCACGGTCGCACGGGGCATCTGCATCAGCGAGAGAATGCCCTCCTGCATGCGCGCGCCGCCAGCGGCCGTGAAGATGACATAGGGGCATTTGCGCTGGATCGCCTCCTCGACGCCCTGCACGAAGGCAGCGCCCACCGCGAGACCCATGGAGCCGCCCATGAACGCGAAATCCTGCACGCCGACGACCGCCTTGGTCCCCTCGATCGTGCCATGGGCGTTGATGAGCGCGTCTTTTTCGCCGGTCTGGGTGCGGGCCGCCTTGATGCGATCGGCATAGCGCTTGGAATCGCGGAAACGCAGCGGATCCTCGCGGACGCTGGGCGTCGGCAGAATATGGAAGGAATTCTCGTCCAAAATCTGGGCAAAGCGGTCGCGCGGTCCGATCCGCCCATGATGGCCGCATTTCGAACAGACGGACAGATTGTCCTCCCATTCCCGCGCGAAAATCATCTGCGTGCAGGCCGGACATTTATGCCAGAGATTGTCCGGCGTTTCGGACGGCTTTTTGGCTATGAAGGGAAGGGCGTTGCGAACCCTCGTTATCCAGCTCATGCGATGGCCTTTTTCATGCTGTCCATGGCGGCGCGTAGCGAGGCGGTCAGGTCGCGCACTGGACCGGCCGCATTGGCGCCATGCTCGCCGACAAGTTCGACGATGGCACTGCCGACGACCACGCCATCGGCATGCGCGGCGATGGCGGCCGCCTGTTCGGGGGTGCGCACGCCAAAGCCGACCGCGACCGGCAGTTCCGTGGCACCCTTGAGCCGCGCGGCGGCCGCGGCGATGTCAGCCAGCTGAGCCTGCTGCTTGCCGGTGATCCCGGCGACCGAGACATAATAGAGAAACCCGCTTGCGCCATCGAGCACGGCGGGCAGGCGCGCGGCATCGGTGGTGGGCGTGGCCAGGCGGATCATGGCGACGCCCGCAGTCCGGAGCGCGGGGCCGAGTTCGCCATCCTCCTCGGGCGGCAGATCGACGCAGATCACGCCGTCGACGCCCGCGGCCTTGCACTGGTCGGCGAACCAGTCGGCACCCCGCCGGATCATCGGATTGGCATAGCCCATCAACACCAGCGGCGTATCCGGGTGCCGTGCCCGGAAGGCGGCGGCTATGCCAAAAATATCGGCCGTGCGCGTGCCCGCGCCCAGGCTGCGCAGATTGGCTAGCTGGATCGCCGGGCCGTCCGCCATGGGATCGGTAAAGGGCATGCCCAGCTCGATCACATCGGCGCCGCCCGCGACCAGCGCGTCGAGGATCGCGCCCGTGTCGGCGGGCGTGGGATCGCCGCCGGTCACGAAGGTGATGAGCGCGGCGCGGCCCTGCTCACGGCAGCGGGCGAAGGTGGCGTCAAACCGGCTCATATCTCCACCCCCAGCGCCTTGGCGACGGTGAAGATGTCCTTGTCGCCCCGTCCGGACAGGTTGACGACGATAATCTTGTCCTTGCCCATTTTCGGCGCGAGCGTTTCAAGGGCGGCGAGGGCATGCGCGGATTCGAGGGCGGGGATGATGCCTTCGAGGCGGCACAGCTTCTGGAAGGCGGCGAGCGCCTCATCGTCCGTCACCGGCTCGTAGCGAGCGCGTCCGATCTCGTGCAGCCAGGCATGTTCCGGGCCGATACCGGGATAGTCGAGGCCCGCGCTGATCGAATGGGCGTCGCTGATCTGGCCGTCCTCATCCTGCAGTAAATAGGTCTTGTTGCCGTGGAGGACGCCGGGGAAACCACCGGCCAGGCTCGCGGCATGGCGGCCCGTTTCCAGCCCGTCGCCAGCCGCTTCGACACCGACGATCTCCACGTCGGGATCATCGAGAAACGGATGGAACAGGCCGATGGCGTTGGAGCCGCCGCCGACGCAGGCGACCAGCATATCGGGCAGGCGGCCCTCGGCGGCGAGGATCTGCTCGCGCGTCTCGCGGCCGATGACCGACTGGAAATCGCGCACCAGCTCGGGATAGGGATGCGGCCCCGCGACCGTCCCGATGATGTAGAAGGTGTCGTGGACATTGGCGACCCAGTCGCGCAGCGCCTCGTTCATCGCATCCTTCAGTGTCCGCGTGCCCGACTCGACCGAGCGCACCTCCGCGCCCAGCAGTTTCATGCGGAACACATTGGGCTGCTGCCGCGCGATGTCGACCGCGCCCATGAAGATGGTGCAGGGCAGGTTGAACAGCGCCGCCACGGTCGCCGTCGCAACGCCATGCTGGCCCGCGCCGGTCTCGGCGATGATGCGCGACTTGCCCATGCGCTTGGCCAGCAGGATCTGGCCGATGCAATTGTTGATCTTGTGCGCGCCGGTGTGGTTGAGCTCCTCGCGCTTGAGGTAGATCTTGGCGCCGCCCAGATCCTCGGTCAGCCGCCGCGCGAAGTAGAGCGGGTTGGGACGCCCGACATATTGCCGCAGCAGATACTGGAACTCATCCTCGAAGGCCGGATCGGCCCTGGCGCGCCTATATTCGCGCTCTAGCTCGAGGATCAGCGGCATCAGGGTTTCGGCGACGAAGCGGCCACCGAACTGGCCGAAATGGCCCCGTTCGTCGGGTTGGGTGCGCAGACTGTTCGTGATGGTCATGATGTGGCCACCGCTTTGCAGAATGCGGCGATTTTGTCCACATCCTTGACGCCCGGCGCACGCTCCACGCCGGAAGACACATCGACCATCGGCGCGCCGGTCTCGGCTATGGCCTGCGCGACATTGTCCGCGTCGAGACCGCCCGAGACGCCCCATGGCGTCGCACCCCGATATCCCCGGAGCAGCGCCCAGTCGAAGCGCAGGCCCATGCCGCCGGGCAGTGCCGCGCCTTCGGGCGTCTTGGCGTCGAACAGGATGCGATGCGCGGCGCCGTCATAGGCGCTGGCCCCCGCTATGTCGCCGGCATGCTTGACCGAGACGGCCCTCCAGATTTCGAGACCCGTCCGGGCCGCGATCTCGGCGATGCGCACTGGCGTTTCCTTGCCGTGCAGTTGCAGCGCGGTCAGTATGCCGGGCGCGATCAATGCATCGATCAGGGCATCGTTGGGATCGACCAGCACGGCGACCCGGCCCACATGGCTCGGCGCGTGCTTCGCGAGCCCGGCAAGCTTCTCCAGATCGACATGGCGCGGGCTATGCGGGAAATGCACGAAGCCGACATGGCTCGCGCCCCGGCGCATGGCGGCGGCGAGTGTTTCGGCCGTGCTGAGGCCGCAGATCTTCACTTCGATTCGGGACATGGCCTCCCTTAGCGACCTGTGCCGCAAAGCGCCAATCCCGCCCGTTGCCAGCGCCGTTCAGGCTGGCTGCTTGACCTGCACCGCGCCGAGGAAGTCGAGTTTCCCGATGTCGAGGCCCTGATTGCGCAGGATCGCGTACAATATCGAGCAATGGAAGTAGAAATTAGGTTGGGCGAAGGACAGCAAATAGGTAGTCCCGGTAAAGCGCATCCGCACCTCGCCGCCATATACGAAGTTCACGTTCTTGTCCGCCTGGGCGTTGAGCTGGTCCGCATCCAGGCCGTTCAGGTCGGCAATCGCACCGCTCACCAGTGCGCGCAGCTCGGCGAAGGTCTGCGGAGGGGGCGACTCTGGTGGGCTGGCCATGCCGTCGAACACGGCCTTGATCGCCCCGGCGGAGTGCAGGGCCGTGTATCGGGCCTGATAGGAAAGGGGATGCATGTCCGGCGCGAGGCGCATGTCGATCAGGGCGCTTGGCGGCAGGCCCTTGTCCTGGCACCACGCCTCCGCCTTGTCGAGCAGGCCGACCATCCGGGGCAGGACCTGAAGAAATTGGGGGACTATTGCCTGATAGAGCGAAATGGCCATTTGGAACTCCTCTCAATTGTCGATCATGGTTGACCGGTGTCAGAGCGTCGCTTCGATCTCGCGCGCCGCAAAATCAGGATCTTCGGCCTGGGTGATCGGGCGGCCGATCACAAGTATCGACGCGCCCGCATCCAAGGCCTGACGCGGGGTGACCGCGCGCTTCTGGTCGCCCAGCGCGCCGCCTGCCGGGCGAACTCCGGGCACGACGAGGAAACCATCGGGCCAGGACTGGCGAATGGCAGCGACTTCTGCGCCCGAGCAGACGATCCCGTCAAGGCCCGACCGCCGCGCCAGGCCGGCAAGGCGTAGCGCCTGACCATGCGCGCCGTCGCGCAGGCCGACCTCGTCCAGGTCCGTGTCGTCGAGGCTGGTGAGCACGGTCACCGCCACGACCTTGGTCTGGGTGCCCGCCGCTGCCTTAGCGTCCTCCATCATCGCGCGGCCACCCGAGGCGTGGATGGTGATGATGGCCGGCTCCAGCGCGTTGATCGCCTGTACCGCCTTCGCGACGGTATTGGGAATGTCGTGCAGCTTGAGGTCGAGGAAGATGGGAAGGCCGCTCTTCCTGATCTCCCGCACGCCATGATGGCCATGGGCGCAAAAGAACTCCAGGCCGAGCTTTATGCCGCCGACATGATTGCGCACCTTGGCGATGAGCGCGATCGCCCTTTCCAGCTGCGGTGTATCGATGGCGACATACAGGGAACTGCTCATGGCTGGACGAACGTTTCCGGTGCGTCCGGCTGCGGCGGCGACGCAGGTGTTTCCACGACCGGCTGCGGCGAAGGCGTGACGCTGGCGGCAAGTGCCTGTTCGGCGGTTTCGAGCCTGCGGCGGATCCGCCAGCGGCTGACCCGGGCAAAACCCCACATCGGCAGCAGGCCGAGCAGGAAGGCCGCAACGATCAGGGCGGGGAGCCGGACTTCAAGGATGATATCGGCCCAGAGCTTTACTGGCACCCTGCCGGTATAGCTCGGCGCTATATCCCAGTTCGCCTTGGAGAATAGCGCGATCGCTACCGCCACAATGACCCAGAAGGCAGTGCGCAGGAATTGCATGGCGACGGCCCCGTTCTATTCAGCTTTTAGAACCTTAAAGACAAGGACGCGGATTGCCTAGCGCAATTATTGGCCGAAAACCCGCCCGAAAATGGTGTCGACATGGGCCAGATGGTATTCGAGGTCGAACTTCTCCTCCAACTCCCGCTCGCCAATGTGCGACGAGACCTCCGGATCGGCCTTGAGCAGGTCGAGGAGCGACAGCGCGCCGTCGGATTCCCACACCTTCATCGCGTTGCGCTGGACGATCCGGTAGCTATCCTCGCGGCTGACACCGGCCTGCGTCAACGCCAGCAGGACGCGCTGGGAATGGACGAGGCCGCCCATGCGGTTGAGGTTCTTCATCATCCGCTCGGGGTAGACGAGCAGTTTGTCGACAACGCCGGTCAGCCGGGCGAGCGCGAAGTCGAGCGTGATCGTCGCATCCGGGCCGATGAAGCGCTCGACGCTCGAATGGCTGATGTCGCGTTCGTGCCAGAGCGCGACATTCTCCAGCGCGGGAACGACGGCGGAACGCACCATCCGCGCCAGGCCGGTCAGGTTCTCGGTCAGCACCGGATTGCGCTTGTGCGGCATGGCCGACGAGCCCTTCTGGCCGGGGGAGAAATATTCCTCCGCCTCCAGAACTTCGGTGCGCTGGAGATGGCGGATTTCAACCGCCAGCCGCTCGATCGAGGAGGCGATCACGCCGAGCGTCGCGAAGAACATGGCATGGCGGTCGCGGGGAATGACCTGGGTGGAGACCGGCTCCACCGCGAGGCCGAGCTTTGCCGCGACATGCGCCTCGACCCTGGGATCGATATTGGCAAAGGTGCCCACCGCGCCTGAAATGGCGCAGGTGGCGATTTCGGCCCGCGCCGCGACCAGCCGCGTGCGGCATCGCGAAAACTCGGCATAGGCCTCCGCCATCTTGAGGCCGAAGGTCACGGGTTCCGCATGGATGCCGTGGCTTCGCCCGATGCTCGGGGTCAGCTTGTGCTCATAGGCGCGGCGCTTGATCGCTTCGAGCAGCGCGTCGATGTCGGCGAGCAATATGTCGCTGGCCTGGGCGAGCTGGACCGCGAGGCAGGTGTCGAGCACGTCCGAGCTGGTCATGCCCTGATGCATGAAGCGCGCTTCCTCGCCGACATGCTCGGCGACCCAGGTGAGGAAGGCGATCACGTCATGCTTGGTGACGGCCTCGATCGCGTCGATGGCGGCAACGTCGATGGCCGGGTTGGTCGCCCACCAGTCCCATAGTGCCTTGGCGGCCGACGCCGGGACCACGCCCAATTCCGCGAGGGCGTCGGTGGCGTGTGCCTCGATCTCGAACCAGATCCGAAAGCGGTTCTCTGGCTCCCAGATGGCGGTCATGGCGGGGCGGCGTAACGGGGGACCATGGTGGTTCCCGGCTCCTGTCAAAGGTCAAGCGCAGCCCCTTAGCGCGTTTTGCATAGATTGCCAGAGCGTCCGTCGTCGGATCGGTTCCAACGATTCATCGCAGCAATGGTGCAGGGCGGTCCTTGGCCGGTCGATTGCCGCGATGAAGCGTGGGGCCGGATGCAACCTCTCCCGGCGGGGGACATTGTCGTCCGTGCTCCCTTCGCGTTACTTGCCAGGCCAACACGGCATGCGCGCGTCCCAAACTGAGAGAGGTTGCAAATGTTGAAGATTATCGCGCTTTCCATGTCTGTCATCGCTGCGTCAGCGGCCACGGCGCAGGCGCCCTATCCGTCGTCCACTGCCCCCACCGACCCGTCCGCGCCCAGCAGCGCTCCGGTCACAGCGGCGCCCGCCCCTGCAGGAGCGCCTGCTCAAAGCCCGAGTCCGGCCGCACCTGCCGGCGACCCGTCCACGGCCGCTGCGACGTCCAGCAGCCCGGTTGCGTCGCTGGTGGAATCCGGTTTCCCGAAATATGACAAGGACGGGTCCGGAACATTGTCGGCGGCTGAGTTCAAGCAGTGGATTTCCGACCTGAAAGCACAGGAAATGACGGCGGAAGGCAAAGCCGCCGATCCTGCTGCGGCAAAGCAATATGCCGGAACCGCTCTGAAGGCGGCCGACAAGAACAAGGACGGCAAGGTGACCAAGGATGAGCTGACCGCCTTCCTCAGCGGCTGATCGGTTAGGCCGGGCGGATGTCCCCTTTTCCGTCCGGCCGCCCTTTGCGAATAAGACTACATAAGTCCCATCGAGCGCAGGCTGCGGTGAGCCCCTGCGCCGATGATGATATGGTCGAGGATGTTGACGCCGAGCGGTTTCCCCGCGTCGATCAGCTGCCGTGTGACCGCGATGTCCTGGCGGCTCGGCTCCGGTGCGCCGCTGGGATGATTATGCACGACGATCAGGCTTGCGGAGCCGAGCTCGACGGCCCGCTTGATGACTTCGCGCACGTAGATCGCGGCCTCGTCGATCGACCCGTCGCCCATATGGTCGTCGCGCAGCAGCATGTTGCGGCTGTTGAGGTGGAGAACCCGCACCCGCTCTATCGAAAGATGCGCCATGTCGGCCTGCAAATAATCGAGCAGCGCCTGCCAGCTGGCCAATACCGGCTTTTCCTGAGCCGTCGCCTTGAGCATTCGCAGGGCCGCCGCCTGGACAATTTTGAGCGCGGCTGCACTGGTCTCGCTCATGCCTTCGACACGCACCAGGGCCGCCCAGTCCGCAGTCAGCACGGCCCCGAATGAACCAAAACGGGTGATCAGCCGTTTCGCGAGTGGCTTTGTGTCTCGGCGGGGAATGGCAAGTGCAAGAAGATATTCGATGATTTCATGGTCGAGGAGCGCTTCCACGCCGCCGTCGGCCAGCCGCTGGCGCAGGCGGCCGCGATGTCCCGCATGGTCTGGTGCGTCCGCCATGTTCTTGCCCTTTGCCACCGGATCGACCATCTCCGTGCTACAGCATGATTTGCGCATATTTGGAAATCGCTTTTATACTGTTCCTGCCGGCGGCACCCGGCCGACAACGCCGTGACCATGCCATGAGGATCGGGTCGATCAGTTGAGCAGGGACGAAGACGAGGGCGGGACGGATCGGGCACGCCGCAACAGGCTCCAATGGCTGGGGCGGCCGGTTCCGTTGATCGGCGCCCTTTTCCTCGTCGTGCTCCTGGGCCTGTGGGTCCAGCGGGCTCCCCTGGCCGAAAACCTGATCGAGCGGGAGCTTGCGGCGCGCGACGTGCATATGCGCTATCGCCTCGCATCGGTTGGCCTGCGGACCCAACGGATCGAGAACATCGTGCTCGGCGACCCGCGCCGCCCCGATTTGACCGCGCGCTGGGTCGAGGTGGATATCGCCATTGGCGGTCTGTCACCCGTAATAGCGGGCGTCAGGGCAGGTGGCGTTCGCATGCGAGGGCGCCTGCACAACGGCAAGCTGTCGCTGGGTGAACTCGACAAGTTCATGGGGCAGGGCGCGGCGACCACGACCGTCCTGCCGGATATCGATGTCGCGTTGGAAGACGCACGCGCTTCGATTGCTACGGACTATGGCCCGCTGGGTGTGAACCTCAGCGGATCGGGCAATCTGCACGATGCTTTTGTGGGCCGCGCGGTCGCGGCGATGCCGGATGCGCGCGTGGCGCAATGCGGCGCGCGGCGGCTTGTCGCCGATCTGCGCGTTGCGATGCGTAATGGCGAGCCCCGGATCACCGGCCCGTTGACGGCGCAGGCGATCGGCTGTCCGGCGACTGCCCTTGCGCTGGCGATGCCGCGCCTGGACGTGGATTTCCGTCTCGACAAGACTCTCTCAGCGTTGAATGGCGGTGCCAGCATCGCGGCATCGGCGGTTCGCGCCGGGGGCATGACGCTCGGCCTGCCATCGGGACAGCTGTCGGCAAAGGTCGACGATAGCGGTGTTCGCGGAGGCTGGACTATTGCGGGGCGAACCCTGGCGGGCAGGGGCGTGATCGCGGGCCAGACCATGGTCCAGGGCGCGCTGTCGCGGGACAATGCCTCGCATGAGCCGGGCTGGCGCGTTGAAGGCCGTGTCACGGTCCGCGACATGGCGGCCAGCGCCGGCGATCCCCTGCGTGGCTTTAGTGCAGCGGTGAGCGGAACCCCGGCATCGCTGCTGGCTGACAAACTTGCCGAGGCCGTCCGTCTCGCGAGCCGGGATAACCGCCTTTCAGCGTCTTTCGTGGTCAGGACCGACGTCGCAGGCGGCACCGCCGAACTGTCCGACCTGCATTTCGCCTCGGCGAGCGGCGCGCGCGTCGATTTGCCGGGGGGGAGCCGCGCCGCGCTGCGCTGGCCGGATGGCGCATGGAGCCTTGATGGCGGCGTCACGCTCGGCGGCGGTGGCCTGCCGCGGGGCTCGCTGCTGTTGGCAGCAAGGCCGGGCGGGGGATTTTCCGGCCGTCTGGACATCGCGCCCTATATGGCCGGCAGCAGTCGCCTCGCTCTGGCGCCGGTTGTCTTCTCGGAGGAACGCGGCGGCCGAAGTCGCTTTTCAACCGTGCTGGCACTGGACGGACCATTGGCGGATGGCGCTGTCAGCGGCCTTGTCATGCCGCTGTCCGGGACTGTGGCGGCCAATGGCACGCTGCTGCTCAACGATCGCTGCGCGCCGCTGCGCTGGCGTTCGCTGCGCGTCTCGAGCCTCACGCTCGACCCGACGGCACTGACGCTGTGCCCGAGGGACGGCGCAATGCTGCGCTTCGCCGACGGCCGAGCGGCTGGCGGCATCCAGGGCGGCCGGGTTGCGCTCACCGGACGCATCGGCGCGAGCCCACTCATACTGCACGCCAGCAGCATCGCCGCCGGTGTCGCTGAGACGTCCTTCAATCTGCGCGGTGTCGAGGCGCGGATCGGCAAGGGCGAGTCTCCTGTGGTCCTGCGCGCGGCGACGCTGGACGGCGCGGCACATGGCGGCGCCCTTGCGGGACATTTCGGGCAGGGCAGTGGGCGGATCGGGACGGTTCCGCTCGATCTTTCGGACATGGCGGCCCGCTGGCAATTCGCCAAGGGCCGGCTGGATGTCGACGGCGGCCTGCGCGTGGCGGACACGCAAAAGGAAGCGCGGTTCAATCCGCTACGATCCGAGGACGCCCATCTCGCCCTCGTCGGCGGGAAAATCACGGCAACCGGGCATCTGCGCCATCCCGTGCGCGCAAACGCGTTCGCGCGTGTCGACATCGCCCATGATCTCTCGACCGGGTCCGGCAACGCTGCGTTCGCGCTCGAAGGGCTGCGCTTTGGGTCGCAACTCCAGCCCGACGACCTGACGCCGATCGCGCTCGGCGTCGTCGCCAATGTCGAGGGCCTGGTGGAAGGCGGGGGAAATATCGTCTGGACGTCCAGCGTCGTCCGGAGCACGGGCCATTTCAGGACGTCCGGCATGAACCTGGCGGCGGCCTTCGGTCCGGTCAGCGGCCTTTCGACATCGCTCGCCTTCACCGACCTGCTGGGGCTGGAAACGGGGCCCGGCCAGATCGCGACGATCAAGAGCATCAATCCGGGCATCGAGGTTCATGACGGGCGGGTCTCGTACCAGTTCCTGCGCGATCGCCAGGTCCGGATCGAAGGCGGCGAATGGCCTTTTTCCGGGGGACGGCTGGCGCTGCTGCCCACGACCCTGGACTTCGACGCCAAGCGCGCGCGCAATCTCGTTTTTCGCGTGACGGGGCTCGATGCGGGCGCCTTCATCAATACGCTGGACCTCAAGAACATCTCCGCGACCGGAACCTATGACGGTCTGCTGCCCATGATCTTCGACGCCAGCGGCGGCCGCATCGAAGGCGGCATATTGGTGGCGCGGCAGCAGGGCCTTGAGCCACTGGTCGTCGAGAATGCGCGCACATTGACCGTGCCCTGCGATCCCAAGCTGCAGGCCGGAACGCTCTCCTATGTCGGCGAGGTGTCCAATGCCGAGCTGGGGACATTCGGCAGGCTGGCCTTCGATGCGCTCAAGCATCTTCGGTACAAATGCCTCACCATCCTGCTCGACGGCGCGCTCGACGGGGAGTTCGTGACCCAGATTGCGATCAACGGCTTCAACCAGGGATCCGCCGAAGGCCAGAAATCGGCGATGCTGCGGCCGTTTCTCGGGTTGCCGTTCATTTTCAACGTAAAGATCCAGGCGCCATTTCGCGGCCTGCTCAACACCTATCAGTCGTTTGTCGACCCGAGCACCTTGATTCGCAACAGCCTGGGCCCACAATATCAATCGGTTCTGAACAATGGACTTGCCGTTCAGCCTTCCGACAGCGACAAATGAATATCCAGGGAGGGTGAATGACGATCCTGAAACTTGCCATCCGCCAATCGGCGCGCTTTACCGGCTGTCTATGCGTCACAGGCGCGCTGGCCGCGTGCATACAGGTGCGCGCGCCCGACAAGCCGATCGAAATCAACCTGAACGTCAAGGTCCAGCAGGAAGTCGTGGTGCGGCTGCAGCAGGACGCCAAGGACCTTATCAAGAGCAACCCGGAGCTATTCCCGCAATGACCAGGACAAGAACGCTTTTGGGCATCGCCCTTTTCGCCGGTGTCGCCGTGCTGGCCGTCGGCGCGCTCGGCTCGTCCGCCTATGCACAGAGCCCCGTCGTCGCGGCCGCCATTGCCGACGGCACGGTGGGCGAGCAGTCGGACGGCTATCTGGGCGTCAATGGCACGGTGTCGGGCGAAGTCCGGGCCGCGGTCGAGGCGCTCAATATCAAGCGCCGCGCCGCCTATACCGACCTTGCCGCCAAGCGCGGCGTGACGGTCGCCGACATGGCCGCCGCGACCGGATGTCAAACCCTGGCTTCACGTGTGAAGCAGGGTCAGGCCTATCGCATTGCCGGCGGACCATGGCAGGTCAAGGGCGCGGGCGCGATCACCCTTCCGGCCTATTGCGCCACGGCGGGTTGATCCCGCTCCGGCCGTGTGAAATCGCGCCGGCGTTGAAGGCGGCGCGGCGGGTTGACTTACCCTACGACCCTTTCTAAACGGGCCGCGCCTTGACGGGCGAGGGCTTACCGCTTCATGGATCGGTCTTCACGTGCATGCCAACGCATGCGCAGGAGGATGGATGACATGGCGGAAACCGAACCCGAGCAAGACCCCATCGGTGAAGACGCACGGATCACGTCGCTTAAAGAGCGGCTTGGACGCGCTGAACATGCCGAGGCGGTCAGGAAAGACAGAGCGGCCGGTACCGGCGCAGACGAAAGCTATCGTCTCGGTAATCGCGTTCTGGCGGAACTGGTCGGGGGAACTGCTGGCGGCGCGCTGATCGGATGGGTCCTGGACCGATTCATCGGAACGTCGCCGTGGCTCCTGCTGGTCTTCCTCTTTTTGGGGATAATCGTGGCCTTCAGGAACATCATTAGACTTTCGACGAAGCGTCCCAAGGAATGAGGGCGCTTTTGTTACACGAACTGATCCCAGGGACCTGACGCGTGGCACAATCCGGTAAGATCGACCCGATGCACCAGTTCGCGATCGAACCGATGTTCGGGACCGAACATCTTTCGATCGGCGGTTTCAACATCGCTTTCACGAACAGCGCGATGTGGATGGTCGCAGCAGCGCTCGTCCTGTGGATATTCATGCTCGGTGGCTTGAAGCGCGAGCTCGTCCCCGGCCGCTGGCAGGCCGCCGTGGAATATTTCACGGGGTTCATCACGAACCTGCTCACGGCCAATGTCGGCGAGGCGGGCAAGAAATATGTCCCCTATGTCTTCTCGCTGTTCATGTTCATCCTGATCGCCAATATCCTCGGCATGCTGCCGCTTGGCCTGGTCGGCGTGCACCCCTTCACCTTCACCAGCCATTTCACGGTGACCGGCATTCTCGCGATCATGAGCTTTTCGATCGTGCTGATCGTCGGCTTCTGGAAGCATGGCTTTCGCTTCTTCTCGCTGTTCGTGCCGCATGGCACGCCGCTGTGGCTGATCTGGCTGATCCCGGTCATCGAATTAGTGTCCTTCATGGTACGTCCCTTCAGCCTGGGTCTGCGACTGTTCGTCGCGATGACCGCTGGGCACGTGCTGATGAAGGTGCTGGCAGGCTTTGTGATCAACTCGACCAATGCGGGCCTGGTCACGGGCCTCGGGGTCGGCATTCCCAGCTTCATCCTGATGATCGCGATTTCCGCGCTCGAGATGCTGGTGGCCGTGATCCAGGCCTATGTCTTCGCGCTGTTGACGTCGCTCTACATCAACGACGCCGAGCATCTTCACTGAGAATAATCTCAACAAATTCACAAGGTTCAGAAAAGGAGTTTAGAACATGGACGCAGAAGCCGCAAAGCTGATTGGTGCCGGTCTGGCCGCCATTGGTGCCGGTATGGCCGCCCTGGGCGTGGGCAATGTCTTCGGCTCGTTCCTGGAGAGCGCGCTGCGCAATCCTTCGGCCGCCGACGGCCAGCAGGGCCGCCTCTTCATCGGCTTCGCCGCTGCCGAACTTCTCGGTCTGCTGGCGTTCGTCGTTTCGATGATCCTGATCTTCGTCGCCTGAGCGACGGCGAGACGGTCATTCGATAAACCTGTCGATGCGTCGGGACCCTCCGGGGTCTCGGCGCACCCAATATAAACGGACGCCGCCATGCCTCAAATCGCGCAACTTGCCGCAACCTACTCGTCCCAGGTCTTCTGGCTTCTGGTAACGTTCGGCTTCGTCTTTTTCGTCGTTGGCCTGGGCATGTTGCCCAAGGTCCAGTCGACAGTGGATGCGCGCGAGAAGAAGGTCGGTGGCGACCTGGCCGCCGCCAAGGCAAGCTTTGCCCAGGCGGATGAGCTTGAAGAAACCTGGCGCGCCCGCGAAAATGAAAGCCGCGCCGAGGCACAGGCAATCGTCGCCGAAGCCAAGGCCAAGGCCACGCAGGCGACCGAGGCGCAATTGGCGGATGCCGATCGCGTCATCGCCGACAAGATCGCAGCCGCCGAAGCGGCCGTGGCGAAAGCCCGCAACAGCGCGATGGCGGAAATCGAAGCGGTTGCGGCCGATGCGGCAACCGAGATGGCAAAGCGCGTCGCCGGCACCAAAGTTACCGCGAAGGCGGCCAGCGCAGCAGTAAAGGCAGCGATGACCCATGGCTGAAACGAGCAACGCAATGGCGACATCGCCGGAATCGGTCGCTGTGGAGCATAATTTGGATCAAGCCGACAAGACCCAGGCGCTGAGCGGCGACGTGCATGCCACGACCGAGGCCCATGGCGGTCCGGAAGAGCATACACCGGATCCGACCGCGCTCTACATGAATGCAACCGGCTGGGTCAGCCTGGCGATGCTGATCCTGATCGGCGTCCTGGTCTGGAAGAAAGTGCCGGCCATGATCGCCGGCATTCTCGACAAGCAGATCGCGGAAGTTCGCAGCCAGCTCGACGAGGCATCAAAGCTCCGCAAGGAAGCCGAGGCGCTCAAGGCCGAGTATGAAGCCAAGATCGCGTCCGCGACCAAGGACGCCGAGGCGCTCCGGGCTCGTGCACAGGAAGACGCCGCGCAGGCGATCGAGGATGCCAAGGTCCATGCCGCTGACCTGGTCACGCGTCGCCAGAAAATGGCGGAAGACAAGATCGCGGCCGCCGAACGTGCCGCCATCGCCGACATTCGCGCCCAGACGGTGCGCGCCGCCACGGCGGCAGCCATCAGCCTCATCACCAAGAATCACGACGCGGCCGCCGATGCGCCGATGGTCGACCAGGCGATCAAGCAGCTCGGGTCCGCGCACTAGATCGACGCTCGGCCAGCCCCTCACCGCTCGGGCTGAGCGGAGGCGAAGACACCTCACTGCGTTCGGCAGGCCCTTCGACTTCACCTCCGGTGAAGTTTATCCTGAGCGCCTGCTGCAAGCGGGCAGTCGAAGGGCTCAGGGCGAACGGTGTGAGCGGGTCGACCTAAGCACCACCTGAACCCTCAGACATTTCGAGACCGGGCTGGGCAATCCAGTCCGGTCTTTCTACATGGGTAGCATGTCGGAACGCAGCTCCCCGGATCGGTTCAACGAAGCGCAGGCAAGCTTTACCGTGCGCGGCGCGGACGCACCGGATATCGAGGCCGGCATCGCCGCGATCCGTTCGTCGCTGGAGACCCTGCCGGTCCGCCCCGGCGTCTATCGCATGCAGGATGCCCGCGGCGACGTGCTGTATGTCGGCAAGGCGCGGGCCCTGCGCAACCGGGTGAGCGCCTACACCCAGGTCGAGCGGCTCTCGAACCGGCTGCGGCGCATGGTGTCCCAGACCCGCTCGCTGACGATCGTCACCACCAATAGCGAGGCCGAGGCGCTGCTGCTGGAGGCGCAGCTAATCAAGCGTTTTCGGCCGCCCTATAATGTGCTGCTGCGCGACGACAAAAGCTTCCCGTTCATCCTGTTGCGCGAGGATCACGCCTTCCCCCGCATCCAGAAGCATCGCGGCGCGCAGAAGATCAAGGGACGCTATTATGGCCCCTTCGCCAGCGCCGGATCGGTCACACGCACCATCAATGCGCTGCAAAAGCTGTTCCTGTTGCGCAGTTGCAGCGACAGCTTCTTTTCCAATCGCTCGCGGCCATGCCTGCTCTATCAGATCAAGCGCTGCTCGGCCCCCTGCGTCGGGCGGATCGACGAAGCAGCCTATCATGAGCTGGTCGCGGACGCGGAGGAGTTTCTCGGCGGTAAATCGACCCGCGTGCAGGCCAAGCTGGGCACGGCGATGCAGGCGGCGTCCGACGCCATGGATTTCGAAATGGCGGCGGTCTACCGCGACCGGCTCAAGGCGCTGACCTTCATCCAGGGCAGCCAGGCCATCAATGCCGAGGGGCTGGGCGACGCCGATATCTTCGCGCTGGCCGCCAAGAATGGCGGCATCGGCATCCAGGCCTTCTTCATACGCGGCGGCCAGAATTGGGGTCACCGCAGCTTCTTCCCGGTCCACACCGCCGATGTCGGCGAGGATGAGGTGCTGGCCCAGTTCATGGCGCAATTCTATGAGGAGGTGCCGCCGCCGCGCCTGATCCTGTGCGACCGCGAACCCGCCGATTGCGCACTGCTGTGCGAGGCGCTCGGCGCGCGCATCGAGCGCAAGGTCCGCATCGAGGTGCCGCAACGCGGCGACCGGGTGAAGCTGATCCGGCAGGCGCAACGCAACGCGATCGAGGCGCTCGAACGGCGGCAGGCGGAAAGCTCCGCGCAGGGCAAGGTGCTGAGCGAACTGGCCGAGCTGTTCGGTCTGGACGGCGTACCCGACCGCATCGAAACCTATGATAACAGCCACATCCAGGGCAGCCACGCCCTCGGCGCGATGATCGTCGCGGGGCCGGAGGGATTCCGCAAGAACGCCTACCGCAAGTTCAACATCAAGCGCGCGGAAACCACGCCGGGCGACGATTTCGCGATGATGCGCGAGGTGTTCGAACGGCGTTTCGCCCGCGCGCAGGATGAGGACCCGGATCGCGACAGCGGCGAATGGCCCGATCTGGTGCTGATCGATGGCGGCAGGGGCCAACTCAATGCCGCGCGGCGCGTGCTGGAGGATCTGGGGATCGACGACGTGCCGATGGTCGGCGTCGCCAAGGGGCCCCATCATGGCCGCGAAGGGCGCGAGGTCTTCCACCTGCTGGACGGCCGCGAGATATCGCTGCCGCCCAATCATCCGGTGCTGTTCTACCTGCAGCGGTTGCGCGACGAGGCCCACCGCTTCGCGATCGGTGCCCATCGCCAGAAACGCAGCAAGGCCATCGGCGTGAGTTCGCTGGACGAAGTGCCCGGCATCGGCCCCGCCCGCAAGCGCGCCCTCCTCATGCACTTCGGCACGGCCAAGGCGGTGCGCAATGCGAGCCTGGAGGATCTTGCCCGCGCGCCGGGTGTGTCACAGGCGGTCGCGCAAACCGTCTATGACTATTTCCACGGCTGACGGAAATTGACTGTCCGGTCCACCACCGCCATCGTCTGTGCGATCCGCCATCATGGCGAGCACGGGACTATTGCCCGGCTACTGACGCCCGACGACGGACTGGTGGCGGGCTATGTGCGGGGCGGGCGCTCCACCCGGATGCGACCCGTGCTCATCCCCGGGAATGTCGTGCAGGCGGAATTGCGGGCGCGCACGTCGGCGCAATTGGCGAGCCTCACGGTCGAGCTTGTCCAGAGCCGCGGGCCCTTATTGGCCGAACCGCTGCCCGCCGCCGCGATCGAATGGGCCTGCGGTTTCACCGCCGCGACCTTGCCGGAGGAGCAGGCCTATCCGCCGATCCACGACGCTCTGGGCGCCCTCCTCGATGCGGTGGAGGCCGCGCCGGCCGCGCGGGGGTGGGCGGTCGCGCTGGTGCAATATGAGCGGCTGCTTCTCGGCGAACTCGGCTTCGGGCTCGATCTGGATCGCTGCGCGGTGACCGGCAGTCGCGAGGGGCTTGCCTTTGTCAGCCCTGCGACGGGACGCGCGGTCAGCCGTGCGGGCGCTGTCGGCTATGAGAAGCGCCTGCTCCCGTTGCCGCCATTTTTGACCGGCTGGGGCGAATCGGAATGGGGCGACATTCTCGACGGCCTCGCCCTGACCGGCCATTTCATCGCGCGCAACCTGCTTGCCGATCGCCGCGCCGATGTGCTGGCCGCCCGCGAGCGCCTCGTCGAACGGCTGAAAAGAGCCATTGCCTAAGAAGCGATGCGGCCATATGCGTGGCCCCCTGTCAAAACAGCGAAAGAGCGGACGAAACATGCTGGTAGCAGTGCTTGCCGGAGACGGGATCGGGCCCGAAGTGGTCGGCGAGGCGCGCCGGGTGCTGGATGCGCTGGCGATCCCCGGCCTGACCTTCGAGGAAGCGCTGGTCGGCGGCGTGGCCTATAAGGCGACCGGCCGTCCTTTGCCGCCCGCGACGCTGGATCTCGCCAAGCGCGCCGATGCGATCCTCTTCGGCGCCGTTGGCGACTTCGATTGCGATTCGCTGGAGCGGCATTTGCGGCCGGAGCAGGCGATCCTCGGCCTGCGCAAGGAACTGGTGTTGTTCTCGAACCTGCGTCCCGCCAGGCTTTTCCCCGAGCTGGCCGATGCCTCGACGCTGCGGCCCGAAGTGGCCCGGGATATCGACCTGCTGATCGTGCGCGAACTCAACGGCGACGTCTATTTCGGCGAGAAGGGCATGCGCACCACCGCCGATGGCCTGCGCGAGGGCTATGACATCATGTCCTATGACGAGGCCGAGGTGCGGCGCATCGCCCATAGCGGCTTTCAGGCGGCGCGGGCGCGGCGGTCGAAGCTCTGCTCGGTCGACAAGGCCAATGTGCTGGAGACCAGCCAGCTCTGGCGCGACGTGGTGATCGAGGTGTCGAAGGACTATCCCGACGTGGAGCTGAGCCATCTCTATGTCGACAATGCCGCGATGCAGCTCGTAAAAAATCCCGGCCAGTTCGACGTCATCGTCACCGGCAATCTGTTCGGCGACATCCTGTCCGATCTCGCCAGCATGTGCGTTGGCTCCATCGGCTTGCTGGCGTCGGCGTCGCTCGATGTGAACAACAAGGGGCTGTATGAGCCGATCCACGGGTCGGCGCCGGATATCGCCGGGCAGGGCAAGGCCAATCCGCTGGCCACCATCCTCTCGGCCGCGATGATGCTGCGCTTCTCGCTGGGCTGCAGCACCGAAGCCGACCGGATCGAGACCGCCGTGGCCAAGGCGCTGGCCGGCGGCGCGCGGAGCGGCGATCTGGGCGGATCCATGACCACGCGGCAGATGGGCGATGCCGTGCTGGCGGCGCTATAGGGGAATGTCATTCCCGCGAAGGCGGGAATGTTTCACCCTAAGCAGCGGGCAGGAGATGGATCGCCGCCTTCGCGGGGATGACTACTGAGAAATGCTTTTGAACGGGACAGTCTCCAGATGAAACGTACCACCGGAACCGACCGCTCCATCACCTCCAAATGGCGCCCCGCGACGCAGGCGATACGCGGCGGCACCTGGCGCAGCGAACATGGCGAGACGTCGGAGGCGCTGTTCCTGACCTCGGGCTATTGTTATGACAATGCCGAGACCGTCGCCGCGCGCTTTGCGGGCGACGAGGAGGGCATGACCTATTCGCGCCTCCAGAACCCCACCGTCCAGATGCTGGAGGAGCGCATTGCCCTGATGGAGGGCGCCGAAGCCTGCCGTGCGCAGGCGACCGGTATGGCGGCGATGACGACCGCGCTGCTGTGCCAGCTGCAGCAGGGCGATCATGTCGTCGCGGCCAAGGCGGCGTTCGGTTCGTGCCGCTGGCTGACCGACAATCTGCTCCCCAAGTTCGGGATCGAGACGACCACGATCGACAGCCGCGACAATCAGGCATGGGAAAGGGCGATCCGGCCCAACACCAAGGTCTTCTTTTTCGAGACCCCGGCGAACCCGACCATGGACATCGTCGACATGGCCTATGTCTGCGGCCTCGCGCGGGCGCATGGCATCACCTCGGTCGTCGACAATGCCTTTGCGACCTCCGTGCTGCAGCGGCCGCTGGACTTCGGCGCCGATGTCGTGGCCTATTCCGCGACCAAGCTGATGGACGGGCAGGGCAGGGTGCTGGCGGGCGCGGTGTGCGGCACCGATCAGTGGATCAACGAGGTGCTGCTGCCGTTCCAGCGCAATACCGGCCCCAATTGCTCGCCGTTCAATGCCTGGGTCGTGCTCAAGGGACTCGAGACACTGGAACTGCGCGCACTCAAGCAGTCCGAAAATGCACTCACTGTCGGCAGGTTCGTCGAGGCCCGCGTGCCGCGCATATTGCACCCGGGCCTGCCCAGCCATCCGCAGCATGAACTTGCCATGCGGCAGATGACGGCGTGCGGACCGATCTTCTCCTTCATCGTCGATGGCGGGCGCGAGCAGGCGATGGCCCTGCTCAACGCGCTGGAGCTGGTCGATATTTCCAACAATATCGGCGACAGCCGCAGCCTTATGACGCATCCCGCCTCGACCACCCACCATGGCGTCGGCCCGGAAACGCGGGCGGACATGGGCGTCGAGGAAGGCATGCTGCGGATCAATATCGGTCTCGAGGATCCGAAGGACATTATCGACGATCTGGATCAGGCATTGACGTCGGTCGGGCTTTAGGGGATTCTCGGGGGCAGGTCGGGCGCAATGCTTGCCAAATGCGAGGACCCAACCAAACCGTGTTGAAAGCCTTTTTCCCTCATGCCGCAACGACCCGTGAAATCACGGTGCGTGTGGCGGTGTCCTTCCTGCCGGAGCAATCGGAGCCGGAGCGTGGCCGCTGGTTCTGGGCCTATCACATCCGGATCGAGAACGGGCAGGAGCATCCCGTCCAGCTGCTCACGCGGTGCTGGCATATTACCGACGGTCGCGGCGGCGTGCATACCGTCGAGGGCGAAGGCGTCGTCGGCGAACAGCCTGTCATCCGGCCCGGTCAGGCTCATGATTATGTGTCGGGCTGTCCGCTCGCGACGCCCACCGGCACGATGCGGGGCAGTTTCCAGATGCTCGGCGCCGATGGCGGCCTGTTCGATGTCGAGATCCCGCGCTTTGGCTTGATCGGCCCGGCAGTCTCGGGATGAAGCGCACCCATTTGCCGCTCAATGGCCTGCGTGTCTTTGACGCAGCGGCGCGCCACCTGTCCTTCACCCGCGCCGCCGACGAGCTGGCGGTGACCCCGGCGGCGGTCGGGCAGCAGATCCGCGCGCTGGAGGACTTGCTCGGCGTCGTCCTGTTCCGCCGCACGCCCAAGGGTCTGGAGCTGACGCCGGAAGCGGATGCCGGGCTGGTGGCGCTCCGGTCCGGCTTTCTGGAATTCGAGGAAAGTGTCCGGGCTATGCAGGCGGGGCAGTCGTCGCGCCACCTCACGATCGCCGCGCCGCGCGACTTTACCGAAAAATGGCTGAACCGGAGGCTGGCCGACTATGCGGCCGCCAATCCCGAGCTGACGATGGTGCTGGTCGCGTCGGACGATATTCCCGATTTTTCCGAGTCCAATCTCGATCTCGCCATTGCCCTCGCGACCGGCCCCGGCCCGCATGAGGGCGTGGCCCTCGGGCCGGCGGAGTTCGTCACCGTGGCGGCACCGGACACAGAACGGCATATGGCGGTCGCCTGGCCGGGCAATCCGGTGGACGAGGAAGGCGCTGTGCCGATGCGGGTATCGGATGCCGGGCTGGCTATCGAGGCGGCGGCAAGCGGCTTTGGCACCGCCTGTGTCCCGGCGTTGCTCGCAGCGGCCGATCTGACGAGCGGGCGCGTGGTTGCGGTCGGTGAGGCACAGCCATCGTTACTCGGCTACTGGCTGATCGCGCCCTTGCCGCAATGGCGGCAGAAGAAGGTCAAGGCGCTGGTCGCGGCGCTGGCAAAGACGGACTAGCGGGAATGACGATCATACCGTCATTCCACCCAATCCAGCCCGAGGTCGCGATAGATCGACCGATCCTCGTCCCAGTTTTCCTTCACCTTGACGTGCAGATAGAGATGGACCGGACAGCCCATAAGTTTGCTGAGTTCCGCGCGCGCCCGTGACCCGATTTCCTTGAGCCGCACGCCGCCCTTGCCGAGCACGATCGCCCGCTGGGTTGGCCGGGCGACAAGGATCTGCTGGTGGATCTCGACCGAGCCGTCGGCTCGCTCGCTATATTGCTCCGTTTCGACCGCGCTCTGATAGGGCAGTTCCTCATGCAGCTGATGATAGAGCTGCTCGCGTGTGATCTCCGCAGCAAGCACCCTGTCGGTCGCATTGGACACCTGATCTTCGGGAAAGTGCCATGCCGACTCTGGCATCTTCGCCGCCATGGCGGTCTTCAGCTCGGCCAGGCCGTCGGCGGTGGTCGCGCTGACGAAGAATGTTTCGGCGACCGTGATCCGTTCATGGAGCTTCTGCGCAAGGGCCAGCAATCTGGCCTTGTCCGCGATGTCGACCTTGTTGAGGATGAGCCATTTCACCTCCGGCCTGTGCGCGAGGCCTTCGAGGATCGGGTCCATCTTCGGCCCCAGGCCCGCGCGCCCGTCGACGACCAGGGCGATCAGGTCCGCATGCTGGGTGCCGCCCCAGGCCGCCGCGACCATCGCGCGGTCGAGCCGCCGCCCCGGTGCGAAAATGCCCGGCGTGTCAACGAGCACCATCTGCGCCTCACCCTCGATCGCGACGCCCATGACGCGGGTGCGCGTAGTCTGGGCCTTAGCGCTGGTGATGGCGACCTTTTGCCCGACCAGCGCGTTGACGAGGGTCGACTTGCCCGCATTGGGCGCGCCGACGACGGCGATGATACCGCAACTTGTGGTCATGAAATCTGCTCCAACAACGCGGTTGCGGCGGCGGTTTCCGCCTCCTGCTTCGATGTTCCGTCCGCCTCCGCCTCGCCGACGCCCGCTATCGTGACGCTGACCCGGAAGCGGAGCGAATGGTCCGGCCCGGACCGCGACAGCAGCGCATAGACCGGCGGCTTGCGGCGATTAGACGCGGCCCATTCCTGCAAGGCTGACTTAGGATGCTTGGGCGCGGTTGTCGCATCGGAAATGCGGCTGTCCCACAGGCGATGGATGAGCGCGCGCGCCGGCTCCATCCCCTGTTCGCGATAGAGCGCGCCGATCACCGCCTCCATGACGTCGCCCAGCACATTGTCGCTGTCGATGGCGCCGTCGTCCCGCGCCTGCTTGCCAAGCTGGATATGGCGCGCGAGGCCGGTTTCCCGCGCGATCTCGGCACATATCGATCCGGTCACCAATGCGTTGAGGCGGCGGGACAGCTGCCCTTCCTTCTCGTGGGGGAACAGGTCGAACAGCCACTCGGCCATGACCAGCCCCAGCACCCGGTCGCCCAGGAACTCCAGGCGTTCATAATTGTCCGCGCCCGCGCTGCCATGGGTCAGCGCGCGTTCGTACAGTGCGGGATCGGCAATATCACTGCCGATCAGACTGGCCAGCCAGTCCGATGTGGCCGGAGCGATCAGAATCTTTCCCCGATCCGCTCCGGCCGCGCGGCCGTGAGCCAGGTCCATGGCAGCAGCCACTGCGCCGATCCGTCGGTCGCGAACACCGATATCAGCGCGCGCCCCTCCAGGTTGATCTCCGGCAGGAAACCGACGCCGCCGCTGGTGACGGGAACACGGCTGTCCGCGCTGCGGTCGCGATTGTCGCCCATGACGAAGACATTATCCTCGGGCACCACCATCACCGGCGTATTGTCCTCCGGCCCGTTCATCAGGTCGAGGACATTATAGCTCTTGCCACCCGGCAATGTTTCGCGAAACTGCGGATAACGGCACTGGAGCGAGCCATCGGCGGCGCGCAGCTCGAACATCGCGCGAAAGCACGGCGAAGCGCCCCCCTCCGAGCCGGTCGCGGCTATCATGTTCGGCGTCGCCGGGATGACGAGGTCCGCGATCCGCTGTTTGGGCACCGCCTTGCCGTTCAGGTAGAGGACGCCATCGCGCATCTGCACCATGTCGCCGGGCAGGCCGATGACCCGTTTGATCCAGTCTTCCTTCAGATTGGCCGGCGCCTTGAAGACGACCACGTCGCCGCGCGCGGGGGTATTGGGCATGATGCGCCCCTGGAACAGCGGCACGCTGAACGGCAGGCTATAGCGCGAATAGCCATAGGGCCATTTCGCCACCAGCAGATAGTCGCCGATCAAGAGGCGCGGCTGCATGGATTCGGACGGGATGTTGAACGGCGAGACAATGAAGCTGCGCAGCACAAACACCACCACCGCGAGCTTGAGGAGAAAAGCGAGGAAGTCGCGGGTTTCGGAAGCTGTCTTCTGTTGCTGCATTCTGCCGTCTTTGCGGATAGAGCCCAGCCGCGTCAAGCCAACCGGATCGATCGGCCAATCGCCGTGTTGTGCAGATGCAATATGCTGTGACATTGGCTAGAGTCAGAGTGACTTTCGATATGGAGATGCGGACATGGTCGACACGGCACGGATGGCGGCAATCTGGCAAGCGCTGTCATCGACCCCGCCACCTGAGCTCAAGACGATCTTTACGGCCGATCCCGACCGGCTGACCAAGCATGTCCTGGAACTTGCCGGCCTGCGGCTCGACTTCTCCAAGACTCATCTCACCGACGCGGTGATCGACAGCTTCATCGATCTCACCCAGGCCGCCGGCCTCGGGCAGGCGCGCGCGGCCATGTTCAGCGGTGAAGCGATCAACAGCACCGAAGGGCGCTCGGTCGAGCACACGGCGCTGCGCGGCGTGGGCAAGGCGGACTCGGTCGCCGACGCCAAGGCGCTGCGGATCAGGATGCGCACCCTGATCGATGCCATCGAGGCGGGCGCGCTGGGCGAGATCCAGCATGTCCTCCACGTCGGCATCGGCGGATCGGCGCTCGGCCCCAACCTGCTGGTCGACGCCCTCGCGCGCGATGGGCACCGCTATGATGTGGCGATCGTCAGCAATGTCGACGGCTGCGCGCTTGAGGAAGCCATGGCGCGGTTCGATCCGCATGCGACGCTGCTAGCCATCGCCTCCAAGACTTTCACCACCGGCGAGACCATGTTGAACGCCGCCAGCGCCATGCAGTGGATGATGAACGCCGGCGTGGACGATCCCTATGGCCGGGTCATTGCGCTGACCGCCGCGCCGGAAAAAGCCATTGAATGGGGCGTCGACGAGACCCGCATCCTGCCCTTTCCCGAAAGCATCGGCGGGCGCTATTCGCTCTGGTCCTCGATCGGCTTTCCCGCCGCGATGGCGCTCGGCTGGGGCGGTTTCGAGGGATTGCTGGAGGGCGCGGCCGCCATGGACCGCCATTTCCGGCAGGCGGAACCGCGCGACAACGTGGTGCTGCGCGCGGCCTTTGTCGATCAATATTATGCCCGCGTGCTGCAGTGCCAGACCCGCGCCGTCTTCGCCTATGACGAGCGGCTGCGCCTGCTGCCCAGCTACCTCCAGCAACTGGAGATGGAGAGTAACGGCAAGGCGGTGAAGCTGGACGGCTCCCCCGTCGACGGCCCCACCGCGCCGATCACCTGGGGCGGCGTGGGCACGGACGCGCAGCATGCCGTGTTCCAGCTGCTCCATCAGGGCACCCATCTGATCCCGGTGGAGTTCGTCGCGGTGCGCGAAGCCGGCGATCGGCTCGATCCGGCGCATCACGACGCGCTCCTCGTCAACTGCTTCGCGCAAGGCGCGGCGCTGATGCGCGGCAAGGACAGCCCTGACGACCCGGCCCGCGCCTATCCCGGCAATCGCCCTTCCACGACGATCCTGATCGACAGCCTGACCCCGCATGCACTCGGCGCGCTGATCGCCTTCTATGAGCATCGCACCTTTGCGAACGGGGTGCTGATGGGCATCAACAGCTTCGACCAGTTCGGCGTGGAACTAGGCAAGGAGATCGCCAGGAGCATCGAGCATGAAGGCGCGCATGGGTTTGATCCGTCGACCATGGCTTTGATTGAGCGGGCGTTGGGATAGGGGGGCAGCTATTCGGAGGCGATGACGGCGATCCACGGTGGGGGGGTACAGTAACACGTGCAATAACCCCTCAACTCTACAACTCTAGCGCGGACCACACCCCGCCCCGCTCATTGGCGCAAACGGATTAAACCGAACGTCCCGTGGATCGCCCGGCAAACCGGCCTACTATCTGACCCATAAAATGCACTGTCTGCCCCGGATACTGCAAAAATGCGCTCAGGAGGATGTCGTTGATGGTCCCATCTTGGCGGTTCATCGCCCTTTCAACCGCCTTGCTTTGCCTGGGTTCATGTGGCGCTTTCAATGCGCGGAGCGGCGGCACGGGTGATGACCATCTTATCGGCGGGCCGGACAACGACAATCTGTCGGGCGGGGATGGCGACGATGTTCTGGAGGGCCGCGGCGGCCACGACAGCCTGATTGGCGACCGCGGCAATGACACCATCTATGGCGGTGAAGGCCGCGACTATATCAGGGCCGGTGACGGCGACGATATCATCCATGCCGGCGGGGGCGATGACGGCTTCCTGAACGAGGTCAACCCGGCCACCGGCCAGATCACGACCATGCCCGTGAGCGGTGGCGGCGGCGACAACATCATTTATGGCGACGGCGGCAACGACAAGCTGAAAGGTCAGCATGGCGACGACAGGATATATGGCGGCATCGGCAATGATCTCGTCGATGGGGGCGGGGGTAACAATCTGCTCGATGGCGGCGATGGCGATGATGTGCTCGATGCCGAAGCCGGCAGGGACAAGCTCTATGGCGGGTCCGGCAATGACAGGCTGGAAGCCGGCGCGGGCGACGACCATGCCGATGGCGGCGCCGGCAATGACAGTCTCAGCGGCGAGGCGGGCAATGATGTCCTGTTTGGCGGCGCTGGTGATGATCTTTTCTATGGCGGCGACGGCAATGACGAAATCCGCGGCGATGCGGGCAATGACAAGCTGATCGGCGATGCCGGCGCGGATCAGCTCTGGGGCGGCGCCGGGGCCGACTGGTTTTCGTTCAAGGGGGCTGGCGCCCTGCGCGGCACGGACCGGATCCGGGATTTCGAAGATGGCATCGACAGGATCGTGCTGGAGAAGCTCGGCATCAGCCGCTATGCGCCCGGCGGCGGCAATGGCACCATTTTTGCGAGCGACGCTGCCAATGGCGACGTGGTGCTGCATGGCCGGACGTCCACCGGGGCTGCCTTGACCATCGAGATCGCCGATCATGACGGCAGTTTGAGCGCGGCAAGCTTTTCGAGTGCCGACTTCATCTTTGCGCTCGATGCCAAACCAGGCGCATAGCTGGCCTATCCTGCAACGCCGCACCGATGCCATGCTGACGGCGCCCATCCCTGTCCTGCTGCAACGCGCCCAAAATGTTCGCAAATACCGCTACTTTTCCTAAGTTTCGAGAAGTTTGGGGCACTCCCTCGATCAGTGTGAGCAGGAAAAGCCGGTTGCGCGAGCAGCCATGCTGCATCCATATGCGCCGGACTGATTAGAGGGCCCGGCAATGAGCGACTATGACTATGACCTGTTCGTGATTGGCGCCGGCTCCGGCGGGGTGCGGGCCGCGCGGGTCTCCGCCTCCTATGGTGCCAGGGTGGCCGTGGCGGAGGAACACCGGGTCGGGGGAACCTGCGTCATCCGGGGCTGTGTGCCCAAGAAGCTGCTCGTCTATGGCGCGCATTTCGCCGAGGACCTGAAGGATGCGCGGCGCTTTGGCTGGAACGTGCCGGATTGCGATTTCGACTGGCCACGCCTGCGCGACAATGTGCTGGCGGAGGTCGACCGGCTGAACGGCCTCTATACCGAAACGCTCGACCGGAACGGCGTCACGATTTTCCATGAGCGCGCTACGATCGAGGGCCCCAATGCGGTTCGGCTGGCCAGCGGCAAGACGGTGACGGCGCGCTATATCCTGATCGCCACGGGCTCGTGGCCGGTCGTGCCGGATATCGAGGGCGCCGAACATGGCATCACTTCCAACGAGGTATTTCACCTCGATACGCTGCCGCGCCGGATATTGATCGCGGGCGGCGGCTATATCGCCAATGAGTTTGCCGGCATATTTCACGAGTTCGGCAGTCATGTAACCCTGGTCAACCGCACCGATACAATCCTGCGCGGCTATGACGAGCAGATCCGCGACCGACTGCTCCAGATTTCGATAGCCAAAGGTATTGCGATCCGGCTGAACGCCCCCTTCGAGAAGATCGAAAAGAGCGAGGATGGCAGCCTGCTCGCCCATCTTGGCGGGCCGGGAGACCCGGTCGCCTGCGATGCGATCCTGTTTGCCGTCGGCAGGCGACCCAAGGTCGATGGCCTGGGGCTGGAAAATGCGGGAGTCGAACTCAACAAATCCGGCGCGATCGTCGTGGGCGACGATAACCGGTCGAGCTGCGCGAGCATCTATGCGGTGGGCGATGTGACGGATCGCATCCAGCTCACCCCCGTCGCGATCCGCGAGGGACAGGCCTTTGCCGACACCGTGTTCGGCGACAATCCCCACATCGTTGATTATAAGAATGTGCCGAGCGCGGTCTTTTCCAACCCGCCGATTGCGAGCGTCGGTCTGACCGAGGCGCAGGCGCGTAACGGCATTGGTTCGATCAAGGTTTATTCATCGGATTTCCGGGCGATGAAGAACGTTCTTGCCGGCCGGAATGAACGCTCGCTCTACAAGCTGATCTGCGAGGCGGAGAGCGGGAAGGTGGTTGGCCTCCACATGATCGGGCCGGATGCGCCGGAGATCCTCCAGGCAGCCGCGATCGCGGTCAAGGCGGGGCTGACCAAGGTGGACTTTGACGCGACGGTCGCCCTGCACCCCAGCATGGCCGAGGAGCTGGTGCTCATGCGGTAATTTGGATCGCGGAATCAAACCGTTCGTGTCGAGCGAAGTCGAGACACGCCGCGCAGAGGTTTTCGGAGGGGCGCTCACTCCACCGAATAAGGCACCACATGGCGATGATTCGGGTCCACCCGGATCGGCCGGTCGATCGGCGGAAAGGCCCGCTGGTCGCAGCCCTGGCGGGGACATAGGCGGCAGGACGTGCCGATCGGCGTCGCCGCCGCCTCGTCATGGAGGCGCAGGCCGTCCGCATAGATGAAGTTGGCGGCATGCTCGACCTCGCAGCCCAATGCCACCGCATAGCGGCGCGGCGCGCGGGCATAGCTGCCGGACGGTTTCACCAGGCCGCGCGCCATCGAGACATAGCGCACCCCGTCCGGCGTCTCGCCCAGCTGCACCTGAATGCGGTCGGGGATCGCGACCGCCTCGTGCACCACCCATAGCGGGCAGGCGCCGCCGAAGCGCGCGAACTGGAGGCGGGTGGCGCTGTGCCGTTTGGTGATGTTGCCCGCCATGTCGACCCGGCAGAAGAAGAAGGGAATGCCCCGGCTGCCCGGCCTTTGCAGCGTCGACAGCCGATGACAGGCCTGTTCAAAGCTAACCCCGAACGCGCGGGCGAGCGGGTCGATATCGTGCCGGAGCGCCCGTGCCGCCTCGCGGAAGCGGCGATAGGGCATGAGCAGCGCGCCCGCGCCATAATTGCCAAGCCCCAGATGGAGCAGCGCGTCCGTGCCGGGATCACCCAACTGGGCGCTGGCCACGATCTCGGCCAATATGTCGCCCGCTTCAAAGCGCATGAGCTGCACGGCCAGCAGGAAGGCGCGTGTCTGCGGCGGCAGGGCGGCGTTGATGCTGAGGTGCCGCGTATCCGGATCGAACGACCGCTGCATATCTCCCGGCGTATCGAGCAATTCGGTCGTGCAGTAATGGCGTTCCAGGAGAGCCGCGATCAGCCGGCCTTCCGCGTCCGCCGCATCCAGTCCGAGTTCCTCGGCCAGATCCTCCGCCCGGCAGTCTAGCGCGTGGATATAATTGCCCGCCTCGTGAAACCAGTCGCGCACCAGCTCCCACGGCATGCGCGCGGCGGGCGCGGCGTCGCTCGCAAGGGCTTCCTCCATCATCGCGATGCGGTCCTGCGCCTGCCGCCAGGCATGATGCAGGTCGACATAGCGCGCGGCGAAATCGGGATAATGCAGCAGCAGCCGCTCGGTGCGCTCAGGATCGGCGGCGGGCGAGCCGACAGCCGGGCTGGCCATCGCCCAGTTGAACGCGCCCAGCAGCTGCTCCTCCTGCCGGTCGTCGAACGAGGACCAGTCGAGCGGAAAGGCGCGGGCGAGGGCGGCCTTGACCTTGGCGGTCAGGGGGCGGTCGTCATTCTCAAGTTGCGAAAGATAGCTGACCGAAATGCCGAGCAGGTGCGCCATGGCCGCCTGGTCCAGTCGCTGGTCAAGCCGCAGCTGGCGCACCTTGGGACCGACGAAGAGGCGAATGCCGCGAGCCATGACCCCCTGTATTTTGCAAAGTGCTTTTTTGCAATTCCGCAAATTCACATTTGCGCTTTAGTGAAAAGCCTGAAAGAGCGCCTAATCCCAGGGGCAATATCAACAGGAATGACGGTCCGCATGTCCAAGCTCGCCATATTGGAGAAACTGGAAGCCAAGCGCGATGCCGCGCGGCTGGGCGGGGGCGAGAAGCGTATCGCCTCACAGCACGCCAAGGGCCGCCTCACCGCGCGCGAGCGGCTGAATGTCCTGCTCGACGAAGGCAGCTTCGAGGAAGTGGACATGTATGTCGAGCATAACTGCACCGACTTCGGCATGGACGAACAGCATATTCCCGGCGATGGCGTGGTCACCGGATCGGGCACGATAAACGGCCGCCTCGTCTTCGTTTTTGCCCAGGATTTCACTGTGTTCGGCGGCGCTGTTTCCGAGCGGCATGCGATGAAGATCTGCAAGATCATGGACATGGCGATGAAGGTCGGCGCGCCGGTCATCGGCATCAACGACAGCGGCGGCGCCCGCATCCAGGAAGGCGTGGCATCCCTCGCGGGCTATGCCGAAATCTTCCAGCGCAACGTGCTGGCGTCCGGCGTCATCCCGCAGATCAGCCTGATCATGGGGCCCTGCGCTGGCGGAGCGGTCTACTCGCCCGCAATGACCGACTTCATCTTCATGGTGAAGGACTCATCCTTCATGTTCGTGACCGGCCCGGACGTGGTGAAAACCGTCACCAACGAGATCGTCACCCAGGAGGAACTGGGCGGCGCGGTCACGCACACCACCAAGTCCGGTGTGGCGGACCTGGCGTTTGAGAATGATATCGAGGCGCTGCTCGCCGTGCGGGACTTTTTCGATTTCATGCCGTCCTCGAACCGCGAAAGCGTGCCCGAGCGGCCGACCGCCGATGCGTGGGACCGCCTGGAAGAGAGCCTCGACATGCTCGTTCCGGCCAACGCCAACCAGCCCTATGACATGCATGAGCTAGTGCGAAAGGTGCTGGACGAGGGCGATTTCTTCGAGGTGCAGCCGGCCCATGCCGGCAACATACTTTGCGGCTTCGGGCGGATCGAGGGCCGCACGGTGGGTATCGTCGCCAATCAGCCGACGGTGCTGGCCGGCTGCCTCGACATCAATGCATCCAAGAAGGCGGGCCGCTTCGTGCGCTATTGCGATGCGTTCGACATCCCGATCATCACCTTTGTCGACGTGCCGGGCTTCCTGCCGGGCATTAGCCAGGAGCATAACGGTATCATCAAGCATGGCGCCAAGCTGCTGTTCGCCTTTGCCGAGGCGACCGTGCCCAAGATCACCGTCATCACGCGCAAGGCCTATGGCGGCGCCTATGACGTCATGAGTTCCAAGCACTTGCGCGGCGACCTCAACTTCGCCTGGCCGACCGCCGAGATCGCGGTGATGGGCGCGAAGGGGGCGGTGGAGATCATCTTCCGGGGCAAGACGCCCGAGGAAATCGCCGAGCGCACCAAGGAATATGAGGATCGTTTCGCCAACCCCTTCGTGGCGGCGTCAAAGGGTTTTATCGACGAGGTCATCCAGCCGCACTCGACCCGGCGCAGAATCGCCCTCGGATTGCGCAAACTCCGCAACAAGAGCCTCGAAAATCCTTGGAAGAAGCACGATAATATACCCCTGTAGGGCGGCCAACCGGACGGATGAACATGACTGATATGAACGACATTTACATCGTCAGCGGCGTACGCACCGCGATCGGCGATTTCGGCGGCGCGCTGAAGGGCTTCATGCCGAGCGACCTTGGCGGCAAGGTGGCGGCGGAGGCGCTCAGCCGCGCCGGCGTCCAGCCCGCCGATGTCGGCCATGTCGTCATCGGCCAGGTCATGCAGACCAGCGCCCGCGACAATATGCTCAGCCGCGTAATCGCGCTCAATGCCGGCATTCCGGCCGAAGTCCCGGCGCTGACGCTCAACCGGCTGTGTGGCTCGGGCCTGCAGGCGATCATCTCGGCCGCGCAGATGATGAAGCTGGGGGAGGCAGCGATCACCGTCGCGGGCGGCGCGGAATCGATGTCGAACGTGCCCTATCATGACCATGGCGTGCGCTGGGGCCGTAAGATGGGTGATAATACGCAGGAAGATGCGCTGACCGGCGGTCTGCAGGACGCCATTGGCGGCTATCATATGGGCATCACGGCGGAAAATGTGGCCGAGCGTCATGGCGTCAGCCGCGCGGACATGGACGGCCTCTCCGTCACCAGCCACCAGCGTGCATCGCGCGCGATCGCCGAGGGCCGTTTCAAGGAGCAGATCCTTCCGATCGAGATCAAGACCCACAAGGGCGTCACCGTCTTCGACACCGACGAGCACCCGCGCGCCGATACCAGCGTGGAAACGCTGGGCGCCATGCGCGCGGCATTCAAGAAGGATGGCAGGGTCACCGCCGGCAATGCGTCGGGCATCAACGACGGCGCGGCGGCCGTGGTGCTGGCGACCGGGGATGAGGTCGAGAAGCGCGGGTTGAAGCCGCTGGCGAGGATCGTCGCCTGGGGCCATGCCGGCGTCGAGCCCGAATATATGGGTGAAGGGCCGATCAAGGCCGCGCCGATCGCGCTCAAGCGCGCCGGGCTGACGCTCGATCAGATGGATCTCATCGAATCCAACGAGGCGTTCGCTGCCCAGGCGGCAGCGGTCGCCAAGGTGCTCGGCTTCGATCCCGAGAAGGTGAACCCCAATGGCTCCGGCGTGTCGCTTGGCCATCCGGTGGGCGCCACCGGCTGCATCCTTACCATCAAGGCCGCCTATGAGCTGAAGCGCACCGGCGGGCGCTATGGCCTGATTACCATGTGCATCGGTGGCGGGCAGGGCATCGCGATGGTCATCGAGAACGTGCAGTGAAACTAGGCCGTCTCAACCATGTCGGGGTCGCGACCCCGGACCTGCAAGCCTCCATCGCCTTCTATCGCGATGTGATGGGCGCAACGGACATTACCGAGCCGTTCGACATGCCGTCGCAGGGGGTGAAGGTGTGTTTCGTCAACACGCCCGGCGAGAATGGCGCGCTCGGAACATCAGGCGGCACGCAGATCGAGCTGCTCCAGCCGCTGAGCGAGGACAGCCCGGTTTCGGGCTTCCTCGCCAAGAACCCGCTCGGAGGCCAGCATCATATTTGCTACGAAGTGCCGGACATTCATGTGGCCAAGGCCGAGTTCGAGGCGATGGGCAAGCGTGTGCTGGGCGAGCCGCGCATCGGCGCGCACGGCACGCTCATCTTCTTCGTCCATCCCAAGGACATGGGCGGCCAGCTGACCGAGATCATGGAGACGCCCAAGGGCGCGCATTAGGTTGAGGACCCTCCCCCCTCGGGGGGAGGCGCGAGACTTGGGGCTGCGGCAGCAGACCCTAGTCGCAGCGGAGAGGGGGCGAGGTAGCCGCCCCCCTCCAACTCTGGCTAGCCAGCAAGCTGGCAAGCCTGCGTATCCTCCCCCCGCGAGGGGGAGGAGCTATGAGGTTGTGAATAATGGCAGAACTCGAAGACTGGAAAAATGCCGCTGCAAAAGAGGTGAAGGGCAAGGACCTCACCTGGCACACGGCGGAAGGCATTGACGTGAAGCCGCTCTATACGGCGGAAGATGTACGCGTCGATCCCGGCCTGCCGGGTTACGCGCCGTTCACGCGCGGTGTGCGAGCGTCCATGTATGCGGGCCGCCCCTGGACCATCCGGCAATATGCGGGCTTTTCCACCGCCGAGGAATCCAACGCCTTCTACCGCCGCAACCTCGCCGCCGGGCAAAAGGGCCTGTCGGTCGCCTTCGACCTTGCCACCCACCGCGGCTATGACAGCGACCATCCGCGCGTGGTCGGCGATGTCGGCAAGGCAGGCGTGGCGATCGACAGTGTCGAGGACATGAAGATCCTGTTCGACGGCATTCCGCTCGACCAGATGTCGGTGTCCATGACCATGAACGGCGCGGTGATCCCGATCCTCGCTTTCTTCATCGTCGCGGGCGAGGAGCAGGGGGTCGACCGCAAGCTGCTCGATGGGACCATCCAGAACGACATTCTGAAGGAGTTCATGGTCCGCAACACCTATATCTACCCGCCCGAGCCGAGCATGCGGATCATCTCGGATATCTTCGGTTATACCAGCCGCGAGATGCCCAAGTTCAACAGCATCTCCATTTCCGGCTATCATATGCAGGAAGCCGGCGCGACGCAGGTGCAGGAGCTTGCCTTCACCATCGCCGACGGCGCGGAATATGTGAAATATGGCGTAGCCTCCGGTCTCGATATCGACAAGTTCGCAGGGCGTCTGAGCTTCTTCTTCGCAATCGGTATGAACTTCTTCATGGAAGTCGCTAAATTGCGGGCAGCGCGCGTATTGTGGCACCGCGTCATGACCAATCTTGGCGCCAAGGACGAGCGGTCCAAGATGCTGCGCACCCATTGCCAGACCTCGGGCGTGTCGCTGCAGGAGCAGGACCCTTATAACAACGTCATCCGCACCACGATCGAGGCGATGGCGGCGATGCTGGGCGGCACCCAGTCGCTCCACACCAATGCGCTGGACGAGGCAATCGCGCTGCCGACCGATTTCTCCGCGCGCATCGCCCGCAACACGCAGATCGTCATCCAGGAAGAGACCGGCATGTGCAATGTCGTCGATCCGCTGGGTGGCAGCTATTATATCGAGAGCCTGACCCAGGAACTGGTCGACAAGGCGTGGGAGATCATCGAGCGGGTCCAGGCCGAGGGCGGCATGGCCAAGGCGGTCGCGGCGGGCTGGCCCAAGGCGATGATCGAGACGGCTGCCGCCGCGCGGCAGGCACGCGTCGACCGGGCCGAGGACGTGATCGTCGGCGTCAACAAATATCGCCTCGGCACCGAGGATCATCTCGAAACCCTCGAGGTCGACAACGACAAGGTGCGAGAGGGCCAGATCGTCCGCATCAAAGCAATGAAGGCATCACGCGACGATGCCTTATGCCGCGCCGCGCTTGACGCGCTGCGTGAGGGCGCAAGAGGCACCGGCAATCTCTTGGCGCTTGCGGTTGATGCCGCCCGTGCGCGCGCGACGCTGGGCGAAATCAGCATGGCCATGGAGGATGTCTTCGGCCGCTATGGCACCACGCCGACGCCGGTGAAGGGCGTCTATGCCGCGCCCTATGAAGGCGACAATCGCTGGAAGGCCGTCGTTGACGGCGTTGCGGCAGTAGAGCGCCGCCTTGGCCGCAAGCCCAAGCTGCTTATCGCCAAGATGGGGCAGGACGGGCACGATCGCGGCGCCAATGTCATCGCCTCGGCCTTCTCGGACATGGGTTTCGACGTGGTCTCCGGCCCGCTGTTCCAGACGCCGGATGAAACGGTCGTGCTGGCCCTGGACAGCGGCGTCGATGTGGTCGGCGCATCCAGTCTTGCGGCGGGTCACAAGACCCTGATCCCCGACCTCATCCGCCAGCTCAGGGAAAAAGGCAGGAGCGATATCAAGGTGATAGCGGGCGGTGTTATCCCGCCACAGGACTATGATTATCTGCGTGATGCGGGTGTGCAGGGCATTTATGGCCCGGGCTCGAACGTGGTCGACTGCGCTGCGGACGTGCTGCGGCTGCTCGGTCATAATATGCCGCCTGCGGGCGAACTGGAGGCTGCTGAGTGAAAAACGAAACCTCAAAGCCGTTCGCCCTGAGCGAAGTCGAAGGGGTCCGCAGAGCCGAAGGCGAAGCGACTTCGCTCCGCTCAGTGAGGGGCTTCGACTTCACCTTTGGTGAAGTTTATCCTGAGCGCCTGCTGCAAGCAGGCAGTCGAAGGGCTCAGCCCGAACGGAGGATGGTATGATCGAACCCCGGACCGACTGGACCCGCGCCGAGATCGCGGCGCTGTTCGACCTGCCGTTCATGGACCTGCTCTATGAAGCGCAGACCATCCACCGCGCCAACTTCCCGCGCAATGAGGTGCAGCTTTCGACGCTGCTGTCGATCAAGACCGGCGGCTGCCCGGAGGATTGCGGCTATTGCTCGCAATCCGTGTCCGCCGACAGCGGCCTCAAGGCCACCAAGCTGATGGACGTGCGCGCGGTGCTGCAGTCCGCCGCGCAGGCGAAGGATAATGGCTCGGGCCGTTTCTGCATGGGCGCGGCCTGGCGCAATCCCAAGGAGCGCGACATGCCCGCCCTCATCGAGATGGTGAAGGGCGTGCGCGAGATGGGCATGGAAACCTGCATGACGCTCGGCATGCTGAGCGAAGGCCAGGCGAAGCAGCTCGCCGATGCCGGTCTCGATTACTACAACCACAATATCGACACCGCGCCGGAGAACTACGCCAACGTCATCACCACCCGGACCTTCGAGGACCGGATCGAGACGCTGGAGAATGTCCGCGCGGCGGGCATCAATGTGTGCTGCGGCGGTATCGTCGGCATGGGCGAGACAAGGGCCGACCGCATCGGTTTCCTCCATGCGCTTGGGAGTATGCCGCACCCGGAAAGCGTGCCGATCAACGCGCTGGTGCCGGTCAAGGGCACGGTGCTGGGCGACATGCTGGCCGATACGCCGCTCGCGAAGATCGACGAGATCGAGTTCGTCCGCACGGTGGCGGTAGCGCGCATCGTTATGCCGCGCAGCATGGTGCGGCTGTCGGCAGGCCGCGAGAGCATGAGCGAGGCCTGTCAGGCGCTCTGCTTCATGGCGGGCGCGAACAGCATCTTCACCGGCGACCGCTTGCTGACCGCGCCCAATGCAGGCGACGACAGCGACGCGGCCCTGTTCGCGAAGCTCGGGCTGGTCGCCATGAGGGCCGCACCGCACGGGCATCTGGAAGAGGCGGCGGAGTGATTTCTTTACAGCGTCGTCATGCTGAACTTGTTTCAGCATCCATCGTGCAACCCGCGCCTTTGGAGCGGGGGGAAGAATGGACCCTGAAACAAGTTCAGGGTGACGGTTTGGCTGAAATTGGCGGCTGAATGGAATTACCCGCCGGAATGGGCGGTAGGAATAGGACTGGGGCAAGAATACCGATGGCAATCACCAAAATCCTGATCGCAAATCGCGGCGAAATCGCTTGCCGTGTCATCCGCACCGCGCGGAAGATGGGCATCGCGACCGTTGCGGTATATTCGGACGCTGACGCGCGCGCGCCGCATGTGCTGATGGCCGATGAGGCGGTCCATATCGGCCCGTCGCCCGCTGCGCAGTCCTATCTGATCGCGGACAAGATCATCGCGGCGTGCAAGGCGACCGGCGCGGATGCCGTTCACCCCGGCTATGGCTTCCTCTCCGAGCGCGAGAGTTTCGCCAAGGCTTGCGCCGAGAACAATATCGCCTTCGTGGGACCTCCGCCCAAGGCGATCGCCGCCATGGGCGACAAGATCGAATCCAAGAAGCTCGCCCTGCAGGCAGGCGTCAACGTCGTCCCCGGCTTCGTAGGTGAGATTGACGACACCGACCATGCGGTGAGGATCGCCAACGAAATCGGCTATCCGGTGATGATGAAGGCCTCGGCCGGCGGCGGCGGCAAGGGTATGCGCCTGGCCTATAGCGAGCAGGACGTGCGCGAGGGCTTCGAGGCGACCAAGCGGGAAGGGCTCGCGTCCTTCGGCGACGACCGCGTGTTCATCGAGAAGTTCATCGAGGCGCCGCGCCATATCGAGATCCAGGTGCTGGGCGACCAGCATGGCAATATCCTCTACCTCAACGAGCGCGAATGCTCGATCCAGCGCCGCCACCAGAAGGTGGTGGAAGAAGCGCCGTCCCCTTTCGTCACGCCCAAGATGCGCAAGGCGATGGGCGAGCAGGCCGTCGCTTTGGCCCGCGCGGTCGGCTATTACAGCGCCGGCACGGTCGAACTGATCGTCTCCGGCACCGATACGACCGGCGAGGGCTTCTACTTTCTCGAAATGAACACCCGCCTGCAGGTGGAGCATCCCGTGACCGAGCAGATCACCGGCCTCGACCTCGTCGAGCAGATGATCCGCGTCGCCAATGGCGAGAAGCTGGCTTTCACGCAGGACGATGTGAAGATCAACGGCTGGTCGATCGAGAACCGCGTCTATGCCGAGGATCCCTATCGCGGCTTCCTGCCGTCCACGGGCCGCCTCGTGCGCTATACCCCGCCCGAGGTGATGGAGGGCGTGCGCGTCGACGATGGCGTGGTCGAGGGCGGCGAGGTGTCCATGTTCTACGACCCGATGATCGCCAAGCTCATCACCTATGGCGCGACACGCGACGAGGCGATCGACCTCCAGATCGCCGCGCTCGACCGCTTCGAGCTGGAGGGGCTGGGCCATAATGTCGACTTCCTGTCGGCGCTGATGCAGCATCCCCGCTTCCGCGAGGGCCGCATCACCACAGGCTTTATCGCCGAGGAGTTTCCCGACGGCTTCCACGGTGCCGTCATGGCGGATGGTCTGTCCGAAAAGCTGGCGGCCATCGCGGCCTTCGCGGGTATGGCGCAGGCTGACCGGGCGCGCCGCATCGACGGGCAATTGGGCAAGCGCCTGCCGCCGCCGACCGACTGGCAGGCCAAGATTGGCGGGTTGCTGCACGAAGTAACGATCAATGGCGATGCCGTGACGGTTGATGGCGAGCCATTTGACATGAGCCTTGAATACACGCCCGGGGACCGCATCATCGAAGCGGAATTCGATGGCGAACCGCTGGCCGTGCGCATCGCGCCGATCCGTTCGGGTTTCAAGCTGACCACGCGCGGCGCCAGCCACGCGGTGCGGGTGCTCCCCAGCCATGTCGCGCCGATGGCCGCGCACATGATCGAGAAGGTGCCGCCGGACCTGTCCCGCTACCTGATCTGCCCGATGCCCGGCCTGCTGGTCGCGCTGAATGTCGTCGAAGGGGACAAGGTCGAGGCAGGCCAGCCGCTGGCGGTGGTCGAGGCGATGAAGATGGAGAACATCCTGCGCGCCGAAAAGGCAGCGACGGTCAAGGTCGTGAACGCGGCCGTGGGTGAAAGCCTGGCTGTCGATGCGGTCATCCTCGAGCTCGAATAGGGCCTCACCCCTTGCGTTCGCGTGGTTGTGCGGGCACAGCCGTCAGACGAGCTTGTGGGGAGAGGGTGATGGCATCGAGCGCGCAGATGGTGCCAGAAACGACTGAGATCAAGCGGAGCGACATGCGCCTCGTTATCGCGGCGTCGTCGGCGGGTACCATCTTCGAATGGTATGATTTCTTCATCTACGGCACACTCGCCGGCTTCATCGGCAAGAGCTTCTTCCCGGCGGATAACGCGACGCTGCAAACGCTGCTTGTCTGGGCCGGTTTCGCGGTCGGCTTTGGTTTCCGGCCATTGGGCGCGGTGCTGTTCGGATATCTGGGCGACCGGCTCGGCCGGAAATATACCTTCCTTGTCACCGTTACCCTGATGGGGATCGCGACCGCCGGTGTCGGTCTTATTCCGCCCGCCGCGTCCATCGGGGTCGCCGCGCCGATATTGGTCATATTGCTGCGCGTGTTGCAGGGTCTGGCGCTCGGCGGAGAATATGGCGGGGCGGCGATCTACGTGGTCGAGCATGCGCCGAACCATCGATCAGGCTATTTTTCCGGCTATATCCAGGCGAGCGTCGTCGGCGGCTTCGTATTCAGCCTGATTGTTGTGCTCTGCTGCAAGGCAATCTTCTCGGACGACCAGTGGGCGGCATGGGCATGGCGCGTGCCGTTCGTCCTGTCGCTCTTTCTCCTCGCCATTTCGCTGTGGATGCGCTTCAAGCTGTCCGAGAGCCCCGTGTTCCAGAAAATGAAGGAAGCGGGCGAGCTGTCCCGCAACCCGATCAGGGAGAGCTTCACCTATCCGGGCAACAAGAAGCGGATTTTTGTTGCGCTGTTTGGGATCGCGGCCGGCCTCACCGTCATCTGGTATACGGCGATGTTTTCTGCCCTGTCCTTCCTGAAGGGGCCGATGCGGATGGATGAAACCTGGGCAGAGATCATCGTCGGCGGGTCCGCCCTGGTGGGCATGGGTTTCTTCGTCCTGTTCGGCCACATTTCCGACAAGGTCGGTCGCAAGAAGCCGGTGATGATCGGCTATGTGCTCAGCTTGGCGCTGCTCTTTCCGGTCTTCTGGATGATGGGCCATGCCGCCAATCCAGGCCAGGCCGAGGCGGCGGCGCGCGCGCCTGTGGTCGTTGTCGCCAACGCGTGTTCGTTCGATCCCTTTGCGGCGAAGCAGGAGACGGCCTGCGGACGCGCGCTTGGCGAGCTCAGTAAATTAGGCGTGCACTATCGCCTCGAAAGCGCGGGGCCTGATGGGACTGGCAACATCCAGCCGCGCATGATGATCGGCGGCCGGGAGGTGTCGGTGGCCGACACCACCAAGCTCCAGCCTGCGCTTGAAGCCGCTGGATATGATTTCTCCAGGCAGACGCCCGCGCCGGGTCAGATCGCGATCATTGCGCTGGGCTTGCTCGCGCTCTCCGCATTATCGGGCATGACCTATGGTCCGGTCGCGGCATTGCTGGCCGAGATGTTTCCGCCGGCGATCCGCTATAGCTCGATGTCGATCCCTTACCATATCGGCACCGGCTATTTCGGTGGTTTCCTGCCACTGATCTCCAGCTATATCGTAGCGGTAACGGGCAACCCCTATTCCGGTCTCTGGTACACCTATGCGGTGGTGGTGGTGGCGGTGCTCGTCACCTGGTGGGGACTGAAGGAAACCCATCATCCGGCCCCGCAGTTGGCCAAAGCCTGAGAAATCCGATCGGCCGATGATGTCGCCTCCGCCCGCACCGCTCGCGCTCACCCTCGATTCGGCTGCACTTCGCCACAATTGGCAGTGGCTTGCGGGCCAAAGCTATGGTGCGGCCTGCGGGGCGGCGGTCAAGGCGGACGGCTATGGTCTTGGCGCAGTGGAAGTTGTGCAGCATCTTCGGGCTGCCGGATGCCGGGACTTCTTCGTGGCGACATGGGCTGAAGCGCTCGCACTGCATCCGCATCTGGGCGATGCGGGGCTTTCGGTTCTTCACGGCGTACGCGCAGAGGACATGACCATTGCAACCAGCCTTGGCGCACGGCCTGTCCTTAACACCCCCGATCAGATCGCGCGCTGGCGTGAGGCCGGTGGGGGACCATGCGACATCATGATCGACACCGGCATGCACCGCCTCGGCCTGGATCCCCGCACACTCTCGTCCGACCTGCTGGACGGGCTCGAGATCGACACGGTCATGAGCCATCTGGCCTGCGCGGACGAGGAGCACCCCTTGAACAACCTTCAGCGGACGATCTTTGCCGACATCGCGAGCAAGGTCGATGCCAAGCGGGTCAGTCTCGCCAATAGTGCCGGTATCCTGCTCGGACGCGATTTCGCCTTCGACCTCACGCGCCCCGGCCTCGCGCTCTATGGCGGTATTCCAAGAGCAGAAGCGGAGGGCAATATCCGTCAGGTCGTGCGGCCTCGCGCCCAAATCCTGCAGCGCCGGACTGTGCGCAGCGGCGAGTTCGTCGGCTATGGGGCGACCTATGTGGCGGACCGTGAGCGCGAAGTCGCCGTGCTCAACATCGGTTATGCGGATGGTTATTTTCGCGGCTTTTCCGGCAAGGGGCACGCGCAAGCGGATGATGGGTCGATCCTGCCGATCATGGGCCGCGTGTCGATGGACCTGATCGCCATCGACGTCACCGGTCGGCCCAGCCTGGCCGAAGGTGACTGGCTGGAGATCGCGTTCGAATTATCGCAGTGCGCTTCCCTCTCGGGCCTGTCGCAATATGAACTGCTGACAAGCCTTGGCAGCCGCTTCGACCGTCATTGGATCTGAACCAAGGCAGCCGGTCATGCCGCCTTCATCGCGTTCTCAATACCGGCGAGGAGCTGCCTGACATTCGCTGGCTTTCGGATCAATGCACAGCCTTCAAGCCGAATATCGTCTACTGTTTCGTAGCCCGTGCACAGCACGACCGGCACGTGGGCATTGCGCAAGCTTTCAGCCAGCGGGCCGACCATCTCACCGTCCAGGTTCACGTCCAGCAGCGCAACGTCGGGCGGTCCCTCGGTGCTCAGCAATGCCATGGCTTGCGCCATGCCCGTGGCCGGACCAATCACGGTCCAGCCTGCTTCCGCAAGCACCTCCGCCATTTGCATCGCAATCAGCATTTCATCCTCGACGACCAGGATCCGCCCCAGCTTGGCCTTGTTGCGTTTCACGCCAAAACCGTCCGGTTCGGCATCATCGGCGGCATGCCCCCGATAGGGCCGCACAATGTCCGACGGCAATATGGCTGTCGCGATGATTCCGGTGGGCTCGTACAGGACCGTTACCGACCCGTTGAGCTGCTGCGCCGTAACCGTCGAGATCAATGTCGATCCAAAGCCCTTCTGCTTTGGCGGCACCACGAGAGGGCCGCCAAGCTCGCGCCATTCGAGTGTCATTTCACCGTTTGGCGTGACGTTCCAGCTTACATGAAGCCGCCCCTCCGGCACTGATAGCGCGCCATATTTGACGGCGTTGGTCGCCAGCTCATGCAGCAGCAGGGAAATGGGCTGGACCGCCTTCGCCGCAAGCAGGATATCGCGGCCTTCCAGGCTGACCTGGCCATGGTCCACATAGGCGGCGATCTCGTCGCGGATAATGTGCCGCAAATTGCCGCCAGACCACTGATTGCGCGCCAAAAGGGAATGTGCGCGTGCGAGCGCCGCGACCCGGCCTTCTACAGCTTGCACGAAGGCTTCATAGGTCGGCGCGCGGGTCAGGGACACGAGAGCTTGTACCAGCGCGAGCGCATTCTTCGCACGATGATCGACCTCGCGCGCCAGCAACTGGCGCACTTCCTCGTTCGCCAGTCGTTCGGTCACATCGCGCAGGATGACCGTCGCGAAGCGCTGTCCCGCCACAATCGCCTGGGAGATCGATGCCTCAACCGGAAATTCCGTGCCGTCTGCGCTCAACGCGCTGATCGCGCCCAGGGCACCCATGCGCCGTCCGGTTACGCCCGTTTCTCCGAAACGCCGGATATGCGCCGAATGGGTTACCCGGAAACGCTCCGGAATGAACTTTTCTATCGGCTGCCCGATAGCCTCGGCGTTCGACAGCCCGAACATGTCTTCTGCAGCCGGGTTGAAGAAGACGATGCAATGGGTTTCATCGATAGTGATGATCGCATCCATTGCGGTCCAGAGGATCGCTTCCAGACGGGCCTTTGTCGCGAGCGCGTCGACCAGATCAGGCCGGGCGTCTGCCGTCTCCCCCGCACCTTTCGTCGAAAACTGATCGCTAGGTTCCATGCTCACCATATGTCGCCTTCCTGATGTAAGGCGAACCGACCGCTTCCCGGTCCTGCCCCCGACAGTTTGTACAGTCCGGTATATCTGGGGTATTGTTAATTAATGTCCGAAACGGTTTATACGATCAAGAGTTTTCGTGTTTGGTTAGCAATTAAAGAAAATATTTTCTTACGGCCGGAATATAAAGTGATGAATCTAAGAATTGGTTAAAGAAAATGAGCGCGCGAAATACGTCGCAACACCTATTCCACCGCCGATGCATCCGGACGCCAAACCCTTTTCGAGCCACACTGGGTTATTTTGTGTAAAAACGGACATAGGATGCGTCCATACGATATGCCGATCGGGTGTCCGATCGCGTTTCTTTACGCACCCTGCCGGGTGAGCCAGGCCGACAATGGCTCCCAAAGACGATTTGGCGCAGATCGTCCCACCACCATGCCGACATGCCCCAGGTCGAGCGAGAGGTTTTCGGTCGCCGGAGGCGTCGCATCATAGGGAACCAGCTTGTCGGTCGTAGAGGCGATGGCAAAAGTGGGACAGGGCAGCGTAGCCGGATCGATGATTCTACCGCCGACCTGCCAGCCGCCCGTGCCGGGGATATTGGCCTCATAGAATAGCTCGATGAGTTCGCATCCTGCGGCAAAGGTGAGAGGAGCGCCCTCGTTCACCCAGTCTTCCAGCAGCAGAAAGCCCGTATAATCGGGATCGTCCTCCGACATATCGGCAAAGTCGGCATATTTGGCGATGGTGCGTCGCGGGTCCAGCGACCAGAATCCGCCCTGCAACACTTCCATCGGCATAAGACCAAGCCGATCGCATGCGGTCCGGCTGGCATTCCATGCTTCTCCAGTCTGCGTGCGGAACGCCTCTGGGTAGGCGTCGAAATACCAAGGCGCAGCAATGGTTGCGAGCGCCGTGCAACGAATAAGCGACGCCGCCGCGATCGCCATGGTTCCGCCGAGACAATATCCAACCAGAACAGGTGCTTCTGGCAATTGTGTGAGGAGGGGCAGCAGCAAGTCCGTGACATGCGCGGCTATATCCTGTTTGCGGTCGGCGGCCTGCGGCGTTCCCCAGTCGATCCGGAACGTCCGATGCCCTTGCCCAGCCAGAAAGCGCAGCAAGGAATTGTCCGGAGCGAGATCGAGCACATCGGGCGGATTGATCAATGATGGGACAAAAACGACTGGCCGCAAGCCCGGATTTGCGGGAAAAACTGGCTCATATTGGATCAGTTTCGCCCGCCCCTCGGTCGCCACGCAGACGCCCGGCCGGTCCTTTCGAGATCGTGAAGCGTTCTGAAACCGCCGCAAACCCGCGAATGCGCGCTTGCGGAAGAGCGGGTCGCCCTCTGTCTCCCGCCACAAAAGCGCCAAAAATAAAGGCAGGGGACGCGGGCCGTGTTGCGGTGCGACATGGGAAGGTGATACAGTCTGGGCGAACGGGGCGGGAGTGTCTGGCATGGCTAAATCAAAAACCGGTGACGGGTCACAAACTGTTGTGATCAAGAAGTACGCTAATCGACGTCTCTATGATACGGAAACGTCGAGTTACATCACACTTGACCTCCTGTCCCAGATGACGCGCGAGGGCCGGGACTTCGTGGTTGTGGACGCCAAGACCGGCGAAGACATCACCCATAATGTCCTGACCCAGATCATCATGGAGGAGGAGCAGCGGGGCGAGAACATGCTGCCCGTCAGCTTCCTGCGCCAGCTCATCTCGCTCTATGGCAATTCGATGCAGTCACTCGTTCCGCAATATCTGGAAGCCAGCATGGACGCGTTCAGAAAGAACCAGCTCCAGTTCAAGCAGGCGATGGAAGGCGCATTCACCGGGGGCCCCTTCGCCGAGATCGCCAAGCGCAATCTTGAAATGTTCACCGCAGCGGCAAGCGCGTTCCGGGCCGGCAAAGGGATGCCTGGTTCAGGCGCCGAGGAGCAGGGCAGTGTGGCGAGCGAGGCCTCTTCGGAGGTTGCGGATCTCAAGGCCCAGCTCGCGGCACTTAACGCAAAGATCGAGAAGCTTTCAAAATAGGCGGAAGGCGCCGGCTAGCGCGGTTCTGAAAAGGTCAGAAACCGCGCTTCACCCTTCTGTTTGTCCCGTTTCGACGTCGGCAGGCACATTTTCCTCTGGTTCTTCGATCTTCGCCGCGCTCACGACATGCTCGTCATCCGCCACATCGAACAGCCGCACACCCGCCGAACCGCGCCCGATCACGCGCAGGCTATCCAGGCCCATGCGGATCAGCTTGGCCTGGTCGGTGACGAGCATCAGCTGGTCCTCGCGGGTCGCGGGGAAGGATGCGACCACCCGGCCGTTGCGGGCAATATTGTCGATATTGGTGATGCCCTGGCCGCCGCGATTGGTGCGACGATATTCATAGGCCGATGACAGCTTGCCATAGCCATTGGCGCAAACGGTGAGGATGAACTGCTCGCGGGCGGTCAACTCCTCGAAACGCTCGGGAGGCATGGTGGAGACATCCTCCCGATCCGGCTTCCACGGAGCAAAGCGCAGATAATCCTCGCGCTCTTCCTGGCTTGTGCCGACGCGGTGCAGGATTGAGAGGGAAATGACCTCGTCATCGTCCTTCAGGGTCATGCCGCGTACGCCGGTCGCGGTGCGGCTCTGGAACTCGCGCACGTCGGTCGCGGCAAAGCGGACGGCCTTGCCCTGCCGGGTGGCGAGCAGCACGTCGTCATCCTCGCTCAGCAACGCCACCCCGATCAGCCGGTCGTCCGATCCCTCGTCGAAACGCATTGCGATCTTGCCGTTCGAGGGCACATTGGCGAAGGCATCCATGCTGTTGCGGCGAACGGTGCCGCGGCACGTCGCGAAGACGATGTGGAGGTCCTTCCAGCTTGCCTCGTCCTCGGGCAGGGGCAGCACGGTCTGGATGGTCTCGCCCTCGGCCAGCGGCAGCAGGTTGACCATCGGCCGCCCGCGCGTCGCCGGGCCGCCCTCGGGCAGGCGCCAGACCTTCAGGCGGTAGACCTTGCCGAGGGTGGAGAAGAACAGCACCGGATTGTGGGTGGAGGTGACGAACAGCTCCGTCACCACGTCCTCGTCCTTGGTGGCCATGCCCGCGCGGCCCTTGCCGCCCCGGTTCTGCGACCGGAAGGTGTCGAGGGGCGTGCGCTTGATATAGCCCTGCATCGTGACGGTGACGACCATGTCTTCCCGTTCGATCAGGTCCTCGTCCTCGATGCCGTCGGCGGCGGGCGCGATGGTCGAGCGGCGCGGGGTCGCGAACTCCGCCTCGATGGCATCGAACTCCTCGCGCATGACGGCAAAGAGCCGCACGCGGTCGCCCAGGATTTCGAGATAGCCCTGGATGGCGGTGGCGAGGCCCTGAAGTTCATTGCCGATCTCGTCGCGGCCCAGTGCGGTCAGGCGATGCAGGCGCAGGTCGAGGATGGCGCGGACCTGAACTTCCGACAGGCGGTAGTGATCGCCATCGGCAGCGCCGTCATAGGCTTCGACCAGGCTGATATAAGGCGCGATCTCGGCCATCGGCCATTCCCGTGCGATCAGCTTCTCGCGTGCCTCGGTGGGGCTGGACGATCCCCGGATGATCCGGACCACCTCGTCCAGATTGGTGACCGCGATAACGAGGCCCAGCAATATGTGGGCGCGTTCGCGGGCCTTGGCGAGCTCGAATTTGGTGCGCCGGGTGATCACCTCCTCGCGGAAGCGTACGAATGCCTCGATGATATCGCGCAGGTTGAGCAGTTCGGGCCGTCCGCCCCGGATCGCGAGCATGTTGGCCGGGAAGCTCGACTGGGCCGGCGTGTGGCGCCAGAGCTGGTTCAGCACGACCTCGGGCGTGGCGTCCCGCTTGAGCTCGATGACGATGCGCACGCCCTCGCGGTTCGATTCGTCGCGAATGTCGCTGACGCCCTCGATCCGGCGTTCCTTGGCGGCGTCGGCGATCTTCTCGACCAGGCCGGACTTGCCGACCTGAAAGGGGATTTCGGTGAGGATGATCGACTGGCGGTCGCCGCGGCTGGTTTCGATGACATGGCGCGAGCGCATGATGACCGAGCCGCGCCCGGTCTCATAAGCGGAGCGGGCGCCGGACTGGCCGAGAATCAGCGCGCCGGTCGGGAAGTCCGGCGCGGGCACGATCTCCATCAGTTCGGCGGTCGTGATCGCGCCATTGTCCATATAGGCTTTGCAGGCGCGCAGCACTTCGCCGAGATTGTGCGGCGGGATGTTGGTCGCCATGCCGACCGCGATGCCGCCCGCGCCGTTGACCAGCAAATTGGGGAAGCGCGCGGGCAGCACCTGCGGCTCGCTCTCGCTGCCGTCATAATTGGGCTGGAAGTTGACGGTGTCCTTGTCGAGATCGTCAAGGAGGGCATTGGCCACCTTGGCGAGGCGGGCCTCGGTATAGCGCATCGCCGCCGGAGAATCCGGGTCCATCGATCCGAAATTGCCCTGGCCGTCGATCAGCGGCACCCGCATCGACCAGTCCTGGGTCATCCGGGCAAGCGCGTCGTATATCGAGCTGTCGCCGTGCGGGTGATATTTACCCATCACGTCGCCGACGATGCGCGCCGACTTGCGGTACGGCCGGTTCCAGGTGAAATTCATCTCATGCGCACCGAACAGGATGCGGCGATGGACCGGCTTCAGGCCGTCACGCACATCCGGCAGGGCGCGCGCGACGATCACCGACATGGCGTAATCGAGATAGCTCGTCTTCATCTCGTCGACGATGTTGATGGGGCTGATGTCCGAAGGATCGGCGAGGACGATGTCGTCGCTGGGCAAAGCTATTCTCTTCTCTGTGGTCAGGTGCAGATGGTGTGAAAAAGCTCTAGTGCCGCGCCCTCGTCAATGCCAGCCAAAAGCGCGCGTTCGAATGTGCGCTGAGCCTTGGCCAAGGCCGGTGGTAAGCGGGAAGAACTTTGATAACCTGCATGACAATGCGGAACAGCGCTCTTATAGGCGCGTTCAAACGCCGTTCACGCGCCGGTCCATATTCCAATCTGATCGCCGCGTGCGTATAAAGCTGCGTACAAGAATTGATAGAAGCTGGAGATGCCTGATGCGTTTTAAGTCCGCCTTTGCCCTTGGATTGATGATTGCAACCGGCAGTGCCGTCATCCTGACGCCCGCGCCGGCACTGGCTGCAAAGAAGGACGAGGCTAGCCTCAAGCCCAGCCCCGCAATGCTCAAGGCCTATCAGGAGATCGATAAACTCCAGAAGGCCCAGGATTACGCGACCGCCAAGGGCAAGATTGCCGAAGCGGAAAAGACCGCGCAGAGCGCGGACGACCAGTATCTCGTCGGCAATATGATGCTGAACAATGGTCTCGGCCTCAAGGACGAGGCCATGCAACGCGCCGGACTGGAAAAAATGCTCGCAACCGGAAAGGTGAGCGCGGCCGAAGTGCCCAAATTCCAGAACTATGTCGGTCAGTTCGCGCTGAAGGGTAAGGAATATGACACGGCGATCGACAATTTCAATAAGGTGATCGCGGCCAATTATGGCGGTAGCGATCCGGAAATTTTGCTTGCCGAGAGCTATTTCGGCAAATCGTACCAGAGTGTCGCCGGCAACCAGTTTACCCCGGCGGGCAGGACGATTGCGATGCAGGGGCTGCCGCATCTGAAAAGGGCGATCGAGCTCGAAACCGCAGCGGGAAGGCCGGTTCCTGGCGAGTGGTATTCGCGCGGCTTTCGCATGGCGGCGTTGACCGGTTCACCCGATCTGCCGCAGTGGACCGCGCAAGCGCTCAAATCCGATCCCAACCCCGAAAACTGGCGTATCGCCCTGCGCGCCTATCAGGACGCGCACCGTGAGATGACGCGTGACGAGAATCTCGACGTGCTTCGCCTGATGGCGGCCACCGGCGCGCTCAAGGATGTCTATAGCTATGGCGAATATGTCGATAGCGCCATGAAGGCCGGTCTGTTCGGAGAAGCCAAGTCGGTTATCGATAGCGGCCGAGCGGCGGGCGCACTGCAACCAAAACAGCTTGCCGATTCATATCAGGTCGCGGTCTCCGGCATCCCGAAAGACAAGGCGTCGCTCCCGTCCGCAGCGGCAGACGCTGCAAAGGCGGCCAATGGACGGACCGCCGCCGTCACCGCCAACGCCTATATGGGCTATGGCGACTATGCAAAGGCGGTCGAACTCTACAGGCTTGCCTTGCAGAAGGGCGGTGTGAACGCCGATGAACTCAACACGCGCCTCGGCATCGCCTTGGCGAAGTCTGGCGATGTCGCGGGCGCAAAGGCGGCATTCGGCACTGTGACCAAACCGGGGAACCGCAAGACGATCGCCGATTTCTGGACATTATATCTTTCGTCCAAATCTGCCTGACCGAAAAACAACGAACAGGGACATTGATAATGACAGTGGACGGTTCATCTATCCGGCCGTTCCGGCGCTTTGCATTGGCCCTATTGGCCATGAGCGGGACCGGACTAGTGGCCAGCACGGCCGTCGCTGATGTTCCCTATGTGATGGACGATGCGTTCCGCACTTCGGCGGACGCGATCGCCCAGGCGCTCGCGGCCGGTAACACCGGCGGAGCGCTGCAAGGGGCGAAGGCATTGGCTGCCAGCGCGGACCAGCCTTTTGAAAAATATGCCGCCGGCCAACTCATGCTTCAAGCCGCTTCGGCGACCAGCGATCTGCAGGCGCAGCGGGGGGCGGTGAACCTGATTCTTGACTCGGGAGCGGCCGCGCCAGCCCGTGTCGGCGAATTGCGTGCGCTCGCCGGCGAGCTTTCGGCCATGCTTGGCAACTATGGCGATGCGGTTGCGCAAGTTCAATATGCCAATAGTCTCGGCTATTCCTCTGCGCTCAGTCAGTTGGCTTTGGCCGATGGCGCGTTCCACACGGGCAATGTGCCGGTCGGCAGCGCGGCGCTTGAGGAAGCCATCAAGCTGCGCACCCAGGCGGGTCAGCCCGTCGATGCAGGCTGGTATGACCGCGCGATCGCGATGTCTTATCAAGCCAAGCGTTCCGACCTCCTCGATCTTTGGACAAGACGCAAGATTGCCGCGTATCCGGGTCCGGAAAACTGGCGGAGCGGCATCGTCAACCTGATTGCGGGCGCCGTAATGGGCCCCGAGCAAAGCCTCGATCTCTACCGTCTCATGGCGGTGACGCAGGCCCTGGCGACCGAACGCGACTGGCAGGCCTATTCCGCGCTTGCCGCACAGCAGGGTGCATTTGCTGAGGCAAAGGCCGTGTTGGACACCGCTGTTAAAAGCGGCGCTGTAAACGGGTCGGATGTCGCGGTTAAGAAATCGCTTGCCGCACTTACCCCCAAGGCGCGTCAGGCGTTGGCGGACATCAAGGCGCCATCGGCAAAGGCGAAGGCGGCGTCCGACGGGCGGCTGACCTTAGCGCTGGCCGATTCGCAGTTCGCGGCAGCAAATTACCCCGATGCGGTGCAATCCTACCGCACCGCTCTCCAGAAGGGTGTGGTTGACCCGGCACGTGCCAACACGCGGCTCGGCATTGCTCTTGCCAGATCTGGCGATCTTGCGGGCGGGAAAGCCGCGCTGGCCCAAGTTGCAAGTGGCCCCTGGGCGCCAGTCGCGGGACTGTGGACGGTCTGGATCGACCGCAAGATGGCTCCCAGTCCGGCGGTCTGAGGGCCCGCGCCTTCAGTCGCGCAGGGGAACGCCCGGCAGATTCTTCGACGTTCTGATGGTGAGCGATGTCTTGACGCTTGCCACATTGGGCGCTGGCGTGAGGCACGACGTCAGAAAGCGTTGAAAACTTTGCAGGTCGCGAGCAACGACCTTGAGGATGAAGTCGATCTCGCCATTCAGCATGTGACATTCCCTGACCTCCGGCAGACCGGCGACATGGTCCTCAAAGGCCCGAAGGTCGGCCTCTGCCTGGCTGCGCAGGCTGACCATGGCAAACACGGTGATGGTGTAGCCCAGTGTTTGCGGATCGATATCGGCATGATAGGCTCGGATGATACCCCGATCTTCGAGCGCCTTGACGCGGCGTAGACAGGGAGGGGCGGTCAGGCCGACCCGGCGCGAGAGATCGACATTGGTCATTCGTCCATCGTCCTGCAACTCGGCAAGGATCTGCATGTCGATTGTATCGATGGTCTGCCCGCTCATGTGCCCTAATTTCCTGTCTTAATTGGGTAATGTTTCTATAAGATAATGTCCCGCTTTTGCAATTGTCCCACATTGCTACGTCCCATTATAGGCGCTGGTGCACCATCGCGCCGAGGGTTAAAGATGTTTTAACGACGGATTAAGGATGGGGGGCATCTTTGCGTTTCAATGATCTCATGGCTACCGTCCTGGCGGCGCGGGCTGATGGATCGACCACTCGGGTCATCTTGTGGCGCCAGTGCGTCGACCTGCTCGCCCAGTTCGACCTTGGCGATGGAGCACCCGGCGAGGACACGCAGCTTGACCAGGTTGCGGACGCGCTCGAGGGGCTTCGGCCTCAGATAAGCCTGGCCCAGAAACTCGCTTCGGTGGTGGAACTTGGACCGCGCCTGCGTTCGCCGCGGCTGGTTCGACTACTGCTCGCCGACGAACCGCCGGTCGTGGTCGCGGCGATGAAACGCGCCCGTCTCACGGAAACCCAATGGTCCGCGCTGATCCCGCAGGCCGGGCCGCTTGCCCGAAGCGTCCTGCGACAGCGAGACGACATGGGAGCGGAGGCGCAGCGCGCGCTCGACCTGTTCGGAACGACCGACTTGTCGCTAGCGGATCACAGCCCGCGGGAACCGGTGGCGCCTGAAGCGACCGTGGCTCCTGCTGAGCAGCGATCGAAGTCGGATGGCGATGCGGATCAGATTCGCAGGCTGGTGGCCAGGATCGAGCGTTTCACCAGCGAGCGGCAGGCGCGCCTTGGCGGGGCAGGGGGGGTAGCTTCCAACGATCAGCACGACCCACTTGCGGGCGGCGACATAGAACAGTTCAGTTTCGCCACCGACCTCCACGGCGTGATTACGTCAGTTTCCGGTGCGCCGCATGCCGCGGCCGTTGGGTTGCAAATTGGTTTGCCGTCCCTGGGCCGGAACCAGGGTCCGGACGGCCAGATATTGGGAGCCTTCAAGCGGCGCAGCGCCTTTCGTGACGGGCGGCTCGCCATTGACGCCGGGGTTCTGAGCGGAAATTGGCTGGTCAATGCCGAGCCGCAATTCGACCAGCGCAGCGGACGCTTTACCGGCTATCTGGGAACCGCGCGCAAGGCCGGTAACCTTGAACAGGCACCGCGCCTGTCGGAAATGGCGGACGAAGCCGTCGATCAGGATGCAGCCACCGAATCGGCCGCATCGATGCGACAGCTCATTCATGAACTGCGCACGCCTCTAAACGGCGTGATGGGCTTTGCCGAGATTATCGAGAGCCAGCTGCTGGGCCCGGTCAACGACGCTTATCGCACGATGGCGGGCGAGATCGTTGGTGATGTCCGCGTCCTGGTCGATATCCTTGACGATCTGGACTATGCGAGCCGCAACGACGGATACAGACCCGCAGCCGGACCGGGCGATACCGACATGGCCAGACTGCTCCAGGATGCGATTGCCAGATTTGCGCTGGATTCGCACGGTAATCCGCGGATCCAGCTGTCCAATAGCGACGGCCTTCCCTTTCTGAACGTCGCGCAGCCCGTGGCTGAGCGCATCATCATGCATTTTGTCAGGGCGCTGACGGCCTGTGTCGGGAACGAGACCCTGACCGCGCAATGCCGGAACCATTTCGGCTCGATCGAACTCATGATTGCGCGGCCCGGATCGATGATGGGGCTGTCCGACGCCCAGCTGTTTGATTCAGGCTATGAGCATCTGGCGACCAGCCCGCATGCTCCCGTCCTGGGCGTTGGCTTTGCCTTGCGACTGGTCCGGCGGCTGGCCCATTCGAACAATGGGTCCTTTGTCGTATTCGCCGATCATTTCTCGCTCATATTGCCGTCGGGGCGCCATGATCTCGGCGAGCATTACCGGTCGTCCTGAGATCTGTCGGAAAAACGTTTCGCTCAACCAATTTTCAAGGCGACAGGAGTAGGGCGGTGCCATGATGATCGTCCCGCACAGCCTCCTCACACCGCCAGCGCCTGAACAGATGGTCGTTCCGGACCGCGCGCTCGGACGCCATTTCATGCTGTTCATCGACACCGAGGAAGAGTTCGACTGGCTCGCCCCGTTTGATCGCGCAGCGACGCGGGTGACCGCTGTCGGCGGCATGGCGCATTGCCAGGACTATCTGACGGCGGCGGGGGTTCGCCCGGTTTATCTGGCGGACTATCCCATATTGGACAGCGATCCCGCGACGGCGTTGCTTGGCAGGTGGATCGCAGATGGCGCGGCCGATGTTGGCGGGCATCTCCATCCCTGGGTCAATCCACCCCACGACGAAATAGTCAGCATTTACAATAGTTTTGTTGGTAATCTTCCGGAGGGTTTGGAGCGCGCCAAACTGGAATCTCTCTGCGCGCGCATGGAGGTCAGGCTTGGCATGCGCCCGATCGTGTATCGGGCAGGCCGCTATGGCGCGGGGCCGAATACGGCGCGCCTGCTGGAAGAGGCCGGCTTCCGCCTGGATTGCTCGGTGCGCAGCCGTTTCGATTATTCCGCGCAGGGCGGGCCGGACTTCTCCGATATGCCCCTCTTGCCCTATCGTACCGGGCCGGACCAAATGCTGATCGAATTGCCGTTATCGACGGCGTTCGTCGGCCATTTGCGACCGCTGGGCCGCCTGCTCCATCCGCTGACGCAGGCATCAAGGGTGGCCGCTGCGGGGCTCTCGCGAACGGGTCTGTTTGCGCGCATTCCGCTCACGCCCGAAGGTGTGACTGCGGCCCAATGCGTAGCGGCCATCGACGCCCTGATCGAGGACGAGGTGCCGGTGCTGAGCTTTTCATTCCATTCGCCCACGGTCGAGCCCGGCAACACCCCCTATGTGCGCACGATCGATGACCTCAAATCCTTCTACCGCTGGTGGGATGTGGTGCTGGATCATCTTGCCCGGCGGTCCGTGCGCCCGCTCGGCCTTGATGGCTTTTTCGCGCTTGTGGGGAATGGCGCGCAGAGCGAACATACTTGCCAAGCAGCCTAGCACTCCGCTAACCGCGCCATACAGCGGAACGAGACGTCCGCTCCCGGCATGGTCCGGGCCTGTAGCTCAACGGTTAGAGCTGGCCGCTCATAACGGCTAGGTTGCGGGTTCGAGTCCTGCCGGGCCCACCATCCCTCTTCAGCCTATTGCGCTGGGCCTGGGCTGGGGGCTGGGCCTGGGCTGGGGCTCAATTTCACGATTTTGGGAAAAATGGTCGGGGAGACAAGATTCGAACTTGCGACCCTCTGGTCCCAAACCAGATGCGCTACCAGGCTGCGCTACTCCCCGACGGGTTGCGCTCTAGCGCCTTGTGAGCGCAAGGGCAATGCGCTCGCCCTGTGACATCCATGAAATATGAAAAGGGCGACCCTGCATATGCGGGATCGCCCTGTTTCGATTTTTTGTTCGTCGCCGACCGTTATTTCTTGGTGGCGTTCGAAGCAGCGCTGTTCATGGTATTGGCTGCATTCGACATGTTCGAAGCCGCGTTGTCCATGCTGTTTGCAGCATTCGACATTTCGGTTTCGTTGACGACGACTTCGTTGGAAGCGTTGTTGGCTTCCGCAGCCGGCTTGGTTCCGCACGCGGCGAGGGCCATCAGGCCAGTCGCGGCGAAAACGACAGCGATCTTGTTCATTATCTAAGGCTCCCATAGCAACTACCCCGCACATGAGCACGCCCATGCACGAAAGGCACCCAATAGCGGCTGAATCGGCCAAATCAATGGTTTTTTATCAACTGATCCGGTCAGCAATAGCCTCGGGCCCCCCATCTCCGTGCCCCTGACCCGCCCTGTGGGGGGTGTAGATAGGCCTCGCCGAGGTTGTTTTAATGGGCTGCGTTTCAGTCTGTTTGCGTTGCGGGAATGCCTCGGCTAGAAGCGCGCCATCCCCGGCCAGCCCCTGAGCGTGAGCCTTCAAACACACTGAATCCATACGGAGTTCAACCCAATGGCGGTACAGTATTCCTTCGTTATGAAGGGCCTTACCAAGACCTTCCCCGGCGCCAACAAGCCCCTTTTCAACAATATTCACCTGCAGTTCCTGCCGGGCACGAAGATCGCGATCATCGGCGTCAACGGCGCGGGTAAGTCGACGCTGATGAAAGTCATGGCCGGTATGGACACCGACTATACCGGCGAGGCCTGGGCAGCGGAGGGATTGCGCGTCGGCTATCTCGCGCAGGAGCCGCAACTCGATAACAGCAAGACGGTGATGGAGAACGTCAAGGACGGCGTGCGCGGTGTTGCCGACCTTGTCGACCGCTTCAACGAGATCAGCATGATCATGGGCGATCCCCCGGAGGATGCCGACTTCGACGCGCTGATGACCGAAATGGGGGAGCTCCAGGAGAAGATCGACGCGGTCGACGGCTGGACGCTCGACAACCAGCTCGAAATCGCGATGGAAGCCCTCCGCTGCCCGCCGGGCGAGCTTGGGGTGGAGACCCTCTCCGGTGGTGAGAAGCGCCGTATCGCGCTGTGTCGCCTGCTCCTCGAAAAGCCCGATATCCTGCTGCTCGACGAACCGACCAACCATCTCGACGCCGAAAGCGTGCAGTGGCTGGAAAAGCATCTGATCGACTATGCCGGCAACGTCATCCTCGTCACCCATGACCGCTACTTCCTCGACAATGTCGTGGGCTGGGTGCTGGAACTGGATCGGGGCAGGGGCATTCCCTATGAGGGCAATTATTCCAACTGGCTCGAAGCCAAGGCCAAGCGCATGGAACTGGAAGAGCGCGAGGATGCCGGGCGCCAGAAGGCGATCAAGGAGGAGCTGGAATGGATCCGCCAGTCCCCCAAGGCCCGCCAGACCAAGTCCAAGGCCCGTATCCGCGCATTCGACGAACTGGTCGAGAAGCAGGAAAACCGCGCGCCCGGCAAGGCGCAGATCGTCATCCAGACACCCAAGCGCCTCGGTGGCAAGGTGATCGAGGCCAAGGGGCTGACCAAGGCTTATGGCGACAAACTGCTGTTCGAGAATCTTGAATTCCTGCTGCCGCCCGGTGGCATTGTCGGTGTGATCGGCCCCAATGGCGCGGGCAAGTCGACGCTGTTCAAGCTGATCACCGGGCAGGAGAAGCCCGATGGCGGCTCGATCGAAGTCGGCGAGACGGTGCAGCTTGGCTATGTCGACCAAAGCCGCGACTCGCTGAACCCCGATCACAATGTCTGGCAGGAAATCTCCGGCGGCCATGACCTCATGACCATTGGCAAACACGAGATCCAGACCCGGGCCTATGTCGGCGCGTTCAACTTCAAGGGGCCGGACCAGCAGAAGAAGGTCGGCCAGCTCTCGGGCGGCGAGCGCAACCGCGTCCACCTCGCCAAGATGCTCAAGCAGGGTGGCAATGTCCTCCTGCTCGACGAACCGACCAACGACCTCGACGTCGAGACATTGCGTGCGCTGGAGGATGCGCTGGAGAATTTCGCCGGCTGCGCCGTGGTCATCAGCCATGACCGCTTCTTCCTCGATCGCCTCGCGACGCATATTTTGGCGTTCGAGGGCGACAGCCATGTCGAATGGTTCGAGGGTAATTTCGAAAGCTACGAAGAAGACAAGCATCGCCGGATGGGCGATGCGGCGGATCGGCCGACACGCCTGGCATATAAAAAGCTGACGCGTTAGCCCGCCGGCTGATCCCCGCCAGACTATCCGCCTGGCGGGGGAGCTCTCCTAACGATTTTCAGTTGTCACGGTTGTTGTTGTCGTCTGCGATGCGGTGACTGCGGGCTTGCGCGTGGTATGGCGCACGACGTGCTTGCGCTTCACAACGCGCCGTGCCGGTACTGCCACAGGCTTCTCGACGGTCGTTTCCGTTGTCACCGAGGTTGTAGGTGCAGCCGCAGCGGCAGCTCGGGCCGCCGAGGCTTCAGCAGCCGAGGCGGCTGCGGCTCGCTCCGCATTGGCGGCGCGTGCACTTGCTTCCGTTGCCTGTTGCTGAGCGGCATCGGCATTTGCCTGCGAAACCGACTGTTGCGCTGAGGCCGCTGCTTCCTTGCGCTTCTGAGACTCGCCAATTGCCGCATCGGCAATTGCGGACGCGTGGGTAGCAGCCGCTATGGCATCTTCCTTGCGCCCGGCCGCCAGGTCTTCCTCAGCGGTCGCGAGGGCTGCCTTGGCCTCTGCGTGCTGGCGGGGCAGCTCGGTTGCCACGCCGGCTGCACTTGCAGCGTCGATCTTTCCCTTGGCTGTTGCAATGGCGGCGCGTGCACGATCGGCCTTGCCGGCCGCATACACAGGACCGCTCAGTGCCAGCGCAAACGCGGACATCGCCAAAGCGGGTGCGAACAATATTGGATGACGCATAGCTATCTCTCCTCATGTCTTTTTTGATCTTCACAGGGCATCGAACGCGTTCAGACCCAGCGGAGTTCCAAAAAAATACGAACGCCTGCGTTACGAGCCCTGAAAAACCTTGAGAATTCGGTGCGTTTAGAGGTCGCCCCAGCGACCGCCTGCGATAACCGGCGCTCCGCCGACATCCCGATTATAGGCATAGACCCAGGCGTCGATCCCGCCGTCCAGCGTCGTCACGCGAACGCGGACATATTCCGATGCCTGTGGATTCGCCGGATCGTACAGCTCGTAGGCATCGAGTAGCGCCAATACCCCATCGTCACGCGGCATGAGCAACTCGCCGACGACTATCCCGGCACCGGACGGAACCAAGCCCGGATAGTCGCCAAGATCGTAAAGCGTGCCTGTGATGCGATCCGGCCCCAATATGTCGACCCGATCCATCAGGCAAAGTTCCGCAAAGCCTTCGAAACGGGGGCAAAGCAGGCCGTAGACGAACACAGGCAGGGCCGTGGACACCGTCACCATTGCTTGGTGCCGTCAGGCGGGGCGGAATGCACCCGTGGCCTCGTCGAGGATGTGGAGCACCCCGTCGGCGATGGCGAAACGGGAACCGATCAACCGCAGTTCGCCCGCAGCCTCCTTTTCCCGGATGCAAGGGAAGGTTCTAAGGTTTTCGAGGCTTACCTTCACCGCCTCGTTTTCCATCGCCCGCTGCGCCTCGCGGCCGTGATCGTCCCCGTAGACAGCGACCACCCGTTCACGCGCACCGTCCAACATTTCGATCCAGCTGGCGATGAAGCCACCTTCGCCCGGCGGGGCGTCACGCAATTCCTGCGTCAGTGCGGCACTGCAGCCGCCGCAAAGGCCATGCCCCATTACGACGATCTCGCTGACCTTGATCACCTGCACCGCAAATTCGAGCGCGGCGGAGACACCATGGCGGCCCGGCGTCGTCTCGAACGGCGGCACCAGAGCAGCGACATTGCGCACCACGAAGATTTCACCGGGATTGACGTCGAAAATCTGGGCCGGGTCGACGCGGCTGTCGGAGCAGGCGATAACCATCACCTTGGGGCTCTGGCCTTCGCGCAGTTCGTTCCAGCGCTCATGCTGAGCAATCCACGACGAATCGCGAAACCTGCGATAGCCTTCGAGCATGTCGGTAAAACGGGTCATGGTCGCGCCTTTGCCTGATCACATGCCCACTGGCAAGCATCGCTCCGCATCGCTATCTGGCAGGCATGACAGAGATTGCAGAAAGCCACCCGCCGATCCGGCAACGCAAGCCCGACTGGATCAGGGTGAAAGCCCCGACCGGCACCGCCTTTGCGGAAACCCGCCGTTTGATGCGGGAAAAGGGCCTTGCCACCGTGTGCGAGGAAGCCGCTTGTCCGAATATCGGGGAATGCTGGACCAAGAAACATGCGACCGTCATGATTCTCGGCGACACCTGCACGCGGGCCTGCGCCTTCTGCAACGTCAAGACCGGCATGCCGCGCGCGGTCGATCTGCTGGAGCCCCAGCACACCGCCGATGCTGCCGCTGAACTGGGCCTTCAGCATATCGTCATCACCTCGGTCGACCGCGACGACCTGCCCGACGGCGGGGCGAGCCAGTTCGTCAAGGTGATCGAGGCGCTGCGGCGGACGACGCCAGACACGACGATCGAGATCCTGACCCCGGATTTCCGCAACAAGCATGAAGCAGCGGTGGAGGCGATCGTGGCCGCGCGGCCCGATGTCTACAACCATAATCTGGAGACCGTGCCCCGGCTCTATCCCACGATTCGGCCGGGCGCGCGCTATTATGCCTCGCTGCGGCTGCTCGAGATGGTGAAGCGGCTCGATCCCACCATCTTCACCAAGTCCGGCATCATGCTCGGCCTGGGCGAGGAGCGGCTGGAAATCCACCAGGTGATGGACGACATGCGCTCGGCCGACATCGATTTCCTGACCATGGGACAGTATCTCCAGCCGACGCCGAAACATGCCAAGGTGATCGAATTCATCCCGCCCGACGGCTTCAAGGCCTATGCCGCGATCGCGCGGGCCAAGGGCTTCCTGCAGGTCGCGGCCAGTCCGCTCACCCGGTCGAGCTATCACGCGGCCGAGGATTTCGCGGAAATGCGCGACGCACGCAACGCCAAGCTCGCAAAGGCAGCGGAGCGCGCCAATGCCTCGGCATGAGGAGACCCGGCATCTTCCCTACACGCCCGAGCAGATGTTCGACATGGTGGCGGATGTCGGCTCCTATCCGGAGTTTCTACCCTGGGTGACCGCCATCCGGGTGCGGTCCGATTCCCCGACGGAAATGGTCGCGGACATGATCGTCGGCTTCAAGGGCCTGCATGAGACCTTTACTTCGCGGGTGCACAAGCACCGCCCGGACAAGGTTCACGTCGATTATGTGGACGGGCCCCTCAAGCACCTCACCAACCACTGGACATTCAGGGACGATGGCGCGGGCGGCGTGCTGGTCGACTTTTGCGTCGATTTCGCCTTCAAGCACCGGATGTTCGAATTGCTGGCGGGGACGGTGTTCGACAGCGCGCTGAGGAAAATGATCGGCGCGTTCGAAACCCGCGCCGAACGCCTCTACGGAGCCGGATCGGGCGCGAGCAGCAGTTCCAGTGCACAGAGCGCCGCCTGAAGCCGTACGCCCGCGCGACCATTGTCCTCGAACGTCTTGAGGTCTGCGACGACTTCGCCCGAATCTTCGCCCCGTACCGCGCGGGCAAAGACGACCGTGCCGACCGGCTTGTTCTCGCTGCCGCCACCGGGCCCGGCAACGCCCGTGATCGCCACTGCGACATCCGCGCAGCTGCGGTTCAGCGCACCCTGCGCCATCGCCCAGGCCGTGGCGATGGAGACCGAACCGAATGTGTCGAGCACATCGGAATTCACGCCCAGCAAAGCCATCTTCGCGGTGGTGGAATAGGTAATGAAACCACTCTCGAACACATCGGATGAACCGGGGATTTCAGTCAACGCGGCTGAAACAAGTCCGCCCGTGCAGCTTTCGGCGACCGCAACGCGCCGGCCGGCATCCCGGTTGGTATCGACGACGCGCTGCGCCAATCTGACGAGCGACTCGGGCAGGAAGCTATCCATAGGATCAGGCACCAGGTTCATTGCAGCGGATTGGCCTTGGCATCGACTAGTCTCCCACGCGGATGGTGGCGATCGCCTGCGCGGCGATGCCTTCCCGCCGGCCGGTAAAGCCCAGCCCTTCGGTCGTCGTCGCCTTGACGCTAATCCTATCCGGGTCAATGGACAATATGTCGGCGAGCCGTGCCCGCATCCTGTCCCGATGCGGGCCAATCCTGGGTGCCTCGCAGATGATGGTCAAGTCGACATGGGTGATGCGTGCGTTACGGGCGGCAACCCGGTCTCGCACGAACTCCAGGAAACGAAAGGACGGCGCCCCGCGCCACTGAGGATCGCTCGGCGGGAAATGCACGCCGATATCCCCCTCGCCAAGCGCGCCCAATATGGCATCGACCAGCGCATGGATCGCGACATCGGCATCGCTGTGCCCCTCCAGGCCATGGCTGTGCGCAACCTCAATTCCGCCCAGCCAGAGCGGGAGGCCTTCCTCCAGCCGATGCACGTCATATCCCATGCCGGTGCGGAACTCCGGTCCCATCCCGTTCAGCACGGCAACGCGGGCGAAATCCTCTGCCAATGTGATCTTCTCCATCCGCTGGTCCCCTGCGACAAGAACGACCTCATGGCCAAGCGCTCGCACCATCTGCGCGTCATCGGTCGCGGTACGATCCTGCGGCCAGGCGGCATGGGCCGCGCGCAGGGTATCGAATCGAAAGGCCTGGGGCGTCTGCACCCGGAAAAGCGTGTCGCGCTGTACGACTTCTCCCGCCATCCCTCCGGCGCCCCGCACCAGCGTATCGGCGACCGGCAAAACCGGTATCGCCGCGACCGCGCCCGAGTCCAGCACGGCAACCAGGCGATCAAGGGCATCACTTGGCACGAAGGGGCGGGCGCCGTCATGGATGAGGACATGCGATGGCGGCGTGGCACTCCGAGCCAGTTCATCGAGCGCGGATGCGACTGAATCCTGCCTCCTGGCGCCGCCGCCGACAAGGCGCGGTCGCGGCGCGTCATCCTCAAGCGCTTCCAGGGCGAGTGCCTCGTCGCCCCAACCCACGACAAGGATGAGTTCGGCCACCTCGCTCGCCTGCTGTAAGGACCGTACGGCGCGGCCTAGCACAGTGCGACCCGCGATTCGTTGAAACTGCTTGGGACGGTTTCCGCCCGCGCGTTCGCCCTTGCCTGCTGCAAGCACGATGGCTGCCAGTCGCTCGATCGTTCCCATGTGGGGCGCCATAAAGGAGCGGGCGCTTGTGGGCCAGCGGCTTTCGCGCTAAAGGGCCTGCCTGTTTTTTAGGCAGGTGCAATGGCGCGTCTTACTCCAATCGTGATCGGTCCGGCGACCATCGACATGCCGGTCATCCTCGCGCCCATGACGGGCGTGACGGATATGCCGTTCCGTACGCTCGTGCGCCGCTATGGCTCCGGCCTCAATGTGACGGAGATGATCGCCTCGCCCGCGATGATCCGGCAGACCCGGCAATCGCTGCAAAAGGCGGCGTGGCACGCCACCGAAGAGCCAGTGTCGATGCAGCTTGCCGGCTGCGATCCGGCCGAGATGGCGGAGGCTGCCAAGCTGAATGCGGATCGCGGCGCGGCGATCATCGACATCAACATGGGCTGTCCCGTGAAGAAAGTCGTCAACGGCGACGCGGGGAGCGCATTGATGCGCGATCTCCCGCTTGCCGCACGCCTGATCGATGCGACGGTGAAGGCCGTGGATGTGCCCGTCACGGTGAAGATGCGCATGGGCTGGGACCATCACAGCCTCAACGCGCCGGAACTGGCCCATATCGCCGAGGACCTGGGGGCGAGGCTGATCACCGTGCATGGCCGCACCCGCTGCCAGATGTACAGGGACTCGGCCGACTGGGCCTTCATCCGGCGGGTGAAGGAGGCTGTCAGCCTGCCCGTCATCGTCAATGGCGACATCTGCTCGATTGAGGATGCCGAAATCGCGCTGGAGCAGAGCGGCGCCGACGGGGTCATGATCGGCCGGGGCGCCTATGGACGGCCATGGCTGCTGGGCCAGGTGATGCACTGGTTCGCGACGGGCCAGCGCCGACCCGATCCGTCGATCGAGGAGCAATATCACCTGATCATGGATCACTACCGGGCGATGCTGGACCATTATGGCGCGCATGTCGGCGTCAACATGGCGCGCAAGCATATCGGCTGGTACACGCGCGGCCTTCCGGGATCAGCGGAATTCCGCAATGCGGTCAACCAGATCGCTGAAGCCGGACGGGTGCTCGACATGCTGACGCACTTCTACGAACCCTTCCTCTCGCGCGCCGCCGCGTGAGCCATGACAGCAGGACGAACGGGATCCGGAAAAGTAACGCCAATACTGCAATGTTGACCGATGCCTTCTCATCGCATCCCGTCGCGACGCTCGTCATCGACGCGCAGGACCATATCGTATCGGCCAATCCCCGGGCGGAAAGCCTTCTCAACATGGCGCGCTCAGCGCTCATTGGCAGCCCGATCGACAAGGTTCTCCGCCTCGACGACCCCAGCATAGATCCCTCCTTGTGGCGTACCGACAAGCAGCTTTCGGCCTATGACGTGCGCCTGCATGCCGGGCGGATGGCGGCGGTCCAGATGGACATATTGATCAATCCGCTTTCCGATCAGTCGGGATGGCGGGTTATCGCGCTGCATGTTCACGGGCAGTCCCAGGCAATCGGCTTTCGCCGTGCGCCGAGCGGGGCGATGTCGGCAATCGGCGCGGCGGCGATGCTGGCCCATGAAATCAAGAATCCGCTGTCGGGCATTCGCGGCGCGGCGCAGTTGATCCAGGGGGAGGCTGCGTTGTCCCAGCATCACCTGACCCGCCTGATCGTCGAGGAGGTCGACCGCATCGCCGCGCTGATCGATCGCATGCAGGGGTTCACCACCGAGCAGCCCGGGCAAAGCATCAGCCAGAACATCTATCCGCTGATCGATCGCGCGGTGGATCTCGGGCTTGCTGGATTTGCCAGCGGCGTCACCCTTGCCAGGGACTATGACCCGTCACTCCCCGAGGCACTGGTGGATGCCGACCGGCTGGTGCAGGTGATGATCAATCTCCTTAAAAATGCGGTCGAGGCCATCGAGGGCCGCAAGGATGGCCGGATCCAGGTGACTACGGCGTTTCGCCACGGCTTCTCCGTCACCCGCGCCGGATCCCGTTCACCGGTCACGCTGCCGATCGAGATTCAGGTGATGGACAATGGCCCGGGCGTGCCGGACAATATCCGGGACGTGCTGTTCAACCCCTTCATCACGACCAAACGCACCGGGCAGGGGCTGGGCCTCGCCCTTGTCGACAAGCTGGTCCGCGACATGGGCGGGCTTATCCAGTATGATCGCAACGAGGACAAGGGCGAGAAAATGGCCTGGACCGTGTTCCGGCTGTTGTTGCCCAAGGGAGAGAAGGCATGACTGCTCTGGCAGGCCGAAAGATACTGGTCGTGGATGACGATCCGGCGGTCTGCCTCGTGATCGAGGAGGCGCTCAAACGCCAGGGCTATATGGTCAAGACGGTCGGTTCCATCGCGGAACGGCGCCGGCAACTGGAGGAGTTCCAGCCCGAGCTGCTGATCAGTGACGTCATGCTGCCGGACGGCGACGGACTAGAGGACATCGCGTCGATAATCGCAAGGCACCCGGCACTGCGCGTGATCATCCTGTCGGCGCAGAATACCCTGAACACCGCGGTGCGCGCGACCGCGCAGGGCGCGTTCGAATATCTGCCGAAGCCCTTTGACCTCAATGACCTCAGTCATGCGGTCGAGGCGGCGCTGGGGCAGGTGCCCGGCGCTGACAGCTTCGCGCAAGCCGAGGGCGGATCCGGTGAGGAGATGCCGCTGATCGGCCGATCGGCCGCCATGCAGGAGGTCTATCGCACGATTGCCCGCGTGATTTCCAATGACCTGTCGATCCTGGTGCTGGGCGAATCGGGCACCGGCAAGGAACTGGTCGCTGAAGCCATCCACAATCTGGGGCGAAGGCGGGAATTCCCCTTCGTCGCGATCAACATGGCGGCAATCCCGCGCGAACTCGTCGAGGCAGAGCTTTTTGGCTATGAGAAGGGTGCCTTCACCGGCGCTAGCGCGCGCACGGCCGGCAAGTTCGAGCAAGCGCAGGGCGGCACCCTGTTCCTCGACGAGATCGGCGACATGCCGATGGAAGCACAGACCCGCCTGCTCCGCGTGTTACAGTCCGGCGAGGTTACGACCGTTGGTGGAAACCGGCCAATCCGGGTCGATGTGCGGATCATTGCGGCGACCAATCAGGATCTGGGCGCATTGATCGCGGAGGGTCGCTTCCGCGAGGACCTGTTCTACCGCCTGAACGTGGTGCCGATTCACCTGCCGGCCCTGCGCGACCGTTCCGATGACGTGCCGCTGCTGGCGCGGTATTTCCTTGAGCAATCCGCACAGGAGGGCCTGCCGCGCAAGGCGCTGGCGGATGACGCGGCGGGACTGCTGCGCCTCTACAACTGGCCGGGCAATGTGCGCGAACTCAAGAATTTGATGCAGCGCCTCACCGTGCTTGCGCGCGATACGGTTATCGGCCCGGACCTGTTGCGGCAGGTGCTGGCGGTCGACGACATGGCCGAGCCGCGCGCGACAGCCTGCGAGGAAAGCCTGCGCGAGGCAGTCCGGCGATGGACCCGCGAGCATCTGACGATCGGGGCCAGCAACAGTCAGGCCAATATGCACGATCTGCTCCTTGGGTGCGTGGAGCCCATCCTGCTGAGCGAGACGCTGGCCGCCGTGGATGGCAACCAGATCAAGGCTGCGGCAATGCTGGGCATTAATCGCAACACGCTGCGCAAGAAGCTGACCGTCTATGACATCGATCCAGTGCAGCGCATCAGGCGAAATTGGGGGCAAGGCTGATTTTGGCTCCTGATGCACAATTGTCTCGGTTGAAATCGAGCATTTCGGCCATTTGCCCTTGTGTGTGGCAGCCTGCGTGATATTTCTGCAACGATGAACGCCGAGCTGGACCGCGAACCCGCCCCGACTGTGACGGATCACTTGCCAGACGTGTCTTGGTGGGATCAGCCGCGCATGTTCGTTGCGGCGGAACTGGCGACGGTCGTGACGTTGATCGCCACGGCACTGGGCACTTACTGGGTGATCGCCGGACAGCATAGCAGCGACAAGCTGCTCACCCCGCCGATCGTTGCACTTCTCCTCGTCATCAACCTGGTTCCCGCCATCGCCATTCTGGTGCTGATGGGGCGGCGGGTCGCGATGCGCCGTGCGGCGGCCAGTCTGGTTGGCGGCAACGGACGGCTGCACGTCAGGCTCGTCGCCATGTTCTCTTTGATTGCAAGCGTGCCGACGTTGATGGTGGTCATCTTCGCCTCGCTGCTGTTTCAATATGGCGTCCAGTTCTGGTTCTCCGAGAGCGCGCGCGGCATGCTCCAGAATGCGAGTGATCTCGCCCGGGGCTATTATCAGCAGAACCTGCGGGAAGTCGGCGACGAAACGACGACCATGGCGGGCGATCTGCGCGACTATCTGACGCAGTCGAAGATCAACAGCCCCACCTTTGCCGAGGGCTATATCTATCAGGTCGTGACCCGAAAGCTGAACCGGTCCTCGATCATCGAGATCGGCAGCGACGGGGTCGCGCGAACAGCGGCGACCGTAGACCCGGACGTGCGGGCAGCACAGGATCTGATCGAGCCGGCCGTCGCCGCGCGACTGCAGGCAGGGGAATCCGTCGTGGTTCAGGCCAAGCCCAAGCAGATCGAGGCGGTGACGCTCCTCTATCCCCATTCCCGCGTGTTCCTCTATGCAACCCGCGATGCCGAGGCGCCGGCGTTCAGCCAGATGGAACGCGCGCAAACCGTCCTATCCGACTATGATGCCTTCGCGGCGCAGTCGCGCGAACTCCAGCTGCGGTTCAACGTGGCGCTGTTCATCGGGACGCTCGCGCTGGTGAGTTTCGCGGTCTGGATCGCGCTGGCGGTTGCGGACCGGGTTGTCCGGCCGGTCGGCGAACTGGTCGATGCCGCGCGCCGGGTTACCGCCGGCGACCTTTCCACCCGTGTCCAGGGGCCGCATGCCCCGGACGAGATCGGCACGCTTGCCAGTGCTTTCAACCGGATGACGCAGCGGCTCGAGGCGCAGACGGGCGCGCTGGTCAATGCCAATGGCCAGCTCGACAATCGCCGGGCCTTCATCGAAGCGGTGCTGTCGGGGGTGACGGCGGGGATCGTTTCCGTCGATCAGGCGGGTATCGTCAAGCTGGTCAACAGCTCCGCCCAGGCTATCCTGCTGCCGGACGGGCGCGATGCGGAAGGGCTTCCTCTCGCCGAGATTTCGCGGGATCTGGCCGATCTGCTGGCGAACGGCGAAAGCAGCGATATCATCCAGATCAGGTCCGGCCCGGAAATCCGCACGCTGGCAGTCAAAATTGTCGAGGATACATCGGGTCACGTCCTTACCTTCGACGACATCACCCAGCAGCTGCTCGATCAGCGGCGGGCGGCCTGGTCCGACGTGGCCCGGCGCATCGCGCATGAAATCAAGAATCCGCTGACCCCCATCCATCTGGCCGCCGAGCGCCTGCAGAGGCGTTTCGCGCGCGAGATCACCAGCGACGCCGGGACATTCAGCAGGCTGACGGAGACAATCATCCGCCAGGTGGGTGACCTGCGCCGCATCGTCGACGAATTCTCCTCCTTCGCGCGGATGCCAAAGCCGGTGTTCCGGTCCGAGGCGATGGACGACATTGCGCGCCACTCGCTGTTCCTCCACGAGGTCGCGCATCCGGACATAAAATTCCTGTTTCATCAGGACAGCGACGATGTGGAGATCGTCTGCGACCGCCGACAGATCGGTCAGGCGCTGACCAACGTCGTCAAGAACGCCGTCGAAGCCATTGAGCAGCGTAAGCGCGACGCTGCCGAGGGCCCGATCGGCCATGTCGAAATGCGGCTGGCCAAGGAGGACAACGACCTGATCATTTCGGTCACCGATGACGGCATCGGGCTCCCGCCGGAACGTGCGCGGATCATCGAACCCTATGTGACCACGCGGACTTCCGGCACCGGCCTGGGCCTGGCGATCGTCAAGAAGATCGTCGAGGAGCATCAGGGCGAGATCAGTTTCGACGACGGCCCGCAGGGCGGCGCGCGCGTGGTCATCCGGCTGGACAGGCTCCGGCTCGCCCGTCTCGCGGACGGCGGCATGGGCATTATCGAAAAAGGTATGGAAACAGCCAATGGCGCTTGATATTTTGATTGTCGACGACGAAGCGGACATCCGCGAGCTGGTCGCGGGCGTGCTGGAAGACGAGGGTTTCGCGACCCGGACCGCCGCCAACAGCGACGATGCGCTCGAAGCGCTCGACGCGCGCCGGCCATCGCTGGTGCTGCTCGATATCTGGCTGCAGGGCTCCCGGATGGACGGCCTGGAACTGCTGGATGAAATCAAACAGCGCGACGCGACGATCCCGGTGCTGATCATCTCGGGCCACGGCAATATCGACACGGCGGTCGCGGCGATCCGCAAGGGTGCAGCGGACTTTATCGAGAAGCCGTTCGAGGCAGACCGGCTGCTCCATCTCGTCGCCAGGGCAACGGAGACCGAGCGACTTCGGCGCGAGAACCAGGATTTGCGGGCGCGGGTAGGGCAGGATGACGAGCTGACCGGCACCAGCGCCGCCATCAATGCGGTACGAGCCACGATCAAGAAGGTGGCCGCCACGGGCAGCCGTGTCCTCATCACTGGCCCCGCCGGCGTCGGCAAGGAAGTGGCAGCCCGCATGCTCCACAACTGGTCGACACGCGGGGATGCGCCGTTTGTCGTCCTTGCCAGCGCGCGCATGGACCCGCACCGGGTGGAGGAGGAGCTGTTCGGGATCGAGGACAGCTCCGGCCCCGCGCGTCCCGGCCTGCTGGAGCAGGCGCATGGCGGCACGCTCTATCTCGATGAAGTGGCCGATATGCCGCTCACGACCCAGGCGAAGATCCTGCGCGTCCTGACCGACCAGAGTTTCAACCGGATCGGCGGGCAGCGGCAGGTCAAGGTCGACGTGCGGGTGATATCCTCGACCGCGCGCGATCTGCGCGAGGAAATCGAGCATAACAGCTTTCGCGAGGACCTTTATTATCGGTTGAATGTCGTGCCGCTTCTTATTCCACCACTTGCCGGGCGGCGGGATGACATACCGATGCTGGTCGAGCATTTCCTGGCCCGCTTTGCCGCGGACCGGCGGATAAATGCACCCGATGTCGCGCCCAAGGCCATGGCTGCGCTCCAGGCCGCTGAATGGCCGGGCAATGTCCGCCAGCTCCGCAATTTGATCGAGCGCACGATGATCTTGGCGCCCGCGGATCGCATCGGGGTGATCGACGTCGACATGTTGCCGATCGAGACCATGCCCCATGCGGATCAGGACGCGCTGGTCAGCGGCGCGATCATGGGCTCGCCCCTGCGCGAGGCGCGCGAGAATTTCGAACGCGAATATCTCCGCGTCCAGATCAAGCGGTTTTCGGGGAACATCTCGAGGACCGCGAGCTTCATCGGCATGGAGCGATCCGCCCTGCACCGTAAGTTGAAACTGCTTGGCCTGACTGACGATCGAGACGGCTAAACGACCTGAACCCGAGCTCGATCACGAAAAATGGTGCATTGCACACAAGAACAGTGGATTTCGCATCGATGTTGGCGTATCAATAATTACTTCCGGACCCGACCGGACACAGCAGACGCCCATATATGGGTGCAACGCGAGCTACGTCTCGCCAATAATGGAGTGCTAATATGGCCGACAAGATCAATAACTTGCAGGACGTGTTCCTGAACAATCTGCGTAAGTCGAAAACGCCGGTCACAATGTTCCTCATCAAGGGCGTCAAGCTTCAGGGCATAATCACCTGGTTTGATAATTTTTCCGTGCTCCTGCGCCGCGACGGACAGACCCAGCTGGTCTATAAGCATGCGATCTCGACTGTGATGCCAGCCCACCCGATCGATCTTTCGGCGGTGCGCGAGGCCTTCGCGGCCAATGACCGTAAGCCCAAGCTCCTCCAGGAGATATTCCTGACTGCGGTGCAGAAGTCGAGCGACGCTGTGACGATGTTCCTGGTCAACGGTGTCATGCTGCAGGGCGACATTGCCGCATTCGACCTGTTCTGCCTGCTGCTGCAGCGCGATGGTCTTGTGCAGCTGGTCTACAAGCACGCGATTTCCACCGTCCAGCCATTGCATGCGCTCAACCTGTCGGGCGAAGATGAGCAGGCCGACGATTAATAACGGATCGACCCATTTCGCATTTTTCTGAACGCGAGGAAGTAACGCGCGGCGCGAGGGCGATTGTCGCGCACGCGGAACTCGGCAATCGCCTCGATCGTGACCAGGACGCGCGACTGGAGGAGGCGAGGGGGCTTGCCCGCGCGATCGGCCTCGATGTGTGCGAAACGCGTGCCTTTCGTGTGCGCCAGTCGCGCCCAGCGACGTTGTTTGGATCGGGGCAGGCGGCCGAGATCGCCGCGCTCGTGGTGGAACACGGGGCCGAGCTGGTCGTCGTCGACAATGCACTGACGCCGGTGCAGCAGAGCAATCTCGAAAAGGTTTTCGATACCAAGGTCATCGATCGTACCGGCCTGATCCTTGAGATATTCGGGGAGCGGGCGGCAACGGCGGAAGGCCGGCTGCAAGTCGAGCTGGCGCATCTCGACTATCAGGCGGGACGACTGGTCCGCAGCTGGACCCATCTCGAGCGGCAGCGCGGCGGCTTTGGCTTCCTGGGCGGACCGGGCGAAACCCAGATCGAGGCGGATCGGCGCATGATCCGCGACCGCATGGCGCGGATCCGCAGGGAGCTCAATCAGGTCACCCGCACCCGTGGCCTGCACCGCGAGCGCCGCAAGCGGGCGCCATGGCCCGTCATTGCACTGGTTGGCTATACCAATGCGGGCAAATCGACCCTTTTCAATCGTCTGACCGGGGCCGATGTGGTTGCCCAGGACCTGCTGTTCGCCACGCTCGATCCCACCATGCGCGCGATCCGGCTGCCCGGCATCGACAAGGCGATCCTGTCCGATACCGTCGGCTTTGTATCGGAGCTGCCGACACAGCTGATCGCGGCTTTCCGCGCCACGCTCGAGGAAGTCGTTGCCGCCGACCTGATCCTGCATGTGCGCGACATCGCTCATCCCGACAGCGAAGCGCAGCGCGACGATGTGCTTTCGGTGCTTACCGAACTCGGCATCCTCGGCGAAACTGACGAGGATATTTCGCCCGACGAAGTGAGTGCGAGGCCGCGAATTCTGGAAGTGTGGAACAAGATTGATCTCCTCGATCCGCACGATGTTGCCGGCGTTGCGGAACGCGCAGCGCGTACCCCGGATATCGCGCTCATATCGGCATGGACCGGGGAAGGGGTGGAGGGACTGGTCCTTGCCATGCGCGACCGGCTTGCCAACGGCCTCTTCCGGCACAGCCTGGTTCTGGACTCGGCGGACGGCGCAGCACTTGCGTGGCTGCACGAACATGGCGATGTTCTTGAGACCATATCGGACGATATGGGACGGACCGTCGTCGATGTATGCCTGAGCGGCGCCGAGTTCGCGCGCTTTGGCTCCCGGTTCGGAGGCGACGACCGGAGAGAGGAGGGTGCATGACTGTCATTGCCGCAGTTCATTACGAGCAGGGCCGCCCTGTGCAGCCGATCGATCTGACGCAAGACAGTCCGTCTTCCGACAATGGTTTCGACTGGATGGGCCTGTTCGAGCCGAGCGAAGACGAAATGGCTTTGGTTGCGCACCGTTATGGCCTGCATCCGCTCGCAGTCGAAGATGCCTTGAACGGCCGCCAGATCGCGAAAGTCGACAGCTATGGCGAGCAGCTGTTCGTCATCGCCCGCACCGCCAGCCTGATCGACGGACGGATTGCCTACGGCGAGACCGGTATCTTTGTCAGCAAGCATTTCATCATCACCGTGCGCCACGGATCGGCGCGCAGCCATACGCCGCTGCGCGCGCAGCTCGAAACATCGCCCAATCTTTTGATGCATGGCCCGGACTATGTCCTCCATGCCATCCTCGACTACATCGTCGATGGCTATTTCCCGATCGTGAACACGATCGAGGAGGATGTTCTCGCCATGGAAGAAAGACTGCTCGAGGGTTATCTACGCCGCGAGGACATAATGAGCCTGTTTGCCCTGCGGCACGACATCATTCGGTTCCAGCGGATGCTCGGCCCGATGGAGGAAATGGCCCGCCGCCTCGCCAATCTGGAATTCTCCTGCATCGACCACAATACCATCCCATATTTCCGCGATGTGCTCGACCATGTCAAAAGGGCCGAATTCCGCATGGCCGGCCTGCGTGAGGTGCTCTCATCGGTAATCGAGACCAGCAAGCTCGTCGAACAGCAGCAGCAGGGTGTCATCACCCGGCAACTGGCGGCATGGGCGGCCATCCTCGCAGTGCCGACCGCGATCGCCGGCATCTATGGCATGAACTTCGACGTCATGCCGGAATTGCGCTGGAAATACGGCTATTTTGGCGTGGTCGCCGTGATGGTCGTGGTTTGCACCACGCTTTATGCCCGATTCAAGCGGAGCGGCTGGATTTAGCGGTCCTAGAGACCGCGCGCCTTGGCGGCGGACCAGAGCGCTTCCTTGTCGTCGAGGCTTAAGCCTTGAAACGTGGCGCCCGCCATGGCCTCCATTTCGCGGAACCGGCGCTCGAATTTCGCATTCGCGCGGCGCAGCGCCGCTTCCGCGTCAACGCCATGGTGGCGGACCAGGTTCACCGCCGCGAATAGCAGGTCGCCGGCTTCATTCTCGACCTCATCCGGGTCCGCTGCCTCTTCAAGTTCCTCTAGCTCTTCTAACACCTTGGCGCGCACATCCGATACATCCGGCCAGTCAAATCCGGTGCGCGCCGCGCGTTTCTGCAGCTTCTGGGCCCGCATGAGCGCGGGCAGGGAGAGCGCCACGCCGTCGAGCGCACCGGTAGCGCCGCCTTCCTCGCGCTCCTGCGCCTTGATCGCCTCCCAACCCGGCGATTGGTCGCCTTTTGCAAAGACGTGCGGATGCCGGCGGATCATCTTGTCGCAGATTCCCCGGATGACATCGTCCAGGCTGAAATGACCGGCTTCCTCGGCCATGCGGCTGTGAAAGATGACCTGGAGGAGGAGGTCGCCCAATTCGTCACGCAGGCCTGCCATGTCCTCACGCGCGATGGAATCCGCAACCTCATAGGCTTCTTCGATCGTATAGGGCGCGATGCTGGCGAAATCCTGCGCGACGTCCCACGGACATCCCGTCTGCCGATCGCGCAACCGCGCCATGATGGTGGAGAGGGGGCTGATGTCCGGATCGGCTGTACCGCGCTCGCTCATATCATTATCCGATAATATATATTATGTTAAATATGGACATATTAGCCAGGGAGGGGGCCCGCCATTCGTCAAAATCCCTCAGCCCGCTTCAAGGATCATCGTCCCGTCTTCCACCCGCCAGCTTTTCAGTTTGCCGAGGAAATTCATGCCAAGCACATTCACGGTCCCGAATGCCGGCGACACGATCACCGGCAGGTCGATGGCATGGATCGAACCGATCTCCATCGCTGGCAGGATTGCCCGCTGAGCACTGATCGGCCCATTCGCTGTCTGCACCATCACCATGCCTCCCAGCGGATCGGGCGACAATGGCAGCGCACTGGCCGTTTGCTGCGAAATGGCGGTGGTGCTGGCGCCGCTGTCGATCAGGAATCGTATGTTTTGGCCGTTGACGACCGCCTCTACCCAGTAATGGCCGTCATTGCTCATGGGTATCCGCACCAGTCCGCCGGTGGCCTCGGTCGACGGCAGTGAGGTCATGGCTGCCGGGATTGGCGTGCCCGTCACCGCGCCGCCGCGTCTGCTCTGTTGCCATTTGGTAATCTGGGGCTCGAGCGCGCGGAAGACAAAGAAGACGCCGAGGAGCAACAAGGCCCATGTGCAGGCCCAAGCCAAAAGCCGCATCAGTGGCAGACGGCGCGCCAACAACCCGCTGGCGACGATGCCGATCGCGAGCATCATGAAGATCACATGCGCGGTCTGATCGGTTGAGTCAGCCATGATGGCCGGCAACGACCGTAAGGCCATCATAGCCGGGCTCAACGCCGGACGGTAAGCGCCGGGCAAGCGGCCAATAATCCATGCTCGTATCCATGTGGGTCAGAATGGCGCGCCCCGGCCGCGCTTGCTCGATTGCCTTGAGCGTCTGAGCCAGATAGGCATGGGTTGGATGCGGACGCTCCCGTAGCGCATCGACAACCCAGATGTCCACGCCTGCAAAAGTGGCGATGATCTCGGCGGTAAATTCATGCAGATCAGTGGAATAGCCGATAGAGCTCCCATCATGTTCGAACCGAAACCCGGTCGAGTAGATGTCGCCATGGGGCTGGTCGACACAGGTCACCCTGATGTCGCCTATAGTATAGTTGGTATAGTCGCCGTCGGGCAACACCGTGCCCGCAATGATCGGCGGATAAAATTCCCGCCCCTCGAAGGCATAGGCAAACCGCGTCCGCAACACGTTCAATGTCTGCCGTTTCGCATAGCCATTGACCGGAACACGCCGATCCTGCGCGAGTTGCCGCAGATCATCTATGCCGTGGGAATGATCGGCATGATCATGGGTCCACAGTACCGCGTCCACGGACGATATCCCGGTCGTGATCAACTGTTCGCGCAGGTCTGGCCCGGTATCCACCAGGATCCGTGTCGTCGCGCTTTCAACCACGATCGACGCGCGTGTCCGACGATTGCGCGGCTCGTGGGGATCGCAGGCGCCCCAGTCGGGGCCGATGCGCGGTACGCCTGACGACGTGCCACAGCCCAGCACCGTCAACTTGAGCATGATGCCCCCTGCTCTACCCTTTGGTACATTTGGTGAACAGATCGTAAAAGTTTCGGCTGGTCTGCTCGCCGAGCTCCTCGACGCTGAGGCCGCGCAGTTCGGCCAGCATTCGCGCCGTATCAGCGACAAAGGCCGGCTCGCAGACCTTGCCCCGGTGTGGCACGGGCGCCAGAAACGGCGAATCCGTTTCGATCAGCAGCCGCTCGCCGGGAATACGCCGCGCCGTTTCTTGCAGCGCACGGGCGTTGCGGAAGGTCACGATACCGGAAATGCTGATGTAGAAGCCGAGGTCGAGCGCAATATCGGCAAAGGCGTCGCTGGCCGTGAAGCAGTGGATGACGCCGCTAAAGGCTCCCCGCTCCGCCTCCTCGCGCAGGATTGCCGCCGTATCATCCTCCGCTTCACGGGTATGGACGATCACCGGCAGGCCGGTTTGCCGCGCCGCATCGATGTGGACACGAAAGCTGGTCTGTTGCTGCACGCGATCGCTATGCTCGTAATAATAATCGAGCCCAGTCTCGCCGATAGCGACGACTTTCGGATGCGCCGCGATCCCGACCAAACGGGCAGTGTCGATGCCGGTATGATCATCCGCCTCGTGCGGATGGATGCCAACGCTGGCCCACACATCGTCCTCGTGCTCGGCCACGCCAATGACCGCGTCCCATTCCCGCTCCCGCGTTGAAATGTTCAGCATGGCCGTGACGCCAGCGGCGCGCGCACGGGCGATCACGCCAGCCTGATCCTCGACCAGCCCCTTATAGTTGAGGTGGCAGTGGCTGTCGATCATTGCGCCTCGTCCTCGCGCAGTTCCAGACGGGGAAATAGCGGCTTGGGCGGCGACAGGATGAAGCCAGTGGCTACGAGGTCGGCGTACCAGTTCGTTACAAGCCCTTCATATGTGCGGATGTTTTCAGGCACACCCATCTGGTCCAGGAGCGTGTCCGCGCTGGCCGGGATGATCGGCCTGATCGCGATCGCCAGTTGTCCGATGGCGTTATAAAGCGTCGCCAACACTGCCTCCATCCGTGCCGGATCGGTCTTGCGGAGCGCCCAGGGCGCCTGCGCGTCGATATAGGCGTTGCAGGCGAAGACTGCGCGCATCCATGCCTCGATTGCGGAGGATGGCGCCAGGTCGTTCAGGGCGCGCGGAACTTCAACGGCGCAGGCATCCCTGACGACGGTGCACAGATCGGCATCCACCCCCACCTGTTCTCCCGCAGGCAACCGCCCTTCCAGATTCTTCGCAATGAAACTCAGCGTCCGCTGCGCGAGATTGCCGAAACTGTTGGCGAGGTCGCTATTGGCTTTCAGGACAATGGCTTCCGGGCTGTAACTGCCGTCACTTCCAAACGTCACCTCGGCCAACAGGAAATACCGCAGCTGGTCCACGCCAAAGCGTTCGGCGAGTTCCAGCGGATCGGCGACATTGCCGACCGATTTGGACATTTTCTCGCCGCGATTGAGCACAAAGCCATGGCCGAAGACCTGCCTTGGCAGAGGCAGCTTCGCGCTCATCAGGAATGCCGGCCAGTAAACCGCATGAAAACGCACGATATCCTTGCCGATAATGTGCGTGATATCGCCGCCCTCCGCCCAGTAACGCGCCATGCGCTCCGGATCGTCGGGATAGCCGCAGCCCGTCAAATAATTGGTCAGGGCATCGACCCAGACATACATGACATGCCCGTCGCTGCCGGGCACCTTGACGCCCCAGTCGAAGCTGGTCCGGGACACGCTGAGGTCGGACAGCCCGCCCTCGACGAAACGCATCACCTCGTTGCGGCGGCTCTCCGGGCGGATGAAGTCGGGCTGGCTGGCATAGAGGTCGAGCAGCGGCTGCTGATATTTCGACAGGCGAAAGAACCAGCTTTCCTCCGCCGTCCATTCCACAGGCGTCCCTTGCGGCGAGAGCTTCTGCTCCCCTTCCCCGCCGGTCAGTTCCTTTTCGTCGTAAAAGGCCTCGTCGCGAACCGAATACCAGCCCTCGTAACGATCGAGATAAAGGTCGCCATTAGCCTCCATCGCCTGCCAGATCGCCTGGCTGGCGCGGTGGTGGGCTGGCTCTGTTGTACGGATGAAGCGATCATAGCTGATCGAAAGTCTATCATCCATTACCTTGAAATAGGATGACATTTCCTCAGCGAGCTGTTGCGGCGTTACGCCTTTTTCCCGCGCCGCCTGTGCCATTTTCAGGCCATGTTCATCCGTCCCGGTCTGAAAGAAAACGTCGCGCCCCATCATTCGCTGGAAGCGGGCAAAGGCGTCGGTCGCGATCGCCTCATAGGCATGGCCGATATGCGGCCGCCCATTGGGATAGCTTATTGCGGTGGTGATCGTCACTGGCACTGGCATGATGATGGAACGCTTAACCTCTGAAACGGGAGCTATCCATCCTCTAGGCGAGGCGCGCTATTCTGCCTAGACCCTCTCGGCCGCGAGCCGCGCGACAGTCCCGCACAGCGCAAACACGGTTGCCGCCGGATCGAGCTGGAGGGGGGCGATGGCGCCCCGCCCCAGGGCGACCGCCTCCGCCCACGCGTCAGTCCCGATCGCGGTTGCTGCGTCTCGCTGGGCGCGCAGCCGCTGCACGATGAAATGCGGCACATAGTCGATAAACGCCTCGTAGCGCGGCTGGGAAGCCTTGGGGGACAGCGCGCGCGCCAGGGCGATGCGGTCCTTGTTAAGGGGATCGCCGGTTTCGGCGATGCGGGTCAATGCCTCCACCAGTGCGGGCATATCGAGATGGCGCATCGCTAGGGCACGACCGGGCGAACCTTCCGCGCCGCGAATCAGTACCTGCCGCGCCTGCGCGCTTAGCTCGGGTGCCGCGCTGGCAAGCACGGCATCCATATCTTCATCGGACAGGGCTCGAAAATTGAGGAACCGGCAACGCGACCTGATGGTGGGGAGCAATCGCCCCGGCGCATGGCTGACGAGGAGGAATATGGTGTCGCGTGGCGGCTCCTCCAGATTCTTGAGGAGCGCGTTGGCCGCCCCCCGTTCCAGTTCGTCAGCGGTATCGATGATCACGACCCGCCGCCGCGCCATGGACGGCGCGAGATGGAGAAAGTGCGACAATCCGCGGATCTGGTCGACGGTGATATTGCGCGCGAGGCTCCCCTCTTCGCCCTTCTTCTTCTCCCTCACCAGGCGTTCGAGGACCACCAGGTCAGGATGGGTCCCGGCATCGACAAGGCGCACGACCGGGTCGTCGATCGGCAATTCCGGCATCTTGCCGCCCGTCGACCCACCCTTGCCCGCCCCGAGCAATAGCTTGGCGAACTCCCGCGCCAATCCGCCCTTGCCCAGGCCCATGGCACCGCCCAGCAGCCAGGCATGATGCAGCCGTTCCGCGTCGATCGCGCCGAGCAGAGCGGCAATCGCCCGGTCCTGCCCTCGCCATATGGTCATTTGAGCCAAGCTCTCATTTAAGATAATCGGCGAGTGTCGCCATGATCCTGGCGCTCACCTCTTCCACCGTACCACTGGAGTCGACTACGCGGACCCGCTTCGGCTCGGACTGGGCGATGGTGAGGAAAGTCATGGCTACTTCCGCATGATAGTCGTCGGAACGGCTGGCGATGCGATCGCTGTTGAGACCATCGCGCCGTGCCACCCGTTCATAGGCCTCCGAAACCGGCACGCTGAGCAATATCGTCCTGTCCGGCATGAGGCCGCGGCTGCCAAAATTGTGCAGCATCATGATGTCCTCGTCCGAAATCAGGCCAGCGCCGCCCTGATAGGCACGGCTGCTGTCGATGTAGCGGTCGCAGATCACCCAGCGGCCTTCCGCGAGCGCAGGCTGGATCTTGCGCCGGACATGATCGGCGCGAGCAGCGGCGAAGAGCAGGGTTTCGGCGCGGACACCCCACCGGTCCTCCGTACCGTCGAGCAGAAGCTTGCGAATGGCCTCGGCGCCCTCGCTCCCTCCCGGCTCCCGGGTCAGTTCCACCTCGATGCCCCTGGCTTTCAGCGCGTCATGCAGGACCTGCGCGTGGGTCGACTTGCCGACCCCCTCGCCACCCTCAAACGTGATAAAGCGCCCGCGCATATCCTTTTAGGCAAACAACGACACGAAGCCGTTCCATAACCGTCCGAACACGCCCACGCTTGCGACATCGCTCGCCGCGACGAGAGGCATGGTCTGGACATCGCCGTCCGCCGTTCGCACCAGCAGATGCGCGATCTCCTGGCCTTTGGCGACAGGCGCCTTGATCGGCCCCTCGTAGACAACGCTCACCTTCACGTCGCCGGACGCTGCGGCTGGCAGTGTCACCGCAAGATTTTGGGGTGCGACCAGCGCGATGCTACGAGCATTTCCGCCCTGCACATCCGCCGTTTCGACCCGCGCGCCCTTGCGGAACAGCGGCACCGACCGCCAGGCTCTGAAGCCCCAGTCCATGAACTTGACCGACTCTTCGATCCGGCCATTATAGGTCGGCAGGCCAGCGACGACCATTATAATCCGGCGGCCATTCTGTTCCGCCGATCCGGTAAAGCCATAGCCGGCCTCCTCGGTATGTCCGGTCTTCAGGCCATCGGCTCCCGCAACCTTGCCCAGGATAGGGTTGCGGTTCGCCTGGGTAATATCCGTCCCGCCCATGGTGCGGCCCCAGGTGAAGGCGGTGGTCGCGTAGAATTTGCGATAGAGGTCCGGCGTTTGTTCGATCGTCATTTTGGCGATCGTTGCAAGGTCGCGCGCCGTGACCTTGGTGACGCCCTCATCAGGCCAGCCATTGGAGGTGCCAAAGCGGCTGTGGGTCAGGCCCATGCGCTTCGCTTCCGCATTCATCATCTGGACAAAGGCCGGCTCGGTTCCGGCAATCCCCTCGGCCAGCACGACGCAGGCATCATTGCCGGACAGAGTCACGATGCCATGCAGCAGATTTTCCACAGAAACCTGCTCATTGGGGCTCAGGAACATGGTCGAACCGGCGGCGGGGCCATGCCATTTCTGCCAGGTTTCCGGCCGCACCGTGAACTTCTGGTCGAGCTTCAATCGCCCCTGCTGGATGAGCCGAAAGGCGACGTGGGCCGTCATCATCTTGGCCATGGAGGCGGGGGCGATCTCGCGGTCGGCTTCCCGGGCATACAGCACCTTACCCGACGAGAGATCGACCATATAGGCGACCTGCGCCGCCGAATCATAAGCTGGCGCATCCAGCGCGGATGCCCCCGACGGCAGCACCGCAAGGGCAACAAGACAGGCAATATTACGCGATGAAAAAGGCGTCATGAGTCGTCCAGGGTTGAGTGAGCCAAACGGGTTAGCGTCCCCCATTAGTAACCATGCGGGCATCTGCAAAGCCCTTCGCACGGATTGCGTTCAAAGCAGCCCGGGCACGCGTTTCATCGGCAAAGGGTCCGAGGCGAACCCGGTAGACCTTACCCGCGGCCTCGACATGTCCGCCCACCCTTCTCGCCAGCTGAGTTGCCTTGGCGCGATCGCCGGCGGCGGCGATCTGTATTGCGAATCTACCTGCTGCTGTTGGTGCGGGGCCATGCCTGGGCGGACTTCCGTCCTCGACGATGAAACCACCCTCAGATTGCGCTGCTTCCTTTTGCGCCGGCGATGGTTTGGAAGCTACTGCGGGGGGAACCTGGCGCGTGCTGGCCGGCGGGGCCAGCGGCGTGTCGGCGATTCTCGCGACCGAAACCGCTGCTCCAGTAGCCGGCGGAACGCCGCAGTTACCGGCCGCGCCAGGCGATACGGATTGCGGCGCCGGCGTGAGCTTCTTGCGCAGTGCTGCCAGCAGTGGCGCCGGCGTCGGCAGCCGCTCCGCCGCCTCGCGGCCTGCGTCAAGCGCCCCGCGTTCCTGCACTGGCGGATTGACCCGGCGGACCCGGACCTGCGCTGACGCCATGCCGGTCAGGCCCAATTGCAGCGCGGCGCCGCAGGAGAGGTCGATCAGCCGGTCATTGGCACGCGGCCCGCGTGCGTCGACCCGGACCAGGACCGTTCGTCCGTTCGCCAAGGCGGTGACTTCGACATAGCTCGGTATCGGCAGTGTCTTGTGCATGGCGGTCACGCCATTCCCGGTTCCGGTGAATCCGGCATAACCGACCTCGTCCGAGTTCATGACGTCAGCCGGACGATATTGAACCCCGTCTATGCTGTAGGGATCGCCAATCGTGGCCGGAGGATCTCCTGGCCCGCTCGCCTGGCTCGCCCCGTCCACCAGCGCGCAACCCACGAGCGCCGCCCATCCCGCCACGAGAATGAACCGGTCAATTCTCAACGGCATCTGCCAACAGCCCCACCGACAATGCGTAAAAATTCGAGCAGTTGTAATCCAGTATGACACGATAATTGCTTGTCAGCAGATAGGCGGTCCTGCCCGGGCCGTCCGGCTCGAGCAACGTCGCCATGACATGGTCCGGAAGGATCCGGCCACTGACCGGCATGATCCCCATAGCCCGCCATTCCGCCATGCTGAGCCACCGGCTATGCCGTTCGAACACGCGCGGGCAGCGTGGCGGCATGGTCCGGTTGACGACACGCGCGCGGTCAAAGGATTGCGGCACGGCGACTGCGACGCCCCACGGCTCGCCCCGCCTCCAGCCCGCACGCATGAAATAGTTGGCGATTGAAGCCAGCGCGTCCGCCTCGCTCGACCAGATATCCGCCCGGCCATCGCCGTCGGCGTCGCGTGCCGCGCGCAGGTAAACGGATGGCAGGAACTGGGGGTATCCGGTCGCCCCGGCATAGCTTCCGACCAGCCGCGATCGCGGAATGCCGTTGTCGAGCATGCGGATACTGGCGATCAGCTCCGGCTCGAACAGTGCCCGGCGACGCCCCTCATAGGCAAGCGTTGCGAGCGAGCGGATCAGGTCGAAATTTCCAGTGTAGCTGCCATAGTTGGATTCATGGCCGTAGATCGCGACCATGATCGATTCCGGCACGCCCGTCTCGCGTTCGATGGCGGAAAGGCGACCACGATTGGCGGCATAGACCGCCCGCCCACGCTCAATCCGGGCGGCATCCACATGGCTCCGCCGATAGGGTTCGAAATCCGGTATCGGCGAATCCAGCGGGCCGGCAGGCTGGGCCTGATCAAGCGCGATGACGCGCGGATTGGGTGTCAGGTCCGCAAAAGCCGCATCGATGGTCGAGGGACGGATGCCCTGTGCGATCGCCTTGGCGCGCACGCTCCCCAGATAGGCCGCAAAGGCATTGTCAGCCGGTTGCACTTGGGCCGGAAAGGGTGCGGCCGCGACCTCCGCGCCGCCGGGCATCTGGGCCTGCGCCGCACTGACCGTCAGCACGAGGGCGCATATGCCCGCCGTCCGTAGTCGCGCCGCCATGCCCTGTCCGCTAGCCATGGCCTATGTTGCACAGCTTGAGGCCGGAACGAAAGCACAAGCGCCATGATCCGGGTGATTTTGTCGCGCTTCATCCCGAGGGCAACCTAAATAGATCATTTCGTCTTGCCCCGCTGGCGCCTGATGCTCTAGCGACCATCTGGCGCGCAGTCGCTGACTGACATGCCGGACAGGTGGCCGAGTGGTTTAAGGCAGCGGTCTTGAAAACCGCCGTGGGTGCAAGCTCACCGTGGGTTCGAATCCCACCCTGTCCGCCAGTTCAAGCGCTTGGATTTACATGCGATAATCCGGCCCACCCTCACGGGCCCGCTGTCAACGCAACGCTTCGTCGCGCCTGCGGTGGTGCTGGTCCGTTGTTTGCAACATTTCCTGCCTCCTGCTGGTTGTTACGAGGCCATCCGCCGGTGCGGCCTGGTCCGGAGGTTTTGATGTCGATCGCCTGCATGCCGCAAGATTTGCCCTACCCGCCTCTTTCCTTACTGAATGGAGCCAGTTTATTCCTCGATTTCGACGGTACGCTTGTCGACATTGCCGAGCGGCCGGACGCGGTGGTCGTGGAACCGGCACTGCTCCCATTGCTGCTTGTGGTGGCCAAACGGCTGGAGGGACGCATCGCCCTGATCAGCGGTCGTTCGATTGCGCAGATCGACACTTTGTTCGGCCACAAGATGGATGTGCTGGCCGTGTCGGGCAGTCATGGCAGCGAACATCGCTGGCAAGGTGTTTCGGCCCATCCTGTGCGGCCGCCGGAGCTCGAACATGTCGCACGGCGGTTCGAGAGCTTTTCGGAGCGCCATCCAGGTACGTTGACTGAAATCAAGAGCTTCGGCGTCGCTCTTCATTACCGCATGGCAGCCGATTGCGAGGAACAGGCCCGTGCACTGGCGCGCGGGCTTGCGGACGAAACCGGTCTCGCCCTGCAAAACGGCGACAGGGTTGTGGAACTGCGCGTGCCCGGCAGCGACAAGGGCGTGGCCGTCCGGCGTTTGATGCAGCGCCCGCCGATGGCAGGCACCCGGCCGGTTTTTCTGGGCGACGACCTGACGGACGAGCCAGCCTTCGAGGCCGCTATCGAACTGGGCGGCTCCGCTGTCCTTGTCGGGCGCAGCCGCGCCACCGCCGCCAATTTCAACCTTGCGGGACCAAGCGCGGTGCGGGCCTGGCTTGCCGAATATAGCCGATGACAGCGACTCTCGATCTTTGGCCCATCGGCAATTGCCAGGTTTCCGCACTGGTGGACCGCGCCGGGCGTTTTAGCTGGGCCTGCGTGCCGCGCGTCGACGGCGTCCCGCTATTCTGCTCGCTTCTCGACGACAGTCCACGCGGAGCGGAAGGCGCGCGCGGCTTCTGGGAGATCGATCTGGAAGATTGCGTCGCGACCTCCCAGCGCTATCTGCGCAACACGCCGATCCTGGAGACACGCCACGAGGATGCGGATGGCAACGCGGTCCAGGTCATCGACTTCTGCCCTCGATTCCAGCGGCGGGGCCGGACCTACCGGCCGGTTTGCTTTATTCGGATCGTCCGGCCGGTCGTCGGCAGTCCCCGCATTCGCATCCGCCTGCGTCCAGCGCGCGATTGGGGGAGCCGGAATGCGGCCCGGACACGGGGCTCGAACCACGTCCGCTATTTGCTCGGCCCCATGACGCTACGTCTGTCGACGACCGCGCCGGTGGGATGGGTCGAGGATGAGCGCCTGTTCCGGGTCGAGCGCCCGCTCTATTTCTTCTTAGGACCGGACGAAAGTTTCGACGGCGATATCCAGACGACGGTCGAGGAAATGCTCGACTTGACGATCAAGGAATGGCGCCATTGGGTGCGCGGCCTGGCGATACCGTTTGAATGGCAGGATGCCGTCATCCGGTCGGCGATTACTCTCAAGCTGTGCCAGCATGAGGAATCCGGTGCGATCGTCGCGGCGCTGACCACGTCCATCCCCGAACATGCGAACTCGGGGCGCAACTGGGACTATCGCTACTGCTGGATCCGCGACGCCTATTACACCATTCAGGCCCTCAATCGCCTCGGTGCACTGGACGTCCTGGAATCCTATCTCGAATATCTGCGCAACATCGTCGACAATGCGAAAGGCGGGCATATCCAGCCCCTCTATGGCGTGGGCGGTGAAGCGCGCCTTGAGGAGCGGATCGAGACCGGGCTCAACGGCTATCGTGGCATGGGTCCGGTGCGGGTCGGCAACCAGGCCTATGACCAAATTCAGCACGATGCCTATGGCCAGATCGTGCTTTCAAACGCACAGGCATTTTTCGACCAGCGCCTCTATCGCATGGCGGGCAAGGAGGACTTTCGCGCGTTGGAACGCGTCGGCGAGCGCGCCTGGCACGCATATGACAAGCCGGATGCCGGCCTGTGGGAATTGCGCACCCGAAGCCATGTGCACACCTATTCCGCCGCCATGTGCTGGGCAGCGTGCGACCGGCTGGCCAAGGCTGCGGAGCAACTGGGACTGGAGGAGCGGCAAATTTTCTGGGAGGAGCGCGGCGCCAGGATCCACGAAACCATCATCAGCGCCGCCTGGCGGGAAGGCACACGCAGACTGTCCGCCACGTTCGGCGCGGATAATCTTGACGCCAGCCTGATCCAGCTGCTCGACCTGCGCTTCCTGGCGCCGGACGACCCGCGTTTCCGCGGCACGCTTGAAGCCGTAGAACAAGGCTTGCGGCGCGGATCATACATGTTGCGTTATGCGACCGAGGATGATTTTGGCTTGCCGGAGAGCGCCTTCAACGTCTGCACCTTCTGGCTGATCGAAGCCTTGCACGCGACCGGCAGGATTGCCGATGCGCGGGTGCTGTTCGAGGAAATGCTGTCCCGCAGAACCGCGGCCGGCCTCCTGTCCGAGGATATCGACCTCCTCACGGGCGAGCTGTGGGGCAATTATCCGCAGACCTATTCGCTGGTCGGCCTGATCAACTGCGCGTCCCTGCTCAGCAAACCCTGGAGCTCCGTTCGATGAGCCGCCTGATCATTATCTCCAACCGCGTCTCGCCGCCATCCGGCGATGGCACCGGCAATCAGGGCGGCCTGACAGTCGCGTTGACCGCGGCGCTGCGGGAGAGCAACGGCATCTGGTTCGGCTGGTCCGGCGAGGAGACGGAGACGTTCACGGGCCATATCAATTTCCAGCGAAATTTCGGCGTCGCCACTGCAACCATCGACCTGGAAGCGCAGGATATCGACGAATATTATAACGGCTATGCGAACCGCACGCTTTGGCCCCTCTTCCACTACCGGCTCGACCTCGCGGAATTCGAGCGCGGCTTTGCCGGCGGTTATGCGAGGGTGAACGAGCGTTTCGCCGATACCGTAACCCCGCTGATAGACGAGGACGACCTGATCTGGGTGAACGACTATCACCTGATGCCGCTCGGCCGGGAATTGCGGATGCGCGGATGCCGGAACCGGATCGGCTTTTTCCTCCACATTCCGTGGCCGCCGATGCGGCTGCTGATGTCACTGCCGACCCACCGCGAACTCGTTGAATCCTTGTTCGATTATGACGTGATCGGATTCCAGACGGGCGACTGGCGCGATGCGTTCCTCGAATATGTGCAGGGACAGATGGAGGCCACCGTCGAGGCGGACGGCGTCATTACCTATGGCGAGCGGCAGGTGCGCGTCGTCGCCTGTCCGATCGGGATCGATTTCGCCGAGTTCAAGCAAGCGGCGGATGGGCCGGTCGCGCGCGAAGCCCATGACATGATGCTGGAGAGCGCAAACGGCCGCACGATGCTGATCGGGGTCGACCGGCTCGATTACTCCAAGGGCCTGCAGGAGCGATTCCTCGGTTATGAGCGGCTGCTGGCGGCCCGGCCCGACCTGCACGGCAAGCTATTCCTGCTTCAGATCGCGCCGCCCTCGCGCGAGCAAGTGTTGAGCTACCAGGAGATCCGCGCCGCCCTCGATGGGCTTTCCGGCCGCATAAATGGCGAATTCGCCGATGCCCAATGGGTGCCCGTGCGCTATGTCAACAAGGGCTATCCGCGCGATCAGCTGGCCGGCATGTATCGTGCAGCGAGCATCGGACTCGTCACCCCATTGTGCGATGGGATGAATCTCGTGGCCAAGGAATATGTCGCGGCGCAGGACCCGGCCGACCCCGGCGTTCTCATCCTGTCCCGTTTTGCGGGCGCCGCCGAGCAACTCACCGACGCCCTGCTGGTCAATCCGCACAGCCCGGAGGAAGTGGCCGATGCCATCGCCACCGCGCTGATGATGAGCCGGGAAGAGCGGATCGCGCGCTGGCAACCGATGATGGAGAATGTGAAGCGCGAGGACGTAATCTGGTGGCGCCAGTGCTTTTCAAAAGCGCTGGAGGGTGTTCGGCCGGTCAAGCAGGCAACGGACTAAAGCAGCCGGGTCAACTCATAGAACAGGGCGCCCACCAGGGCGGAAGCCGGTATCGTGATCAGCCACGCCATCACCACGCGGTGCGCGACGCCCCATCGCACCGCCGACGCCCGCCGGGCTGCGCCAACACCCACCACGCATCCGGTGATGGTGTGCGTCGTGGACACAGGGACGCCGATGGACGACGCCGCAAACAGCATGATCGAGCCGCCGGCGGATGCGCAGAAACCCTGATGATGGGAAAGCTTGGTGATGCGCGTACCCATGGTCTCGATGATCTTCCAGCCGCCCGAAAGCGTCCCTAGCCCCATCGCGACGTAGCAGCAGATCACGACCCAGCCTGGGACGTGGAATGTCCCGCCCAGCATGCCCTGTGAATAGAGCAGCACCGCGATGATGCCCATCGTCTTCTGTGCGTCATTGGCGCCGTGGCCGAGGGAATAGGCGGCCGAGGATACCAGATGGAGCTTCTTGAAAATACCTTCGGCACGGTTGGCGCTCACGCGCATCAGGAACCACGACGTGGCCAGCACCAGGAACATCGACAGCACCAGGCCCATGGTTGGCGATAGCACGATGGCCGATGCGGTCTGGAGCACGCCAGGCCAGACGATCGCATCAAGGCCGGCTCGGGCGGTACCCGCTCCCACCAGGCCACCAATCAGCGCATGGCTGGAGGAGGAAGGAATGCCTTTCCACCATGTGACCACGTTCCAGAACATAGCGCCGACCAGCGCGCCAAAGATCACCTGCGGGTTGACGATATCCTTGTCGATTATGCCCTTTCCGACTGTTTCCGCGACCTTGAGGCCGAACGCCCAATAGGCTGCGAAGTTGAAAAAGGCTGCAAACAGGACCGCATGGACCGGCGAGAGCAGGCGCGTCGATACGACCGTCGCGATCGAATTTGCCGCATCGTGCAGCCCATTCAGAAAATCGAAGGCGAGCGCCAGCGCGACAAGCGCGACAAGCAATGGCAGCGCAAGAATGGTGCTGGACATCTGCCTGCGACTCAGGCGTGATCGATCACGAGACCGTCGATCTCGTTCGCCACATCCTCGAACCGGTCCACGACCTTTTCAAGATGGCTGTATATTTCGCGAGAGACAATGAAGCGCAGGGTATGGGTCTCGCCGTCGGCCTTGAATGCCCTCTTGAGCCCTGCGGCATGAATGTCGTCGGCATGCCCTTCCATCCGGACAAGCCTTTCGGTCAATTCGTGCAGGCGCCCCGCATTAGCGTGGATGTTACGCAGCAGCGGCAGCGCTTCGGCGATCAGTCGGGCAGAGTCGACGATGATGGCCGCCATGTCCTGCATTTCCTGTTCGAATTCCTTGACCTCATAAAGGCTGATCGCGCCCGCCGTCTTCTGCATCTGGTCGATGGCATCATCCATCGCCGAAATCAGGCTGGTAATGGCACCGCGATCAAAGGGGGTCAGGAAGGTCCGGCGAACGGTCTGCAGCACCTCGCGGGTGATGGTGTCCGCTTCCTGCTCCCGTTCGATGATCTCCCGGATATGATCCTGCATCGTCGGGCCGCCCTGCAACAGCCGGGCAAGTGCAGCGCTGCCATGATTCAGGGTGACCGCATGCGCTTCGAACAGGGCGAAGAAATTGCCCTGTCTAGGCAAAAGTGCCTGAAACCAATGAAACATTCTGAACCCCGCTTTTACGTTCCGTGCGCTGGCCAGAAGTTTGCCCCCGCGCGATAGATTATTGAATTCCGACGATCGGAAGCTGCGAATCAGATCGCGCAGATCGGACTCGTCGACGGCATTGGCCGCATCCCCAAGCGAAAACCAGCGCCGCTCACGCTCGTGCTGCTCTACCCACTGGTCGAGTTCGGTCGTGACAGCGAACGGAAAGACATCGACATCGACCATGCGCGACGCGCCGTTCCGAAGTTTCTTGCGATAGCGATAGGCGCCGAGCGGCGTTGGACAGGCCGCACCCAGCACACCGGCCTCCTCCGCCGCTTCGCGCGCGGCAGCCGTATGCGGCGCGAGTCCCTTGACCGGATTGCCCTTTGGCAGAACCCAGCGTTTGGTTTCGCGCGAGGTGACCAGCATGATGCGCACGGGTGCATCGAGTGCATCACCCATGGACTGGTATGGCAAGGCAGCGATTTGGCGAACGGGGGGCTCCCAATATTACACTTTTATTACGACCCGTAGCGATGCACGCCTTATTTCGTCAACGCATAGGCGTTCAAGTTCGCCCGGTCCAACGCGATTACATCCAGGCGCGTTTGGACCCGCCCCCAACATATGGAAAACACTATCGAAATTTGGCCCCTCTTGATCAGGTGGCAAAACTGTATCCGCCGTTGAGCGGATAGGTCTGGCCCGTGATCCGGGATGCCGCGTCCGAGCACAGAAATGTGGTCAGTCCCGCGACGTCATCCGGCTTGCCAAAGCGGCGGATGGTATAGCGTGAAAGTTGCGCCTTGACCTGGTCGCTTTCCATGAAGCGCGCCAACTGTTCCTCGCCCATCGGCGTCTCCAGCGTCGACAGGGAAATGGCGTTGCAAGTGATGCCCCAGCGTCCCGTCTCCGTCGCGATCGACCGGACAAAGCCTGCGGTGTCAGCTCGGCGTGGGCCGCTTGCACGGCTTCGGTTCCGCCCATGAAGCGGTGACGCAGTTGCGCGGAACCGCTGGTGGGTGGCAGACACCGGGGCACCCACGGGTCGCGGTCGCGACCTCGGGCGGGGGACCGTTGGCCGCCGCGCGGCTGCTGGCAAAGGACTAGCTGGGGCGTTTTTCCAGGCCTCAACCATTGACGATCGTCCCGCCATTGGGATGGAGCACCTGCCCCGACATATAGCTGGCGTCCTCACAGGCGAGGAACAGAAAGCTCGGTGCCACCTCATTGGGTTGGCCGGGGCGACCCATCGGCGTCTTCTCGCCGAAATGCGTGATCTTCTCGGGCGGGGCCCCGCCACAAGGGTTGAGCGGCGTCCAGATCGGCCCCGGCGCAACCGCGTTGACGCGAATGCCCTTGTCGATGAGGTTTTCCGAAAGGCTGCGTGTGAAGGCCGTGATCGCGCCCTTGGTGCTGGAATAATCGAGCAGCGCCTTTGAACCCTGATACATGGTCACACTGGTGCAGTTGATGATCGCCGCACCCTCCCCCAGATGCGGGCGCGCTGCCTGGGTCAGGAAGAACATGCCAAAGATATTGGTCTGGAATGTTCGACGCAGCTGTTCCTCTGTGATGTCAGTGATATCCTCGTCAGGATGCTGCTCGCCGGCATTGTTGACGAGGATATCGATCCGGCCGAAACGCTGCATCGCCTGCCGGATCGCGTCGGTGCAGAATGCCGGATCGCCAATATCGCCCGCTATGGTGATCGCCGCGCGGCCCTCGTTCTCAACGATCCGCCTGGTCATGGCGGCATCGTCATGTTCGCACAGGTAGAGGATCGCAATATCCGCGCCCTCGCGCGCATAAAGGGCGGCGACCGCGCGTCCGATCCCGCTGTCGGCGCCGGTGATCACCGCGATTTTATCCTTCAGGCGATCGGAGCCACGATAGCGCGGCTCCCAGTCAGGCTTCGGCTCAAGCCGGCTTTCATGTCCGGGCAGCGGGTCTTCATGAATCATCGGATCTCGTGCTGTCATCGCATCACTCCTGAGTTGCGGTCCGCTAGCGGTCGGGGAGTGCCTGCTGGGCCGTACCCCAACCCGAAAGGCTGCGGCTGCTTGCACGCTCAAGAAGGGCGACCTGATCCTTGAGCGTGAACATTGCCGGGTCGGTAATGTCCCCCAGCTCGGACCATGCAACCGGCGCGGCGACCGGCGCATGCTCGCGCGCACGGACCGAATAGGGGAGGATGGCGGTGGCGCCGCGCTGGTTGCGGAGCCAGTCGACGAAAATCCGGCCCTTGCGCTTGGCCTTGGACATGGTGCCGATGAAACGCTCGGGCTCTGCCTCGGCCAGCGCGAGGGCGAACCGTTGGGCGAAATCCTTGACCACGGGCCACTCGGCATCGGGTGAGAGAGGAACGATGACATGAATGCCCTTGCCGCCGGAGAGCATCGGGAAAGTCACCAGTCCCATCTCCTCCAGCATCGTGCGCATGTCGCTCGCGGCCCGCTTTACCGCCTCGAAGCCAACGGACGGATCGGGATCGAGGTCGAAGACCATCCGATCAGGTTTCTCGATATCGGGCACCGACGATCCCCAGCCATGGAACTCGATCGTTCCCATCTGCACGCATGCGATCAGGCCGTCGATATCGGCCGCGTAGAGATAGGGCTCGACGCTGCCATCCTTCTCCCGCACGTCGACATGCCCCATGGCATCGCCGAAACTGCCCGCATCATGCTTCTGGAAGAAGCATTTCTTCGCGCGGCCCTGCGGGCAACGCACCAGGCTGATCGGGCGATTGAGCGCCCAGGGCGCCATGGCGGGACCCAGCGCCAGATAATAGGCGGCAAGATCGCCCTTGGTGACCTTGGCTTCCGGAAAGATGAGACGGTCGGGATGGCTGATCTTGATGTGGGATGTTGCGACCGGAGCCACAGTAGCCACCTCCTGGGTTACATTATCGGCTGGCTTGTCGTCGCGCAGTCCCAGAAAGCTCGCATGGCGCACCACGCCATCCGCGGTAAACTCGGCGAAGGCGACTTCGGCGACAAGCTTCGGGTTTACCCAATGTGCGCCCCTGGTCTCCGCTAGAGGCACGGATGTCGGCGCGGATTTACGGTCCAGCCTGCGCAGCCTGGCCATGAGCGCCTCGATGTTGCGCGCGTTGAAGCCGGTGCCGACCTTGCCCGCATAGCGCAGTCCGTCCGCGTCATGGAGCCCCAGGATCAGCGACCGCAGGCTGCGGCCGCTGGCGCTGCTCGGCATCCAGCCCAGAATGACGAACTCCTGCCGCCGCGTGCACTTGACCTTGAGCCACGCCTTTGTCCGGTCTCCACGATAAGGCGCATCCGCCTTTTTCGAGACAACGCCCTCGTGCCCGCCCCGGCACATGGCGTCATATAGCTTTTCGCCCGATCCGAACACATGTTCGGCGTAGACGATCGGCGGCTCCGCGCGCCTGAGCAATGCGGCAAGCTTTTCCTTGCGCGTGATATTGGGCAGCTCGGTCAGATCCTCGCCATCGAGCGCCAGCAGGTCGAACGCGAAAAATGTGAAGCCTTGCCGGCCATCCTTGAGCGCCGCCTGAAGCGCCGAGAAATTGGGTGCCCCCTTGTCGCCCAGCATGACGATCTCGCCATCGATGAGTGCGGCGGGCAGATTGCGCGCACTTTCGGCGATCTGGGAAAACTTGTCCGTCCAGTCGAGCCCCGTGCGGGTGTAAATCTTCGCCTTGCCTCCACCGACCCCGAGCAGGCAGCGATAGCCGTCATATTTCATCTCGTGGAGCCAGCCATTGCCGGTCGGCACATGATCGACGAGCGTGGCGAGCTGCACCGCCTGGAAGGCCGGAAGTCGGCCCGCGCGCTTTGGTGCTGCCTTGGGCCCAGGCGCAAGCTCGTCGGCCTTGGCCATGGCGGCGTCGAAGGCCTTGCCACGCTTGCCCTTGAGCGAGGTTGGCGGCGCATCGGACGCAATCTCCGCCATCGTTCGACCGGTCTTGATACTGGTGAGTTCCCGCGCCACCAGCTCGTCGGACCCGCCGGCATATTCGTCCTCGATCTTCCGCAGCAGCCAGTTCTCGCCCTTCTCGCCGGGGCGTGGTTTCAGGCGCACCAGCAACCACTCACCCTTCATCCGCTGGCCTTCGAGCGTGAAGTGGAGATGCCCCTGCGCCAGTGTTTTACGCGGGTCCTTGCCGCCCACCGGCTTCCAGATACCCCGGTCCCACAGCATCACCGTGCCGCCGCCATATTCGCCCTTGGGAATGGTCCCCTCGAACGTGGCATAGCTCAGCGGATGATCCTCGGTCCTGACCGCCAGCCTCTTGTCGCCCGGATCGGGACTCGGCCCCTTTGTCACCGCCCAGCTCTTGAGCACGCCATCAAGCTCGAGCCGAAAGTCATAGTGCAGTCGACTCGCATCATGTTTCTGGACCATGAAGCTGTTGCCCCGCGACTCCGCCTGCTTGCCGGCAGGTTCGGCGGTCTTGGTGAAGTCGCGCTTGGCATTATAGGCGGCGAGCGGATCGGCGGAGCGAGCCATGGCTTACGCCCTTTTGCGCGGCGCGGGCTTTTTGGCGGCGGCGGGCTTGGCTGGAACTTTCCTCCGTGCTGTCGGCGTTTCGTCCGGCTTTTCGAGCGATTTCTTGAGCGCCGCCATCAGGTCGATGACATTCGAAGCGGCAGGACGAGCCTCCTCGGGCTCTTCGATGATCTTGCGGCCCTTGGCCTTGCGTTTCTTCTCCACCAGCGCCTTCAGCGCGTCGACATAGCGGTCATGAAACTCGCTGGGGTCGAAGGCCGCGGTCTTCTTCTCGATCAAAGTTTGCGCCAGGTCGAGCAGATCGGGGTCAGGCTCCGCATCGCCGATGTCGCGGAAATAGCCGGTGGCGCGATTGACCTCGTCGGCATAGCGCAGCGTCTCGATCACCATGCCGCGACCGCAGGGCTTGAGGCTCACGAAATATTCGCGCCCGCGCATGGCAAGCTGGCCGAGCCCCACTTTCCTGCTGCGCTTGAGCGCTTCACGCAGCACCACATAGGCTTCTTCCGCCAGGTCGTCGGCAGGCACGACATAATAGGGCTTGTCATAATAGAGGACGTCGATCTCGTCGGCGTCGACGAACTGGGTAAGTTCGAGGGTCTTTTTGCTCTCCAGCTTCACCGCCTCGATTTCTTCGGGCGAGAGCAGCACATAATGACCCTTCTCATACTCGAAACCCTTGAGGATCTCATCCGTGTCGACCGCGCCAATGCCCGGCACGACCTTCTCATATTTGATCGGCTTGCCCGAGGGTTCGTGGATTTGGCGAAAGGCGATCGAAGCGCCCGATTTGGTCGCCGCATAGATTTCCACCGGAATGGACACCAGCGCCAACCGGATTTGTCCCTGCCAATATGCTCGCGCCGCCATGCCTCGTATCTCCCGCGTGGGCCGAGATCAGCCGCCCATCCAATGGATCAGGAAAATCGGAGGCTCGCCGCCAAGGACGTCCTGGATACCGATCTGATGGTGCCGGCCGGTCACCACCGCCGCGCTCCTTCCGAATGTCTTTTGTCGCGACCAGTTAACGCGACAATGAACCCACTGGTTCCAGCGCGCGTCGCTAGGATCCGATCGCCATGCGCAGGATCCACGCGACCACCGCGAGGAGCAGAACGCTGCCCGCCCAGATGGCAACAAACCAGGCGAGGCGTTGCCAGAGCGGTCCGGGTTCAGTGGTATCCGGTTTCATCCACCTTGCCCCGGAAAACCCAATAGGCCCACCCCGTATAGACCAGAATGACGGGCACCATGATGGCCGCGCCCACCAGCATGAACATCTGGCTGCGCTCGGGCGCGGCCGCTGCCCAGATGCTGACGCGGCCGGGGATGACATCCGGCCAGATCGAAATCGCAAGACCCGCCATCGACAAGCCGAAAAGCACCAGCGTCAGCAGAAAGGGCAAGCCGTCCCGCTTGCCGCCGCCGATGGACCGCCAAAGGAGGAATCCGGTCAGCATAACGAGAAGGGGCACAGGGACGGTGGCCAGGAGGCCGGGGAATTTGAACCAGCGCTCATGATATTTTGCCTCGAGGAAGGGCGTATAGGCGCTCACCGCAGCGATGGCGACCAGCAGGCCGATCGTCAGCGGCTGCCCGTAGCGGCGCGCATCATCCTGCAGCCCGCCGCTGGTTTTCCATATCAACCAGCTTGCTCCCAGCAAGGCATAGCCGACGATCAGGCTGATGCCGGTCAGCAGCGAAAAGGGCGTCAGCCAGTCCCACCAGCCGCCGGAATAGGCGCGGCCGCTGACGCTGATCCCCTGCAGCAGCGCACCGAGCGTAATGCCCTGAGCAAAGGTGGCGACGATCGAACCAGCGAAGAAGGCCATGTCCCAGAACCGTCGGTGCCCTGGGTCGCGCCAGCGGAACTCAAAGGCGACGCCCCGGAACACCAGCCCGAGCAACATTGTGATCAGGGGCGCGTAAAGCGCGGGCAGGATGATGGCATAGGCCAATGGGAACGCCGCCATCAGCCCGCCTCCGCCCAGCACAAGCCAGGTCTCGTTGCCGTCCCATACCGGCGCGATGCTGTTCATCGCCTTGTCCCGCTCGGCGCCGACCTTGAAGAAGGGGAAGAGAATGCCGATGCCCAGATCGAACCCGTCCATCACCACATAGGCGGCAACGGCGAATGCGATGATCCCGGCCCAGACGACGGTCAGATCGATGTCGATCATGGCTGGCCACCTTCAAGGGCGGATGCTGGCGTGATGCCCGCGCTGCGGATCGGTCCATGGCTTACCGGCTCGGCACTTTCATGCGGCTGGGGCGGCTTGGCCATGAGCTTGAGGATGTACCAGGCACCAGTGCCAAACACCGCGAAATAGACGAAGACGAAAGCCACCAGCGATGCGCCCACGGCCGGGGTCGCCAAAGGAGAGGCCGAGTCCGCCGTCCGCAGCAATCCATAGACCGTATAGGGCTGGCGCCCCACCTCCGCTGTGATCCAGCCCGCAATGACTGCAACGAAGCCGGCAGGGCCGAGCAATATGGCCAGCCGGTGGAGCAGCGGCCAGTCATAGAGGCGGCCCCGCGCCCGCGCAATCAGGCTGAGCAGGCCCAGCCCGAGCATGGCAAAGCCGAGACCCACCATGACCCGGAAGGCCCAGAACACGGTCCCCACCGGCGGTTCCTCGTTGTCGGGGATGCTGTCCAATCCGGCGAGGGGCGCATTGGGATCATGCTTGAGGATGAGGGAAGACGCTTTGGGAATCTCAAGCGCATAGTCGACGCGCTTTTCCCGGCTGTTGGGAATGCCCAACAGGATCAGCGGCGCGCCACGCGGGTGGCTCTGAAAATGGCCTTCCATCGCCATGACCTTGACCGGCTGATGCTCCAGCGTGTTCAGCCCGTGCAGGTCCCCGGCCAGGATCTGCACCGGGGCCACCAGCGCCGCCATCCACATCGCCATGGAGAACATCGTGCGCGCACCGGGGTTGGTCCGGTCCCGCAGCAAATGCCATGCCCCGACCGCCCCCACGACCAGCGCCGTGGTCAGATAGGCGGCGATCACGGTATGGACCAGCCGGTAGGGGAAGCTGGGGTTGAAGATGATGGCGATCCGGCTCGGGCCGGGCAGGAACTGGCCGTTGGCACCGATCTCATAGCCCACCGGCGTCTGCATCCAGCTATTGACCGACAATATCCAGAATGCGGAAATGAATGTCCCGATTGCGACAGCGCAAGTAGCGGCGAAGTGGAGCCCCTTGCCGACTTTGTTTATGCCGAACAGCATGACGCCCAGGAAGCCTGCCTCCAGAAAGAAGGCGGTCAGCACCTCATAGGCCATTAGCGGCCCCACGATCGGCCCCGCCTTGTCGCTGAACACGGACCAGTTCGTGCCGAACTGATAGGACATCACGAGGCCGGAGACGACACCCATGGCAAATGCCAGGGCAAAGATCTTCAGCCAGTAACGATACAGATTGGCGTACACGCCATTACCCGTCCGGAGCCAAAGTGCCTCCAGCACCATGAGATAGCTGGCCAGCCCGATCGAGAAGGACGGGAAGATGAAATGAAAGCTGATCGTGAAGGCGAACTGAATCCGGGCAAGAAGGATCGGGTCAATGAGAGCCATCATCAGCTAATCCCCCTGCCCCGATTCCTATCAGCTGCTTCAGGTCACTCAGTCGTCTTGCCGTCAAAATGCTCGTGGGCGGCATTGGCGTCCGTGCAGGTCTTGTGGACCGTGCCGTCAACATGCTCGGGTGGCCCGTAAATGGTGTAGAGACGCAGCGTTTCGTTTCCTGAGCATACCACATTATGGCGAGCACCCTGCGGCACGATGATCCCGTCATCGGCCTTCACCTTGTTGCACACGCCGTCGATCCAGACCTCGCCCGCGCCGGCTTCAATGCGGAAGAACTGATCGCGGTCTTCGTGGACTTCCTCGCCAATCTCCTCGCCCGGCTGGATCGCCATCAGCACAAGCTGGAGGTTGTGGCCGGTATAGAGCACCCGCCGGAAATCATCATTCGCCTCGGTCAGCGCCTCGATATTGTCGACAAAGCCCTTCATGTGATCATTCCTCCTTGCCCTGAATCGTTTCGCGCGCATCGCCATGTGGCCGTCACTCAACCATCTGTCGGCAGCAGTGGTTCCGTCCGAGAAATGATCCTGGCGGATCTCCCGGCCCTGCCTCGGTTCGTCACAGGGTTGGGAACCTTGGACGCCTATCGATGTTTCCTATCATGATCGCGCGGGCCGGGCGATGGCGGGCCTGCGGATACTAAGGATAGCAAAAGGGGATCGGGCTGCCTTCCGTGGAGGCGGCCCATTAAAGCGTTTCCTTCCTAACAGCGGGCCTGCCGGCTGCCCGCGCCGCCGCGATCGACAGCATCAACCACGCAAGCAGAGTGAGAGAGAGTGCCATGGCCAACCAATCACTTACACCCTATCGGTCCCGTTCGGTCGAACCGTTCCACCCGCCCAGCCCGTTCCTCTCCTTCTATCGCCAGGCAAACCGCCTGTTCGAGGACGTGTTCCGCGAATTCGACGATGCGCGCGAAGCACTGGGCGGCATACTCTCGCCGAACATCGACGTCACCCAGAATGACCAGGAGATCCGCATTACCGCCGAACTTCCCGGTGTGCAGGAGAAGGACGTCGAAGTGACCATCAACAATGACGTGCTGACGGTCCGGGCCGAGAAGCGCGTCGAGCGCGATGACACCAAGGACACCCGCCACATCAGCGAGCGCGCCTATGGTACATTCCAGCGTTCATTGCAGTTGCCGCAATCGGTCGACCCCGATCAGATTCACGCCCATTTCGACAAGGGCGTGTTGACAGTGACGCTGCCGCGGACCGAGCAGGAAAAGGATCGGCGCCGCATCACGATCGAAAGCGGGCCGCCCCCGGAATCCGCCCCGGACACCGCTCAGGAGTCCCGGCATTGATCACAACGGGAGGCGGCGCCCGGCGCCGCCTCCCGTTGTGGGATGAGGCGCGCGCTTAGGCGCAACCTCTGGCACCATCCGACGTTGGCTTTCTATGAATTTTTTTACGCCGGAGAGAAAGAACCGAGATTCCGCCGCGATAGGCGACACGGCAACGGCTGCGCCAGTTGCATCGTCAGGCAGTGCCTCAAAGTCGCGACGTCGTCGCTGGATCATCCGTATCATAGTGGCAATCCTTGCCGTGCCCGCCATCCTCTGGCTGACCCTGTACATCACCAAGGGACGGTTTCTCCGACATCCGTTCGAGCGGATGGCCAGTCAGCTCGCCGATCGCCCAGTCGCCGTCGCCGGGGATTTCCAACTCTATTTCGACCCGATCAACATAAAGTTCGTCGCCGACCGGCTAACCATCGCCAACCCGAAATGGGCAAGCAGGCCCCATCTTCTCAAATCCGATCATGTGCTGGTCAGGCTTTCGACAGGGAAGCTCATCCTGGGCAAGCGCGTGATCAAGCGACTGGAACTCGATAAGGGCGCAGCCGATCTCGAATGGTCGCGCGACGGCAGGTCCAATACCTGGACCCTGGGCGACCAGCGCAAGCCCAAGCCATTCAAATTGCCGGAAATCGTCCAGGGCCGGGCCACCTCGACGACCGTCCACTACCGCAATCCCGCTGTTCAACTGATCGCGGACATTGGCATCAACACGCTGGCGGCGAAAGATACGCGCTTTACCGACCAGATCATCTTCTCCGGCGACGGCACCTTGAGAGCGCGGCCGTTCACCGTATCGGGAAGGCTGCTCTCTCCCAACGAGACTATCGCGGGCGGGGAGAACAAACTGGTGCTGCATGCGAATGCGGCCGATACCGTGATAGACGTCAATGGCACGCTGCCCGGCGCAACCCAGATCGAGGGTGCCGACCTGTATATGCAAGTCAGAGGCAGCAATCTGGCCCGCCTTTTCGACTTCATTGGCATCGCTGTGCCGGAGACCCGGCGGTACAGGATCCGGTCGGCGCTGACCTATCAAGACAAGACATGGCGGTTCACGCGTTTGCGGGGCGTCTTCGGCGATAGTGACATACGCGGCCGAATGACGGTGGCCATGCCAAAGGATCGGATGCGGCTGACTGCCGACATCGCGACCAACAGCCTGAACATGATCGATGCCGGCCCGTTCATCGGCTATGATCCGACACGCCTCGATAGCCACGGCGCAGGCGGTGTGGTCGTTAAGCAAGGCGGCACGCCTCGTATCCTGCCCGACGCTCCCCTGCGTATCGAAGCGATCCGCAACTTCGATGCCGACGTGATCTACAAAGTGCGGGCAGTCCGCCCAGCGACAGTGCCGATCTCCAACGTCGGCCTGACACTGTCGCTCGACCATTCGCTGCTCAAGCTCTCGCCGCTCACATTCGATATGGCGGGAGGCTTCCTGTCGTCCGACATCATCATCAACGCCCGCAATATGCCCGTCCGGTCAAGCTATGACATACGGCTGTCCCCAACCCCGATGGGCAAGCTGCTGGCGCGCTGGGGCGTCGAGGAAAGCGGCACCAGCGGCATACTGAAGGGCCGCCTGGAAATGGCCGGCACCGGCGACACGGTGCACAAATCGCTTGCATCCTCCAATGGCCGCATTGCCGTGGTGATCCCCAGGGGCACGATGTGGACGCGCAATATCCAGCTTTCGGAACTCGACATTGGCGTGTTCATCCAGAAAATGTTCGAAAAGAAACTCAAGAAGCCGGTCCAGATCAATTGCGGACTGATCGCATTCACCGTGCGTGATGGCGTGGCGTCGGCCGACCCCATCCTCATCGATACGACCAAGAACGTCATAGTCGGACGAGGCAGCTTCAGCTTCAAGGACGAGAGCCTCGACATGGCGGTACGCGCGGATGGCAAGAAATTCAGCCTGTTCTCGGGACAGTCGCCAATCGGTGTGGGCGGGTATTTCGCCCAGCCGACGATCGATCCGATCAGTCCGGAACTCATCGCTCGTGCCGGCACCGGCCTTGCGCTCGGCGCTTTCCTGTCGCCCTTTGCGGCGATACTGAGCTTTATCGACGTGGGTGATGCGCAGTCCGCCGCCTGTGGCCCGGTGCTCTCTGGCGCAAGGGCGATTGCCCAGCGCACCAGCAAGGGCAAACCGCGCGAGGACGTGGGCTGGGGAACCCCCTCCAAGCAAAAGGGAGGGTAGCCTAACAGGGCCCTCAAGCCATATAGTCGCGCGTGATGGGGAGGGTTTCGCGGCGGCGGGTAAGCTGGATTTGAAAGTTGAGATGGGCATCGTGCCGGAACGCGACTATCGCGCCCGCCAGGTAAAATTGCCACATCCGAAAGAATCGCTCGTCATAGAGGTCGATGATCGCCGCGCGCGACGCGACCGTGCGCTGATACCAGTGCATGAGGGTATGCGCATAATGAAGCCGCAAAACCTCGATGTCGGTTGTCCAGAGCCGCGCATTCTCGATCGCTGGTGCAATCTGGCTGAGCGCCGGCACATAGCCGCCCGGAAATATATAGCGTGCCAGCCATCGATCGGTCGGTGCCGGCCCATCGGCGCGCCCTATCGTGTGCAGCAGCATCACCCCCTCCGGTTGGAGGAGTTCGCGGCAGCATTGGAAAAAACGGCGATAGTGCGGCGGCCCCACATGCTCGAACATGCCGACCGACACGATCCGGTCGAACCGCCCCCGGACATCCCGATAGTCGAGCAGTTCGAAACGCACGCGATGCGCGACACCGGCCGCCGCCGCGCGCTCGCGGGCCACGGCGAGTTGCGCTTTGGAAAGGGTGATCCCCAGCACGTCGACGTCCGCGATCTTGTGAAGATACAGGGCCAGGCCGCCCCATCCACAGCCAATATCCAGCACCTGCTGACCGGACTGAAGGGCGAGCTTTGATGCGATATGCGCCTTTTTGGCCGCCTGCGCTTCGTCAAGATCTGCATCGGCATCGACGAAATATCCGCAGCTATATTGAAGGTCATCGTCGAGAAACAGGCTGTAGAGCCGGTCGGACAGGTCATAATGATGGGCAACATTGCGGCGCGAGCGGCGCTGCCAGTTCCACGCATCCAGCCAGCTCAAATGCCGCCACGGGCGCCACAGGTTCAGGCGCACCGCGTCATCGTCATCCCAGTGCGTATTGCGGCCGACGAGGTCGAGAAAGGAAAGGATGTCCCCTTCCTCGATCCGAAGTCGGCCGTCCATATAGGCCTCGCCCAGTTCGAGCGAGGGATTGAAGGCGGCGCGGCGCGGCGTTGCCCGGTCAGTGAAACGAATGCGTACACGCGGTCCATCCACGCCGTCTGCGCCATAGCGATGGCGTTCGCCGGCGGCATCCACCACTTCAAGGATGCCCTTGCGGATCAGGTTGCGCGCAAGCCAGTCGAATAGTTTCATCATTGAAACATAGTGTGGGCGGCGCAGAGCGCAAACACCCCTTGAGTGGCTACTGCGCGTGACCTGGCAGTCATGCGGCGCTGATGAGCAACCGCATCGAATATCTCCCAACGATCACCCCGATAATGGGGGCGAGCACGGCCGTGCACACGGAAATGAGCGGCACAGCGAGCGAGCTCATCTCTCGCGTCACGTCAAGGCGTTGTTCGACCGATGAGAGCGGAACACGGCCATCATGGCCCTTCGGTTATGGCGCGGTTTCTGCCTGTCCGCTTCGCTTCGTACAAGGCCCTGTCTGCTGTCTCGACCAGCGAGAGAAAAGACGTGTCATTCCGGGGAATGGTCGTGGCGCCTCCCGCGCTGATCGTCACCTTGCCGGCAACGGACGACGCGCGATGCGGAAGATCCAGGGCCTCCACGGCGCGAACGACCTTTTCCGCGAGCAACTGGAGCCTGTCATTCGCAGTCTGAGGCAGAACGACAACAAACTCCTCGCCCCCGAAACGCGCGGCAAGGTCCCTGGGCCGCCGAAAGCACCCCATCACCGTTTGCGCCACGGTCCTCAGAACCTCGTCGCCGGCAAGGTGGCCATAATTGTCATTATACTGTTTGAAATGATCGATATCGACCATCAGGAGCGAGATTGCCTCCCTGCTGCGGATGGCCTGCCGCCATTCGGTGTCGATATATTCATTGAAATAGCGCCGGTTGCTGAGGCCGGTCAGGCCATCGACATTGGTGAGGCGCTGGAGTTCGAGATTGCTCTCCATCAGATCCTGCTGACTCTTGCGCAGGGCGCGGTATGCCTCGTCACGCTGGATCTGCGACAAATAGGCCGCCGAATGATAGCGAATGCGGGCAATCAGTTCGATCCGGTCGGGCAGCTTGACCAGATAGTCATTCGCGCCCGCCCGAAAGGCGTCGCTCTTCACCGTGGCTTCCTCCTTGGTGGACAGCACGATGACGGGGATATTTTTCGTCTCAGGATCCGCGCGATACTGGCGCACCAGGTCCAGTCCGCTGATCGCGGGCATGACCAGATCCTGCAGGATCACGGTAGGCTGCACTTTCCTGGCAACCGCAAGCGCCTCGAGCGGATTGGCGCAGTAATGGAATTCCGCCTCCGGCTCATCCAGCAACGCGCGCCTGATGGCTTCTCCCACGACAAGCTGATCGTCGACCAGCAGGACCATGATCGATTGCCGGGTCGCCGGCTCTGTCATAGCCCTATCGGATATAAAATTGGTTTGCATGTTCATTTCGCAACTCCTCTCCTGGAGCGGGCGGGCACAAGCAATTCCACCAGCCGCGGAGCGATCTTATCGAGGGGCAATATGTCGACTGCGGCGGATATAGCCGCCGCCGCCTTGGGCATGCCGTAAACGGCGCTTGTTGCCCGATCCTGGGCGATCGTGTGGCACCCCTTGGTGCGGAGGGCCTTCAGCCCCTTGGCGCCGTCCGATCCCATGCCGGTCAGCAGCACGCCGACAGCCGGACCGGTCCAGTGACGCGCCGCGCTGTCGAGAAAAACGTCCACCGAAGGCCGATAGGCATGATCGGAAGGATGCGACGTGTAGCCGAGCCGTTCGTGCGACTTGAACACCAGATGCTCATCATAACCGGCAATGAGCACCTCGCCGGGCAAGGGCCGATCGCCCTCACGCGCGAGCTTGACCGGCAGCGACGAAAGCTGGGTCAGCCAGTCGGCCAAACCGGGGGCGAAGCGGGAATCGACATGCTGGACAATGACGATCGCCGCCGGGAAATCTCGGGGCAGCCCGCCCAGGACCGTCGCCAGCGCAGCGGGCCCCCCGGCCGATGCACCCATGGCGATCAAGCCATGCTGCGATCCACGCGGTACCGACCGGCTGGCAGCGGTGCTTCGAGCCGTCCCGTCACCAACCAGCCGCCCGATCGCCGCGATCTTTGCCAGCAAGGGTCGCGCGCCGGCAAGCAGGTCTCCCGAACCGACCAGCGGGGTGTCCACCGCATCGAGTGCGCCATGGCCCATTGCAGCGAAGACGCGCGGCGCATTGCTTTCGATATCGGCGGTCACGATGAGAATCGCGCAAGGCGTGTTGGCCATGATGCGTCGCGTGGCTTCCACGCCGTCCATGCGGGGCATGATCAGGTCCATCAGCAGCAGCTCGGGCCTGTCATGCTCGCAATTGGCCACCGCTTCCGCGCCATCGCTGGCGATCCAGGCCAGCTGGTGTTCCGGCGCCAGCGAAAGCACCCTGCGCAAGGCCTCGGCCGCGATCGGCAGGTCATTGACGATACCGATCCTCATGCCGCCGCTTCTCCGATCAGGTCGATCACAGCTTCAATCAGCGCATCGCTCTGGAAACTGCCTTTGGTGAGGTAATAGTCCGCTCCGGCCTCCAGCCCACGCTGGCGGTCCTCCTCCCGATCCTTGTAGGAAAGGACCATCACCGGTAGCGATTTCAAGCGCGTGTCCTGCCGGATGCGCCGGACCAGTTCGATGCCATCCATGCGCGGCATGTCGATATCGCTCACGATGAGATCATAGTCTCCGCCCCGCAGCGCGTTCCAACCATCCACGCCGTCGACGGCAACGTCCACCTCATAGCCATGATGGTCGAGCAGCTTGCGTTGAAGCTCGCGCACCGTGAAGGAATCGTCGACGACCAGGATGCGCTTGCGTTTCGACACAGTCTCGCCGGCCCCCTCGCTGTGCAGCTTGGTCAGGCGATCGGCCGAGGAAAGTTTTTCCATCGACCGGATCATGTCCTCGACGTCCACGATCAGTAACGGCGACCCATCCTCCATCAATGCCGCGGCGCTGATATCCTTGATCTTGCCGAGACGAGGATCGAGCGGCTGAACGATGAGTTCACGCGCGCCGAGGAAGCGATCGACGACCAGCCCGTACATATTCCCCGGACTCCCGAGCAGGATGACAGCCAGGTCTCCCCCGTCACGATCGGGCTCGCCGCAGCCCAGTACCTGATGCGCGGTCACCAGGGCGATTTGCTGTCCGTCGTGCCCGAAATGCTGACGACCCTCGAGCAACTGCACCTGGTCTTTCGGAAGCCTGATAGCCCGGAAGATATGGGCGAAAGGAAAGGCATAGGGTTCACCGCCGATTTCGACGAGCAGCGCGCGCGCCACCGACAAGGTCAGCGGCAACTCCAGCTTGAACTTCGTCCCCGTCCCGGGCTGGGAAGTGATGCGGACAAGGCCGCGAACCTCCCGGATCATGTCCTGGACGACATCCAGCCCGACGCCGCGACCGGATATCTCGGTGATATCCTCCTTCAGGGTGAAGCCCGGCAGGAACAGGAATTCGAGCAGTTCGCTGTCGCTCAGCTTCGCGGCCGTCTCGGTGCTCGCAAGACCGCGCTTTGTCACTGCCTCCCGGATGCGTTCTGGATCTATGCCGCGTCCGTCGTCGGATATGACGATCTGCAATGCGCCAGCATTGTGGGAGGCCTCCAGCCGGATGGTGCCCTCCGCCGGCTTGCTCGCCATGATCCGATCGTCGGGCGGCTCGATCCCATGGTCCAGGGCGTTGCGCAGCAGGTGGCCCAGCGGCGCATCGAGCTTCTCAAGGATGTCGCGATCGACCTGCGTCCTGTCGCCGACGATCTCCAGCCGGGCCTGCTTGCCCAGCGAGTGCGCGATGTCACGGACCATCCGCGGGAATATCGTCACGCCGTCGGCAAAGGGACGCATCCGCACCATCAACGCCTGATCGTAGAGCCGATGGGCCAATGCGGTCGCCTTATGATCCGAGGCTTCCAGTTCACCCTGCCGTTCCGAAAGATGCTGGCGGCATTCGAGGATGCGCTGCTGCGCTTCCGCGAGCGCAAGCCGGGCCCGCTCGTCGAGCATCTGCACCGGCAAGGCGGCGTGCAACGCATCGATCGCCGCCGCCGCTTCGCGCTGCAATCGCTTCAGCCGCATGAGCGACTGGCCGAACGGCTGCAGCCAACGTGACTCCACAAGGGATTCGCCCGCCAGGTCCAGCAGCCGGTTCAGATTCTCGGCGCTGACCCGCAGCGCGCGATCCGACGCATCGGGCTCCGGCTTGTCGACGACCCCCTCGATGACCGGCGGCAAGGGCACGGACGGTTGAGGCCCCTCGCCTGCCAATGCCGATTGATCCAGCGCGCCCGCAAGCCGTTCAGCCTCTATCTGCCATGTATGATCTTGGCTGCCGCTCTCCAGGTCCGGCGATTTCGATATTGTCGTGAGCAGATCGACGCTTTGCAGGAGCAGGTCGATATGCGGCCGGCCGAGCAATGTGCGCCCCTCCTGTGCCGCCACGAAAAGATCCTCCATCGCATGGGCAATCGTCACCGCTGGATGGATTTCCACGATACGCGCGGCGCCCTTCAGGGAATGGGCAGCGCGCATGCACGCCTCCAGCTGATCGGCGCGCCGGGGATTCTGCTCCAACGCCAGCAAGCCGGCCGTCAGGGCATGGGTCTGACCCTCCGCTTCGATCCGGAACAGATCGCGCATGGAAAACTGGCTGAGATCCTCGCCCTTCATGTCAGGCACCGATCCAGTGCTTCGAGGACAAGCCGCTCGTCGAGGCAGCCGACCATTTTGCCCTGCCATGAAATCAGGCCCTTGGTGAAGGCCGACGCCGATCGGGCGACGGAGGCGGGCACCGGCTTCAGCTCATTGGGGCGGAAGCGATGGGCGTGCTGGACCTCATCCACCGGGAAAGCCAGCCGCCCACCCGCTTGCCGCACCACCATCAGGCGTCCGGTGGGCGATGGGGCGGACTCGCCGATCAGCAGACGCGCAATCGATATGCAGACCACGAGCTCGCCGCGCACATTGGCCAGCCCCAGCAGCGCCGGGTTGCGGCGATGGGGCAGCGAATGAACAACCCGCACACTCACGATCTCATTGAGCAACAGCGTCGGAAGGGCGAACCATTCGGTACCGACGCGGAAGATAACGACCGATTCCAGGTCTCCTGTGGTCGTCGGTGATGCCTTGAGCGGACTGGGCGCGGGAACCGCCGAAAGACCGGCCAGATCGCGGTCAAGCAGCATCGCCGCCGCCGCCGCGTGGACTGGACAGTTGCGGCAATGCGAATGGATCTGAAGTTCTGGGCAGGACTTGTCGCCAGATACGCCGATCTTGTTCCAGCAATCGAAGGGTTCGGCGTCAGCGTCGGCGAGCAAGGCGGGGGAAACATGGCGCATTTACACCGCCCTTCGTGCATGCAGGCGGCGCATGCGATCGCTTAGGGTCTTCGCACCGGCAACGTCGCCCAGCGTCTTCAGCAGGAGCGCGAGATGACCGAGCGCTTCGGGATGATCGGGTTCGAGGTAAAGCACCTTGCGATAATATCGGACGGCAGCAGATGGATCGCCGCTGGCGTCGCTGATCACGCCGAGCAAAAGGAGCACGTCGACCGACGGCCCCCGCTCGCGCATATAAGCCTCGCAGCCCCGCATCGCCTCAACCAGCTGACCACGGTCGGCAATGCAGCGCAGTTCTTCGAGTTCGAGCGGAAGCCTGGGAGATGGGCGCTCACGCTTGAACGGCAGGGCGGGCTTGGGTTGATGCGGAGCAGATCTCGCGGCGGCGGTCACGCTCTTCAAAGCGGGACGCGCTGGCATGGCCGCCTGTTCGGGCTGGTTCGCAATGGCGGCGCCCTGCCGAAAGGCAAAGGCCATCGGGATCTTGGCGGAGGCAAGCCCCTGCCCCAGCATCAGGCCGGCTTCGGAATGACCGACGAACAGCATTCCCCGGGGCGAAAGCAGGCGCTTGAGCACGGTGATGGCGCGGTTCTGTGTCTCCGCATCGAAATAGATCAGCAGGTTGCGGCAGAAGACGATGTCATAAATCTCGCCGCCCCGCAGGAAATTGGCGTCGAGCAGGTTCCCCTGTAGTAGCTGGACTGGAGCGCGCACGCTTTGGCCAAGCTCATAGCCGCGCTCCGTCCGCTCGAAATGGCGCTCACGAAAAGCGAGGTCATGGCCGCGAAAGGAGTTGCCGCCATAAGTGGCGCGCGCGCCCTTGGCGAGCGCATGATGGCTGATGTCGATCCCGTCGATCCTGAAACGGTCGATCGGCAGGCCCGCATCGATCAGGGCCATGGCCATTGTGTACGGTTCTTCGCCCGTCGAGCAGGGCAGGCTCAGTAACCGCAGCGTTCCGGCAGGATGGGCTGGAAGCCACTCCTCCATGACGACGCGAGCCATCGCCTTGAATGCCTGGGGATCGCGGAAGAACCAGGTTTCCGGCACGACAACCGCTTCCACCAACTCATGTAATTCTTCGGAAGAACGCTGGATCCGTTCCCAATAGCCGTCGGCGTTGTCTACATGGCAGTGACGCATGCGCGTATGCACCGCGCGCTCGATCGCAGATGCGCCGATCGAGGGAGCGCTCAGGCCCATTGTCTGCTCCAGAAGATGTGCAAAGCGAGCGAAGCTCATTGGCTGGCCACCAGATCGCCGCGCACGAACGCTTGCACCTCTGCTGGCAGCAGCGTCTCCAGTTCAACACGCTGGACGAGGCCACGTGGTCCCATGGTAAACGGTGTAAAATCAGTGGGATCGCACCGCAGCGTCTCGGTCGCGTTCTCGACGATCAGCCCGACCAGCGCCTTGTAAGCCTGCCCCAGGCGACACGTTATGAGCCGCGTGCTCAACCGCTGCCGCGCCGGGCGTCCCAGTTCGAGCGCACAGAGATCGACTACGGGCACGAACAGCCCACGATAATCGAAGGAGCCGGCGATGGCCTCGGGCGCCAGGCGCTCCTTCCGAAGCTCGAACAGCGGCAGGATCTCCAGGATCTGATCGATAGAAAGGGCATAGCCCCCATCTCCGATCTGGAACTGAAGAAACAGCATGTCGAGACTCCCGGTTTCCGCGCCCTGCTTCGCTCAGGCAGCTGCGACGAGCTTGAAGCGGGCGATGCTGCCGTGCAGGCCGCCCGAAACCTGGCTGAGCTCGTCGATCGCCGAGCTGGACTGGCGCAGCGACTCCACCGTCTGCTGGGTCGCCTCGGTAAGCTGCACAAGCGCTTCGCTGATCTGCTCGGCACCTGTCGCCTGCGCCTCCATGCCCTCGCTCACGGTTTCGAACTGCGGCACCAAAGCCAGCACCTGCGAGATGATCTCGGACAGGTTGCCGCCGATCTCGTGCACATCGTTCTGCCCGCGCCGGACTTCCTCCGAGAACTTGTCCATCCCCATCACGCCGGCCGACACCGCCGCCTGGATTTCCTTCACCATCTGCTCGATGTCGAAGGTGGCGACCGCCGTCTGGTCGGCGAGCCGGCGGATCTCGGTCGAGACAACCGCAAAACCGCGGCCATATTCCCCGGCCTTTTCCGCCTCGATCGCCGCGTTCAGCGAAAGGAGGTTGGTCTGGTCGGCGACCTTGGTGATGGTGGTCACGACCTGGTTGATGTCTCCGGCCTTCTCGTTCAACACCGCCAACTTGGCGTTGATCGAACTGGCGGCCTCCATCACCTGGCCCATGGTCTCTTCCATATGGGCGAGCCCGGCCTGGCCACTGGTCGCGAGACCGGCAGCATGTTCCGCCACGCTCGCCACCGCGCTGATCGTGCGCACCAGTTCCTTCGAGGTCGCGGCGATCTCCCGCGACGTGGCACCGATCTGGGTGGTGGTCGCGGCGACTTCGGTCGCGGTTGCCTGCTGTTGCTTCGACGTGGCGGCGATTTCCGTCATCGAGGTGCTGACGCGGATACCCGAACGCTGGACCTGACCGACCAGCTCCATGACCTCATCGGCCATGCTGTTGAAACCATCCGAAACAGCGCTAATTTCCTTCAGCCCGCCGGTTTCCATGCGTTGGGTAAAATCGCCTTGGCGCATCGTATCCATCAGCCCAGTCAACCGCTCCATTGGACCGACGATCAGGTGGAGGAGCTGTTGAGCCGAGGCCAAAGCCAGGATCAGCGCGAGCGAGAAACCGATAACCATGGTCGTAAGGAGCGAGCGAATATCGCCATCAACCTTTCGAAGCGCGGTGGTGGCGTGTTCCTGATTGAGGCTCGATACGTGGTCGATCGCCTTGGACATGAGGTCGTGAGTGGGATCAAGATCCGTCATTATCCGCTTGGACACCGTCTCCACATTGAACACATCGCCGCCGTCGAGGGACAGTGCGGCACCAGCCTTCCGATAGTCGTGATAGGTGGATTTGAATTGGGCGAACGCCTGGCGATCGTCGTCCGTGGAGATCGTCTGCTCATAATCGGAGAACAGGCGATCAAGCTTAGCCTGCTGATCGGCAGCCAACTGAGTGGTATGCTGCTTTGCCTTCGGATCGATCGCCACGAACCGGTTGACGACCATCATATAGTCGGCCGCGAGCGCCTCCTTGATCAGGCTGCTTCGGTACAGCCCCGGCACGGCATGGGTTTCCACCGCCAGAGCGCGCTTTTCGATAGTGGCGAGGGGGAAATAGGAGAAGACCCCAATTACCAGCATGACCAGCAGGTTTGTGCCGAGGCTTCCCAAAATCCTGTGGCGGACGCTCATTGTCTTCATCTCACGATCCTGTGCAAAAATGTAGCTATCATATTGCCGACTCGCGGTCGCACGAGATCCTGAGTTGCAGGGAAGCGGCGCGACCGATGCAGGTCGCTATTGGTACGCATTTAGGGCTAACATAAGCTTAAGAAACATCGCCCAACTGGTTAACTCCGTCCCTGGATTGTGAACTCCGTCATCAATTTGACGAGACGGTCGATGTTGTTGCGCCCACCGTGCATAGCCTTGTCCAGGGCGGCCTCGATTGTGTTCGCGACAAACCGGGATGGTCCGGCATAGGCAAGTGACCAATTCAGGAAATGCCGGTGGGACAGCGATCCATCCGCAATGGTCTTGATTTCGCCGTGACGCGGATCGCGCAGGATGCTGATCTTGAGCGCATCCACGGAAGCGGCTGGGCCCTCTATATATTGGGCAAAGTGCAGTCCGGTGAACAGCAAGGCCCCCGTGACCTCGATCGACCGGTTCCGGCGCATGGAGAAATTCACGATATCGCCGACCTCCTTGTCGGCGTTGGCTGCCGGAATCCGACTTTCGCTTATATAAATCCACCGGACCAACATTGCTCGATTATGGACACTTCCATGAAAAATTTAAAGGCGAGGCGCACGGTGGGGACCATATGTGCGCCTCGCCTTGTCCGAGGGGGAGACCTCGTCGACCCAATCCAATATCGCGCCTCTGGCCTTAAAACTTCCGGCTGCATCCCCACCGTAAAATTACCTATAGGAACTCGCTGCCAATTGTTTCAACAGTCATGCCTAGGATCGCACCGTAGAACTACGGGAATCCCAATAACGTCGTTGTAAAGATGATATTTTATCCGAGCCGAAATATAGGAGACAATCATGCTCGGGCAACAATTCGACCAGCCTGTTGAAGCTGACGACAATCATGAGCGTCGCCGACATCCGCGCCGCTCCGTGTTCAAGACAGCTCTTGTCTTTCCGATCCTCAAGGAGGTCGGGTTGTCACTGGAAAACATATCTCAGAACGGGCTCAGCGGCATTTGCGCCCTGAACCTGAGTATTCGGCAGCCGGTGCATATCAGCTTCGATCATCGATGCTTCCTCGCAGCGGAAGTTCGCTGGGTGAATGGCAAGCAGTGCGGGCTGATGTTGGAGGACCCACTCCTCCTGCCGAATTGTGCCGGGCCGATTAGTCCTCCTCCCGATCTCGACCTTGAACCTCGCGCGACGCGCATCGCCGTCGATTTGCTTGCGACCCTCGTCACTTCAGGACCAATGCTTGCGGGCACGATTCGCAACATGTCCGACGAAGGCATGATGATCGAGATCGGTGGTCGCGTCGCGGAAGGGGAACGACTGCTTGTAAGAGTTAAAGGACAAGACTCCGCTGTTATTGGCCGTGTTCAATGGGCAAGTGGGCCAATGGCAGGCGTCTTCTTTGAACCGGTGAGCTGAACTGTCTAATTTGGAATTGTAACTTCAACATTTCTTATTTGTAACGGAACAAAATCAGAACGGATGAGTTAGCATATATCTCCAGGGGGGCCGGGAGACGCTGTCATGAACGCGAAGTTCGTTGTGTACGTCATAGATGCCGACGCAGGCTTTCGTCGCGACCTTGTTCTGGTCTTGCGCAAAAAGGGCTTCCAGCCCGTGCCTTTTTCCTCGGGCCCAGATTTCCTGGATTCGCTGGACTTTCTTCAGTCCGGGATTGTGCTGCTGGAACTGCACATGCCCGGGATGGATGGCATCGAGGTTCAGGAGCGTCTGCTCGAACGAAGAGTGGATATGCCCGTCATAATCATGGCGAGGGATGCCGAACTCCAGACGGCAGTGCAGGCAATCAAGAAGGGCGCGACCGATTTCATCGAAAAGCCGTTCACCTTTGCGCTGCTGATGGAGATGTTGGACAGCGCCATTGGCCAACTGGACAAGCAAACCGAGGTACAATCACGCCGCGATGATGCCGCCTCGCGGGTCAATCATCTTTCCGCGCGGGAACTGGATGTAATGCATGGCCTCCTTGCCGGATTAACCAACAAGGCTCTCGCGCGTGAACTCAATCTCAGTCCCCGGACTGTCGAGATGCACCGTGCCAATATGATGAAGAAGATTGGCGTGAAGAAGCTGTCCGAAGCCATTCAGATTGCGATGGATGCTGAAATCAACTCTCCATTTGCGTCCAATGGCCAGGTGGCTCATCATCGTTGACGGCACGCCGCTGTCCTGCAGTAGTGTTACGATGTTCCGATTAAGGCTAGCTTTCCCCGATCATCGTAATGTGCATTCATGGACGAGGAACCTCTCTTCAGGAAAGGGATGGCAACATGGCTCCGGGAAGAGTTTGTCATATATTCCAGCTGACTCAGGAATGGACACCGATCGCCTTGGCGTCCCTTGGCAGCGCGTGCTCATTGGCTGTGCGTCGGGACCGGGCATTCAGGCCGTGGTTCCCTCACCATTGTGAACCCACGCCAGCCGCCGCGGCCAGCAATTCGTGGCCCCCGGCTCCGCCAGTCCCGGTGACGCACCAATATGCTGACGCAGTGACCAGATATCAGAAGGTTTCGCAGGCACCGGCGATCGATCCGGATCAAGGCGATTATTGATTCAGGTTCTGTAGCCGCCCGAGTTTGACGAAGCCGTACCCTCCACCATCGGTCGGCGAAGCATCTTGTCGACATCTCCGGCGTGCAGCTCTTCAGCGTAGATCATCCGCCGGGCATATTCCTCGAGCATGACGGAACGGCCTTCGACGTGGCCCAGCAGCTCCTTGTAGAGCGTGAGCGCGACATCCTCGGCTTCCATCGCCTCGCGCATGATGTCTCCCACGTCATGCTTGTGATTGTCGAGCAACGGCCCGATGGCAAGCGATGGGTAGGCACCCAGCAGCGTAATCATCTCGCCCGCCTGCTGGGCGTGGAGCAGGGATTCATTCGCCTGGTCCCGCAGCCACGAAACGATCGGTATGCGATTATAGCCGAATATCAGGAGCGAATAGTGAGTGTAACGGACGACACCCGCCAGCTCTTGCTCCAGAATCCGATTGAGAAGGTTCACGACCTCTGGCCTGTTGAACTCAGTCATCGCCAAACTCCTGTTTTCAAACATTCTCCCGGATTGCGATGATACGCCTGTTCACCCGAAACGCCCAGTCCAACCTACTTTGAAGACGGATAGGAAATTGAGGCACTGGACCCGTGGCGCATCCGGCACCATATGAGCGGCGTGGCGCACCATCCGGCCTTCGACAACAGCTATGCCCGGCTTCCGGAGCGCTTCTTCGCGCGCGTTCAACCGATGCAGTCGCCGCAGCCGCACCTTATCCGCGTGAATGCCGCGCTGGCGGAGGAACTCGGCCTGGACATCGCCTGGCTCTCCAGCAGCGAAGGCCTCGAATGGCTTTCGGGCCGTGTGGTCGTGCAGGGTTCCGATCCGATCGCGCAGGCCTATGCCGGCCACCAGTTCGGTAATTTCGTGCCCCAGCTTGGCGATGGCCGTGCGATCCTGCTCGGCGAGGTGGTCGACCGGAACGGCCGGCGCCGTGACATCCAGCTCAAGGGTTCGGGACGCACGCCTTACTCACGCGGCGGCGATGGGCGCGCCGCCATCGGGCCGGTCATTCGCGAATATATCGTCAGCGAAGCCATGGCGGCGCTCGGCATCCCGACCACGCGGTCGCTGGCCGCCGTGACAACAGGCGATGAAGTCTTTCGGGAGCGAGCACTTCCCGGCGCGATCCTGACGCGCGTCGCCGCGAGCCACGTCCGCATCGGCACCTTCCAGTATTTCGCGGCGCGGGGCGACGTCGAAGGCGTCCGTCTGCTCGCCGACCATGTGATAGCGCGGCATTATCCGGACGCCGCTGGGGCCTCCCAGCCCTATCGCGCCTTGCTCGACAGGGTAATCGCGGCGCAGGCCGAGCTTATCGCACGGTGGCTGCTTGTCGGTTTCATCCATGGGGTGATGAATACCGACAATATGTCGATCGCGGGCGAGACGATAGATTATGGGCCATGCGCCTTCATGGACAGCTATGATCCCGCGACCGTGTTCAGTTCCATCGATCGGGGCGGCCGCTATAGCTATGGCAACCAGCCCAATATCGGATTGTGGAACCTCACCCGGCTCGCCGAGACCCTGCTGCCATTGATCGATGAGGATGAGGAGGCAGCCATAATTGAGGCACAGGCAGCGCTTGGTGCCTTCGGACCTCGCTTTGAGACGGCCTATTCGGAGGGCCTGCGCCGCAAGCTCGGGCTGTTCGCAGTCGAGGAGGACGACAGGGATCTCATCGGCGACGTATTGGCCTCGATGCACGAGAACCTGGTCGATTTTACGCTGTTCTTCCGGCGATTGAGCGCCGCCCAAACCGCTGGGCAAGGCGACGAACCGCTGCGCGGCCTGTTCGTCGATCCGACACAATGCGATGCATGGTTGGCCCGCTGGCGGGCGCGGCTTGCGCGCGAACAGCCGTCGAGCGAGGAGCGCCGCGTGGCCATGAATGCGGTCAACCCTGCCTTCATTCCGCGCAATCACCGCGTCGAAACCGCTATCCGGGCAGCCGAGCAAGGTGACCTCGGCCCATTCGACTCATTGATGGCGATCCTGGCGCAACCCTTTGACGATCAGCCCGGGCAGGAAGCTTATGCCGATCCTCCCCTGCCCGAAGAGCGCGTGCTCCAAACCTTCTGCGGGACCTAGAGCCTGTCTCGTTGAGAGGGAATCGTTCTCCTGCGGAGGCAGGATTCCAGGGCAGCTGGGCGTGCCGCTAGTGTTTCAATCTGATCGGCACGAACTAGGCAGGGACCTGTGTCCGCTGAGTGATAACGCCCGCCTGCTTGGCATTAACTTCAGCCAGATGGTCGAAATGCGCCTCATAATGCGCCATGCCCTGGCTCAACGATCGAAGGTCCGCTTCCAGCCCGTGAAGCTCCGCCTCCGGCAGCAACGTCTCGATCGTGTCCCAGCGGGACCAGCCATCCTTGGGCGTCATGCCGAGCATCTGGCCCCGCCGGCTTGCCAATGACGACGTAATCCGTGAGGTGGCGCTACCGGGGGCATATATGGTCACATGCGCGATCGGCTCGAGCAGATAGGGTGCGCCTGCCGCCAGCGCCCCTGACATCGCCGTCCTGCCCGCGATGCGAAACGCAAGGTCGGAACTATCGACACTGTGAAAGGACCCGTCGACCAGGGCCACGGCGACATCGACGACCTGAAAGCCGAACGGTCCGTTCGCCATGGCATCGCGTACGCCCTGCTCGACGGCCGGAATCCACTGCTTGGGCACCGCGCCGCCGCTGATCCGGTCCTCGAACTTGAATCCCTCGCCACGCTCCAGCGGACGGACTTCGATGATGACATCCCCGAACTGACCGTGGCCGCCGGACTGCTTCTTGTGGCGGGCATGCTGGGTCACCGCCTTGCGGATCGTCTCGCGGTAAGGCACCGACGGTGGGCGCACCGACACAGCCACGCCATAGCGTCGCCGCAGGCGCTCGAGCGCGACGGCGAGATGCTCATCATTGAAACCCCGGAGCAACGTCTCGCGCGACTCTTCGTCGGGGCCCCAGCGCAGGCCAGCATCCTCCTCGACCAGCCGGTTGAGCGCGGCCGACAGCCGGACCTCATCCTTCTGGTCCTTGACCGCTATCGATAGGGCGCAGTTGGCGGGGGCGCGTTCTGCGGACTGGGCAGCGGTCGGCGCCGTTCCGGCAGTCCCGACCCGATCACCCGCCTGCAGGGTGTCGCACTTGGCGATACCCACGATATCGCCGGGTTCAGCGCTGCGTATCTTGGTGGCGGCGGCGCCTTGCAGCGCGAACAAGGCCCCTGCCCGCATCAACTGCCGGTCCTTATCGACCAATTCCGTTCCTTCCGCGAGTGGCTGGCCGAACACGCGTGCGAACGCCAGCCGGCCAACCGCGTTGCCGTGCGAGATCTTGAAGATTTGCGCCGCAGCCGCGTCGATGCCGAGGCGCGCGGCGGTCTGCTCCGACCCCGGCGTGTCGTGGCGCAACATCTTGAGCAGCCTGCGGACGCCAAAACCGTTGAGCGCGGACCCGAACAGCACCGGCACCACCAGCCCTGCGGCCGTCTCCCGTGCCAGATCGCCAAAGATCGTATCGAGGCTCGGCACCTCGTCGGTGAGGAGTTGCTCAAGCAGCGTGTCGTCATGGTCGGCGAGTTGTTCCAGCATGTGGAAACGAGCGGCGGCTTCGTCTTGCCGAAGGTGCGCGGCAAGCGGAACCTGCTCCGAGCGCTGACCCGGCTGATAATGATAGGCCCGCTCCAGCGCGAGATCGACGAAGCCCGCCACGCGCTCGCCGGCGCGGATCGGGATCTGCCGCGCGACGAGGGCTGCGGCGCTCAAGGGCTGGAGCGCCGCGAGCAGATCCTCGATGCTGCCCCGCGCCTGGTCGATCTTGTTGACGAACAAGGCATGCGGCAAGCCCAGCGCTTCCAGATGCCGCAGCACCGGCTCGACCAATGGCGCACGCGCCGGATCGGGGTCGACCACAACCAGCGCGAGATCGGCCACACCGAGCGCCATCTCGGCATCCACGGCGAAACCGGCGGAGCCAGGCGCATCAACGAGGACATAGGTATCATTGGCCCAGTTGAACCGCATCAGGTTGAGCTCGGTCGAACCGCCCCGCGATCGCGCTTCGGGGCTCGCATCGCCCACGCTGCTGCCTGCATTGACGGCGCCCAGACGGGGAACCGCGCCTGCCGCGAACAACAACGCTTCTGCCAGACTGGTCTTGCCCGAGCCCGCCGGTCCGACGAGTGCGACAACCCTTGTGCCTCTGCCCATTGCATCCATCTCGCTCTCCTGTCGAACCGGTCCGCTGGAGTCGCGAGGATCAACCTGTGTGCCCGCGAACGCAAGATCGTTCGAAAGGTTGAGTTGCGCTTCTGTAGAACTGCCAGGGAATTGCGAGAGTCAACGCCCAAAAAAGGAACGCATTCCATCCCTTTATGGCTATTGCGGCACCCATTGGATCGAGCAATATTGCAGTGCATCAGGAAGGGGTCGAATTGTGCTGGCAGCAATGGAGGTCATAGTACCGCTGCTGAGATCGCCCGTTACGGGCGGCATCCTTCGCGCCATGGCTGGGAAATATGTCGACGAAGGCGCGAGCCCCGTGACCGCCTTCCAATGTATCGACAGCAAGCCGGTATTGATCGACTATGACCGTTCCGTTTTCCGTGAAGAGGACATGGTACCGGCTGCCGCTGCCAGCAGAGTGTCCCGGCCGATCTGGTCGAGTTGGGCGCGGCGGCTCAAGCGCATGGTTTCCCCGCCAAAGGGTGTCACCCGCCGCACGGTCGCGCGCATGATCGGCATGCTGGGCACCGACCAGACCCGACCCCTGGTGCTCGTCGTCGGCGGGGGGACCATCGGGCAGGGCATGGAGGATCTATATGATCATCCGGTCATCCAGGTTGCGGCCTTCGATGTATATGCTTCGCCGCTCGTCCATGTGATTGCTGATGCGCACCAGATACCGTTCGCCGATGGTTCGTTCGACGCGGTAATCGTACAGGCAGTGCTCGAACATGTGCTCGAACCGCATCGCGTGGTCAGGGAAATTCACCGGGTATTAAAACCCGACGCGCTGGTTTTTGCGGAAACGCCGTTCCTTCAACATGTGCACGAAGGCGCCTATGACTTCACCAGATTCACCGAGAGCGGCCACCGCTATCTGTTCAAGCACTTCGAGCTGATCGACTCGGGCGTATCCGGCGGACCGGGTACCGAGCTGCTCTGGTCGATCGACAATTTTGCTCGCGGCCTGTTCCGGTCGAGACGGGCGGGCAAGGCCATCAAGCTCATGTTCGCATGGCTCAGCCTTTTCGACGACCTTATTCCGCCGACTTATGCCTCGGACGCTGCCAGCGGCTTTTACTTCCTCGGTCGCCGGTCTGAGGAGATCATGCGCCCGCATGACATCGTGGGCTTCTATCGCGGGGCACAGGCCTAGGCGCTAGGCCCTCGAAGCTACAAAATATCCCCGTAATCAAATGCGGCCAGTGTGTTTAGCCCGGTCAGAATGACGGCTTGATCAAGTGTGCCATCGGCATTGCCATCCCAAAATACCCATCCATCCGTCGCCCCGGCGATAAACACCGCCTTGACGCCATTCACCGCCAGCGCCTGAGCCGCAGACAATGCATCGGCATAGGTCGAGGTCGCGATGGTGGCCTCTGCATATTGGGTTGGCGCCGGTGTGCCCGCGAAAATATCGAGGTCGAGATGGTCGACCCCGGTGGCGAAGTCGGTGATGCTGTCATTGAAACCGGCACTGGCCGATGTGTCACCAAATTTGAATATGAATGTGTCCGCCTCGGTACCGCCCGTCATGACGTCGCGGCCCTTCCCGCCAGTCAGGGTGTCGACGCCCGCACTGCCCTTGAGCGTATCATTCGAGTCGCCTCCGTCCAGCCAGTCATTGCCTGCGCCGCCATCGAGCACATCGACCATCAACCCGCCCAGGAGCGTGTCGTTGCCGAGGCCTCCGGTCAGCGTGTCATTGCCATCGCCGCCGTCAATTGTGTCATTGCCGTCACCGCCGTTTATCGCGTCGTTTCCGCCCAGGCCGAACAGGAAATTATCAGCGGCGTTGCCAGTCAGGGTGTTGTCCAACGCGTTGCCCGTGCCGTCGATCGCCGCGCTGCCGGTCAGGACCAGCTTTTCGACCTCGGCGGCGAGCGTATAGGAAACGGAAGCGTTGACGAGGTCCGTCCCGCCGCCGGCGAGTTCAATGATGATGTCGTCGTTGGCGTTGTTCCCGTCATTGGACCATTGGTCCACGAAGTAGGTGTCGTTCTCGGTGCCACCCTCCATGCGGTCGGCGCCCGTTCCCCCGTCGAGAGAGTCGGAGCCCGCGCCGCCCTGGAGCATGTCATCCCCAGCTTCACCGAGCAATATATCCGTGCCCGTGCCGCCAATCAGCGTATCAGCGCCGGCGCCGCCTGATATCTGGTCATTGCCGATGCCGCCGTCGAGCATATTGGCGCCGCTATTGCCCACGATGATATTACTCAGATCATTGCCCCAACCCGAAAGATTGGCGGTGCCCGTGAAATTCAGGTTCTCGACATTGTCGGCCAGGCGATAGCTCGTGCTGGCAAAGACCTGGTCGGTGCCGGCGCCCGCGGCCTCTATGACCTGGTCATCATCCGCCGCCCATGCATTGTCGGACCAGGTATCGACGTAATAAATGTCGTTGCCGATGCCGCCTTCCATGCGGTCGGCGCCGGCGCCGCCGTCGATCGTGTCGTTGCCGCCAAGTCCATAAACCGTGTCGTTAAGCGCCGTGGTTTGCGATCCAACCGCCGCCGTCGGCGAAAAGACGTTGTTCGCGCCGTTGCCGGTCAAGGTTCGACCGATCTCGTTGACGTCGCCGACCGTGACGGCAATCGCCTGGGAATCCTGGAAGATGCCATCGCTCACGCCGATCACGACATCATAGATGTTGTTCGCGCCAGCATCGAGCGGATGCTCGAAATCGGGCGCAGCCGCGAAACTCAGTGCTCCGGTCGAGGCATTGATGACAAACAAGGCGGCATCCGCGCCGCCCGTGATGCTGTAGGCAAGGGCCGATCCATCGGCATCGCTAGCCGTGACAGTGGCGACTGCCGTGCTGTTCTCCAGCATCAGGACCGACGCCGAGCTGCCGCCGCCATTGGAGGAAATGACAGGCGCGTTATCATTGAGATTGGCGATCGTTACGCTCAGAAGCTGGGCTGTCGTTGCCTGCCCGTCACTCGCCCCGACCGACACGAGATAGACATTGTCATGGTTGGCGTCCGCGGCCGTTTCATAATCCGGAGGTGCGACGAAGCTCAGCGCGCCCGTCGTCGCATTGATCGAGAAGAACGCGGCATCGTCGCCGCCCGTGATTACGTAGGTGAGGGGACTCCCGTCGGCATCCGATGCGGCGACCGTCGTGACGGCGGAGAGATTCTCGTTCACCACGAGCGCCGCCGAGGCGCCGCCGCCGTTCGAGGTCACCACCGGCGCATTGTCATTGAGGTTGTTCACGCTGACGGACAGGTTTTGCCAGAACGCGTTCGTGCCGTCGCTCGCGGAAAGGGTGACTTGATAGATATTGTCGTGATTGGCGTCCGCCGGTGCCTCATAATCCGGCGCTGCGATGAATCTGAGGGCGCCGGTCGTGCCGTCAATGACGAACCGGCCCGCGTCCACGCCGCCGACTATGGAATAGGTGATCGGATCATTATCCGGATCGGACGCGCTCACCGTCGTTACCGCCAAGCCATTCTCGTCCGAAGCGACGCTGAAATTGCGCCCGCCGGCTATGATCGGAGCATTGCCATCGGCAAGATCCAATATGGTGACAGCGATGCTCTGCTGGCCGATGCCGCCCGCGCCGTCATCTGCCGCGACGACGACATCATACACACCGTCCCCATTGCGATCGACCGGGTTCTCGAAGTCAGGCGCCGACCGGAAAGTCAAAGCGCCCGTGGCACCATCGATCGCGAAAAAGGAGGCATCATCGCCGCCCAGGATACGATAGGTGATGGTCTGCCCGGCGTCCGGGTCGGTCGCCTGGACCAGCGTGATCGCGGCCAGATTGTTTTCGTTGGATGAGATCGCTGCAGATGCACCTCCACCATTGGAGATAATGGTGGGCGGGGTGCTGAGGTGGGTGGCGTCGACCAGTATATCCGAGAACTGGAAGAACTCGACGTTCGAAATGGTGTCGATACCCTGCGGAGAACCAGAGCGCAGGTCAGTCAGCTTCACGCTTCCATTGGGATTGCTCTGCAGCAGATAATCAGACCGCATGCCACTGAAGATGACGGTATCGACGTCCGCACCGCCATCGATGGTGTCATCCCCTGCACTGGCTATGATGGTGTCGTTGCCGGCGTCACCGCTCATAAAATCCTTGCCGCTGCCACCATCGAGAACATCATTGCCGGCGCCGCCATACATCTCATCATTGCCGGACATGCCGAAAAGCTGATCGTCACCGGCGCCACCCTGAAGCTTGTCATTGCCGGTGTTATTCGCATCGTCGCCATAAAGGATGTCATTGCCCGATCCGCCGATCAGCGAATCATCCGCATCGCCACCATAGAGGATGTCGTTGTCATCCCCGCCGTCGAGCGTATCGGCACGACCTCCGCCGTAGAGAATGTCATTGCCCTTCTGGCCATAGAGCGTGTCGTAGCTGCGGCTGCCGTCCTGACCGAAATCATCTCCGTAAATCCGGTCGTTGCCATCGCCGCCGTAGATTACATCCGCGCCCGCGAAGCCGACAATCAGGTCATCGCCCGCTTCGCCATATAATATGTCACCACCCGCGCCGCCGACGATCGTATCATTGCCGTCGCCGGCATAGATCTTCATATCCTTGGCGTAGGCGACGCCGCCAGCCCCGTGCGCGGTCAGGTCGACAAGATCGTCGCCGGCGCCAAGATACATGAGCTGGATGCCCTGAAAGCCACCCAGGCCCCCGCCGAAGCCACCATTGTTGTAAACGACGACGTCATTGCCGCCCGAGCCGTAAATCGCATCATACACATCGCCGATTATGAGGTCGGTCGACCCATTGATATTACTGCCGGTTATCTGGAACACCGATCCGTCGGCATTATGCAGCGAGGTGGTCCAGGCGAACGTGGCGAACACGATATCGGGCCGCAGATTGGCTGTATCCTTCGTGAAAAGATACCAGCTGTCGGGGCCCGAAGTGCCAGTCAAGGTCTGACTGCCGAGGACATTGTAATAGCTCGCCATGGGTTGAACTCGCAATTCGCAAAGCGGGGATGATCAAATTGCAGCTTACCTATTTCCCCTTGGCCTTCGAATGCCTACCCCGGCGGAAAAGCGGCTACGGAAGCTTAGTCCCGACGGCCATGCCCTACCTCCCATGTTTTTCTATCACGTCCATAAGGACATGGTGGACGGAGGCGTGGATCATTGTGATTGGCACTTCTGCTTCGAAGGAAAGAGCGAGATCTATTCTCGCTGCACCGCGCCAGAGCAGCGGCGAAACCGGCAATGGTGGTGTCCATCCCCGCCCGCCAGCCAAAGTGCCAGCAGGCAAAAAAAGGGGCCGACCCGAAGGCCAGCCCCTGTGAGTTTAGGAGAGGATGCCTGAAAGGCACTCGCGTTGTGCACTGCACCAATGCATGTTGCAAGTGCGAAATATTACATGTCGGTTGCAAAGAATGCACTCATATCCGGCCCCGGCCACTCTACTCTGCCGTAGCGATCTCGGCCCGGTTCAGGAGGCGCAGAAATTCCACCTCACGGGGATCATGGGGCTCGCCGGTATCGTGGAAGATATCGTGGAACCATGCGTCCTTGAGGCCCTCGATGTTCGGGTTTACCCAGGAATCCCACGGAAGATGCGTCTGCGTCTTGCCCCGTACCAGCCCCCAGCAAAAGGCGCCCACCTCGAATTCCTTGGCCGCCGGCAGGATCGCCTGGAATGTGCTCCCCGCCGGGCGGGCCATGAACTCGGTACACAATAGCGGCCGGCCCATGGTCCTGAGCCACTTGACCCTCTGGATAAAATCCTCGGCCACGCCGTAGTTGTGAAAGGAAATCACATCCGAATTTCCGGTCTGGGCACGCTGGATCGGACTCAGGAGATCAGGTGCCGACCAATCGCCCAGCCAGATGCCGCTGGTTAAGGGCTGTATAGGGTTCATCTCTCGCGCCCAACCAAAGGCGGCGACGAGCAGCGGCACCACGAGGTCGGCCTTGGCTTTGAGCGCCGCAGGATCGCACAGCGCGACTTCAGGGCCGTTGTCGGGCTCGTTCCAGATGTCCCAGGCAAGGACGCGCGGGTCGTTCGCATAATGTGCGACCACACCCTTCACATAAGCCTCGAGACGGTGATGCTCATCCACATTCTGCAGAGCTGGAATTCCAGGCGACTGGACCCAGCCCGAATTATGGACGCCCTCGCGCGGCTCCGGCTGGAGGCCCAGTGCGGGCTCGGGGTGCCAGCAGGAATCGAACAGAACAAGCATCACACGGATGCCGTGGCGGTCGGCGACCCCCAGAAAAGCATCGATGCGATCGAGAAATCCCTTGGCGTCTTCGATCCACAGGAGGTCGTGAAGATAGACGCGGACGGCATTCATGCCAATTGATGCCGCGAAGCCAAGCTCACGGTCGATCGTCGCCAAGTTGAACGAGTCAGCCTGCCACATCTCGAGCTGGTTGATCGCATCCGAAGGGGTAAAGTTACATCCTACCAGCCAAGGTAGCGCCGCGAACCACTCGCGCGCCACCTCCGGCGTCCATTGCTTAGTCATAAGCCCCAAACCACTCAACGTTGTGAGAAACGGAGCCCCGGCTCCGGCTGCCTAAATAAGGAGGCAGCTGGCAGCTAACAAGCAATTTAATCTATGTTAACTGTCAAACAACCTTCAATGGCTTCGGCTCATCTTGTTTTCTCAAGCCGCTGCGGCCGTTGCAGTGCCGCCGTCATCCAGTGCGACCACGGCATGCCGCGGGCGGGTCACCACCTCCTCGATGAGGTCGCGCATCCGCTGGTATGTGCGATCCCAGGAGATATGCGAGAGCCTCGCCTCCACCGCCGCCCGCCAGCTTCCGGGTTCGCGGGCCAGGGCGAGAGCCTGCTCGCATCCAGATATGAAGGCATCAGGCGTGTCGGCGATCTTCACGGCTTCGACATCGCCATAGTGCCTCACCACGTCACAGATCGCTGTGGAAACGACCGGGCATCCAGCGGCCAGATATTCGGGTGTCTTGGTCGGGCTGATGAAGCGGGTCGCCTCGTTGATGGCAAAGGGCATCAGGGCGACGTCCCACCCGCGCAGATAATCCGGCAGCGCGGCATAGTCCTTGCGCCCCAGATAATGGAGATTGGGTCGACGGGGCAGATCGGCTTCACTGATCTTCACCGCCGGGCCGATGATCATGATTGACCAATGGGGACGGGCGTCAGCGACACGGGCCAGGAGGTCGAGATCCATGCGTTCATCCACCACCCCGTAAAAGCCCAGGCGGGGATGCGGCAAAGCCGCCTGGTCCTCCGGATCAATGCCCGGTGCGCGTGCGGCACGGAAGTGCGCCACGTCCACGCTCGATGGAAGGGGGTGGATATTGGGGTGTCGCTCCCGCTTGGCCTCATAAAGACTATACCCACCGGTGAAAACGACATCGGCTTCTTCCAACAGCCGCGTCTCCAGCGGTATAAGCTCCGGAGGCGCGTTCTTGAAGTTCGCCAACTCGTCCATGCAGTCGTAGATGACGCATTCCGCAGGGATATGCTCCGAGAAGGACAGCATCATGGGCGTGTAGTACCAACGAAGAACAGGCCCGTCATGGCCGACCAGCGCGGCATCAAGCAGCCTTTTCAAGGTCCGGCGTTCTTCGATCTGGTCGAGGCCGGCGGGCAGGATCGGGGTCGCCACGGTCACGCCCGTCCGAGCACATCTGCGGATATCGAGCCGGGCTTCTGTGGCTTCGACGAGCATTTGGGGCTCTTCCCAGAAGAGCACATTTCCTTCGGCGGCGAACCGACTCATAAGATGCTGGGGGCGCTGGAGCACGAAATCCCAACGAAGATGGCTAAAGCAGATCAACAACCGTTCCCTACTGTCGCCTCCCTTTTTCGACGAGGTGGTAACAGGAGGAAAAAAAGCGTGCTGCATCTCTGGAAACCTTGCTGCTAGATGAACGCAATAACGACAGACCAGCCGCCGTGGTTCCCATTGGGCTAACCAAGTCTTTGATTAACTTATGTTATTTTGGAACGGATTACTGCTGATGACGGAACAACCAGGCGTCATCTTCGTTTAATTCTGAATCCCCAGCGAGCACTCCGCGCCTGTAATTACCACTCGGCAAAGCTACCATCCTCGTGGCGCCAGATCGGGTTGCGCCAGCGATGCCGCTCCTCATGGGCTCGGCGTACGCCGGCCTCGTCGATCTCAACGCCCAGGCCAGGTCCCTCGGGCATGGTGAGAAAGCCGTCGACAGGGCTGAGCACGCCCAGGTTTTTCACGAAGCTCAGCAGATCATGGCCGACGTTATAATGGATGCCGAGCGATATTTCCTGGAGCACAACATTGGGCGTACAGGCCGCCAGCTGGAGGCAGGACGCGAGCGCCAGCGGCCCGAGCGGGCAATGGGGCGCGACTGCCACATCGAAGACTTCGGCCATGGCCGCGATCCGCCGACACTCGCTTATCCCGCCGGCGTGGCTCAGGTCGGGCTGGATGATATCGACCGCGCCAGACGCAAGGAACGGTTTGAAGTCCCATCGGGAGTAGAGGCGCTCGCCCAGCGCAATCGGGGTGCTGACAAGCTGGCTGAGCTGGACGATCCCCTCGGGATTCTCGGAGAGCAGCGGCTCCTCGATGAAGAGCAGCCCGAGCGGCTCGAGCAATCTTGCCAGCTGCTTTGCCATCGGCTTGTGGACACGGCCGTGGAAGTCCAGGCCGACGTCCAGCCCCTCGGCCTGGACCGCCCGGACCCGTTCAACGACTTCGTCCAGCATTTTCGGCGTACCGAGAAAATCAAGCTCGGCGGTGGCATTCATCTTAACCGCCGAAAACCCCTGCCCGCGCCGCACGGCGGCTGCTTCGGCTGCCTCATGCGGCCGGTCGCCGCCAATCCAGGCGTAGGCGCGTATCTTGCCGCGCACCTTGCCGCCGAGCATCTGCCAGACGGGTAGCTTGAGCGATCTCCCCTTGAGGTCCCACAGCGCCTGGTCGAGGCCCGAGAGCGCGCTCATCATCACCGGCCCGCCGCGGTAGAAACCGCCCCGATAGGCAAGTTGCCATATATCCTCGATCCGCCGCGCGTCATGGCCGATGAAGCGGTCGCGCAGCGCTTCGAAGGCACCGTCCACCGCCTCGGCATGACCTTCGAGGCTGGCCTCGCCCCAGCCGACATGGCCGCCCTTCGTCTCGATACGAACGAACAGCCAGCGGGGCGGCACATAGAAGGTCTCGATCCGCTCGATATTCATCGATTGATCTCCTCCCCGGTTGCTGGCTGAGCCATGGGACGGCGCATCCTCTGCTTGGCGCTGAGCTCCTGCTCGCGTGCATCCGCGCCGCCCGCATGCGAGGGCGACACCACAGGCACGACCAGGCAGACGCTCTGCGCCGGGAGCACGTCGCGCCAGTCGACGATCAGCTGCTTATAGGCCTTGCCCACGGCGCGGATATTGCGATTGAGGTCGTACAGGCCGAGCGGATTCACATGGCCGTTGCGCTCGCGCAGGGCCGTGTCCCAGTCGACCTGGTCGATCAGCGAATACCAGGTGAACCCGACGGTGGGGATGCCGATGTTACGCAGCCGCAAGACATTGGCCCATTCCTTCCACAGCCAGTTCACCGCCTCGTCCCCGGCCGGTCCCTCGACCAGATTCGTCTCGGTGTGCATGACCGGCAAGCCATATCGCCCGTAATATTGTCGGGTGATCTCGCTATAGCCGAACACATCGCCAGCCGGCCAGGTGCGGCCGTCCTGATGCACGCGATGCTCGTTGGTGCAATAATAGTCGTTGCCCAATATGCAGTGCTGCTTGAGCCGGTTGCCCAGGAAGAAATGATATTCTTCCTTGGTCATGCCGCTATCCATCAGGAACTCGTACATTTCGCTGTTGACGCGGCGGCCATAGTTCAAGTCGAGGCTCAGGAAGCGCTTGGCATTCATGATCTCGGCGGGGCCGATCGCGGCCGGACTGTCGGCGTGGAAATATTCGGAGGATTCGCTCTGGATGAAGATCGCGTCGGGGCGGCGTTTCAATATCTCCTGCATCGCGCATACGTTCGCCTTGACGATATGCTTGAGCGCCGTGACAAAGGCGGTGTCGCTCGCCAGCTGTTCGTTCCACCAGCCAAATTGGGCGGAGAAGACAGCGCAGATGAACATCTCGTTGACCGGGGTGTAGAGCTGGACCCAATGATAGCGCTCGGCAAAGGCTGCTGCGTAGCTGGCGAAAAGCTCGGGAAAATCCGGGTTCTGGAAATTACCCACCCAATCCGGCACGCCGAAGTGACAAAGGTCGACGATCGGGGTGATGTCGCGTTTCCTCAAGTCGCCCAATGTCCGGTCGGCGAACTCCCAGTCCTGACGACCGGGTCCGAGCCACGTTCGATGAAGCGGCGGCCCAAAACGCAGGAACCTGGTTCCAAGGTCTTCCACGAGATCGAAATCGTCGCGCCACCGTTCATAATGGCCGCATAGCTCCATTTCATCGATGCGGGTGCGGCCGTTATCGATCGTCGGCGCACTGCATTCGATGCCGGTGCAGAACATGAAATTCGTCATGGATCACTCCCATTCACGCAGCAAAGAGCGGCTGTTCGAGGCCCCTCACCCCGGGCTGAACGACGAAAAGCGATCCCGCCAACGGCTGCTTGGCGAGCAGCGCTTCATCGAGACCGACGCGAGCCGATGTGACGAACAGATGGTCGAGATCGGGCCCGCCAAAGGTGCAGCTGGTCGGACGCTGCACCGGCAACTCCAGGCACTGGAGCGGCGCTCCATCAGGAGAGAAGCGGCGAACGCAGCCGCCGTCCCAGAACGCTATCCAGAGACAGCCCTGCGCATCGGTCGTCATGCCATCGGGGAAACCCTCGCCTTCATCAAAGCGCAGGAATGCCTCGCGCGCTCCCAAGGCGTCACCAGCCATGACCGGGAAGCGGTAGACCGTGCGAAGCGCGGAATCGGTATGATAGAGGATGGTGCCATCGGGGCTGAAGGTGGGGCCATTGGTGACGCGATAACCGCGATCGATGCATTGCCACGTCAGTGTCGGGTCAAGGCGGTATAGCGCGCCCGTTGCGGCTTCCTCGGCATCGTCCATCGTCCCGGCCCAGAAGCAGCCGGATCGATCGACCTTGCCGTCGTTGAACCGGTTGCCGGGTAGGTCTGCCTCCGGATTTCCGATGAGTTCGAATCGAACTTGCTCCAGGTCGACCCACGCAAATCCGGCCTCCGTTGCCGCGACGAACCCGCCACCGGCTCGCGGCGCAATGGCACCGATGCGCCACGGCGGGCGCCATTGGTCGGTCTTGCCGCTCGACCATAGCCAGCGCCAAATCAAGGGCGCCTTTATGTCGACCCAATAGAGTGCTTGTTCACGGGCCACCCACACCGGCCCCTCGCCGAGCGCGGCGCCGCCCTGCGCTACAATCTCCGGCGCGGACATGTCCTCACTTGAATTCATGACGGAAAGCCAACGCATGCAGCCGCGCAAAGTTGCCGTGGGGCTGGCGACATTTCCGCGAGTTGCGCGTTGTAGCAGCATCGCTGGAGGTCCAATGCCGACAGGAACGGGACTTATCGCAGTCGATTGGGGAACGACCAATCGTCGTGCCTATGCCATCGGAGGCGGCGGTGAGGTGACACACCGGCTGCGCGACGGTTTGGGAATCCTCTCGATCAAGCCCGGTGGATTTCCGGCGGCCGTGGCCGACCTGCGCGTGCGGCTCGGCCAGCTGCCGATACTGATGGCGGGCATGGTCGGGTCCAATCGCGGCTGGGTCGAGGTACCCTATGTCGACTGCCCTGCCGGCCTGGGCAAGTTGGCCAGAAGCCTGAAACATGTCCCCGAGTTCGACGCCGCGATCGTGCCGGGCCTGCTTCATGCCGATGGCGGGCATGCCGATGTGATGCGGGGCGAAGAGGTCCAGATTCTCGGGGCAGTCGCCGCCAATCTCCTGCCGCCGGATGCGGCCGCTTGCCATCCCGGCACCCACGCCAAATGGGTGAAGGTGAAAGCCGGCGAGATCACGGCCTTCCGCACCATCATGACGGGCGAACTGTTCGCGCTCCTCAAGAACCATAGCCTTCTGGCAAGCCAGCTTCAGGCCGAGGTGACGCCGGGCCACGCCTTTGCGGCCGGAGTCCAGCGCTCGCTCGACCGATGCGAGCTGACCGCCGATCTGTTTCAGATCCGTGCGCGCGGCCTGACTGGCCGACTGTCAGATGAGGATGCCGCCCCCTATGCCAGCGGGCTGCTGATCGGGGCCGACATAAGAGCCGGCCTCTCCTTCCTGGACATGGACCAGCCGGTCGCCCTGATCGGCAGCCCCCGGCTGACCACGCTCTACGCGGCCGCGCTGCGCCAAGCGGGACGGGACTCCAGGGAAATTGACGGACAGGCTGCGTTCCTGGCCGGAATCAGGAAATTGGCGGAGGAACTGAGATGACCCCACGGGAATCCCTGCAGCACTATCTCTCGTTATGCCCACTTGTCGCGATTTTGCGAGGCATCAAGCCTGAAGAAGCCGAAGCAGTGGGAGAAAGGCTGTGCGAGGCGGGTATCCGCATCATCGAAGTGCCCCTCAACTCCCCGGATCCGCTCAAGAGCATTGAGAGGTTGGCGTCGCGCCTCGGGGACGGGGCATTGGTGGGCGCAGGCACGGTGCTGGCGACGGACCAGATCGCGCAAGTGAAGGATGCCGGAGGCCGCATCATTGTCTCCCCTTGCACCGATGCGGCCGTCATCGAGGCGACGGTCGCCGCTGGCCTTGTCTCCTCCCCCGGCTATTTCACGCCCAGCGAAGCATTCGTCGCGCTGAACGCCGGCGCGCATATGCTGAAGCTTTTTCCGGCCGAAGCCGCATCTCCGGCCGTGGTAAAGGCCCAGCTTGCGGTGCTACCGCCCGATACGCCGCTGCTCGTCGTGGGCGGCATCACACCGGCCGCGATGGCGGGCTATCTTGAGGCGGGCGCCACCGGCTTCGGCCTTGGGTCCGGCCTGTACGCGCCCGGCCTGTCGCCCGACGATGTCGCGGTGCGAGCCCATGCCTACATCCAGGGCCTCGAAGGGATGCCTCGCCGTGGCTGATATCCGCATTGCGATCATCGGGTTCGGCAAGATCGCGAAGGATGAACATGTGCCGGCGATCACGCAGAACCCGGCATTCCGCCTGGTCGCGGCCGTTGCGCCCCGTGGCGCTCCGGAGGCAGGGGTTCCGGTTTTCGCGGACCTGCACCAGATGTTGCAGGAGATCGCACTCGACGCGGCGGCGATCTGCACACCTCCGGCCGCTCGCCATGCCATAGCGCGCGATTGCCTTGAGGCCGGGCTGCATGTGCTCCTGGAGAAACCGCCCTGCACGACGCTAGGTGAGGTGGCCGACCTTGCCGCCCTGAGCCAACAGCGGCAGCTCAGCCTCTTCACGTCCTGGCACGCCCAGCTCAACGAGTCGGTCGGCGAGGCCGCCAGGCTTATCCGCGAACAGGGCCTTCAATCTATGCGCATCGACTGGCTTGAGGATGTCGAAAAATGGCATCCCGGCCAGCGATGGATATGGGAACCCGGAGGATTTGGCGTATTCGACGCGGGCATAAATGCCCTGTCCATCGCCACGCTGCTGAGCCCGTCGGTACTCGTCCTGCGGCAGGCCCGGATGGTTCTGCATCCCGCTGGCCAGCAACCGATCGCCGCCACTTTGGAGATCGTCAGTCGCGGTGTCGCAGGCCCGATCGAGGCCCGGTTCGACTGGCGCCACAAGGGCCAGGAGCGCTGGACGATCGAGGTTTTGACGAGAGCCGGCAACCGGCTGCTGCTGTCCGATGGCGGGGCAGTGCTTCAAGTCGGCGACGCTGCTCCGATCCGGCACCCGGGCGGCGAATATGCCGCGATCTACGCACGTTTTGAGCAGCTCATCCGCACGCAGCAGAGTCACATTGATACTGAGCCATTGCGGTTGACCGCGGACGCCTATCTGTTGGCGGATCGCAATGGCGCCAACTGAAAATGCAGATCTCGTTTATGTCTCGGACGACGAGCCAGGGATCAGGCGCGTCAAATGGGGTGAAGGCTTTCGCTATAGGGGCCCGAGCGGAAAGCCCGTTCGCGACCCCGGAACGCTCGAGCGCATTCGCAAGCTCGCCATTCCTCCCGCTTATACCGATGTCTGGATCTGTGCGCAGGCCAATGGTCATATCCAGGCGACTGGCCGCGATGCCAGGGGGCGCAAGCAATATCGCTATCATGACCGGTTCCGGGCGGTGCGCGACAGCACAAAATATGAGCATATGCTTGAGTTTGCCGCAGCGCTTCCGGCGATCCGCGCGAAGATCGACGAGCATCTGAAGCTGCCCGGCCTGCCCCGCGAGAAGGTCCTCGCCGCCGTCGTCCGCCTACTGGAAACGACGATGATCCGCGTCGGCAACAAGGATTATGTCCGGGCGAACAAGAGCTACGGCCTGACCACATTGCGCGACCGCCATGTGGATGTGAATGGCACGGAACTCAAATTCCGCTTCAAGGGCAAGAGCGGCAAGGAATGGCGGCTCAGCCTGAAGGATCGCAGAATCGCCAAAGTGGTGAAGGCGAGCCAGGACCTGCCGGGCCAGCAGCTCTTTCAATATGTGGACGAGAATGGCGAGCGGCGCGAGGTCGGTTCGGGCGACGTCAACCTCTATCTGCGAGAGGTCTCCGGCGCCGACATCACCGCCAAGGATTTCCGAACCTGGGGCGGCACGGTGCTCGCAGCCCTAGCACTTGCCGAATATGAGAAGGTCGACAGCAAAGCCGCTGCCAGGAAGAATGTTCGCGCAGCCATCGAAGCGGTCGCCTCGCGCCTCGGCAACACCCCGACCATCTGCCGCAAATGCTATATCCACCCCGAGATATTCCACAGCTATCTCAATGACGCCCTTGTTCTTGAGGCAAGCGAGGCGGTGGAAAAGACGCTGCGCGAGGATATACCCCATCTGCGACCCGAAGAGGCGCTGGTGCTCGCCTTCCTGCACCGCCGCCTGGCGGAAAAATCAGGGAAGGCCTCCAGCCAAAGCTGATTGCCTTGAGCGGGAGGCGCCCTCAAATCGGACCGCCAAGTCCGACTGTTCACTGGTCGCGATGGCCCCGATGCCCCCGATCCCCGCGATCCGATCCGCCGCGCCAGCCACGATCGTCACCCCTCATATGGCCGCTGCCTGTCGCCTGATCCGATTGACCACGCCATTGACGACCGGACCATCCGCTTTGCTGATTGACGGTCCCGTCACCGCGCCACGGCCGTGTCACGGAGCCGCGCCAATTGCCGGCCTGGCCGCGACGGCCGTCCCAATAGCGGCGCTGGTCGTCATTCCAGCGGTGTCGATACCCGCCGCGATCATACAGCCAATAGCCGCTGCCGGGATAGTAATAGCCGTCATACCAGCCATAGGGTGCAGCATAGCCATAACCGACGCTCACGCGGCTGTAGCCATAGCCATAGCCGTCATCATACGCACAGGCGCCCAGCGCCAGCGCGGACGCAACGGCAAGGGACGCCAAGATGTGTCTTGTGGACATGTCACTCTCCTGAGTTACACATGTTACCCTTCTGACCTGGTTCCGTAGCACGACCCGCTTGAACAGCCGCTGAATTGGGCGAGTTCGGACAGATATGAGCTATGCAATCTCGCTCAGCTACGCTTGGCCGCAAACCAGATTACATGCCGCGGCCCCTTGCCGTTCCCGCGAGCCCTCACCGCCACCTCGTCGACGACAAACCCCGCATTACTCAGGCGGCGCGCAAAGGCATCGTCCGGCGCTGCCGACCAGATCGCCAGCACCCCGCCCGGCTTCAGCGCCACCATCGCCGCCGTGAGGCCGCGTGCGGAATAGAGCCGGTCATTGCCGTCGCGCGTCAGCCCGTCGGGTCCGTTATCCACATCGAGCAGGATCGCGTCATACGTGTTTCGCGCCGCATCGATCAGGGCCGCCACGTCGTCCTCGACCAGCCGCACGCGCGGATCGTCCAGGCAGCCCGCTGCGAGCTTCGCCATCGGCCCGCGCGCCCAGCCGATGATCTCGGGGACCAGCTCCGCCACCGTCACCTGGGCATCCGCGCCCACCGCCGCGAGCGCGGCGCGCAGGGTAAAGCCCATGCCATAGCCGCCGATCAGCAATTGCGGCGCACTGCGCTGACCGAGCCTTTCGCAGGTCATGACAGCCAGCGCTTCTTCCGATCCGCTCATCCTGCTGTTCATCAATTCGTTACGGTCGAGCACGATCATGAAGTCGCTCCCGCGCCGGAACAGCCTGAGCTCCGGCCCGCCGGGCACTTTCGCGGTTCCGATCAACTCACGTGGGGTCACTCCGGGTCCTTCCAGATAGTCGATTGTCGGCCTAAACAGGGCAGCCCGGCGCGGCAACAGTTTACGGGCGGGGAATGCTTCGCCATAGCACCCTCACAACGCCGCCCTGCAATTTTTCGCGAGTATCATAAAGGCATGCGCTATTTCCTGGATACCGAGTTCAACGGTTTTGGCGGTGAACTGATCAGTCTGGCGCTCGTGCCAGAGGATGGTGATCAGGAATTCTATGCCTCACTGCCGCTCCCCGACAAATTGCATCCGTGGGTGGAGCTGAAGGTCGTTCCTTACCTCCGGCATGTTCCACCCGGCCTTGATCATCAGCTGAGCCGCCGCGATGCCGCCCATCATGTCGAGGGCTATTTGCAGGGCGACCGGGATGCGGAGATCATCGCCGACTGGCCGGATGATCTGGCCTATTTTTGTGCGCTGATGGTGACAGGCCCCGGCGAAATGATCGGGCTCGAGGGCATGCGCTTCGAGTTGATCAGGGCACCGGGGTTCAGCGCAGCTGTAAACAGCAAGGTGCCGCACAACGCCCTGCATGATGCCAGGGCGCTCAGGGAATTCTATCTGACCCGGTAGGTCTAGGTAGAGGGATGCGCCGGCAGCAGCACCGGATCAACAAAGGTCACAATCTCATCATCGCCATCGGCAGTGGTGATCTTGAGACTGGCGAGGCCACCGGCCTGCTCCTCGACCATTAGTTCTCGCGGATGCGGCACCAGATGGTCGACGCCCTCCATCGCGACCTCGATGAGATCGTCGCCGGGACTATAGGTGATACCCAGCAGCTGCAGCTGCTTCGCTGCCCATTGATCGCCGAGGTTGGGCGAAATGACCTCGACCGAGGCGCGCTTGCCCTCAAGCCCGCGCGCCATTCGCTCGAAATAGCTCTGCCACTGCGCTCGCTCAACTGTTCTGGTCGTCATGACGTCACCGCTCCATTTTCTCGGTTGGGCTTGCCTGCCAGGTGCGCCGGCTGTTGTTCCCGTCCAGGAGGGCGGGTCGCTCGCCGGAAATGAGTCAGCGCTTGTGCGATCGACGGGATCGTCGGGTTTACGATCTGTGGTGTCCGGATCGACTGCCATGGCGATCTCCAGTCCTGGCTTCGTCCGTGCAACTGCCCAGTCTCGCCAAGGTTCCGGCGCATCGTTTCAACGCCGATTTAATTCCCTGCACGCCGCGTCAGCGCAATCAGCGCATCGATATCAAGATGCCGTTCGAGATCGGCGGCGATATCGTCGAGCGCCGCGTCGACCGAGGCGCGATAGTCGCGCCCCGTGCCCTCAGCACCGATCCGGGTAAGCAAGGCATGACGCTGCCCGGCATCAGCGAGGAAACCGTGGATATAGGTGCCGAGCACCGTACCATCCGGGCTGATCGCACCATCGCGGCGGCCATCGTCGAACAGGGCGAGAGGGCGAGCGGTATCCGGCCCTATGGTCTCCCCCATATGCATTTCATAGCCTTCGAAATGCGCGCCCAGGGCGGTGCCGCTTACCGTTCGCAGCGCCTTTGCGGGCGTGAGGACGGTGTGAACGTCGAGCAGGCCGAGCCCCTCCACGTTCCCGGCCGGCCCCTCGATGCCATCGGCATCGGTGATCCGCCTGCCCAGCATCTGATAGCCACCGCACAGACCCAGGATCGCCCCGCCCCGGCGATGATGGGCGCGTATATCGGTGTCCCAGCCCTCTGCGCGCAGCGCCGCCAGGTCGGGGATCGTCGCCTTGGACCCGGCCAGCACGATGAGGTCGGTTTCGGCGGGGATCGGCTGGCCGGGCGGCACCATCAGCAGTTCCACCTGGGGCTCGAGCTTCAGCGGATCGAGATCGTCGAAGTTGGAGATGCGCGGCAGGATGGGGCATGCGATGAGCTTCGTCCCCTCCCCGCGTCGCGATCCCTTTTCGAGGATCACCGCATCTTCGCTCGGCAAGCGGACGGCCGCGGACAGCCACGGCACCACACCAAAGCCGCGCCAGCCCGAATAATCCTCGATCTGGCGATAGCCATCCTCGAACAGGGCCGGATCGCCCCGGAACTTGTTGATGATGAAGCCCTGGATCATCGCAGCGTCGGCGGGATCGAGCACCGCCTTCGTTCCGACGATCGCCGCGATCACGCCGCCGCGATCGATATCGCCGATGAGCAGCACGGGCACCCCGGCGGCGCGCGCAAAGCCCATATTCGCGATGTCCCCGGCGCGCAGGTTGATCTCGGCGGGCGATCCCGCGCCTTCGACGACGACGATGTCGCACCGCTGTTGCAATCGCCCATAGCTCGCCATGACCTCGCCCAGCAAAGCCCCCCGCGCCTCACGGAAATTGCTGGCACCGAGCGTTCCCCGGACCTTGCCATGGACGATCAACTGCGACGTGCGGTCGGCCTGCGGCTTCAGCAGCACAGGGTTCATGTCGCTGTGCGGATCGGCGCGGGCGGCGATCGCCTGCAGCGCCTGGGCGCGGCCGATCTCACCGCCGTCGATCGTCACGGCAGCATTGTTCGACATATTCTGCGGCTTGAACGGCAGGACGCTGAGCCCGCGATTGGCCAGCGCGCGGCAGACCCCGGCGACAAGCACCGATTTGCCGACGTCCGATCCCGTCCCCTGAAGCATTACAGCGCCCATGCGAGCGCTCCTGCAACGACGGCGAGGCAGAGGCAAGGTCAGGGCGTGGCAGGTGCTCCGAAATTTTGATACCGCATCCCAGAATGTTCCGAAGAGGAGAGACATGCGCAAGGCAGTTCCGCCGGCAAGGCATTCCTGCTTTACGCTTTCGAGGAAATCGACAGCAGATGGGGCTCGGTCGAGGCCTATCTCGACAAGGAAATCGGGGTGAGCCCCGTGGACATCGCAGCCTTGCGGACGACCTATCTGGAATAGCTTGCCTTCAAACCAGGAACAGGACCGCAGCGCCCGCCAGCACCGCGAGCAGGCTGGCGGTGCCGACATAACCCCCGATCCTCGGTCCGCCGACCCAGCCTGCCATCGCCGCCTTCGATATGGAGTTGACGCCCACCGCCAGCGCGATCGCCTGCACGGCAACGTCGATGGCGATGCGGCCGCCACCAAGGCGCGCCATCGAGATCGTCATCGCATCGACGTCGGCCACGCCGGATATGGCTGCAACCACCAGGACCCCTGCCTCGCCCACCAGGTCCTGAACCGCTTCGGCAGCCAGCGTCACTATGGCGATGAGGGCGGTAAGCTTGAGGGCCGTGCCCAGTTCCAGCGGGTTGGTGATGTTGAGGTCGGGATGCTCCGCCTTGCCGCTTCCAATCAGAAAGAACGCCGCCGCCAGTCCCAGCACGACCGCCGCGGCGGCAAGCGGGAACAGAAGCGGCACAAGCAGCGCCCAGTTAAGCAGCGTTGCCACGACTCCGACGCGCACGACCATGACAACGCCGGCGGCAAGTATGCCGCCCGCCAGCAGTCGATCCGACCCCGGCCTCTCCCTGCCCAGCCGGGCCAGCGTCAGCGTCGTCGCGGTCGAAGAGGCTAGACCCCCGGCCACCGCCGCCATCACCACCCCCAGCCGATCCCCAAAGAGGCGCACGGCGACATAGCCGCCAAAGGAAATCGCGGCCATCATGATCGCCAGCAGCCATATCTGCGTCGGGTTGATCGAGTCCCAGGGATCCACCGTCCGGTTCGGCAGCACGGGCAGCAGCAGGAAGGACATGGCGAGCAGGATCAGGACCGCCCGGATTTCCTCCCAGCGCAGCGACGCGACCCAGCGGTGCAGCGGCTCGCGCAGGGCCAGCAGCAGAGCCATCGCTACGGCGCATGCCACGGCCACGCGAAGATCCCCGATCAGGGCATAGGCGCCAAGCGCAAAGGTCAGCATGCCCGCCACGACGGACGTCGCGCCGAGATCCTTGTTTACCCCGGCTTCGAGCCAATGAAAGGCCGCGAACGCGGCGGTATAGCCGATGAACAGGAAGCCGAGCACCACTGGATCGGTTGCCCCGGCGATCGCACCGGAAACGCCGCCCAGCAGCCCTGAGAGCGCGAAGGTCCGAAAGCCGGCGGCTCGCCGCCCCTCCTCTTCAGCGCGCGAATGCCATCCGCGTTCGAGCCCGACCAGCAGCCCGATCGCAAGTGCGACCGCAAGGCGGCTCAGAAGTTCGACCTCTCCCATATATACGACTTGGTGGATGACTATGGTGCGGTCAAGCGCCGGGTCGTTTCGCTCATGTCAGTTTTTCGACCAGACCAACGACGACCTCGAAGGCGATCAGCGCGATAATCGCCAATTCCAGCCGCACCGAACGGCGATCCTGGATAACGTTGAGAAGGGCGTCCGCCGCGTCGCCGATGACCTCCAGCTTATGCTCTATCACGCGGGCGCGGTCGCCCAACTCATACTCGGCCTCAAGCCGTCCATAGAGCCGGTCGAGTTCGGGATGGTCCCAGAGCACTTCGGGCTTCTCGCTGATCTGGGCGCGGCCGATCATGCGATGCTGAGCGGCGAGAACCTCGCCGATCTGCTGCATCACCCGGCGGATCGGATGGCTCACCCGCCCATATTGCTGAAGTTCACCGACGAGCGGCTCAATCCGGTCGAAGATGTCCGCAATACGCATCTCGTCGCGCCCCAGGACGACGCTGCGCGCGAGCACGGTCGCGGTGAGCAGCAGACGCTCGGTCGTCAATTCGCGCAGCCGGATATTGCCATGGGCGTCCACCTGCTCCTCGCCCGGCGCCAACTCGATCGTCGCGGTTTCGATTTCGGGCATCGGGAGCGGATCGATGACATGCTCCCGGACCCCCTCCAGGAATTGCCGCTCGCCCTCCGAGGCCACGCCGAACAGCACAACCACACCATAGCGAAAGACGAATGCCGCTCCGGTCCCCTGGGAATCAAGCCCATCCAGCTCCACAAAGTCCCGCAGGCCCCGCATGTTGATCCGCGAACCGACGAGGAGGGCGCGGACCTTTCCCGGCGCCATCTGGCCGGGCAACGTGAATGCCAGGACCTCGCGCGCTCCGGCAACGGGCGGGCGGGAAATGAATCCACTGTGCAAGCTGGGCTCATGCATCGCTAGTGCCAGTAGGGGCCCTCGTCGACCAAAGCAGTATAGGCGACCTCGCCCGCCGCAAGGAGGTACAGTTTTTCGGACTCCGTATCCGCGCGGACGCCCGTCAACAGTTCCTCGCGCGCCTCTGGCGAACTGATATGGCTGGCGATCTTCTCGGCAATCGGCCCCGCGTTCACCAGATCATTGAGACTGCCAAGCTGCTCCTGAAATTCCGCCAGCGCCGCGACGAAAGCCCGGCGTTGCTTATGGCTCTTCTTTTCGGCGTACAGCGCCGCGAAAAATTCGCTGGCGTAGCGGATCTTCTTGGCCGCGATCCGGACGCGATGGCGCTCTTCGTCCTCCAGCTCGACGAGATGCCGGCCGCGTTTCTTCAGCTTGTGCCACAAGCGATCCAGCCGCGTCGGCGCGAAATCGCCGAGCAGCTGGGCGCGCCACGCTCCAGCCTCGCCGTCGGCATCGAGCCATTGTCCCGTTGCGATCCACTGGATGAGAGAGATCATCAGGGCCCGGAACCGCTCCGTCTCCAGCGCGGCTATCGCCTCGTCAAATGCCGCTTCGCGCTGGCCGAGCACCTGCGTCCATAGCTCCGGCGATGTTTTGGCGGGATCGAGACGCTTTTGCACGAAGACATCCAGATCGCGGGCGCTGCCCAGCAGACCGGATATCCACCGCAGCTCTGTCTTTATCGCTTCCGTCTCGTCCCCCGAAATCAGCGGCGCGAACAGCGACATGGCGGAGCGCAGCCGGCGCAGCGCGACGCGCATCTGGTGCAAGGCTTCCCCCTTGCGATCGCCGACGAACAGCGGCTCGTTAAGGCGGAAATGACGGATGCAGGCAAAAGCGATCGCCTGGAACCCTGGGCCCGCCGCCTGATCCGAGGACAGCGCAATGGGCTCCGCCTTCACGATGCTGCGCCTGTGCCCGCCGAGCAGACGATAGCCCCGCTCGCTCTTGGTGAGCACGCCTATGCGGAGCGGCACCGATGCATTGAGCTGGCGCGCAAGGTCGAAGAGCCTTGCGGTCGATCCGCCTTTGAGCTCGAGCTCGATTTCCATGATCAACGCGCTCGCGATAGGGGCAACGACCTCCCCGCGATCGAGCACCAGTTCAATCTCATCCGTCCCGTCCGAGACTTGCCATGCGGACCGATCGACGACAGTTTCGAACACAGGCAGGATGGCGGCGTCGGACAGCTTCTTGCGCAGTTTCGATCCCAATGGGATCGTCTTTACGATGTCGAGATCGGGTTCGTTCGCCTCCAGCTGCGTCTCCCATTCGCCCCGGTCGAACAATCCGCCGGTCGTCACGCCGGTCGCCTTCACCGTCTGGATGTAGTGGCCTTCGCTCTCGCGCACACGCAGCGTCACACCGGCATCGCGAAACTTGCCATCGGCCGTATCGAAATAGATCGAGGTTTGCCGCTTCTCGTCGCACGGCACCTTCTCAAGCAGCGCATGTCCCCTGAGTGCCGCCAGGTCGTCAGGCCGCACCTCGAACTTCAACTCGATCTCGCGCGATGCGGACATCACCGAACTCCGGCTTCATGCAGATGCCAATGCTCTGGCAGGCGCTGCAACGGCAGTACCGCTCGGTGGACGTTAAACCATTGCCGCCGCCGCTGGAAGAGTGCGGCGCATATGCCCTCGGCTGCGAGTAACGGCACTGCAACAGGAATGCCTTCCAATTGTCACGGTCCAGTCACAGCGCAGCGTTACCGCACGGGGCGGCGCAAAGATGGTTGGAGAACAAGCAATGGAACGCAACGCCCGCACGATCGACAAAGCCGTTATCCAACATGAGGGGCATTCGCGGCAGGGTTTGCTCGAACGCGCCTTCGCCTTCGCCTTTCGCGGCCTTGTCTATGCGCAGATCTGGGAAGACCCGGTGGTCGACATGGAGGCGCTGGCGATCACGCCTGACTGCCATGTGGTGACCATCGCCAGCGGCGGCTGCAATGTCCTGAGCTACCTGACCGCCGATCCGCGCAAGATTACCGCCGTCGATCTCAACACCGCCCATGTCGCGCTCAACCGCCTGAAGCTGATCGCGGCGCAGCGTTTGCCCGACTATGCCCATTTCCGTCGCTTCTTCGGCGACGCCGACTGCCGCGAGAATGTGGCGGCCTATGAACAATATATCCAGCCGCATCTCGACGACATATCGCGCCGCTATTGGGAGGGCCGCGATCTTGTCGGCCGCCGCCGGATCGGCATGTTCGGGCGAGGTGCCTACAAAAAGGGTTTGCTGGGCGGTTTCATCGGCACGGCGCACATCATCGCGAAGCTTTATGGCATCGATCCCCGCGAGATCCTGAAGGCGCAATCCCTGGAGGAACAGCGCGAGGTCTTCGACCGCAAGTTCGCGCCGCTGTTCGACCGCGCGTTCATCCGCTGGTTGACCGACCAGCCGGCCTCGCTCTTCGGCCTCGGCATTCCGCCGGCGCAATATGTGGCGCTCGCCGGTGACAGGGACATGGCCAGCGTCCTGCGTGGCCGGCTCGAACGGCTCGCCTGCGACTATGAGTTGAATCAGAATTATTTTGCCTGGCAGGCCTTTGGCCGGAGCTACGGCAAGGGACCGCAGGCACCGCTGCCCCCTTATCTCCAGGCCGGGAATTATGATGATGTGGTGGCGCGTGCCAGCCGTGTCGACGTCAATCATGTCAACATGACGGAATGGCTTGGCGACCAGGCCGACGCCAGCCTCGATCGATATATTCTGCTCGATGCGCAGGACTGGATGACGGACGCGCAACTGACCGCGCTGTGGACACAGATCACGCGCACGGCCCGGCCCGGTGCGCGCGTCCTCTTTCGCACCGCCGCCGAGCCGTCGCTGTTGCCCGGCCGTGTGCCCGATGCGTTGCTCGACCGGTGGGACTACCGCGCCGAAGCGTCGCTGGACTACACCCGGCGGGATCGCTCATCCATCTATGGCGGCGTGCACCTCTATATGCTGAAGGGGTGATCGCGCGTGCAGCTGCTTGTGGAGCGTTCCCATGCCGAGCGCATGGAAGCCATCTATGGCGTTCAGCGCCATGTCTATGATATTACACGGAAATATTATCTTCTAGGGCGTGACCGGCTGATCAACCGGCTGAATGTGCCGGCTGGCGGCAGTGTGTTGGAGGTAGGTTGCGGTACTGGCCGGAACCTTGTTCTTACGGATAGGCGGTATAGGTCCGCCCAACTTTTCGGCATCGATATCTCCTCGGAAATGCTCAAATCCGCTCGCAGCAACCTGGCCCGTGCCGGTGCCGTCGACAAGGCCGTGCTCGCGCAGGGCGATGCGACCGCCTTCGATCCTGTGAGCCTTTTCGGGCGCAGCGGCTTCGATCGCGTCTTCCTGTCCTATACGCTGTCGATGATCCCCAACTGGAAAGGCGCGATCGACGCCAGCCTCGCCGTGCTGGCACCGGGCGGTGAACTGCACATCGTCGATTTTGGTCAGCAACGACAGCTGCCGAAATGGTTCGGCGTTGCTTTACGCGGCTGGCTGGCGCGCTTTCACGTCACCCCCCGTACCGAACTGCTGGACTATTGTGAGGCTGCGGCAAGGACACGCAATCTCTCGTGCACGGTATCGCCGCTCTATCGCGATTATGCATGGAGCGTGACCCTCGTGGCCAAGGGCGACAGCTGATTGCAGGCATGACTTAGCCCGGCCACAAACTGGTCGGTGCAGCGCGCCCAGTTGAACGATTGTCCAAATGCCGCCGCCGCGCGCCTGTCCAGCGTTAGCGCCCGCTCGATCGCCAGGTCGAGTTGCGCATCAAGCGCGCCAACAGGCTCTGTCAGCGCGCCATCGACACCACAGCCATCCGCGCCGACGATGTCGAGTGGCCCGAGAATCGGATAGCCCGCCACCGGCACACCGCAGGCCAGCGCCTCAATCATGACCAGCCCGAAGGTGTCGGTCTTGCTGGGGAACACAAACACATCGGCCGAACGATAGGCTTCTGCCAATTCCGCGCCGTGCAGCGCGCCGAGGAAGATAGCTTGCGGGAAGCGCCGCTTCAGATCGCTGATCGCCGGCCCATCGCCGACGACAACCTTCGTTCCCGCCACATTGGCGGAGAGGAACGATTCGAGATTCTTCTCTGCCGCAACCCTGCCCACGGATAGCAATATTGGCCTGGGCAAATTTGCCAATGCTGGATGCAGCGCCCCATCGGGACGAAACAATGTGGAATCGATGCCGCGCGACCATATCCGCCCGCCACCGATCCCGCGTTCGGACAACTCGTCCTTCAGCCGCTCGGTGGAAACAAATACCGCTCGGCTATGCGTGTGAAATCGCCGCATGATGGGCCAGAACCAGTCGGCCGAAAGCCCGGTTCGCACCGCAGCATAGTCGGGAAAGCGGGTATGAAACGCCGTCGTGAATGGGATATCGTGCTGGAGGCACCAGCGGCGCACGCTCCAGCCAATCGGCCCCTCCGTCACGATATGGACGACATCGGGCGCGAAGGCGGCCAGGGCGCGGCGCACACCGCTACGCGGCGCCACCGCCAGCCGGATTTCGCTATAACCGGGCATCGGCACCGTCATGAACCGATCGGGGGCGATCAGTTCGACGTCATAGCCGCGATCGAGCAGTTGCGTGACAGTGACGGTCAAGGTTCGGACGACACCGTTGACCTGCGGCAACCAGGCATCGGTGGCAATCGCAACCCTCACGCAGCTTCGCTTTTGACGAGCGCTTCGTTGCGGAGATGTGCCGGCCAATCGAGGATGGACATCGCGCCGTCCTGGGCTTCCACCAGCGCGGTGCAGCTTTCGACCCAGTCCCCATCGTTATAATAGGTGATATCGCCGATCTGGCGGATCTCGGCGCAATGGATATGCCCGCAAACGACGCCATCGACATGGCGGTCGACAGCTGCATGGGCCACCGCTTCCTCGAAGCTGCAGATGAACTGAACCGCGTTCTTCACACGTTTCTTGAGATAGGCGGAGAGCGACCAATAGGGCATGCCCAGGCGCTTGCGGGCAAGATTGAAAACGACATTGGCCTTGAGCAGCACATAATAGGCCTGATCGCCGAGAAAGGCGAGCCAGCGGTGATAGAGCACGACAACGTCGAAGGCATCCCCGTGGGTGACGAGCAGCTTGCGCCCGTCTGCCGTGATATGAATGGCCTCTTCGGTGAGCTCGATACCGCCGAAGCCCATCCCGACATAATCGCGCAGCATCTCGTCATGATTGCCGACGACATAAACGACCCTCGTTCCGCGATGCGCCATCTTCAGCAGGCGGCGAACCACTTCATTGTGGGCGTCGGGCCAGTACCAGCCCTTGCGCAGGCGCCATCCGTCGATGATGTCGCCGACGAGGTAAATCGTCTCGCATTCCACGCTGCGCAGGAAGTCGAGCAGCAGCGCCGCGTTGCAACCCGACGTTCCGAGATGAATGTCGGAAATCCAGATCGTCCGAAACCGCAGCTTCGGGCGATAGCTTTTGGGCTCCGGCCGGTTGAGCCAGTCGGGTATCTTGCCTGCTTCGCCGACCAGCGCGCCTAGTGCGCGATGGCGGGTCGTTGGATTAGCGAGATCATTCATGCTGTGCTCCCCGTGTCAGCATCATCCTCGCTTAGCCCGTCTATATGTCGCGTCGATGTCAGGACTTTGACAGTTGCAAGTCACTCGCGCCCAGTGCCGCCAGCAATGCCTCGGCTAAACGCGATGCTGACCGTGCGCGGCGCGAGGCCGTCGAGAGCATATCCTGCCGAATCTCCAACTCGACATAAGGGCGCCCCAGCGGATAGCAGTGCAAGGGGACAGTGTAATCGGTCCCGTCCATTCGATAGGGTTGGTTGTCTCCAATATCACTGCCTCCACGTGCCCGAAGCCGGTCGAGCATGGCTGTGGCGAAACCTGTATCACCACCGTCATACAGCACGCCGACTTCCCATGGCCGTTCCATCCCGTCCAACCGGGGCGTGAAACTGTGCAGTGCCACGAAGACGGTCGATAATCCGGCCGCATCGCGGCGCACCAGCGCTTTCGCTATGGCCTCATGATAGGGAGCATGAATCTCCCCGAACCGGCAGTCGCGGTCATCCTCCGTCAAATCTGTATTACCGGGGATACAGGTGCCGTCGCTGACCGCCGCGATCACATCCACAGCCGTTTTCGCCCGGTTGCAGTCAACAACCAACCGTGAATAGCGTTGCTCGATGAAGGTCGCGTCAAGGGTGCTGGCCAATAGCGCTCCCAACTCCGAAATGCCGATATCCAGGGCGATATGGCGGTTCAGGTCATCTGCGCCGAGGCCAAGCGCTCCAAGTCCAGTCGGAATGGCATTGCCCGCATGATCCCCCACAAAAAGGAACGATGAACGGCCCCCGGGGTTTGTGATCCTTACGGGAGAGGGATCGGTTGCTGCGAGCAGGGATTGCCTCTGTTCGATCTTCATAAAACCCCGAGTATGCGATGCCGTTTCTGAACCTGTCCCACGCCACGACCTATACCTACAGCCAGCTCGCCACCTTTGGCGAGCACAGGTTGATGGTCCGTCCGCGCGAAAGTTACGACCAGCACCTGATCGATGCCACGCTGACCATAGATCCGGAGCCGTGCAACATCCGCTGGCTTCAGGACGTATTCGGCAATTCCGTCGCCATCGCGACCTTCGACAAGCGCGCCACGCAGCTGCATATAGAGAGCCAGGCGCGCGTGCTCCATCATCCCATAGAGCCACAGGATGTCCACATCGAGGACTATGCCCGTGACTATCCCTTTACCTATTCATCGGAGGACATGCCCGACCTTCTGCGGTCGATAGAGCGCCAGCATCTCGACCCGCTGCGTCAGATTGACCACTGGGCACGGCGATTCATCAATACTGGCGGCCAAACCAGCACCCTGGCGATGCTGACGGATATGACCGCGGCAATTCGCAAGGAATTCACTTATGTGCCCCGTCAACAGAAAGGCACCCAGACACCGATCGAGACCCTCGCCACGGGCAAGGGCACGTGCCGCGACTACGCCACCCTAATGATCGAGGCCGTTCGTGCCCTCGGCTTTGCGGCGCGTTTCGTATCGGGCTATGTCTATAGTCCGACCGGAAGACGCCGGGCGACGGGCGGCGGCAATACCCATGCCTGGGTGCGGGTATATTTGCCGGGGTCGGGATGGGTCGAGTTCGATCCGACCAATGGCATCATCGGAACCACGGGTCTCATCCGGGTGGCGGTGGCCCGGGACATCTATCAGGCCGTCCCGATTTCAGGAACATGGAGCGGCTTTCCGGGGAGCTTTCTCGACATGTCCGTTTCTGTCGACATCCACGTCGATGAACACGGACCCTCTACATTTCCAATTGCGTCACTCGCTCAAGGAGAAGCCGAATGCTGATTCGTGCCGGATATGAGATCCGCTTCGAATGCGACAATCCCACGCACATGCTCGCCATGCTGAGTATCCACCCGTCACGTAACAAGGATCTGGTTACGACGCATCATATCCTGACAACTCCCGCCGTTCCGATTTATGATTATCTCGATGCTTTCGGGAACGTGTGTTCACGCGTAACCGTGCCGCAAGGCGGTCTGGCATTGTCGTGCGACTTCACGATCGCGGATGACGGCCAGCCTGATCCTGCGGCTCCTGGAGCCATTCAACATGCCGTGGAAGATTTGCCGGACGACATCCTGATCTATCTGCTCGGCAGCCGCTATTGCGAAACCGACCGCCTGTCGGAGACGGCCTGGTCGCTCTTTGGTCAAACCCAGCCCGGCTGGCCGCGGGTTCAGGCGATCGCCGATTTTGCCTACAACCATATGGAGTTTGGCTATCACCACGCGCGCTCCACCAGGACCGCATGGGATGCCTATCAGGAACAACGGGGCGTGTGCCGCGACTTCGCCCATCTTGCGGTCACATTTTGTCGCTGCATGAATATCCCGGCACGCTATTGCACCGGATATCTCGGGGACATCGGCGTTCCGGCATCAGATGCACCCATGGATTTTTCGGCCTGGTTCGATGCCTATCTGGGCGGCGCCTGGCACACGTTCGACGCGCGCCATAATCAACCCCGCATCGGTCGCATCCTGATGGCGCGCGGCCGTGACGCGACGGACACCGCTCTGATTACCTCATTTGGTCCCTCGGTGCTTGCGAGTTTCCAGGTTCATACCGTCGAAGTGTGAAGGCCATCGTGATCAGACCGGACCGATGCGATCCACGCAGATGAGGTTCTGCGAATAGGTGGCGCCCTCGATTTGTACCGCCTGGTCGATCAGATGTGTTGGCACCCTGTCCATCTCGAGCCACATCTCGGCGCCGTCGGCACGGCGCAGCGCATAACAGTGATCCTTGAAGATGAGGGTCCCAACCTCATTGCAAGGCAATGGTCGCTCGAAATTCGCGATATGCATCGGACAGCTCCCCCAATAGGTCAGCCACCCTCTCCGCTTGCGACAATATGACATTTTCGCGACTTGGCAAGCCCGGTGCGATCATGGGGCGACCATCGCTCAAAAAGCCGATCCGGCCAAAATGAGAACTGCCCCCAGGGCCGCCATGCCCAAGGCGGGCAGATCGGCCTTGAGACCGAGGCGCCTGCCTTTGCCGCTCGGTTCCAGCGTGTCGGGCCTGGGGGTCGTGCCCCGTGGACGGGGTTGACTAAGCCGACCGCTCTCGGCCGTACGAAATGCCGCCATCGCAACACCAGCGATCACGAGCAATATTCCTATCACCACGAGAATCATGGGAAGATCCTTTCGGCCTCCGTGACTCTAAACGCTCGTGGGGCTGTATTGATCCGACTGCGGAAGGCAGGAACGGGTAAGCCCCGTCACCATTGGCGGCGGGGCTCCCATGAAGGCTTCTTCCTTTCGGTCGACGCCTTCCCGCTCCGTCTTTCGATAGCGCGGATAACATTAACCCATGAGCCGTTCGAAAGTTCCATGGTTGAAGAATGGCCGGTTTGCCCTTGCGAACCCCCCCGCCCATCACCATTTGAGTTGCATCGAGTTTCGGCCGAATGGTTGGCCTCGCCGCTTAACAGCGCGCCAGACTACTTCTTCACCCCAGATCTCGACTTAGCTGCCGTGCCGTTGCTGCAGCTGGAACACTTATATCTAAAGGAAATCCCGATGCCCACGGGCACTGTAAAATGGTTCAACAGCCAGAAGGGCTTCGGCTTCATTCAGCCGGACGACAACAGCAAGGACGTTTTCGTCCATATCAGCGCGGTTGAACGCGCTGGTCTGAGCGGCCTCGACGAAGGGCAAAAGGTGTCCTTCGAAGTCGTCGCGGACAAGCGCACCGGCAAGGCCTCTGCAGAGGAACTGCGCGCTGTCTGAGCAACCATCGGCTTTGACCACGGATGTACTGGCAAGGCGATGACTGATGGCCCCGCGTCTGGTTGACCAGCCGCGGGGTTATTCATATCCGGATATTCATGAGACCCGACCCGACCGTGTACACCACCAGCGCCATCAAAGGCGACGACATCGCCTATCCGTCCGCCATCCCCTTCCTGGTGGTGCATCTGGGATGCCTCGCCGCGCTCTGGACCGGCGTAACCTGGTCCACGATAGCCCTGTGTGCGGGCCTGTACGGGCTGCGGATGTTCGCAGTGACGGCCGGATATCACCGCTATTTCTCGCACCGGGCTTACTCCACCAGCCGGACATTCCAGTTCGCCCTTGCCTTCCTCGCCCAGAGCACGGCGCAGAAGAGCGTGTTATGGTGGGCCGCGAAGCACCGACATCACCACCTTCATTCGGACACGCCCGAGGATGTGCACTCCCCTGTGCACAAGGGCTTCCTTTACAGCCACGCAGGCTGGATCTTCGCGCGGCGTCATGACGCCACGGATCTCACCAAAGTCCCGGACCTGACGCGCTATCCCGAGCTTATGTGGCTGCACAAATATGAAATCCTGCCCGCCTGCATCCTTGCCGGCATCTGCTTTCTCGCGGAGGGCTGGCCGGGCCTGGTGGTCGGCTTCCTGTGGAGCACCGTGCTTGTCTATCACGCCACCTTCTGCATCAATTCCCTCGCTCATGTACGCGGACGCAAACGCTATGTGACCGGTGACGAGTCCCGCAATAACGGGGTGCTGGCGCTGCTGACCATGGGCGAAGGCTGGCACAATAATCATCACGCGTGTCCGAGCAGCGCCCGGCAGGGGTTCCGTTGGTGGGAAATCGACATCACCTGGTATGTCCTCAAGCTGCTTGCGACCTTCGGCGTCGTTCGCAACCTGAAGGCCCCCTCCCCTCGCGTGCTGCGCAACGAGCAGCGTCTGGGCGCCCGCGCCGTACAGAAGACTGCCGAACAACTCGCGGAACGCTTTGACCCCGAACGAATTGCCCAGGCGATCGCATCGGCAATGCCTGCACCCGATCTGTCGGGACTGCGGGAAGCACTCGCCCGGACCCATCAACGCGCCAGCGAGACGTTTGCGAGCCTGCATCTGCCTCACATCCCCACGCGCGGAGAACTCGCCGCCCAGGCGAAGGCGATGTTCGCGCGAACGCCGTCGCTCGACGAGATTGTCGACCGCGGCCATGAACTGCTCCTGACATCGATCGGCAGGCATCTCGCCATTCCTGCCGCCATCCGGACCTGAATCAACCAAGGGGTAGTCCATGCGCACGATAGCATTGAAGCGGTTGTTCGCAGTTCTCGCGGTTATGCTCTTGTGCCACGTCGGTCCGGTAATCGCCCGCTCGGTCGATGATGACCCGGCAATGGCTGATCAAGCGCCGCCGTCCGAGCTAAGGTTCGACGAGCCGTTCGGCAACGCCTGGCTCGGCACGGCGGACGCCGATGTCACTTTGGTCGTGTTCGCTGATTATGCCTGCCCTGCATGTCGCGACGCGCAACCGGTGATCGACCAGCTTCTGGCCCAGGATAGCAAGCTCCGGGTCGTCTACCGTCTACTCATCAATGAGGATGAGGGCCGGGACGCGGCGCTGACCAGTCTCGCGGTAGCCAGGACAAGCGCCGATTGGGCTGGTTTCCATCGGGCGCTGGATGGCGCGGGTACGCCAACCGCCAAATCGATCGCGACCGTGCTCGCAGCAAGGCGCATAGATCCAGCCAGCCTGCCGCAGCTAAAGGAACTGGACTCCGACAATTCCGCGATCTTCGATGAGGTTTCCCATAATGACCTCCTGATCTCCCAGCGCAAAGGCACTGCCATTCCCGCTTGGGTTATTGGCGATGCCAATGCCCTCAACGGCTTTGAGCTGGAGCCGCTGCGGGCGGCAATCGCCAAGACCCGAGCAAAGCTGCACCGATAGTTGCCATGGACTTCAGGCTACAGGATCGAAACACTATGTGCTGCGTTCGTTCGACTGGTGAGCCATGAGCAATTTTCGGGGAAAGCGGGAATCCATCCATGACATCGACGATCACTCTCCACGGCCCCAGCCTGTTGCCCGCGTCGGGTAAACCGCCCCGTCAGATCATCATCCTGCTGCACGGCTATGGATCCAATGGAGCGGATATGATGTCGCTTGCCCCACATTGGCGCCATGCTTTTCCGGATGCGCTTTTTCTCGCGCCGAACGGACCCGAACGCTGCCCCGGATCGCCCGGCGGGTACCAATGGTGGGCGCTCACTGCCTTCAGTCGCCCGGCGCTCGCAGCGGGGGTTAAGCGGGCAGCGCCTGTGCTCGACGGTTTCATTGACCAGCAGCTCGCCCAGCACGGCCTCTCGGAGGACAAGCTGCTGCTGATCGGCTTCAGCCAAGGCACGATGCTGGCGCTGCATGTCGGTCCCTGCCGTGAAAAGGCCGTTGCGGGCATCATCGGCTATTCCGGGATGATTGCAGACACCACTGGCCTCGCCGGCAAAATCCAAAGCCGTCCACCCGTCCTGCTGGTGCACGGTGCGGAGGATACCGTTGTGCCCGTTGCAGCGCTAAATGAGGCCCAGCTTGAGCTTCATCGCCTGGGGTTCGACGTGCAGACGCATATCGCACCTGGCCTCGGTCATGGGGTCGATGCAAATGGCCTCCGCCTTGGCGAAGCATTCGCCCGCAAGGTGCTTGGCTGAGGCTGCCTAATGTGCCGCTGAAGTGTCGACCACTCGCTTGGGTCGAGGCGATAGCCAAACCAACGCAGCGGCCAGGAACAGAACCCCCGCTGAGACTAGGAAGGTATGGTTCACCGCCAGCATGATGGCCTCCTGGTCGACGAGATTGGCGATGATCTGCCTGCCCTGCTCCACAGAGAAGCCGGCATTGTCCAATTGTCGTTGCATATCGCCGGGCTGGAGTTTCGACGCCAACTCATTATGGGCGACACGCTGTGCGTCGCCCCACACGGTCAGTGCGAGGGAGGTCGAGATGGCGATGGCCATGGTTCGCACGAAATTCTGAAGACCTGCCGCGGAGGCCGTTTCCGAAGGATCGACGGAGCTGAGTGCAACGGTCGTCAACGGAATCATGAAGAATGGCATGGCAAAGCCCTGGATGAACTGCGGCAGGGAAATCGTCCAGAAGTCCGCGTCGCTCGTCCACTGCGTACGAACCAGCGCCATGCAGCCCAGCCACGCAATCGAGCAGGAAATCATGAGCCGGGGGTCGAAGCGGCCCGTCAGGCGTGCTGAGAACAGGGACGTCGTCAGCGCGGCCAGCGCCGAAAGTGCGGTGGCAACGCCTGCCAAAGTGGCGGGATAGCCCATCGACGTCTGCAGCCATTGCGGGATGATAACAACACTCGCGAAATAGGCGCCGAAGCACAGGGCCAAAGTCAGTACGGCCGAGGTAAAGCCGCGATGGCGGAACACCCGGATATCGACGATCGGATGTTCCTCGGTCAGTTCCCAGATGACGAACGCCAGAAATCCGATCGCTGCAAACAGCGCGAGCATGACGATCAGCGGATCGCCAAACCAGTCGTGGTCGCGGCCGATATCCAGCATGAACTGAAGGCAGCCGATCCAGAAGATCAGCAGGCACAGGCCGATCCTGTCGATGGGAACCTTGACCGTCGCGGTCTCGATCGGGCGCAGCAGAATGACCGACGCGGTTATGCAGAGCGCCGCGATGGGAAGATTGATGAAAAAGATCCAGTGCCAGCTCCATTTGTCACTGATGTACCCGCCCAAAATGGGTCCGAGAGCCGGTCCCAGCAATAGTGTCATCGCCCAGATACCCATGGCCCGGCCCCGACTTTCGGGCGGAAAAACCCGCAGCATCAAGGTCTGGGTCATCGGCATCAGCGGCCCGCCGCAGAGGCCCTGCCCGATCCTGCAGACCACGATCATCTGAAGGGAGACAGAAAGACCGCACAAAAGGGAAAACAGCCCGAAACCAAGCATCCCGACAGTAAACACCCGCACCGCGCCGAAGCGCTGGGCGAGCCACCCGGTGAGCGGCACACAGATGGCTTCCGACACCGCATAGGATGTGATGATCCAGGTCCCTTGATCCGACGAAATGCCAAGATTGCCCGCTATGTGAGGCACGGAGACATTGGCGATTGTCAGGTCGAGGACGACCATGAAGTTGCTGAGCGCAAGCACCATCCCGGCCACCCAGCGCCGGGAAGGGTGGATCATCGGTTCACTGATCGCTTGAGCTGCCATGAGATGCCCTCAGCTGCCGGAAAGGTCGATCTCGACTTCCGCGGAAAGTCCGACCCGCAAAGGATGCTCAGCCAATTCCTTGGGATCGAGTGCAATGCGCACAGGCAGGCGCTGAACCACCTTGATCCAGTTGCCGGTCGCATTCTGGGCAGGGATCAACGCCATGGACGATCCGGTGCCGCCGGCCAGGCCCGCCACGTGCCCGTGAAAAACCACGTCGCCACCATAGAGGTCAGCAGTGACCGTCGCGGGCATCCCCACCTTGACCCCGCGCAGCTGGCGCTCCTTGAAATTCGCGTCGACATAGACCGCCGACAGGGGAACGATGGACATTATTGGCGTACCCTGTGTCACGCGCTGGCCCACTTGTACCTGCCGCTTGGTCACCACACCGTCGATGGGCGCGCGGATGATCGAGCGGTCGAAATCGAGCTTGGCGGCAGCGAGCTTGGCCTTGGCCACGAGAACGCCGGGATCAGTCTCCACCGTCGATCCACGCACCAACGCGTCATTGGCGGCCAGCTCCCCGGCTGCCGAGCGCCGCGTCGCCTCAACCTGCGCGATGCCAGCCCGCGCCTCGACAAGCGCTGCCTGGGCCGCGGCATAGCCTTTTCGCGCGCTTGTCAGCTCCTCGCCCGATACCGCCCCGCTTTTCTCAAGTGCTTCGCGGCGCTGAAGGTCCACACGAGCCTTCGCGAAATCGGCCTGCGCCGAAACAAGTTGCGCCCGCGCCCGGCTAATGTCCGCATCGCGCGCGCCGACCTGCGCGGAAAGTGCCGTGCTCGTCGCGGACGCCTGACGGAAATGCCGGCGCGCGTCGGCAAGGTCGGCTTCGGCCTGTGCAATCGCGATGCGGGCATTGGCGGGATCGAGCCGCACCAATATGTCGCCGCGCTTCACCGCCTGGGTGTCGCTCACATTCACCGCGACGGTCTGGGCGGAGACCAGCGGCGTGACCTGAGCCACCTCCGCGTTCACATAGGCGTTGTCGGTGCTGACATGGTTTCGCCCGATCAGCAGATACCAGAGAAGGTACAGGATGGCGATCGAGCCGACCACCATCGCAAGCCGGAGCAACCATTTCTTGCGCATCGCCATGCGCTCGGCCTGGGTTGGAGCCGGGCCGGCGACATCGGCGACATCCTTGGGCGCCAGCATCGAAGGGCGGGGGTCGGCATCAGCCATTGGGAACATCCTTGGTAGAGGCGCTGTTGGCGGCGGAAAATCCCCCGCCCAAGGCCCGGATCAGAGCGATATCCAGCGTGAAGGCACGGGCTTCAAGCTGGGCAACGGACTGTTGTGCCCGCAACAGCCGTTCTTCGACGGTCAGCACATCGAGATAGGTCGAAAGCCCGCCTCTGTAGCGCAGTCCGGCGATCACATAGGCTTCTTCGGAGGCTGCCAGGGCGGAGCGCGAGTCTTCCAGCCGCCGTCCGAGCATCCGCGCGCTCGTCACCGCATCGGCAACCTCCTGATAGGCCTGCACGACTGCCTTATCGTAATTGGCGACGGCTTCGTCATAGGTTGCGCGCGCGCCGCGATATTGGCCGCTAAGTGCACCGCCATGAAAAATGGGCAGGCTGATCGCCGGTCCGATACTGCCATAGGTCGAATCGGGACTAACCAGCTTGCCCAGGCCCAGCGATTGCACGCCGATCAGCGCGCCGAGGCGGATTGCGGGGAAAAATTCGGCGCGCGCGACTTTGATGCGGCTTGCAGCGGACTCCGCCCGTGCCCGCGCGGCGGCGATATCGGGGCGCCGACCGACCAGATCGGTGGTCACATCGCCGGGCAAGCCGCGCGGCGCCAATGCCGAGATCGCTGGACGGGCGATCGCCAGGCCCCGGTCGGGACCGGCGCCCAACAGAGCCGCAATCTGGTTCTTGCGCAAGGCGACCGCTTCATCTGCGGCGGCGAGATCCGCGCGTGCGGTGGAAACGCTGGATTCGGCCTCGCGCAGGTCGCCGCGCGTGTCGAGACCGTTGTTGACCCGGTCCGTTACCAGCCTCAGCGTCGCCGTGCGGATGTCGATTGCCCGCTGCTGGATATCGCGCTCGGCATAGAGCCGCGCCAGATCCGCATAGGCATCGGCGATGCTCGTGGTGAGCATCATTCGCGCTTGCTGGCTATCGACGGCGGCTGCCTGCGCATCCGACGTAGCGGCGGCAAGCGCTGCACGGTTACGGCCCCAGAGGTCCAGGTCGAAGCTCAGGTCGATTGCCGCGTGTCCGGTGTCCAGCCAGCCCTTGGGCACAAATTCTTTCGGAAAGCCTTGATTGTAGCTCTGCTTGTCCAGGCTCGCCTGCCCCTGGACGTCGATCGTGGGGAGCAGCGCAGCACCGGCTTGCTGGGCAAGGCCAGCAGCCCTCCGAAAACGCGCGGCGGCGGCGGCGACGTCGGGGGAACTCCGAAGTCCCTCCTCGATCAGCGTCGTAAGCTGAGGGTCGCCGTAGCCGATCCACCATTTGTCGCTCGGCCAGGCGGCAGCGGTACCCGGGAGGCTGATACCGGCCTGAATCGTTTCGGGCGCACGCAGCCCAGGCTTGGGACCAAGATCCGGAAGAGCGGCGCACGACGCGAGCAGCAGCGAGGCTACCATGGCGCTCGGACGGGCCAGGAGGGAACAGCGACTCGTGAGCATATTCGAACCGTACTAAATGGTATGGATACGCCTTTGTTCCCCGGCGGACAGGCTTGTCAACAAAAAAACCATACTGTAGAGTACGCTTATGGAGAAGATGATGCATGATGGCATTTGCAGCCGTCGGGAAGCGCGCCGCCAGACCCGGCGTGAGGTAATATTGGCAGTGGCCTACCAATATTTCCTCGAACATGGTTATGCAGGCACGACCATGTCGGCGATCGCGGCGACGCTGGGCGGGTCGAAAGGAACGCTCTGGAGCTATTTCCCCTCCAAGGAGGAGCTTTTCGCGGCGGTTCTCGACTACGCAACCACGGCTTTTCGCGCGCGGCTGTCGCAGATACTGGACCCGTGCGGCGACCTCCAATTGACCCTCAAGCGCTTCTGCACTGGTCTTCTGGAACGGGTCACCCAGCCCGAGGCGATCGCACTTCACCGGCTCGGTGTGGCCGAAGCGGGACGCTTTCCGGAAATGGGCAGGATATTCTATGACCGCGCACCACGCCAAATGCATGTCTTGCTCGCCGGATTTCTGGAAGGCGCCATGGACAGGGGACAGCTGCGTCGCGACGATGCGCTCTCCGCCGCGCGGCTGTTGGTAAGTTTGTGCCTGTCCGGTTGCCATCAGCAGTTGCTGATGGGGTGGATTGAGAGCGTATCCCCCCAGTTGATAGAGGTAGACATCGACCGGGCGATAGAGTTGTTCATGCGGGGCTATGCGAACTGACCTATCCATGAATCGCGCGCTGATCGCTATGCGATTTTGTTCGCTGGCTCTCGGTTTTGCCGCACTTCTGGACCAGCCCGCTCTTGGGCGAGATTTTTGCCCCGATCGTCCCGGCGTCGATACGCCACCCTGCACGGTTGAGCCTGGCCGGATCAGCGCCGAGATGTCCCTAGGGGATTGGACGCGGGACAGCGCTCCTGACGCACTGACGGACACGATCCTGATTGGCGATCTTGCACTGCGCTATGGCATTGCCGATCATGCAGAAGTCCGGTTCGGCTGGACGGCATATGGCCAGGCGCGATCCCGTGACCGGGCCAGCGGCGCCGTGGAAACCAAGCGCGGCGTTGGCGACGTGACGTTCGGGATCAAGCGCAATCTGATCGACCCCGAAGGCAAGCGGTTTTCGATCGCGCTGCTGCCCTCGATCACCTTGCCGACCGGCGGGCAAGCGATCGGCGCCGGTGACTGGGGCGCGACATTGCTTGTACCCGCAAGCGTGCCGTTAAGCGCCACGGTATCGCTGGCACTGACGCCGGAGATCGACGCTGCAGTCGATGCGGACCGTCATGGCCGCCACCTTGCCTATGGAACCGCGGGAGGGCTTGCTATTGCGCCGGTCGCAGGCCTCAATCTCGCGATCGAGGCGGCTGTCCTGCATGACGAGGATCCGGCGGGGACGAGTACGCAGTCGATCGCCGGCGTGGCTGCGGGCATGATGCTCAGCGACCATCTGCAACTGGACGGGGGTACCGAGATCGGGCTCAATAGCGCGACCCCCGACATTCGCGTCTATGCGGGGATCGCGCGCAAATTCTGAAGCCGTTATCGCACGAAAGGCTCAGCCCAGAAAATTGCTGAGAATATCCGGGTGAAAGCCCCATCCCGCGAAACCGCACACGCCCAGAAACATGCCGAATGCGCCAAACGCCCAGCTTCCGGCAAGCAGGCCCATGCTCTCGCACAGCGCCGCCACTGCCGCCAACGAGATACCGGTGGAGATTAGCGCTTCGCTGGCGTCGAACTGATCGTCATGGACATTGAGGGCATCATACTGCCTGGAAAACCCCGCTGCCCGCGCCGAAAGATCGGGGATTTCCGCTTTATATCTGGCAATATCGGCATCCAGTCGCCGAAGCACCTTGTCGGCACCCTGCCGGGCTGCGGGATCGGTGGATAGCAGGGCAATTTGTTCCTGCGAGGTCTGAACGATGTGGAGCTTGGTTTTCGTGGCCTGATATTCGTTCCAGCTGTCGACGGAATTGGACTGCGCCTGCTGCATTGCCTGGACCAGATTGCCATCCTTGATGTTGCAGAGCCCGGTGAAGACCGAGAAGGCAACAACGGTAATCGCCACCATGCGGTTTAAGCGCTTATCCTTCGCCTCGGCGGTGACTTCCACTTCCATCGCGCGGTCCTCTTCTCGTGCTTCCTAGCGCCCGGATAGGTCATGCATTCTGAGCGTCCGATGAATCGCGATGAGGCACCACTGGATCGTCATCCAGAAATTCACGCCATAGCATGTAGAGAACCGCCATGGTGGCGGGCCCGACGAACAGTCCAAGCAATCCGAAGGACTCCACGCCGCCCAATATCCCGACGAGGACCCAGAGAAAGGGCAGTCTGGTCGCGCTGCCAATCAGCGCCGGTCGAATGAAATGGTCGGCAACCCCCACGACAACCAGGCCCAGAATAATCACCGCGATCGCGGCCAGGGGCGCGCTCTGAATAAGCAGCAGAAAGGCGGCAATGACAAACAGCACCGCGGCTCCGAAGGGGATCATTGCCGCCACGGCCGTAAGTGCACCAAGGAGCAAGGGATGAGGCACGCCCAGCCCGATATAGGCCGCCGTCATCACGGCGCCCTCGCCGATGCCGACGAGTACCAGCCCATCGATCGTGCCTCGAACGGACAGCACAGCCTGCCGCACAATTCTCTCACCGGCAAAACCCAGCAATCGGTCGCCGGCGATCTCGCATTGGGCGACGACTGAATCACGGTCCCGCAGCAAGAAGAAGAGAGCGATCAGCGTAAAAGCAAAAATGACGAGGCGATGGAGCAAACCGGCCCCGATCAGCCGTGAATGCGCCAACCAGTTCGTCATGTTGATATGGTGCAACTGGAGCGTCGCTGCTTCCGGGGTGGCGAGGTTGGCCTGCCACCATCGCTCCACGGCCTGACTGACGACCGGCAATTGATGCACCCACGCGGGAACCGCGATCCCGTTGCGTTGCGCATCGGCAATCCAGGTCAGGACGGCGGAAACTTCCCGAGCCGCCTGCGCAATCCCGATCGCTATGGGCACGACCAGGAGCAAGGCGATCGCCAGGGTTATCAACGCGGCCAACAGATTGCGGTGCTGTTGACCAAGCCCGCCACGCTCCGCTTTCAGATAAAGCGGATCAATCGCTATCGCGATCACGACAGCCCAGATCAGGGCGGGCAAAAGGCCGGAAATAATCCACAAGCCCAGCAACGCCAGACCAAGCGTCGGCACGACTTTGGATAGATTCCGCTGGCGTTCCCACGCTGTCGACTTTTCTGCGTCTTCCTGGTTCGTCACGCGAATTCCTCGCCACTGTTGGTAGGTTGGCTCCTATAACGGATGGGAACGAATTTGCATTCGATCCCGCTGGCGTGGCAGGCATTGATACACGGGAGCATCTGTCTCCAGCGGGATGAGATACCTATGCCGCGGCTGCCTTCCTTTCCTGCCAAACCGGATAGGTTGGCAGGGTAATCATCAAAATTTCGCCCAGCGTGCAATCGATAGCGCCTGCGGCAAGAAAAGGTCCATAGCCGCCGGCAAGGTCGTAAATCAGTCCGGCCACCATCGGCCCCAGGCGAACGCCATCACCGCCGCCATCACACCATAGATCACGCCAAAATTCTTCATGCCGCCGTAGCTGGCAGTGAGAAATCCGATGATCTGCGTCTCAGGTCACCGCCTATCTGATCAGCCGCTATGGTGGCTTGCGCAATTTCGGCAAGATCTACGCCACGATCCCGAGCATGCAGATGCTCGGTACCTCGATCGGACCCGCGATCGCGGGCAGCGTGTTCGATCACACCGGCAGCTACAATGCGCTGCTGCTGACCGCCGCTCCCGTCGTGTTCCTCGGGGCGTGCATGTTCGTTGGCCTTGGTCGCGATCCAAGCCTTGCCGACGACGATGGGTTCCGCCCAAGAGGCAAGGTTTGAGGTGCAGCTATACTCCTCCAACTAACCCATCGCGCCGACAATCTATCAGCTGAAGAGTGTCCTGCGTGTCGGATGACGGCGTCGAAGCGCCACGCCCATCATGCCGAAACCCGCCAGAAGCATTGTCCATTCGCCGGGTTCGGGGACGGCGCTCAGTTCGCCGAAAAGCCCGTGCTCTTCGTCACCAACGCCGGCCGCAAAATAGAGCTTTCCGGAATTGCCAGCCAGTCCACCATTGCCGGTCGTGATGCTCCATAGATAAGGGATTTCGAGTTCATTGCCCTGGCTATCCAGCAAGGAGCCAAGGAAGCTGCCATCTGTAAGGCTGAAGGCGTTGATCAGGCCTTCATCCTCGCTGAAATTGCCAACGAGGAGCGCACCTGCCAGATCCCCGAATGTTGAAGGCGCGATCTCCAGTCCCCACGGGGACAGCAGTTCGCCACCCTCGGCCAATCGGCGAATGAAGGTGCCGTCGAGATTGAACTCGCTGACGAACCCGGTTCCCAATGCCGCCTCGTCCGCGTCGGGTCCGGGTGTCGCATAGGTGACGAACAGATGGCCTCCGATATTGCGCACGTTGAAGGGCACAAGCCCTTGCGGATTGGCGCCTGGATCGACGAAACTGCCCTCGGCAAACGCAGCTTTGGCGAAATTCGTATCGAAGACGTCGATTGTGCCAGTGGCATTATTCGCTGCATAGAGATAGTCGTTGCCGCCCGACTTGCCGATCGCGAGGCCTGTGTAGACCGCTAAGTCCCGGCTTGCCACTTTCACTGCTGAAGTGCCTTGGGCGGGGTTCCAGCCTGCGATCGAGCCATCGAGATTCGCAAAGAAGAACAGGCCTTTCCCCCCAGAAGGCAGGGCGAAGCTGCTCGATGCGTTGAATACCTGTCCGGTCGGGCCAGCGGGACCACTTGCGTTCTGCGGTATCGAGACAACCAGCGGCTGGGGAACCCCCGCGCCGTTATACAGGGTCGAGGTGGCGGTTCCCTGGTTGGATACCCAGAATGGGCCCGCAGGCCCAAAGGAAACGCCCCACGGATTGATCAGATTGGGATCCTCGTGCGCGGCAGGTGCAAAGCCAAGGCCCACCAGCGAAGCGTTGCTGTCCGTCACGAGATTGACCTGCTGCACCTTCACCGCGGCGAGGGCCATGCTACTTGAGGCGGCAAATGCCAGTGCGGCGGCAACCGTGCATAGGCGTAATTCGGATTTTAGCGATGAAATGGACATTTTCGGGCTCCTCTGAACGGAGGTTGCGCAGCCAAACGGCGTCTTTCCGAGGCCTGATGACCCAGTGCCGCTCGTGCTGTTCGGCAGCCTCGGGCCAAGGAGATACGCTCGTCGGCGATGAGTCGCCCTAAATTGGATTAAATTGGTCCGCCGCTTTTGGTTCGCCACGAGATTGAGCGGGATGGCCGGGCTCAGCGGCGGTGGCACACCAAGAGCGTTACGATCCGGATCTGGCGGAGAGGGAGTCCGAAAAATCCTACTGATTTAAACGAATATTATTAGCAAAATGTCACATAGTCATAAAATTCGTCATAAATTTAAGGGTGAACCTAAGCAGTCTGCGGCGGACCCGTGCGTCATCATAAAGCACTATCTCGTCCAATCGCTTCAGCTTCGAACTTGTTGAAAATCTTTCATTTAAGACGGCACGTTCCATAGGACAGGAGGCGCTTAGGTTGTCGGTCGCCAGAATATTTGGCACAGATCGCCATGTAAATTAGCGGAGTGCGGGCCTCGTGCGGGGATGAACTGACGGCGTCTACCGACAGCTACAATTCAAAGCGGACCGTCCAGACAGTGGCCAGGTCCGGATTGACCGCTTTCAAAGGCGAACACGGGAGAGCAGCCGTTCATGCATCGGCGAGCGTGATGACCGCTCCGTAACCGGTGTTTCGCCGCCACATTGCGGCGCTGGCGCACGGCGCCGACTTTGCGCGCCCTGATTGTGGTAAGGGCGCTGGTGCTATGACGATGTCATGTAATGATGCTGGCACCAACCCGCGCACCTCGACATTGCGCAGCGACAACGGGAAGCGCACGTACATCATGACCACGAGGCGGATCACCTCGGGCGAAGAGTTGAAGTAGCGGAACGGGCTAGTTGGTTTGCGGTCGCGGGACATACGAGACCGTTACCGGCTGATCGAGTCGGGTGCCAACGGCAGGTGCATCTGCTTTGACAGCACCCTGAAAAGATTTCAGAGGACGACTTGGGCATCGGCAGCGGCAGCGAGTGCCTCCATGCTGACCGGCCCGATCAATGATGCATGCATCGCGTCGATCGCACATTCGACCCTGAAACTGACATGCTGGACACTT